>OJDV01000025.1_pt1 | contig 139773 bp, 141 predicted proteins | sample 1592911 | NCBI WGS metagenome assembly OJDV01 (sample SAMN05416860, study PRJEB24817) | seawater metagenome | isolation source: Sea water | place: Canada:Atlantic | collected 2013-11
CCCGCCTACACACTTTCCAGGCGTGCGCCTTCGACCACTCGGCCACCTGTCCGTGGACGCCTCTTAGCAAGGGTGGACGCATGTATGCAAGCGAGAAATGCGCTTCGTCTTTGCCAATCTTTCAGCCGTCAAGATGCACGTAAATCCTGCGGTTCATGCGACCCTTCTTTTCGATCTTGCCAAGGCGCAGGGCGCCGATCTCACCAGTACGCGCCACATGGGTACCCCCGCAGGGCTGAAGGTCGATCCAGTCGGTGTCCTCACCTATGCGGACGAGGCGGATATCACCTGCACCGCGCGGTGGCTTGACGGCCATGGTCTTGATTAACTCCGGCGCTGCGTCCAATTCCGCCTCGGTGATCCAGCCGTCACTCACCCGCGCGTCAAATTCGACATACTCGTTCAGGGCTTGCTCCAGCGCGTCACGATCATCGGGCGCATTTGGCATATCGAAGTCGAGCCGCCCATGAGTGGCCGAAATCGCACCGCCCGTCACGCCAAATGGCACTGCGACAGAGAGCAAATGCAGCGCTGTGTGAACGCGCATGTGTTTATGCCTGCGGTCCCAATCCAGACTTTGAACAAGGTGACACCCGACAGGCGGCAAAGCGAGCGGCTCTGACGGGACAAGCACAATCTGAGCGCCCTCGCCTTTCACAGCTGTCGCGATGGCAAGCCGCTTGCCGTCCCATTCGAGCATCCCGCTATCGCCCGGCTGTCCGCCACCTTTGGGATAGAAGACAGTACTATCGAGCACGATCCCGCCCTCGGCAGTATGGGCAATCACCCGAGCAGGAGCTTCGCGCAAATAGGGGTCTTCCTGAAATAGCATACGGGTCATCGGTCTGCGTCCCCCTCTCCTTTTGCAGCGTCTGGCAAGGAACCTGGCTCATCTTCGCTTTTTGCAGGTTCCGTTTTGGACTTGGGCTCGGCCGTTTCGGCCTGTGCGGGCAGCAAAGCTTCGGGGTTGCGCAGCCAGACATCGCGCTGTGCAAAGGGTATTTCGATCTCTTCCGCTGTAAACCGCTCCGCGATGGCATGGTTAAGTTCACTCTTCACCACCATCATCCAGTTTACGTCCCGCAGGAACATACGAATTTCAAAATCAAGCGACGACGCGCCGAAGCCGATGAACAGAACATTCGGCGCAGGATTGACGAGCGCCATCGGATGGGCATTCACAATCTCCTGCAAAATCTTCTCGACCCGCTTTGTATCCGTGCCATAGGCCACACCGATTGGAATGATTACCCGACCCAGCGTATTGCCGCGGGTGTAATTGGTGACTGTCCCGCTCACCAAATCTGCGTTGGGGACGATGACATCGGTCCGGTCAAATGTCTCGATCCGCGTTGAACGCACGGAAATATCACGCACATATCCCATCTGCCCACCGCTGACCTCGATCCAGTCGCCCTCGGAAATTGGGCGCTCGATCAGCAGGATAATGCCCGAGACAAAGTTTGAGACGATGTTTTGAAGACCAAAGCCGATCCCTACCGACAGCGCACCCGCCACAATGGCAAGCGAGCTGAGGTCAATCCCCGCCCCCGTTATTGCGGCCAATGCCGCGAGGAAAATACCGACATATCCGAGGCCGGAGACGATAGCGTTTTGTCCGCCCTTGTCGATCTTCGTCTTGGGCAGCACATTGGTCCTGAGCGCGCCCTGAGCCAGCCGCGTGGCCAGATAGCCAACAGTGAAGATCAGCGCAAAGGTCAGAAAGTCTGTTGGGGAAATTCGCGTATCGCCAATGGCAAATCCGCGGCGAAACGCGGCCCATATCTCCGTCAGGTCTGCGATCCGTGCGCCCCATGCTAGTGCCAGAAGCGGCATGGCACAGAGCAGCAGAATGAGACCGATAAAGATCGGGACAAGCGCATCGCGGGCCTGCTCTCCCTGCCCCGTAATCGCACCATACACATCCGCACCAAACCGCTGGAGCGCCAATACAAGGCCCAGCAGTACCAGCGTCAGAACCGTCGGCCGCAGCAAAAAGGTACTTGCGTTATAATAGCCTGTGGCCTGCAACAGAGGTGCCGCGATCGCCACAAGGATCGACAGCGTGCCCAAACTGCGGACCAAGCGCGCCAGAGTGCTCGCACGGGTGACTTCGGCATCTTCTTCTTCCACCACCTCGGCACCGTATCCGCGCAGCAACCTGCCAATGCGGTAAAGCCCGTATGAAATAATCACTGTGAAGGGAAAGCTGACAACAGTCTCGGTCAAACTACCTGCGCCATTCAGCTCGACGATGCGCAGCAACAGGATATTCAGGATCAAAAAGAGCGTAATCGCACTGACCAGAAAACGGGCCTCGGCGCGGCCCTTCTCACTCATCGCGAGCAAGGCTTCTTCGTCCTCCCGCGCAAATACCTGATCAGCAACCCAGCGAAACCCGAGGACAAATCCACCCAGAACGGGAATGAGCGCAACAAGCTCATCACCGCGTTGCCCCAAATAACCAGTGCTTGTTGCGGCATAAGCCAAGAGCGTCAGCCCAATGAGGGGAAAGACAATCCGCAGCAGCGAGACGACAAAGCGCCAGACCCCTGCACCGCGTGCGCCTGTATGCCCGACTTGGGAGACAATCTTCTTGGACCACCGTCGCCCGCGAAAAATCAGCACCAGCCCTGCAATCGTCGCCAGCAGGACCGCAGGCAGGTTTTGACGCAAAACCGTGCTGCGGCTTACGGTTTCGGCAGGATCAGAAGACGCCCAAAGCTGTGCCATTGCACTGCGCAGCGCGGCATAAGCCACAGGCCAATGCGCTGGATTGATCGGCGATTCCACCACGACAAGCAGCTTCTCGGCCTGTCTTGTGCGCAGAATGGTATCGATCTCACCCACCAACCCGTCCGCACGGGCATAGGCGCTATCAGCGACCTGAACTGGCGCAGTGAGTGTGGCCAACTGTTCCTCAAGCGCCGTGCGCTGTGCAGCAATTTCTGCGGCCTCGGGTGCGGCGGTTTCGCCCTCAGCAGGAGAAGCGCCCAAGAGGGCCAATTGATCCCGCAAGCTGGCGATACGGTTCGCGTTTACGCCCCGCGCCTCGTTGAACTGCTCGCGAAAATCAGCCAATTCAGCGCGCAGATCATTAAGCCGCTCATCCGACGTCGTCTCGGTATCCACCGCCGTCTCTGCGCGCTCTGCCAAGGCGCGCCAGCTCGACATATCCACACCTGGCACGTCCTGGGCAAGTACTGCCGCAGCAAGCGCCAGCACCATGCACAGCGCCGCAAGCCCTTGGCGCATACCAAGCCGCAAACACTGGATCATACGTCCTCGAACACCGAAGGGATGTCTGCAGGCGCACTGTCCAGCCAATGCGGCACAGGCAGGTTCTTTGACCGAAGGAATTCCGGATTGAACAATTTGGACTGATACCGCGTGCCATAATCACACAAGATCGTCACAATCGTAGACCCCGGCCCCATTTCGCGCGCCATGCGGATAGCACCGCCAACGTTTACACCGCTGGAACCACCCAGACACATGCCCTCATTCTCGAGCAGGTCGTACACCACTGGCAACGCCTCTGTATCAGGCACGCGGTAGACCATGTCGGGGGTGAACCCCTCAAGGTTGGCTGTCACGCGGCCTTGACCGATGCCTTCGGTGATAGAGTCGCCACCCGGATCTTCACCCGTATAAATTTTAGTCATGCCAGAGCCACCTGGATCGGACAGCGCAACCCTGACGCCCTTGGGCTGCAAATACATGCCCATCCCCGCCAGTGTGCCTCCCGTGCCGATGGCGCAGGTAAAGCCGTCAATCTTGCCGCCTGTCTGCTCCCAGATTTCGGGGCCTGTCGTCTCGATGTGCGCTTGCCGGTTGGCGGTATTGTCGAACTGGTTTGCCCAGATCACCCCTTCATTGGTGTCGCGCGCAAGCTGTTTGGCCAAACGCTCGGAGTAGCGGATATAATTATTGGGATTGCTGTAGGGTGCGGCTGGCACCTCGACGAGGTCAGCTCCCGCAAGGCGCAACATCTGCTTTTTCTCGTCCGACTGGGTCTCCGGAATAACGATGACGGTCTTGAACCCCATAGAGGCGCCTACCAGCGCCAGACCGATGCCTGTGTTGCCTGCTGTCCCCTCGACAATCGTGCCACCGGGTTTGAGATCGCCGCGCGCAATAGCATCCCGAATGATGAAAAGCGCGGCACGATCCTTGACCGACTGGCCGGGATTAAGGAACTCTGCCTTCCCGTAGATGTCGCATCCCGTGAGCGCGCTGGCACCGCGCAGTTTAATCAGTGGCGTATTGCCTACCGCATGTTCCAGATCGCGTGCTACGTGCATGTTCAGCCCTCACTTTATGTCGCAATCACATCTATCTGGCCCCTAGGCAGACCTCAACCTGCTTCGGTGGTGCGCCAGCCAATAGGCCAGCAACGCAGTCGGGGTATTGGCGAGCGCCTGACGTTCCGCCATGGCCAGAAAATCGTCGAATGAAATCAACCTTGAACGAATGTTCTCGGCCTCGCTGTCCAGCCCGCCGATGCCCGCCGCCTCATCAGGCAAATCGGTCAGACCCACAAAGATGTTATAATACCCTGTCGAGTCTCCGGGGCTCGGATAACCTTTTGCGACGACCTCCAGATGATCAAGGGTCAGGCCTGCCTCCTCATGTGCTTCACGCAGGGCCGTCTGCTCGGCTGTCTCACCGGGGTCGATGCGGCCTGCAATCGGCTCAAGCTGCCAAAGCTCTGGATCGTCACGCCCGAACGGACCCATCCGGAATTGCTCGACCAGCATGACACGGTCGCGCACAGGATCATAAGGCAGCACAAGGGCTGCGTCGCCACCGATGAAGTAGGAACGCGCCAACAACGGCGACATGCTCCCGTCGAACTGTTCAATCTGCAGATCAACCTCATCTAGCGCAAAGTACCCTGTGTAGGCGCGGCGGTGTTCCGCGACCTCAACGCTGCCCGCAAAGACATCCTGCCCTGCACGATGCTGGCTGCCTAGTACATTGGCCCACGCACGCGCTCTGATTTGTGGAAAGATCGCAGCCACTTCGTCGCGGGTCAGCGTCCCATAATGGCCCATCACCTCGCGGGCAGCATAGCATGACATTGCGCCCCATTGCGCCTGCCACACGGTGAAATCCCACGCACCGTCTGCCTGCCAACGTTGGGGATCGCACAAATATACTTGTGCTGCCGTACCGTCTTCGAGCGCGACATCGACCAGATCATAATCGAATCCGCCTTCGTAGAAATTTAGCCGGTTAATGCATGAAGGTGTAAGGCCGGACACAACAACGCCCTGCGCCATCTGATCCGCTTGCGCGACCAACATCGGAAATGGCGCATTCTCTACAGCATGGCAGCTATACCCGCCAAGCTGCGCGTCCTGCGCCTGTTGCGGGTCAAACGTCTGGCCCAATACGATCTCAAGCAGCGGGATATGGCGCAGGGTTCCGTAGAAAAAGAGCGGCTTAGCCAACGCTCACCGCCAGTTCTTTGCAGCGTATTCCGTGGCAGGTCCGACGATCACAGCGCCTACGAAAAAGGTGATGATGACGGGGGCTGTTGCAATCATAATGCCGAATTCCGACGCGATCAGGAAAATTGCCGTGACCGCTTCCATCGGGCCGTCATAACGGTTGCGCATCGCAAGCCTGAACATCTCATATGCAGAATGCACCGCCAGACCCCAGACCACCATGACAGCAGCGCCCGTAATCCCATTGTTAATGCCGGAGACAAGCCCGCGCCCTGCCCGCGAACCCATCACAATCCAACCGACGCACAGACCGATGAACGCGTTCACATAGTTGAACCAACCAAAATCGGTGCCTTCCGGCATCAAGGGGCGGATAAGTTCGGACAGAACCCAGCCTAGAATGGCAAGCAATGTGGCCGCGACGAGCCGTGCAGCGGTTGGCATAGTCTTGTATCCTTCGGTCTGAAACGCAGGTCCTAACCTGGTTTGCGTACCGTAATCTGAGTCACATCGCAATTCCCACTGTCAAATGTAGCAGCACAAGACGTGAGATAGAAATTCCACATCCGCTTGAAACGCTCATCGAAACCCATTGCGGCGATCTGGTCCCATTTGTCATTGAACGTCTCATGCCAGCGGCGCAACGTTATGTCATAGCTCTTGCCGAACTCGATAGACTTCTCCACCCCGAGGCCCGCCTTCTCGATCTGCTCGCGCAGCACGACAGGGCTTGGCAGCATACCGCCCGGAAAGATGTACTTCTGGATGAAATCAACGCCGCGTTTGTAGACCTTCCAGCGACGGTGCGCGACCGTGATGATCTGGAATGTCGCCGTCTTGCCCGGTTTGAGCCGCTCGCGGACGGTCTCGAAGTAAATAGGCCAATACTGCTCGCCCACAGCCTCGAACATCTCGATGCTGGCGATGCCATCATAAAGACCCGTCTCGTCGCGATAATCTTGCAGCTTGAAGGTCACCTTGTCGGAAAGCCCTGCTTTTTCAATGCGATCCACAGCATAGTTAAACTGTTCTTCGCTGATCGTCAGGCACGTGACATGCAAACCGCGCTCAGCCGCAGCATATTCGGCGAACCCGCCCCAGCCACAGCCGATTTCGAGCACGTGATCGCCCTCTTGCACACCCATCTCATCCACCATGGACTTATATTTAGCGATTTGCGCCTGCTCCATGCTTTGCTGCGGATCATCGAAAATCGCGCTGGAATAGCTCATCGTGTCATCGAGCCAAAGACCGTAGAAATCATTACCAAGATCATAGTGGTACGAGATGTTCTTGCGCGCCTGATCCTTTGAGTTGCGCTGGAGCCAGAAACGCAGCTGCTCATAGCGACGCACCAGCCCCATGCCCGGAAATCCGTCATAAATGTCTTCATTGTCGGCGTGGATAAAATCCATAAACGCCTGCAGATCAGGTGTGCTCCACCAGCCGTCAAGATAGGCGTCACAGAACCCCAGATCACCCTCGCGGATGAGACGCGCAAATAAATCGACATTGTGGATATCAAGCTCGGCCACAGGACCGGGGTTTTGCCCTTCCGCACGAAAGCGACGTCCATCGGGCAAAACAAAATCGATGCGGCCATAGCGCAGCGACGAGGCCATCCCCATCACACGGGCGAAATAACGGGGCAGATTGGTTTGCCCCTCGGTTGTAGTGAAAATCATTTATCGTCCTTACGCGTCGAATTAATCATTAAATTACTGGTGAAACTTGGAATTTGGAACTGCTAAAACGGCTTGTTTTCATACGCGTTCAGCGCCCGCTTGCGCCCCTCGGCGACATCTACAACCGGGTCGGGATAAGCATCACTTGCGCTCATACTCCACTGTTCAGGGATCGCGTCGAAATAGGACAGCGCATCTGCGTGGGGCTGTGCGTGGCCTTCCGCAATCCAGCGGCCCGCATAGTCGCGATTCTTGTCGAACTTATCGAGCTGGGTCACAGGGTTGAAAACTCGAAAGTATGGCGTCGCGTCAGGACCAGAGCCTGCGGACCACTGCCAGCCCATCGCATTGCTTGCTGGATCCCAATCGATAAGACAGTCCTCAAACCATTTTTGACCAATACGCCAGTGGCACAGCAGGTGCTTGGTCAGATAGCTGGCCACAATCATGCGCCCACGGTTGTGCATGCGGCCCGTCACATACATCTCGCGCATGGCTGCATCGACAAAGGGGATACCTGTGCGGCCTTGCTTCCAGGCTTTGACCTCTGCGCGCCGCTCGTCCTCGTTCCACGCGAACCCGCTCCATTCCTCACGCCAGTTCTCATCCAGAATGCGCGGTGTGTGGTGCATCAGATGATAGGCAAACTCGCGCCACACCAATTCCTTGAGGAAGACCTCGGCGTCCGATTTCCCCTCATGCAGCGCCCGAATTCCGGCATGCCAGCACTGGTGCGGACTGATCTCGCCAAGCGCGAGGTTCTCACTCAGGCACGACGTCCCGTCTTCACCCGGAAGATCACGGGTGGTGTTATAGGCCTCGACTTTATGGGCAAGAAAGGCACCCAGCCGCGACTGCGCCGCCTTTTCACCCAATCGCACAAACGGTCGGACTACTTCGGCACCGCGCTTCATGGCCGCGCCCATATTCCACGTGTCCAGATCCTCAGACGCTGGCCAATTCTCGGGGGCGGATATGTGCGACGGCGCGCTAAGCGGCGCATCCACATCACGGTCTTTCACAGAGCGCCAGAACGGGGTGTACACTTTGTAATACCCCCCCGTCTTGGTCTCGACCGTCCAAGGCTCGAACATCAGATGTCCGCCGAATGACTTGGCCTCGACCTCCTGATCCTTCAGCGCGGCCTTGATTTCTGTATCGCGCGCTACGGCCTCCGGATCATACTGCCGCGTCCAGTAGACCGATGTCGCACCCGTCTCGGCTATGATCGCCTCAAGCATCTCCAACGCGGATGCCCCGCTGCGCAGGATCAAACAACTGCCAGCTTCCTCCAAGGACCCCGCGAAATGCTCAAGCCCGAGCCCCAAACGAAATTTGGGTGCAGCGGCCAATCCGTCTACCTGCACATCACGCAAGAATACGGGGATTACAGGACGGCCTGTTTGTGACGCAGCATGCAGCGCAGGATGATCGCTCAGCCGCAGATCACGGCGGAACCATAACAAAATCGGGGAAGTGTCGCTCACTGTCTGCGCCTCTATAAATCGTTCTTTAATGATCTAGGGCAGACACCGCAGGTTCAAGCCAAAGCGCTCACAAAACGTCATCCAATGCGTTCAAAAGCTGGTCCATCTCGGCCTGCGAGGTATAATGGGTGAAGCTGAGGCGCAGAACACCTTTCTCAGGATCGACCCCCATGCCTTCCAGCGCACGCACAGCGTAGAAATCACCGCCGCCTGCCATGATGCCTTTTTCCGTCAACTCCCGCGCGACGTCCTCACCCGCGCGGTTGAGAGCAAGTGCCACAGTAGGCGCCCGCCCTTCGGCACTGTCCGAGCCGATTAGCCGAACAGAATTACGCGATTTGACTGCATCCAGAAGCTGTTGCAGCAACACGGTCTCATGCTCGCGCATCAGGTCATGCACCATGGCGCCGCGTGCCTGCGCGCCTGATTGCGTCCCACCGTGATGCGCATAAACCGCATCCACGTAATCCGCCATTCCCGCACAAGCAGCCACCTGCGCATGGTCAGGACCCGCAGGGGTGAACCGTTTGTACAAGCTGCCTTCATTGAAATAATGGCCTTGATTGGGGAGCAACTCCCCCAATGCACGGCGAATGACCATCAATCCCTGATGCGGGCCGTAGGTCTTATAGGCCGAGAACATGTAAATATCCGGCCCCAGTTCGCCCACGTCCACAAAGCCGTGCGGCGCATAGGAGACTCCATCCACACACACAAACGCGCCCGCTGCATGGGCAAGTGCGGTGATCGCGGAAACAGGATTGATTTCGCCAACAACGTTCGAGCAATGCGGAAAGCAGACTAGCCGCACCTTCTCGTCCAGCAAATCCTCAAGGTCGGCCGGGTCCAGATGCCCTGTCTCGGGATCAATGCACCATTCGCGCACCTCGATGCCGCGCTCGGCCAATCTGCGCCACGGGCCTGTATTGGCTTCATGGTCCTGATTGGTCACAACAATCGCCTCACCCGCCTCAAGCATCTGACCAAAGGCTTGTGCCAAGACATAGACGTTCTGAGTGGTTGAGGGGCCAAAAGACAGCTCGTCAGGGGCGACGCCAAGGATGGCAGACATGCGTGTGCGCGCCTCGTCCATCTCTTCACCGCCCAACGTGCTGGCAGCGTATGGCGCATAGGGCTGCACCTTGCGCTGGGTATAGAAGCGCGTAAGGCGGTCGATCACCGCACTGCATGTGTAAGAACCACCAGCATTCTCGAAAAACGCCTGCCCCTGCAACACAGGTTCCGCAAATGCGGGAAACTGGCTGCGTATAAAATCAATATCCAATGTCATAGCTTAATCAAGCACGAAGGCACGCCACGGCTCAACCCTTTCAATTCCTTAAAGTCGTTATTTGCAAAGCGCCAAGCCCAAGCGCCAAAAGCAAGGCTTTGGAATTTTGTTGGGAAAAACAAAGCGCGGTCACATCAGACAACACAATACGGTCAGGGCCGGCTATGGTGCTGCCCTGCCCCAAACAACGCTGCAACAGCGTATCTTGAGGGACAGGGCTCGGGCATAAATTTACGCATTAACGTCAACCACAACGCGGCCTTTAACCTGACCGTTGAGAATATCCGCCGTCAGCTTTGGCAAATCAGACATCTTCGCCGGCACGACCATCGCCTCAAGCTTGTCCATCGGCAGATCTTTGGCGATGCGCTTCCATGCGCGCAAACGATTGTCATAGGGCTGCATCACTGAATCGATGCCAAGCAGATTCACGCCGCGCAGCAAGAACGGAATTACCGTCGCAGGAAGCCCCGCACCGCCAGCCAAACCGACCGCGGCAACCGAAGCACCGTATTGCATCTGGCCCAGTACACGCGCGAGCATCGCACCGCCCACAGCATCAATACAGCCACCCCATGTCTCGCCTTCCAGCGGACGCTTGACGGTCTCATTGATCTCATCGCGCGCAACAATTTGCGTGGCGCCAAGCGAAGTCAGATAATCCGCTGTCTCGGGACGCCCTGTCACACCAGCCACCTCGTGACCAAGTGCGGCCAAAATCGCCACGGCAACGGAGCCAACACCGCCAGCAGCACCCGTCACAAGCACAGGACCCGATTTGATCCCGTGATCCTCCAACGCCATGACCGACAGCATGGAGGTAAAGCCCGCCGTCCCGACAGCCATTGCCTGACGGGCATCAATCCCTTCGGGCAGTGGCACCAGCCAATCAGCCTTCACCCGCGCCTTTTGCGCATAGCCGCCCCAATGGGCCTCGCCGACACGCCAGCCTGTCAAAACGACCTTGTCGCCAGCCTTATAGCGCGGGTCCGAAGACTCCTCGACAGTTCCCGAAAAATCAATACCGGGTACATGCGGATAATTGCGCACCAATCCACCGCCACCGGGGCTCATGCACAGCCCGTCCTTGTAGTTCACAGTGGTATATTCCACCGCCACCAGCACCTCGCCATCGGGCAGCTGGTCTTCGGAGATCTGCGTAATCGCCGCCGAGGTCTTGCCCTCATCATCCTTGTTCACAATCAACGCATCAAACATCTGTCTCTCCTTCTGGGCAGAACCGCCCCATTTCTTTTGGTAATAATATTCCGGGGGTTACCATCTTGCGCCATCGGTTCAAGCACAATGGCGACGGCTAACCCCGATCCGGCAGACTTGAAACGTTCAAGCCCAAAACTGTTCATGCACGGTCGCATCACGCGGGCCGTCGGGTGTCTCCACGCGAAGCGCCGTGCCCTCATCCCAATGGGTCATGCGTACCATACCGATCGCGACATTGGTCTTGAAGTCAGGCGACCACGCCGCCGACGTCACGCTGCCCACTTTCTTGCTTCCCGCCATCAAAGGCCAGACACGGTCACAAGCAGGCACTTTGTCCCCCTCGATCGCAATTGCACGGATTTGCTGCACGGGGCCCTCTTTGGCAACCCGCAGCAATGCATCTCGTCCGATACACCCGATTGCCGTCTGCGTGTCACAGAACTTGCCGAGGCCGCATTCATGGGGCGTATTATCGTCGGTCATGTCATTGCCGTAACTCAGCAATCCACCCTCGACACGTTCGATCCCGTTCGGACATCCCGCGCGCACGTCCAAGTCCTTGCCCGCTTCCATCAGTGCGTTCCAAAGCGGCATACCCAGATCGGTCCCGTCGACATAAATCTCGAAACCGCCCTGTTTGGAATAGCCAGAGCGTGCGACCGCCATTGAGCGGCCCTGGAAGTCGAACATGCCAAAACGGAAGAAGCGAATATCACGCACAGCATCGCCGAACACATGCGCCATCAGATCATCCGCCTTCGGGCCTTGGATCGCCAGCGGGCTGATGTCAGGCTCGTCGATCAACACATCGAGCCGGTAGCCGTTGGCGATGCCCTTGACCCAAAGCAGCAGGTCACTGTCAGCGATGGAAATCCACCAACGGTCCTCTGCCAGCTTGACGCAGACAGGGTCATTCAGCATGCCCCCCGTCTCATCCACGATGGGCACATAAAAGCAACGGCCCGGCATCATGCCGCGCAGATCGCGCGGGGTGAGCATTTGCATCAGGCGCGCCGCATCAGGGCCGCGCAACTCGACCTGACGCTCGGCAGCAACATCCCAAATCTGAACGGCCTCCTTGAGGTGGCGGTAGTCCTCCTCCACGCTCTCGAACATCGTAGGCAACAGCATACGGTTGTAAACGGTATAGGCTTTAACCCCTGCAGCCTCGACACCCTCCGAAAACGGTGTGCGGCGCAGACGCCGCGTTTGGGAAATAAGCGCCATCAAGCGTCCTCCGGCATAAAAATAATATCTGAAACAGGAGGCGTATGTCCTGCTTGTTTGAGCATCTGACTTATCTGCCCGCGGTGGTGGGTCTGGTGATTGAACATATGTGCGACACACAGCGCGCGGGATCGCTTCATCTGCTGGTTTATCGTGCCCGAAAACCAACTTTCCTCGACACACAGATCCATATTCGACAGCGTCTGCGCCCAGATGCGAATACGACCATCGAGGCGGAAACGCTCTGCGTCCCAGACGCCAAAAGAGGGTGTCAAAGCAGCGCTTTGATCACCAGACACTGTGGGTGCAGGCACATCGTCGCAAAAGCGGCTCATCCAGATCATGTCACCCCACAGCAGATGGTTCATCGTGCCGAAGATCGACCCGAAGAATGCACCACGGTCGTATGTCAGCTCGTCTTCGGTCATCTGCTTGAACGTGTCCCGCAACTGGCGGTTTTGCCACGCGTTATAGCGCGCCATTTGCAGGACATACTCCTTCTGGATCACGCAGCGCCCTTCCAGTCGATGGGGCAAATCTCGGCAGACTTACCGCCAAAATCCCAGACTCGGCCATAGTCACGCACCTTGGATTTCACACCCACAGCGGCGATGATGTCAGGGCCCATCCAGTATTTGGAATTGGAGATCATCACAGGATGATCTGGGCTTGCACCATCAATCATCTCGATCTCGCCCGAGATTTTGCGCCCGATCTTGATCGCACGCTTCTTGCCGTCGCGGATGATCTCGACGGGCGCACGCTCTGCCCCGATGATCTCGGAGACCAGCATGGTGAACAGACCCGTGGTCCCGCCCGCAGCGCCTGAGAAAATCTGCAACAGACCGTTGTAGGCGGCCTCGGAGGCACGCTCGTCCACATAGGCGCCGACGCGCCAGTTGCCCTCGCCCATGCGGCCCGGAATATCGACCAGCAGCCCGACGTTAAGACCGCTTAGGTCCTCGCCCTCGAAATTGCCCTCATCAATGGCGATGGCCATCCAAGCGTGGCAATGCCCTTCTGTGGGCGGGTGCGCGCCGAGGCTGACCACGCAGGGACAAAACAACTCGCACGAGCAGTTCAAAAACAGCTCACCCTTGAGCGCCCAATTGGCAGGTGTCATTTCTCTGTTACCCATTTTATCCTCCCGATAAAATTATGCGATGTAAGGCCAGCCCGCCACGACGCATGCGCCGACCAGCAGGGCTATGCCCATTGGCTTCGTAAGATAGTGTCCGATTTGCGGTAATTTTTCCAGCACCATGAACAGCGTGGCCAAGCCCATCCATGCCAAATTCATCACGCCGCCCGCAAACCCCAGCGCCATAAACCCCCAGCAACAACCGACGCAAAATGCGCCAAGACCCAGCCCCATACGCAAACCGCCGCCGAAGCCCGTCTTCCAATGGCCCAGAAAATACATGCCGGGGGAGTGACAGACACCGTGGCAGATCTCCTTGGCGCGGGTGAATTGGAACAGACCTGCCGCCGCTAGCAGGAACACCGCAAACCAACGCGAGATCGCGATGCCCAGCATGTCAATGACGCCGCCAAACAGCAGCGCCAGTTGCGCGCCCGCCAGCAACAACGCGAAGCCGACCCAGACCGCAAAATACCCCAGTAACACACCCAGCCACCCTGCCCGTGTGCCATTTGCGCTGGCTATCAGGTCTTCATATGCGCGAAGCGTGGGCACCAGTGTGGGCAACATCATGGCCGCCATCATCGCAGCCCACATCCACGCCAGTGGCCAGAACTCTACCATGGGCATCTTCATATCCATACGCGGGTCCATACGGCGCATCGCCTCACCCATAGCGTCAGGACGACCCAGCACATCAAGGCCCATAGAGGTGCTCATCGTGACCATCATCCACCACGACACAAGGATCAGCCCGAAAAAGGCCAACCAAAGCGTAGAGCGCAGCAGATGCGGCATAAAATCAACCTCGCGTAAATGCGTTGCGAAATTAATGTCAGACATTTAAAGTTTCGGCAAACAGTAAATGTAAGACATATGAAAATTGACCCCAAAAGTGATGCCGATCTCTCGGCCCAGATCGCAACTGCCATCCGCGATGAGATTATCGCAGGACGTCTGATTGTAGATGCACGCCTGCCCTCGGAGGCCGAATTGGCCGAACAATTCGACGTCTCCCGCCCCACCGTGCGCGAGGCGCTCAAACGGCTGGCGGCTCAGTCGCTTATTCGGACCCAGCGCGGTGCCACGGGCGGGGCTTTCGTCAATAAACTCAGCTTTACAGAGGCTTACGCCCAGCAAATCACGACCTCGACGCTGCTGCTCTCGATGAATGATGTAAGTTTCGAGACGGCTTGCGAAGCGCGGTTCGCGTTGGAGCGGTCTTGCGCGGAGCTCTCGGCGCAGCGGTGCGGGCCAGACGACCTTGCTGCGATGCGTGCAGAGATACATCGCCAAGGCCAGCCCAACCTGTCGGACGAAGCCTTCTGCGCTTCAGATGTCGCTTTCCACCGTGCGCTGGTCGATGGCGCGGAAAATCCAGTGCTTTCCTACCAACTCGCTGGAGCGGTGGAGGCAATGCAGCCGCTGATGAACATGATCACCTTTTCCGCCCGTGACCGTGCACGGATCGTGGCACTGCATATGCGCATTGCTGGCGCGGTCGAAGCACGCAACGCCGCAGACATATCCGATGGCCTGACGGCCCTTGAGGCAGAGACGCAGTCACTTGCGCGAAGCCTGTTCAAGAAAGGCAATTAAAAACAATCGGCTGTGAGTTTTTCTTAATGCCCTCAGGATTGCACCTCAGCGCGTCGAAGCTCAGTTCTGAACAATCACCTTCATATTCCGCAAACCGACCTGTTGGGTCATCGCAAACAGCTTCCTCGCATTTTCCGTGTGCAGGCGAATACAGCCCGCAGAAGCAGGTCGACCCAAGCGGCTCACCTGATTGGTGCCGTGAATGGCAAAGTTGCCGCTATAGAAGATTGAATAAGGCATCGGCGCATTGTTGTAACGGCTGGATTTGTGGTTCTTTGACAGCCATTTGCCCCGCCACTGCCCGCGCGGTGTATATTTGCCCTTACGGGCGGTTGAAACGCTCCACGTGTGAATGCGCTTGCCGTCCTTATAGACGCGCATCTTCTGCTCCGACACGTCCACTTTCGCGATAAGGCGTCCCGCCTCTACCACCGCCGGAGTAGTGAAAAGAAATGATGCGCATAGCGCAACTGTAACCACAATTTTCATCAGAATTCGTCCCGCTTTTATATTTTATGCCGCTATTCCACTTCAACAAAATCTACATGTCAAAGATTATGTTGTGTTTGATATGAAAAATTTGCGCATATCTAGTGGCTAAATTCTACCTACCGCGCCCTCTTGCAGAGCTTGCGCAGGTAGGATGGTTACGAGCCATCAGAAAAATCTGCAGTGACGGACTACTTGATATTCGAGGTCTGCACCGCTACTTAACAGTTGTCCTTCGGGACTATGGATATAAACGCGCTCGTAATAAGCGGTTCGGACCCGGGGGCGGTACCCGGCGACTCCACCAATCATCCGTCATTTGCGGATCATGGGGTCGAAACAGGATCGACGAACGTCTAAAGGGGTTAGCTTTATCTCGGCTGTCTGCCACCGATATCGGCGAAACTTGTACAATTGCAAATGACAATCGTGCTCCAATGGCGATGGCCGCGTAAGCGACCGGAACTATTGAAACCTTAAGTCCTTGCGTTTAGCGACCCAAGGCGGGGCCCGCCGGAGCCTGGCAACAGAATCCGGCACTTTACCTCCCCTTGACCATTTCTTCGCGCGCTGCCACCATCTACCTATGGGGAATTTTCGCGAACGCCCCGTGAGGCGCCAGCCAGAGGTTCGCATGTTTCCACCTTGAAAGGATGCATGCCATGGCTGCCCCGAATGAAATCACTGTACCCCAACTCCTCCGGCGGATCGGCTTGCCTGATGCGCCGATGATTATCGACGTCTCGATTGATACCGATTTCTCCGCCGATCCTTTTCTGATCCCCTCCGCTGTGCGGCACCCGCATACGGATGTCGCAGGGCTCAAGGCCCGTATCGGTGTACGGCCCTGTGTGATCGTCTGTCAGAAAGGCATAAAGCTCAGTCAGGGGATGGTCGCACGCCTGCGCAATGACGGGTTTGATGCGCAATACCTACAGGGCGGCAATTTCGGTTGGCGCGCGCACCCTGACGCACCGCGCATTCCAGCGGCTTCGCTGCCAGATCCAGTTGACGGCGCCACACTTTGGGTGACCCGCCACCGCCCCAAGATTGACCGCGTTGCCTGCCCGTGGTTGATCCGCCGCTTTGTCGATGCGGATGCGCGGTTTCTTTTTGTATCTCCTGCCGAAGTCATGGGCGTGGCCGAGCGGTACGGCGCTTCACCTTTCGACATTGAGGATGTCTTCTGGTCCCACCGCGATAACCGCTGTACGTTCGACACCATGCTGGAAGAATTCGGATTGAAAATCCCTGCCCTCCTGCGCCTCGCAACGGTCATTCGTGCGGCAGACACAAACAGCCACATGCTCAGCCCACAGGCCGCTGGCCTTCTGGCCATGTCGGTGGGATTGTCGCGCCAGTATCGCGATGACCACGATCAATTGAACGCAGGCATGGCCATCTTTGACGCCCTCTATCGCTGGGCGCGGGACGGACAGGACGAGGGCCATGATTGGCCAACGGAGCGTAAGCGATGAGCCTGCCCAGATGGTCGCAGATGTGGCGCGTGTTTGGACGTATCGGCGTGCTTTCCTTCGGTGGCCCTGCCGCCCAGATCGCGCTCATGCACCGAGAATTGGTAGAGACCCGCGACTGGCTTTCCGAGCAGGAATACCTGCGTGCGCTCAGCCTGTGCATGTTGTTGCCCGGCCCCGAGGCCATGCAGCTGGCCACCTATGCAGGCTGGCGGCTGCGCGGCACAGCAGGTGGTTTGCTGGCCGGCCTTCTGTTCGTAATTCCCGGTGCAATGGTTATTGCCCTACTGGCCCTGCTGTACGCGAGCTACGGTCAACTCCCCTTGGTCCAAGCCGCGTTTCTGGGGATCAAGGCTGCCGTAATCGTCGTCGTCTTTCAGGCTCTCCTCAAGGTTGCGCGCAAGGCCTTGGTGGGACCGCAAGGATGGGTCCTCGCTGGTCTGTCGTTTCTGGCGCTCTTCGTCTTTGACACCCCCTTCCCCCTCATCATTGTCGCAGCAGGCGCATGGGGAATGTGGCGCGCAGGTCAGACCACTGCGAGTGCACCACCTGCGCCCGTGGCGTTCTCACCTGCCCGCGTGGTCGCGCTCTGGGGCAGCCTGTGGGCCGCGCCCTTGCTTCTCGTTTGGGCGTTGGATGCCGATTTCATGCTGCAACTGGGGCTATTCTTCTCCAAACTTGCGGTTGTCACCTTTGGCGGCGCCTATGCGGTTTTGGGCTATATGACCCAAACAGTCGTTTCCGATCTGGGCTGGATCACTACGGAACAGATGATCGACGCGCTTGGACTGGCTGAAACAACGCCTGGCCCGCTTATTCTGGTAACCGAATTTGTGGCCCTTCTGGCCGGGTTTGCGCAATCGGGCCTGAGCGGCGCGATTGCCGCAGGAATGCTCGCTCTATGGGTGACGTTCACGCCGTGTTTTTTGTGGATCTTCCTCGCGGGACCCTATCTGGACCGCCTCAGTGCACAACCGCGCCTGACCGCTGGCCTCACCGCCATCACCGCAGCGGTGGTGGGCGTGATTGCCAACCTTGCGCTTTGGTTTGCGCTGCATGTGCTGTTTGAGGACGTTGGAAGCGCCCAGAAGATTGCGGTACCCATCCCTGTCTGGAGCTCTCTGAATACCACCGCCCTCATGCTCACAGGATTTGCGACGGTGCTGATGATCGCCCTACGCATCGGATTTGTCCCCGCGATGATCCTCCTCGCAATCTGCGGCATTGCGATCCCGCTGTTCTGAGCATGCCGCCCCTTTCATCCCCGATGGAATCACCTATGATGAGAGCAATTGAACCTGTCGGGGGAGACGAGATGAGTCGCACGATCGACTATGGCAACCTCATGCACGATGCCATGCGCAGCCTGATCCGCAATGTCTTGCTGGATATCGCCGCAAATGGCCTGCCAGGAGCGCATCATTTCTTCATCACCTTTGACACATCGCACCCCGATGCCGAACTGGCCGACTGGCTGTCTGACCGCTATCCGGACGAGATGACCGTAGTGATGCAGCACTGGTATGACGGGCTTGAAGTGACCGATGACGGCTTTTCCATCACGCTTAATTTTGGCGACGCGCCCGAGCCGCTGTATATCCCCTATGATGCAATCCGTACCTTTGTGGACCCTTCCGTTGAGTTTGGCCTGCGCTTCGAGCAGCAGGGCGAAGACGGCCAGAAAGACGAGGAAAGCGCAGAAGACACCCTGCCCCAGACGGAAGAATCGGAACTCGAGGTGCAGGAACCCCCTGCCAAGGACGCCGAAATTGTCTCTCTGGACAGTTTTCGCAAGAGTTGACCTAGCGCGCCGCCAGACCAGCCGCTAAACAGCCCCAAATATCTTGTCTACAGGAGCGCCCCATGGCCGATACCCGCACAGAAACCGACAGCTTTGGCCCGTTGGAGGTTTCTTCCGAAAAATATTGGGGCGCACAGACCCAGCGTTCAATCATCAACTTCCCCATTGGTTGGGAGAAGCAGCCTGTGGCCATCGTGCGTGCCTTGGGCGTGATCAAGCAGGCGTGCGCCGAGGCCAATATGGCCCAAGGATCACTGGACGAGGCCCGCGGCAAAGCGATTGTTCAGGCGGCAAGCGAAGTCGTGGCAGGCAAATTCGACGACAACTTCCCACTCGTCGTATGGCAGACGGGTTCGGGCACACAGTCCAACATGAATGCCAATGAAGTCATCGCCAACCGCGCAATCGAGATTATGGGCGGTGTGATCGGCTCCAAAGATCCCGTGCACCCCAATGATCACTGCAACATGGGGCAATCCTCGAACGACACCTTTCCCACTGCGATGCACATCGCCACAGCGCGTACCGCTCATGATGTGCTGCTACCAGGATTGCGCAAACTGCACGCAGGGCTGGAAGCGAAGGTCGCTGAATTCGACGGCATCATCAAGATTGGCCGCACCCACACACAAGACGCGACACCGCTGACGCTGTCTCAGGAATTTTCAGGTTATGCCCATCAGGTCGCAATGGGTATCGCGCGGGTTGAGCAAGGTTTGGGTCGCATTTACGAGCTGGCCCAAGGCGGCACTGCTGTCGGCACGGGCCTGAACACCAAAGTTGGCTGGGCCGAGACTGTCGCCGCGAACATGGCACGTATCTCCGACCTGCCGTTTGTTACCGCGCCCAACAAATTCGAAGCGCTCGCTGCCCATGACGCAATGGTCGAGATTTCGGGCCATTTGAAAACCGTGGCCGCAAGCCTCTTTAAAATCGCAAATGACATCCGCCTCTTGGGCTCTGGCCCGCGATGCGGCTTAGGCGAATTGATCCTGCCCGAGAACGAGCCAGGCTCGTCCATCATGCCAGGCAAAGTGAACCCGACCCAATGCGAAGCGCTGACCCAAGTCTGCGCGCATGTCTTCGGCAATGACGCCGCTGTCGGGTTTGCAGGCTCCCAAGGTCATTTCGAGCTCAACGTGTATAAGCCCATGATGGCCTATAACGTCTTGCAATCCATGCAGCTTTTGGGCGATGCGGCCTCTGCCTTTACCGACAATCTGGTGGCTGACCTCAAGGCAGATCCCGTGCGCATCGAAAAATTGATGCGCGAGTCCCTGATGCTTGTCACGGCACTGGCCCCCGAGATCGGCTATGACAATGCCACTAAGGTCGCGAAAACTGCCCATAAGAACGGCACCACCCTTAAGGAAGAGGCCATTGCTCTTGGATTTGTGGATGAGGCAACCTTCGACCGCGTGGTGCGGCCCGAAAATATGATCGGACCTAAGTGAGCGCGCCAGTAAACCTCAATAAACTGCGCAAAGAGCGCGACCGCGCGGCGCGCAAAGCCCGCGCGGATGAGAACAGCGTGCAATTTGATCAGACCAAAGCGCAAAAAGACGCCTTGAAGCAACGTGCCGAGCGTGCAGTACGCATGCTCGACGCACACAAGCGCGAGACATGACGGCACGCCCTGTCAAACACTCCGTCACATTGCACGGGCACCGCACGTCCATATCGTTGGAAGCACCATTCTGGTCAGAGTTGCGTAAGATCGCGCGGGAAAAATCCATCCCGATCAACGCCTTGGTGGCCCAGATTGATGCAGCGCGGGGCATGGACAGCGGCCTTGCCTCAGCCATCCGCGTTTATGTACTTGAGACGTTAAAGGATCGTTCGTCCAAGGCGGACTAACCTGCGACCATGGGCACGCAATAGCCAACCCACGGTCAAAATGGTCAAAACAGCGGCCTAAGCCACTGACGCGTCATATATTTTGCGGATGTTCGCGCTAAGGGCTGCGTTAAACTCTGCATCCGACATCTTCACGTTCAGCCCTTCGGCCAATGCGCGGCTAAAGCTCGCAATCATCTTGTGGTTTTGGGAGAGCAGATCACAGGCCATCTCGGTCGAGTAGCCCCCTGACAGCGCAACAACACGCAGCACACGCGGATGATCCGCTGCCGCATCATAGAGGCCTGCCTTGCTCGGAATTGTCAGCTTGAGAATAACATCAACATCCTCAGGCAAAGCATTAAGATGCTTCATCAATTCAGCTTCGAGCATATCTTCTGCCTCGGCTTTGGTCGCGCTCTCGATATGGACCTCTGGCTCCACAATCGGGACCAGACCTGCCGCGGAAACCTGACGCGCCACCTCAAACTGTTGGGCGACGACATCTGCGATACCCTTGGCGTTGGCCTTCAAGATAAGCGAGCGTTCCTTGGTCCCAAAAATGCCTTTCTCGTTGGCCTTGGCCAACAGTACATCCAGATCGGGCATAGGCTTGAGCATCTGAACATCGTTAGCTTCATCGGCAAGCCCCTTGTCGATCTTCAAAAACGGTACAACGCCGCGCTCTTCCCAGAGCAGCTGCGCCGTTGGTTTGCCGTTGATCTCGCTGTCCATCGTCCGCTCGAACAGGATTGCCCCCAACACTTTGTCCGCTGTGAAATCATCCGCAAGAATGATCCGGCTACGCATCGCATGAACAGCGGCGTACATTTCCACATCGCCCGAATAATCCGCTGGCTCAACCCCGTATTGCGCCAGCGCTTTCGGCGTAGAGCCGCCCGATTGATCCAATGCAGCGATAAACCCGGCTGCGGTTGCCATACGGGTGCGTTGTGCGTCTTTAGAGGCCATGAAACCTACCTTTACTCAGAGTAACATCAATTTCCCCCGTTCTAGAGGGTTCACGAAGCCAGCGCCAGACGCTTTAGCCGTGTTACCGCTCACGCTGCGTCAGCGTCAGGCGAATTCCGTCTTTTGCCCGCACTGTCAGATGGGCGACAGGTACGGGGGTTGGCCCCATGCTCAAACGGTAGTCGCGTAGAATACGGCTCAGGATCAGCGGCCCTTCGATCATCGCGAACCCTGCCCCGGGGCACACCCGCGCCCCTGCGCTGAACGGGATAAAGGCGTCACGCTGGCAAGCCTTGCCATTCTCCGTCTGCCAGCGGTCAGGATCGAACCCGTCAGGGTTGTCCCAGAGCCGCGTGTGGCGATGCAGATGCCACGGGCTTATCACCAGTTGCGAACCACGGCGCACATCACGGTCCCTCATCACTTCAGGACAGGCATTCTCCCTCACCATCATCGGGACAGGCGGATAAAGGCGCAGCGTCTCGCGGAAGACATCACGGCTCAGGCGCAGATTGCTCATCACGCTGAAATCGCAGTTCTCAAGCACCTGCGCCTCTTCCGCCAACTTCTCCTGCCACTCAGGATAAAGCGCCATCAGATAGAGCGCCCAGGCCAATGTTGACGCGCTTGTCTCATGCCCTGCCAGAAAGAAAATCGCGACCTGATCAACCATCTCTTCGGTGGTGAACATCTCACTTGTCTCAGGATCTGCCGTAGTCATGATCTTGGTCGCCAGATCATCGGGCGCGGTCCCCGAGGCAATCTCCTCCGCCCGCATTTGCGTCATCTGTGTGATCAATGCACGAATGCGGGCCGCGCTGCGTGTAGTGTCACGGCGAAACAGGCGCGGCATCCAGCGGGGCAAAGGCACAAGGGCGGCCAAGTTCAGGATCGGCTGACTGCGCTGGTAGGTTTTAAATTCTTCAAAAACATCGCGAGCCATATGATGTTCAATGGGCAGCGAAAACAGCGTGCGAAAGATCACGTCCGCCGCCGCATGGCTCGTCTCTTCCTCAATCTCGATTTCGCGCCCCAAGTGCTCTCCAAGTCGTGCCGCCGCCGCCTCGGATGCATCCCACATGGCGGCGAATGTCTCCCGCAGGCGGCCGCCCTCGAACGCGGGATCAATAATCCGTCGCTGGCGCTTCCACGTCTTACCATTGGTGACAAAGACGGAATTGCCCAAGAGCGGCCGCAGCCCCTCGTTCACACGGGTTGACTTGGGGAAATCATCCGGCCGCTCCTTGAGCACCCGCTGCACTAACTCTGGCTGGTTAATCAGATAGCTACGGAAAAACGGCGTGCGAAACTCGGCCATCCATGCACGGTACAGGCGCGCAGGCTGCGCAGAGAGGATATCCGCGCGAAACAACTTGGCATAGCGCCACAGCGATACCTTGTCAGGGCGTGGGACAGGTTTTGGCGGCAAGGTCATGGCGCTGTACTCGTGAATTTATTGACCGCCTTGGTAATACGCGATTTCGATGCAGGGCGGTCACGGTAGCGCGCCGCGAGCGTGCGCGGTCCAGCCGTGATCTGGAAATAATCATAGTCACGCGGGCGGTCAAAAGCGCAGAGATACTGAAAATGCAGGTGAAAGAAACGCCAGCGCAGTGCCTTCCAGCGTGCAGGACTAAGCGACTGGGTGAAAGCCGCGGAAAAGACCAGAGGCCACTTTTGGTCAGGCGGTGCCACCCCGCTTACTGCAACGGGATCACACAGCGCAAAGGCGCAGCCATCACCCGGAGCGGTGACATCGACCCAAGTGAGCGCATCAGATGTGCTCAGATAGGCAAGATCACCGCGCAAACGGTAGGCATTGCGCAAGAAGGACACCATCGGCACCACCTGCCCCAAGCTGAGGAACGCGAGGGGGGGGCCATCACTTGGCACGCGCTCTGCACGGATTAGATCAGCAAGCACCGACACCCCCAGATGCGCGCCCGAAGAATGCCCCACCACCAGAACCTCATCCACATCGCTTTGCAACGCTTCGGCAATTGCCTCACCAAAGGCAGTCATACGCGCCTCGAGCTCGGGCGTATTCGCGCCTTTTGTCGCGGCGCCATAGGAATAGTCGTGCATCAGATAGTAGGCGAAGAACTTGGCGTCCTTGGCTTTGAACCAGCGCAACGCCACTACGAAAACGGCCCCCCAGACAAGGGGTTTAAGCGCTTCAAGTGCCGGCACAGGGTTCGGACCCAATACGAGCGGCAAAAGATCGAGGGAACGTGCTGCAACCAGTCCCAGCAAGACAGCCAGCACGAGCTGCACTAGCAACATTCCTACGGGATAAAGCGCCGCGATCACTGGCCCCTTGCGCAACTGCATCAACCGCCAGAGCGCACCGCTGCCAATGTAGACCCAAGCGGTGCGCAGCAGTTGCAGGTAGGTCGCTGGGATGGAGGTATCCATACTGGCGCGAACGATGTCTGACCACACCAGCACATCCACAGAGGCATCCACATGCGTACCGTCTATCAACCCTTTGATATTCCACCCGTATTGTGCGCCATTGGGGCGTGCCGAAAGCGACAATTCATAGCCTGAAATCTCCGCCTGTGCGGCCCCTTCCTTGCGGTAAAGCTCACGGTAGCGGCGCGGATGAATGGGATCATAGCCAGGAATGTAGAACACCGCTCGCCGCCGGACGGGTGCATCGTATTTATGCAAGGGTGCAGCCATGGCGCGGGATCAAACCTTTGGTCGTTTGCCCTATGCTAGCGCGGGTTTTCGGCCAAAGTAAGGCTTTTGAATTACCCCAAAGCGCCAAGGGCCGGAAAGGTCTCGAGCAGCCAAAAGCTAAAGGTGGAAAACGCGCCTGTGAGCATGGCAACGCCCACAATGACCAGCAACACGCCCATCGCACGCTCAATGGTTTTCATGTGCTTTTTTAGCTTGTTCATCACGCCCACAGCGCGGGTCATAAACATCGCGGCAAGCAGAAACGGTATGCCCAGCCCCAGCGCGTAGACGCCAAGCAGCAGCGTCCCACGGCTCACGCTCGCCTCGGAGGCGGCCAGCGACAGGATAGCGCCCAGCTGTGGCCCGATACAGGGCGTCCAGCCGAACGCAAAGGCCAGTCCCAGCACATAGGCTCCAAACGAAGAGCCCCCCTTGTCTCCCGCATCCATACGCGCTTCACGGTCCAGAAAGCCGATGCGGTAGATGCCAAGGAAATGGATGCCAAAGACGATCACCACGACGCCAGAAATTTGGCTGAACAAGACTTGGTTTTGCAGGAAGAACGCGCCAAACGCCGATGCAGTAAAGCCCAACAGCAGGAATACTGTGCTCAGCCCCATTACAAAGAACAACGCTGCTATAATTGCACGCCGCCGCGCGCTGGCCTCCGAGCCAATATCATTGAGGCTCACCCCGCTCATATACGCGAGATAAGGCGGCACAATTGGCAGCACGCAGGGCGACAAAAAGCTGATGATCCCCGCCACAAGGGCGATGGTCATGGCGGGCAAGAGACTTGCGTCGATGAGTTCGATTCCAAACATGTGCTACAGCTATACTGCCCCGCGGATGGCGTCACCTGCCATCATGTCACAAGGCTGTGGACAGGTTGTAACATGCGGCCTACATCTGCGCGTATGATACATGACCTTGATGCCACAGGGCTGCTCTGCCCCCTACCCGTTCTCAAAGCGCGCAAGCGTTTGATGGCACTCGCTAACGGAGAGCGTTTACGCATGCGTGCCGATGATCCTGCGGCCATTGTCGATGTGCCGCATTTTTGTGCCGAGGCAGGGTATGCCCTGATCGAGAGCAGCGACGATGAAGGTGTCCAAGTCTATCTGATTGAAAAAACGGCCTAGTCTTTCCAACTGAAAAAGGCGGACCCTGAGGCCCGCCTTTTCCGCTTATGCTATTCCGAACGCTTACCGTCCAAGTGACCACCAGCCCTTGCGCCGTGGCTTGGCGGGTTCTTCCGCTTTCACCCCAGGCTCTGGCGCTGGTGCAGCTGGCACGGGCTCTGGCGCGGGAGCTTCAGCCACTGGCGCAGCGGCCTCGGTCGGTGCTGCTGCCTCCGCTTCAGGCGCTGGTGCAGCCTTCGGCTTTCGCGGTGCGCGGGTGCGTTTGGGCTTGGGAGCTTCCTCGGCCTCGGCTGCCTGATCCGCGGGCGCGGCATCCGCAGTGGTCTCTGCTGCCTCGACAGGTGCGGCTTTGGGCTTGCGTGGTGCACGAGTGCGCTTCGGCTTGGGCTTCTCTTCTGCTTCAGGAGCTTCCTCTGCGTCGGCTTGCGCTACGGGATCTGCAGTAGATGCCTCTGCGGCTTCCGCATCCTGCTTGGGCTTGCGGCTGCGTGAACGGCTGCGCGATTTTGGCTTTGCAGCCTCGTCAGAGGTCTCTTCGCTGGCCTCCGACTTGGGCGCATCAACGGTGTCGGCTGTCTCGGATGCATCTGCCTCGTTGGACTGACCATCGTCATTCTGTTGTGCGTCACTATCGCCACGTCCCCCACGGCTGCGACGACGACGGCGGCGCTTGCGCTTGGGCTTGCCTTCTCCGTCATCATTGCCATCGCCATTTTGGTTCTGCTGGCTACGGGCCTCGGTATTCGCTTCTTCCTCAGCTTCGCGTGCAGCAGCGGCCTCAGCCTCTGCAGCATCAGCCTCATCGATCTTGTCCATCAGCTTGGTATCAACCGAGCTGATGTGCGTGGCCTGTTGTACAACACGGGTGGCCGTCTTGAACTTCTCGAGCGTGAAGTCGGGGCTGACCAAATGGGGGTCGCCCTCGATCCGCACACTCAGGCCATAACGCCCCTCGACATGGGCGATATGCTCGCGCTTCTGGTTCATCAGGAAGTTGGCGATAGCAACGGGCGCTTTGATTAGCACCTCGCGGGAACGGCGGCGGGTGCCCTCCTCCTCGATCGCGCGCAGGATCGCGAGCGCAAGGTTATCGTCAGAGCGGATAAGACCGGTGCCGTGACAAGCCGCACAGGGCTGTGTTGTAGCCTCGATCATACCCGGACGCAGACGCTGGCGCGACATTTCCATCAGGCCAAAGCCCGAGATGCGGCCCACCTGAATACGCGCGCGGTCGGTCTTGAGCTTGTCCTTCATCATCTTCTCAACGGCGGTGTTGTTGCGCCGCTCGTCCATATCGATGAAATCGATAACAATCAGGCCCGCCAAATCGCGCAGGCGCACCTGACGCGCCACTTCTGCCGCGGCCTCGAGGTTGGTCTTGAGCGCGGTCTGCTCAATGCTGCCTTCCTTGGTGGCACGGCCCGAGTTCACGTCAACCGCAACCAGCGCTTCGGTGGTATCGATCACGATATAGCCGCCCGAGGGAAGCTGTACCGTGGGATTGAACATGCCTGCGAGGTACGTCTCGACCTGATAGCGCGCGAAAAGCGGCAGGCCTTCCTCATAACGTTTCACGTTTTTGGCGTGGCTCGGCATGATCATCTTCATGAAGTCTTTGGCAATGCGGTAGCCGCGCTCACCCTCGACAAACACCTCGTCAATGTCGCGGTTATAGAGGTCGCGGATCGAACGCTTGATCAGGTCGCCTTCTTCGTAAATCTTGGCAGGAGCGATAGATTTCAGCGTCAGCTCGCGGATCTGTTCCCACATGCGCTGCAGGTACTCATAATCGCGCTTGATCTCGGCCTTGGTGCGTTTGGCACCTGCGGTGCGCACAATGAGGCCAGCACCCTGCGGCACTTCGATCTCTTGCGCGATTTCCTTGAGCTTCTTGCGATCGGGGGCGTTGGTGATCTTGCGGCTGATCCCACCGCCACGCGCGGTATTGGGCATAAGCACGCAGTAGCGGCCCGCCAGGGAGAGATAGGTTGTGAGTGCAGCACCCTTGTTGCCGCGCTCTTCCTTAACAACTTGAATCAGCAGGATCTGACGGACTTTGATGACTTCCTGAATCTTATAGCGGCGCGGACGCGGCTTGCGCACGGGGCGAATTTCTTCGCTGTCGTCCTCGTCGGCAACGGATTCGATCGTCTCGTCCTTGTCAGAAGCGTCCGCAGTCTCTGCGTCATCCTCATCATCGGTTGTCTCTGAGACATCGGGCGTCTCGACAGGCGTTTCTTTCACCCGCTCCATCGGAGAGGACGCTTCATCCTCTGAAACCTCGGCCTCCAGATCGACCGTTTCCATGCCCTCAATCTCGGTAGAGGTTGTGGCATCATCGCTGACGGCATCCTCCGCCTTAGCCTTACGAGACCGTGAGCGAGTGCGCTTTTTGGGCTTTTCCGCGTCTTCATCCTTGGCAGCCTGCGCTTTTGCATAGGCGCGCTCTTCCTCAAGCAGCGCCTCACGGTCTGCCACCGGGATCTGATAATAATCAGGGTGGATTTCCGAGAACGCGAGGAAGCCGTGGCGGTTGCCGCCATAGTCCACAAACGCCGCCTGAAGGGACGGCTCAACGCGGGTCACTTTAGCGAGGTAGATATTGCCAGCTAGCTGGCGGCGATTCTCGGATTCGAAATCGAATTCTTCAACTTTGTTTCCATCAACCACAACAACACGGGTCTCTTCCGCGTGGGTGGCATCGATAAGCATCTTTTTAGGCATTTTACTCTTTTGCACGGGCGCGAACGCTGTTGCCCCCCAGGGGGAGCAGCGCGCTGCGTCAGGTGTCTTGTCAGGGCGATTGGTGACGGCACAGCGGTGCGGCCCTGAGGGCCACTTCCGATACTGTAGTCAGCGTTTGCGCGCGTCATCGCGGTTCCTCAAAGATGCGCAGCCCCTACAATGCTTTTGCAAAGCGTGCCGCGCACCCATTATAAACTGTGTTATCCCAAGCATTTAGCGCAAGGTATACATCAGCGTTTGCATTGCCGTTTCCGGCAAACTCGGTCTGATAGACACAAGCATCAGCCTGCCCTATCAGCGAAACTTATAAGGATGACCCGGCACGTCGAACGCGCAGCCATTCCTGTCCCTCTAGATAAGAGCAGGCCGCGTGCAAACACAATGGCCAATCATCGTAAAAGGCGACAATTTACACTGTACTGGGGAAATGCCTTAAAATTTGCCCCCGTGCGACCGCCTGCGACATGTTGCCGTGTAAATGTTTTGCGCGTAGGGTCCGCATCGACAATACCCGTGCATTTGCACTTATTGATGCACTATAGGAGACACTATGCGAACATTCACGCGGCCCGCCCTTATCCTTTGTATGGCAACGATGGCGCTCGCTGCCTGCGATCCAGCCGAGTTTGATCCCGATCCAGATGTGCGCCGCGATGCGCGTGCCAACCGTACTTGCGTAAATGCGGTAACGGCAGAAACGGGATCACCGAGCCAGCTGAACACGACCTTGCCCGTCGTGGAAATCAACCAATACATCATCGATGTGCCCGCCACCCAAGAGCGTTGGATGTGCCGCACCGAGGATGACGGCAAAGCCTCCCAGCTCTATAAGATGGGCACTGGCTGAGGCCATTCTGAATAGATACGAAAAAAGGGGCGCGAAATTCTGCGCCCCTTTTTTTTGGGTCAGCCGATCAACGGTCCGAGTGTCTAAAGATAGTCAGAGCGCTGAAGCTGGTATTTCGCCATCTTCTCGTTAAGGGTGCGGCGCGGCAGGCACAGCTCTTCCATGACACTTGCAATGGAGCCCTTGTGACGGCGCATGGTGTTGTCGATCAACATTCGCTCGAACGCCTCGACATATTCCTTGAGCGGTTTGCCCTCGGTCGTCATCACCGGCTGCATTTCATCGTGGTCAGACATCAACAGCGAGGCGATCGAGCCAGAGCCGCGCCGCGACTGAAGCACCGCGCGCTCGGCCACATTGATAAGCTGGCGCACGTTGCCCGGCCATGGCGCTTGCAATAGCTGCGCCGCCTCCTGCGCCGTGACTTGCGGTGCATCGCATCCGTATTCGTCGGCAAATTGGTCGCTCAACCGCGTGAACAGGGTCAGAATATCCTCGCCCCGTGTGCGCAATGGCGGCACGGTGATCCGCAGCGCGGCCAAACGATAGAAAAGGTCCGAGCGCAGCACGTCCTCCGAAGTGCGCCCCGCTTCTTGCAGGTTGGAAATCGCAACGATCCGCGTCTCCGCAGGCGTCCCTTGCTCATTGATAACAGACAGCAACCTCGCCTGTAGCGTCTCGCTCAGCGCCTCGACGTCCTCCAGCACCAGCGTACCACCGCGTGCCTCCTCAATCGCAGGCAGATGGGCGTCTTCGGGCTGCATGGGCCCAAACAACCGTTTGCTCAGCGCGTCTTCCTCATAGGCCGATGCGCTGACCAGAACGAATTTCTTGCCTGCACGGCTACCCACAGCGTGTAGCGCATGGGCCACCAGCGTTTTGCCTGTGCCTGTCTCCCCGTCGATCAGGACATGACCATCTGCCTGCCCCAGATCGAGGATGTCCTCGCGCAGCCGCTCCATCACAGGGCTTTGTCCGATCAGCTTTTTCATCAACTGACCACCATCCGATAACTCACGCCGCAGCAAACGGTTGTCCATTACAAGACGCCGCGTGGCGGTGGCTTTCTTGGCAAGCTCGCTCATGCGGTCAGGGTTGAAGGGCTTCTCCAGAAAATCGAACGCGCCGACGCGCATGGCCTCGACGGCCATCGGCACATCGCCATGACCTGTGATCATAATGACAGGCAAAGCGGAATCACTGCCCATCAGCTTCTTGAGAAACTGCATCCCGTCCATGCCCGGCATTTTGATGTCAGAGATCACAATACCCGGATACTCGGGGCCTAATGTCTTAAGCGCATCTTCTGCGCTGGCAAATGTTTCTGTGTCGTAGCCCGACAGGGCCAGCCATTGGCTGATGGACTGGCGCATATCCTGCTCATCATCGACAATCGCAATCTTCATCGCCTGTGCCATTACTTTACTCCGCCGCCTGTGTTTCCGTTTCGCCGTCATGTGTCGGCAATTGCATTTCAAATACCGCGCCGCCTGCTTGGCCATTGCGCGCTGTTAGGCGCCCGCCAAGATCGCTCACGATCCCCGATGAGATAGCTAGGCCAAGCCCCACACCGTCCCCCGGTTGCTTGGTAGTATAAAATGGCTCGAACAGCGCATCCAAGTCTTCAATGCCGGGGCCATTGTCGCGCACCGTTAGGGTCACCGTCTCTCCAGCGGTCAGAATAATCTCTACCGTTGGGTTCTGTTCTGATTTGGTAGCGTCGAGTGCGTTGCGCAAGAGGTTGACCAAAACCTGTTCGATCCTCATGCGGTCGCCAAAGGTATAGACAGGCGTATCGGGCAGAATGCGTGCGATCTGAACCTGACGCTGGCGCAATTGCGGCTCCATCATGCTAAGGGCCGAGGCCAGCGCGTCGCTCATATTGACGGGCGAAAAGGCCTCCTGCCCCTTACGGGCATAGGATTTCAGCTGCCGTGTGATGGCACCCATCCGCTCGATCAAATCGTCGATCCTCCCGAACGAGCTCAGCGCTTCTTCGGGGCGATTGCGGCGCAGCAACAAATGCGCACCCGCCAAATAGGTCTTCATTGCCGCAAGCGGTTGGTTCAATTCATGGCTTACCGCCGCCGACATCTCGCCCAAAGCAGCCAGTTTGCTCGATTGCTCCAACGTCTGTTCAGCCACGGCAAGGGTCTCTTGCACGCGCTTTCTCTCGGCGATTTCACGCTGTAGGGCGGCATTCAATGCGCGAAGCTCTGCCGACTCGCGCTGGAAAATCGCGGCGCGGCCCGCGGTGCGTCGGCTTAAAAAGTAAAACGCAAGCGCCAGAAGAATCGCAAACCCCATGACCTCAAGCGCCAGCACGCCGTTCACCCGCTCGCGAACACTCGCATAGGTGGTGTAACTGATCATTTTCCAGCCGCGGAAATTGACCCGCGACTCCAGTCGCATCACCGCCTCACCCTGCAAATAGGCATCGGCGGGCAGCGCCGTCCAATCCGCTGTCGCCTGAATTGCGCGCTCGATTGCCCCCTGTGGCGTCTGGTTCGCCAAAGCCTCTTCTTCGGTCTTGCCGCGCCAGCGCGGCTCGGTCGCAAGCAAGATCTCACCCGTGCTTGATGTGACAATCACCGCGTCCGAAATCCCCGCCCAAGCGCGCTCAAACTTCTTGAGGTCCACCTCAACTGCGATGATGCCCACCGTCGTGCCGCCGTTCTGGATGCGGCGGGAATAGAAGAAGCGGTAGCCGCCTGTTTCTTGCAAGATAACGCTAAAGATCGTCTGGTTGGCGCGAATTGCCTCAACAAAATACGGCTGCGCGCGATGCCCTTCACCAAGACGGTTACGGTCTGTCGCCGCCACGGTGCGCCCGTCCATGTCCAGCAACATGAGCGATTCCGCACCAATCTCGTCTACGAATGAAATCAGCCGCTGGGTCGAAAGCGAATAATCTCCGCTTTCCAACGCAGCAATCAGTGTGGGGTCGCGGGCCAATAGCTGTGGCACTACGGCGTTCTGGCGCAACTCTGCCAGCAGGTTACCGCCATACAGCGCAATCCGAAGCTCCGCGCGGTTGCGCGTGCTCTCGGTGAACCGGTCGGTCAACAGACGATTGGTCACGGATATCACGATGATCGCAAAAATCAGCATGACGAACAACGCGATGCGCACCCGCCAACTGATCGCAGCAGATTGCCACGGTGTATTCTCTAGACTGCTCTCATCGCTCATACCCGCACTCTAGCACAGGGCACCGTGCGGTAAAGCTCACGCAGTGGTCAGCGCGCCCGCCAATGCGCGGAAGAGCGCCGTACCATCTGTTCCGCCATGGCCCGCATCCGCTGCCCGCTCGGGATGCGGCATCATCCCCAAGACGCGACGATTCTCAGACAAGATGCCTGCAATATCATTCTGCGACCCGTTGGGGTTCTCCGTATAGGTAAAGGCGATGCGGTCCTCGCCCTTGAGCGTCGCCAAGGTATCGGGATCGGCAAAGTAATTGCCATCATGGTGCGCAATCGGAATATCGATTACATCACCGCCGCCGTAGCCGCTTGTGAAGTCAGAGGCCGTTGTCTCGACTTTGAGGCCCACGGTCTTACAGATGTACTTGAGCCCCGCATTTCGCAAAAGCGCACCTGGCAACAGGCCAGTCTCGGTCAGAACCTGAAATCCGTTGCAAACCCCGAGCACATAACCACCGCGCGCCGCATGATCTGCAACAGACTTGCAAATCGGCGAATTGGCAGCAATCGCGCCACAGCGCAGGTAATCACCATAAGAAAAGCCGCCCGGAACACCGACGATATCGACACCGTCAGGCAAAGTGCTGTCCTTGTGCCAGACCATAGTGACATCTGCACCCGCCTGCTCAAACGCGACGGCCAGATCACGGTCACAGTTCGATCCCGGAAATACAACAACAGCAGCGCGCATCAGACCAGTTCCACCGTGTAGCTCTCGATCACCGTGTTCGCGAGCAGCTTCTCGCACATCTGCTCGACATCCGCTTCAGAGGCGCCATCGGCCAGATCAAGCTCGATCACCTTGCCCTGACGCACACCTTGCACACCGTCAAACCCCATTGCACCCAAAGCATGACGCACGGCCTCACCCTGCGGGTCCAGTACACCATTCTTCAACATCACATGCACCCGTGCTTTCATGGCGCGTCCCCCTGCTTCGCTTTTCTAAATAAACTCAATCCGACGTGGCCGTCAGTTGATCAACGTAGGTTTTGTAATCGGCGTCGATGATTTGGGCATCACGCCCAAACGCCGCGCCACTTCTGTGTAAGCATCTGTCAACGATCCCAGATCGCGGCGGAACACATCCTTATCGAGCTTTTGACCCGTTTCGATGTCCCACAGACGACAGCTGTCTGGCGAAATCTCGTCCGCTACGATCAGGCGTTGGAAATCACCCTCATAAACGCGGCCGATCTCGATCTTGAAATCGACCAGTTTGATGCCGACACCAAACATGACGCCAGACATAAAATCATTGACCCGCAGCGCGAGGCTCAAGATGTCGTCCATGTCTTGCTGGCTGGCCCATCCAAACGCGGCGATATGCTCCTCACTCACCAGCGGATCGCCCAGAGAATCGTCTTTGTAGCAATACTCTACAATCGGGCGCGGCAACTGAGTGCCTTCATCAATGCCCAGCCGCTTGGACATGGTGCCCGCTGCGTAGTTGCGCACGATCACCTCAAGCGGGATAATCTCGACTTGGCGCACCAGTTGTTCACGCATGTTGAGGCTTTTGATGAAATGGGTCGGAACACCAATCTGGTTCAGGCCTGTCATAAAATACTCGGACAAGCGGTTGTTCAGAACACCTTTTCCGTCCAATACTGCCTTCTTCTCGGCGTTAAATGCTGTTGCATCATCTTTGAAGTACTGGACGATTGTACCAGGCTCTGGACCTTCAAAGAGGATCTTAGCTTTGCCTTCGTAGATTTTCTTGCGACGGGCCATGGGTGTCCCCTGTGGTTGCGCGGCGCGGGGGAGTCCCGCAGCCCTGTTGCTTCACCTCTTAGTGCACTGCGCAGTCTGCCGCAAGAAGCCTGAGATCGGCTTTTTCACCCCTCTACAGGCCCGAAAAGGATGAAATGTGCTCAAACTCATCATCTACATGAGCATTACGGATATTGCCGCAGCCAAACCGGCATGAGACAAGGCAGAAAACCTCGCCGCAGGAGCGCTTCGCATGACAAACCCCTTTTCAGAACTCCTTGCCGAAAAAGGCGTGCTGCTCGCTGACGGTGCGACAGGAACAAATCTGTTCAATATGGGGCTTGAATCAGGGGAGCCGCCGGAATTCTGGAATACGGACAAGCCACAGAATATCCTTACCCTCTACCGAGGTGCCGTAAACGCAGGCTCTGATCTGTTTCTCACCAACAGCTTTGGCGCGAATGCCTCACGGCTCAAGCTGCACAACGCCCAAAAGCGCGCCCACGAATTGAGCCGCGTGAGCGCCGAACTGGCCCGCGAAGTGGCTGACACCGCAGGTCGTACAGTGATCGTGGCAGGCTCGGTTGGCCCCACAGGCGAGATTATGGAACCCGTCGGCACGCTTTCTCACGCCACTGCCGTCGAGATGTTCCATGAAACCGCCGACGGTCTCAAAGCAGGTGGCGCCGACATTGGCTGGCTCGAGACGATTTCGGCCCCCGAAGAATACGCCGCCGCCGCCGAAGGGTTCAAGCTGGCAGGCCTGCCTTGGGTCGGCACCATGAGCTTTGACACCGCAGGGCGCACGATGATGGGCATGACTTCGGCTGGTATGGTCGAGATGGTTGAGGGGATGGAATCCGCCCCCCTCGCCTACGGCGCCAATTGCGGCACGGGTGCATCCGATCTGCTGCGCACCGTATTGGGCTTTGTCGCCAAAGGCGGCAGCCTGCCGATTGTGGCAAAAGGTAACGCGGGCATCCCGAAGTACGTCGAAGGGCACATCCACTACGACGGCACACCGGAGCTGATGGCGGACTATGCTGTCATGGCGCGCAATTGCGGCGCGCAGATCATCGGCGGCTGCTGCGGCACCATGCCTTCACACCTCGAAAAAATGCGTGAAGCGCTCGATACCCGTCCCAAAGGAAGCACGCCCGAACTGGCCGAAATCTCCGCCGCACTTGGTCCGTTCTCCTCCGAGAGCGACGGCACCGATGGCAATGCCCCCACTCGTACCCCGCGCAGAGGGCGCCGCCGCGGCTAAAGCACTTCAAATCAAACATACTTCCGTATACCCGCGTCGCGGTTTGCGCCTTTGTTGTCGTAAATGCTTTAGTATTTTTACCCGCGTCTGACAAAACTTAACAAAACTGCGTGCATGAAAAGGGAATACCATGTCCGACGAAGACGATATCATCCTCGCCGATTTGAACGACGAAGACCTTGTGGCTCAGATGTTCGACGACCTCTATGACGGTCTCAAAGAAGAAATCGAGGAAGGCGTCAACATCCTGCTGGAACGGGACTGGGCACCATACGATATCCTCACAAAAGCGCTCGTGGGCGGCATGACGATTGTCGGCGCCGATTTCCGCGACGGTATTCTCTTCGTTCCCGAAGTTCTGCTGGCCGCCAATGCAATGAAGGGCGGCATGGCCATTCTCAAGCCGCTGCTGGCCGAAACTGGCGCGCCCCGCGTGGGCAAAATGGTGATTGGCACGGTCAAAGGCGACATCCACGACATCGGCAAAAACCTTGTCGGCATGATGATGGAAGGCGCTGGTTTCGAGGTCGTCGATCTCGGTATCAACAACGCTGTTGAAGTCTACCTTGAAGCGCTTGAGACAGAAGGCCCCGACATCCTCGGCATGTCCGCCCTGCTCACCACAACGATGCCTTACATGAAGGTCGTGATCGACACGATGGTCGAGCAAGGCATTCGCGAAGACTATATCGTGCTGGTCGGCGGTGCGCCCCTGAACGAAGAATTCGGCAAAGCAATCGGGGCGGATGCCTATTGCCGTGACGCGGCTGTGGCGGTCGAGACCGCAAAAGAATGGGTGGGCCGCAAACACAACAGTGCGCACGCCTGAACCGCGCAGAGCAAAATTTTCAAGGCCCCTCCGAAAGGTGGGGCCTTTTTTATGCGGAATATCTGCTTATCTTAGGATCAAAGAGGAGACCGACATGCCCCCCCATATCTTCGCTCTATTGATCGCAAGCGTTATCCTTGCCGCAGGGCTGACAATCTGGATGCTGACCAGTGCTGGCCCCACCGCGCTAATGGTCGCCCTGCCCCTGTTTATGATTGCAGCTGTCACCCTCAAACTGCTGCGCAAATGAAACTCGACGACGCCCGTTTAACGACCCAAGGCCTTCCGCTCAATGATACACGCGGCAAGATCCTGCTGGTCGCCTGCGGCGCGCTGGCCCGTGAAATCCTTGACCTCAAATCGGCCAATGGCTGGACGCATCTCGACCTCACATGCCTGCCGGCCAACTATCATCTTTACCCTGAAAAAATCACCCAATCCGTGCGCGACACAGTGGCCAAACACCGCGATGCCTATGACGACATCTTTATCGTCTATGCCGATTGCGGCACAGGTGGTTTGCTTGACGCCGCCTGCGCTGAGATGGGCGTCGAGATGATTGCTGGGCCCCATTGCTATAGCTTTTTCGAGGGTAATGACCGCTTTGCCAAAACCAGCGAAGACGAGATCACCACATTCTATCTAACAGATTTTCTGGTCCGCCAGTTCGACGCGTTCATCATCAAACCTATGGGCCTCGACCGCCATCCGGAGCTACGCGACATGTACTTCGGAAACTACGAAAAACTCGTCTATCAAGCCCAAACAAACGACCCCGCCCTCACCGCAAAAGCCCAAGACTGCGCCAATCGCCTCGGCCTCACATTCGAGCGCCGCTACACAGGCTACGGCGATCTCGAAACCACCCTCGCCCAACTCTGACGCCAACTTCTTTTGGTCAAAATATCTCGGGGGAATTGGCCAAAGGCCAAGGGGGCAGCGCCCCCGCCACCCCTCTAGACAGAGCGCGCAGCTGTCTCGCGCACGCGCTCGATCATCGCCGTCAGCCCGTTCGAGCGTTGCGCTGACAAATGCTCGTTGAGGCCCAGACGCCCCATCTGCGCCCGCGCATCCACGGCCAGCACTTCCTCTGGCGTTAACCCGTTATAAAGCGTGCGCAGCACCGCAATCAGCCCCGACACAATCATCGCATCCGAAGCGCCGTCAAAGTGTAACGCACCGTCCTTCATTTCGGCATGCAACCACACCTGACTGGCACAGCCATCCACCTTGAGCGCAGGCACCCGCAAAGCCTCGTCCAGAGCATCCATCGCCTTGCCCTGATCAATGACATGGCGATAACGGTCTTCCCAATCGTCCAGAAATTCAAAATCCTCGACAAGCTCTTCAAATTCCGCGGTAGCCATGAGGTGCTCCTGTTGGTCCTGTTTGAAGCTGAGGTAGGGCTTGTTTACGCAAACGTCCAGCCCCACCCCTTCCCAAGGACTGCGCAATCGGTTAGGTCAGATTGCAACAGCATTATTTGACGGCAGGTCCCATGCGTATTTCCCTCTCTCTTGTTCTGGCGACATCCCTGACACTCGGGGCATGCGGATATGTGCAAAACAGCGCCTTGAACCCGAGCAACTGGTTTGGCCGCTCCACGGCTGCTGACGTAGCCCCTGTAAATACAAATCCGCTGATCCCTGCGACGCGCGCAGGACTTTTCGCCAACCGCAACAAGCCGCTCGATTACAACGGCATCCCGTTTGAAGAGGTCATCGATCTCAAGGTTGAGCGTATTCCGGGCGGTGCCATCATCCGCGCCACCGGCCGCGCCGCGCGCCAAGGCATCTATCTGGTGCAGCTTACACCCGCGAATGAAGACGAGGCACCTGTGAACGGCGTGCTGACCTACCGCCTCGAAGGGGTGCGCCCCGAAGCGACAACCGCAGTCGGCACCCCACCCACACGCGAAGTCACAGCTGCGCGGCAGATCACCGATCAGGATTTGCGCGGTGTGCGCAGCATTCGCGTAGAAGGTCAGCTGAACGCACGCGTCGTGAGCCGCTAACCCTTCTAGAAAATTGCAAAAAAACTGTCCTAGACAGATACGACCTTCACGTCATTGCCCACCGCTGTAAGCGCGATTTTACCGTCGCACAGCGCTTTGGCATCGTTGCCAAATACTTCGAGGCGCCATCCCCGCATGGCCTGCACATCACGGCTACCTGCCGCAAGCGCATCCAGATCAGCCGCTGAGGCGATCAGTTTCGCCGCAACCCCTGCACTTTCGGTCTTCGCCTTCAGCAAGACGCGCAAAAGATCCGCCAACGCAGGGTTCACCTGCAGCTTTTCGCGGCTGCGGTCGGGCTGCGGCAGATCATCATTGGGGCAAGCCACTCCCGCCGCTACCGCTTTGAGAATACCGTCGGCGATGTCGCCTTTGCGCGCATCGCGCAACAGCAGACGCGCACGTCCAAGCTCTTCATGGTTTTTGGGCTTGTTCGAGGCCAGCTCGACCATTGCGTCGTCTTTGTACACACGATTGCGTGGGATGTTGCGCTCTTGGGCATATGCCTCACGAAAGGCCGCAAGTTCGCGCACAATGGCAAGAAAGCGGCCAGAGTTTGTGCGAGTCTTCACCCGCTTCCACGCATTGCGCGGGGCGGTGATATATGTGTCAGGGCTGGTGAGCACTTCAAGCTCTTCCTCGACCCATTTATGGCGGCTGGTTTCCTCCAGCTTGGCGGAGAGAAACTCATAGACCTGACGCAGATGTGTCACATCGGCCAGAGCATAGCTTTTCTGTGCATCGGTGAGCGGACGGCGCGACCAATCGGTAAAGCGGGAGGTCTTGTCCACGCCCTCCTTCACAATTTTGCGCACCAGCGTTTCATAGCCCACCTGCTCGCCGAACCCACAGACCATGGCAGCGACTTGTGTGTCAAAAAGTGGCTCAGGAAAAACTTGGGCATCGACATAGAAAATCTCGAGATCCTGCCGCGCGGCGTGGAACACCTTTACCACCGATGTGTCACGGAAAAGATCATAAAGCGGCTCAAGCGACAGATCACCCGCCAAAGGATCAACGAGCACTGCATTGCTGTCATCTGTGCCCGGCATCGCCAACTGCACCAGACAGAGCTTTGAGTAATAGGTCCGCTCGCGCAGGAACTCGGTATCGACGGTGACAAATGGATGGGTCGCGGCCTGCGTGCAATACTCGGCCAGTTCTGCGGTGGTGGTGATGGTGCGCATACAGCAATTATTCCTTAGACTGCTCTAGCGGTACGCCAATCGCGCGCGATTGACCAGACAGCTTTGCAAAATCTCAGCTAGTCAGGATCAGCGGTTCACGCTCTCCGGTCACGTATCGGCGCAGGACCGCAGGGTACAGGCGGTGTTCTTGGACCAGCACCCTCGCCGCCAAAGTCTCGGGCGTGTCCCCTTCCAGCACAGGCACCTGCGCCTGCCCCAGAATAGGCCCGTCATCAAGCGCTGCAGTCACCTCATGCACGCTGCACCCATGCACGGCATCACCCGCCTCAAGCGCGCGCGCGTGGGTGTGCAAGCCTTTGTATTTTGGCAGCAATGAGGGGTGTATGTTGATCATGCGCCCCGCCCATTGGGAGGTGAAACCCGCCGTTAGAACCCGCATGAACCCCGCAAGACAGATCATATCAGGCTCAAAGGGTAAAAGCGCCTCGCTGATCGCGGCCTCGAAGGCAGCGCGGTCCTTGCCAAACGGGCGGTGATCGACCGCAACTGTCGGCACGCCACGCTCTGCGGCACGTTTCAGCCCACCTGCATCGGCGCTGTTGGCCAATACGACACAAGGCATGCCCGCATGCCCTTCACGGGCCATATCATCCAACAGCGCCACCATGTTGGAGCCGCCGCCAGATATAAACACCGCTACGCGCATCATCAGAGCAGGCTGCCCTCATAGGTAACGCCCGGTTGCGCAGTCACGGCCCCCATTTTGCAGACTGCCTCGCCCATGTCCGACAGCAGCGCGGCAGCTTCATCCGCTTTGTCTGCAGGCACCACGACGATCATGCCAATGCCTGAATTGAAGGTCTTGAGCAGCTCGTCCTCCTGCATCCCGCCATTGGCCGTCAGCCAGCGGAACACCGGCGGCAATTCCCATGCGCCCAGATCAATCGTCGCACCCATGCCCTCGGGCAACACCCGTGGCAGGTTTTCAGTCAGACCGCCGCCCGTGATATGGGCCAGCGCATGCACCATGCCTTCGCGTGCCGCAGCCAGCGCGGGTTTTACGTAAAGGCGCGTCGGCGTCAGCAGCGCCTCTCCCAATGCGCCATCCGTCCACGGGCAGGCGTCGTCCCAGCCAAGGCCCGACTGCTCTACAATCGCGCGCACAAGGCTGTAGCCATTGGAATGCACACCATCGCTGGCCAGACCCAACAGGACATCTCCCTCGGACACACCTGCTGGCAACGTGCCACCACGCTCCATTGCACCGACGCTAAAGCCTGCCAGATCGAAATCGCCCTCGGGGTACATGCCGGGCATCTCGGCTGTCTCGCCGCCGATAAGCGCACAGCCCGACAGCTCGCATCCCTTGGCAATGCCCTCGATAATGCGCGCAGCCGTATCAAGCTCAAGCTTGCCGGTTGCGAAATAGTCGAGGAAAAACAGCGGCTCCGCCCCCTGACACACCAGATCGTTGACGCACATCGCCACCAGATCAATGCCAACACCGTCCACATTGCCCGTATCAATCGCGATCCGCAGCTTGGTGCCGACACCGTCTGTGGCCGCAACCAGCACAGGATCGCTATAGCCTGCTGCCTTAAGATCAAATAGCGCGCCAAAGCCACCCAGACCCGACATCACACCACTGCGCGTGGTGCGCTTTGCCGCAGGCTTGATCCGCTCCACAAGGGCGTTGCCCGCATCAATATCCACACCCGCATCCGCGTAGGTTATTCCGTTTTGTCGATCGGTCATTGTCAAAAGCCTCTGGCAGGAAAATCTCTTGGGAGCGGCGTAAATCATATCGCCCCAAGTCGCAACGCAAACCCTTGACGAATGGCACATCGCACAATACCCCTCACTTCAGGCGGGCCTGTAGCTCAGTTGGTTAGAGCAGAGCGCTCATAACGCTTTGGTCGTAGGTTCGAGTCCTACCGGGCCTACCACACCGCCCCTGTAAGCTAGCACCCTAGTTTCGTGTGGGGCTGACGTACCAGTTTACCTTCATTTCCACGACCGTCTCACCCTCGGCATTGCGAATGTCGATCATCACTTCAAACGACACCTTTCCATCCGCTTTTAGCGCCGCCAAAAGCTCGGACCCGCCGCGCGATGTGGTGGCCGTCGCCACAAGCGTGCCTTGGGCAAATTTGCGGTAGGTGATCTCGGCCATGGCCGCCACGGGGCGCATTTGCGAAATGACTGGGGCAAGGATGCCTGCCACAGCCGCACCAGATGCCGCCTCGCCCAGCGTGAACATCGCACCCGCGTGCTGTCCCTTGATATGGTTCTCCGTCTCGGGCCGCTGCGTCAGGCGCGCGGTGGCTACCCCATCGCCGATCTCGAGCAACTCAACGCCTGTGTGGGTGGCGTATGGCACGGCCTTGCCCAAATGCGCTTTAATCATTTCATAGGGGTCCATCAGGGTCTCCGCTTCGCCGGTTGGGAAAAGACTTCGCAGTCATTCAAGTCTCACTCACACCACACAGGTTTTCAACCCTGCCGCGCAGTTAACGCGCAATAACGATGTCCGCGCGCAAGCCACCCATCCGCTCGGATTCTCCCAGACGCAAAATGCCACCATGGCTTCGCGCGACGTCGACCGCAATCGCGAGGCCAAGGCCTACGCCTCCGCCCTTGTCCTGATTGCGGGCGGGGTCAAGCCGCGAGAAAGGTTTGGTCGCCTGTTCACGTTGGCTCGCCGGGATGCCAGGGCCGTCATCTTCTACGCGGATGCGCAGGGTTTTGTCCGTCAGCATCACGGATACCTCGGCTCGCGCACCGTAGCGGACGGCGTTAGAGATAAGATTGTCCACAGCGCGACGCATGGCGACATCGCGCAACCGTACGGTGCCCTGCCCTGCGCCTTCGCTGGGCATCAAGGTCACATCCCGCCCTGCGCGCTGCGCGCCCGCTACGATCTCTTGAACAAAGCCGAATGGCTCGACGCGCTCGGGCTCCCCCTCTGCTGCGCCCGCAGCAAAGCTCAGAAATTCGTCGAGCATCCCTTGCATGTCAGCCACATCGCGCAACAGCGGGGCTGCATCCTCCTCCTCCAGCATGGCGAGCCCGAGGCGCAGCCTTGTGAGCGGTGTCCGTAGATCATGACTCACGCCCGACAACATCAGCGTACGCTGCTCGATGTGCCGCTCGATCCGCTGGCGCATGTCAACGAACGCCGCGCCAGCAGCGCGCATCTCTATCGCGCCTGCGGGGCTATAGGGTATGTGGCGACCACGGCCGAACGCCTCGGCAGCACGGGCAAGCCGTTTGATCGGGCGTAGCTGGTTGCGCAGATAGATGATTGCGATCACGGTCATTATGACACCGAACACGATCGTATAGACAAACATCTGATGCGGGTTGGAGGCGGATATTCGGCGCCGCTCGAATGTGATCTCTACGGGGCCGTGACGTGTTTCGGCGAATACATCGACAGAGCCATCGGTGTTCAGATGCACGCCAAGAAACGGCGCAAACTTCTCTGAAAGCCGTTTAATAATAACACTGCCCGAGTAATCGTACCAGACGCGGCGGTTCACGACATCTTCGCTATCGGCCTGATCTATCGCAATATCGAGCACGGCGAGATCGGTCCGAACCGCACGGATTGCCGCAGCCATGTCAGGCGCAGTTTCCACCGTCTGAACGACCATCGTCAATTCACGCAAGACCGTATCCGTCATCTGATGGGTCACGCCCTCAAAATGACGCTGCGCAAAGATAACCGTAACCATCAATTGCAAAAACACGACCGGCAGCAGCAAGATAAGGGCGGCGCGCCCGTAAATGCCGCGCGGCATATAACGTTTGAGAAATTCGAACGACATGCGCTAAACCTAGTGGACCCCACTCTCAGGCGAAAGGCCAAACAATGCTTGCACCCGACGACTTTGATCCTGAAATCGGTGTGGCCGAGCAGCTTGAGCCTTCCCTGCGCAGAATCGTGGCTCCCAACCCATCACCCATGACCTACCGCGGGACCAACACCTATATTTTGGGCGATACAGCGCTGGCCGTTATCGATCCTGGTCCTGCGAGCGATGTCCATCTGGAGGCGATTCTGGCCGCAGTCGGACCAGATCAGCACATCAGCCACATTATCGTGACCCACACCCACCTCGATCACTCCTCGCTGGCTAAACCGCTCAGCGCAGCAACAGGTGCGCCCGTGATCGCTTTCGGTGGCCCGACTGCGGGCCGCTCTGCGGTCATGCAACAGCTGGCCGCAGCGGGAACTGTGGGGGGTGGTGAAGGCGTGGATATGGACTTTATGCCTGACGTTCTGGTTGAAGATGGCGAAATGATTGTTGGCGAGAGCTGGCAGCTGGAGGTCATCCACACCCCCGGCCATATCGGCAACCATATCAGCCTTGGATGGGGGGATGCCTGCTTTACAGCCGATCATGTAATGGGGTGGGCCTCCTCTCTTGTATCTCCGCCCGATGGAGACTTGACCGACTTCATGGAATCATGCGCAAGGCTCCAGTCCCGTGACTGGCGATTGTTCTATCCGGGCCACGGGGGGGCCGTTCATGACCCTGCCGCCCGCCTCGCATGGCTGATAGCCCACCGACGCGCCCGCGAAACATCCATCCTTGAGGCTCTTGCTGATGCGCCAAGCACCGCACCCGCTTTGGCCGCACTTATATACACCGAGACACCACCCGCCCTGCTAGGCGCCGCGATCCGCAACGTCCTTGCGCATCTGATAGACCTGCACGGCCGCGGCATCGTGAGCCACACTGGCCCCCTGCACGAAAGCGCCCTCTTCAGCCTCCGGAATTGAGTTAAAATTTTTTTCCAAATTCACCCCAATACCCACTGGACGCGCCAAAATACCGCCGCTATACGATGCGAACCGTTCCGACGTAGCTCAGCGGTAGAGCAGTTGACTGTTAATCAATTGGTCGTAGGTTCGATCCCTACCGTCGGAGCCATTTCCCTCATAAGCACTTGTTCTATAAGCCCTTATGAGGGAAATGGTCTTTAACTGCGGCACCGCAGTGTTCCACCACCTCAGCCATTTGCGTTCCATCCGTTTTTAAAGAACGGAATGATGATGAACACACAGCCCCACCTGTCGAAACGTGGCGATGTTTACCAATGGCGGCGTAAAACCAGACGCTTTTCCACAGGAAACATCGATATCAAGCTCTCCTTAGGGACGACAGATCGTCAGCATGCGCTTATCTTGGCTCGGAAAGTCAGCGCAGAGAGTGATATGGTCATGGAGCAAATTGTTGGAAGTCGGATCACGCCAGAACATGGTCGGGCGTTTCTGTCCGAAGTGATCCGTAAAGAACGGGCAAAGATTGTCCAGCTCGGCATGTTCAGTCGCGTAGACAGCCTTGATCCAGATGACGACGCCCGCCACGATGCCGCTATGGCCGAGGCATGGCAACGTATCTCGTCGCATGGCATTAATCACAACGTTTCGGAGGAAGCGTCCGATCTGGTGCGTGATAATATCAATTTGATCCGCAGCGACCTAAGCAGCCATCCTCGCAAGCAGGCCCTCCAGCGGCTTTTCCAAGAACAAACAGGGCAAGATCAGTTGTCAGCGCTGGAATATATGCAGGTTATGGACCTGTTTGTGTCCGGAAAAGCAAAAGCGTGGGCCGAAGACGACCCCAAAGAGGCCCTGACAGCCAAGGTGTCGCCCAATCCGCCCAGTAGTGACCCTGCCCTGCCCTCTTCCACCCTGCGGGCCATCGTTGAGCGTATGAACGCCATCAAACGCACTGAAGGCATCGAGGAAAAGACATTGCGCCAATACTTTAGCTTTGCCGCGCTCTTCACGATGCTGACGGGACAGGATGACATCACCCAAATCCGCCAACCTGATGTGAAGGCCTTCCGCGCCGATCTTGCGCAGATGCCTAAAAGCTGGGGCAAAAGCCCGAAGGATCAGGCATCAACACGCGACGAGGTCATGGCGAAAGCTGCTTCTCTTCCACCTGATAAGGTTGGCCTGTCAGTCGGGACTATCAACCGCCACCTTGATCACCTCAATCAGATTGCGGATTGGGCGCGGGATGAAGGATTGCCCATTGATCCAAATCTCAAGCCTACCAAGCTGCGCCGCAAAGAGACCGTCCGCGCCCGCGACAAACGGGACGCCTTCACTGTGGACCAGCTCCGTGAGGTATTTAAAAACCCTGTGTGGACCGGATCACGTTCTGAACATCACCAGACACAATCCGGAAAAGAGGTCTTTAAAAATGGCATCTATTGGTGCCCCCTTATCGGCGCATATACTGGCGCTCGCCGAGAGGAGATCGCAGGTCTTTCCCCATTCGACATTGTGGAAAGCGACGGTGTTGTCTGCTTATCAATCGAAGATTCATAGCTGCGCAGGATCAAAAACCTGTCTTCACGTCGTTTGATCCCCATCCATTCCCACCTGATTGATCTTGGTTTTTTGGATCATGTGCAAGAAGCAAAAGAGAACAAACAAACCAGTCTCTTCCCAGACCTGTATGAGGCCGGAAATAGTGCTTTCGGTCGCAAGGTAGGCCGTCGCATGCGTCAGATCATTGATCAGGAACTGGGTGCTCAGGGAGCAAAACTCTCCTACCACAGCCTACGCCACTACACGCAGAACCAACTTGATCATGCAGGCATCGATGACAAAGTAGTTCGTGATATCATCGGACACGAGGGTAAGGACATCCATGACAAGGTGTACCGGAAACCGTCGCCACCGCTGACTCTGAATGAGGCTATTGAACGGCTCCCGAAGGTTATCTGACACCCTCAAAGGAACTTTTATGAAAACGGCCACAGTCAGATATTCTGTGCGGGCGCATTACCAAATACTTTCATAACCACGAGGTCCAACATCAGAGTAATGCTCAATGGCTGATGACGACAACAATAGCAGTATAGAAAATTTCATGCTGGCGCCTTGTCTGGGACAGGAAGCACCTTGCTCATTCAACCCAGAAGTGTAGCTTGGCTGAAAAGTCGTTGATTGGTAGTTACTTATGCATGATGAATTGGAGCTTTTCACTACAGGACAGGTCTTTGGGTTTCCCGTTGACGTAAATTTGGTGATGCGTCATTTGCAGCAAGACATGCGAGATGATTGGTACGCGGATACGCTTAGATACACTGATATTTTTTCGGACCAAAGTTATGCGGCTGATGTTTTGTTACGCTGTCTAAACGATTGGGGGGGGCTGTATGTTGGGGATAAACGGGTTCTACGTGGAATCCCCAAAAAAGCATATGCCGAACGTTATTCTCTTGAAACAGACTTTTTCGATAGGTTTGTCTATCAAGCTGTATGTACATTTCTGATACCCAAGTTGGACCCCCTTCTATCGCACCGCGTGCTAAGCTACCGGCACAATAGGGATAGCGTTGATTCGAAATACCTTTTCCGCAGTAAGATCGGAAAATGGTTGGATTACGAAGGCCTAACTTACAGGTTCAAGAAAGACGGTACCTATCTTGCTGTTACAGATGTCGGAAACTTTTTCGAAAACGTCTCGTCCAAGCATTTGATCACGGAAATCCGCACTCTCGCTCAAAAATGTCACTGCGACGGATATGAGAAAGGCCAAATACTGGCAGCAATTCGAGTGCTCGACGAGCTTCTAAAAAACTGGTCGTTTTCTGGTGAGTTTGGCCTTCCTCAAAACAGAGACAGCTCGTCTTTTCTGTCAAACATTTTGCTCAGCAGCTTCGACTTCAAAATGCAGGAAGAGGGATATGACTATTATAGGTATGTCGATGACATAAGAGTTGTTTGCTCTTCTGAAAGTGAAGCACGCAAGGCAATCCAAACATCGATTGGACTGCTCCGAAACGTTGGGATGAATATTAACGCTTCAAAGACTACGATCCTAACACCAACGAGCTCTGCAGAGGAAGTACAGGATCTTTTTCCATCCCAAAACCCGTTAGTGCTTGCAATCGATAATATGTGGCGATCCAAAAGTCGCCGGGTTTTCATTCGGTCTGTCGAATATATTATTCAAATTATCCAGAGCGCATTGACTGCCGGAGATACTCAATCAAGGTCATTTCGGTTTGCTGTGAACAGATTGAGCCAACTCATTGACGCAGGGCTGTTTGATGTTGCCGGAGATGAAGCTGACCAACTTCTGGCTTATGCGATCGATGCTCTTAGCAGCGACGCAGTATCTACCGATCAACTCTGCCGATTACTTCTTGTTCTCCAACCAAGTCGGGCAGATCAGAATAAAATACAAAATTTCCTTTTGGATCGAAGCGTTTGTATACACGACTGGCAGAACCATCATCTTTGGGTTTTGCTTGCATCCATGAAGTTTGACAGTGGAGCACTTCGCGACTTGGCTGGGCAAATTGTCTCAGGAGATCCTACGTCTGGAGAATCCTCAGGTGTATTTATCTGGCTTCACTCAATAGGTGAATTGTCTCCGATTGACGCACTTTTAGAGACTTATAGCAAAGAATGGCCGTTTCAAAATCAACGATATTTCTTGTTCGCTGCAAGCGCTTTGCCTGCTAACCGCAAAAACCTACTGAGAGGGAAAATTCCGCCGAAGCTACTTGGGACCATGGAACGAGCAAGAAAAAAGTACCGACCAGATGGTGTTGCGATCGTAGAACGAGAGCGACCCACTTTTTCAGCGCTATATGAAGACATCAAGGATTACTCATGACAATCGCTGTTATTTCATTCGTAAAGAATTTTTCTTCGCCATCAAATTCTAGGTACTTTTTAAGTGATATTGCTGGATTTCGCGAAGTTACCAACGAATATATTTCGAATTACGAAGGCTACGCCATAGTACATGACTATTGGATGATCTGCCGTGATATTTTTATGCACGCTGGAGGATTACCAAAAAAAATCATCGACCTTGATGAGTTTAGAGTATTGGTTTCTCGAAATACAAAGGACCGGTTGAAGCGCGAAAAAGTTGATATTATTGAAGAGATAAACAAAACTTTTCCAATCAATTACAACGTATGTCAAAGTTACAAGAAGGTGTTTTACGGTGAAGTAGATGTGGACATTGAAACAATAGAATTGTTCCATGAAACCCTACGGAACTACTACGTTGAACTTTGCCGACATGCACATATCAATGGAGAATTTCATCGATTTATTGAGATTGAAGTTCCCTGCCAGCTAATTTGTTCATTGATTTCATCTCAAGGCCTACCAGTCGATAATGAGAGAATATCAAGATTTCGTGAGCAAGCCAGACATGACTATTACACAAGTTTGCGAGACATCTCTGACACATTCGACGTTCCCTTAGAACGCCCAACCAATAACGACGTTGAAAGATACGCAAAAGCGAAAGGTGTGGATTTCGACGAGTATAGCTTTGATTTTGTGTTGAATTTCATGCCTCAAGTCAGAGACTATACCGAAGCTGTTCTTGCTCTTAGAGAATTGGATTTAACTCGTGGCGTCCTCGACAGTATCGCAGTGAAAGATAGTAGGGTTCATCCTGTATTAGACACGCAAGGATCCAGAACCTCCCGCATATCCGTTCGTAGTCCATTTCTGCAAAGTCTTGCGAAGAGGTATCGATCCATTCTGTGTGCAAAGGATGGTTTCGAGCTCTGTTATGTTGACTTTGATCAATTTGAAGTTGGTATCATGGCTGCATTGTCAGGAGATTCAGAACTGCTAGACCTCTATTCCGAACAAGACATGTATGAGACATTTCGGGAGAAGCATCTCAACGGAGAAGGTAGTCGTCAGGCGGCAAAAATCCTATTCCTAGCTTATGCTTATGGCATGAAGTTAAACAACCTTCCGATTGTTGGTCAAAAATTTGGGGTTAGCCGATCTACGATCCGTGATGCATTTAAAAAATTTAGAAGATATGAAATCTGGAAGCAGGAAGTTTTGCGGAGATTTGGAAAAACAGGATATGTATCTACAAGTTTTGGAAATCGATATTATTTCAAAGGATCTAAGCCATCAAATAAGGATCGATTGTCTGCTATCAGTCAGGTGGTTCAAGGTGAAGGGTCCCTAATTTTTAAAAAGACACTGATCCAGCTCAGCAAGTTAGACGGAATTGAAATGTTGTTGCCGATGCATGACGCCTTACTCTTCCAGCACTCTTCATCAACTGCACCAATAGCCGTGACTGATGTATTCATTCAAACGATGACAGATCACTTTGAAGGTAGAATTAAGGGGAAAGCGTCCGTTGAAGGTTTTGCCGTCTAACCCACATTAGAAAATTCATAGTATAGATTTGCGCCCCGTACAGCATTGCAGCAAGTGTTCATAGTCCGAACGACCTCCAGCGCCGCGCATTACGGCGTATGTCTCGCTCTGGGTTTCCAAAGGGGCAGCGCACCCTTGGCTTGGGGTTTCAAAAGGGGGCAGCGCACCCCTTTGCCGGAAAGCGCTAACCTCCCCATCGGGGTGGTTAGCGCTAGTAGGTTACAAGGGACGAATCTCATTCGTGATGGTTTCAGCTCTTTAAAGAACTAAATAGAAAATTGGGATTTTGCACTTTCACGAACCTGTCGGATCATAAAGAACGACAAAGATCAATCCATCGGTCTGGCCAACCCATTTGAGGGCCCGCTCCAGACCCAATCAGATCAGAAAGGGTACAGACAATGGCAACGAGATACTATCTCAACACGGAGGACGCTCAAAGAATTAACGAGTGCCTGGATAATGCAGACATGAGTGACAACAAAAGCATAGCGCTCAATACATTAATCGAGCAGGTGAAAGATATTGTGTTCGGCACCCCTATTCCGGACGATATTGCAGATGATCTTGAAGACCATTTAAACAACCCGCCAGACATTGGAATGGAACATTCCTAACACGGGAAAATTGCACTAAAAATTTGTTACCTCACTGGGCATTTTTTGTTCAGTGAGGTCGATACTGAACCACCAATCAAACCAGTGAAATTTATTACGTTAGCTTCATGACGCCACATTTGGAATATTAAGATTTTAAATGCACACATGTCAGTATTTTGTATTTTCACGCACTTAGCTGACAATGGGGAACCAAACAAAGGAACCCCACGATGCCATCCCCAGAACCATCAAAAGCCATCTCCGTTCGTGTAAAACATACGCATCGATCGAAATACAAGAACCAGCGTCGCCATGATCTGCGCATCGGACTTCCACCGAGTTACGTTCAGGTTGAACGCTCTGAGCTGAACCGTGTTCTGGTTGACCTGCCAATGCCAGCTGCAATCACAGCACGGGCAAAAGAGCTGCGTGAAAAGACAAACCCAAGCCGTGCAATGCGAGCGGATGCAGCCGTGGCCACCATTGGCATCATCACCTTTGGACATGCCGCTCAACCGATCTTTGAAGCTCTGACAACGTCACAGCAAGATGATGCGTATCTTGAGGTCGCTCAGTGCATCGCAGACGAGTACGGCACAACCATTCGCGGTCTGGTCGTTCATGTAGACGAAACCGCTCATCATGCGCATGTCGTATGGGACTGCCGTGATCATGAAGGCGTGCCTATGTCGCGGGTGATGAAGGGATCAAGGCTCCAAGATATCGCAGCCGAAGTCATTCAAAGACATGCCGCTGGTATCGAACGAGGGGTTCGTAAGTCCGTGCGCATCGCCCGTGGTGATAAACCAAGCGAAATCTACAACCGTTCAGTACAGCAACTGCACCAAGACCTGCCTCTTGAGCTGGAAGTCAAACGCCAAGATCTGAGGCAATTCAGTGATAGGGTCGACGAAATGCGGGCGCGTGTTGAAAAGCTGGAAGCGAAAGAGGAATTGAACGCGAAGGAAGCCAAACGGTTGGCAACTTACCGCAATCGCCTTGCAGCAAGGTTGCAGGAATATACTGAGGCAAAGGCAGTGCTTGAGGCCAACGTTCATGCCACTGACGAGCGAGAGGAAGCGCTGAACATCAAAGAGCGCGTTCTGGATACGGCAGAAGAAAGGCTGGATGAGCGTGAAACCACAATTGATCAGCGTGACACACAACTGTTGGTGCGCGAGGAAGACGTTGTTCGCCGTGAAGGCATCTTGGATCGCCTCACGAATGAACTCAGCAAGCTCATCAACGATGTAGCTGACCGCCTTGGTGTCGGTCGATCACTCCGTGCCATTCTTGGTCGCCTGAAGTCCGCCAGCGATGAGCTAAAAGAAGACGGGCCATCACTTGGGTGAGGAAGCGTTGGTTTACCCTGCCCTGCCCCCAGATCATCTTGTCATCAGCGCTGTTTTTTCCTAAGAGTGTCCACCAGACTGCGGCACCGCCGCCGGATGGACGCTTTGATAAGCCTTGTAATGCAAGGGCTTATGAGAACCCGTGACATGGCTCCGATCCCTACCGTCGGAGCCATTTTACCTTAAGTAGTTGAACTGGCAGATAAATACCGCTTCGGCGGCGCTTGTCATACGGAACTGTCATACATATGACACTTTATTTGTTATTTTGATCTCTTCGGCGTCCTATTCAGGAGCCTTATATCATGGGATTACAAACCCACCTCATTCGACGCAATGCGAGCTATGCTTGGCGCAGACGCCTGCCCGCGCAGATTGGCGGTGGCCTGATGCAAATCAGCTTACGCACCAACGATCCTGCCACTGCCAAACGCATCGCATCGGTTGTTTCTGCAGAAAGTACGCGTACATTTGATCTTATAAAGACACATGGACTTTCAAAACCTGAAGCACGCCGCCTCCTCACTTCAGTCATTGAGCGTGAGTTGGCGCGGATTTCTTATGCACAGATGATGCGTGCAGATGATCCCAGCCCTTCGGCATGGCAAGATGACCAATCCCATGACTGGGCAATGGGGCAAGCCCTGCAACTGCTGGCGCAGCGTGGCGCGTCTGGAGTTGACCTCACAGAACGGGACCGTGTTGCATTCCGGAATGACGGTAAAACGGTTTCGGATATTAACCGCTTGGAATTGGCTCTTGAGATTGAATCTCAAGCGTTCAGACATCCGCCCATGAGCGGTCCCAACACCCGGGTTAAGCAAGCGATGGAACGCGCACTGGACCGGAATGACTTTACGAACATGGAATATCTTGAGGGCCGTAAGATCTACATGAATGGGCGTGGCGCGGGTCTACTCGCCGCGCATAAGGGCGGCAATGGTTCGGCAGATGCAACGGATTTGGCGGAGCGCCTCATGCAATCTGATCACGCACCTGTTGTGCAAATCGAAGCTACGCCACCAGAACAAGCCCAATCAGCACCCGTTGAGGCTTCAAAGGCAAAGCCCTTTGGCAATGACTACGACCCAAAGATCACGTCCCTGATTGAACGCCTGATGGATCAAAAACGACACCTTGAGAATTCGACGCAGATGATTAAGCAGATGGAGAAAACACTTCTGATGTTCATTGAAGCCACTGGGGTCGAAGACATCAACAATTTGCAACAGGTCCATGTCGCTCAATATGTCGATATGTTGCATGAGCTGCCCAAGTACTACCGTCGCTCATCAAAGACGCGCCATATGTCATTGAAACAAATCCTGAAAGCTGCCAAATCCAGTGCAGTAAAACCGGAGGGTCTTTCAGTCACGACAATCAATCGTAACATTGATTATCTCGGGCAGCTTCTCAAAAAAGCCCGCTCAGAAGGCTTCACTTCACCCAATCACATTGATCTTGACGCCCTGCGCCTGCGCAAACAAGGCCGCGAGCGGGACGAATGCCCGCCGTTCACGCTCGAAGATGCACAAGATATCTTTTCGCACGCGGTCTGGCATGGCGCAGCTTCGAAACGAGACTGGCAGGTTCCCGGACAACACGTTGTTCGTGATGGCCTCTTCTGGATTCCGGCAATTGCCGCGCTATCAGGTGCAAGACGCGCAGAGATCGCGGGATTGCAGTTTGATGACGTTGAGGAAATGGAAGGCATTCCGTGTATCCGTATTCGAGAGAACACCAATCGGAGCGTCAAGACTTTTGGTTCAGAACGAGACCTGCCTATCCATCCGCAACTTCTGGAACTCGGGTTTATGGATTATGCTAACCGTCTGCGCGACGACGGCCAGACCGACCTATTCCCTGAGATGAAACCCGGAACAGGGACAAAGGATAAATGGGGCGGTAAAATCGACTATCGCTTCCGGCAGGTACTGGATAATCGCCTGACCGAAGGCCGAAACGGCAAAAGCTTCAAGTCCTTTCGTCACTATGTGATTACCCAACTGGGGCGCAACAAAACGGTTGCAGAAAACGTCCGTAAGGACATCGTCGGGCATGTAGGCGGCAGCATGACCACTGAACGGTACACTGAAACCGCAAGTCTGACCGAAAAGCTCGATGCAATCAGTACCCTTGCGCGCTTACCAATCGCAAACGCAGATGATCCCTCCTGAGAACATGACCGCATGAAAGGTACATTCCGGACATGAACAAGAAACATTCTAACCAACGGCGCATTCAATACATAGACCAACCCAGAGCCTTGGCCAGAGCTCAAGTAAAAGCGAACGCCAGAGCTGGTTCGTCGCTTTTTAACATCCGCAAGACCTGCAATGCGGACTTGTCAGCCGTTCGCTGCTACTGTGAATTTTCCGGTATTTTGCCCCCCCCCGAACACGAAGAGAGGATTCCAGCCCTTCGCCGCATTTTGCATTGAGGTCTGCTGTGCGGACGAAGCCGACCTTGGATTTTTCGCCTTCGCTGACGCAGCATAGCTTCGCATTGATATTATGCTTTCATTTGCATCGCAGCACAAATCGCCATTTCGGTCATTCACTGGCGCCGAATTCGATTTATCCACCGAGGGTTTCCAAAACGTTGGAAATTTTTTTGTTAAGTTCTTTAAAAGAACAACCCAGCAAAGTTTTACCATCGCTCTTACAGCTTGGGGTTCGTGTCATATCCTTTGCAGAGACGCACGCATCTCAATCGATACGTCCAGCTGATGAGACACTTTTTTCGTTCGGTCTTCGATCAAGTCGATCAAACTTTCAGCGGCAACGCGACCCATTTGGCGGTGCGGAACATGCACTGTAGTAAGGGCTGGAAAGACGTGCTTGGCCAGCTCAATATCGTCAAATCCAGTGACTGAAATATCATTTGGAACAATGAAACCCAAGTCGCGCGCCTTTGATATCACCCCAGCTGCAAGAACATCGTTTCCGCACATGATAACGGTCGGCTTAACGTCTGCTTGAACCAGCCTTTCAAAGGCTGAAGCGCCGTGTTCAATTTCATAAGGCGTTTGAATGACGGGCAGAGCATCTAGATCAAAGCCATGTGCCTGCCAGCTGTCCTGAATCCCCGCGAGCCGTTCCGCGGCGCGATCATTGCCTTCGACAATTCCTGAAATGACAGCAATCTGTCTATGACCCATTTCGATGACCCTGTCCGCCAACAGCCGCATCGCCGCGCGGTTGTCGAATCCTACAGAGGCGTGGTCCGAATTTGGTATGGAGGCCCATGCCAACACTGTCGGAATCCCACGTCTCGCCAGATACTCATACACCGCCTCGTCACGTTCATAGCCGATCAACAGCAGGCCGTCTGCGCCACGCGCCACGAGTTCGCGAATTTGCTGGGCTTCCAGTTTGGGCTGATAGGCGCTGCTTGAGACCAGCAAATTGTATCCTTGTTCAAGAAGCTTTTCCTGAAATGCCTGCAAGCCGCGGGCAAAAATTGCGTTCTCCATCGTAGGAATAATCGCGCCGATTGTATGGGATTGTTTGGCTGCCATCGCCCGCGCATTGAAGTTTGGCGTATAGCCAAGTGATTCTACCGCTTTCATCACCTTTGCCAGTGTTTTGGGCGAGACTTTTTGTTTTTCATTCAGGCATCGCGACACCGTAGCCGTCGAAACACCAGCGGCATTTGCGACATCATCCAATGTAGGAATACGCGGTGAAACAGTCATTTACGGGCAGATCCTTAGCCGTTCTTTATCGAATTAACTTAGGATAACAAATTTGCAGTGAAAAGATGCAAGCGCTTGTAATTTGTAATTGCAAGCGCTTACACTAAAACTCGAACCAGACAGCAGGGAGGCTTGTCATGTTTCTCATCGGTGCATTTATTGTATTTTTTGCGTTCTTTACGAACGTAGCATTGGGCGCTTTTGCCGATGCTGCGGTCCTAGGAGACGTTGGAGAAATGGTGGTTCTGTCTTGTGCGTCGGTCTTATTTGTCGTCGCCATTTTACGAAAAGAGGCTGATCGTTCGAAAAGCGGCGACAGCAAATAAGTCTAAAGGGAGGAGATCCAGATGGATCATCAAGATCGTAAAGAGATTGCGTCGCTCGAACGCCGAAATTTTCTGAAAATTGCATCAAGCGCAGGCTTTACGGCCGCACTGGTGGCAGGTGCCGCAGGAACGCTTTGGTCAACCGAAGCCGCAGCGCAATCAGCTAATGAAGAACGTGAGCGCGAAGCCGCAGCCGAGCACACAATGACAATCGGTACAGCATATGTATTGGGCGCATCGCGCAGCTATCCCATCATGCAGCTGGACCTCAAAGAGAACATCCAGAACGCCACAAACGGCAAAGTCTACGTCAAGCTGGCCCCCGGTGGTCAGTTGGGTGCAGGCGGCGCGCTTGTGCAGGCCGTCCAAGGTGGCACCATTCAGGCCGCACAGCACTCGGTGTCCAACTTCGCACCTTTCGCGTCCACTGTTGACCTGATCAACATGCCGTATCTGTGTGGCTCCAACCAGCGTTTCACAAACCTTGTGACCTCTGATTTCTGGAACACGAATGTGACGCCGAAAATCGAGGAAAACGGTTTCAAGCCGCTGTTCTACATCAACATTGATCCGCGTGTTGTTGCGGTCCGCAAGGGCGGCGCTGGCGCTGTCATCACGCCGGGTGATCTGGACGGAGTTAAGTTCCGCGTTCCGGGGTCGGCCATGTTGCAGCAGTACTACCGTCTGGTCGGTGCCAACCCGACACCGGTTGCCTGGGGCGAAACACCTTCCGCGATACAGCAGGGTGTGGCCGATGCGCTCGACCCGTCTGTCGGCGCTTTGTATGTGTTCGGTTTCAAGGACATGTTGTCCCACGTGACCTTCACGCAGGCGGTACCGGACTCTCAGGTTTATTCCTGTAACCTAGAGTGGTTTAACTCGATGCCTGCCGACGTTCAGGAAGGCATCATGTGGGGGTCTGAAATGACTGCGCACCAGAACCTTGCCAAGGTCCCCTCTGCCCGCGCCTATGCGATGGCCGAGTTGGCCAAAGCAGGCGTTGAATTCCACAGCTTGTCCGAGGACCAGTTGGCTGAATGGAAAGACGCCGGTGGCTATCAGCGTTCCGAATGGGACGAGTTCAAAGTCGAACTTGCAGGTTCCATGGATGCCTTCGCGCAAATGGAAGAAGCCGCGGGCACGCAAGGCAAGTATTACGTGCACGACGCCTAAGCGAACCTGTTGGACGCCTCTGGGGCGTCCAACACCCTTCTCTTCGACATGCAAAACGGCTCGCGCACAGGATGCGCCGTCTTTTGCCATGGGAACCGAATGGATTGACTATGGAATATCTGCGCAAACTTGACCAAAATGCGGAACGCTGGCTGCTTTTGACCTTCTATGTGATGCTTGTCATTACCATGGCCGTCGAAGTGCTGCGCCGCGAGATTTTCGCCTATTCGTCCATCTGGGGCGAAGAAATTGTGCGATATTCTTTTATTTATCTCGCGTGGATCGGGGCCTCTGCCGCCGTCAAAGAACGCGCACACATCCGCATCGACGTGATCATGCACTACCTTGGCCAACGCCCGAAGGCGCTGCTGTATATGTTCGGCGATATCATGATGATGGTTGTTGCGGTGATCGCGCTCTACTGGTCGTTTGAATCCGTACATGTGTCATGGAAGTTCGGCTCGGTGACCGACGGCTTGCGGATCTCCAAAGTCTGGTTCCTCATGTCGGTGCCGATTGGCTTTGGTCTGATGATGTGGCGCTTGCTGCAATCCCTGCGCCGCGACTTCATTTCCTTCAAGACGGGCAAGCCTGTCTATGAGGGCGACACCCTGTTTGATTAAGGAGCGACGCTATGCTTTGGAATACTGTCGCGCAGACTGTTGAACTCGGTTGGGATTTCTATGTCCCTGTCATTATTTTCGTGGTGCTTATCGCCATGGCTGTCCCCGTCTGGGCAGCGATTGGCAGCTCTGCTATTCTGATGCTCCTGATGTCCGGTGACCTGCCCTTGAGCCTTGTGGGCGAGCGCTTGTTCACCGGTATCGACGCCTTTGCACTGACGGCGATCCCGCTGTTCATCCTGACTGGAGACGTGTTGGTCCGAACGGGGCTCAGTCGTAAATTCCTCGATGTGGCCGAAGCACTGACCTGCTTTACCAAAGGCGGTTTCGGCTCTGCCACCGTGCTGGTCTGCGGCATGTTCGCGGCGATCTCGGGTTCTGATGCGGCGGGTGCCGCTGCGGTGGGTCGCATGACGATCGCCCGTTTGGTCGAGGCCGGATATCCGCGCCCTTATGCCTGCGCCTTGGTTGCAGCGGGGGCCTGTACTGGCATTCTGATCCCGCCCTCAATTGCTTATATCATTATCGGCCTTGTGCTGGGTGTTTCGGCGTCGACACTGTTCCTCGCGGCGTTGATCCCCGGTCTGTGCATCTTGTTTGCGATCCTGATCACCAACCTCGTCGTGAACCGCATTTATGCCTACGAGGGCGGCGGCAATCTGACACTCATGGAATGGCTGGCCAATCTGGGCCGTTCGCTCAAATCAGGCTGGTATGCGTTCATCGTGCCCGGCATCATCTTTTATGGAATCTTCTCCGGACGTCTGACGCCAACAGAAGCCGGTGCAACTGCTGTTGTGGTTACGATCTTGATGGGGTTTCTCCTCAGAACGCTGAGCTTTGCTGATTTCCCCGCGATGTTGGTCAGTTCGGCCAAGGTCAACGGCGTGATCCTTCCTATCATCGCGTTTTCTGCTCCACTGGCAGAAGCCCTTGCGATCATGGGTGTACCACAAGGCTTTGTCACATCAGCCACCAGCCTTACCAATGAGCCGTGGATCCTGATCCTATTGATGATCGGCATCCTGATCGCGGCAGGCTGTGTGATGGAAACCACGCCCAATATCGTGATCTTGGCTCCGATCCTTCAGCCTTTGGCGGAAAACATCGGCATGAATGAAATCCAGTTTTGCATCATGATGATCACCGCCCTTGGGGTCGGGTTCATCACGCCACCGCTGGGCCTTAACCTTTTCGTTGTCTCGGGCATTACGGGTGAATCGATCCTGAAAATCGCTGTGCGTGCCGTGCCCTTCGTGCTGTGCATGTTCGTGGTGGTCTTGTTCATCGCCTATGTGCCAGCCGTTTCAACAACTTTGCTTCCAGATATCTATAAGTAGGACTTCAAAACAATGACACGTGAATACCTCAAGAAAGCGACCCTCACATCGGCGTCCGGCGCATCAGACGTCCATGACACGGTTGTCACTATTCTGGATGACATCAAGGCAGGCGGCGACGCTAAAGCAATGGAATATGCTGCCAAGTTTGATCAGTACGACGGCAATGTCCTGTTGACCGACGCCGAGATTGAAGCCGCCAGCGCTTTGGTTCCTGACAAGCTTAAAGCGGATATCCAGTTCGCCCACGACAACGTCAAACGCTTTGCCGAGCTGCAAAAAAGCACCGTGGCGGACGTCGAGATGGAAATCCAGCCGGGCTATGTCGCTGGCCAAAAGTCGATCCCCGTGGACGCCGCCGGGTGCTACGTTCCCGGCGGGCGCTATAGCCACATTGCATCCGCTATCATGACCGTGACGACAGCAAAAGTTGCGGGCTGCAAGCACATCACTGCCTGCTCGCCACCGCGTCCCGATACAGGCGTCGCCCCGGCCATCATCTATGCCGCACATATTTGCGGCGCTGACAAGATCTTGGCCATGGGTGGCGTGCAGGGCGTGGCCGCTATGACATACGGCCTGTTTGATCTGCCAAAGGCTAACATCCTTGTTGGTCCAGGCAACCAGTTTGTTGCCGAAGCCAAGCGCATCCTGTTCGGCAGCGTCGGCATCGACATGATCGCAGGCCCCACCGACAGCCTGATCTTGGCAGACAAGCACGCCGACCCGCATATCGTCGCGACTGATTTGGTCAGCCAAGCCGAACATGGCTATAACTCTCCGGTTTGGCTGGTGACGGATGACCGCGCATTGGCCAAGGACGTCATGGCGCGCGTGCCAGACCTGATCGAGGATTTGCCGCAGCTCAACCGCGACAACGCCTTTGCCGCGTGGCGCGATTATGCCGAAGTCATCGTCTGTGCAGACCGTGTCGATATGGCCAAATGCAGCGACGAATACGCGCCAGAGCATTTGACCGTCATGGCAGAAGACCTTGATTGGTGGCTGGAAAACCTGACCTGCTACGGGTCGCTGTTCTTGGGCGAAGAAACGACGGTGTCCTACGGTGACAAAGCGTCGGGCACAAACCACGTGCTGCCGACCTCGGGTGCGGCAGGTTACACGGGCGGTCTTTCGGTGCACAAATACATGAAGATCGTCACATGGCAGCGCGCCACGCAAGAAGCCTCCAAGGATGTGGCGATTGCGACGGCCCGTATCAGCCGCCTTGAGGGGATGGAAGGGCACGCGCGCGCTGCGGATGTGCGCCTTGCCAAATATTTCCCCGGCGAAAACTTTGACCTGACAGCTGAAGGTTAAAGGCGTGACCCACACCACCCCCCTTTTTGATCTGTCCGGCAAGGTGGCCTGCATTACCGGTGCCAGTTCCGGCCTTGGACGTCGCGCAGCGATCACGCTGGCCGCGGCAGGGGCATCGGTTGTGGGAATTGCAAGACGTGCGGAGGCTTTGGACAGTCTGTGCGCCGAGATCGGCCCATCTGCCGCCCGCGTGGTGGCTGATGTGGCGGACCGCGATGGTTTGGAGCAATTGGTCAAGGACGTCTCAGCCCCGTTTGGCCCGCCTGATATTCTGGTTCATGCAGCAGGCGTCAACACGCGGGAAGCGGCAGATGACGTGACGCCAGAGGGCTGGGATCGCACGGTTGCACTCAACCTGTCGGCGCCGTTCTTCTTGTCACAGGGCTTTGTGCCTGCCATGCGTGCTAAAGGCTGGGGGCGCATTGTGAATTTCGCCTCATTGCAAAGCACGCGCGCTTTTCCGGGTGGCATCGCCTATGGTGCCACGAAAGGCGGTATCTGCCAATTGACCCGCGCCATGGCCGAGGCTTGGTCCACGGACGGGATCAACGCAAACGCGATCGGGCCGGGCTTTTTCCCGACCGAACTGACGGCTGCAGTGTTTGACGATCCGGCACGTGCCGACCGCAATGCCGCGCAAACCTGTGTGGGGCGCAATGGCACGCTCGAAGATATAGATGGCCCTGTCCTTTTCTTATGCTCAGAGGCATCCGCCTTTGTCACTGGTCAGGTCTTAATGGTTGACGGAGGATTCACCGCAAAATGAAAGCGCTGGTTTATCAAGGTGTGGAAACATTGGGCTTCACAGAAGTGCCCGATGCCGTGCCACAACAGGGCGAGCATTTGATCAAGGTCGAGGCTGTCGGCATCTGCGGCTCAGACATGCACGCCTATCTTGGCCATGATGCCCGCCGCCCTGCCCCGCTTATTCTGGGGCACGAGGCTGCTGGCACAATTGTGGGCGGCCCCCATGATGGCATGCGTGTGACTGTTAACCCGCTGGTGAACTGCGGCACCTGTCCTGCGTGTCAGGCGGGTCGTGAAAACCTGTGCCCTGATCGGCAGATCATTTCGATGGCGCCGCGCGAAGGCGCGTTTGCGCAATATGTCGCCATGCCGATGTCCAATCTGGTCGAGGTGCCGGATGATGTGTCGCTTGAAAAAGCCGCATTGGCCGAGCCGCTTGCCGTCAGCTGGCACGCCGCCCGACTGGCGCTTGAGGCGCTGCATCCAACTATGGAAAGGCGCGCGTTGGTGGTCGGTGGTGGTGCCATTGGATTGGCGGCGTCCCTGGCGCTGAAAGCGATGGGCTTGGACGACGTGACAATCGTTGAACCTGATCTCGCCAGATGCGCGTTCTTGTGTGAACAGGCGGGTCAGACTGCGGTTTCCGCAACCGATGAGAGTTTTCCCATCGTGATCGACGCGGTTGGCTTTGGGGTCACGCGTGCCTCTGCATCCAGCCTTGTGCAACCGGGCGGCGTGATCGCGCATGTGGGTTTGGGCGATGACAAACCTGGCTTCGACGTGCGCCGCGCCACTTTGCAAGAGATCACGTTTATCGGCACATACACTTATACGGCCGCCGATTTCCGCGACACGGCCGCGGCCCTTTTCGACGGGCGGCTTGGCCCGTTGGACTGGACACAAACCCGCTCCCTAGCGGACGGCGCAAGCGCTTTTGCCGACCTGCGTGCAGGTAAGGTTGCGACGCCCAAAATCATTCTGGACCCTTGGTCTTAACTACGACGCCCTATCGGAGATCTACCTCGTGTATCAAAAAATCCTTGTTCCCATGGCGCTTGACCACGGTGTGTCCGAAGGCACCCTGGAGATTGCCAAAGCTCTGACCGGCGGCACCGGTGAGATTATCGCCCTGCATGTCTATGAAGCGCCGCAAGGATCGGTTCAGGCCTATGTTGATGATGAAGCAAAGCAAGAAGGGCTTGCGCGGGCGCGGGCCGAATTGCAGGCAAAAACTGAACACCTGAACGGCGTAAAAGCCGAGATGGTGGTCGGGCATACCTATCGCTCCATCATTGATTATGCATCTAAACACAGTATCGATTGCATTGTCATGGGATCACATAAACCGGGGTTCAGCGACTATTTGCTGGGCTCTACTGCTGCGCGTGTTGTGCGGCATGCGCCCTGCGCTGTGCACGTTTATCGCAGCACCTGACGCAGGCATCTTCGAATTTTCTATCCAATCAGAAAGGCTTTTCTCTTTTGAATATCGACAAGAAGATCGTGGACGATCTTGTCGCAAACAACGTCTCTTTCGTCACCACCGTGCCGTGCAAACAGCTTGCTGGTGTGATCGAGGAAGTCGAGGCGCGCGACGAAATCTTCCATATCCCCTCGAACAAGGAAGACGAAGGCATGGGACTGTGTGCCGGTGCCTTTATGGGCGGCAAGCGCCCTGCGATCATCATGCAGAACACCGCAATCGGGGTGACGATCAATACATTGGCCACTCTGACGCAATTGTACCGGATGCCGCTGCCAATGATCATTTCCTACCGTGGCGAGTTGCGCGAGCCCGTGGCCTGCCAGGTCGAAATGGCCGTGCACACAAAAGCATTGTTGGCGCAGTTGAACATCCCGACCTATCACTTCCACTGGAAAGATGACGTCCAAGAATTCGACAATATCCTGAAATACACATTCATGTGCAACAAACCTGTGGCGATCCTGACCGACGCCAACTTCTGGGGAGGCTATGGCGACCAATGATCCGTTCTGAAATTCTCAAAGAAATCGCCCCGATCCTTAACCCGCACCTCATCGTGTGTAACATCGGTCTTCCCAGTCAAGAGCTGCACATGATCGACGACAATGAGCGTAACTTTTATATGCTTGGCACAATGGGTCTGTCGTCTTCCATCGGTTTTGGTCTGGCGCTTGCGCAAGAAAAACCTGTGATTTCTATCGACGGGGACGGATCTGTTCTGACCAACCTCGGCACGCTGCCGACCATCGCAAACAACGCTGTGGGCAACTACACTTTGCTGATCATCGACAACGGGTCATATGGCTCAACTGGGGACCAACCGACTTATGCCGGCATGAAAACCAACCTCACGGACGTGGCGCGGGCCTGTGGCTGCGAAAACGTGATCGAGGTGCAGGACAAAGACCTTGGGCCAGTCCTTCAACAGGCTGTGGACAGCGATCAAATGACCATCATCGTGTGCAAATGCGACAGCGGAAACATCAAGCTGCCCGTTATCACACTGGACCCGGTTGTCATCCGCCACCGGTTTATGGAAGCTGTAAAAGCCTAATGTCTGTCGATGCCATCCACAGTGCCGAAGACGCACGGCTAATTGCAAAGCGACGCCTGCCGTGGATGGTGTTCGACTACATTGACGGATCCGCCGGACGTGAAACAGGGGCAGCGCGCAACCGTGCTGCCCTCGATGCCCTGACGTTGCAGCCCCGCATCCTACGCGATGTGTCCACCCGAGATCTAAGTGTGTCCCTGTTCGGTACACAAGCCACGCGCCCGTTTGGCATCGCGCCAATGGGTATGTGCAACCTCAGCGCGCCGGGGGCGGATCTGATGCTGGCCCGTTTGGCCGCAAAATACAAAGTGCCTCATGGTGTGTCGACCGTGGCGTCCACACCGCTTGAGCAGATCATCGACGTGGCTGACGGGCACGCATGGTTCCAACTGTATTTCACAGGCGACGGGACCGGCACGTTCAAATTGGTCGAACGCGCCAAGGCCGCTGGATACACCACCCTTGTGTTGACCGTAGACGTCCCAGAGGTCGGTCGCCGGCCCCGCGAATTGCGCCATGGTTTCAAAATGCCGTTCTCGATCGGACCGCGCCAGTTCATTGATTTCGCCCTGCATCCAAGATGGTCACTGACCCAGCTGGCCGCGGGCAAACCCCAAATGGCCAACTTTGAGATGGACGGCTATGACTTTGACCGCACCGAAAGTCGCGCCAAAGCCACATGGGATACGCTGGCCAGATTGCGTGACATGTGGCCGGGCAAATTGGTTGTCAAAGGGGTGCTTGACGTAGAAGACGCTGCAGCCCTGCAGAAAGCTGGCGTCGATGGCATTCAAGTGTCCAGCCACGGTGCGCGCCAATTGGAAAGCGCGCCAACCCCGGTCGAAGTGTTGCCGCAGATACGCACCGAGGTCGGCTCAGATTTCCCTTTGTTTTTCGACAGCGGAATAAGGTCCGGCGAAGATGTCCTGCGTGCCCTAAACCAAGGCGCAGATTTCGTATTCTTGGGCCGTATCTTACAGTTCGCCATCGCAGCTGGAGGGGAGTCGGGACTGCACCGACTTTGGAACATACTCAGCGACGAGATGAGCATCGCGATGGCCCAGACTGGGCAAGCGCGGCTTTCTACCAACCCTGAGCCTCCTTCAAGTCAAGCAATCAACCTTTGACCAAGTTTTACCAGACGTCCGTGGCCCCAAAACTGAACATAAATTCACAGAAGTCCCTTCGTCTACAAACGTTTGGCTTGCGTTTGATAGCGAAGCGGGAAAACTCCTTAAGGTGAGCGGCAGGTATCAAATCGGCCACCCATTTAAGCGGCCTATGTTTGTCGAATCCGACGCTTTAAAGCCGCGAAAAGTCGTCATTAAAAAAATGCTCTGTCATGACTTCAGAAGGCACGCATCTAGATCCAGAAGACTGGGATGATTTTGGCCGTGACATGCACAAGCTAATGGATCAACGCCTTGCTCGAATGAAGAATGCGCGGGACTTGCCCTGGCAACCTAAGCCCGATGATCTTGCGGATAGGGTATCCCTCACGCGCCGGACCATTGGCGTTGGCGCAGAACAAGCGTTCGCGCGTTTAGCCGATGACATTATGCCTTACGCGACCGGCAATACGCATCCACGATTTTTTGGTTGGGTACATGGGGCCGGGCTTGCAGTTTCTGTTGGGGCTGAACTGGTGGCTGCGACGATGAACAGCAACTGTGGTGGCCGCGATCATGGTGCCATCGAAGTCGAGCGGGCCGTTCTGGATTGGTTACTTGGTGTTTCAGGATTGCCCGAGAGTGCATCAGCCATTCTGACCACCGGCACATCGCAAGCCACAATTCTGGCGTTGACCGCTGCGCGCAACAAGCAATTTGGCCATGACGTTAGAGAAACAGGTATCCAAGCGCTGCCACGCGTCGCCGTTTATGTGCGCCGTGGTACGCATTCGTGCATCGGCAAGGCCCTTGAAGCGATGGGCTACGGGACCGAGGCAATCCACGTAGTCGAAACGGACGATGAAATGAGGATGGATGTCGCGTCATTGAAGTGCGCAGTTATAGAAGACCAAGCCGCTGGTCGCGTTCCTTTGGCTGTGATTGGTACCGCAGGTTCGGTTAACACTGGTTCGTTCGACAAACTAAACGAGTTGGCTGATTTCTGTCAGGATCAAGATATCTGGCTCCATGTGGATGCCGCCTTTGGGTTTTGGACCCGTCTCGCGGATGATCCATGGGCGCAGCTCGTTGACGGGATGGAACGGGTAAACTCGATTGCCTGCGATTTTCACAAATGGATGTCTATCCCTTATGATTGCGGTGCCTGCATGATCTACAATCGCACCTTGCATCTTGATACGTTCACATCGCGCCCAAATTATCTTGAACAACAAAAAGAAGGGCTTGGCGGAGGCGATTTATGGTTTTGTGACTATGGGTTGGAACTGTCGCGTGGATTTCGCGCCCTCAAAATCTGGACAGCGATAAAATCGATCGGCACGCAAGCCTTCGCTGCGTCCATTAGCGACAACTGCAAGCAGACTGCTTTGATGGCTGAGTTGGTCGAAGCATCCGATGTGCTGGACCTTTCATTCCCCGTTTCTTCCAATATTTGCTGCTTCTACGTCGCATACGGCAAAGTGAACGAAATCGCGGCCGAGCTTCAGCTCTCTGGCGATGCCGTATTCTCGACGACCATTATCAAAGGCAAAGCGAGTCTACGAGCAGCCTTAGTCAATCACCGAACGACATCCGAGGATATTCGTGAGTCGATCCGTGCCGTTGAGGCTGCGGTTAGACGTCAAATGTAGCTGATGCAGCAATTTTCACGCTGCGAGCGCACGCAGCATGAAATTCCAATTCACGGGTTGGGCTCGAAGCCGCCATTTGCAGCAATGGCCATCAATGCCCGCTATTGGCTGTCCCTGTTCAGGCTGGCAAGGTGTGCAATCACCGAGCCAGCCCCAACCGACACCTGAGCAGCATACCCAGGAATGGCTATAGCCCGGCTAACATGCCATGTGCGGGTCGTGCAACTTCGCATAGAGAGCCACTTGTGGATATGAGAGCGGTGTGAGCGATCTAAAAGCGGCAGTGAGCCATACGCCTGCGTTGAACTGGATCATAACGGCCAACACGTTTAATCAAATGCCGCAAGCGTTTTTGGACCGCTGCACGATCGTAGAGCTGGCGGAACTATGCGTGCCCCAGCTCACCGCAGAGGGGGGTGAGCTGCTTGGTGCAGCAATGCCTAACACAGATGTAAACGGGTCGCCGGACGCGGACAAGCCATGTCACTACGCGGGTTAAAGCGGTTGGTCGACAAGCTGGTGGAAATGCAAAACAGGCCAAGACTGCATTAAGTAGAACGACTACCATGATTGTTTAACGACCAAGCAAGAGACGCAGTCTCGCGCAGTTGTTTTGGGACAAAACGGCGGAGCGCCTCCCCGGCGCAAGGGGCAGACAGGTAGCTCTTAGAGCTACCTATAGTCTGTCTCTATAGGTAGAACTTCGCGCTACAAATATCTGTTTATCCACATAAAATGACTGTCATACAGGCGCTATGTGGGAAAGAGTTCTTGGTATCGAAAAACCAAGCTCCTACCGCCTCCTAAATAAGATCAGGAGCCCGGCAATGTCATACCAATTTATACATATCGAAACGTATTCAGAAGCCGCCAAAAAGGTGAGCAGCACAGACGGGCATTTCAATTCCGCCGCGCAGGTTTTGGGGGAAGCGTTACGCGAGCCGGAATATTTTAAACATGTGGAAGAGCCCGGCTCGGTGTATAAAGTCGGTGGCACTATGTCTGTCCGGCAACTTCAAGAAAACGCACCAGTATTCTGGATGGCCTGCGCGAAGCCGTCACTCGCAAAGATGGCACGACATACACACGTAAACTGCGCAGTGACGCCGCGACGCTGTATACAGAAATCCATTCGCACCCCCTGCCCGCTGCCGATCTTCTGTCAGACAAGAAAGCGCATGGCTCTGATATAAGAGAATGGATCAACCATGCGCTGGCTGATTTTACGGCCCGCATGCCAGATGACATTGATTGGTCTGCAGTGATGCATTTGGATGAGGGCTTTGTCCATTTCCACATCATTGCCATCAATACACACGACCCCAAACTGGACGCGAACAAACTACATGCTGGCAAGGTCGCAGCAGCAATGCTGCGTGATGAGTTGGATACCCCTACGGCCATCCTATCACTCCCCAAGCCCGCATTTGAAAAGCGCCCCAACAAGCCCAAGCAACCCCGCCCCTCTAAAAACCGCGAGACCCAGAAGAAGAACAAGATTAAACGAGAAGCACAATTGGCCGCGTGGGAGGTGACCTGCAAGGAGGTCGCAGCACGCAACGCTGACCTGATGACGCAATGGGAAGCCGAGAACGGTGAGCACCTCCAAGTCGCACGCAAAACGCGTGGCCCTATCCCAGAAAAGGAAGCCTACTCTGCCGCGTTAAAACAGCTTCAGGACCGATATTACGAGAAGGTCGGCAAGCCTTGTGGCCTGTTGCGCGATGGCCCACGTAAGCAACGCCTGTCCACTCAACAACACGCAGCGCAAAAAGCTGCAGCCAAGGATATAAAAAACAGCATCAAGGAGGTCAAAAGCAGCCTGGTGCGCGCCGAAGACAATGCTGGGCAGGCGTTAGACGTCAAAGAACGCTACTTGCAAAAAGAAGCCGAACTGGACGCAGGCATCGCCGCATTGGATGAACTGGTGACACAGATCGCGTCGGGAGACGCAGAAGTCACCGAGGACGACATTACCATGAAAGACATGCCAACATTCATTGAACGCCTATTTGGACCCAAGCCATCAAACACAAAAATCGGTAACTTGTTTCGGAAACTGGTCAATCTCATCGGGCGCGTGAGCGAAAGCGAACAACGCGGGCCAGACCAGTCACCAAAGCCATGACCGCTCTATGGAAAGGGCATCATATTCCCAATGACACGAACGGCCCTTTGCTGCCGTTCGTGTGAAACGCGTCTAATGGCAGCTCCCAGCCCAAAGCGGACATGGCCAAACGAAACCTTGGGCGGATTGCGTACCTTCGCTGCGCCCGCTAACTAAACTGGGCAATTTGAAGAAAGCGGACGCTCAGGGCTCTGACCCAGCTTTTTCGATGTGCACCGCAGCGAACGGCAGCAAGGAGCCCAAGAGTGCCCAATGCTGCGGAGTGTTTGAACGACTGCTGTTTCGCCAGAGGTCAAAAATTCGCCACTATATTGTGTTGATATTTGACTGATCTTGATAGCGAAAGGCAGTCAAAATGCTTATGAATTTGTTGGGAAAATCAAATCATCGTCCGTATCTTGCCCTTCGGGCACCGGCGCAGAAAATGATCCGGCGTAAGCAACTCCCGTCGATTGAAGAGCTTCGAAACACGATAAGTAAAGGCTCCGCTCTCGTGTCTTCATGGGCTAACGCTGAAAGTGGTCGCAAGAAAGCCGGTTCCCGGATACCACGTGGGCCCAGTATTGAGGAATTTCTCAGTGAAGTATCCGAAGAAATCAGACTTTTTCAGCCGATTACCAAAGGCAAAGGTATGAGCATTGATCAATTGGCCGAGCGTGCAACAATTTATCGTCTGATCTTATCGCCAATGACAGATGTTGAGAATGTCATCGCCCTGTTCAAGGACAAGGATGCAGCTCGCGCACTTCGATCTCGTGTTGATATGCTTAAGGGAAAGGTTGACACATTTGAAGCTCAGAAAAGAGCCTATCAGAAAGCCATGATGGACTGGGAACATCAAGGAAACATCGCGCGTTATCACGAAGAAGATGACTTTATAGGATTGCTTCAAGACGCTGATACCCTTGATCGGGATCTTTGGCACGTGGTTGCTTGTGAAATAGAACGTGGCGTTAAGGTGGATGAAGATGCACTTTTCTGGGCGTTATCCCAACCTTCCTGTGATCATGCAACCGTTGCGGCTTTCGTGCAAAAATACATAGAGCAAGGATACGCAGCTTCGCGGGTTGCAAGGGAGAGCAAGAAAAACAGTTCCCAGTTTGCCGATGCGTTTGCAGCCGTTATTCAACGTTGGAATGACGGGCTTTATGAGACAGCAACTCTGGATCTCACAAACTGGAATTTCAAAGCTTGTGAAGCAGCCTTTCTCAAACAACGCGAAAAGGCGAGGGATACGCTCGGCCGGGAGGCATGGAGCGTTCCTAAGGATCTGTTTAGAGCATTTCCCGGAAATTCACCGCAACCGCATTTATACTATCGCCATGGTATGGGACTGATGGAATTACCACCTCGCCTCGAAGACTATTTTACGTCTGGCGATTGAGGTAGTCACCAATTGCGGAACTTGGCGCAACCGCAGCGAAATGGGGCTTTGTTCGCATTGCCGCCTCTCGCCTTCCGATTTGGCGGTGATTTCGTTTGCAACCGCAGCGAACGGCAGCAAGGAGCCCTCTTTACCGCGTTTCTGCACAGCGGTTAATGTCCGATATCACGGTGGAGCCAAAGACGTTCAACAAACACTTTGTGTTTTGAACCGGGTTTGTGGAAGCATCAAGCAAGGATTTTTGAGGACATGCCAAAAAGGAGTGTTTTTGACGCACAGGCTATGGCAGCAGGTTTTTGTCCGTACAGTGGCCGTTCGTAACTGGCGCGACAAATGCCGGGTAAAGCCCAATTTGATGTAAGCATGACCCCGAGGGACCACTGCCTCCATCTCGGACAGGAACACCTCGCGTCTGCTTCTTCTTCATCGCATCGCGAAAGCCAGGAAATGCAGGTTGCTTTGGCATCTAATGGGCTCCTTGCAGACGGCTTCCCAAACTTATCAGTTCACGCCGAAAGCGGGAGGTTTTTCAGACGTTCCCATAGAAGATATTTACATCTAAGGTGCAGCGAATTCCGTAATAGTCCACTTTCGCGATGTTTGACGGCTCAGAACGGCGCGCGCAGGGATTGGAAGTGCTGACAGAGCGGCGCACGGGTTAAGGGGCCCGAGATCGATCCCTCCAGTAGCACTCATTCCGCAATCAAAATAGAAAACGAAACTGCAGGAATACACATTGTTTTCTCCATTGCACAGCAAAGTTTCGACAGACGAAATTCCCATACTTATCGCCGTATTGAATGCACTATTTCGAACTTTGCAGCCCCGACCATCGCTTTCGAAGGTACCACCAAAAAGCATGATGGCCTCCCCAGCATTCGAGACAACAGAACCTTTCGAGATTACATCGGACATCGCACAGGCCTCGGCTTGTTGATATCGCCTTAGGGCATCCCGAACCTGAGCCCAGCTTGGTGCGATATCGACCGCCACATTCCTGAGGTCATCCACAGTGGCTGTTGGGCCGACCGCGCGGACGATGGCGAGTGCCTCATCAATATCAATGTTGACAGAGCGCAGCATCGACACTTGCACCAAAGACGGAACATACTCTGCCGCTCTTGCCTTCGCCACAAGCAACCGCAGTTTCTCCCTGTCCGCAAAACTCATTTTTAGCCTTGTTCCGACATATACTGCCCTGCGCACATCAAATTCATTGATCATGGCGTTTGCAACGCTGTAAGCGGCTCTTGGATGCGCAAGATGTATCGCGTTGGTAATGAATGGTTCGGTGAAGTCGTTCATTTGTTGTTCGAGTTCGGGTCGTTCCCTAAGCGCCATTGCAAAATTGGATTCCGCAGTATTCTCACTGAGAAGTTGTTCCTTGATTTGTGTTACATAGTCCGGCACGGAACCTGTTTTCCAATATTCGTCGATATACGGGACTACACTGTTGTCGATAGCGTCGTAATTTACCCGAATGTTATCAAATAGTGTTTGAGTGAGGCTCATAGTAACTGAGAAGCTTGCAATAAACTTACCCTTTGAATTGACAGTGAATTCTGCAGTCCATGGGGCGGATAAAGATTGACGGCATACATCACCTCTCAAAGTGTAGCTGACGGGATGGACCTTTTTGCGAAGACGCGAGGGTTCCATCAGCTCATATACCAGTCTGGGATATGACAACTTCACCAAAATTTTCGGCCTGACGCAACTACTGCCATCCTGAATGAAGAACCTCATACCCAAAGGCGCAGCTGCAACAAGGGCACCTTCGGGCAAGGTCAAATCAGCCGAAGACCCTAAGACTGGCTGGATCACTTCCAAGTCAGGAAACCTGTCTAAGGGGTGATCTGGCGTGTAATTGTAGCCTCCAGGTTGAGCGGGTGTTTCAGGTACCTCTGCGTTGGCATGCCCCGCAAAGCAGCTCAATACAAACAACATGCATCTCAAAGTGCGAGTGGCGCAGAAACCATTAGAAGTCATAGGCCATCCTTCCTTTCTATACATAATGAAAATCGAATAAGGCCTGAAGTTAGTCAACACTCTATTAAGCTTTTGGCAGAAACGCGGCGCACAACACGTTACGCCGACCGGCTAAGGAAGCGGCCAAAACTCATACCCTTTGTTGAACGGTTCGCTAAACCGGACGTTTGCACGCTTGCAGCAAATGTCGGAAATGTCCGCATAGCGGACCTCTGTGCAAAGCGCAGCGAATGAACAGCATCCCAACTTTGTTGGATGAAGTGGTCGGGCAAATCTGGACAACGTGCTAAGATGCATCCAACCTTGATCAAAAATGCACATAATCTCCCAAATTGCCCCAGTTCCTGTCCAAAAACCGGGGCGTAACTCATAGTAAGACCAAGCGGGGCGATCAATTTTGAGATGGGCGTGCGGGAGGTAAATATTGTGAGTAACGCTGCCGTTGATGCCTTGATCATAGCGATGAAGACTGGTGCTTCGACACCGGCCTTATTTAGCGAAGTGTCAGACGGAAGGAGACGTGCCCCCAAGCTGAAACACTTCTTCTGAATATGATGCTCTGGGCCGGTGCGGCAGTGGTTCAGCCATTGGTTCCGCTTCTTTTCCTCGGCCAGATACTGAAAAAAATCGCGTGATCTCATGATATCTGATCCGCGTGTCTTCCAGTGTTTGATAGTATCGGAAAAGCTCTTTCAGTGGTGCGGAAAAATCCTTGTGTGCTGCCAGCACTGCGACAAGCGCCCCGAGGCTGATGCGGCCCTCGATTACAAAATAGCCCCCCAGCGAATAGAACAGGAATGGCGTGAGTGCGGTCAGAAAGTTGTTCAGCGCCTTGATGAAAAACTTCAAAATATAGATACGTCTCCGGACCTCTTCCAGCTCTCGAAAGCTGGTGAGTGTTGGGGCAAACCGTGACGCACTACCCACATCTCGAAGTTGATCGCTGAGGTGTCTGCCCAGATACCGGACCTCCTTGATCCTTGTCCGAGAATATCCGTTCACACGGCGTTGTAGCTTGGGAAGGAGGATCAATTGGATAGGTAAAACGGTCAGCGCTGCAGCACCCAGAACGGGGTCCTGCATAAACATAAACAATAAGATCGTGGCGAGTGTGCCACCTTGAAGAACCGGTAACGTCAGCACATCTGCCGCAAATCCGCCGATGGGTTCAACCTCTTGAGCGAGGATAGGGACAATTTCGCTCTGGTCTCCCGCATTCGGGTCGCGGCGCCATTGCCGATACACCAGTAAGCGAAACCTGCGCAAAAACCGCTCTGCGACATATCCTTTGAAGACATTCAAAACATACTTGTTCAGACCGCTCGCACTTATCGCCAGCAGGTAAAGTCCCGACAACGTCATCAACAGGGTCACCTGTTCGAATTCATACCCCAAGAATGTGATCGGGAATCGGTCTGCCTCCAATGCGCTGTTTACGATCTGTTTCGGAAGCTCCAGCGTGACATACAAGACCGGCATTGCGATAAGGCTGAAGATGATCATCAATACTTGCTGCTTGCAAGAGTATCTCAGAACAGTTTTGAAAAGGCTGGGATCAAGACCACCTACAGTGGAGGCTTGTGGCTCCTCAGACGGTTGCTTCCGCGACCATTCAATCAGCCTGCGTATCAGGAAAGAAAGCAGGACAGCCAACAGCAGTGCAGGTGCCAGAACGAAAATCAGATGGATGATCGGGTGAATCCAATCCGGCACTGTATCGTCGTATGGATAGCCAAAAAACAGCACCAGATCATGAACAATGACGTAATATTTATCCCAGAACCCTATCAACTCTAAATGGCTCATTGGTCTTGCGCGAGGTGGTCATGCACCATAATGACGCCAAACATCCCCGCCTCACGGTGCCCCGGGACCAAGCAGACAAACTCGAGGTTTGTTTTGTTCAAAAAATTCCAGTCCAACGTTTTGCTGGACCCGCTTGCAATCGATACCGCGTTTGGATCTTCATGCTTCATGTCTGGGTGCTCAAGCATCCATTGCTGATGCTTTTTAATCTCTTCAAAAGATCCCAGGAAAAACTCATGGTCCAGATCACCTAAATTGTTAATCACAAACCGAACGACCGACCCCTCTTTGATGTGGATCGCGTCAGGGTCAAAAAGCATATAACCGCTTTGCGTTTCCTCGATACCGATCTCGATTGTGCGGGTGATCTCTTTTCCCGATGCCGGCTGCCCGATGGGAACATGTCCAGGGTGGTCGTATGCGCGGGCATGAGGCTCCTCGCCTACTCCCGTGCTTGCCTGCGCGCTCACCACCGCAATATTCAAGCCACTCAGGATGAGTAGGGTCATAAATATAGTCTTCATTTCATGCTCCATTAGACGAGTGCTTTTGAGGGGGGCGTTGACACAAACATGGGATCGTTTGATCGGATGGTAGGAGGCGATGAAACACATCGCCTCCTGATCGTTTTACTTAAGTTGTGTAACGGTCAGCTTGCCTTTGACCGGCTCGGCGACGAATTCGATCTCCTGCCCTTCGGACAGTTTGGAAATCATCGCCTCGTCTGCACGAAACACCATCTTCATAGCAGGCATATCAAGGTTCAGGAGAGGGCCATGATCAATCGTGACCTTCCCGCCTTTTGCATCAACTTTTGTCACCTTGCCCTTGGTGTATTCAACATCAGCCTGCGCCACTTGCACTTCCGCTGCGGCCATTTTCATATCCGCCTTCATTGCGTGTTCGCCCACAGCAACCGCGCGATACATACCGGACTCGTAGTGACCCGGAATGAGGCACGCAGCCTCGAACACACCGTCATTCGCAAAGGTCCAAATCACCTCACCAGACGCTCCCGCATCAAGAGTGATGCGGTTTGGATCGTCATGCTCCATCATCATCTTGGCCATTTCGATTTTGTGCTCGGCGTTGCGCTCCATCGTGTCCAGCACGAACTCATGCTCCAGGTCGCCTTTGTTCTCGATGACAAACCGGATCGTTTCGCCTGATTTGAAGGTCATCTCGTCACCCTCAAGGAGCATCTTGCCATCGTCCGTTTCAACCATGGTCACGTTAATTGTCCGGTCCACCTTTGCGGCGTCACCTGGCTTCCCGATCATCATCATTTCAGCGTGGGCATCACCGTGTCCCGCACCATGGTTGCCGTGGCCTTCGGCCTCTTCAACCTTTACCTCAGAGTGCTTTGTATCGTGGTCGCCACTTGCGAATGCAGGTGCTCCGAAAGAGAGGGCAATCGCGGTTGTTAAAAGTAGGTTTTTCATCAGTTTATCCTATAGATTTAAATTGTAGATCGATTGAACGGCTGTTTCAGCCCTTCTGCGTTGGTCTGGGTGTGAGAATGGTTTTCGGACTGTCGTTGGAGGCAAACTCCGGCAGCTCGCCGGTCCACTCATACGCCTGCTCGCCGGGAGGGTTTTCATACCAGCCGGGGTCCTCATAATCGTCTGCTTCTATTCCCTCGCGGACCTTCACGACCGAGAACATACCGCCCATCTCAATGGGTCCGTGGGAACCCCAACCGTTCATCATCGGAATAGTGTTATCCGGTAACTCCATGGTCATTTTGCCCATGTCACCCATGCCCGCTGTGCCCATTGGCATATATTCGGGCTGAAACGACCGGATTTTCTGGGTGAGCTGTTTTTTATCGACACCGATAAATGTCGGCACGTCGTGACCCATAGCATTCATCGTATGGTGCGATTTGTGGCAGTGGATTGCCCAATCGCCCAAGTGCTCGGCGGTGAACTCATATGCCCTCATCGCGCCTACAGGGATGTCGATGCTGACTTCGGGCCACTGCGCGCTTTCTGGCACCCAGCCACCATCGGTGCAGGTTACTTTGAAGTCATAGCCGTGCATGTGGATCGGGTGATTTGTCATCGTGAGGTTCCCCACACGCACGCGCACCTTATCACCGCGGTTGACCACCAGTGGGTCGATGTCAGGGAAAATCCGGCTGTTCCATGTCCACAGGTTGAAGTCCGCCATCGTCATGATGCGCGGAACATAAGTGCCCGGATCAATATCGAAAGCATTGAGCATGATCAGGAAATCGCGATCGACTGGCATGAAGGTCGGGTCTTTGGGGTGGACCACAAACATGCCCATCATCCCCATGGCCATCTGCACCATCTCGTCCGCGTGAGGGTGATACATGAAGGTGCCGGATTTGATCAGGTCAAACTCATAGACAAAGGTTTTGCCCGGTTTGATCCCCGGATGGCTGAGGCCCACCACACCGTCCATGCCTGAGGGCAGGATCAGTCCGTGCCAATGCACGGAGGTATTCTCAGGTAATTTGTTGGTGACATATATCCGCACACGGTCACCCTCGACGGCCTCGATCGTGGGGCCGGTCGACTGGCCGTTATAGCCCCAGAGATGGGCGATCATACCATCGGCCAGTTCGCGCTCCACCGGCTCGGCGACAAGATGGAATTCCTTGACCCCGTTGTTCATGCGGTGCGGCAGGGTCCATCCATTCAGGGTCACAACAGGATTGTAATCCACACCCGAAGAGGGGCGCGGCGTGATTACCGTTGCCGCACTGTCCATTTGTGCAGCTTCCGGCAAGCCCATGTTCAATGTCTTGCCCCAAGCTTGGGAAGAGACAAGCGTTGCACCAGCAGCACCTGCTCCGAGTAATTGACGTCTGTTCAACATTTCAAATTTCCTTTTCAGTGTCCTGCGCCGCCACCGGCAGCCAATGTTGCACCTTCTCCACCAGCACCACCGCTGCCCGCGCCACCGCCGTAGATGGCAGCGGTCAGATCAGCTTGCGCCATGAAGAATTCGCGTTTCGCATTTGCAGCTTCCAGCGACGCGCTGAGCTTTTCGCGCACGTCCGTCAGGAGCTCGAATGTGTTGGTGATCATGCCGTTGTAAGACAGCAGACCTTCGTCCTCGACTGTCTTGCGCAAAGGCACCAGAACATCGCGGTAATGGCGCGCGATCTTGTAAGAGGAGTGGTAGGATTTCTCGGCTCCACGCGCCTCGGATCGCACAATCACTGCACGTTCCGCCAAAACGTTGGCGGCTTTCAGATACGTCAACTCTGCCTTGCGCATCCGCGCTTTGCCCGTGTCATAGATCGGGATCGCAAACTCGAGTTCGATCTGTGGGGTTACCTCAGTTTCTATATCACCGTCTTCGGCTTCACGCTCCAACTCGGCTCCCGCGATGATCTCAAGGTCCGTGACCAGCCGAGTTTGATCCGTCAGACCAAACGCCGCTGCTTGTGCTTCAAGACCCAGTTTTGCCACACGCAGATCAACGCGATTTCGTAATGCCTTCGCTTCGATGTTTCCAATGTTGCCGACTGACTTGGGCAAAGCAGGCAATGCATCGGGCACATAGTAGTCAACTTCGGTTCCCCAGAGGCCCATTAACCGTGTCAGTTCCTCTTTCGACTTGGTTGCATTCAGACGTGCCTTTGCAAGCTGTCCTGCCAACTCGGCATTGAACGCCTGCTCACGGGCCTGCCCTGCCTTGTTCAGAGCACCTGTCTCACCCAGCTTCCGCGCCAATTCCGACCCGGCGTCAGATGTTACTTTCGCCCGCTTGAGGTATCCAACCGCCTCAAACGCAGCTACGGACGCAATCCATGCCTGACGGGTCTGATTTGCCAGTGCGAGGGTGTCATTAACGGCACTCAGCTGTGCTTGGCGAAAGCCGGCATCAGCAATCTCACGGCGCTGTTTGCGCGTTGTCGCATCCAGAATATTTGCGCGTATCAAACCTTCGATGGCGCGGTAGGCACCCAGTTCAGGCGCACCTATTCCCAATATGCCAATTGATACCACAGGGTTCTCTGGCGTTGATTGCTGCCATGCGTCAGCAGCGGACAATCCTACATTTGCATAGGATGCCTGAAGCCCCTTGTTATTGAGCAATGCCACCTGAACGGCCGTATCCGCCGAGATCGTCTTGCGATGCACCATCGCATGAACTTGTTTTTTCAAAGCCTCGTTTTCAGCCTGGGTTTCGGCAAAAACGGTTCGCTTCCCGATTGCAGGTGTTACCTGGCTTGCAACGTTGGCAAAGCCTGCTTTTGGCTCGGTGTAAGCACCGGGCACGGCAACCGCACAGGCCCCCAGAAACAGCGGAAAACCAGCAATCAGCGGAAATTTAGAAATACGCATCAATTCCCCTCCGACTGTTCTTCGTTGACGGTGCGCCAATCGCGTGGGCCGGTCGGGCCGCGATATGTGTATCCGGCAAGGGGATCTTGATACCGCACACGTGACACAACGGCCGTGTTCGTAATGGCTTGTTGCGCCGCAACGACTGGTAATGGCGTTGCCGTATAGGGCAAGGGCTTGAGGTCTTGCGCGCATGCGCCAAGAGTAAGGGCCGAAGCCCCCAAAAGTATTTGAATTTTCATGGATCGTGCCTGACTGATGAACTTCGGAACCACGTGCAAAAGCACGTGAAACGAAGGCCCTATTAAGAGCCTATGATCAGATCAGAAATTGGGGAGGTCGTAGAAAGCCTGAAGGCTCGGTCGAGCGCGCCTGAGCTTGAAGGGGAATATAACGATCAGCAATGCTATGCCCCAGAAAAAGAGGTGCAGTCTCATTGAGAACTACAGAACTGCAAATACCGCTACAGCATTTACCCGCCGCGTGGTCCTGCCCTTCGGCACTGCCCAAAGACCCACATTTCCCTGCTGACTTACCAACCTTAGACATATCATGGCTTTGGTGATCAGCGCCGACAGTCAAACTCTCGGGGGCGGAATGGTGGCCGCCATGCATATCAGCCGAAGCATGCGCCGCGGAGGGAGGAAGGAGCACCAAAGCAAAGACAAACGCAGCGCAAGCCAGCGTTTTTATCAATGCATATATGGATTTCATCGTGCTCATCCCTCTGGTGTGGGCAACTCGGTTCCTCCTGTCAATCCATCCAGCGCAGGAAGGTTTCCAACTTTTTCGTGATACAAGCGCAGATGTCCCGGTGACAGGCACTTTGACCGATATGCTTCAAAACATCCGTGCCAACATCCATCCACCCATGCCGAGCATCATCAGATTTTCGGTCAGCGAGATAAACCCAAGCGGCACATTGCTACTGCCGCCCACGCAAGCGCATTTCAGCTCTCGTTTGTCGATATAGACTGCCTTAATGACCGAAACCGCCCCAATACCGCCGATGATGATTGCCACAGGTGCGGCCAGCCACAACAGCGCGCCTGCCGTCATGGCGATACCGGCAAATGCCTCACCAAAAGGGTAGACTTTGCCATAAGGCACCCAACGCTGCGCGAGCAGGTCATAGTTGAGGAACATCGTCGAGAAACTCTCGATATCTTGCAGTTTTTGAACGGCCAAAAAGCACATCGAAATTGAGATGAACCATTCAAACGCGCGCAAGGTGAATATATTCTCAAAACTATACCATGAGAGACCAAGCGCCATCAGACCCGCCACCGCGAAGATCGCAATGACCGGTTGATAGGAGGTGTCAGATTGTTCCTCTTTAGGTTTGTCCAGATCGAAGTAAATGCGCAGATCCTCATATCCGCCAACGCGTTCCCCCTCGACAAACGTCTGGGGCGTCGTCTCAACTCCATGCTTTTCCATAAACGCATCAGTTTGTTCGCGGGTTTCTAAGGGGTGATCCACGACTTCCAACCCCTGCCGCTCCAACAGATCCTTGGATTTCAGGCCGTAGGGGCATGTGTGGTCAGGGGTGGCCATGCGGTAGAGTTTGGCGGTTCTGGTATCTTTATTGCTTGGCATATCCATCTCCTTCATTTCCCGTCCATTTCTGGTGTTGCAGCGGGGCCGCCTTCCAGATCGATGATCAGCGCTTTCATCTCGGAAATCTCCAAACGCTGCGCCTCAATAATGTCATCGGCCAGCTTGCGCACACGCGGGTCCGTAATATTTGCCCGCTCCGAGGTGAGAATTGCGATGGAGTGATGTGGGATCATCGCGCGCATCCAAGATGTGTCATCGACCGTGGTCTGACTGCGCACCGCAAACAGCGCGAGACCAAAGACCAGCGCGCTGCCCGCAAATATCGCCATGTTCGCGGCGCGGTTGGTATACATTCCCAGCATAAATGCCAGCATGATCACTGCCATCACTGCGCCCATATAGAGAGCCATATAGCTGCGGGTTTCGCTGAAAAAGACATGGTCCAGCGCGTAGGTGTTGAGATACATCAAACCGAACATGACCACCGTTGATGTGATAATCATTGCAAAAAAACGCATGTAAGACATGGAAACTCTCCCTGATTAATTTCGTTCTCAGGGGGGAAACAAACTTCCAGCGCTGGAGGGTTCCATAATTATGTTGGAAATTTTTCAAGCTTCGCAAGGATCGGGCAGTCAGGACGGCCATCACCGGCGCATGTCTGCACCAAATGAGAAAGCGTATCGCGAATAGCTATGAGGTCCGCGATCTTACGCTCGATTTGCTCCAGATGCTCTGACGCGATGGCACGCACATCAGCGCTGGCACGGTCCTGATCATCCCAAAGCGCCAGCAGGTTGCGGCAATCTTCAATCGTAAATCCCAACGCACGGGACCGACCCAGAAATGCCAGCTTGTGCATGTCGCTCTCGCGGAAACTGCGGTAGCCGTTTGTGTCACGCAATGGTGTGATCAGCCCGATGTCCTCATAATACCGTATGGTTTTAGCAGGTAGGTTGGATTTCTTTGCAACTTCGCCGATGTTCATCATCGCTCCCCTATTCTGCTGCTGTGGGCACAAATTTCCCAGTATCAATGCGTGTCGTTTGCACTTCCGCAGCAACAGGGGCGATCCACCGCAGCCGCAGCGCATTTGACAGCACGAACACACTCGACAACGCCATCGCACCTGCAGCGAGTGCGGGTGAAAGCATCAGACCCGAGAGCGGATAGAACACCCCCGCCGCCACCGGGATCAGCAAGGCATTATAGCCGAAGGCCCAGAACAGGTTCTGGCGGATGTTGCGCATTGTGTGTTTGCTCACATGCAGCGCGTTCACGACCCCGTTCAGGTCACCAGACATCAGCACAACATCCGCCGCCTCGATCGCCACATCGGTGCCAGTGCCGATGGCCACCCCTATATCCGCATGGGCCAAAGCAGGTGCATCATTAACACCATCCCCGACAAACGCTATCTTTCGCCCGACCGCTTGCAGCTGTTGTAGTGCTGCGACCTTACCCTCTGGCAGGACCTCGGCAACGACCGTATCAATGCCCAACTGTGAAGCAATTGCTTCCGCCGTGGCCTGATTATCACCCGTGATCATCGCAACCTTAAGTCCCAGCGCGTGCAGTGCTTCGATTGCCTGTGCCGTGCTGGGTTTGATGGGGTCAGATACTGCAATGATAGCGGCCAAACGCCCGTCAATTGCAGCATAGAGCGGGGTCTTGCCCGCCTGCCCAAGCGCTCTTCCCAATTCTTGCACGGCATCAAGCGAGATACCTTCACGCACCATCAGGCGGTCGGCTCCGACGAGAATCTCATGCCCGTCAACTACGGCGCTGACACCGTACCCTGTGATCGACTGGAACGCGTCGACAACGCCGAGGGCCAGCCCCTCCTGTTCCGCACGCCGCACAATCGCAGCGGCGATAGGATGCTCGGACGTCGCCTCAACCGAGGCCACCAGCCGCAGCACATCACTCTCTTGGAACCCTTCTATCACCTGCAGATCGGTCAACTCCGGACGCCCTTGCGTCAGTGTGCCGGTCTTATCAAACGCAACAATTTCGATATCGCCCAGCGACTGCAAGGCATCGCCACGCCGGAACAAAACGCCGAGCTCCGCAGCACGGCCCGTGCCCACCATGATCGACGTGGGCGTCGCCAGCCCCATCGCACAGGGGCAAGCAATGATCAGGACAGCAACTGCGGCTACCACCGCAAGGCCGAGGGCGGGAGACGGCCCCAGCACCAACCATGCGACAAAAGTCAGCGCCGCAACTCCCATCACTGCAGGCACAAACCAAAGCGTGATCCGGTTGACCAAGTCCTGAATAGGCAGTTTGGCGCCCTGCGCCTCTTCCACCATGCGGATAATCTGCGCCAGCATTGTATCAGCGCCCACTTTCGTGGCGCGGAATGTCAGCGCGCCAGTGCCGTTTACCGTGCCACCGACAACCTCTGTGCCTTCCGATTTCTCAGCGGGAACAGGCTCTCCGGTCATCATGCTCTCATCGACATAAGACACGCCACGTACCACGACCCCGTCGAGGGCGATTTTTTCTCCTGGCCGCACCTGCACCAGATCACCAACCACAATTTCATCGACAGACAGCTCCACAATCTCGCCGCTCCGCTCCACATGGGCCGTCTTTGCCTTGAGCCCAACAAGTCGTTCAATCGCCTGCCCCGTGCGCCCTTTGGCGCGGGCCTCGAGGAAGCGGCCCAGCAGAATTAGGGTGACAATGACCGCCGCCGCCTCAAAGTAAACTGCGCGCGTGCCCTCTGGCAAAAGCATCGGCACAAACAAGGCGACAGTGGAAAACCCCCATGCCGCAGACGTGCCAAGAGCAACAAGGGAATTCATATCCGGCGCACCCTTGAACAGCGCAGGAAACCCTTTGAGATAGAACTGCCGCCCGGGGATCGCGAGAACAAGAGTCGTCAGGACAAACTGGATCCCCCAGTTAAGCCCCATGCCCATCGTGTCCATGATCCACATGTGCAGCGCAGGGATCAGGTGACTGCCCATCTCAAGGACGAACACAGGTAGGGTCAACGCTGCGGCCAGCAGTGTCATCGTCTTGAGATGTGCAGCCTCAGATGCCTTGCGGTCGCGGGTATCGTCCGTGTCGCCCTCATCCATGATCAGCCGCGCCGGATAACCGGCAGCGCCCGCCACCTGTGAAATCTGTGCCGCAGAGACACCAAGTGCCTGAACTGTTGCGCTCTCTTGCGCCAGATTGACCGAAGCCGTCACAACACCGGGCACTGCGCCAAGGGCACGTTCGACCCGCCCTACACATGATGCACAAGACATATTTTCGATTGAAAACCTGTATGTTTGAAGCTCCGCAGGGTAGCCCGCGTCTTTGAGCGCAGTGACGATAGGCTCCATATCGGACCCTTCCGCCATCGCGACTGTCGCCGTCTCTGCCGCAAGGTTTACCGATGCCGACTGCACCCCCGGCACGGCCAGCAACGCTTTTTCTACCCGCCCGACACAAGAGGCGCAGGACATCTCGCGGACATGGAATGTGGTCGAATTTTCGCTGCTCATGTTGAGGCTCCTATTCTGTCTCAGATAACAGATAGGGCTTCCAGTAGCTGGAGGGTCAAGGGCTGATGTGGATTTAATCTTCGTGCTGTTTAATACGGCGGGTTTCGACCGGCCTGAACATCACGCTCCCGCTCGGGCCAGATGGAGCGGATATAGGCGAGGATATCGTTCCTAAGTACAGTGAGTTCAGAAGCTTCAGTAATCGCCGCATCTGCACAAGGCGGCTTTGTCCGCGGAGCGGACCTTAATACCTCAATAATGCTGCATCAACGTATCAATGTCTGCTTCGGGGAAGCTGCGTCGCAGCGTGCGGGGCCAACTCGAGCGTATTTTTTGGCCGTTCGCGTGACTTTGCAAAGTACGCTTTCTGCGCATAGCTGCTCTTGGAGCAAAGCGCAGCGAAGGTCCGGTTTCCGCCCATGGTGTCGATTTGTCTAACTTGCCTTAATACTGAATGTGTCATACTGGATAGTCATATAATCACTTTTACGACGCCGAAGAGATCAGAAATAACAAAACAAGATCAGATACTTAAGACATATTAGCTTCGATCCCTACCGTCGGAGCCATTTCCCTCATAAGCACTTGTTATATAAGCCCTTATGAGGGAAATGGTGTTTAACTGCGGCACCGCAGTGTACCACCACCCCAGCCATTTGCGTTCCGTTCGTTTTCAGAGAACCGTGTGATAGTGAACACACAGGCCTGCCTGTCAAAACGCGCCGACGTCAACCAATAGTGGCGCGAAATCGGACGCTTTGCCGCAATGCGTGAAGATCCATCGCAGATTTCCTGATTTGGGTTGTTTTGGCTGCCCGGCACGGTTGCATCTCTTTGAAATGGGAAAGACTGCGATGCTTGGCGGGGCCAACTCTCCCTTAACCGACATCAGAGCTTTGCCACGACTTTCGTGAAACAGCCTGCGACCATGCCAAAAGGGCCGCGATACCAATTGTGTGTTCGACAAAACCAGCAGATGGTTGTTGAATCGTCATATGCTTGGACATCGGGCCTGTGGCATAAGACAAAGGGTTCAGGTCATCTGAACTGGTTTGGGCTTGTCATGCTGTTGATCGCCAGTCCTTTTTCTAAGGCACTGCATTGAACGTAAAGAGTTTTTCGCCATTGATCTGATACCCATCAATCACCGACTGCCCCGCTGAGGAAGTCAGCCAGTCTTCAAGTTTCTGTGCCGCATCTGTCCGAACATGCGGGTGGCGTTCCGGATTGACCGGCAGATACCCATATTGATTGAACATCTCGGGATCGCCCGCAAAGAGCATTGCCAACCCTCCCTTGTTTGCAAACTTCAACCAGCTGGCACGGTCGGAAAGGATATACGCATCAAGGCCGGAAGCTGTATTCAGGCTCGCTCCCATGCCAGCGCCGACTGCGTTATACCATTCGGTAAATTGCTCTGGATCAAGAGAGGCATCCTCCCACAATGCACGCTCTTTCCGATGCGTGCCGCTGTCATCTCCCCTGCTCACAAAAGCAACTTGAGCTTCCGCGATCTTTTGAAGTGCTTCGCTTGCTGTGGTTGCGTCCTTAATATCGGCAGGGTCGGAGGCAGGGCCAATCAGAACAAAATCGTTATACATTATCTCACGTCGATGTGTGCCATAGCCCTCAGCGACAAAAGCCTCCTCTGCAGCTTTGGAATGGACGAGTATTGCATCCACATCGCCCGCCTGCCCCAGTCGTAGCGCCTGCCCTGTCCCGACGACAAGCAGCTGAACGTCCAGTCCCGTATCTTCCTTAACAGCCGGCAAGAGCACATCTGAAAGCCCCGAGTTGTGGAAGCTTGTTGTCACGGCAAGCCGCATGGTGTCGGCAGCAACAACAGTGCCAAAAAAACTAAGTACAAGCGCGATGAGGGCTCTCATTCGACAATATCTCCATTGATAAATGCTTTGGTTTCTATCTCTTGCGGGTTCTGAAAAATTTGCAGCGCGGGGCCTTGTTCGTGCACCAGTCCATTTAATAGGAACACCACATCACTGGCCAGTCTGCGTGCCTGTCCCAAATCATGCGTTGTCATGATGATGCGTGTTCCAGCAGCCTGAGCCTCGCTCAACACCTGTTCAATCTCACGCGTCGCCCGACCATCGAGGTTGGCGCAGGGCTCATCCAGAAACAATACCTTTGGCTCGCGAATGAGCGCACGCGCAAGGGCCAGCTTTTGCTTTTCGCCACCCGAAAGACGCGGAGCAGGATCATCCAGCATCCCTGTCAGACCTACCTGCGCGGCCCAGTTCCGGACGTCTTCGGCTATCTGCCGTTTGGGACGTCCCAGCAGTTCAAGAGGATATGCAAGATTTTGACGAACCGAGCGACGCAGCATTGTAGGTCGTTGAAAAACGTAAGCCTGCATCTCCCTTACCTGCTTGTCTGGAACGTTCCAGTTGATTTGGCCCGACGATATACGCTCCACACCATTCAACACTTTCAGCAGGGTGGTTTTGCCCGCCCCGTTTGGACCCAGAACAATCGTGGGGCCCCTGCCCTCCAACGTCAGATCCAAGGGGCCAAGAATAGCCTTACCCCGCCTTCGCACCGACAATTTTGTGAGGGTAACAGCGGGGTTTACCATGTGCCCTCTCTTTCGGTCCGCGACAATGCGTGGATTGCAAAGTTCACCAAAAGAGCCAAAGCAATCAGAACAAAACCTAGCCCCAGAGCCAGTGCAAAGTCACCTTTGCCAGTCTCGAGCGCAATTGCTGTGGTCAGAACGCGGGTTGCATTGTCGATGTTGCCGCCCACGATCATAATCGCGCCAACCTCACCGATCGCACGCCCGAAACCAGCCAGCGCACCGGTAAGCAACGCCCGCCGTCCGTCCCATATAAGCGTCATGACGCGCTGCGCGGGTGTCGTGTTTAGCGAGATAAGAAGATCATGATATTCGGCCCACAACTCTCGCATGGCCTGATGCGTCAAGGATGCGATCAAGGGCGTAATGATAATAACCTGCGCAACGATCATTGCAGTCGGCGTGAACAACAGCCCCATCACGCCGAAGGGACCGGACCGCGAGAGCAGCAAATAGACTATGAGGCCTACAACAACCGGAGGCAGCCCCATCAGCGCGTTCAAAGTAGCAATCGTGGCCCGCCGAAAGCGAAACCGTCGGATTGCAAGCCATGTCCCGAATGGCAGCGCAATGACAGAAGCGACAACCAGTGCTGTTAAGCTCACCTGCAGGGATCTTAACGTGATTTCAACAAGATCATCGTCAAGCGTGACGATCAGCCGGAATGCAGCCAACAGCCCGGCCCAAATATCATCCATGTCCTGACTGCCTTGCTGCTTTAGTCCAGCCGCACTGAATCGCTGGAAACACGGTCCTGTGCCGAGAAACCAGCCTGCGAGAGGATCATGTTCGCGCCCACTGCAATCACGGCAATGGCGACAAAGGCGGTTAGCATGGCTTTCATCTCAGTTCTCCTGCAAAGCCGTCTCGCGGCGCAAATAGTCTATCAGATCATCGCGATCGGTTCTTTTGACAATCCGCTGCATCGGCATCTTCGTTCCGGGAATATAGTGGTCTGGACCCTCGTCGAACAACGCGTTTATCGTATCCGCTGTCCAGACGATTGGCGACCCCTCCAGCGTGTCGGAATAGGTATAATCCGCAACCGTCCCTGCGCGGCGGCCAAAAAGATTGTGCAAGCTCGGCCCCGCTTTCCGCGCACTCCCCGCAGTCAGCGTATGACAGATGGAGCATTTGCGTTTGAATTGCCGCTCTCCATTGCCCAGCGTTTCGGGCTTTTCTAGAAAACTGCGTGTGCCGCCATCCATCGGGGCATGGGTGTCCATTGTGGACACGGGCCATGAATACAAGGTATCCTCGATACCGCCGGCGTGTAGGTTCTGCCCGTCGGCGGAAAAAGCCAGCGCCCAGATTGGCCCGTTCAGCGTGGCGCGGAAATCGCGGGTGATCTTGCGGGTCTGTGTATCGATCAGCATGATAAAGCCTTCGCCGTCCCCTACAGCAAGCCTGTCACTGCCCGCGTGATATGCCATCGACAGGATAGGTCGGCGCTCCAATGTGAAATCGGCGATGTGCTTCCCATTTTCCGTGCTGACCATGCGTGTACCGCCGTCAACGGCACCATAAGCGATCCAATCTGCGGTGACGACCATCTGGTTAATGCCGAAACCGTGTTTGACGAAAACCCGCGACGTCAGATCGGGCATTTGGCCATTCCAGACCCGAATGGTACCATCGGACGAGGCCGAGAACAGCGTGCCGTCGGGTCCAAAGGCAACCGCCGTAACGTTTGACCGATGCCCCCTCAAGACTGTCGTCGCGAAATCACGTGGCGGAGCGTCCAAACTCTGCGACGGTTTGGTCAAAGTGGTGAGATTGACGAAGCCGTCCCAACCTGCACTTGCGATGAAATCGCCGCTGGGGTGCAGCGCAATGCTGCTGACCTTGCCGAGATGTTCGGTCACGGTCACTGGAGTGTCCGCATAGGGATGCCACAGCAACACCCGAAAATCATCGCTACCGGACAAAAGAGCTGGGGCCATGTCGTACGACAGGCTGGTGACCGCCGCACGGTGCCCTTCCAGCCACTGGGGATCGGTCCCGTCCCAAATTCCGACCGAATTGTCAAAACTGGCAGTAGCGATCTGCCCGCTGGGTGCCACGGCAATATCCATGATCGGACCGCCGTGACCTTTCAGGGTAAAAAACTCTTGCGCCAAAGCGGGCTGCGCAAAACACAGTGCTATGGTGAGCGCACGCCACATTTATTCGGCAGGTGTTGCAGCTTTTGATGTACTTGCTTGCTCGGCTTCCACCTCTTCGACCCAAATGGAATGGTGCTCACGAGCCCATTGCTCTTCGACATCACCCGTCCCCATGGCATCATATGCACCTTCCATACCCACAGACCCGATGTAGATGTGGGCAAAAATAATCGCCATCAGCACAAAGCTGACGATTGCATGCCACAGCTGCGCGTATTGCATTTCTTCATGCGGTGCGAGGCTTGTACGCAATTCACCCAGACCCAGCGCTCCGGACATGCCAAGACTGTTCAGCTTGCCAAAGGTTGCGGCAAACATGTTGATCTCGAACGGGAACAGCAGCGCCAGACCAGAAACGGAAATGGACGTGCCAAGGACAATGACGGACCAGAAGATCAGCTTTTGACCTGCGTTGAATTTCTTGGCCGGTGGATGCCCCTTGGAAAAGATGCCGCCGCCTTTCAACAGCCAGTTAATGTCTGTGCGATCTGGAAGATTGTGCACCACCCACATCACAAAGATCATCACCAAAGCGAGCATAAAAGCCCAAGAGACGTTGTTATGGATCCATTTCGACCCAACGGCCAGCGTTGAAAATGCATCATGGCCAAAGGCCGGGATCAGCACCTTGCGCCCGAACAGCGTCATAAGTCCGGTCACCCCTAGCAGGATAAACGACCCCGCCAACAGCCAGTGGCCAAACCGCTCAACGGCTTTGAAACGGGTAATCTTGCGGCCCGTCTTTTCGCCATCGATCCGGATACGGCCCCGTATCAGATAGAACAGGGCTAAGACCAGCAGCGTGCCCCCCAACAGATAGGCACCGTAAGTCGCCAGCGGGCCCTGTCGGAACGTCAGCCAGCGCATGCCGCCATCCTGTATCAGCGTCGTGGCGGCAGGCCCATCGTTTGAGGCGGTGATATTGGCCGAGCCAAAGCGCAGCGCACGCCACAGTTCGGGATCAGAGGCACCTCCCAGCGTCCCCAGCTGGCTTGCAATAGCAGCAGCACCGTCAGGATCACCTGTGGCATTGCTGCGGAAACTATTGTCCACCTCTTCGCCACGCTGACGCGCCAAGATGTCTTCCAGCGTTTGCGCGCCGCCAGTGGCGGAGCGGTCAGGCGTTGCGGCCTCTTGCGCGTGGGAAGGAGTGACGAAAGCCAGGCAAATCAACAGGGCCATCAGGGAGCGATACATGTAGTTTTCCTTTTGGATAGGCAAAAAAGGGCGACCCGCGTTGGGGCCGCCCTGATCTAAGTTTGCGTCAGGGCCGCTTAGCCGCCTTGGTTGCCGTAGGCAGACCCCCAGCCCCATGCGCCGGAGCCAAAGCCACGGGCCACCACACGCTCGCGGTAGATACCCGAGACAACGTCGCCATCGCCTGCCAAAAGGGCCTTGGTCGCACACATCTCGGCACAGATCGGCAGCTTGCCTTCCGCGATGCGATTGCGGCCGTATTTGGCAAATTCGGCTGTGGAGTGGGTTTCTTCGGGACCACCGGCGCAGAAGGTACATTTGTCCATCTTGCCACGCGATCCGAAGTTGCCAGCCTGCGGGAACTGCGGCGCGCCGAAGGGGCACGCGTAGAAGCAGTAACCACAGCCAATGCAGAGGTCTTTGGAGTGGAGAACCACCCCTTCCTCGTTCTGGTAGAAGCAATCTGTCGGGCAAACCGCCATACAAGGCGCATCCGAGCAGTGCATACATGCAACAGAGATCGACCGCTCACCCGGTGAGCCGTCATTGATCGTGACGACTTTGCGGCGGTTGATGCCCCACGGCACTTCGTGCTCGTTCTTACAGGCTGTGACGCAGGCGTTGCATTCAATGCAGCGTTCGGCGTCGACGAGAAACTTTGCTCTTGCCATTTCTCAGGTCTCCTTATGCTGCCCAGATTTTGCAAAGAGTGGCTTTCGTCTCTTGCATCTGGGTTACTGAATCATAGCCGTAGGTCTGTGCGGTGTTGGTAGATTCACCAAGCACGTAAGGGTCTGCACCATCAGGATATTTGCTCCTCAGGTCCTCGCCCTCCAAGTGGCCGCCAAAGTGGAACGGCATGAACGCCACGCCTTCGCCAACCCGTTCGGTGACCATGGCCATCACTTTGACCTTGCCGCCTTCGGGGCCTTCCACCCAAACCTGTTCGCCGTCACGTATCCCAAGGTTATTGGCATCGCGTGTGTTTACCTCGACGAACATGTCTTGCTGAAGCTCGGCCAACCATGGGTTGGACCGTGTCTCGTCGCCGCCACCTTCATATTCCACAAGACGACCGGACGTCAGAATAATCGGATAGTCCTTGGAAAAGTCGTTCTTCTGGATCGAGGCATACATGGTCGGCAAGCGGTAGAACTTGCGGTCCTCATATGTTGGATAATCCTCAACCAGATCGCGGCGGTTGGTGTAGAGCGGCTCGCGGTGGACCGGCACCGGATCGGGGAAGGTCCAGACAACAGCACGGGCTTTGGCGTTACCAAATGGTGCACACTCATGCGCGATTGCGACCCGCTGGATACCACCAGACAAATCGGTCTTCCAGTTCACGCCAGCAGCCTTTTCGTTGAAGTCTGACGGGAACGGCGACATGGAAGCTTCGCCCACTTCCTCATCCGCGCCTTGCTCGCCCGACGGTTCGGACAGGTTTTGTGCTTCCGCAGTATTCTGCACCTCGTCCGTCTGGCCTGCTTCGACGCTGCCGTTGGAGACCGCTTCGCCGTCGTCCTGATTGCCGACTGAGGCGTCATCCAACCCTTCCAACCCGACCACACGGCCGATTGAGCGGCGTTCTTCGTCGGTCAACTCGCTGTCCCAGCCCAGATCGACAAGCATCTGATAGGTAAATTCAGGGTAGCCATCCTGAATATCCGATCCAACGCTATAGACCCCTTCGGCCAACAGATTATCACCGTCGCGTTCCACACCAAAGCGGGCGCGGAAGGTCAAGCCCCCCTCAGAGACACGCTTGGACATGTCATACAGGTTAGGCGTGCCAGGGTGCTTCATCTCGGGCGTGCCCCAGCATGGCCATGGCATACCATAGTAATCCCCGTCTGCTGGTCCACCAATCGCCTGCAACGTTGTGCGATCAAACGTGTGCTGGTTGGCCATGTGCTGTTTGATCCGCTCGGGGCTTTGACCCGTGTAGCCAACGGTCCACATGCCCGAGTTGAACTCCCGCGTGATACTTTCAACGACTGGCGTTTCGTCGTCTTCCATCTCGATGTTGCGGAAGAGACGGTCTGCCCAGCCAAACTTGTTGGCGAACTTCGCCATGATGACCTCATCAGGCAAGGATTCAAACAGCGGTTCGACGACTTTATCGCGCCACTGAATTGACCGGTTCGACGCTGTGACAGAGCCGCGTGTTTCAAACTGGGTACAAGCGGGCAGCAGGTAAACGCCGTCCTCCCGATCCTGTAGAACAGCCGAGACAGTAGGATATGGATCCACGACAACCAGCATGTCCAGCTGCTCCATCGCGGTTTTCATTTCCTTCTGACGGGTCTGCGAGTTGGGCGCGTGGCCCCACAGAACCATGGCGCGAACCTTGTTGGGGTTGTCCATGTTGTCAGGATCTTCCAGCACGCCGTCAATCCAGCGTGACACCGGAATACCGGTGAGGTTTTGCAAGGATTTATCCTTGCCATCCGCACCCTTGGTCATCGCAAACTGGTTTTTCAGCCAATCGCCATCTTCGCCCCAGACGCGGCCCCAATGTGCCCATGCGCCATTTGACAGGCCATAATAGCCTGGCAGCGTGTGGGACAGAACGCCAAGGTCTGTTGCGCCCTGCACGTTGTCGTGGCCGCGGAAGATGTTCGTACCACCACCCTCGGTGCCCATGTTGCCAAGCGCCAACTGCAAAACGCAATACGCACGCGTATTGTTATTGCCGTTGGTATGCTGTGTGCCACCCATGCACCAGATCACGGTGCCAGGGCGGTTGTTGGCCATTGTGCGGGCCACACGCTTGAGCTGGGAACCCGGCGCGCCTGTGACACGCTCGACTTCCTCGGGCGTCCAGCGGGCGACTTCTTCCTGAATCTGGTCCATACCCCAAACGCGGGTGCGGATGAATTCCTTGTCTTCCCAACCGTTGTCAAAGATGTGCCACAGAATGCCCCAGACCAGCGCCACATCTGTGCCGGGACGGAAACGGACATACTCATCCGCGTGCGCCGCTGTGCGCGTAAAGCGCGGGTCACAAACGATAACCGGTGCGTTGTTCTGCTCTTTGGCTTTCAAGAGGTGAAGCAGAGACACAGGGTGCGCTTCGGCGGGGTTTCCGCCAATGATAAAAATCGCTTTGGAATTGTGGATGTCATTGTAGCTGTTTGTCATGGCGCCGTAGCCCCATGTGTTCGCTACCCCGGCCACGGTGGTCGAGTGACAAATCCGCGCCTGATGATCGACGTTGTTTGTGCCCCAATAGGCGGCAAACTTGCGGAACAGGTAGGCTTGTTCATTGTTGTGCTTGGCGGAGCCCAGCCAATAGACTGAATCAGGTCCGCTTTCTTCGCGGATGTTCATCATGCCATCGCCGATCTCATCGATCGCCTGCTCCCATGAGATGCGCTTCCACTCGCCACCCTCTTTCTTCATCGGGTACTTCAGGCGGCGTTCACCATGCGCGTGTTCACGCACAGCGGCCCCTTTGGCGCAGTGGGCACCAAGGTTAAAGGGCGAATCCCAGCCGGGCTCCTGCCCCGTCCAGACGCCGTTCGAGACCTCGGCCACAACGGTACAACCGACCGAACAGTGGGTACATACGGATTTGATCAGATCAACAGCACCTGTCGCGGCAGTCGCTGCGCTGGCTTGGGTGACCGTTCCACCCGTGGCTGAAATTGCGGCAAGGCCACCAATGGCCAAACCTGAACCGCGCAGAAAGCTGCGGCGGTCAACGGATTTTTCAGCGATGTCTGATAGTATGCCAGTCCGCTGGGGGCGTCGCGCAACCCCGTTGGTCTTTTTCTTTAGCATGTCGTTTCCTCCCTTGCTTGCTCGGGGCGCACCCTTTGCTCGCTTGGTTTCTTGAAATCCGCAGACAGTCGGGCGTCACGCAACCAGTCGTCTTTGGGTCGTCTAATTGAGCGTCCTAGAAACGGGCGCTGTCGAGATATGCGCGCGTGTGCGCGGTGTCCTGCATCGTTTCCGATGTCAAATCGACGGGCTGTGCCGCCGCAGTGTCAGTGCCAGCGGCAAGTGCCACGGCAGCAACTGGCGCGGTCGTCCCGGCCATTTTAAGAAAGTCGCGGCGGTTTGTACCTTGTTCTTTCTTGGTCATTTGGGATGTCTCCCTCCCTGTTGTGGTGGGCATCCCCACCGGTGAAATCGCATGTATCAGTTGGCGGTCATTCGAAACGCTTCGCGTTCGATCTCCATAAATTCGCGCCCCACAGCCCCGAGAGAGGCATAGAGGATCGAGTTTTTGGCCGCTTCGAGATCGGAAAAGAAATGTCCGGCCCACGGGGCTATATGCTTGTTGTAAAAGGTTTTCTGCTGGCTCAGCGTGGCAGGGGTGCCAAAGCGTCCCACAATCATGCCCGCCATCATCTCCATCAACGAGGCGATGTAGTCTTCGGGTTCAAATACGTTGGCAGCGCGGCTCATGCCCCGCGCGGTCATATCAGAGCGCAGCGTGGCCAAAGGTTTTTCGTTAAGGAACCCCGTGAGGTAATAGCTGGCATAGGGCAACAGTTCGCCCCGCCCCAACCCTACAAACAACGCGTTGAACTCGCTTTCGACTTTGCGTGTCTTGCTGGCTTTGGCCACACGCGCGAGGCCCGCAATCGCCTTGCCCATCTCGCTATCGTCGCCTGACAAACCCGCGCATTGATCCAACAGCAGTTGGTCCGGCGGGCCAGACAGCATCAGGCCAAGGAAGTTGTACAGATCCGCCCGCAAGCGATCTTCTGCGTCAATCGAAATTGCTTCGGCTGTACTCACGCGTGCTCCTCAATTCTGAATTTCATGCGGCGCGGGGCCGGCGTGGCATAGTCATCTTCCGCGACCTCCACTGCCTCAACCGCCTGCGCAGGGGCGTCCTCGATCAGGGCCTCATGCGCGGCCTGTGGTGCATCATCTTCCGCAACCTGTAGATCGGCATCCTCTTCGACATCGCCCTCTTCCGAGGCGTCGGTCGGGTTCTCCCGCTCCGCTGCCTGACGCGCCATTTCCTCAACGTGTTTCAACATGCCTTTGCCAACTTGATACGCTGTCTGGATGTTCTCGACAGCCAACGCGGCATCGGTGAAATCTTCGCCGTAGTCTACCAGCATATCCACATTCGCGAGCACAGAGTTTGACCGCCACAATGTGCGCAGGGCGCGGCGGCGGATTTGGTCGGGCACAACCTTGGCCATAAACACGCTGAAATCATCGCCCTTCGTCAGGGTCTCGGGATCAGGAAGGTTCAGGGCCTCAAGGACCTCCGCCTCATCCATATGCTCAAAAGCGGCTTGCTCCTCGGCCAGCATCTCCGCCTCAAGAGCGGCTTTCTCGGCTTCTGCCTCTGCCGCGACGCTCGCGCGCCTGTTTGCCCAGAAACCGCTCAATGCACCTTCTCCTTGGAGCCCGGGGCACGGTAGACATCTGCAATCTGGCGAATACGCGCATCGCCAATGCCATCCTCGTTGAGGTCTACGCGGGACTTGTCACGCCGACGCTTAACAAAAGCCTCGTCTTCGTGATGAAGCTCGACAAAATCACGCACCCATGCGATCAGCCCTTCGGGCATAGGTACCTTCTCGACAAGCTCTTCACCGGTGTCGGCATAATCCTGTGCCTCGTAAGGAGAAGCGGTGACCAGCGTCACTTCAAGCGGTGAATTCCCTTCTGACGGGCGCATCACGACATAGATTGCAGGAACCTTGGCAGACAGGCCGTGCAAATAACCTTCGGTCTCTGTTCGATAAAGCTCAAGCGGAAGGGTCGCGGCGTGGTATTCGACGGCCTCGCCGTCCTGCCGCAGCTCCTTCCATTCCGCATCGCCAGCACCAGGCAAAACAGCAACAGCTTTCCATACGTGCGACACCCAGCGCGTCACACCCGGCATACGCCGTATGACAACGCCCAATGGCATGGTGATGGATCGCTCCTGGCAGATCATGTGAAATGTCCCTAGTTCTTCCACATTTGTGCATGAAAAATTTTCTACCGCAAAGGGATTTTTGTATACCTTCGTATATTCACATCTATGACGCTATGGTGCAGCACGGTGGTGCGTGTAAGGATTGGCAATATTTATTGACCAATATTGGCACCGCGGAGAAGTCGGACATACCTTGCAAAGATTCCTTCGCAGGTGCAGCGTGCGCAATTTGCTCCGAAAGACACACACCTCGGCGACAAATGCGGTTTACGATGCAGTCGAATCAAGGCTAGCCTAGCGATCGGGCCGCTGAAAGCGGGCGGCAAAGCAGGGAAAAGACATGGCTAGAAAACTCATCCTGTGCGACTGCGCAGGCAGTCAATCCATTGATGCAGAAGGTATTTCCACCGCCAGCGGTATGGCCTGCTCCAAGGTTTATACCAGCCTGTGCACGACACAGTTGGAGCACGCAGCAAAGGAGCTGGGCGAAGGTGACGCGATCATCGCCTGCCAGCAAGAACGTCAAACCTTTGACGAGCTTGCAGCGGAGCTTGAGATCGACGCCCCCGGCTATGTCGACCTGCGCGACCGCGCTGGATGGGGTGATGGTGACGCAACTGCAAAAATGGCAGCACTGGCGGCGGAGGCTGCTCTGGTTTTGCCAGTGGGGAAGTCCGTCGATGTGATCTCCGAAGGCACCTGCCTGATTATTGGGGGCGCGGCAGCGATCACAGCAGCCGCTGACCTGTCTGAAATTCTGGCAGTGACCGTTTTAGTAGAGGACGCCAGCCTCATTCCGACGGATCGACGTTTTGACTGTGTTGTCGGGTCCGTGCGCAATGTGTCTGGCGCATTGGGCGGGTTCACCGTGAAGTTCAACGCCTTGCAACAGGTGCTGCCTGGCGGGCGTGGAGCGTTTGATTTGGGCGCGCCACAGGACGGCGCCGCATCGAATTGCGATATCATTGTCGATCTGAGCGGTGGCATCCCGTGTGTGCCAGCCCCCGAAAAGCGCGAAGGCTATTTGCGCGCCGATCCTGCACATCCACCTTCCGTGGCCAAAGCCGTGTTCGAGGCATCCCACATGGTTGGCACCTTCGAGAAACCTCTCCACGTCCGATTGGAAGCCAGCCTCTGCGCACACAGCCGCGCAGAACAGCCTGCTTGCTCCAACTGCCTGAACGTTTGCCCGACGGGCGCGATTATGTCCGCAGGCGAACATGTCGCGATTGATCCTATGGTCTGCGCAGGCTGTGGTTCATGCTCTGCCGTCTGCCCTTCCGGCGCAATCAGCTATGACGCACCGCCCGTTGATGCGATTTTCCGCAGGCTTTCTTTGTTGGCATCCACATACGTCAAAGCTGGCGGGAGAACGCCCCGTTTACTTGTGCATGATGCTGCCTTCGGAAATGAGATAATCAGCCTCGCGGCGCGCTTTGCGAAAGGATTGCCCGCCGATGTGATCCCGCTTGAAGTCGATGCATTGTCAGGCTTCGGTCATGCTGAAATGCTTGCGGCCCTGTCATCCGGCTTTGCCCATGTAGACGTGTTGATGGCCCCAAAAACCGAGCGCGACACCCTCGAAGGGCAAGCAGCACTAGCGTGTGCAATGGCCGGCGCTGATGCGGTGCGTTTGCTGGATGTGACAGATCCTGATGCGCTTTGCGAAACACTCTATGCTGGTGTCACTGCTGCCGTCGAATGCGACCCCGTTTTGCCGATGGGCACCCGCCGTCAGGTCGCCCGACTGGCCGCAAAAGCGCTCCAACCGGATGCGCAGACCTTGCCGCTGCCGGAAAACGCCCCCTATGGCGCAATCGTTGTGGACACAGACGCCTGCACGCTTTGCCTGTCCTGCGTGTCACTGTGCCCGTCTGGCGCATTGGGTGACAATTCCGACCTGCCACAACTGCGTTTTCAGGAAGACGCCTGTCTGCAGTGCGGTCTTTGCGCGAACATATGCCCCGAAGATGCAATCACCCTGAAGCCGCAAATGGATCTCACCGATGCAGCCCTGAGGCAAAAGGTGCTCAATGAGGAAGAGCCCTTTGCCTGCATCGAATGCGGCAGCCTTTTCGGGTCGAGCTCAACCATCGCCAAAATCACGGAAAAGCTGGCGGGGAACCACCCGATGTTCGCGACATCAGACGCCGCGAGAATGATCCAGATGTGCGAAAACTGCCGTATTCAGGCGCAGTATCATTCCAACAACAATCCGTTTCAGGGCAAGGAACGTCCGCGCGTGCGTACGTCAGAGGACTATTTTGCAAAACGCAAAGATCACTGAGTTGCCAACGGCGCGCCCAAGTCGGCAGGCGCGATAGAACCAACATAAGCTGTGATTGCCTCTATCTCTTCCCAAGAGACCTCAATCGGTGCGATCGGGGATGGTCTGTCGATCGGAAACGGGTCGGTGACTTCGATCACCTGTGTGAATGCGGGATGGGGGTTGAGCAGAAAGAACGTTTCAAACCGCTCCTGCCAGTCGGGAAAGGTGCGCATCAACGCAAAAGACGGGGACGAGCCAATGGCATTCATGCGGTTGGTATCGTTCACGACATGACAGCGGCCGCATTGCTTGAGGCTGACTGTCTCTCCCAAGATCGCATCTCCGCTGAGCGCTAGTGTCTGGACTACAGCCTCAGTGGCCACATCCGCGCTAAAAAGCGCCCTACCCTCAGGTGCGAAGGCCTCGATCGTCCGTTTCCCGACGTCAGACAGCAACCAATCCTGAAAGGCTTCGGCATAATCACCGCCGGCATGAGAGAAGTGCCAGACAGCATCACCTTGACGGAAAACCGGCGTCCCTTCGGCCCCGAACGCGGCGAGGCCATCCTCGGCGAGCGTGATCCTCACGCCTGTCTTGAGCGAGAAACGAGGCAGCAGATGGCTCATTAACCCGCTCTCGACCAACACGTCCGGTGCGCGCAAAGAGAACACCTTTTCCTGCGCGATTGCGGGGCCAACCGCAACAAATGCCCAGACTGTAAAATATCTCAACATAGCGTATGCCCAGACTTTAAGTTGCTTGCGCATCAGCCTAGGGGCGCTAGGGTGCATCCGTCAATCTTAAGAGCCAGGGGACGAAGATGAGTGAAGAGTTCAACATGTCGATGCGAAAGTTTCTCAAACAGGTCGGTGTGACCTCGCAGCAAGCGATTGAGGAAGCGATGCGCAACGCAGGTGACACCAGCGGCAAGACTTTTGAGGCCAAAATGGTGCTGACAGTTGATGGAATCGACCTTGAACACGTCGTCACCGGTAAGATCGAAGGCGCATAAGTGAGTATTTCTCGGGAGGATGTGCTGGCCTGCCTTAAGGGTGTGAAAGCACCGTCGGGCGTTGATCTGGTCGAAGCAGGGCTCGTGCGCGCACTGAATGTAGAAGACGGTGCCGTGCGTTTTGTGATGGAAGTAGACAAGCCCGAGCCGTTTGTTGCGGCAAAGGAAGAGGCCGAAGCAAAACTTAAGGCCCTTGGTGCGACGTCAGTGTCTGTGGTGATGACGGCCCACAGCAAACCAACCCCACCTCCGGATTTGAAAGCGGGCCGCCCTGCGGAACCTTCCGGTCCTCAAAAAGTGCCGGGAATTGACCGGATCATCGCTGTCGCCTCCGGCAAGGGCGGCGTTGGTAAATCGACTGTGTCAGCCAACCTCGCATGTGCCTTGGCGGCCGAAGGCCGTCGTGTCGGGATGCTGGATGCAGATGTTTACGGCCCCTCACAGCCTCGCATGCTGGGTGTTTCGGGCCGCCCGCAGAGCCCCGATGGAAAGATCATCCTGCCCCTGCGCAACTATGGCGTCACGATGATGTCCATCGGTCTGATGACGAACGAGGATCAGGCGGTGGTTTGGCGCGGGCCGATGTTGATGGGCGCATTGCAACAGATGCTGTCCCAAGTGCAATGGGGCGCTCTCGACGTGCTGATTGTTGACCTTCCCCCCGGCACTGGCGATGTGCAAATGACGCTGGCGCAAAAGGCGCATCTGGACGGGGCGATTATCGTATCGACGCCACAGGATGTGGCGCTGCTCGATGCCCGCAAGGGGATCGACATGTTCAATCAGATGCAGACGCCCATCATTGGCATGATCGAGAACATGAGCACGCACATCTGCTCCAACTGTGGACACGAAGAACACGTGTTTGGTCATGGTGGGGTGAAAACCGAGGCAGAGAATCTGGGCATCCCGTTGCTGGCGGAAATCCCGCTGCATCTGGACATTCGGGTGGCCGCTGACGGTGGCGCACCTATCGTGGTCTCCAAGCCTGAAAGCACACAGGCGCAAAGCTTTCGCGCCCTCGCCAAGACGCTGATTGAAGCTGGCAAAGCATGACAACGCCCACCTTCCCACCCCTGTTCAGCGGTCTTGCTGTAGAAGGTCCGACGGACCCTTTCGACAAAGCCTGTGCAGAGGCCGCACGGGGATGCGATGCCGGATTGGTCGTCTACAATCTGGGGGCCAGCACCCTGCGTGCTGCCCTCGTATTCGCACCTGACGTACCGCTCGAAGATGCCATGGCGATGTTGCCGCTCTGCGGTGTCGGGTTTCAGAATGCACTCGGTGCGCTCGCGCCGCCCGAGGTGGCAGTGCATCTGGAGTGGCACGGAGGCATACGGGTAAACGGCGCTTCTTGCGGACGTTTGCGCGCTTCCGCATCAAGCGACACCCCACAGGCAGAACCCGCGTGGCTTGTCATCGGTCTGGAACTGCCGCTGTGGCCTGAAAATGATGACACAGGTCATACCCCTGACCAGACCGCGCTCTATGCCGAAGGCTGCGCTGACGTAAATGCGGTGGAGCTGCTTGAGGCATGGGTGCGCCATACGCTTGTCGGGATCAACACATGGACTGATACCGGCGCTGCGGCGCTGCACAAGGATTGGCGCGGGCTGGCGTACGGGATCGGCGAGGACACAGCGCAAAGCGGCATAAGCGGCACGTTTGTCGGCATCGATGAACGCTTTGGAATGCTCCTGCGCGATAGCGAAACCACACACCTCATTCCACTAACCGACGTTCTGGAGGGCTGACAAAATGATGCTGGCACGCGCAATCCACTTTGATGAAAGCGACATGAACATCTTCCATTCCCCCGCGCGGACAAGCGAATGGTGCGTTTCGGGGGGATTTGAATTTTCCAACTGGTCCCAAGCCGACTTGACCGGCAAAGCGCGTCAGGCGTTTACGAACGGATGGCTCGGAATAGAGACATTCGGGCGTGTATCGCTCGTTGCTGTGACACAGATCGAAGAGGCGGAATTAGAGGCGCTGACACAAGCCTTGGCGCAGCATTTCGTTCAGATGTACGGCGCCCCCTCGGTAGAAGCCGCCATACCCGTTGCTGCAGAGGAACTGCGGCATATGGCCGAGCTTTGTGAGGCGCAGGCCCCCAACACCTTATTGGTGGTCGCACGCGAGTTGACCGACGCAGGCGTAAAAGAGAGCTTTCGCATGATCGAACCGCGCGACGCAGGATTGGACCAGTTTGCAATTCACGGCGCGCTTGACGATGAGCCTCATACCCACTGAGAGAGCGTTTGCTCGGCAGTCTCCTAGTCACCAAATCTGAAGGATGCTCCCAGCGCACCATTGACCACTCTGAGTGGCTGATACGCTGGCTGAATAAACTAACAAACTGTCAGAGGTTCCACTAGAAGCCGACAGCTTTTTCCGACACGTCCCAAAGCCGCTTCATGACGGCCTTGTCATAGGCGTGAGCATTCAGTGTACCTTTGCCGACAGGGCCGACTGCTTGCATCCGACCTGTTGGACCGTACAGAGCCCGTTCATCTGTAAGGGCCGCTTCGCTTGCGCACATTACCTCGGGGTATGAGCCCTGCTCCGCCGTCTGTACAATCGGCGTCTTGGTCATCAGCCACCAGATGAATCGCATCCTACGGCTGCCGCTTGTCGCTATCAGCGACGTCGCTGACGAGCCCGGATGACAGACGAAAACCTCTACTTCCTTGCGCCCTGCAGCGGCCAGCCGGTCCTGCAATTCATAGGCGAACATCATCTGTGCCAGCTTGCTTTGCGAATAGGCCGCGTTTGCGCCGTACCCCTCATCCCAGTTCATATCGTCGAACTTGATGGTCTTGAGACCCAAGTTGTAGCCGAGGCTGGCGACGACCACGATCCGGCCAGTGCTTTCGGCGATGCGGTCAAAGAGCAACCCATTCAGCAGAAAATGCTCGTAGTGATTGGTGCCAAGCTGGCTTTCAAACCCGTCATTCGTCAGCTTGCGGGTCGGCACCTGCGCAATGGCGGCATTATTGATCAGCGCATCGATGCGGGGCACAGTCTTCAGGACCTCCTCTGCGGCCGCGCGCACGCTGCCCAGAACGGACAGATCCATGCGAATAAAGCTCACGTCTGCATGCGCGCCTAACTCCTGTCTAAGGTCAGCGATTGCCGCCTCGGATTTCTCGGGTGAACGGTTCAGCATCACAACCTTGGCGTTCTTCTTCAGAAGAATGCGCGCAGCTTGAAAACCTGCAGCCGCGTTGGCGCCCGTGATGACATAAGTCTTGCCTCGCTGATCGCCGAGGCGTTCAGGTGTCCATCCGTCGGGTCCAAATGTCGTGTCGGCCATTATCTATCTCCTGCCACGCTGGTGGTTCGGTGTGTCATTGTATGAAATTCCAAATAGAACCGCTCTAGGGTGCAAAACAGCCAGTATCCTCTCGACTACTTGCCTATTTGTCTCAGACCCATTGCAAAGATGAACACTGCCTGACAGCTAGAGCGAATGAGCAAAGAACAGATCAAAGAACTGGTTGAGCGCCATTTGCCCAAGGCTGGCCTCGTTCACACCGCCCTGAGGGGCGTCCAGCTTTTTCGGGTGACCGAGGCCATGCCCTGCGTGCCTGCGGTGTACGAGCCGACCGTGAATGCCATTCTGAGCGGCACGAAGGAAGCTGTGCTAGACCAAAAGCACCATGTCTATGGTGTCGACAAGTACCTCTTGTGCCCGATGACCCTGCCGGTGCAGGCGGGCACGCCACAGGCCAACGAAGAGGTTCCGCTGCTCGGCGTTATGATTTCTTTGCAGCCACGCATGATGCGCGAACTCACGATGGAGATAGAGACTGGCACAAGTGGAGCCCGACAGCCTCACGGCGCAGCGCCATCGGCTTTGACGCTGGCCTCTTGGGATAGAGGCTTCACGCAGGCCTTGCTGCGGCTGCTCGAACTGCTCGACAATCCGCTTGATCTGGAGGTGCTGGGATCAGGGCGTCTGCGCGAATTGTACTACGCAGTGCTAAAGGGTGAAGCAGGCGCCGCCGCAAAACACGCTTTTGGTGTGGGCAACGAAATCGCCCGCACGATCGATTATCTTTCGAACCATCTGGCAGAACAGGTCACGATCGACGATATGGCTGATCATGTGGGCATGAGCCGCGCGGTCTTCCACCGCCGGTTCAAGGAAGCCACGACAATGTCCCCTATCCAGTTCGTGAAATCGATGCGCCTGAACAACGCTGCGATGAGGATCGCTGAGGGGAAATCTGTGTCTGAAGCTGCTTGGGACGTGGGGTATCAAAGCACGTCTCAATTCAGCCGTGAGTTCAAGCGGGCCTACGGCCAGTCACCCCGCCAGTGGAGCCACGACCTAAAACCAACCGCAGCGTTGGCTTAGGGCCAAGATAGCGTTTTGCTATATCGCTCGGCTCCTGATGCCATTCTGACAGATCCAGAGCCGAATTTTCCGCGAGGCCACTGCGCAACGCTTAGTCGCCCGCCAGAACCATTTCAATCCGCGCCACGTCTTCAGGATTGTTCAATTCCCAAAACAGCCGCCCGCGCGCGTCGACTTCTACGCAGGTAACGGGCATGTCATTGTAGAGAAAGCGTAATTGCTCCAGCCCTTCCAGCTTTTCAAGCTGGCATTCTGGCCAGTTGATATAGGCCCTCAGGGCCTCCGGACGGTAGGCATAGACGCCGACGTGGTGATAGACGGGGATATCTTCGGGGGTTACCTTCTCGGGGTCGATATACGGCAAAACCTCTTTCGAGAAATAGAGCGCACGGCCTTTGGCTCCGAAGACCGCCGTGGTACCGCCGACGCGTCCCGCAGCGCGGTCCTCTTTAAACATCCTGTAGGTTTGCGCGTCACATTTTAGAACAGGTGTGGCCATCTGGGTGGACACATCCGCCTTCATCGCGTCTATCAATGCCTCCACAAACCACGGAGGCGTCAACGGCGCATCGCCCTGAAAATTTACAATGATATCGGCGTCGAGACTGGCTACATCTACCGCTTCGGCGACACGCGCTGTGCCATTCTCACGCTCGGGGCTGGTCATGATCACGCCCGCGCCAAACTCCGCGGCAGCCTCACGAATGCGCGCATCATCGGTGACAACAAAGACCTCATCCACATCTGCGATCTGCTTTGCAGCCTCATAGGACATCTGGATCAGTGACTTCTCGCTGCCGTCGCTCTGACGTAGCATCGCAAGCGGCTTACCAGGGTAGCGCGTGGAGGCATAGCGGGCAGGAATGAGGACTACGGTTTTCATGCTACACCCTCACGCAGGAAGTCGTGAATATGGACGATTCCGACCACATGCTGATCTGCATCCACAACCAGCAATGCAGACACCCGTTTCTCGTTTAGCAAGGCCAGCGCCTGGGCGGCAAAGAGGTCTGGCGTCACCGTAACAGGATCAATCGTTGCAATCTCGATGGCCGTCTTCTCCATCAGATGGCCCATATGGCGGCGCAGGTCACCATCCGAGATAAGCCCCGCCAGCGTCCCGTCCTTGAGTACACCCGTGACGCCAAACCCCTTTGAGGTCATCGAGAGAAGTACATCAGGCATGGGCGTGTTCGCCTCCACCACGGGTATTTGATCGCCCTTGTGCATGATATCAGCCACGCGCAAAAGTTTTGCCCCAAGTTTGCCACCCGGATGGTATTTCAGAAAATCCTCCGAGCCAAAGCCACGCTGCTCCATCACCGCCACGGCAAGCGCATCCCCCAGCGCCAGCGTCAGCGTGGTCGACGTGGTCGGTGCCATGCCGATCGCGCAAGCTTCGGGCAGATCGGGCAGGTTCAGCTTGAAATCCGCCGATTGCAACAGGGTACTGTTTATCTTGGAGGAAATCCCGATCAGCGGGATGTTGAAACGGCGCGTGTGCAGCAGGATATCGCGCAACTCCTGCGTCTCGCCCGAGTTCGAGATCAACAGCACGATGTCATCATCGGTAATCATACCAAGGTCGCCATGGCTCGCCTCGGACCCATGCACAAAATAAGATGGTGTTCCTGTGCTGGCCAGCGTGGCCGAGATTTTGCGCCCGATATGGCCCGATTTGCCCACGCCAGATACGATCACGCGGCCCTTGGCCTCCAGCATCAAATTGACCGCGCGGGCAAAATCATCGGGCAAGGAATGGCCCAGCTCCACAATGGCAGCGGCCTCCGCCTCAAGGACGCGATGAGCGGAGCGGGTGATGGATAGATCGGTGTCGTCGGTCATCGCGGTCATTCTTTCGGTCAATGGGAGGCGCTGCATGATCGCCTGTTTACCATCCGCAGCGGATTTAGCCAGAAGCGATAAGGCCACCAGACGCATCAGGGCCTGAGCCGCATGACAAGCGGAACCGTCACAATCACCAAAACAGCGGCAATCACGAAGGGTGCTCCAGGGAAATACAGGCCGTCCCCGCTCACAAAGCGCTCGAACACCGCTGTGAGAGCCAGTGGTGCCACGACTGCAGCCACAGACGCCAGCGACGCGATCACCCCTTGCACCAGACCCTGACTGTCTTCTCCCACGCGGTTGGCAGCAAAGGCTGTCATCAACGGCGGGGCCATATCTGCCAAGGTCGCAATCGGCAGCACCAGCGCCACCGCCCACGCCGCAGTGGAAAAGCCAAAGCCCAAAAGACCCCCGACCGCCGCCGCTACAGCAATCAACAAGGTGTTGTAATCGCCATAGCGTTTGGTCAACTGCGGCAAAACTCCCGCCTGCACGCCTGCAATAAGAATACCGTAGGCCGAAAGCGTCAGGCCAATGGTGAACCCGTCCCAGCCGAACACCTCACGCCCCCAGAATGCCCAAAGTGTCGGATAAACCATATTCGCGAATTCAAAGACAAAGATGCAGATCAGCGGAATGGCCAGCCCCGGCATGGCGAAGGCACGGATGATGCTGCCAAAAGGGTTGAGGTCGCGGCGGCCAAACGGGCGGCGCTTTGCGCGCGGCAGGGATTCAGGCAGGATGAATATGCCAAAAATCACATTGAGCGTAGCCAGTGCTGCGGCAATCCAGAAGGGCGCGGTGATGTGCAACCCTGAGGCCAACCCGCCCAATGCTGGCCCGAACACAAAGCCGATGCCAAACGCGGCTCCGATCATACCGAAGGCGGCACTACGCTCGTGCGGTTTGGAAATGTCCGAGATATAGGCCGTCGCGGTGATGTAGGTCGCCCCCGCCATGCCCGCAATCACGCGCCCCACAAGCAGCATCCAATAGCTCTGCGCCAGTGCCATGATGACATAATCAAGCGCCAGTGTGACCAATGCGGCAATCAACACCGGCCTGCGCCCGAAGGCATCGGACAAGCTGCCGATGATGGGCCCGAACAGGAACATCGCAGCGGCATAGGCCGACATCATGATACCGCCCCACAGCGCGCCCTCTGCCGTACTGCTTGCGCCCACGCGGTCCATGAGGTCAGGCATGATCGGAAAGACAATGCCAACGCCGATCGCGTCGATCATCAGGGTGGCAAGGATAAACAGGAACGGGCCGCTGAGCTTCATAGCGCCACACGATACCTGAACGTCCGTAGACACAAGCGATTTATGTCAAGCCGCCCCACAGCGCACCTAGACCCTTGGCCGCTTTGGGCTATCCTTCTGCAGGAATAAAAAAACCGATGGCGGAGCCTCCATTGACCGACCCCCAAGACCTGCAAGCCTTTCTGGATGAAGCATGGCGCCACCTCACCCGCGGCGTGGCCGACAGCCGCGCGCCTGCCCGCTACCCCACCTTTGTGACTGTGGCCCCCGATGGCACACCCGAAGGGCGCACTGTGGCCCTGCGCGGCGCGGTCAAATCCACGGCGACGCTCGAGGTCCATACCGACGTGGAGACACACAAAGTCTTCGCCCTCAAGCACAACCCAATCGCGGCTTTCCACGTCTGGGTGCCGCGCAGTGATCTGCAAATCAGGCTGACCACCCGTGTAGAAATCCTCACAGGCGCACAAGTAGACGAGCAGTGGGCGCGTATCCCCGCAGGCTCCCGTGTCGCCTACGGCACGATGCCCTACCCCGGAACGCCCATTGCAGATGCCTTTGCCTATGAAAAACCGGCCGAGCGGGAGCGTTTCGCCGTGTTGCGCTGTCACGTCAACCAGATCGACCTTGTGCATCTGGGCACGCCTCACAGGCGCGCTGGATACCATGCCAGCGACGGCTTTGCGGGAACTTGGCTCGCGCCGTAACAAGGATTGCGCAGCCTTCCACAAGACCCTTGCGCGCGCGTCCACACTCCGTCACATTCAAATAATAGAATTATTGGAGGGCGGGAGCATGTACCCAAGACGCAAATTTCTCAAGACAGGTGCAGCGATGGCCGCAGGTGCGATGATCGGCCTGCCGACAAGCACACGCGCACAGGTCAGCATCGGGGACGCGCAGATTGATGTCGTCAGCGATGGCTCCCTCACCCTGCCGGGCAGCTTCATCTTTGAACCGATGCCGCAAGACGAGCTCTTGCCGATCCTCGAACGCCTTGGCCAGTCGCCCGAGACGCTGACCCCGCCTTGCAACGTGACGCTGTTGCGGATGGGGGACCGTACGGTGCTGTTTGATGCAGGTTCAGGCGCGGACTTCGCGCCGAATTCAGGCATTCTGCTCTCCTCGATCGAGGCTCTTGGCCTGAGTGCGGAGGACATCACCGACGTCGTCTTTACGCACGCGCATCCCGACCATCTGTGGGGCATTCTGGATGATTTTGACGATCCGCTCTTTAGCAATGCCAGCTATATGATCGGCAAGGTGGAATGGGACTATTGGATGAACCCCAATACCGTGGACGAGATCGGCAACGCGCGTGCCTCCTTTGCCGTTGGGGCCAAGCGGCGGTTGGAAATGATCGAGGACCAGATCGCCTTTATCAATGATGGCGATGAAATTATGTCTGGCGTTAGCGCCCGCGCAAGTTTTGGCCACACACCTGGCCACCTCGCCTTCGAGGTGCGTCAGCGCAGTGAGGCGGTGATGATCCTCGGCGATAGCATCGGCAACGATCACATCGCATTGGCCCGCCCCGAATGGCTCTCGGGCAGTGATCAGGATCCGGAGACAGCCGCGGCCACACGCCTGTCGCTCTTGGATCAAATCACCGCTGAGAAAACCCGCATTGTGGGCTTTCACCTAACAGGCAACGGTCTGGGCTATATCGACAAAGGCGCCGACGGCTATACCTTTGTGCCGGAGGCATAAGCATATGAAACTGAAGCTTTTCACCGCCCTCGCCTTGCTCGCTGCCCCCGCATGGGCCAGTGAGGATATCGCGGACCAATATCCCGCCTCCATGCTCTACTCCAAACCCGTGGAAGTCATCCCGCATGTCTTTTCCGCCATCGGCGCCACGGCCCCGCCCACTTATGAGAATGCGGGCCACAACAATAATCTCAGCTTTATCATTACGGGCGACGGTGTAGTGGTGATCAACGGCGGCGGATCGTACCTGCTCGCACAGGCGCTGCACGATGAAATCAAGGCCGTGACCGACCAGCCCGTGAAGCTGGTGTTTAACGAAAACGGTCAGGGCCACGCCATGCTGGGCAATTCATACTGGGCCGAGCAAGGCGTTGATGTCGTCGCCCACGTGGATGCCGCCGCAGCTTTTGAAGACAACGGCCCGATGTCCTTGCGCGCCGCAATCGCGCGCATCAAGGAACGCGCTGACAAAACGGAAGTGGTCGGTCCGACGATCACTTTCGAGGATGAGTATATCGTCGAAATGGGCGACATGAAGATCGAGGCCCGCTACCTCGGGCCAGCGCACAGTCCCGGTGACATCGTCGTCTGGCTGCCTGAGCAAAGCATGGTGATCTCTGGCGACATGGCCTTCCACGAGCGTATGCCGCCGCTCTTCCAGGAAACCATTGCCCTCGATTGGATCGAGACATGGGAAACAGCCTTCGAGCCGCTGGAGGCCACCTACGTTATCCCCGGTCACGGCCATCCGACCAATATGGATCAGGTCCGCCGCTATACCCGCGACTATCTGGTTTATCTGCGCGAACAGGTCGGTGCCTTGATCGAGAACGGCGATGGGCTGGCCGAAGCCTACTACGTCGACCAGTCCCCCTATGCCCATCTCGATACATTCGAGGAACTGGCCACAAAAAACGCAGGCCGCGTCTATGAGCAGATGGAATTCGAGTAAGCCTTCACGCGGTTAGCGAGCGGCGATACAACAACCGCGATAGGCCAACATGCGTGGCCATCGCGCCCAACCACATGCAAAACAGCGCAACCCATGCGGTCAGCGCAAAGATGGCACCGCCCGACATGCCTGCGCCCACGGCACAGCCACCTGCGAGCATGCTGCCAAACCCCATGAACACCGCGCCCAGCAGGTAACGCTCCATCGGGGTATCCACGCCAAACCGCTCGATCGCCGCCTCACGGGTGAGCAGCGCCATCGCCCCTGCCCCGACAAATACGCCCGGCACAAGCCCGATGCCGAAACCGAGCGGCAGATCGGATGTGTTGACCAACCCCATCAGCGTATCCGCCGAAGGTCCCGTGAAGGTCACAGAGGTGATGAGCACCACCTCGAAGGACACTTGCGCCACCGCAAAGGTCAACATCCATCCCAGCCCGACCGCAACGCCAACCCCCGCTGCCGCCAGCGCGCGGGTAAGGTCAACATGGCTGCGCTGTGACAGGACGAATGCGCCAAGCAACCCGAGGATGGCGCATACAGCGATCAGCGGCGCACCCAACCCCAACACCGCAAGAATACTGCGCGCCTGACCGCCCTCGATGGTCCATAGTGCTGCCATATCTTCGCGCAGCGGAGACAGCGCCCCGCGCAGAGAGGCCTGCGCCACCAGCGTGAGCACCAGCCCTGTAATAAGCGCGCGCAGGTTCCCCGTCGCAGACAGCACCAGCAGACGGCTGGAGCAGCCGCGTGCAAGGATCATACCGACCCCGAACATGAGGCCGCCAATGATTGCCCCTGACATACTGCCTGTGGCGGCCAGCTGCCGCGCGCTCGAGACATCGAGAAGCCGCAGCGCAATCGCGCCCTGCACCACGGCCACCGCAGCGCAAAACGCAATTAGCCAGATTGCAAGCTTTGGACCAAAGCGCGCCTCGGCGACCTCAACCGTGGCCGCCCGCAGGCAAAACCGCGAATGCTGTGCCATGGCGCCGAACAGCACGCCTGTGAGCACACCGGCAGCAGCCAGAACGGCGCCTTCTCCGAATTGATCCAGAAGTCCTTCAATCATCAAAGCGCCCTTTCGTTTGCTCTGACATCGCGGACCTTACTGGGCGGCCAGCGGCATCCGCGCCAGTTGGCACTGCCCCCAGAGATCCTCGATCGCACCGATCAGCGCGTCAATATCCGCTTCCGAGTGCACAGGCGACGGCGTGATGCGCAACCGCTCGGTGCCTTTTGGCACGGTGGGATAGTTGATCGGCTGGATGTAGATGCCGTGCTCTTGCAGCAGCATATCCGAGATAAACTTACACTTGTGCGGATCACCCACCATCACGGGAATGATGTGGCTAGGGTTTTCCACATGGGGGATGCCGATGCCATCAAGACGCGCGCGCACTTCGGCTACTTTGGCCTGCTGCTGCTGCCGCTCGGTGTCCGAGGTTTTGAGATGACGGATGGATGCTGCAGCCCCCGCCGCCACGGCAGGCGGAATAGCAGTGGTAAAGATAAACCCGCTGGCAAAGCTGCGCACGAAATCGCACAACTCGGCGGAAGCCGCGATATAGCCGCCCATGACGCCGAACGCTTTGCCCAATGTGCCCTCAATCACAGTGAGGCGGTGCATGAGGCCTTCACGCTCGGCTACGCCACCACCGCGTGGACCGTAAAGGCCAACGCCGTGGACCTCGTCGAGATAGGTCATGGCGTTATACTTGTCGGCCAGATCGCAAATCTCTTTGATGGGCGCCATATCCCCATCCATGGAATAGACACTTTCAAAGGCGATGAGCTTGGGCCGCTCCAGCGGAAGCGACGCGAGCTTGGCCTCAAGGTCCTTGAGATCATTGTGCTTCCAGATCATCCGCTCTGCACCCGAATGGCGGATGCCCTCGATCATCGAGGCGTGGTTGAGCGCATCGGACAGGATCACACAGTCAGGAATTTTCGCGCCAAGCGTGCCAAGGGCCGCCCAGTTCGACACATATCCGGAGGTAAACAACAGCGCCGCTTCCTTACCGTGCAGATCGGCCAGTTCAGCCTCAAGCAAGACATGCTCATGCGTAGTGCCGGAAATGTTACGCGTCCCGCCTGCACCCGCACCGCAATTATCAAGGGCGGCGTGCATAGCACCCAAGACCTCTTCGTGCTGGCCCATGCCGAGGTAGTCATTCGAGCACCAGATCGTTACATCACCGTCCTTCAGACCGCGCGAGGTGGCGTGGGGAAAATCACCGCAATGGCGCTCTAGCTCGGCAAAAACGCGGTAGTTGCCCTGATCACGCAATGTGTCGAGCGCCCCCTTAAAGAAGTTCTGATAGTCCATTAGTCCCCCACCGCTTTAAGAGCGATTTCATCAAGCAGTGCTTGTACTTCCTGCATTGGGCCTGCGGGATAGGTGCGATAGCCGACCATGACCTCACCGGCCCGCTCGGCCACGAAAATTCCATACGGGCAATGGGCGATGTTCATTGGATCAGCCTCCATTACCTTGCGAGAGAGCACGGCCGAACAGAAGACGAAGATATCGGCTTCAGAGAACAACTCCACACCGCTGCCCACATCTGCAGCAGTGCGCGACAGCATCTCACCTGTGTGGCTGACGTAGTCGATGACCAGTCCCTTGCCGATGATCGCACTCTCTACGCTAAAAGCCGCGTCTTCAAAGCTACCCTCAAACGGATAAACTACGGAGGTATCCTGCGCTGCAGCCCCCCCTGCAATCATCAAAGCGGCTATGCCTGCTGCGAAATATCTTGTCATGGTAGTCCCCCTTTTGAGGCCAATTTGCACGCCCCGCGGAAAGGGAGCCTTGATCCAGATCAAAGCTCCCCTCTTTTTCATAGATCAGGCGCCAAACATGTCCGCCGTGATGCCCGCGTACCAGCCTTCTGATTCCTCATAGGTGGCCTTGCGCAGCTCCGCCGCCTCGCCCGTGGCAGAGATAAAGCCGTCTACTTTGGCAATCTTCTCATCCGTGGCCTCATAGGTTGCGCCGACTTTGACACCGTTGTCAGTGTCGATGAGCGACCAGCAGGTGTTGGAGAACTTGGCAGGGAAGACTTTGGACCCTGTCAGCGCGCCGCGCACCGCGTTTGCACAAACCTTGGCCTGTGAGTTTGCGGAATAGCCTGATTTCGGCATATCGCCCTGCTGTGCGGCATCGCCCAGCACGTAGACATCGGCGTCTGCCTTCGTGGACATATCCGCCGCGTTCACAGGCGCCCAATTGCCGTCAGTGACGCCAGCAAGCTCTGCAATGCGGCCCGCTTTCATCGCGGGGATCACGTTACAGACGTCAACTTTGGTCACTTCGCCGTCAATGCTCACGGTCATCGCCGCAGGATCAACAGATACATTGCCGCCGCCGAAATCTTCACCGATCCAGTCGATCATGCCGCCATAATTCTCGGCCCAACCTTCCTGGAACAGCGCCATTTTGGAGAACTTCGGCTTGGGGTCCGCAACGATGATCTTGGCTGTGGGGTTATTGGCCTTAAGGTAATGCGCCACCATGGACACACGCTCGTAAGGGCCAGGAGGGCAGCGATAGGGGTTCGGGGGTGCTACCATTGCAAAAGTCCCGCCCTCGGGCATCGCCATCAACTGCGCCTTGAGCAATTCCGTCTGGCTGCCGCCCTTATAGGCGTGGGGCATGGCGTTCTGCGCCGAGAGGTCCCAGCCCTCGACAGCGCCATCGACAAAATCAATACCCGGGCTGAGGATGAGCTTGTCATAAGAAACTGAACCGCCACCCGCGAGGGCGACCGTCTTGGCTTCGCGGTCCACGCCTGTGGCCCAGTCATGCACAACGTTCACGCCACCTGCGGCCAACCCGCCGTAAGAATGGCCCAGATCGTCCATCTCTTTGAAGCCACCCAGATACAGGTTGGAGAAGAAGCAGGTGTAATACTGGCGCGTAGGCTCAATCAGTGTAACCGCAACTTCGCCCTTGCTGTCCTTGGCAATATAGCGCGCGGCTGTGGCCCCGCCTGCACCGCCGCCGACAACGACGACATGCGGTTTACCGTGACCGGCCGCAAATGACATGGGCGCCGCAAGGCTTGCCGCCGCAGCAGCGCTCGTACCCAGAAAAATACGTCTATTAAGTTTCATCGTGTTCTCCTCCCAGAGTGTGGCCTCATTCCTCGAGGTCCTTAAAATATGCGGCCAAAGCCGCAATTTCTTCATCGTTGAGCCGTCCTGAAATCATTTGCATGACAGGGTGCGGCCGCAGTTTACGTTTGTAAGCGTGCATCGCCACCACAAAATCTTCTGTCGGCCATAGCGTGATGCTTGGAATGCCGTCATTGGCGCCGCTCGACTGGTGGCAGGTCTTGCATTCACTCGCCAGATACTCACCGTATTCAGGATCCCCCTGAATGGCGAGAATGGCAGGATCAATATCATGATCGGTGCCCAAGGCCGTAGGCTCGGCCTCGGGGATGTCGGCGGGGTTGTCGGAATAGATGCGCAGATAGGCCAGCAAATCGCTGCGTTCCTGCGCGTCCTTGATGCCGCGAAAACTCATCCGCGTTTTGGACACCAGCGCGCGGGGGTTTTCGATATAGGCGTCAAGTGTGGCAGCATCCCAGACCATGCCATCCGACCCCATGCGTTTCATGCTCGGAGAATACCGCACATCCTCAAGCGATCCCGCCGCGCGCCCGAACACACCATTGAGATGGGGACCGATACGGGTTTCGGCCCCCTCACCCACCTGATGGCAGCCTTTGCATTGGGTAAACACCTTTGCGCCCTTCTCGGCATCGCCCAAGCCATCCGCTTGGGCCACGCCGCTCATGCCGAGCGCCAGAGCAACCGTGAGAGCGATCCGCACGTGCCCTACTCTCCGTAAGACTTGAGGTATTCGATCACAGCCAGCTGGTCGTCTTCTTTCTTGAGACCGGCAAACGCCATCTTGGTGCGATTCATATAACCTTTAGGATCGGCCAGAAACGCCGCAAGCTCTGCCTCGGTCCAGATCAGACCTTCCTCGCCCGCAGCCGCCATCGGCTTGGAGTATTTGAAGCCGTCGACAGAACCTGCAGCACTGCCAACAATACCGTTCAGCACAGGACCAACACGGTTCTTGGCACCGTCACCCACCTCATGACATGACTTGCACTTGCGAAATACTTTTTCGCCTTTGGCTGCCAATGCCTCGTCAAAGGCGGCGGCGACAACAACAGGTTCCGCTTCCGCCTCGGGTTCTGCAACAGTTTCGGCCACAACCACAGCTTCGGCTTCTGCCTCAGGCTCTGCTGCGCCTTCCTCCTGCGGCGTCACATCCAGCACCATGGCACGCATCGTCACCTCGACGGGCGCAGGTTTGCAGTTTTCCATGCAGGGCTCACCAGACCAGATCGCGTATTCCGTCTTAGGGCGGTCATCTATGATGAACCCGTCCGCATTGGGCATTTCCACGTCAAAGAATGTCTCTTTCGACAATACAAAATCATCGTCGATCATATCGTTGGAGTACAGGATATAGGCAACGATGGCATAGGTCTCGTCATCGCTGAGCGTACCTGCATTGCCGTAGGGCATGGAGCGTTTGATGTAGTCAAACGCCGTGCTCAAATAGGGCCAGTAGGAGCCTACAGTTTTCAGCGGGTCTTCATGGTCCAGCGTGTCGGCACCGCCCGCAAGTTTGGGCCAGTTATCAATGCCTTCCGCGAAATCACCGTGACAGGCAGCACATTGTGCGGCAAAGATTTCCTCGCCGTCAATCGCATCGCCAGAGCCTTCAGGAAGGCCCGTGCCATCGGCACTTACCTCACCGTTCCATGCAGCGACCTCTTCAGGCAAAGCTGCGCGGCCAAGACCGAATTTTTCGGCCCATACGGGTGTCGCTGTCAGCGACAGCGCAGTCAGGATTGCGGTAGATTTAAGAAACTTCGACATTTTCAGCCTCGCCGTTGCTGCGCACCAACCATGTCTGGATGCAGTTGTTGTGATAGATAGAGTTCAAGCCGCGCACTTCGCGCAGCTGCGCTTTGGTCGGCTGGACATAGCCCGTCTCGTCCATGGCGCGGCTTTGCAGCATCATTTCCGAGCCGTCCCAATCCGTGTCGAGATAGAACCGTGTCAGCGCTTTGCTCTCGCCCTCTTTAGCCAGACGCGCGGTTTCCCATGTCATGCCACCGTCCTTGGAGACGTCAACACGGGTGATCGCGCCATTGCCCGACCACGCCAAACCCGAAATAACCAGCGGACCCTTGCCGTGGGTGATCGGCGACTGCGGGCTGGGGCTTGTGACAACGGATTTCGCATCCATCGTCCATGTCCACTTACGGCTTGTGCCATCGTCTAGTGTGTCCGTGTACTTGGAGGTCTCTTCGCGGCTCTCGACGGGGCCGTCCATAACCTCGATGCGGCGGATCCATTTGACCCACATGTTGCCTTCCCAACCCGGCACCACGAGGCGCACGGGATAGCCATGCTCCTTGCGCAGCGCCTCGCCGTTGGCCTTGAACGCGATCAGACAGTCATCCAGCGCTTTCTCCATCGGGATTGAACGACCGTTCGAAGAGGCGTCCGCGCCTTCGACAAACACCCATTTGTCCTTGAGGTCGCCTGCCGTATCCAGCCCCGCTTCCTCCAGCAACGTGCGCAGCGACACGCCTGTGTATTCCATGTTGTGGATCATGCCATGTGTGAATTGCGCACCGTTAAGCTGCGCGCCCGCCCACTCCATGCCTGTATTGGCCGCGCATTCGCAGAAATAGACGTGGTTTTCACGCGGGAAGCGCTCCAGATCGGCATAGGTGAAGACCAGTTCCTGATCGACCATGCCGTTGATCATCAAACGGTAGTCTTCTTTGCGAAGTTCGATCGCGCCCGAATGGTGACGCTCGAACGCGCAGCCCTGCGGCGTGATCGTCCCGTCCAGCGCGTGGATCGGTGTGAAGTTGATCGAGCTGGTGGTATCAGCCGTCAGCCACTCTACGTTGCGACGCACCACATCGCTCTCGTATTCGATGGGCATGCCGTAGGGCGTGGCGTCTACGCCGTCGCCAAACACCTGCGCCCAAGGCTGGACTTCGGTGATCAGCGGATCGGGTGTCGCTGCTTTGGCGGCTGTAGCGCTCAGCGCGCCTGCCCCTGCTGCCGCCGCACCGCGCAAAAACGCGCGCCGCGATGTGCCTGATGTGTCATTCTGTGCCATGCCAGATATCTCCTGTCGCTCGGGTCCGCTTACGCGCCGACCACTGTCACACTGTTGTTTGGATCAAGGGAAATGGGTCCCTCTTGTTTTGCGATGTGGGCCTCGACCACGTCCCAGATGGGTGGACCTTCGGTGCCCTCGTTGACACTCGCCCAGCCCGCAATCTGATAGGTCTTGGAGGCGTCGATCGCCTCGCCCGTCTTGAGCAATGTCATCTCTGTGATCCGCTCGCCCTGCGGCTTGGTCACGTCGATGCGGTAACCAAGGCCACCCACACGCACCATATCGCCGCCCTGCTGATAATAGGGATCGGGATTAAAGAGGTTGTCGGCCACGTCCTCCAGCACCACATGCAGGAATTCACCTGTCATTTCAGTGCGGTAGGCCTCGCCATAGCTCATGGAAGTGACGTTCCAGATGTCCTCGCGGGTGATGTCGTGGCCTGCTGGGATGCTCGGCCCCCAGCGCACACCGGGCGACAGCGCGATATCCGCCTCACGCTCTGAAATCAGCGCATCGCAAATCAGATCGTCCCATGTCCCGTTGAAATTGCCACGGCGGTAGAGCACCTGATCATCCGCTGTCTGGCCAATCACTTCGGCCAGCTTGTCGGCATAAGGCGCGCGCTGCGCGTCGATTACTTTAGTGACCTCGGCGTCAGGCGTAATCACGTCCGAGAAGATCGGGATAAGCTTGTGGCGGAAGCCCATCATGCGGCCATCACGCACATCGAGATCAACGCGGCTCACGAATTTCCCGTTAGAGCCTGAAGCAACAATGATGGTCTCCTCGACCAGCACAGGTTCTGGCAGTGCGTCATGGGTGTGGCCCGACAGGATCACGTCGATGCCTTTGACCTTGCCCGCCATCTGCTTGTCCACATCAAAGCCGTTATGGCTGAGGCAGACCACCAGCTCGGCACCCTCGGCACGAACCTGATCGACCATCTCCTGCATCCGCTCGTCACGGATACCGAAGGAGTATTCGGGGAACATCCAGCCCGGATTGGCGATGGGCATATAAGGAAAGGCCTGACCGATCACAGCGATCTTCACACCGCCGCGCTCGAAGAATTTATAAGGCGGAAACAGCTCTGCAGGCTCGTCCCATTCCGCGTCAAAGATGTTTTGGCCAAGCGCTGCAAAGGGCAACCCCTCGACGATCTCGTTCACACGATCACTGCCCAGCGTGAACTCCCAGTGGAAAGTCATCGCATCGGGCTTCAGCGCGTTCATTACATTGACCATGTCCTGACCCTGCGTGTGGTGGCAGGTATAGCTGCCGTGCCACGTGTCACCACCATCAAGGAGCAGCGCGTCGGGTCGGTCCGCACGGATCGAATTGATCACAGTCGCCACACGGTCCAGACCGCCAACACGGCCATAGCCTTTGGCCAACGCGTTAAAATCATCAGAAGTCAGCGCGTACGCCGACGGACTGCCATCATCGATGCCATAAAGCTTGCGGAAATCGGCACCTGTCACATGAGGTACCGCGCCCTTGTTGCCGCCTACCCCGATATTAACGGAGGGTTCGCGGAAGTAGATCGGCTTGAGCTGCGCATGAATGTCCGTGATGTGCACAAGCGAGACATTCCCGAAAGTGTCAAACTCCAGCAGCTTGTCCTGTGTCAGCGCCTGCTGCGCCGCAAGCCGCCCCCAATTTCCAAAGCCCGACCCACCGTAAAGTGCGGCGGCGGCCATGCTGGTCTGCAAAAAATCACGGCGAGAAATCATGGAGGCTCCCAATCACGCATACATATGCGCATTTTTGAATAAGTAGTGTAAGAAAAACCCCGCGCCGATCACTCGGGCGGGGCTCAAGGTTTAGTTACGGATCGACGGACCTTCGACGCTCAGGCCATTGCCGCGTGACGCCACATAAAGCTCGAGTGCGACGAACTCGTCACTGCCGGGCGCATAGGTCTCGGCGCGCGTGTCACGCACGCAGCCCTTGAAGCGCGAGTGCACGCCGTTCAGCTTGGTGTTCTTCAAGCGGTAAACAGGGAAACCGTTGATCTGGCCCTGGCTCAGGTGGTCCGCACGGATCATCATGCCATAGCTGTCTTCGTGGCAGTTGGCACATGAAAGTTCGAGCTGACCTGTCCGTGTGTAATACAGCTCCTTGCCCTTCTCCCATGTGGACTGAGCCGGACCGTCAATAGCCACGTTCACCGGCATGCCGCGGGAAACAGAGCTGAGCGCCGCTTCCATGTTGATCGCGTCACTCTTGTCGTATTTCCACGCTTCGGCACCCATGCGCTCGGTGCGGCAGTCGTTCATCTGCATTTGCAGCGTGACTACTTTACCAGCAGCTTCCGAATACTTCGGATAGGTCGCTTTCACGCCCGCCATGCTGTCCATGTCGTTGTGGCAGGAGGAACAAGACTTCCCCTCGGAGCCTTCCGCAGTTTCCCACGTGTCCATGGCCTGCTCGACAAAGATCATGCCGGGGTTGTCGAAATCATCGGCCTGCATGGCGCGGGTGCCGTCCTTACGGAAAAGCCAACCCGACATCACCTCATCAAGCGCGTCCGAAACATGAGCTGGTGCCGCTGTCCGCGTCACAATCTCTGTTTCACCGTTGATTACCAAGTTATCATCAACTGGATCCGCGAATGCGCCCGTTGTCGTGATCAATGCCGCCGCAATGGCGCCTGTCAATATCCGCATGGAGTCCCTCCCAAGAGTTATGCGTTTAGCCGATTGCGATTGCTTTGGTCTCTTCATAGACCGAGCCATCGTCGTCATACCAAGTGAACTTGAACTCGCCGGCCTCCGGGACCTTTGCTTCAAACTCGAAATACGGGTTTGTAGAAATCGCAGGTTCCATGGTCACATCGACGACGTTCTCGCCGTTGAATTCACAGGTAAAGCGGTTGATGATCGAACGTGGAATGGCATTGCCTTCCTTGTCCTTACGCTGACCTGATTCCATCTTGTGGCTGATCAACGTCTTGATGGTGATACTATCACCAGCAGCCGCTTTTTTTGGTACTTTGACGCGGGGTTTTACACCAGATGCCATAATAATTCTCCTCAGGTCGATTTAGCCGCCGCAGCCGCCGATTGTTACTTTTACTGTGCTGGAAGCTTGAACAAATGATCCGTCCTCAAGCTTGGCAATGGCGACCACATCCTGCGTACCCGCAAGACGGATGCGCGTGGAAGCGGCACGCGAGGCAGCACCAGGGCCGAAATTGAACTGCGCCACACCCGGTGTCGGGTTGCCAGTTGCCAGCACCAGAATGGAGGCCGCTGTGTCAGAGGAAACCTCGATTGGCACAGTATTACCGTTTTCGGCGATCTCGGGCGCGGTCAGGGAGATATCACCCGAACCGATTTCCGCGCCACCTGTGAAGGCCGCAATTGCGTCTTCTGTGGCGGCCGACACGCGGACCGGCAGGCCAGCGATCAAAAGTGCGCCAGCGCCTGCTGCCATCACATCACGTCTTGTCATTTCCATTGTCATTCTCCTTCTTGCCCCGCAGCGCTGCGCGCCAGCAGGGATGGAATTAGTCTTTGAGCGTCACCAGATAAGCGACCACATCTTCGATTTGTTGCGCACTGAGCAGCGGGCCGAATGTCTCGGGGTCTGCTGCTTTGCCTGTGTAGGCATTGCCAGGACGCGTGAAGCCTTCGGTTTTGTAGAAGGACGGCATCATGCTGTCCTCGAACATAATCTTGGCGTTGGCTACGATCCCGCGCAGCTCCGCCTCGCTCCAGCGCTCACCCGCACCGTCAAGCATGGGACCAATCTCGCCATGAAACGGCACATCGGCCAGATCAGAGACCATATGACAGGCAACGCAGTTCCCTTGCCCCTTGTCGCCCACGATGATTCGACCATTGGCCGGATCGCCCGCTGTGCCACTTAGTGATTGCTCAACTGTACCATCTACGTAATTGACGGCTGTAGGCGCGATCTCTTCAGCAGCAACGGCAGATGCCGCGAAGCCTGCCGCGATTGCGGTTATTACGGAAATTCTCATGCGTCCTCCCAACGACTTGATTTGGTATACCGTAGCGCACTAATTCGTGAACAGGCAATATCAAATTCAGAAAATTGAATTTTATTATTTGAACTAGAAAATAACTGCACTATCGCGCTTTAATCGGCCTGCTCGGCGAACTTTCGTGCATGATAGCGCTGAAAGCTCTCCTCGCCGTTATAGCCTTCCTCGACAACCCAGTTCAGCATATTGAATGTTGTCCAGCGGCCAAACGCACCTGGCATCGTGGCCGCAGCGGCCTGCGCTGCAGAGGAACCCTCAGCAACCTCTGGCGGGAAAAACATGATCATCGGCGTAAACAACGCGCCCCACTTTTTCACCATGTCTTTTTCTGGCAATGTCTCGCCGTCAAAATCGGTCACCTCGAGATCACCAAACATATTGATCTGCACAACAAAGAAGTTCTCGGAAATATAGTCAGCGATCTCGTCGATCACAAAAACCTCCTCGTGCATCTTCTTACAATAGATACAGCCGCGCTGCTCGATCATCACCATCAGGCGCTTGCCCTCGTCGCGCGCCTCCGCCAGATCCTCCGAAAGGTCCAGAAACGTATCACGCATCCACGGCGCCTTGTGCAGGCCGTCATCGCCCAGCGTGGCCGCAGCCGCACCACAGGCCATCATGACCAAAGCGGCACCCGCTAATATCAACTGTCTCATCTATGTCTCCTCTCTGTTACCCCATCCGCATGAAGACGGGGAATGTCTCCAGCATCCACTGCGCGATGTGGTTCATGGAATTGGTCGCAATCAGCAGACCGAATATAATGAGCATCACGCCCATGCCTTTCTCAATCGCACCCAAGTGGCGGCGGAACTTGTGCATCCACCGCATGAATGGCCCGATGAACAAGGCCGCCACAATGAACGGCGCGGTCATACCTGCGCCATAAACGAACAAGAGCCAAGCCCCGGTGGCTGCTGTCTCCGCGCCTGCCGCTGTAAACAGGATCGCGGCCAACACAGGCCCCACACAGGGCGTCCAGCCAAAGGCGAATGCCAGCCCGATCACATACGCTCCGCCGTAGCTGACCGAAGCGGTGCTGCCCGTATCCGCCCGCAGTTGGCGGTAGAGGATACCAATGCGGATCACGCCCAGAAAATGCAGCCCCATCGCAATGATAATCGCGGCTGCGATCCAACGCAAAATATCGAAGTATTCGCGCACGACCTGTCCAAACAGTGTCGCAGCGGCGCCCAGCCCCATAAAGATGGTGATCACACCTGCAGCAAAACAGCATGCCGCCAGCACCGCCCGCCGGCGCGTTGCCCCGTCAATCTGCGCATCCGCTGAAATCTGGTTCATCCCGACCCCTGCAAGATAGCTCAGGTAGAACGGCACGATTGGCAGGATACACGGGCTGAGGAAGGACAAGAGCCCCGCAAACGCCGCGCCGAAAAAAGTAATGTCCATCATAAGCGCAGCCCAGCCTTGTTTTATTCACATATTCAGATTAAGTTATTTGTGAACCTTAGGTCAAATTGTCATGTCCCTCCACACCATCTTTTTCGCGGGGTTTTCCGCAGTCTTTCTGGCGCTGACAACGGCCACCGCAGCACCAGCCGAAACACGTCTTGTCATGGCGGAAGAAGACGGCTGTATCTGGTGCGCCCGCTGGAACGAGGAGCTGGGCGACATCTATCCCAAAACCGGCGCTGGAAAAGCCGCTCCGCTTCTGCGCATGGACGTCAAAGCCCCCCGCCCCGAGGGGCTGACCTTCGCACGCAGCCTGCACTTTACGCCAACTTTTGTCCTCATGGTCGACGGCGCCGAAGTATCGCGCATCGAGGGCTATCCCGGCGAGGATTTCTTCTGGGGTCTGCTTGAGCAGATGCTCACCAACGCAAATATTGCAATACCTGAATGATGCACTATTTCCCATTTCAGTCCAAAGCTGTTAGCGAGAGTTTGATAGAGCATGAACACCCAACCGCGCGAGATTATTGCCGCCCGCAACAAAAGCATCGGAGATAAGATGGGGCTGCCCGTTTTCGACACCAACATGTGCGCCGAGGATTTGGACAAGATGGCCACCAGCGCCGTTGAAGCCGCCAACTTTCTCAAAGCGATCAGCCACGAGGGCCGCTTGATGATTTTGTGCCACCTCGCATCGGGCGAAAAATCAGTAACCGAGCTCGAGACATTGCTCTCGGCGCGGCAGGCTGCGGTGTCCCAACAACTCTCGCGCTTGCGCCTCGAGGGGCTTGTTGTGCCCCGTCGCGATGGCAAAACAATCTTTTACCGGCTGGCGGATGACCGCCCCAAGCAGATCATGGAAGTCGTCTATGATCTGTTTTGCCGAAAAGACTAGATCGCACATCCCGTGCTCGAGCACCTGAGTGAGCCCGTTCTTGTTGCCCTGATCGGCCTGATCGGCGGGGTGTTTCTGGGGCTTGCTGCACGGATCGGGCGGTTTTGCACGTTAGGCGCGATCGAAGACCTCTATTATGGCGAAAACAGTTTACGCTTGGCCATGTGGGGCATAGCTGTCGGCACCGCAGTCCTGAGCAGTTATGCGCTGGCTGCGACAGAGGTGCTTGATCTGTCCCAAACACTCTATTTGTCTCGCGCATGGAATCCGCTGAGCAGCATCGTCGGCGGTCTGATGTTCGGCTACGGCATGGCGCTTGCTGGCAACTGTGGCTACGGTGCGCTGGCCCGTTTGGGCGGCGGTGATCTGCGCTCTTTCCTGATTGTACTGGTGATGGGCATTAGTGCTTATGTCACCCTCAATGGGCCGCTGTCAGGTCTGCGCCTCTGGGCCTTTGGCGGTGCCGAGCCCGTGGGCCAAACACCCTCCTACGCCCATGCATTGGCTGGCATGAGCGGCCTGCCCGTGGCCGCCACAGGCATCACAATCGGCGCGCTCGTTTTGCTTGGCACACTTGCACGCCGCGATCTGCGCGCCAATCTCTCTTATGTGGTGTGGGGCGGCGTCGTGGGCCTTTGCATCACCGCAGGCTGGGCGGGGACATCTTGGGTCGCCGCCAACGGTTTTGCCGCTACACCAGTGGTCAGTCACACCTTCTCCGCACCACTGGGCGAAACGCTCATCTACACCATGACCTCGTCAGGCAACTATGTGACCTTCGGCACTGGTTCGGTCTTTGGCGTGGTCCTCGGCGCATTGCTGGGCAGCATGATCAAAGGGCACTTTCGCTGGGAGGCCTGCGACGATCCGAGAGAGTTGCGCCGCCAGATCCTCGGTGCTGCAATCATGGGTGCAGGCTCCGTCATCGCAGTCGGGTGTAGTGTAGGCCAAGGCCTGTCCGCAATGTCGGTTCTGTCCTTTGGCGCTCCCGTCACTCTCGCCTGTATCATGATCGGCGCCGCCATCGGCCTGCGGCAACTGATTTGGGGTTTCTCGCCCTTGGTCTAGGCACCAAGCCAATTCTTCATTTTTCCAATAAACTCATTCCATACCTTCCTACGTACACTTCCATTAAAATACACCCAAGCCAGTGGCGCTCCCCGCTCCTCCCGTGTATGCCCGCCGCACACCACCCAAATGCCGAAGGTTCGCCCATGAATATGTTGAAAATCGTCGCGGTGCCGATGCACAAAGAAGGTCGCAAATTTGTCGCCATCTTCGCCGCAATCACATTTGTACTGATGTTCATTTGGGAGCCGCTTTTCTGGCTCGGCGTGGGTGCCACGGTCTGGTGCTATTACTTTTTCCGCGACCCCGTGCGCATGATCCCGCAAGACGAAGGGCTGGTCATCTCGCCCGCTGACGGTGTTGTCTCGCTGATCGAACAGGTCACCCCCCCAGCGGATATGGAAATCGGCGACCAGCCCCTTACCCGCGTCTCGGTCTTCATGAACGTCTTTAACTGCCACGTGAACCGCGCGCCGATTGCAGGTAAAGTGGTTAATGTCACCTACCACCATGGCAAGTTTCTCAACGCGTCGCTGGACAAAGCAAGCATCCACAACGAGCGCAACTCGCTCACACTAGAGGCCGCAGACGGCACCCGCATCGGTGTGGTGCAAATCGCAGGGCTGGTGGCACGCCGCATCGTTTGCTTTGTTAAACCCGGCGATCAGATCAGCGCGGGCTTCCGTTTTGGCCTCATCCGCTTTGGCAGTCGCCTCGACATCTATCTGCCCCAAGGGGTGCAGCCGTTGGTCAGCGTCGGTCAAACGGCTGTGGCGGGCGAGACGATCCTCGCCGATCTCACTGCCCCTGCGCAGGCCCGCGTGTCGGTCCCTGAATGAGCACCGGCTCTCGCATAAAGCTGCGCCACATCGTGCCCAGCATGGTCACGGTCTTCGCCATCTGCTCTGGCATGACAGCCGTCCGGATGAGCCTCGAGGGCCGCACTGAGCTGGCCCTCTACTTCGTACTGCTCGCCGTGTTTCTCGACGCAGCCGACGGCAAACTGGCGCGCTTTCTCGACAGCGCCAGCCCCTTTGGCGCAGAGCTTGATACGCTGGCGGATTTCTTCAATTTCGGCATCGTACCGGGGATGCTGCTTTATAACACGCTTTATGTCGGTACCGATTTCGCCTCTCTTGGCTGGCTTTCCACGCTGGTGCTGGCGGTGTGCTGCGCGCTGCGGCTGGCGCGGTTCAACCTGTCCCTACGGGCAACAGATGTAGCACTCCAGAAGGACGACTACTTCGTCGGTGTACCTGCCCCTGCACTGGCTTGTCTCGCGCTTATGCCGATCTTCCTGCACCTGTGGGGCATGGAGAATACCGACTGGCCGGTTTTGCGCGCCATCTACATCATCGGCGTGGGGCTGCTCGCCGTGAGCACGATCCCGACGCTCTCGATCAAACATGCCAGCATCCGCCGCGCCCATCTGCCGTTTGCAATTGTGGGGGCTGTGGTATTGGTCGTCTGTCTGATGGCCTACACATGGCCCACGATGATTGCGGTCAATTGTCTCTATCTGGCGTCCTTGCCCCTGTCCTATCGGGCCTACCGGCGCAGCCTGTGACATAGCCGTAATCAAGGCTTTGGCCTGCGCGCCAAGCTGTTATACTAGCGCCATGACTTAACAAGGACCGCCCCATGCGCTTTGACCCTCAATTGGCCGAAATCCGCTTTGGCTGTGGCTTGTCGCCGATGGTGGCACCGCCCTCTTCGGTGCAAGAGATGATGGCAAGCTTGAGCGCGCCCGACACGGTCGCCCTGCAGTTCCCTATTGAGGATTTCAACAAGTTTCAGGACCGCCTTGCCGAATTTCAGCGGCAAACTCTGATCCGCCGCAAAAACCGTGGCTCTCCGGAGGCACTGGCAGCAAAGAAAGCCCGCCGCGTGCTTAACAAGGAGGCACGCATCGCGCATGTGGCTTGGATGGGCCAACATCTGAACCGTTGGGTCGCTACCGACACCCCTCTGCGTGAAAGGCTTAGCTTTTTTTGGGCCAACCATTTCACGACCGCAGGTAAGGGAGGCCTCATGCGCCGAGCCGTCTCGCCTTACATGCAGACAGCGATCCGCCCGCATCTGACAGGGCTTTTCGAAAACTTGCTTATCGCCGCGGTCCTCCACCCCGTGATGATTAAATACCTTGATCAGGACCGCTCGGTGGGGCCTAATTCCGTTCATGCCGCACGAGGTGGAAAGTTCACCGATGTGAACGAAAACCTCGCCCGCGAAGTGATGGAGTTGCACACGCTCGGTGTCGGCGGCCCCTATACGCAAACGGACGTGCGCGAGTTGGCTGAACTGCTCACAGGCTTAGCCGTCGCCAAACCCATGCGCCTCAACTTTCGCAAAAACATGTCCGAGCCGGGCAGTGAGACGGTGCTGGGCCGCACCTATGGCGGCGACAACGCAAATATCAATGATGTGAAAGCCGTGCTGCGCGATCTTGCGCGCCATCCTGCGACCGCGGCGCATTTGGCACGCAAACTCGCTGTGCATTTCACCGCCGACAACCCCGATCTCGATCTGGTTGCCACTCTTGAGGCCCGATACCTTGAAACACGAGGCGATCTGGGAGCAGTGACCGAGGCGCTGCTGAAACACCCTGCCGCATGGGCCCCGGAGCGCAAAAACGTCAAACCCGCCTTTCACTATGTTGCTTCTGCCCTGCGCGCCCTGGCCGTAGACCCCGCCGCGATCAACGCACTGGACGAACGCGACGCACGGCGCATGTTTATCCGCCCGATGGGGCAGATGGGGCACCTTTGGCAAAAGCCCAGTGGCCCCGATGGCCTGCCCGAAGAAGATACTGCATGGATTGCCCCTCAGGGCATTGCTACGCGCCTGCAATGGGCGATCACCATCCCGCAGATGCTCATGGCCGATTTGCCCGACCCGCGCGAGTTTGTGGGCGCAGCTCTTGGCGACACCGTGCCGCCCGCTGTAAAATTCGCCGCCAAAGCAGCCGAGACGCGGCAGGACGGGATCGGCCTGATCCTCGCCTCACCCGCGTTTCAAAGGACGTGAGATTATGACCCAAAGCCTCAACCGCCGCGCTTTTCTAAGCCGCTCCGCGCTGCTCGGCTGCTCGCTCGCCGCCAGCCCACTGGTTACCCCTGTCAGCCTTGCAGCGACAGGAGGCGAGAACCGCCTCGTCCTGATCCTGCTGCGTGGCGGCATGGACGGTCTGGACGTGGTGCGCCCCTACGGCGATCCCGCCTATGCCGCACTGCGCGGTGCGCCAAAGCTTGGCGGTGACGAGGGGGCGATAGACCTCGACGGCTATTTCGCGCTGCACCCCGCCTTGCGCAATCTGATGCCGCTGTGGAACGCGCGCCAGCTCGGCTTTGTGCACGCTGTCTCTACCCCCTACCGCGACAAGCGAAGCCATTTTGACGGCCAAGACCTGCTTGAGGCTGGAATAGCGACACTGGATGGGGGCACCTCCCGTGACGGCTGGCTCAACCGCGTGGTGCAACACATGCCGAATGCACATTCCGAGACGGCCTATGCCATAGGGCGCGATCAAATGGCGGTTCTGAACGGCCCCGCAGACGTTCAGCGCTGGTCTCCCGAGGCCGACCTGATCCTCAGCCCGCAAGCGATCAAACTCGCCAGTCTGATCATGCAGGACGACCCCCAATTCGCCGATTCCTTTGCCCAAGCATTGCGCATCGCAGACAGCGATGGCGATGCAGTAGCTCTTCCGCAGGGCGATGACGACATGCAGGGCGCTGCTATGGCAATGATGAACGAGCCACGAAAAAACAAAGGCAAAGAGATCCAGCGCGTTGCCGAGTTCACGGGCAAGCGTCTGCGCGAGGACACGCGCATCGCGTCTTTCTCGATAAACGGCTGGGACACACATCAGGCCCAAGACCGCACCCTGCCCCGCACGCTTGCCCGCCTTAGCGACGCGATCCTTACGCTGCAAAACACGGTGAAAGGCCCGATCTGGAACAAGACCACGGTGGTAGCCGTGACAGAATTTGGCCGCACTGCAAGGATCAACGGCTCTGGCGGGACGGATCACGGCACGGGCGGGCTGATGGTGCTGGCGGGCGGTGCCTTGCGCGGGGGCCGTGTGGCAGGCGACTGGCCTGGTCTGTCGGAGGCCGCGCTGTTCGAGCGCCGCGATCTGATGCCCACCCGCGATCTGCGCAGCTATCTGGGCTGGATCCTGCACAGCCAGTTCGGGATTCCTCGGTCCACGCTGGAGCGTGACATCTTTCCCGACCTCGATCTCGGGTCCGATCCCAAACTGCTCCACCTCTAACTAAAAAGGGCCGCCCCTTCGGGCGACCCTTAACAATCTAAAAAGCGGTTGGCTTAGCCCACCAACTCCAGACCGGAGAAGAAATACGCGATCTCTTCCTTGGCTGTCTCTGGCGCGTCGGAGCCGTGTACGGAGTTTTCGCCAACTGATTCCGCGAACTCGGCGCGGATCGTGCCTGCTTCGGCATCTGCTGGGTTCGTGGCACCCATAACTTCACGGTTCTTTGCGATGGCGTTCTCGCCTTCCAGAACCTGTGCAATGATTGGCGCGGAGGCCATGAATTCGCACAGCTCGTCATAGAAAGGACGCTCGGCGTGCACTTTGTAGAACTCGCCCGCCTGCGCTTTTGTCAGGTGGATGCGCTTGGATGCGACGATACGCAGACCTGCGTCTTCGAATTTCTTGGCGATTGCGCCTGTGAGGTTACGCTTTGTTGCGTCGGGTTTGATGATCGAGAATGTGCGCTCAAGAGCCATGGGTCGTCTCCATTTAGGTGTTAATTTGGGCGCTCCCTAACATGGCCCCACAGGCTTGGAAAGCTGTGATTGACGCGCCCCTCGCGATGGTTCAAACGCACCCCATGCTTAGAATTTCCGAGATCAACTATTCCGTCGAAGGCCGCCCCCTGTTTGAGGAGGCCAGCGCCGTCATTCCCGAGGGTCACAAAGTGGGCCTTGTGGGCCGCAACGGCGCGGGCAAAACCACGCTGTTTCGCATCATCCGCGGAGAGCTGGGGCTGGACGCAGGCGAGCTGATCCTGCCGTCGCGCGCCAAGATCGGCGGCGTGGCCCAAGAAGTGCCAAGTTCGGAGACCTCCCTCATCGATACGGTGCTGGCCTGCGACACCGAACGCGCCGCCCTGATGGTTGAGGCAGAAACCGCCACTGATCCCACCCGCATCGCCGACATCCAAGCGCGCCTTGTGGACATCGACGCATGGACCGCCGAGGGCCGCGCCTCCTCGATTCTAAAGGGTCTTGGTTTCGACGACTACGACCAGACGCAGCCCTGCTCGGCCTATTCAGGCGGCTGGCGGATGCGTGTGGCCCTTGCAGGTGTGCTTTTTTCCGAGCCTGACCTGCTGCTGCTCGACGAGCCGACCAACTACCTCGATCTCGAGGGCGCGCTCTGGCTTGAGAACTATCTGGCCAAATACCCCCACACGGTCCTCATCATCAGCCACGACCGCGGCCTGCTGAACCGCGCCGTGGGCGGCATCCTGCATCTCGAGGACCGCAAGCTCACCTACTACCAAGGCAACTACGATCAATTCGCCAAAATGCGTGCCGAGAAACGCGCGCAACTGTCGGCGGCGGCCAAAAAGCAGCAGGCGCAAAAGGCCCATATGCAAGCCTTCGTGGACCGCTTCAAAGCCAAAGCATCCAAAGCCAAACAGGCGCAATCGCGCATGAAAGCGCTTGAGAAGATGGTGACCATCACCCCGCCAGAGGAAGCGGCGCGCAAAGTGTTCACCTTCCCGCAGCCCGATGAGCTGTCGCCGCCCATCATCAGCATCGAAGGCGGCTCTACGGGTTATGACAATGGCGTGCCCGTGCTCTCGCGTCTCAACCTGCGCATTGACCAAGACGACCGCATCGCCCTTCTGGGCAAGAACGGTCAGGGCAAATCAACGCTCTCGAAACTGCTGAGCAATCGTCTGGTTCTCTTTGAAGGCAAAGCGATCAACTCCAACAAGCTGCGCATCGGGTTCTTCGCCCAGCACCAAGTGGACGAGCTGATCATCGACGAGACGCCGCTACAGCACATGATCTCTGCCCGCCCCGGTGTGATGCAAACCAAGCTGCGCGCACAACTTGCTGGTTTCGGCCTCGGCCCTGATCAAGCAGACACCGCCGTGGGCCGCTTGTCGGGTGGGCAAAAAGCACGCCTGTCGCTGCTGCTCGCCACCCTCGACGCGCCACACCTGCTGATCCTCGACGAGCCGACGAACCACCTCGACATCGAGAGCCGCGAGGCGCTGGTCGAAGCGCTTACCCGCTATTCGGGCGCTGTGATCCTCGTGAGCCACGACATGCACTTGCTGTCCATGGTCGCGGACCGCTTGTGGCTCGTGTCCAACGGCACCGTGAAACCCTATGAGGAGGACCTCGAAGCATATCGCAAGATGCTGCTAACGGTCGAGAAACCCGTCAGCAAGAATGCCCGCCCCAAAGTCGAGGCACCCAAGGAAAAGAAGGCCAGCCGCGACGAGATCCTCGCGCTCAAGGCCGAGGTCCGTACCTCCGAAGCGCGCGTAACAAAGATCAACGAGATGCGCGACAAGCTCGCCAAGAAACTTGCCGATCCTGCGCTTTATGAGAAAGACAAGGTCGGCGAGCTGGAAGTCTGGAACAAGAAATACGCCGAAGTAATGACAGCGCTCGACCGCGCAGAGAGCCTGTGGATGGACGCCGCAGGGAAGCTTGAGAAGGCCCAGAAATGATCCTTGATACCGCTTATATGATCACCGCGTTCGTGACGCTGTTGGTGGTTATCGACCCCATCGCGATTGCGCCGCTGTTTCTGGCCATGACCCCGAATATGACCGGCGCACAGCGTGAGCGGATCGCCCGCCGCGCCGTGCTCGTTGCTGGCCTGATCCTTGTGGTTTTTGCCTTTGCTGGCAAAGCGGTCCTTGATTTCATTGGCATTTCAATGGCGGCTTTCCGTGTGGCGGGCGGCGTCCTTCTCTTTCTCACCGCCCTCGACATGCTTTTCGAGCGGCGCACGAAGCGGCGCGAGGACACCACCGAGGCCGATCCCGACCATGAGGATCCAAGTGTCTTTCCCCTCGCCATCCCGCTCATCGCAGGGCCCGGCGCCATCGCTTCCGTCATCCTGCTCATCGGGCGCAAACCCGGCGGTGAAGGGCTCCTGATTGTTTTGACGATTACCGCAATCGTATTGTTCTTTATGTATGTCATGCTGCGGCTGTCCAGCCGCCTCGAGCAGGCCATGGGCAAAGTCGCGATCAACGTGTTCACCCGTATTTTCGGTATGCTGCTGGCCGCGCTCTCGGTGCAATTCGTGCTCGACGGGCTGGCCGAGTTCGGCTTTGTCACACCGCTTGGATAACGGCTGCGCGCTCCTATATTGAGGGCAGAGCAAAGGAGCCGCCCATGCAGAGCCTCACATCAGACAACATCGCAAGCCTGATTTATCTGGTGCTTCTGGGTTGCGCCGTGGCGGGCTGGTTCTTTGTCTCTGGACGGGAAAAGATCGGCAAATCGTTGCAAATGGCTGCCGTCTGGGCGTTTATCTTTCTTGGCGTGGTCGCAGGCTATGGCCTGTGGAACGACGTACAGCGTCAGACCACAGGCGGCCAGATGTTGCAGGTGGGCGAAGGACAGATCGTCGTGCCACGCCAGCGTGACGGGCATTACTACCTCACCCTTGCACTCAACGGTGAAAACATCCGCTTTGTCGTGGACACGGGCGCATCTGACATGGTGCTGACCCGTGCGGATGCCGCCCGCGCAGGCCTCGATCCTGACAGCCTCAACTTCATCGGCATTGCCAATACGGCCAACGGACAGGTGAGAACCGCACCTGTGCGCATCGACACCGTGCGCTTGGGCGACATCACCGACACGAACGTCTTTGCCTCGGTGAATGACGGCGAGATGTTCGGCTCGCTGCTGGGCATGCGCTACCTCGAGAAATGGGGCAGTATCCAGATCGCCGATGGCGAGTTGCGCCTGATCCGCTAGATCAGGGCCATCCGCTCTGCCCGTTCAGGATCCGGGAATGGACGGTAGAGCGCGACGTCAACCGTTCCCACCATCTGGTGCACGGTGGTATAGAGCCGCTCCACGCCTGTCTCGGAAGACGCGGTAAAGCGGAACGCTTCATCAAGCTGGGTCATATTCTCGACCTCGATCTCAAGCAGAAAGTCACGCGACTGCGGCGCACCAAACCCCAGCTTGCGACGGCACAAGCGCCACGACAGGATCACGCCGTTGGATTGCAAATGCCCCATCCACGCCTCCACTGCAGCGGCAAAGGCCAACGCTTTGGACGTGTCACGCAGATCAATCGAACAGTGATAGAGGTTCATAAAAGCTCCCGAGAAGTCTCTCGGGGCCAGCTTGTCAGAACAATGCTACCAAAGGATTAAGCGCCGCAATTGTTGCGCTACTCCCTCCGATGCCCTAGCGATGAATTATGTTTGATTTTCTGTTTGCGCCCGCCCTCATCTTCGCGATTACCTTCGCTCAGGGCAGCGATATCAGCGAAACCACTCTATCCTTTGAGCAAGATGCGCTTGTGTGTTTGCGCGCTCCTTACGAGCCGTGCCAGACAGACAAATGCGCAACGATCAACGAGGGGCAGCTTGCCCTGGATATCCAGACCGATACTTCTGCCAAGACCATAATATTCTCGCGCGAAATCCCCGACCCAGACAGCGGCCGTATCCGCACTGCGCAGCTTATCGGAGAATGTGCACAGGTCAGCCCGCGCTCCGCTGTAAGGTTTCAAAAATCAGACCAGCGCCGATACAGTGTTTTTTTAAAGCTCGCCAACCGTACGCCGCTCTAGGCCTCCGCCTTTTTCTCCCAACGCCCGTCCTCATTGGCCCAATACTGCGCCGCGACCCCTTCGGCTACAAGCGCCTTCCATTGGCCGCGCGCATGGCTCAGGGCCGCATCGTCATAGCCGTCAAACAGGATGCACACCCGCTCCATCGCGGTGACATCGGCGGCGGTGACAGGTGCAGACTGCACCGCCATCACACATTGCGCGTCGTTGAGGTTTTGCGCGCCCGTGCCCAGCAAGATCGGCTGGTCTGCGTCCTGCGGCCCACCCTCAAGCCCGTGGGGCAGGAAACTGCCCTCAGGCCCCAGCCAGAGCGCTGCATCCAGCGCCTCCAGCCCTGCTCGGTCCGTGCCCCGCACCGCCACATTCCAACCCGCCGACAGCGATTTTTCCAACAGCATGCGCAGCACCCCCTCCAAGGGCTGGCCGCGCAGCTGATAGAACATGGCAACGCCCATCAAAGGTTTACTCCGCCTCGTAATTATCTGCGATCAAACGATTAAGCGAGGCCACACCCCAACCCGTTGCCCCTACTGGCGCCAACGCCGTCGCCGTCTTGACCGAAGCCACACCCGCGATATCGAGGTGGATCCACGGGCAATCCTCTTTCACGAACCGCTGCAAGAATTGCGCCGCCGTGATCGAGCCCGCCGCAGGGCCGCCGATGTTCTTCATATCCGCAATGCGGCTTTTCAGAAGATCATCATAGGCCTGCCCCAGCGGCATACGCCACGCGCCCTCGCCCTCGGCTTCCGCCGCCTTGAGGAAATCGTTGCAGAACGAGGTGTTGTTGGAGAACACGCCCGCATTCTCGTGGCCAAGCGAAGTAATGATTGCACCCGTCAGAGTGGCCAAATCAATCATCGCAGCGGGCTTGTATTCCTGCTGCGCGTACCACATCACATCACACAGCACCAAACGCCCCTCAGCGTCCGTGTTGAGGTTCTCGATCGTGTCGCCCTTCATGGAGACCACCACATCGCCGGGGCGCGAAGCGTTTCCGGAGGGCATGTTCTCGACGATGCCCACAAGCCCGACAACATTGGCCTTCGCGCCGCGCAGTGCCAGCGTGCGCATCACGCCTGCCACCACGGCAGAGCCGCCCATATCCATCGTCATATCGCCCATACCAGCACCGGGCTTGAGCGAGATGCCGCCCGTGTCGAAGACAACGCCTTTACCAACCAGCGCGAGCGGAGCCTCGCCCTTTTTGCCACCTTCCCAGCGCATAACCACGACATAGGACGGGCTGACAGAGCCTTGACCTACGGACAAAAGTGTTCGCATTCCGAGCTTTGCGAGCGCTTCTTCATCCAGCACCTCAACCTTCAGCCCCAGCGCCTCCATCTCCTTGAGCCGCTCTGCGTAATTGGTGGTGGTAAGGATATTCGCAGGCTCATTGGTCAGATCACGGCACATATGCGCCCCCTCGGCTACGGCGAGCAGCGGCTTGCAGGCCGCTTCGAGTTCATCAGGTTTGCCGCTCATGACCAGCACCGCTCCGCTGCGTGTGCTCTCGGCGGTTTTATGATCCTCGAACGCGTAATCGCGCATGGCGAGGCCATAGACGACATCCTCGGCCTTGCGCAGTGTCGCGCAGATCACCAGCATATCGGCTTTGCCGCCACGGGTTTTCGCCAGTGATGCCCCCGCCTTACGCGCTGGCACTCCCTTCGCATTCCGCTCAAGACGCACGATATCCACAGCATCCGCCAACATACCTGCGGGATAGGCCATGCTCACCACATCACCGTCGCTCAATTTCCCCCAACGCTCACTCTCAAGCAGACGCTCCACAGCGCCCTTGGTCAAACGGTTCACGCGGCGCGCGGCGAGGTCCATTTTGCCCTCACCGTCCACAAACACCGCCACACGCCCCACATGGGTCGCGATCGCATCAAGGTCGGTCTCGGAGAAGGATATCGGGGTCAGTTTGGTCATGCTCGGTGCCTCTTATCTATGTTTCGCCACAAGACTTAGCGTGGCACCGCCACCAAGGCCAGATATGAGTTTCAAGCGCTCTGCAATTAGGGTAAACTCTGCGAAATGCCGTAAGAGCTTGCAACAGGGGGAATCAGAGTGGCAAAGTTCGACCGCTATATGCTGTCGCAGCTTTTGGTGCTGTTCGGGTTCTTCGCGCTGGTACTGGTGGCGATTTTCTGGATCAACCGTGCAGTTGTGCTGTTCGACCGCCTGATCGGGGACGGCCAGAACGCGCTGGTCTTTCTGGAATTCACCGCACTTGGCCTGCCCAAACTCATCGCAACCGTTTTGCCCATCGCGACCTTTGCTGCATGCGTCTATGTGACCAACCGCATGACATCGGACAGCGAATTGACGGTACTGCAAGCGACAGGGGCCAGCCCATGGAAGCTGGCCCGACCCGTTCTGGTGTTCGGCCTCTGTGTCACTCTCGGGATGGCAACGCTCAGCAACCTACTGGTGCCCATGGCCCAAGAGCAGCTGCGTGAGCGTGAGCGCGACATCGCCCAGAACGTCACCGCGCGCCTGCTGACCGAGGGGACGTTCCTGCACCCCACCGAACAGGTCACCTTTTATACCCGCGTGATTGATGACGACGGCGTGCTGCGCGATGTCTTCCTTTCGGACCGCCGCAACCCTGACGAGGGGATTATCTATACCGCCGCCGAGGCCTACCTTGTACGCAACGACGAGGCGACGACCCTGATCATGGTCGACGGTCTGGCCCAGCGGCTGGAGCGGGATGGTTTGCGCCTTGCGACCGCGAAATTCGCCGACTTCTCTTTCGACATCTCCACCCTAATGCGCAGCAATGAGGTGGCAATGGTCCGCATCAACGATCTGACCACGCCTGCGCTACTCGGCAGCTGGCGCACATTGGAAGAACAATCGGGCCGTAGCGCAGGCGCCATTGCAGAAGAGCTACACACGCGTATCGCGCAACCGCTCTTTTGCACCATCGCGGCACTTATCGGCTTTACGACACTGCTCATCGGCGGGTTTTCGCGCTTTGGCGTCTGGCGCGAGATCGTGATGGCGTTCGGGCTATTGATCCTTCTCGACGGGCTCCGCGGGACACTGTCCTCAACGGTGGTGGACAATGCTGCACTCTGGCCACTGATGTACTTGCCCTCTGTTCTTGGCGCTGCGATCGCCACACTCATGCTGCTGCACGCGGCCAATCCAGGCTGGCGCGCGCGCTTTAAAAGACAGGCGGTGACGGCATGACCCTGCACCTCTACTTTGCGCGCCGCTTTGCTATGAGCTTTCTGCTGATCACGGCGATCCTGTTCGTCCTGATCGCCTTGACGGGTTTGCTGGAAGAAGCGCGGCGCGATTATGTCGACAGCGTCACTTTCCGCGATCTGCTGCGCCTTACGTTGCTTAACGCTCCCCAGACCATCAACGTCATCCTGCCGCTTAACATGGTGCTGGCGACGGTCGTGCTGTTTCTGGCAATGGCCCGCTCGTCCGAGATGGTGATCACCCGCGCCGCTGGCCGCCCTGCACTCAAGACGTTGATCTCGCCCGTTGTGGTGGCCTTTATCATCGGTCTGATGGCCGTCGGCATGTTCAACCCCATCGTCGCCGCCACCTCCAAGGAATACGAACAGACGTCCCAGAGTTTCCGCAGCGGCGGCGCGTCTACCCTGTCGATCTCGGATGAAGGGCTTTGGCTGCGTCAAGGTACGGCCGAGGGCCAGACCGTCATCCGCGCATGGCGCTCAAATACCAACGGCTCCGTGCTTTATGACGTGACCTTTATCACCTATATCCCAGACGAAGGTCCCGTGCGTCGGATCGAGGCCGAGAGCGCAGCCCTTGGCGCAGACGGTTGGCAGCTGCGCCAAGCCAAGTCATGGCCCCTGCAAGCGGGCGTGAATTCCGAGGGCAATGCACAGACATTCGATACGCTCACCATTCCTTCTACCCTGACAGCGGACCGCATCCGCGACAGCTTTGGCAAGGCGGGGGCAATCTCGGTCTATGATCTGCCCGCCTTCATCCAGCAGCTCGAATTTTCGGGCTTCTCACCGCGCCGCCATCAGGTCTGGCTCCAGTCAGAGCTGGCGCGGCCCCTGTTCCTGATTGCGATGGTTCTTGTTGCGAGCGCCTTCACCATGCGCCATACCAGATCTGGTGGTACAGGTGTGGCTGTACTGTCCGCAGTGTTGTTGGGGTTCGGTTTGTATTTCATCCGTAGTTTTGCACAAATCCTTGGCGAAAACGGGCAGATACCTGTTTTATTGGCCGCTTGGGCACCGCCTGTGGCCGCGATTCTGCTCGCACTTGGCCTTCTGCTACACCGCGAGGACGGCTAGATGTTGCGGTATCTCCTCATCCTGCTGCTGAGCGTCCTGCCCCTGCAAGGCTTTGCCCAAGACACTGACGCCGCCCTTCTGGTGGCCGATCAGCTTTATATCACCCGCGAACGCGAATTGGTGGCCTCTGGCAATGTTGAGGCTTTTCAGAATGGCGTGCGGCTGCGCGCCTCCGCAATTCGCTATGATCAAACGACGGGCAGCCTGAAGATCGAAGGGCCGATCACGTTGACCGAGGGCGAGGATACCGTGATCCTTGCCGACGCTGCGCAACTTGATGCGGATATGCGCAACGGCATCCTGCGCGGTGCGCGATTGGTGCTGAACGAACGGTTACAGCTTGCAGCAGCCCAGATCGACCGCGTGGATGGCCGCTATAGCCAGCTCTACAAAACTGCCGTCACCTCCTGCCGCATATGCGAGGACGGCTCCGCGCCACTTTGGCAGATCAGGGCCAAGCGCGTGATCTACGACGAGATGGACGAACAGCTGTATTTTGACGAGGCCCAGTTCCGCATCGGCAACATGCCTGTGTTCTATCTGCCGCGCCTGCGCCTGCCCGGCCCAACTGTGGAGCGCGCAACGGGCTTTCTGACCCCCTCTATCCGCACCACATCCAATCTCGGCATCGGGCTCAAACTCCCCTACTTCATCAAGCTGAGCGAGAAGCGCGACCTGACGCTGACGCCGTATTTCTCCAGCTCGACCAAAACGCTCGAGCTGCGCTACCGCCACGCCTACCGCAACGGTCGCATCCAGTTTGATGCCGCCGTGACCGAGGATGATCTGCGCGAAGGCGAGACACGTGGTTATGTGTTTGGCCGCGGTCTGTTTGCGCTGCCGCGGGACTTCACGCTCTATTTCGCCATCGAAAGCGTGAGCGATGACGGCTATCTCGAAAGCTACGGCTATTCCGATGCCGACCGCCTGCGCTCAGAACTCACAGTGACCCGTGCGCGCCGCGACGAATACGTTCGCGCCAGCTTTTACAATTTCCGCTCCCTGCGCGATGACGAGGTGAACGAGACTTTGCCCACCCTCGTGCTCGACGGCGAATACGAGCGGCGCTTTTTCCCGCTCCGCTTTGGCGGCGAAATCCGCACTCGGATGGTTGCCCACAGCCATAATCGCATCTCGACACTCAACGTGGACAGCGACGACGCCGATGACATTGTCGACGGTCTGGATGTGGCGCGCGTCAACGCGAGTGTCGACTGGCTGCGCAGCTATACTTTCGCAAGCGGCCTGCGCAGCGATACAACCATCGGCTTGGCCTTTAACGCCTTCCAGATCTCGCAAGATTCCACGACCCCCGATGACCCGAGCGAGCTGACCCCCCACGCAGCCATCGCCCTTCGCTACCCGCTTTCCAAAACAACAGCCGCAGGCATCAGCCATATTCTGGAGCCTGTCGCGCAGCTGAGCTGGACGGGCGGTAGCCGCCTCGACATTCCGAACGAGGAAAGCACCCGCGTCGAGTTTGATCAGGGCAACCTGCTGAGCCTGTCCCGCTTTCCCCGTGCCGACCGCCGCGAGCGCGGAGCCATGGGCGCCGTTGGTCTGGGCTGGTCACGGTTCGACCCGAAAGGCTGGGACACCCAACTGAGCATGGGACAGGTGTTTCGCGAAGACAAAGACAGCGACTTTTCCAATTCCTCAGGCCTTAGCGGCCTGTCCTCGGACTTCCTGCTCGCAGGCCAGATCAGCACCGGCGATGCGCTGATCCTGACGGGGCGCAGCCTGATCGACGACGATTTGACCATCACCAAGGCCGAACTGCGTGGCGAATACGGATTTCAGCGGGGCCGCATCGGCGGCTCCTATGTCTGGCTCGAAGAAGACAGCTTTGAAGACCGCGACAGCGAAGTCTCCGAAGTTACCCTTGATGGCAGCTATGACATCAACGGCTTCTGGACGGCCTCGGCCAACTGGCGCTATGATGTGGCATCCGACCGCGCTGCCACCGCAGGCCTCGGCTTGCGCTACGAGAACGAGTGTGTGACCCTTAACTTGAGCGTCAAACGCCGCTATGCAACCTCAACCAGTGTTGAGCCCTCGACCGATTTCGGCTTTAACGTCGGTCTGCGGGGCTTCTCCGCTGATACCGGAACAGAAAGATACGTCCGCTCATGTTCAAACTAAAATCTGCCCTCGCCGCTGCTGCATTTGTTGGTGCCCTCGCGGGACCCGCTGTTGCGCAGAATATGTTCGCGCCCGTGGCCACTGTGAACAATAGCGTGGTCACCGAATTCGAGGTAGGGCAGCGCATCCGTTTCCTTCAGGTTCTCAACGCAGGTGATGCCAACCGCAAAGCAGCCATCGAGAGCCTGATCAACGAGCGTTTGCGCGCCGAAGCGATCCGCGACGCGGGCCTCGTGTTGACGGATGCAAACATCAACGACGCGCTTGAGGAATTTGCAGGCCGTGCAAACCTGTCGCGCGCCGAATTCACCACCGCCCTTGGCCGCGCAGGGATCGAGCCTGAAACATATCGCGATTTCGTCCTCAACGGCGTGTCATGGCGCGAGTTGATCCGCGCGCGGTTTGGCCCGCGGGTTAACATCACTGACACAGACGTGGACCGCGAAATGTCACGGCAGGCCGGCGCCTCGTCCAACATCCGCGTGCTCGTGTCCGAGATCATCATTCCCGCGCCACCACCCCAAGCGGCCCGCGTTGCAGCCATCGCTGAAGAAATCTCCGAGACAACATCCATCGATCGCTTTTCCCAATACGCACGCCAGTACTCTGCCACCGCCTCGAAGGGCGCAGGCGGGCGTCTGCCATGGCAATCGCTCACCGATTTGCCGCCTGCGCTGACGCCTCTGCTGCTGGCGCTCGCACCGGGTGAGGTGACGCGCCCCCTGAACATCCCCAATGCGGTGGCCCTGTTCCAACTGCGCGACATCGAAGAGACGGCAAAGCCGACAAAGACCTATTCCGAGATCGAATATGCTGCCTATTACATGGCGGGGGGCCGCTCTCCCGAGACGCTGCAACAGGCTGCCAATCTCAAAGCGCAAGTAGACGTGTGTGATGATCTATACACCTACGCCAAAGGCCAGCCCGCCAGCGTGCTGGACCGTGAAACGGTTGCCCCTTCTGCCCTGCCCACCGACTTTGCCATTGAGCTGGCCAAAATGGACGCAGGCGAAGTCTCCACCGCACTTACACGCTCTGATGGTCAGGCGCTGGTCTTCCTGATGCTCTGCGGCCGCACGGTCGATGCGGGCGAAGGCGTTACCCGTGAGCAGGTCGCCGCATCCATCCGCCAGCGCCTTCTGTCTGGATATGCCGACCGCCTGCTGGACGAGCTGCGCAGCGAAGCCCGCATCAGCCTCAAATGAAGCCGATTGTTGTGACCTGTGGTGAACCCGCAGGCATCGGTCCCGAGGTTGCCGCCCGCGCATGGGCGGCCCTCGCCGATCGTGTCCCGCTGGTCTGGCTCGGCGATGCGCGCCACCTGCCCGAGGGCACACCACATCAGGTCATCTCGGATGCATCCGAGGCGGCAGAGATTAGCGCCAACCGCCTGCCCGTCCTGCACCACCCGTTTGCGGGTGCGGCGACCGCAGGCCAGCCCGACCCCGCCAATGCGCAAGGCGTCATCGACGTGATCGCCCGCGCGGTTGATCTGGTGACCTCTGGTCAGGCCTCCGCCATCTGCACCGCCCCGATCCATAAAAAGGCGCTCAAAGACGGCGCAGGTTTCGCCTATCCGGGCCATACGGAATACCTTGCCGCACTTGCCGGTGATTGCGATGTTGTGATGATGCTGGCATCCGACCAGCTCCGCGTTGTGCCCGCCACGATCCATATCGCCTTGGCAGACGTCCCCACGGCGCTGACACCCGCGCTGCTGCGCCGCACGGTGGAGATCACACACACCAGCCTGCAAACCCAATTCGGCATTTCCGCGCCGCGCATCGCCATCGCTGGGCTTAACCCCCATGCGGGCGAAGGCGGCGCGATGGGGCAAGAGGAGCTGTTATGGATCAACCAGCTCGTCCTCGACATGCAGGCCGAAAGTTACACGCTGCGCGGTCCTCTGCCCGCCGACACCATGTTCCACGCCGCTGCCCGTGCGCAGTATGACGCCGCCATTGCCATGTACCATGACCTGTCTCTTATACACATCTGACGCTGCCGACGATCGACTCTGTGTAGATCTCGGT
>OJDV01000026.1_pt1 | contig 138927 bp, 128 predicted proteins | sample 1592911 | NCBI WGS metagenome assembly OJDV01 (sample SAMN05416860, study PRJEB24817) | seawater metagenome | isolation source: Sea water | place: Canada:Atlantic | collected 2013-11
GAGATTTCTGCCTGTCTCGTGGGCTCGGAGATGTGTATAAGAGACAGGCCCTCAAGGATCGAAGTGGGCGCGATGCTGGAGACGCCGAGTTTGGCCTTTGCGCCTGACAAATTCTTTGAGGAAGTCGGATTTTTGTCTATCGGGGGCAATGATCTTAAGCAGTTCTTCTTTGCCGCCGACCGTGAGAACGAGCGGGTGCGCAAGCGGTATGACACGCTCAACCTCAGCTTCCTTAGCTTTCTGGAGGGGATTGTGCAGCGCTGTGAGGCAACGCAAACGCCGCTGTCATTCTGTGGTGAGGATGCGGGGCGGCCTGTTGAGGCGCTGTGCCTTGCTGCTATCGGGTTCCGTTCGCTGTCGATGCGGCCAGCTTCTATCGGTCCGGTAAAGAGCCTGTTCTCACGATGTGATCTGACAGAGGTGCGCAAGCTCATTGATCAGGCGCGCGCGCAGGGGGATATGTCCGTGCGAGGCGCAGTCACCGCCTACGTGAAGGCGCAGTACTAGTCGCTCGAACTGTCCACATGAGGTATGCCTGCTTTTGTGTTGTTAGAATTGGACAAATTTGCTTATCCACAGGCCGTCATTTTGCCTTGGTGGCTGGCGCGTAGTGGTCTTTAGAACTGTGCGCAGCCCATTAGGGCGGCACTGTCCTCTTTGGCGACAAAGATCGGTGGCTTGTCTTGCAGGCGGAATTGACATGGCTCATGGAACACTTTGATCAGGGGTGCAGACGCGCTGGCAGCGATGGCGCGTCCGACGCTGCCTGCAAGAAATGTCCCGTGAGAGGGCATATAGCTGAGCGAAAAATCACGCAGAAGTAGCCCCAAGAGGGCGGCATATGTGTCAATAGCTTGGGTCAGCTGTTGCTGCTCGGGATCGCCATATAGGCTGATCGCGGCCTCGCCTGTGAGGGAGGTTTCACCAGTCAGTTGACGACAAAATGCAGTCAGCCCGCGCCCAGAAAACAGCGTTTCAACCGTGGGGAAGTCGTTGGCGCGGATCTCGTGGTCCTCCAGCTTTGACACGATGGCAGATGGCATCGAGACATGCCCTGCTTCTGCAGGGGGGCAAGCGGTGCATCGATCTTTGGTAATTACCTGACTGATGTTGAACCCTGTGCCGATCCCTACGACCAAGGCTTGGCCGTTGGGGGCATCGGGAACATCCTGACCGCAAATCCGCGTCACCTGTTCTGTAGTAAGTGTCGGGATTGCGTATCCCAAGGCGGTCAGATCGTTCAACAATACAACGCGCTCACATGTGAACGCTTTCACCAGTTCAGCAGCATTGATGGTCCATTCTCGGTTGGTCAATGTGGCGCGACCTGCGTGGACGGGGCCTGCGACTGCAATCACCATCTCATGCACCACGCTGTCTGCGTTCGCTTCGCAATACGCGCGCAGCAGGTCGCTCAGCCCGTTGTAGTCTGCGTTGGAAAACCGCTGGACCGTGGCATCATCAATCACACCACCCGCACATAATGCTACGCGGGCATTCGTGCCGCCAATATCCGCTACAAGTCGCATAGATTAGTTCAAACGCTCGCCAGTTTCAGGGGCAAAGTAGGACACTTTGCCCAAGTCAAACGCAAGGTTCAGGTTCTTCCCTGCAACAGCAGCAGTTTCTGCGTGCAGACGCGCCGTGACGTGTTTGCCACCCAACTGCATCACTGCGAATGTATCTGCGCCCGCAGGCTCTACGATGTCGATCAGGCAATCCGCTTCCTGACGTCCTTCGCCACCGCGCAGGGTGGCGTCGGCGATATCCTCGGGGCGCACGCCAAGAATGACGTTTTCCGGCAAGTCCTTGTTCTTGGTATCTATCAGTGTGATGGGCGCGCCCGAGCTTCGTTCGATTTCGATCTGAACGCCTTTGCCGTTGGCCTTTGTCTTGGCCGGGATCAGGTTCATCGCAGGGCTGCCCATGAAGTCGGCGACAAACAGGTTGGCAGGATGGTTATATATCTCGGACGGGGTGCCCATCTGCTGGATCACGCCGCCCTTCATGACGACGATCTTGGTGGCGAGTGTCATCGCTTCGATCTGGTCGTGGGTGACATAGACCATGGATGCGCCGAGGCGCTGGTGCAGGGCCTTGATCTCGGTGCGCATCTCGACGCGCAGCTTGGCGTCAAGGTTGGACAGTGGTTCATCGAACAAGAACAGCTTTGGATCACGCACAAGCGCACGGCCCATGGCAACGCGCTGGCGTTGGCCGCCTGACAATTGCCCGGGCTTGCGGTTCAGGAGCGGCTCAATCTGCAACTGGGTCGCTACATGCTTGAGCTTTTCGTCCTGTGTGGCCTGATCGACGCCGCGTACTTTCATTCCGAAGGTGATGTTTTTGGCGACCGTCATCGTCGGGTAGAGCGCATAGGACTGGAACACCATTGCGATGTCGCGGTCTTTGGGGCTGACATGGGTCATGTCCTGTCCGCCAATGCTCAGCGTGCCCTTCGTGATCGGCTCAAGCCCCGCGATACAGTTCAGGAGCGTGGATTTCCCACAGCCTGATGGACCGACAAGAACGAGGAAGTCACCTTGCTCAATCGCCACGTTGATGTCTTTGAGAATTTCAACGGACCCGTAGCTTTTGAACAGATTGTTGATTTCGAGGATGGAAGCCATGGGGTTACCCTTTCACGGAGCCTGCGGTCAGGCCGCGGACGAAGTATTTACCGGCGACGACGTATACAAACAGGGTCGGCAGCGCTGCGATGATCGCTGCGGCCATATCCACGTTGTATGCTTTGACACCGGTGGTTGAGTTGACGATATTATTGAGGGCCACGGTCACGGGCTGTGTGCCTGCCTGACTGAAGGACACGCCGAACAGGAAGTCGTTCCAGATCTGGGTGAATTGCCAGATCACCGTCACCACGATGATGGGCAATGAGAGGGGCAGGAAGATCGACCAGAAGATGCGGAAGAACCCTGCGCCATCGACCTTGGCGGCCTTTGTCAGCTCGGACGGGATCGAGACATAGTAGTTTCGGAAAAACAGTGTCGTGAAGCCAAGCCCGTAGATCACATGGACAAAGATCAGTCCTGGAATGGTGCCTGCCAGTCCCATCAGGCCCAGCATACGCGCCATAGGCAGTAGCACGACCTGAAACGGGATGAAGCAGCCGAACAGCATCAGGGCAAAGAAGAGGTTCGCCCCTCTGAAGCGCCATTGCGCCACGACATAGCCATTGAGCGCGCCGATCAGTGTCGAGAGCAGCACCGCAGGGATCGCGATCAGTACGGAATTCCAGAAGAACGGGCGCACCCCTTCGCACTGGATGCCTGTGCAAGCGCCGGACCACGCAGTGCGCCATGCCTCGAACGTCACCTCGCGCGGGAGCGAGATCAGATCGCCTGTGCGGATTTCATCAAGGCTTTTGAACGATGTTGTTACCATAACAAAAAGCGGCATCAGGTAGAAGAGCGCAAAGAGGCCCAGCATGATGTAAAGCGTCCAGCGCAGCGCAATCTTTACCGTGCGGTTGCCTGATCGAGGAGGGGAGTAAGACATATCAGTCATCTTTGACCCTCAATTCCGAATAGAGGTAGGGCACAACGATCGCAAAGACGACCATCATCATAATCATGGCAGAGCTGGCCGCTTGGCCAATATCGCCGCGTGAAAATGCCATCGTGTACATATAGGTGGCGGGGAGATCGGTCGCATATCCCGGACCCCCCCCTGTGAGGGCAATCACCAGATCGAAGCTTTTGATCGCCAGATGCGAAAGCACGATGAAAGCTGACAGGAAAATAGGAGCCATCGCGGGGATGATGATCGCGGTGTAGACGCGCCATGTCGGGATGCCGTCGATTTGCGCGGCTCTGATGATCTCCTGATCTACCGAGCGCAGCCCCGCCAGAAACAGCGCCATCACAAACCCCGAGCTTTGCCAGATTGCAGCGATAACAACCGTGTAGATCGCCATGTCGGGATCAACGAGCCAGTTGAAGGTGAAATTCTCGAACCCCCAACCGCGCACTGTCGCCTCAAGCCCCAGACCGGGATTGAGGATCCATTTCCATGCCGTGCCCGTGACGATCATGGAAAGTGCCATCGGGTAGAGGTAGATGGTGCGGATCGCGCCTTCGGTACGGATGTTCTGATCCAGCAGAATGGCAAGGGTGAGGCCAAGGATCATTGCGATCACAATGAACAGGAACCCGAAGACAAACAGATTGCTGAAGGCCGTCTCCCAGCGCGGCGAGGAAAACAGGCGATCATACTGGATGAAGCCGTCAATCTCGTATTTTGGCAACAGCCGCGACCGCGTCAAAGACACCCATGCCGTCCAGCCGATAAAGCCGTAGACGAAGATTAGGACGATAATGAACGAGGGGGCCAAAACCAATTTGGGCATGTGTTCTTCAAGCCATTTGGTCATCGGAATATCCTTACAGGTTTCCTCTCCCACGCATAGGCGGGAGAGGAAGAGGGGGGTGCTACATGCTGTTGGCGATGGCGTCCGCCAGCATCGCAACCGCATCTGCGGAAGACATATCAGAGTTGAAATGCGCCGTCACAGTATCCGTGATCGCACCTGCCTGCGCACCGCGCAGCGCCATGCCGTGGGCGTAGGAAGGCAACAAAGACCCGCCTTCGTTGCTGGCCGCCATATCGTCCGAAGACAGAGTGGCGCAGCTGTCGAAGTTATCTAGTGCCACGTCGGTGCGAACAGGGATTGACCCTTTGTTCAGGTTGAACACCTCTTGGAAGCTGGCGCCTACAACCAGCTCGGCGAGAAGCGCCTGACCTGCTTGCTTGTCGTCGCCTTCAACTTCGAACATTGCAAAGCTGTCCACGTTGTAGAGGAAGCCTTCGCCCGGAGTGGAGAGGCACAGGAAGTCCTCGCCCGGCACTTTGCCAGCGGCCATGAATTCGCCCTTGGCCCAATCACCCATAATCTGAAACGCCGCTTCGCCGTTCATGACCATGGCCGTTGCAAGGTTCCAGTCGCGGCCCGAGAAGTTGCTGTCGACATAGCCGCGCATTTTGCGCATCTGGTCAAAGACGGCGACCATCTCGTCGGATTTGATGGTATCCATGTCGAGATCAACAAAGGCTTTGCGGAACCCGTCAGCGCCCAGAATGCCGAGTGCAACAGCTTCGAACACAGTCGCGTCCTGCCAAGCCTGACCGCCATGCGCCAGCGGGATGACGCCCGCTGCTTGCAGCTTGTCTGCGGCTGCGTTGAATTCGTCCCATGTCGTCGGCATCTCGATGCCGTTTGCGGACAATACCTCGGCGTTCGCCCAGATCCAGTCTACGCGGTGAACGTTTACAGGGGCCGCACACCATGTGTCCTCGCACTTCATGTGGCCTGCAATGGCTTCGGGCAGCAGTTCGGACCAGTTGTTCGCCTCTGCAACCGCAGAGATGTCGGCCAGAACGCCCTCTTCATACCACTCCTGAATGGCGGGGCCTTTAATCTGTGCCGCTGTCGGGGCATTGCCCGCCAGAACACGTGCACGCAGGGCAGTGCCCGCTGCATCGCCGCCGCCGCCGGCGACAGGCATATCTGTCCAAGTGCCGCCACCTGCTGCAAACTCTTCTTGCAGGACAGCGACTGATTTCGCCTCACCGCCAGATGTCCAGTAGTGGAGCACTTCGGCCTCCGGTTTGGCGTGCCCGTCTGCGAACGCAGCAGAGGACGCAATGATCGCAACGCATGAGGCTGCGCCAAGAAGTTTAAAAGTCATTCAGATTTCCTCCCAGAAATATTTACCCCATGAGGGTTAGTGGGCCGATTGTGCGGACAGCCCCTAGTATTGCAATCAGCGCATGGCGGGTATTCGCGGCAAAACTGCAATTATTGGCGCTGTTCGTTACACGTTGTTACGTTAGCCTCGATTCTGTTGCATGTTGTTACATAGATGCTGAAATACTGGGCAAAGCACCCGCGCAGAGCAGTACAGAAAGGCAGTCTATGGCGATTCCGCGCATCCTTGTTGTCGATGACGATGCTGATATGCGTCAGATGATGACACAGTTTCTGCGTCAAAGCGGTACAATCGCCTTGCCCGCCGCGACAGAGCGCGAGGTGCTGGCGCATCTGGAGGATGGCCGCGTTGACCTTATCTTGCTGGATGTAATGCTGGGCGATGAAAACGGGCTCGAGATTTGTGGTCGCTTGCGCAATGAACAGGACGTGCCTGTAATTATGGTGTCGGCCCTTTCGGCGGATCATCAACGCATGGAAGGCTATGCCGTTGGCGCGGACGACTATATTGCCAAACCGTTCAATCCTGAATTGCTGCTGGCACGGGTCAAAGCCGTGCTATCGCGTGCGCGGCGCTCGTCATCTCTGGTTCATCGGCGCAACACCAAGACCTTCACCTTTGCGGGTTGGACCTATCACGCCAAAACCGAAGAGGTGCTATCGCCTGACAACGTGCAAGTGGCGCTTTCACGCCGCGAAATCGCGTTGTTGCAGGTGTTGTTGGCCAATCCCCATATTCCGCTGACCCGCGCCGAAATTGCGACCGCCCTTGATGTGACTGGTGATAGCGCCCAATCCAGCGAGGCCATGGGGCGATCCATTGACGTTCTTGTCGGCCGTCTGCGCGGCAAGATCGAGATAAACCCGAAGGCCCCTCAAATTCTCAAGACGGAACGCGGCTTGGGTTACGTCTTTTCGGTCGATGTTGCGGCTCGAGACAGTTGAGTGGCACCATGAGGAGCCTGCGCACAATCGGTCTTGCTTTTGTCGGTGCGGCCTTCTCGGCAGGTGCACTTTCTGTCTGGCTTTGGACATATTCCAGTGCGAGTTGGCGCGACCATCAGACTGCTGCCTATATCGCTGGGGTCACGCTTTATGATGCCTTGCAAAATGGCACGGCCCCGCCCGCCGACATCACGATTGAGCCGCTATCAGAGGGCGATCAGGCCTTAGCTGCGACGGGGCAGTTTCGCCAGATTACAGGTGCCACATCCGCGTCGCGCCTGACCATCATTCCCATTTCTCCCGATATCACGCCGCAGCGGATTGGGGCGCCTTTGACGCTTGCCGTGCTATCCCCTGACGTCACCTACAACATCGCCGACTTGCCCAACCGTGACGGCCAGACAGCGGCGGAGACAACGGGCGCTGTGACGCGCAAGTTCGCATCCTTGTGCAGCGACCCGATTGTGATCGCCAAGATGGGCGATGGCCCTTGGGTGAAGGTTGAGGGCGCGGGGGTCTGGGGCTGTGACGCAAGCCCTTCAGACTGGCGTCTTCTGGCAGTTTTCCTTGCAATCATGGCGATGGGAACGATGATCACGCTGGCGCTAAATCTGTCGTCAGACTTTACGTCCTTTGCCCGTCAATTGAGCAACCGTCGCCGAGTCGGTGGTCCAACGCGATATGATGCGACGGGTCCGCAAGAGCTGCGCGAGATTGTGACGGCTGTGAACAGTTACCTCGAGGTCGAGCGCGAACAACTGGCCAGCCGCGCTGCGGTTCTTTCAGGGGTGAGCCATGACCTTGGCACACCTGCGACGCGGCTGCGGCTGCGCGCCGCCCTGATCCCCGACAAGGAGCTGCGCGAGAAATTCGAGAACGACATCGACATGATGACAGGCATTATCGAAAGCGTTCTCATCTACACCAACGCCGAGATGAACGCAGAAGCGCCGCGAAAGCTGTCGCTGACCTCCCTCGTGGAGGCCATTGTGGCGGATTACCAAGACGTCGGGCGGCCCGTAAACTTGCAACACGGCGAAGAGGTGATTGTTCAGGGCGGGCGGTCTATCTTCATGTCGCGTCAGGGGCAGGGGGTTGTGCCGTCCGAACATGATATGATCGTTTTCGCGCGTCCTGTGTCGTTACAACGCGCAATAACAAACCTGATTGAGAACGCCCTGAAATACGGACGCCGCGCCCATGTCTCGATCACGGCGACCGCGCAAACCGCGACAGTGCTGGTCGAGGATGAAGGCACCCAGACATCCGCTCAGGAGATCGAATCGTTGATGGCCCCGTTCCAGCGCGGCGAAGACACCGCCACCATAGACGGGCACGGACTGGGCCTCACCATCGTTTCAACCATTGCCAAGCTGCACGGCGGAACATTGGTTTTTGAGGACGGCGCGCGCGGAGTGGCGGCGAAATTGATGATCCAGCGCACATGAAGAAACGGTGCGTTTGACAAGCGTCCGGAGGCGAGGCTTTTGTCCCTGAATGTTTTGCAAAGTGCCGGCGCCCTGCAAGACTCGGCATCTTTTCGCAGGACATTTGAGGCTAGCTGGTGTGGTCTATGGGGATGCAAGAAGGACGATCACAAGGCGCTCGGAATGCGTCCTCTCCATACTTCTGACACTTGATTTATGCCCATTGGCAGTGAAAGCGGAGAAGGATTGTAGCGTTGTCGGAGCAAGAAATCAGGCCGCAGGCTTGCGTTGACGCTCTTTGCGCGGTTCTGCGGCTTGGTCATGCTGCTATTGCGACCAGGACGATCGAGGCGCCACTTAGCTCAAGCAATCTTGTTTCCATGGCACCAGACACCGCGAAGCAGAGGCATTTCGCCGAGTTTGCGCACGCGTAAAACATCACCGCGCGACCCTGCTTCCAAGGTGCCTCGGTCATGCAACTGTACCGCGCGCGCGGGGTTGCGGGTTACGGTGGCAATAGCGCGGGGCAGATCGTTCCAGATATCGGCAAGGCGGAAGGCGGACAGCAGAAGGGCCGAAGGCACATAGTCCGAGGACACAATGTCGAGAAGATTTGCGTCTGCCAGCTCTTGCGCGGCGACATTTCCCGAATGCGAGCCGCCCCGAATAAGGTTGGGCGCACCCATCATCACAGCAATGCCATGGGTGCGGCATGCCTGTGCGGCCTCGACCGTTGTGGGAAATTCGGCAAAGCCGACGCCATTGGCTGACGAGGTCGCCACGTGGTCCGCCGTGGTGTCATCGTGGCTGGCAAGCACAGCGCCGAGGCGGGCTGCTTCGCTGACCGCACCGGCTTCATGTCTGGCACCGAATTGCTTTTGCAGCGCCATCAGGTTTTCTACATGCGCTTCAAACTCGGCGTCATTCATCCCACGCTTTTTGCCGACATAGGTTTTCAGCGCGGTCAGGTCACGAAATTGGCGCTGTCCCGGCGTGTGATCCATCAGGCTGAGGATACCCACACGGTCTGACGGGCCAAAGGCTGCAAGTTCCTCCAGCAAAGTCTCCGAGCAAATCTCGGCGCGCAGGTGCAGGAAGTGGCTGATCTTGAACATGCCTGCCGCACGGGCGGTCAGCAGTTCGTCGGCGAGCTTGCGTGCATAATCGCTATAGCGTGCTTTGCCGCTGTGGATCGAACCCGCGCGCAGCGCATCAAAGACAGTTGTGATGCCTGTAGAGGCAAGCTCGGCGTCATGCGCGATCAGGGCGGGCAGGTGGGGCCAGTCGACTTCCGGCCGCGGCTCGATATGGCGCTCGACATTGTCTGTATGCAATTCGACCAGACCCGGAATTACAAAATCATTCGCACAATCAATTGCACCCGCAGGGACATAATCGCCCTCGGCGATCTCACAGATGACACCGTTCTCGATTGTCACTGATCCTTTAACGACCTGATCCGCCAGTACGAGCTGTGCATTTGCAAGACACAGGTTGCTTGACACATCACTGTCACAGGTCTGGGTTAGGGACGACGTGGGAAAAGGGGAATTCATGTCATACTCTCGATTTGCGATTTATTATGTGCCGCCCGCAGGGCCATTGGCTGATTTTGGCGCGTCCTGGCTGGGGTGGGATGTTATGCGCGGCTGTGAGGTTTCGCAGCCCGATATGCACGACTTGCATGACATCACGATGACACCGCGCAAGTACGGGTTTCACGGCACGCTCAAGTCGCCGTTTCGCCTGAGAGCCGGTCGCACAGTGCCAGAGCTTGAGAAGGCTACGGCTGCCCTTGCGCGGGGAACAGCCCCCGCTGCGTGCGAAGGGTTGGACGTGAGGGCGCTGGGCCGATTCTTGGCGCTGACCCCGCGGGGCGAGACGGCTGCGTTGCAACGGGTAGCGGCGGCTTGTGTGCGTGAGCTCGACGCGTTCCGCGCTTCTGCCGACACAGCCGAACTGGCCCGCCGCCGCGCCAGAGGTTTGAGCGCGCGACAAGACGCGCTGTTGTTGAAATGGGGATACCCATACGTGATGGAAGAGTTCAAATTTCACCTGACCCTGTCGGGGCGCGTGCCCAGAGAGGACCTGCCTGCGTGGTTCGACACCGTGCAACGCGCCTTGCCCGACCTGCCGGAACCCTTTGTCCTTGACCAGATCGCGCTGTGCGGTGAGCGAGAAGACGGGCGGTTCGAGGTGTTGCATCGCTATACGCTCGCTGGTTGAAGCAGCGCCACGCCACGCGCGACAGTCTGCGAGAGGGGGCCATCATTGGCGAGGTGGATGACCTGAAGCCCTGCGGGCAACGGCTTGTCAGCCTGCGCGAGCCTTTTGGAGATTTCTGACGCTGTTTCACGGCCTCGCGCCGCGAGACGCTGTGCCAGTGTTTCGGAACTGGCTGTGATGTTGAGAACGACGAGTTGCGGAAAGACTTTTGAGGCCTGAACCAAAACCTTGCGGGAGAAATTGGCAAGGCAATCGGTGCCTTTGCCAAGCTGGTATCTCACGTTTGTCGGGATGCCGTAATGCAGCCCATGAGCACCCCAATGCACAGCGAATGCGCCGTCTCGCGCCATTGCTTCGAATTTTTCAACGGACACCGCATCATAGACCTCGCCGCCTAGTTCTGGCGCGCGGGTGATGACGCGGCGGACCAGATGCAGTTCGGGAATGGCATCCTTGAGGCCTGCCATAACGCTGTCTTTCCCCACACCGGACGGGCCGACGACCGCGATGAGACGCCCCTTGGATCTGGCGTCCTGCGTCACGCTGCTATTCCCGGCGTGTAGCGGCCAACGTCAATTTCGCGGTCACAAACGCGGTCGCGTGCAGCTTCGTCGTGGAAGATACCGATGATGGCCGCGCCGCGTGCCTTTGCGTCCTCGATCAGGGATAGGACCACTTTGCGGTTGGCTGCATCAAGGCTCGCCGTAGGCTCGTCCAGCAGCATCGCGGGGTAGTTGTGGGCAAAGCCCCGAGCGATGTTGACGCGTTGTTGTTCACCGCCCGAAAAGGTGGTGGGGGAGAGCGACCAAAGCCGTTGCGGAATGTTTAGCTGTTCGAGGAGGGCGGCGGCGCGCCCCTGTGCTTGGTCGGAAGGAATGCCCAAGGCGCGCAACGGCTCGGCCACGACGTCCAGAGTCGGCACGCGGGGCACCACCCGCAAGAACTGGCTGACATAGCCAAGCACGTCACGGCGCAGGGTAATCACCTCGCGTGGTTGTGCTTGCACAATGTCGAGACCATCAATCAGGATTTTGCCAGCCTGCGTCAGATAGTTACCGTAGATCATGCGCATCAGCGTTGATTTTCCGGCACCAGAGGCACCAGTCAGCGCCACACATTCGCCGGCGGCCACCGAAAAGGACACATCGTTGATGACCTCGATGACCGCACTGCCTTGGTTGTGTAAAGTGAAGGTTTTGGAAACGTCTCTGAGTTCAATCATGGCTCATACCTGCAAAACGGAGCTGACAAGGAGTTGGCTGTAGGCGTGCTGCGGATCATCCAGCACCTGATCGGTGAGGCCTGCCTCGACCACATGACCGTCTTTCATGACCATCAGGCGATCCGCCAACAGGCGCACCACGGCCAGATCGTGGGTCACGATGATGGCCGACAGGCCCATGTCGCGCACGAGGCCGCGCAAAAGATCCAGCAGGCGTGCCTGCACCGAGACATCCAGCCCGCCTGTGGGTTCATCCATGAACACCAGCCGCGGGCCTGTGACGAGGTTACGCGCGATTTGCAGGCGTTGCTGCATGCCGCCTGAAAAAGTCGTGGGGCGGTCATCAACGCGGGAGGCGTCAATCTCGACCCGTCCAAGCCAGTCAGTGGCCTGTTCGCGGATATCGCCATAGTGCCGCGCGCCCACGGCCATAAGCCGTTCGCCGACATTGCCGCCAGCGCTGACGCCCATACGCAGCCCGTCACGCGCGTGCTGATGGACAAAGGCCCAATCGGTACGCCCAAGCATCCTGCGCTCGGGCTCGGACATGGTGATAGTGTCGCGGGGGCCATCGGTCCGTGTGTCAAACACGACCTGCCCTGCATCAGGGGTCAGATGACCCGCCATGCAGTTTAAAAGCGTGGACTTGCCCGACCCGCTTTCGCCGACGATGCCCATCACCTCTCCGGGGTAGAGATCGAAAGACACATCCGCACAGCCGATGTGGTTGCCATAGCGTTTGGTGATGCCCTGAACAGAAAGCAAAGGTGTCATGCTGCGTCCTTTCCTTTATGGCCCGCCGCTTGGCGTGCCTCGCAATAATCGGTGTCGGAACAGACGAACATCCGCCCGCCAGCGTCATCGACAATCAGCTCATCAAGATAGCTGTCAGTTGCACCGCACATGCCGCAGGGGTGGTCGGCCTTGGAGGCCTCAAAAGGGTGGTCTTCAAAATCGAGGCTGACGACCTGTGTGTAGGGGGGCAGGGCATAGATGCGCTGTTCGCGGCCCGCGCCAAACAGCTGGATCGCGGCCATGTCGCCCAGCTTTGGGTTGTCGAATTTGGGGATCGGGGAGGGGTCCATGACATAGCGCCCTTCCACTTTGACCGGATAGGCATAGGAGGTGGCGATATGACCATGACGGCTGATGTCCTCGTAGAGCTTCACATGCATCAGCCCGTACTCCTCTAGGCTGTGCATCTTGCGCGTTTCGCTTTCACGCGGCTCGAGAAAGCGCAGCGGCTCGGGGATTGGCACTTGATAGACAAGGATTTGACCCTCCTGCAGCGCCTCTTCGGGGATGCGGTGGCGGGTCTGGATCACCGTCGCATCGCAGGTTGCAGTCGTCGTTTCGACGCCAGCGGTGCGTTCGAAAAACGTGCGGATGGAGACGGCGTTCGTCGTGTCATCGGCGCCTTGGTCAATGACCTTGAAGGTGTCTTCAGGCGTCAGTACCGCCGCCGAAACCTGCACACCGCCTGTACCCCAGCCATAGGGCATCGGCATTTCGCGGCTGGCGAAGGGTACCTGATAGCCGGGAATGGCGAGCCCTTTGAGGATCGCGCGGCGGATCATCCGTTTGGTCTGCTCGTCAAGATAGGCGAAATTATAATTGCTCATTCTGCTGCCTCCGCAACCTGATCCACACCCGCTTCGCGGCGCAGTTTGCGCACCAGTTCCAATTCGGACTGGAAGTCGACGTAGTGGGGTAGTTTGATGTGTTCGAGGAACCCTGTCGCTTGAATGTTATCCGCGTGATAGAGAACGAATTCAGCATCTTGCGCTGGCGCGCCCACGTTGTCTTCGCCCAACTCCTCCCAGCGCAGCGCGCGATCGACCAAAGCCATCGAAATCGCTTTGCGCTCCGTCTGGCCAAAGACCAGACCGTAGCCGCGTGTGAACTGTGGGGGCTCGGTTTTGGACCCTGTGAATTGGTTGACCGTCTCGCATTCGGTTAAGGTCACTTCGCCGACTTCGACAGCGAACCCCAACTCTGGAATGTCCATTTCGACCGGCACGGACCCGATGCGCAGCTCGCCTACAAATGCGTGGTTGCGGCCGTAGCCGCGCTGGGTCGAATAGGCGAGGCCAAGGGTGAACCCCTCGTCTGCACGGGTCAGCGCTTGCAGGCGCAAAGCGCGGTCGGCGGGCATTTCCAGCGGTTCGCGCGTGAGGTCGGGCGGTGGCGTGTCATCGTGGGGGGCTTGTTCAATGAGGCCCTCGCGATTCAGGAAATCGGTGACATGGGGCACATCGCCAGCGGCTGCCTCACGGCTGGGGGCCTCTGCCACTTCACCATCAGCGGCGAGTTTGAAATCCAGCAAACGGTGTGTGTAGTCAAAGGTTGGTCCCAAAACCTGCCCACCAGGCAGATCCTTGAACGTGGCCGAGATGCGGCGGTCGCAGGCCATGGCACCGGTGTCCACAGGCTCTGACGCGCCAAAGCGGGGTAGGGTTGTGCGATAGGCGCGGATCAGAAAGATCGCTTCGATCAGATCGCCGCGCGCCTGCTTGATTGCAAGGGCGGCAAGGTCGGGATCATAGAGCGACCCTTCGGCCATGACGCGGTTGACAGAAAGGGCGAGCTGCTCGCGGATTTGGGCGACGCCGAGTTCAGCAACACCCTTGTCGCCACGGCGCTCCTCGGCGAGCCACGCGTGGGCATTCTCGATGGCGCGTTCTCCGCCTTTGACGGCTACATACATGTCAGGATGCTCCTACTTGCGCACCCGCTTTGCTGTCTAAGCGCGAGATTTGGGTGCTGCGGGGAAGGGCCGCGAGTTCACTGCCCTTGGTGAAGATGAAGTCGAGGCCCAGCGGAAAGAGCAGGTTGTTTGCTTGAAAAGCTTCAAGCTCGGGCAGGAACAGCGCCGCGTAATCCTTGATCCCGGGGCCTTTTAGTTTCGCCCCTGAAGCGGACAGTCCTGCAGAGTCCACAATCAGGGTGGTAGAGCGGTCAGGGTATTCCGACGTGCCAATCGGATAAATCGACAGCGGTCCGAGCGCATCCCAGATACCAACTGCAAACATGCACTGCGCAGGCCCGACAAAGGGCGCGCCAGTGTGAAAGGACAGCCATGACCGAACGGCATCGCAATCCATTTCGCCAGCGAGATAGACGGGTGTCTCGGTGTCACACAGGGTGAGCAGTACGGCCCCTGCGGCAGGTGACAGGGGCGCAGGGGGCGATGCGCCCTCGATATCCTGAATGGTTCCGGGACGCGCCATTGCCTCCATCACGCTGCGAAAGGCGTGGGCCGATTGGGTGGCAGTGTTGGCAAAGCCGCCCGACAGTGGTGCTGCCTGCATTAGTCTTCTCCTCGGGCCATGGTGAAAAAGTCTACTTTTGTGGCCGCAGCTTTGGCAGCACGGGCAGCTTTGGCTGTGGCGCTTTCGGCCTCGAGTGGGGCGAGAAGCACCTCGCGAAGCTTTGTTGCGGCATCGGTTTGCATAAGCGCATCAACGAGTGCTGCTGCCTCTGCATCGGCCTTTCTGCGCCCCTGAATATACGCATGCCCGACCTCGCCTGTTTCTAACGTGAGCGCGCAGCGGGTGATCGTCATTTCGCCCAGATTGAAGGGTGCACCTGTAGCTCCCGCACGGGCGCGCACCATGGTGGTGCCGATTTCGGGAGCGCGTAGCCAATTGAAGGCGGGGCGCGCGATAGCCTCATCAAGTAGTGCTGCGACCCGACCCTCGGGTGCCTTTGCGAGCAAGCCCATCCATGCTTTGCGCGGGTTATTTTCGTCTAACGTGTCTTTCATCTCGACAACTTGTCTCTTTTCTATACAACTAGACACATCTTAGCAGATTTACGTCTCGGCGATAGGAAAGTTTTGTGAAGTTTGCGTGACAGATCCCAAACTACGCCCATTTGGCAGGCTATCGCCAACGCGCTGCGCAGCGATCTGGCCGAAGGGCGCTATGGTTCGGGTGATAAATTGCCGACCGAAGCCGCGCTTGCGGCGCGGTTTGGTGTAAACCGGCATACGGTGCGCCACGGAGTCGCTGCCTTGGTGTCGGAAGGGTTGGTGCGGACGCGGCGCGGGGCGGGCGCATTTGTTGCGGCGACGCCGACGGAGTATCCGCTGGGGCGTCGCGTCCGTTTTCATGAAAATCTGATTGCGGCGGGTCGACGGCCCGAAAAGCGCCTGTTGGCCTTGGAAGAGCGTGCGGCAACGCAGGGCGAGGCGCAGGCCCTTCAGGTGAACGTCGGGGAGGCGGTCTGTGCGTATCACGGGCTGTCCCTCGCAGATGGCCAGCCGATAGCTGTATTCGAGAGCCTTTTCCCGTTGAGGCAGCTAGCCGGGATTACTGCCGCGTTGGAGCAGTTGCGCAGTGTGACGGCTGCTTTGGCGCATGTGGGGGTGAGCGATTATACCCGCGCTTCGACACGTTTGACTGCGGTGCGGGCTACGGCGACGCACGCCCTCCACCTGCAGGTTGCGGAAGGTGATCCGCTGCTGCGCTCTTCCGGCGTGAACCAAGGATTGGACGGGCAGCCTGTTGAATACGGGCGGACATTCTTTGCTGGTGACCGCGTGACGCTCACGCTTGAAGGGCAGGGCGAGATCTAAAAAGGCCCCCATCCGTCAGGACAGGGGCCAAAAGGGGCGTGTGATACGTGCGATGGGGGAAGATTAGCGCATCACGAAAGGTGCTAGCCTATTCCAGCCCCATGCAGTTTGCGTAATAGGTGACTGTTGCAGGCCAGTCGGAGAAGATACCCGACACACCCACATCCTGCGCCAATGCGTCGACAAATTCATACATCATGCCATCGCTGTCGATGACGTCTGCGACGGATTTATAGTACCAGCCGCCACCACTCATCAGCGGGCCGGACCGCTCGAGCGTCCATGTGTTGATCTTGAGCCCAGCCGCTTTGGCTTGTATTGCCAGCTCTGACGGGATGATTTTGCCCTCGGCGGAGGTTGTCACCAGCATCCATGTAGGCGGCGCGATGTAGTTTACGCCCATGGACTTCAGCTCTTCCATGGTGTTGGGCCATGTGTCCGCATCCATCGGAGAATAGCCTTCGATGTCGTATTCATCCATCAGATAGACAGCTTGTGTGCCAAACTCCGGTTCTGCTTCGATCCAGTAGAGCACGTCTTCGAGGTTGAAGGACTGGAGCCAGACATCTGAGGCGGGGATACCTGCGGCTTTGTACTCATCGACGAGCTTTTGCGCATAGTCCTCTTGGGTGAAGCCGTTGAAGGGCATCTCCACAGAGGGCGATTTCAGTTCCGGTGTGAATTTGGCGCCTAATGATTTGAAGAGTTCAATAGACTCGGCATGGGTCATCAGGGTTGCTGGCTCTGTGGAGTAGAGATCGGTGCGCCAGCCTGCGGTGCCTTTCAGATAGGCTTCCGCAGTGGTTGCGGTCTTGTCGGCGGCATCCATTTTCGGGGTCAGCGTCCGAAATTCGGCCAGTGTGATCTCGGACGTGCGACATTCAGCTGCGGCAGGGGTATCACCGTCTGCGGCGGTGAAAGGCTGCGCGCAGGTGTTGGCCAGCGGGCTTGTCAGGATATTGGTCGTGGTGTGCAAATCGTTCTGTGCGTGACGGCAGACCAGCTCGAGGTCTTTGGTAAAAGTCACGTCACACTCAAGGACGCCAGCCCCCATGCGTGCCGCAGCGACATTGGCCTCGACCGTGTGTTCGGGGAATTGCATTGGCGCGCCACGATGCCCGATCGAGAAAAGCGATGTCTCGCCTTCCTGACCCATACATTGGGTAAGCTTGTCCTTAAGGGCGCCTTCTTCCATCCGGTCAATGAGGTAGTAGGGGCGCGGACCAAATTCCACGTTCTCTACAGTTTGCGCCCAAGCTGGCAGGGCCACACATAGCGTAGAAACGATAGCAGCGGTAACTCGCATTTTATTCTCCATCATAATGCAATGGCCCGCTTATGGCGCGCCGAACATGACAGCTACGCTACGGTTTTGTAAAAGATTTATTATAATTTGCGGTGTGAAGAAGACGGGCACTTGCTGAGAAGAACGATCTCTTTGTGCTGGGTCTGAGTGTTACAAAAACTTCACTGTTACTACAGCCATACTTCACATATTTATGAATTATGAAAAATGTGATTCCCAATCGCCTCTCGACCCTTGGACACCCGCAAAGGCTGGCGCTGTTTCGGCTGTTAATGCGCCGCTATCCTGATCGCGTGCCTGCGACCGAACTGGCGCAGGCGCTGGGGCTGAAGCCGAATACTTTGTCGACCTATGTAAATGCGTTGATGCAAGCAGGGCTAATCACCCAAGAGCGGGCTGGAACATCCCTACGCTATGCCATCGACATGGAGGCCACCCGCGCAACCTTTGACTACCTCCTCCTCGATTGCTGTCGGGGACGGCCCGAGATTTGCGCGCCACTTTTTAATTCTGATGGAGCGGGAGATCGCCCTATGACTGACAGAAAATATAACGTCCTTTTCATCTGCACTGGCAATTCCGCGCGTTCCATTTTTGCGGAATGCATCTTGCGTGAGCTCGCGCCGGATCGCTTTGAGGTTTATTCGGCGGGGACCAAACCGCGCTCCGAGCTGAACCCCTTTGCGCTCGAGGTGCTGGCGCAAAAGGGGCATGATGTGGCCTCTCTGCGGTCCAAGAATATTTCGGAGTTTGTTGGCGACGATGCGCCCATATTCGATTTTGTCTTTACCGTGTGCAATCAGGCCGCAAACGAAGAGTGTCCTGCGTGGTCGGGCCAGACGGTGAGCGCCCATTGGGGGATGCTCGATCCTGTCAGCGTCGAAGGCTCGGACGCGGAGAAGAGCCTTGCCTTCCAGCAGACCTATGGGGCGCTGCGCAACCGCTTGATCGCCTTTACTGCCCTGCCGCTCAAGTCACTCGATCAGATGTCCTTGCAAAAGGCTGTCGACGGGATTGGCCAAACACATGAGGAGAGAACCTGAAGATGACTGTGTACGCAATCAATGGCCTTGGCCGTATTGGCAAACTTGCCGTGAAACCCCTGCTGGCGCAGGGTGCCAAGATCGCTTGGATTAATGATGCAGTGGGCGACCCTGAGATGCACGCGCATCTGCTGGAGTTCGATACGGTACATGGTCGCTGGAAAGCGGAGTTCTCCCATGATGCCGACAGTGTGACGATTGACGGGGTGCGTATCCCCTTCATTGGCACGCGTGAGCTGAGCGAGTTGCCGCTGGACGGGGTGGACGTGGTCATTGATTGTACAGGTGCGTTCAAGACGGAGGCCAAACTCGCTCCCTATTTCCAGGCGGGGGTGAAGAAAGTGGTTGTCTCGGCACCGGTCAAAGACGGGGATGCCGCGAATATTGTCATGGGGGTGAATGATAATATCTACGCGCCAGAGCGCCACTGCATTGTGACTGCCGCCAGCTGCACCACCAATTGTCTGGCCCCTGTGGTAAAGGTCATCCATGAAAATCTGGGCATCAAACACGGCTCCATCACGACGATCCATGACGTGACCAACACGCAAACCATTGTGGACCGTCCGGCCAAAGACCTGCGCCGCGCGCGTTCCGCCCTGAATTCGCTGATCCCGACGACGACGGGTAGCGCCACGGCGATTACACTCATCTATCCGGAACTTACAGGTCGTCTGAACGGCCATGCCGTGCGCGTGCCGTTGCTCAACGCATCGCTGACAGACTGTGTATTCGAAGTAGAGCGCGAGACGACCGTGGAGGAGGTCAATGCACTGTTCAAGGCCGCTTCCGAGGGGCCATTGAACGGCATCCTTGGCTATGAGGAGCGCCCGCTTGTTTCGACTGACTATACCAATGACGAGCGGTCGAGCATTGTAGATGCGCCTTCCACCATGGTGATCAATGGCACGCAGGTGAAGATTTATGCGTGGTATGACAATGAAATGGGCTATGCGCACCGCTTGGTCGATGTGGCCTGCATGGTGGGTGACAGCCTGTGACACAAACGGCTGCGCGTCCCGAAGGACTTTCTGCATATATCGCCGTAACGGCGGCCTATTGGGCTTTTATGCTCACCGACGGGGCGCTGCGGATGCTTGTGCTGCTGCACTTTCACACGCTGGGGTTTTCCCCCGTGCAGCTGGCCTATTTGTTTGTGCTCTACGAGATTGCTGGTGTTGTGACCAACCTGTGCGCGGGCTGGATCGCGGCGCGGTTTGGCCTGACCTCGACGCTCTATGCAGGGCTTGGGTTGCAAGTGCTGGCTTTGCTTGCACTGGCGCAGCTTGACCCGAACTGGGCTGTAGGGGCCTCCGTCGTCTTTGTCATGCTGGTGCAGGGGGCGAGTGGTGTTGCCAAAGACCTCGCCAAAATGTCGTCCAAATCAGCCGTGAAACTGCTGGCCCCATCCGAGGGAGGGGGGCTGTTTCGCTGGGTAGCACTGCTGACGGGATCCAAGAATATGGTGAAAGGTGCGGGGTTTTTGCTGGGTGCTGCATTGCTTGCGACGGCCGGATTCGTCTGGGCCGTTCTGGGCATGGCAGCGATCCTCGCGGTGATCCTGTTAGCGGTTCTGATCGCCATGCCCGCGGGATTGCCCAAAGGGCGCAAGGGCGCGAAATTCGCGGAAGTGTTCTCGAAATCTGCCAACGTCAACTGGCTGAGTGCGGCGCGGGTGTTTCTGTTTGGCGCGCGCGATGTCTGGTTTGTTGTAGGCATCCCGATCTACTTTTACGCGGTGCTATCGGACGGCACGACGGACGGGAACCGCGCGGCGTTCTTTATGATCGGGACGTTTATGGCGGGATGGGTCATCCTCTACGGTCTTGTTCAGGCCAACGCGCCGCGCATCCTGCGGGCAAAAGACCGCAGCGGCGCCGACCTCATCGGGGCGGCGCGCAATTGGGGCTGGGCCCTTGTGGCTGTGCCGTTGGGTCTGACCCTCGCGGCCGTTGTCGGAGGGGAGCCGCAGCTTTGGCAGACACTTACACTCGTTGCAGGACTGCTCGCTTTTGGTGCAATTTTTGCGGTGAATTCATCGCTCCATTCCTATCTCATCTTATCGTTTACCAAGGCAGAGCGTGTGACGATGGATGTGGGCTTTTACTACATGGCCAATGCCGCAGGGCGGCTGGCGGGAACGTTGCTGTCCGGATTGACCTATCAGGCGGGGGGACTCGCGCTTATGCTTGGCACCGCGACGGTGATGGTTGCCGCTTCGGCAATTGCTGTGGGGTTTCTCAAGCCTGAAAATGACTAGGCGTGACAACCAAAGTCAGTGCGGCCTCGCTTACGTCCTGTAGTTTTCTTCAAACTCGAACCCATAATCCATATGATCAATGCGCTGGGGCGACAGAGCATAGGTCTGACCTCGGAGGTAGTTCATCACGCCCTGCGCGTCATGGGAGAAAGCTGCAATCGTTTCAGGTGTGATTGGTTTGCCAATCGCGATTTTCACAGGCTGATCCGCGCGCCTACCGAACTCTTTGAGCAGGAGAGCGACGCGCAGATTATAGTGGATATGACTTGCCAGCTGGAACAGTTTTGAATTCTGGCCATCGAAGAAGACGGGCACCACAGTTGCATTTGATTTTGTGATCATGCGCGCCGTGAATCGCCGCCATCCCGGATCCAGAGGCCGCTGGAACGGCTTGGCCGCTGTGGACACAGTGCCACCTGGAAAGATGCCAATGGCGCCGCCAGCCTTGAGAGAGTTCAGGGCCTTGGCGCGGGTCTCGAGGTTGAGCTTTACCGCTTCCTTGGTCTCGTCAAAGCTGATCGGCAGGACAGTGCCGGCAAGTTCGGGCGCGTCCTGAAAGACGCTGTTGGCCAGAATGTGAAACGCTGGTCGCCGCTTGGACAGGATATGCCCCATCACAAGCCCATCGAGGATGCCGAAGGGGTGGTTTGCGACGACGACCAAGGGGCCTTCGGTCGGAATATCGGTGAGTGATCCTGAAATCAGATCAAGGCTTACTCCGTAGCGGCTGAGCATCACGTCCCAAAAACTGCGGCCTCGTGCGATCTCGATGTCATAATCGCGGGCACGTTTGATGAGACTGTGCCTGCCAGTTGCGTTTTCGATGAGCTTGATCATGCTTTGGCCAGCCCGCGATTGGGCGGCTTTTGCGTATGACACCTGAGAATGAACGTGTTTGTGCATCAGCGTCGATCCTTGTGAGACGGGTTGCGGCAGCCTAGCGCGGTCTCATTACAGCTTTGTGACACTGCGGGTCAGACGGTGCCTTCATAGCGTTCAAGAAATGCTTCGGCACCGAGACTGCGGAAATCATCGAGGGCGGCGCGTAAGCTGTCGTGGGGCCAGTCCCACCATGCAAGCGCCATCAGTCTCTCAGCAATGTCGGGCGCAAAGCGGGGGCGCATCGGGACAGCGGGAATGCCTGCTACAATCATATAGGGCGGCACGTCCTTGGTCACGATTGCGCCGCCTGCAATGACGGCCCCGTGGCCGATGGTCACTTCGGGCCGTACCTGTGCGCCATGACCAAGCCATGTATCATGGCCGATCACGGTGCGTCGGGTGCGCCGATGGGCGAACCAAGCGTCATCATCATTTGCGTCCTCGAAATAGTCGGCCGAGCGATATTGAAAGTGATGCAGGCTGGCTTTTTCCATCGGGTGGTCCGTCGCCCCGATCCGCACGAAGGATGCGATGTTGGAGAATTTTCCCACGGAGGCATTCGCAATGTCGGCGAAGCGGTCGCAATAGGAGTAGTCGTCCAGATGGGAATGGGCCACGCGGCTGCCCCGTCCGATTTCCACGTATGCTCCGAATGTCGCATCTTTTATCTCGCAGTCAGGATGAACGAAGGGTGTGTCGGGCTTTAATCTGGTATCTGTCAAAACGTGAGCTCTTTTGCGGTGGTTGTATCCTGTTGCATCAGTCTTTGCGCCCGATCAGCTTGCCGCGCAGCCAACCCGAGAGCCAGTCCATGAACATCACCATGGCGATGATCAGCACGATGTAGTAGGCAACCTCTTCCCAGTCTTTCTGCGTCTGGATCGCTTGGGTCAGCATCAGGCCGATGCCGCCGCCCGTGATAGCACCGATGATCGTGGCGGAGCGGGTGTTTGATTCCAGAAAGTAGAGGATCTGCGCCAGCAGCACAGGCACCAGCTGGGGGATCACACCAAAGCGATAGCGTTGCAGGGGTTTTGCTCCTGTTGAAGAGACGCCCTCGATCTGCTTCTGGTCCACGTTCTCCAATGCCTCGGAGAAGATCTTGCCGAACGTGCCTGTGTCCGTGATCAGAATCGCCAATGCGCCAGTCAATGGACCAGGACCAAAGGCACGCGCCAGAACAACCGTCCAGATCAGCGCATCTACACCACGCACAAAGTCGAAGAGGCGGCGGGTAGCGGCGCGCAGGATCCTTACGGGCGAGAAACGTTTGGCCGCGAGAAAGGCCATTGGGAGTGCTATGATAGCAGCGCCCATGGTGCCTAGAAACGCCATAAGGATCGTCTCGCCAATAGCCCAAGCGACGTCCTTATGCCGCCACATGGCGTTGTTCCACCAATCGTGTAGGGCACCCGAGATGTTCGGGCGGGCAGGGTCCAACCGCTCTCCGAACAGGATCATTGCGATGCTTTGACCGTGGTAGGGGCTGTCGAGGGTGAACCAGAACAACTCCCATCCGGGGAAGTAGTTGAACACCTCGGTGCGCGCGCCTGTCAGTGTAATGCGGCCTTCGGGCGTAGTTATACCGACGCGGCGGGTGGAGGCGGAAATCCAATCCGGCAGATCGTCGGGCAGGTTGGTCTTGAGGCTGCGGCCCTCTGCCTGCACCTCGATCAGCGGGAAATCGGGTATCTCTATCTCGGTTCGATTTTCGGGCAGGTAGCGGACAATGTGATTGCCGCCCAGATCAATGGTGATGACCTCGTCGCCCGTGACCCAAGCAGGCCGCGCGCCTTCTGGGTAGCGACCCTTGCGTTCCCCTTCAACGGCATAGCTGACCTCGCCCGAGCGGTTGTCGCGGGTGACGTGCACCTTGTGGGACCAACTGTCAGAGACAAGCGTGACGGCGTTGTCCATATTGGCGCGCCCTGCAAGGCCGGGCAGGTCAAAGGCAAAGAAAATATAGGTAAGATAGGCGAGGATGACGGCAGGCATGGCAAAACCCATTAGCCGCTTGCGCTGAAATAGCCTGTCGGCGTGAAGCTTGGTGGTGTCCAGATCAATCGCGGTCATGGGTTTGGTCCTTCAAAGCTTAGTGTGTCTGACCATCGGTCAGCTTGTTGCGGTAGCGGCTGGAAACCTGATCAAAGAAGACGATCGTGCCAAACAGCAGGATGAAAATGGCCGCCGCTTCGTCGAAGCGGCCTGGCCCCCATGCCATGGCATTGCGCAGCTCGTAGCCCAGACCACCTGCGCCTACGAAGCCCAGAATGGCGGACGCGCGAATGTTGATCTCGAAACGCAGCAGGGTGTAGCTCACGTAGTTTGGCGCGACCTGTGGCAGCACGCCGAGCAGCATCCGCTGCAGCCATGTGGCACCTGTGGAGGAGAGGCCCTCGACAGCTTTGAGGTCGGTGTTCTCGGAGACTTCCGAGAACATCTTGCCCAGTGCACCTGCGGTGTGGATCGCGATGGCGATCATCGCGGGAACAGGGCCGCCGCCCAGCACAAAAATCAGCACCAGTGCGATCACGATTTCGGGCACGGCGCGCATGATGTCGGAGATGCGGCGAAAGAGCGGTATGAGGCGGGGCCATTTGGCAAGACCTCTCGTCCCCAACAGGGAGAGGAACAACCCGCCAATAGCGCCAATCAGCGTGGAGACAGCCGCGATATTGACCGTCTCGATCAAAGCAGGAAAATACTTCACAATAAGGGCAGGGAGGTCGGCACGTTTTTCCCACGCTTCGGAGAGAACATCAGCGGGATAGTCGCCAACCTGATGCAGCCCGTTCCAGAAGCCGCCAGCGTTGCGATCGTCGGCTATGTTGAACCCTGCGACCATCAGGACCACAAATATCAATAATGTCAGACCGCTATAGAGCCTGCGCCGCTGTACTTGCGCCATATAGCTGGACTGGATTGTGTGTACGGCCTGTGGTGCGCCGCTGAGTGAGATATCTGCCATGTTGCCCCCAGACAAAGAAAACCCGGCAGCCCCGAAGGGCTACCGGATGCGTCATGATGATTGGTTAGCCGCCGATCTTGGCTTTGCGGGCTTCAACGATGGACGTGTAGGTGTCGTGTGTGACGGGCTGGAAGCCTTTTGTCTCGCCAGATGCTACGCCATAGGCGCACTCGGGATCGGCTTCGTAAAGACCGTCAACCAGTGCAGTCATCTTCTCGCGCACGTCCGCCGGAAGTGCTTTGCGCAGAACGACTGGACCTTCGGGGATCACTTTGGACTTCCAGATCTGGACCATGTCGTTCATGTCGACGAGGCCCGCATCAACGGCCTTGCGCAGCGCGCCGGAGTTGTAGCCGTCTTCCCAGTTGCCCTGTGCGTCGGCCCATGTCACGCCGCCGTCGATGTCACCGTTGTTGACCGCGACGATGGTCTGCTCGTGACCGCCAGTGAACTTCACTTCACCGAAGTATTCGCCGCTCTCCATCGTCACGCCGTCTTTGTACTGGGGGATCTCGATGGAGGGGATCAGATAGCCTGATGTGGAGTTCGGATCGCCGAAGCCGAAGACTTTACCTTCCATGTCGTCCAGCGATGTCACGCCGCTGTCTTTGCGGGCAAAACCGATGGAGTGGTAGCCGACAGAGCCGTCTACGTTCACTTTGATCAGCACAGGGTCAACCGCTTCGGGATCCTGCAGGTATGTGGCGGCATAGGCGGAGGCGCCGAGCCATGCCATGTCGATGTTGCCGCCCAGCAGGCCCTGAATCACGCCGTTGTAATCGGCAGGGGCAAAGAGCTTTGTCTCAACGCCGAGCGCTTCTGTGGTGTAGTCGGCAAGGCACTGATAGCTGTTCATGCGGTCCTGGGCGTTCTCACCGCCAAGAATGCCGATTCGGAATTCGTTGATCTCTTGGGCAAATGCGCCCGTGCCGAGAGCTGTTGTGGCGGCGAGGGCCAGTGCAAGTGTCTTTTTCATCGTATTCTCCGTGGTTGGTTGCCCGAGCGCCAATCGGCTTTGAGGGCGGGTTGGATGAGGGTAGAAACTGGCTCAGACGTAGGCTTCCGCCTCGCGGACCTCTGGTCTGTCCAGTGTTTCGATTTCGGTAGAAGTGGCAGCTTCGGAAAAATCCGCGCCAGCGCCGTAGATGTCGCGGGCAACACCAGTGGTGAGCTGCTCGGGCGTTCCGTCAAACACGATACGGCCATCGCGCATGCCGATCACGCGGTCGCAATAGCGGCGCGCTGTGTCCAGCGTGTGCAGGTTGGCGATGACCATACGCCCGTCTTCTTCATGAATGGCGCGCAGGGATTGCATCACCACCTGAGCGTTCATCGGATCAAGCGAGGCAATCGGCTCGTCCGCGAGAATAATCTTGGGGTCTTGCATCAAGGCCCGTGCAATCGCCACGCGCTGCTGCTGCCCGCCCGACAAGGCCTCGGCGCGCTTGGGCGCCTGTTCCGCGATGCCAAGGCGGTCGAGGATTTCGATTGCCTTATGGATGTCCGCTTGAGGATAGAGGTTGAACAGCGTCGCAACAGTCGAACGGCGGTTCAGCGTGCCGTGCAGCACGTTGGATACGACGTCCATACGTGGCACGAGGTTGAACTGTTGAAAGATCATCGCACAGCGCGATTGCCAGCTTCGCCGTGCGGCGCCGCGCAGCGAGGTAATGTCTTCGCCCTCGAACGTGATCGTACCAGAGGTCGCATCACTGAGCCTGTTAACCATCCGCAAAAGGGTTGATTTCCCAGCGCCCGATCGCCCGATAATGCCGATCATGGATGGTGCATCTACGGAGATGTTGGCCGCGTCTACGGCTGTTTTGTCTCCGAAGGATTTCGTCAGTGTATCGATTCTAAGCATATCGCCCCCGTGTTTGGGGGGGAGATACGCGGGGAACATAACAGATTTGCGACGGTTACGATTCAGTTACGTGACAATTAGGCAAAGATACTGTGACAGTGCTCTCGGGGGCTTTTTGTTCAATGATGCGTGCTGTTGACTATGCATAACAACGCACACCTGAATCCCGATGACGTCTTGGTTGAACTGGAAGCTGTGTATGCCCTAAGGGAGAAACTTGGTACTGTCATCACGACGGCACCTGTATTTGCGAGGCCCCAGATGTCTGATGATACCCTTGATGCTCTCCTGACAGCGGTTCCGCTTCCCAGCCTCGCCATTGATGCCTCCGAGCGCATTATCGCGGCCAATACGGATGCTTTGACCCTGATCGGCAAGCAGGCGCGCGGGCAAAACTATGTGACGATGCTGCGTCAGCCCGCTCTACTTGAAGCAATCGAGACGACGCTGACGGATGGCATGCCGCGCGTGACGCAATATCTTAGCAATGACGGGGCGCAGGATACGACCTTTCGCGTGAGTTGCCGCACAGTGGAGGGTTTCGGACGGGGTGCAGCAGGTGTCGTACTGGTGTCTTTCGAGGATATGACGGACAAGGAGCAGGCAAGCCAGATGCGCCGTGATTTTGTCGCCAACGTCAGCCACGAATTGCGCACGCCCTTGACGGCGCTAATGGGGTTTATCGAGACACTGCGCGGTCCTGCGCGCAATGATGCGGCGGCGGCTGCACGTTTTCTTGATATTATGCAGAACGAGGCCGAACGCATGAACCGCCTTGTGGGTGATCTGATGTCGCTCAACAGGGTTGAGGGGGACGAACGTGTTAGGCCGACACAGAACATAGTGCTGAATGATATTCTGAATTCGACACTCCACACATTGCAAAACCTCGCCAGCGAGGCGGATGTGACTTTCGAGACCGATTACCCGGAGAACCCCGTCACCATGACTGCGGACGGGGATCAGCTGAAACAGGTTTTCACCAATATCATCATGAACGCGATCAAATATGGCGGATCGGGAGGCCGCGTGACCGTCCGTGTGACCGAAAGCCCCCGCGAGCCGGTTCTGCGCGCGCCAGGTGTGCGCATCCAGATCATCGACTATGGTGCGGGTATTGATCCGATCCACCTACCGCGCCTGACCGAGCGATTCTATCGTGCTGATGACCACCGTAGCAAAGAGCTTGGCGGGACAGGTCTTGGGCTGGCTATCGTAAAGCACATCATTAACCGTCACCGCGGCCGTCTGCGTGTCGAAAGCGAGCTGGGTCAGGGCACGACATTCACGGTTATTCTTCCTATTCAGGAAAGTTTTTGAACGACCTTCAACTATTTTAGACATTGTCATAAACGTGTAATGCAACTGTCACAAAGCTGTTACGTAGACCCCATAGACGGAGCGGGAGATTCCCATGGGGGGGTCACAATTTGAATGTTCTGACAGGAGACACGCATGTCTTTCGTAAAACTCTCTACTTCCGCTCTGGCGCTGACCGCGATGGCCGCAACAACTGCAGTTGCACGCGATCAGGTGCAGGTTGCTGGTTCGTCCACCGTTCTGCCTTATGCTTCCATCGTTGCCGAAGCTTTCGGCGAAAACTTTGACTTCCCCACACCTGTTGTAGAATCAGGCGGCTCCAGCTCGGGCCTCAAGCGCTTCTGTGAGGGTGTTGGCGAGAACACCATCGACATCGCAAACGCTTCCCGCGCCATTCGCGAAAAAGAGATCAAGGCCTGTGCCGAAGCTGGTGTGACAGACATCATCGAAGTGCGCATCGGTTATGACGGCATCGTCTTCGCCAGCCAGACCAACGGTCCAGCCTACACTGCATTCCAGCCTGCCGACATCTTCAACGCGCTGGGCTCCAAGGTTCTTGTAGATGGCGCAATCGTCGACAACCCGCACGCGCAGTGGGCAGACTTTAACGCTGACCTGCCTGCGGCAGACATCATGGCCTTCATCCCCGGCACCAAGCACGGCACACGTGAAGTGTTCGAAGACAAAGTGCTGCTGGAAGGCTGTGAAGCCACGGGCGCAATGGCCGCCATGATGGAAGCAGGCATGTCCGAGGATGACGCAGAGGATGCGTGCATCGACGTACGTCAGGACGGCGCGTCAGTGGACATCGACGGCGACTACACAGAAACACTGGCCCGTATCGACGCCAACCCGAACGGCATCGGCATCTTCGGTCTGGCGTTCTTCGAGAACAATCAGGACAAGCTGAAAGTGGCGACAATGGGCGGTGTAGCACCCTCCACCGAGACCATCTCTACGGGTGAATACCCCGTATCGCGCCCGCTGTTCTTCTACGTGAAGAAAGCGCACATCGGTGTTATCCCTGGTCTGAAAGAGTTTGCATCCTTCTTCGTTGCAGACGAGATTGCCGGTCCAGATGGCCCGCTCTCCGCTTACGGTCTGGTTGCAGATCCCGAGCTGTCCGAGACACAGACTGCAATTGAAGCAGAAACACCAATGGGCGGCGGTAGCTAAGCCTTTACAAATCCGGAGGTGGCGCATCGTGCCACCTCCACCTCAACAAATCCGGTGCCCCCTATCGGGGCATTTGCCACTTAAACTATCACGACGATTGGAACCCATATGCCGTTTACATGGCTCTTATTGATCCTCGCTGCCATTGCGGTGGTTGGTTATCAAATGGGGCGCAGCCGCGCATTGAAAAGCGCAGGTGGCGATCGCCGTGTTCTTCACTCCTTGCCAGTCTACTACGGCTCGAATGTGGCGATGTGGGCGATTGTGCCCGCTGCCGCTGTTCTCATCGTCTGGTTGCTGGCGCAGCCATTCTTCGTGAACTCCCGCGTGCTTGCGACACTCCCTGATACGATGGTGTCCGAGGGCAGCTCTATCGGCCTTGTCATGAGTGATGTGCGCCGTGTTGCTGACGGTCTTGATACCGCCGTTGCGCAAGGCGCCATGAGCCGCGACGAGGCCCTATCACTGAGCACTGAGACTTCCGACGTCCGTGAGCGTCTCGGCGATGTAGGTGTGGCGCTTGGCTCTGCTGTAAGCGCCGAAGTATTAAAGGGTGCACAGCTCTACCGTACACTGAATGCCACCGGCTCGACGCTGATGACTGTGCTGGTTCTGCTCATCGCGCTGGGTGGTGCGGCCTATGCCTATTCGCGATCAACAGCAGATTTCCGCGCCCGCAACAACGTTGAGCGCGGCATTCTGGCCTTGCTGATCGCTGCTGCTTCGGTCGCAATCCTGACCACCATCGGCATCTTGTTTGCGCTGCTGTTCAACACCATCGAATTCTTCAAGCTCTACCCTGCGGCCGATTTCTTCTTTGGCACCAATTGGGCGCCGAGTTTCTCGGGGCGGGGTGGGGCCTCTGACCTTGGCGTGTTGCCGCTGTTGTGGGGTACATTCTATATCTCGTTTATCGCTCTGCTGGTGGCTGTGCCGATTGGTCTGTTTTCGGCGATATATCTATCGGAATACGCAGGGCCAAAAGTGCGCGGCATCGCCAAGCCGCTGATCGAAATTCTCGCGGGTATTCCGACAATCGTCTACGGGCTTTTTGCATTGCTCACGGTCGGACCGTTGCTGGTGAGCATGTTTGGCAAAGAGACATTAGGCTGGATGCAGGGCGGCACGGCGGTGATGACTGCGGGCCTTGTGATGGGCATAATGCTGATCCCTTTCGTGTCCTCGCTGTCGGATGACATCATCAACGCGGTGCCACAGGCAATGCGCGACGGGTCATACGGGCTGGGCGCGACGAAGTCGGAAACGATCCGTCAGGTGATCCTACCTGCCGCTCTGCCGGGCATTGTCGGCGCGATCCTGCTGGCGGCCTCGCGCGCCATTGGCGAGACGATGATCGTGGTACTGGGGGCAGGGGCCGCGGCGCGGCTGTCGCTCAACCCTTTCGAGGCCATGACCACCATTACCGCCAAGATTGTGAGCCAGCTTACGGGAGACGCCGATTTCGCCTCGCCCGAGGCGCTGGTCGCCTTTGCTCTCGGCATGACCCTTTTTGTTCTAACGCTCGGGCTAAACATCTTTGCCCTTTATATCGTGCGCAAATATCGGGAGCAGTATGACTAATGACTGATGCAAGTATGACACCCACCGACGCCCCGAAGAAAAAATCGAGCCTGATGGCGCAGGATGCACGCACGCGCAAGCGCAACGCGGCCGAGACCCGTTTCCGCATGTACGGCATGGCCGCAATTGCTGTGGGCCTGTTGTTTCTGGTGTTCCTGTTTACGTCCATCCTGCGCTCGGGGCTGCCTGCGTTCACTCAAACCGTTGTGGATATTGAATTTACGCTAACCCAAGAGCAGTTCGATACCGCAGAATCCAAAATGCTCAAGACGGGCGAGTATCAAAAGATATTCGTCAACGCCTTGAGCGAGCAGCTTGATGCCAGAGGTCTGGACGTTGCATTTGATGCAAAAGCGATCCAGCGGATCGTGGGCAAGCCAGGTGGAACTATCCGCAGCTTCTTTCTCGAGAATCCCGACCGCATCGGCACGCCCGTTTCATTCGAGCTTGCCGCGTCCTCACGCGTTGACGGGTATTTTAACGGGCGCATGACGCGCGATACGCTGGTAGACAGCCGCTTTTTGATGGCGACCGACCTTGATCTGGTGGATGCGTTGGAAGAGGCGGGGATCATCGGCGGCGCATTCAACTGGAACTTCATCACTGGCACGGACTCCGGTGTGGATAATCCCGGCGGTGCAGGGCTTGGTGCCTCGGTGATCGGCTCGTTCTTTATGATGCTTGTCGTGTTGTTTTTGTCGCTACCGATCGGGGTTGCTGCGTCCATCTACCTTGAGGAATTTGCCCCCAAGAACCGTTGGACCGACCTGATCGAGGTGAACATCTCGAACCTCGCCGCCGTGCCCTCTATCGTGTTCGGTATTCTGGGTCTTGCTGTGTTCATCCAGTTCGCAGGCTTCCCGCAGTCAGCGCCGCTGGTTGGCGGGCTGGTGCTGACACTTATGACGCTGCCGACAATCATTATCTCGACACGCGCCTCGCTGGCAGCTGTCCCGCCATCCATACGTGATGCGGCTTTGGGTGTCGGCGCATCCAAAATGCAGTCGGTGTTCCACCATGTGCTGCCCCTTGCGATGCCGGGTATCCTGACGGGCACAATCATCGGGCTGGCACAGGCTTTGGGCGAGACGGCCCCTTTGCTGTTGATCGGCATGGTCGGTTTTGTAGCGCGTGAGTATCCAGAGACCTTCGTTGGAGGCTTTACCGACGCCAACTCGGCCATGCCTGCGCAGATTTACACTTGGGCCAGCCGCGCGGACCCCGGGTTTTATGAAAAAGCATGGGGTGGCATTATCATTCTATTGCTGTTCTTGATCACAATGAACGCCATTGCCGTCGTCCTGCGGCGCAGGTTCGAGCGCCGGTGGTAAGGAGCGATACAATGAATGATATGAGAATTGTGGAGAGAAAAGTGGACACGAACGAGGTTAAAATCGCAGCCAAAGACGTGCAGGTCTTTTACGGTGACAACCATGCTATCAAGGATGTGAGTGTCGAAATCGAAGACAAGACGGTGACAGCTTTTATCGGCCCTTCAGGCTGCGGAAAGTCCACGTTCCTGCGCTGTATCAACCGGATGAACGACACGATTGATGTGTGCCGTGTAAAAGGCGATATCCTGATTGACGGCGAAGACATTTATGATGCCAAAGTCGATCCCGTGCAGCTGCGCGCCAAGGTCGGTATGGTATTTCAAAAGCCGAACCCGTTTCCGAAATCGATTTATGATAACGTGGCTTATGGCCCCAAGATCCACGGTCTGGCGAAGAACAAGGCCGATCTGGACGATATCGTAGAGAACGCTCTGCGCCGTGGTGCGATCTGGGATGAGGTCAAAGACCGCCTTCATGCACCGGGGACGGGCCTGTCGGGTGGGCAGCAGCAGCGCCTTTGCATTGCGCGCGCTGTCGCAACCGAGCCCGAAGTGCTGTTGATGGACGAGCCATGTTCGGCGCTTGACCCCATCGCGACGGCTCAGGTCGAGGAGCTGATCGACGAGCTGCGCAAGAGCTACTCGGTGGTGATTGTGACCCACTCGATGCAGCAGGCCGCTCGGGTAAGCCAGAAGACCGCGTTTTTCCACCTTGGTAATCTTGTAGAGTATGGCGAGACGTCCAACATCTTTACCAACCCCGTCGATCCGCGCACCGAAAGCTACATCACTGGCCGTATCGGCTAAGGAGTTGAACATGAACGAGCAACACATTGCATCTGCATTCGACCGTGATTTGGAGGCGATCCAAGCACAGATCATGAAGATGGGCGGGCTGGTTGAGAATGCCATCCTCGAAGCCGCGATAAGCCTTGAGACCCGCGACGAGGAACGTGCCGAAGCAGTGCGCCAAGGCGATAAAGCAATCGACACGCTTGAGGAAACCATCAACGAAGAGGCCGCGCGCGTGATTGCCCTGCGTGCGCCCACGGCAAGCGATCTTCGCCTCGTGCTCTCGGTCATCAAAGTGAGTTCGAACCTCGAACGCATCGGGGACTACGCCAAGAACCTCGCCAAGCGCACGGGTGTCTTGTCCCAGATGGAGCCTGTGAATGGCAGTGCAGGTGCGTTGCGCCGCATGGCCAAAGAGGTCGAGGGGATGCTCAAGGACGTTCTGGACGCCTATGTCGCACGTGACGCCGAACTGGCACAGGATGTGATCGACCGCGATATCCAAGTCGATCAGATGTATAACGCGCTGTTCCGCGAATTCCTGACCTTCATGATGGAAGACCCAAGCCAGATCACCGCCTGTATGCACCTGCACTTTATCGCCAAAAATATTGAGCGCATGGGCGATCACGTCACTTCGATCGCGGAGCAGGTTGTCTACCTCGTCACCGGATCGATCCCAGATGAAGCGCGCCCGAAAGGCGACAAAACATCATTGCCTAGCTAAGGAGGCCTTTGAGATGTCTGCTGATCAGCCCCGCGTTTTGGTCGTAGAGGATGAGCCGGCCCAGTTGGAGGTACTGGCCTATAATCTCGAAGCCGAGGGGTTTGCGGTAAGCCGTGCGAGAGATGGCGAAGAAGCGCTTCTCGTTATTTCAGAGGACGCACCGGACATTGTCGTGCTGGACTGGATGATGCCGAATATCTCTGGCATCGAAGTGTGCCGCCGCATCAAGAGCAAGCCCGAGACACGCTCGATCCCTGTTATCATGCTCTCTGCGCGGTCCGAGGAAGTGGACAAGGTGCGCGGTTTGGAAACGGGCGCGGATGATTACGTCGTCAAACCCTACTCGGTGATCGAGCTGATGGCGCGGGTGCGTACTCAATTGCGCCGCGTACGTCCATCGACTTTGGGCCAACAGCTTGAATTTGAAGACATTACTCTGGACGCGGAAACGCACAAGGTCACGCGTGGGCAAGACGAGCTCAGGCTAGGGCCCACCGAGTTTCGCCTGCTCACCACCTTCATGGAAAAACCAGGCCGTGTCTGGAGCCGTGATCAACTGCTCGACCGCGTGTGGGGGCGGGATCTATACGTCGATACACGCACGGTAGACGTTCACATTGGCCGCTTGCGAAAGGCATTGTCACAGCACGGCGGTGCGGACCCCCTGCGCACAGTGCGCGGCGTTGGGTATGCACTGGGCTAGCGCCGTCTCATCAGACGATCAGGGACTGTTCAGGAATTTTTATCCACAGTCCGTCATAAAACCGTTACACTCCAGATCAGGAGTAGTGAGGTTTTTGAAATGTTCAGTCGATATGGCCTGTTCTTTAGCATCTGTTTGGCACTTCCAGCACCCGCGCAAGCACAGATGTCGGATGTCATTTGTGATGATAGCCTGCGGATGGTGCAAACACTGAAAGAAAAGCAAGGGGCCAAGCGGCAGGGCATGGGGCTGCGCGACCCTGAGACAATGCTCGAAGTCTGGGTCACGGCACGCAACGGGGATTGGGTTATTTTGCAGAATTATGCGAATGGCACATCCTGTATTGTCGCGATGGGAGAGCATTGGGAAGGGGCGAAGGCCAACCCTGCCTAAAGCACAGCCTCTTCCAAGCGATCCGTGGCAGGTGCAGGCCGCACTGACAGCGCTTCGATGCGCTGATAGGTCTCCTCGGTCAAAGTAAGGCTTTGAGCTTTCAGCGAAGAAGCGAGCTGCGCCACGTTGCGCGCGCTGATGATGGGAGCGGTTACCGCGGGATGGTGTCCAGCCCAAGCGACAGCGAGCGTTGCGGCTTCAACGCCGATGTCGTCTGCAAGCGCGGAAAGGCCCTGCGCAGTCTGTGTCATCCAGTCTTGCCCGTAGCGCGCAGCATAGCGTTTGTCTGTTGATAACCGACCCGTCCCGCCAGATAGATACTTCCCCGTGAGCAAGCCGCCGCCAAGCGGAGAGTAGGGGGCGACGTCAATCCCCTCGGCAAGTGCCATGGGCAGAAGCTCCACCTCGGCCTGACGCTTGACCAGTGAATACATCGGCTGGAGGATGTCGATGCCTGTGCCCATCGACTGTGCGACGGCTTGAGCCTTCATTACTTGCCATGCCGCGAAATTTGACACGCCGATATAGCGCAGTTTGCCTGTCTCCTGCAGGTGGTGCAAAGCCTCGAATGTCTCACGGAGGGGTGTTTCGGAATCCCAGCGATGCAGATAAAGAATGTCGAGCGTGTCCAGCCGCAACCGCGAGCGGCTCTCGTCAAACTGCTGCAAAACATTGTCGCGACCACTGCCGCCCGTGTAGGCGACCTTGCTGGCGATGATCAGATCGTCGCGACCATGCTGGACGAAGTTTCCAAGAAGCTGGTCTGATACGCCACCATTGTAGGTATGCGCGGTGTCGAAAAAATTGATGCCATGCTCACGGCATGTCTCGTACATTGCCTGACTGTCCGAGGCGTCAGAAGACCCGCCAAATTGCATACACCCGAAACACAGTGATGAAAGCCTTGAGCCATTTATTGCTTTTAGATCGGTCATTCAGACGCTCCGAGTGAGTTGGAATATTCGAGCGAGCATAGCTCAATTGCATGACGGTTTTGTAACTTGGTAATGCTCCTTTCTTGAAGAACAGATACTTGCGTCACGAGGACGATCATGTCTGCGAGGGACAACCTTGTCAGGGTGGGTTCGTCGCCAGCGCATTGATGAAGGTGCTCGCAGAAAGCTGACAAGCGTTTGTATTTCAAGCATCCTCTGGGCTGTCTCCGTTTGCGGTAGAAAGCTTGCCGCAGGTGCTTCTCGGTGACCTCACAACCTCAGAAAATCCAGTGACCTGTGGAAGCGTATGCTGGCGCAGCCTGAGCCAATAATGGTCAAATGCTGTTTCAGGCAACGATGCAATGTGCATATACAAATCAAACATCGCGTAGATTCGTATGCTCTTGCTTAGGATGGAGCCAAGAGCCTGCGGACCTTTTGATTTGGCCGCCCAAAAGGGCTGAAGCACAATGGTACGCTGAAGTTGAGAAAATGAAGGAGCGGAACGGGTGAAAGACGTAAGGATTATCGTGACTGGCGGCACTATTGATAAAGTGCACGACACCCGCACCGAAGGGTTGGCGTTTTCACCAGACGGGGCGACGCATATCCCGAAGATGCTGCAAATCGGGCGCTGCCACTTTCCGGTCGTGCAGCTCTTGATGCTCAAGGACAGTTTGTATTTTGATGACGCGGACAGGGACGCGATTGCCGCCGCGGTTACAGCGGCTCCGGAACAAGGGATCATCATCACCCTTGGCACGGGGACAATGGGCCAGACCGCTCGGTTTTTGTCGGATCAGGTAGGCGATAAAACAGTCGTTCTGACCGGTGCCATGCGCCCCTTTTCGCTGTCTTCGTCCGACGGGGACTTCAATCTTGGCGGCGCGGTGGTCGCGGCGCAGCTGCTGGAGGCAGGGGTTTGGGGCGTGATGAACGGGCGTACATTCTCAGCGTCCATGTTGAACAAAAACGTTGAACAAGGGCGTTTTGACGCCTGAACACCCTACTATCTAGAAACAGAACGCGTAACGCGAAAGGCGATCAATGACATTCAAAATTGGCGTTGGCCCGAACATCCGGCAATCCCCGTACTATGACGCCACAGTGCGTGATGGGGTGCAGAGTTTCTCGGTCTACAACCACATGTATATTCCGGCCCATTTCGGAAATCCCGAGGCAGAGTACGACCGTCTGTTGAAAGGCGTTGCCATGTGGGACGTAGCGGCGCAGCGTCAGGTTCAGTTGCACGGACCGGATGCAGGGAAGTTGGCCCAATATCTGACGCAGCGCGACCTGACAAAGACGAGGATCGGCCAAGGCCGCTATGTTCCACTGTGTGACCATGACGGCTGGCTCATCAATGATCCGGTCCTTCTGAAGTTGGCGGAGGACAAGTATTGGTTGTCGGTTGCCGACAGTGACATCCACCTTTGGGCCGCCGCAATTGGCCGTGAAAAGGGCTGGAATGTGGAGGTGAGTGAACCCGATGTATCGCCATTGGCCATTCAGGGACCGAAGGCGGTCGAGGTCGCGGCGGCTCTTTTCGGCGACCGCGTGCGGGAGTTCCGATACTTCGGTTTTGAAGAAACCTCTCTTGATGGCATCCCACTGGTGCTGGCGCGGTCAGGTTGGTCCAAGCAGGGCGGGTACGAGCTTTATCTAATGGATCACACGCGTGGTTCGGAGCTTTGGGAGTTGGTCAAGCAGGCCGGGGCGCCTTTCGACATCGGTCCGGGCGCGCCGAATGACACTGAACGTCTCGAAAGTGGATTGATTTCCTATGGCGCGGATATGCGCTGGCAAACGCACCGAGCCACACCGTTCGAATTGGGGTTGGGCGGATTGGTCGACCTCAAAGCTGGCCATGATTTTGTGGGACGCTCGGCCCTTGCAGAACTGGCTGAGCATTCGCCCTCCAGACGCCGTGTCGGACTTGTAATTGACGGCAATCCGCCGTTGCCAACCCAACCCGTGCCATTGACCTACAATGGCACCGACGTAGGCTTTGTGAGCGAGATGGCGGTCTCAAAGCGGCTTGGCGCGACGATTGGGGTCGGCTTGTTCCGCGCTGACCTGAGCGACGACGCCAATGACTTGATGGTCCATATCGATGAGACGGCATATCCAGCACGCCTGCATGACATTCCTTTTGTGACATAGCTGGCGCCATATAGGAATTAACCTGAGTCAATCAGGCCTTAAGCGGGCCGCTCGATCTCACATATGACTGCGGGATGGGTCAGGTTCACTAGGTTCGCGGCGTGCGAAACGCTGCTCTCACGGGCGGCGGTCATAATGGCCCCCATATTGTTGGCAATAGAAAATCGATCTATATCGGTATTATCGATATTGTAATGTGACCAATTTAATTGGATTTTTACGCACTCTGGCCCCGCGAACTTTTGATCAGATGGCTTAACGACAAACCATGGGTGCTTAAATGACGGACGATGTGACCAGCTTCGACTATATCGTGATTGGTGGCGGCTCTGCCGGCTGTCTGATGGCCAATAGACTGAGCGCTGATCCAGAGAACCGCGTGCTGCTGCTGGAGGCGGGCAAGCCAGACAATTATCACTGGTTTCATATCCCCGTTGGTTACCTTTATTGCATCGGCAACCCGCGTGCGGACTGGATGTACAAAACCCAAGCCTCCAAAGGGCTGAATGGGCGCAGCTTGCTTTACCCGCGAGGAAAGACGCTTGGGGGCTGCTCGTCGATCAACGGGATGATCTACATGCGGGGTCAGGCGCGGGACTACGACAATTGGGCAAAGTTGTCTGGTGAAGAGGCGTGGAATTGGGAAAACTCCCTGACCGATTTCATGGCGCATGAGGATCACTACAAACTGGACGACGGCGCCGATCCCGCGACCGGCGATAACGGCCGGTTCTCGGATATGCACGGTCATGGCGGTGAGTGGCGGATCGAAAAGCAACGCCTGCGCTGGGACGTGCTGGACAGCTTTGCCGAGGCGGCGACCGAGGCTGGAGTTGAAAAGACCGACGACTTCAATTCCGGAGACAATGCCGGTGTCGGGTATTTCGATGTGAACCAGCGGTCTGGCTGGCGCTGGAACACCTCAAAGGCGTTTCTACGCCCCGCCAAGTCTCGGAAAAACCTGACCATCTGGACCGAGACACAAGTTGAAAAGCTAACCTTTGACAAAGGTGAAAATGGTCAGGTGCGTTGCAGTGGCGCTGTGGTGCATCGTATCGGCGAACAGCTGGCAGTCAGCGCGCGCAAAGAGGTCGTGCTGTCCGCAGGAGCCGTAAATTCACCAGCAATCCTACAGCAGTCAGGCATCGGGCCAGCGGCACTGCTAAAGCAGCACGGGATCGAGGTGGTGAAGGATGCGCCATACGTGGGCGAGAACCTGCAAGACCATTTACAGATCCGCGCGGTCTATAAGGTCAAGGGTACCAAAACGCTGAACACACTGGCTAATTCACTGGTGGGGAAGGCCAAAATAGGTCTGGAGTATATGTTCAAACGCTCCGGCCCGATGAGCATGTCACCAAGCCAACTGGGGGCCTTCACGCGTTCATCCCCCGATCGTGCACACGCCAACCTGCAATACCACGTACAACCTCTGAGCCTTGAGGCTTTCGGCGATGACCTGCATGACTTCCCCGCGATGACCGTCAGTGTGTGCAACCTGAACCCCACCAGCCGTGGCCACGTGCGCATCGCCTCCGGCAATTTCCGCGATCCGCCCGAGATCTCGCCAAATTATCTGGACACCGATGAGGATCGCAAAGTTGCGGCACAAAGCCTGCGCCAAGTACGCGAGATCATGGCGCAACCTGCGCTGAAGGCCTATGAGCCTGAAGAATACAAACCCGGTATCCAGTATCAGACCGACGAAGAGTTAACCAAACTGGCCGGTGACATCGCCAGCACAATCTTCCACCCCGTTGGCACGGTAAAAATGGGCCGCGACGATGACCCCACCGCCGTTCTCGATCCGCATTTGCGGATGAAAGGTGTTGCAGGCCTGCGCGTCGTCGATGCCTCGATTATGCCGGAAATAACCAGCGGCAACACCAATTCTCCAACAATTATGATCGCGGAAAAGGCAGCGAGCTGGATGTTGGCGGGCCAGTAAGCCCTGTATGACACCCACAGCCCGTTTTCGGGCCTGCCGTGGCGATGTTCCCAGTGATCTAAAGGCGACTGTGGCCCTTATTGGCTCGTCTGGAGGGCGCAATGTGAGACAGCGCTACCGCTCTCATGCAGAAGCGCAGTAGATTGATCTTGAACATATTTTCGAAGACCTTTGATGGTTCGGAAGAGGCGCGCTGACTGTTCGCGGAGGTAGGCATCATCGCGGAGCATTGCGCAATCTGAAGCATCGTCAAACACGGAGGCTAGCCAAGGAAACCGAAGACGGCGCTAGACATCAAAAAACACTGTTTCCAGTTCGCCCTGAAGGTAGATGTCGTGATGATACCCTGCTTCAACAGGTCGAGCCAAAAGCGTTGTCGCACGGTCCTTGGCCAATCGATAGATTGGGTCCTTCGCATTTTGCTCGGCTTCGTCCGCAAAATAGACGCGGGTGGTCAGGCCAAGATTTATACCGCGCGCGACAATCCAGACCAACACATGGGGTGCTGCATCGGGCAGGCCGCCCGGCTTGACGGTTTCGAACGTGGCGAGACCTGTCTCGGCGTCGGTAGCCCCACGGCCCCAGTTTTCAAACCCGTCGGTCTGGTTGAAACTGCCGTCCGGCCCCGCCTGCCAGATTTCAAGCATAGCATCTTTGAGAGGCTCGCCATCGCCATCATACACCCGAAAGGTGAGCGCGATCTTCGACGCGGCCAGCGAGGGGTGCACCATCGTACGTCCGGGGTCTTTTCCGCCATACATACCAGACAGGCCAGCTACACTGGGCGTACAGCCGATATGGACATACGGACCAGCGGTCTGAGATGGAGATTCTTTATGCGCGGTCATTTAACGGCCCTCCATCTGGTTTTCGAACACTGTGGCGGAGGACCCGCGCAAGACGATATCGAATCTGTAGGCGCGGATATCCATCGGAATTGTCGCATCCATATCAAGCCGTGCGACCAATGTATTGATCGCGGCCTTTGACGGTATAGTCTGCACAATGGGACACAGAGCGATGTGGGGATCACCCTCGAAATACATCTGCGTTATTAGCCGTTGGGCGAATCCGTCACCGAAGACGGAAAAATGAATATGTGCAGGGCGCCAGTCATTGCCGCCATTGGGCCAAGGGTAGGGGCCCGGCTGAATTGTGCGAAAGCTATAGCTGCCGTCTTCGCCGCTGATGCAGCGCCCGCAGCCACCAAAGTTCTCATCGAGCGGCGCAAGGTAGCCATCCTTTTTATGGCGATACCGACCGCCTGCATTGGCCTGCCATACTTCGATCAGTTTCCCGGGCAAGCCGCGTCCGTTTTCATCCATCAGCTTGCCGTGCACGATGATCCGTGGGCCAATCGCCAGACCGCCGGATCGCGCGTAGTTCTGGATCAGATCGTCATCCAGAGGGCCGATGCTGTCATGGCCAAAGGTCGGCCCACTCAACTCGGTGGCAGTAGGAGCATAGGATAGAGGCTTGTGCTTTGGGGACCGCAGGATGGACGACCTGTAGCGCGGTGTCAGCGCAGGCGGGTGCCAGTCAAGGTCGCGAGGGGCGATGCGTTGATCAGTCATTCTATGCTGCCTCTATGTCTCTCAGGGCTTCTTTGGCCAGTTTAATCGCATGATTGGCGTCGGGCGCGGCTGCGCGGATCGCGATCTGCATCAGACTACTCCAGTGGTAGGCCGACGTAGTTTTCGGCAATGGATTTCGACGCCGCTTCTGATTGCGATAGGTAGTCGAACTCTGCCCGCTGCATACGCTTTTCGAAAGGGCTGTTTTCAGGGAATTGGTGCATGAGCGTGGACAGCTGCCATGAGAACCGCTCAACCTTCCAGACGCGGCGCAACACGGTTTCGGAATAGGTATCAATGTGTTGATCGTTGCCGCTACGGTAGTGTTCAACCAGACCACGTGCCAATACCCGGATATCCGCGACCGCAAGATTCAGTCCTTTTGCCCCCGTGGGCGGTACGATGTGGGCTGCGTCGCCTGCCAAAAACAATTGTCCGTAGCGCATGGGTTCGGCGACGAACGACCGCAGGGGGGCGATGCTTTTTTCAAACGACGGACCTGTTTGCAAATTTGCTGCCGCCTCTGGTCCAAGGCGCAGCGCCAGTTCTTCCCAGAACGCTTCATCCGACCAATTGTCGACATGGTCGTCCAGATCACACTGTAGATAATAGCGGCTGCGGGTTTCGGAGCGCATGGACGCCAAGGCAAAACCGTTTGCGTGGTTCGCGTAGATCAGTTCATGGCTGACTGGAGGTTTTTCGACCATGATGCCCAGCCAGCCGAAGGGATACACCCGTTCGAATGTCTTCAAAACGTCGGATGGAATCGACTGGCGCGATACGCCGCGAAATCCATCACAGCCCGCGATGTAATCACATGTGATCTCGACCGTAGCGCCGTCCTGCTGAAATCCTACCGTTGACGTGTCACTTTTCAGGTCGGAAAGACGAACGTCCTCTACATTGAAATGAAATTTCTGCCCCTCAGCGAAACGGCGATCGAACAGGTCTTTGGTCACCTCTGTCTGGCCGTAAACGGTAACGTTTTTGCCCGTCAGCGCCAGAATATCGATGCGGTGGCGATCTCCGTCAAAGGCGAGATCAAACCCCGTGTGAGGCAGACCCTCGCGGTGGAGCCGGTCGGCCACACCCGCCTCTTCGAGGGCGGCGACGGTGCCTTGTTCCAGAACGCCTGCCCGAATGCGGCTTTCGATATAAGCACGGTCCTTCCGGTCTATGACAATCGATTCAATGCCCGCATTTGCCAATAGCTGCGACAGTAGCAAACCGCATGGACCCGCGCCGATGATGCAAACTGACGTGTTAAGTTTTTTTGTCATTCCGCAGTATCCCTTATGTCTGTTTCGGGGGCAAGTGACGTGCGGACATCCGCGCTGATGGCGTCGCGAGTCCAATGTAGGAAGGAGGTTTGAACAGCCACGCGCAAAGTGACGTCCAGCGCCTTTATCGGAGAGGGCGAATTGTGCGGATGAGTACCCAATACTGTCCTGTGGGCGACCCCTTTTTTTGCAGGGGTATGGCTTCAATCGTGATTGCCAGCTTTAAATAATTCTGTCGGATGTCTCAATCTATCCGAATCGAGGATCTTCTGATCCTTGAATGAAAGGTGAAGGGCCTGTTGCATCGATCGGGAGGTCTCTGCTGCGAAGCCCTATCATGACGGCCCGCGTCAAGACGGATCTGAGGCTACCTGAAGAAGGGGTTTTGCAGGCTTGCACGAAAGCCCGATGAGAAAGGCCGAGAGCTGATCTGGCGCTGTTGAACTGAGAACGGATCGGGTCGTCAGCGGTCGAATGGACCGCGAACCGCTACTATGATCTGGATGATTTATTCCAGATCAACATAGAACGATTGTACAGGTTTCGTTTCATGCATGATTTGTAATGCGGACGACGGCACTGAAAAACCAGATAGCTCATCATCGCGAAGCTCATTCAAGCCGGAAGGGGCTAATGCGAAAGGCGCTTTCGTTTAGAATGGGCGCTAGATGCTGAGTACAAAAGCGGAGATCTAAAACCGCTCGTTAAGCTATTGATAAAGGGAACAGCTCCCGAATCCTTTGACCATAAACAAAGGCGGCTGTTGACTGCCTTCTCTCATAGAGCTGCTCTGATTAGCGTGAAGAATCGCTTCAAGCGGAGAATCTCAAATATCGGTTTTGAAATCTTTTAGCAGCCCTTCGGTCTCACATAGGCAAGCGATTGTAGATGGAGGCGAGTACCGGAATCGAACCGGTGTACACGGATTTGCAATCCGCTGCGTAACCACTCCGCCAACTCGCCACCGAGGATCGTCATAGACCGTGATTTTGAAGGCCGCAAGAGGCAAGATCGGGTGTTCTTGCGGTCTTTTTAAAACAACGGACCGTCAGTGGGAAGTGGCGTTGCTGCTGCGGCAGGGTTGTGGCACATTGGCGGCAACAGGATTCTGAACAAACGAGCATGCCGATATGACCGATTTCTCCACACGACGTACGATGATGGTCGACACGCAGGTGCGCCCGTCGGATGTGACCAAATTTCCAATCATTGACGCGATGTTGACTGTCGCGCGCGAGGACTTCGTTCCCACGGCACAGCGTGAGGCGGCTTATGTCGGAGAGAACCTTGATCTGGGCGAGGGGCGCGTGCTGCTCGAACCACGCACGCTCGCAAAGATGCTGGATGTGCTGGCGATTGACGCAGACGAGCTTGTCCTCGATCTGGGCTGTGCGTTGGGGTATTCCTCGGCGGTGATAGCGCGGATGGCACAGGCTGTTGTGGCGGTTGAGCAGGACGCGGATATGGCGCGCGATGCGCAGGATGCGCTGGTTGCTGCAGGTGCGGATAATGCTGTTGTACATCAAGGGCCGCTGATCGACGGAGCCGCGCAGCACGGCCCATATGATGTGATCATCGTCGAAGGTGGCGTGGCAGACGTCCCTGAGGCATTGGTCGCGCAGCTCAAAGAGGGCGGACGGATTGCAGCCATCTTTATGAGCGGCCCGTTGGGCGAAGTGCGCGTTGGATACAAACGGGCGGGGCAGATGAGCTGGCGTTTGGCATTCAATGCCACGGCGCCCTATCTGCCAGGCTTTGAGCCGGAGATGTCTTTCACGTTCTAAGGCAGCTGAAAATTTTATGATGATGCGCAAGCAACGGCTTGCGGTGTGCTTTTGGAGACAAGTGGAATGATGAATTTCGGGATCGGTCAGAGGGCTGCACGTGCTGTGCGGACAAGCTTTCTGGCGCTTGGGGTGACATTGGCAACTGCACCTCTTGCATCTTCTGACACGCTGGCGGACGCCCTTGTCGGGGCGTACACTCATTCTGGTCTTCTGGAGCAGAACCGCGCATTGCTGCGGGCCGCGGATGAAGACGTCGCCGCCGCGGGTGCGGCGCTGGAGCCTGTGCTGCGCTGGACTGCGGGCATTACGCAAAGCCTCGGACGTTCGCGTAGTCTGGCGACTTTGGGCGTGCAAAGTAGCGATAGTCTGGTCGCGAGTGGCCAGTTGATCGCAGAGCTTTTGGTATATGATTTCGGGGCGACAACCCTAGGGGTGGAGGTCGCTAAGGAATCCGTTCTGGCCACGCGGCAGTCGCTTATCGGGATCGAACAGCAGGTGCTGTTGCGCGGTGTGCAGGCCTATATGGGTGTGATCGAGGCGACAGAATTCGTGAGTTTGCGTCGCAACAACGAGAGCGTTCTGACGCAGGAACTGCGGGCTGCGCGAAACCGTTTCGAAGTGGGCGAAGTGACCCGTACCGACGTAGCCCTTGCCGAGGCGCAGTTAGCGCAGGCGCGCAGCGGTCTGGCCTCGGCGCAGGGCAATCTGGCCATTGCCATCGAGGAGTACCGCAACGTGATCGGGCGCAAGCCGGGCCGTCTGTCACCTCCGCCGCGCCTGCCAAAGATCAGCGGTGACATCAACGCGTCCAAGTCTCTGGCCGTACGCCAGCATCCCGAATTGCGCGCTGTGCAGCATCAGGTCAAAGCTGCGGAGCTGGCAATCAGACGGGCCGAGGCGCAAAAGCGCCCGACGGTAAGCCTGCAAGGGACACTCTCGGCGAGCGAGAACTTGGACAGCAGTAACTTCAGCACAGGTGCCAGTATCGGGCTGAACGCTGGCGGTACGATCTATCAGGGCGGTGCGCGCTCTTCGGCGGTGCGCCGTGCGCAAGCACAGCGCGATGCGCAGCGGGGCAACCTGCATGTGGTGCGCCATAACATTCAACAAAACGTCGGTGTCGCCTATGCGCAGCTTAGCTCCGCAAGGGCTTCGCTTGAGGCCTCGGATCGTCAGATCCGTGCCGCGCGTATTGCCTTCCGCGGTGTGCGCGAAGAGGCGACACTGGGTGCACGGACCACGCTTGATGTGCTGGACGCAGAACAGGCGCTGCTCGATGCAGAGGCGTCACGGATTTCTGCACAGACGCTGCTATACAACGCGGCCTATGCTGTATTGTCGGCCACGGGTCAGCTGACGGCCACGGGCTTGCGTCTGCCGGTTCAGCAGTATGATGTGACGGAATACTATAATCTGGTCAAAGACAGCCCCACCGTTCAATCCAAGCAGGGCGCGCAGTTGGACCGTGTGCTCAAGCGCTTGCAAAAAGACTGACGCGAGACGCTTTGTCGTCTTGCCAGAGGCCGTCCCAAGGGGCGGCCTTCTTCTTTTGGGAGCTGGACTCTACGTTAAGGAAATAGGTTAATTTTATGTTTTTCCTCGTTTTTCCACCCATTGTGAGAATCTTTAATGCAGGTTATTCTATGCAGGAGCAGAGAGTGGTGAAAAATGTCAAAAGCAGTCACGCAGGATGAGGTTGAAGACGTATTGTCTTCAATTCGCAGATTGGTATCCGAAGACAAGCGGCCCCTCGCGGGATTGCGGAATGCGGCGGATAGCGCCGCGCAGGACGACGATCTGAGAGGGGAAGACAGCGCTGCGGCTGCGGCGGGTAAGGCCCCTGAGGCTGCTGAAAAATTATCTGATGACTATGCGCGTTCGAAGCAAAACCAGCAGGCGGACCATGCTGCCGATGCGCCTGCTGACCGTTTCGTGCTCACGCCTGCCTTGCGTGTCGTAGATGACGTTGAGGAGAGCGATCCGCCGCTTGATCTGGCATCTGTTGCGCGTGAAACATGGGCACCTGATGCACAAAGCGAAGAGGCTACCGTAGAAGATGCCAAGGCCTATGAAGGGCCAATGGTTCTGTTCCCCGCCGCACAAGAAAGCGTGCCGCAGGAGAATCGTGATGCGGCGATGGAAGCACTTGATGCATTGGTACACGAGACGATCGAGAGTGATGGCGCGCATGAGCCTGCGCAAGCCAGACCTGAGGGTACCTTGGATGCATTCGATGATGGCGATTACAGCGATGAGTTCTATTGGCAGGACACCGATGACAATGCGGAGCCCGACTATGATCTGACCGGCGCGATTGAAGAAGATGCAACCTACGACGTAGGCGGCGAAGCAGGGGAGCAGGTAGAAGAGGCTGCTTCATATGCGCCAGATCAGCCTGTGCCGTCGGGAGATGATATCATTGAAGATATGCGTGTCGAGGAGCAGGACCAAGCGTCAGATGATATCGCCACGGATACGGCAGGCGTGTCACATTATGAGCCGGAAGCCGCTGAAACAACGCCCGAGCCTCAAGCTGAGGACGCCTCTGTCCTGCCTTTGACTGCAAAAATTGCAGCGCTCGAAGCAGCCGTTGGCAAAATTACAGAGAGCTGGGAGCCTGATGGCGACGAGGCAGTTGAACTGGCTGCGACGCGGATGACCACTATGGCGTGGGAAGATGATGTAGAGCTTGATGCCAAAGGCGCGCCTTTCACGGAAGATGAGCCTATTACGCCGTCCCAAGAAGCACCGCAATATGACGACTTTGCACGGGACGAGGCCGCTGAGGCCAAAAAACCAAGCCTTGCGGCAGGGTTCGGCGGGGACGACCAGCTTATGGATGAGGAAACTCTACGCGAACTGGTCAGCGAGATTGTGCGCGCCGAGTTGCAAGGTGCCTTGGGTGAGCGGATCACCCGCAATGTGCGCAAGCTGGTGCGCCGCGAAATCCACCGCGCGCTGACTGCGCATGAGATGGAATAGGCGCTAGCCTACCTCGGCAGCTACGTTGAGCAGGGTGTCGATGTCGAAATAGGCTTCCATGTGCTCGCCAAGCGCATCGAGAGTTTCATCGACCTGATCCTCGAAGATTGCAGAGGAAGTGGTGCCAAGCCGCTCCAGAAATGCAGCGCGAAAGCTGTCCGAGGCGAATAGCCCGTGCAGATAGCAGCCTTGCACGCGACCATCCCTGCTGGCCGCGCCTTCGTCCACACCATCAATGCGGAGCCACGGGTTGGCGCAGTCCGCCCCTGTCGTTTCTCCCAGGTGTATCTCATAGCCGCTCAGCGCTGTACCACTGGCGATATGCTGCCCTGCGCGCAAAGACAGGTGTTTGAGCGGGGCCAGGACAGTATGCACATCCAGATGACCTAGCCCCTCAACCGTGCCCGCGTCTCCCTCGATCCCCGCGGGATCGCTGATTGTTTTGCCGAGCATTTGATAGCCGCCGCAAAGCCCCAAGACATGACCGCCACGGCGGATATGGGCGGCGATGTCGATGTCCCACCCCGTCTCGCGCAGGGCGGCAAGATCGGCAATGGTGGATTTGCTGCCCACCAGCAGGATAAGGTCCGCCTCGGCGGGAATAGGCGTGTCCCGCTGGATCATGCGCAGGTCAACAGATGGCTCTGCGGCGAGCGGATCGAGGTCGTCGAAATTGGCAATGCGGGGCAATTGTGGCACGGCGATCACGCAACCGCTGCCGCCTGAGGTGCTGCGTGCGGGCAGGTCCATCACATCTTCGGCGGGCAAGCGGTGGGCGAGATCGAACCAAGGCAGCACGCCTAGCGAGGGCCAGCCTGTGCGCGCAGCGATATCATCACGCCCTGCGTCAAACAGGCTACGATCGCCGCGAAATTTGTTAACGCAGAACCCTTTGACCAACGCGTTGTCCTCCGCTTCCATCACCGCCTGAGAGCCAACAATCTGAGCGATGACACCACCGCGCTCAATGTCGCCCATGAGGATCACGGGTACCCCCGCCGCGCGGGCAAAGCCCATGTTGGCAATGTCGCCTGCGCGCAGGTTTGTCTCGGCAGGCGATCCTGCGCCCTCTACCACAATCACATCGCACCTACTGGCGAGGCGATGGAAGCTCTCAAGCACCGCGGGCATAAGGTTCTCTTTATTTTGGCCAAAGCTGCGAGCCTCTTGGTGGCCCGCAACCTTTCCCTGCACGATGACCTGCGCGCCCGTAGCTGTTTGCGGTTTGAGCAGGACGGGGTTCATATCGGTGTGCGGGGCCACGCCACAGGCGCGCGCCTGCAGTGCTTGGGCGCGCCCGATTTCGCCGCCGTCTTCTGTAACGGCGGCATTGTTGGACATGTTTTGCGGTTTGAAAGGCCGCACGTTCAGACCGCGCGCGCGCAGGGCCCGCAGGATGCCGGCAACAACCATGGATTTGCCCACGTTGCTGCCTGTGCCCATGATCATAATTGCTTTTGTCATTGCGTGCCTTCGTGCTTTGATCTGCCGCACCGTGGCGCAAAGCGCAGCAGAGGAAAAGAGCGATTGCAGCGGGTCAGCGGACACAAAAAAACGCAGCCCGAAGGCTGCGTCTTTTTATCAGGTTTTAAGGCGAAGGTCGCTTACGCGGCTTCAGCCTGTTGTGCAGCGTTGCGACGCTCGGACTCTTCGCGCGACAGGGCAACGGAAGTCCGTACGCCTTTGCCAACAAAGTCCATGAGGCCAGTTACAACACGCTCGTTGGGGTCAATCCCCGCACAGCTCAGCACTTCGCGGCCATCGCGCGAGCGCGCCCAGCGGGCGATCTGCTCGGGGCCGTTGCCGTATTTCTTGTCATCCGCAATTGCGTCGTCCAGTGCGGCCAGTACTACGGCTGCAAACAGTTTACGGGCACGGTTGCCTTGCTCGTTATTAAAGGCAGTGCCATCAACGAAATCTTTCAACTCGTCGTCCTTCCATTATTCTTGCTCTTGTCATTTCGGCGTCTGCCTCTTCTGACATATCTCGAGCGATTCGGATACCCTGTTTAATCATGGCTTCTATGCAAAAACTGCATGGCTTCCACGGTGCGAACACATAAACACGGCTCCTTGTGTGTGGGTGCACCGCAAGATATAGGGTGCGTCAACAAATCATCAACCTTTTGCCAGAGTTTTGACACATGCCCAAAATTAACGGAAACGAGATTCGCCCCGGAAACGTCCTTGAACATAACGGCGGTCTGTGGGCTGCTGTGAAGGTCGATCACGTGAAACCAGGCAAAGGTGGTGCATTTGCGCAAGTCGAACTGAAGAATTTGCGCAACGGTTCCAAATTAAATGAACGCTTCCGCAGTGCCGACAAGGTCGAGAAAGTCCGCCTTGAGCAGAAGGACCAGCAGTTTCTCTACGAAGATGCGGGGATGTTGGTACTGATGGACACTGACACCTACGATCAGGTTCAACTGTCCGCCGAGTTGCTCGGTGACCGCCGTCCTTTTTTGCAAGACGGCATGATGGTCGTGGTGGAGTATTACGAGGAAGAGGCTATTAACGCCGCGTTGCCCCAGAAAGTAACCTGCAAGATTGCCGAGACCGAACCTGTGGTCAAAGGCCAGACAGCGGCCAACTCGTTCAAGCCTGCGATCTTGGACAACGGGGTCAAAGTCTCCGTGCCGCCCTTCGTCGGGCAGGACGAGGACATCATCGTAAACACCGAGACCTTTGAGTACGTAGAGCGCGCCTGAGCCTCACCTCTCAGAACACAAAACAAGCGCAGCCCTCTGGGGCTGCGTTTTGCGTTCTAGTCGATGCGCTTGACGGTAGCGTCTTCCGCGGTCATCTCGCCTGAAGCACGGTCATAGCGCAGATAGGCCAGCGCCTGATCGCCTGCACGGGTGAGCAGGGTGCCTGCGGGTTTGTCAGCAGCCACAATCGGCGTGCCCGTGGCCGCTTCGCCCTCAACTCGGACCTTCGCCAAACCTTTGCGCAGCTCGGTCTTGTGCTTCATGCGCGCTGTGACCTCTTGGCCGACGTAGCATCCTTTGCGGAAATCGACACCGTGGATACGCTCGAACCCCATTTCAAGAATGAAGGTGTCTGGCGTCAGCTCCACCCCGCTTTGCGGGATTATATTGGCGACGTGCAGCGCGTCCCAATCTGTGGTGTCGTCCTCCTGCGGCGCGTCGCGATACGCACGCCATCCGAGGGCCGCGTGGCGCGGATCGGGCAGGGCATCTTCGGGCATATCGCCCGTGCCGCGGTGCAGGTGCAGGTCGGTGGGTGTGATCGTCACGTCCGCGCGTAGTTTGTACATGCCCAAGCGCTGGGCCAGCATGTCGGCCTGTGCAGCATCTGCATCCAACAGGATGTCATCACCGTCCGCTTTGAGGAAGAAATCAGCCATGTACTTGCCTTGCGGCGTCAGCATCGCGGCATAAACCAGACCCGTCTTCACGCCGCCCACATCATTCGTGACCAGCCCTTGCAAAAAGCTGTGGGTGTCTGTGCCGGAAAGGCGCAGGATGCGGCGGGGGGCGTTGCTCATCGGGGTATCCTTCCTACGTCCTTTTCAATATAGCCATTCACGCGCCCCATAACAGGGGGCTTTGTGAAAGGATCGCCATGCGGGCGCAGATTTCAGTCATCGTTCCCACACTGAACGCCGAAGGCCAGCTTGCCGCCTGTTTTGGCGCGCTGATGGAGGGGCTGGATGCAGGGCTGATCCGCGAATTGATCGTGAGCGATGGCGGCTCGGAGGATGCCAGCGGTGCGGTGGCACAAGCATGGGGCGCAGAAGTTGTGCATGGTGCTGCGTCGCGCGGCGGCCAGCTGCGGCGCGGGGCGGCTGCGGCGCAGGGCGAGTGGCTGCTTGTGCTGCATGCTGACACGGTGCTGAGCGCGGGATGGAGCGCTGCGGTTCAGGCGCATTTGAATGACAAGAGCCATGCAGGATGGTTCAGGCTGACCTTTGACCAAAGCGGATGTGCGCCGCGAATTGTGGCGGGATGGGCCAATCTGCGCAGCCGTTTTGGCCTGCCGTACGGCGATCAGGGATTGCTCATCCACCGCAGTCTCTACGATGCAGTAGGCGGCTATCCAAATCAGCCGTTGATGGAGGATGTGGCATTGGCGCGGGCGCTGCGCGGACGATTGCGCCCATTGGATGCTGTGGCGGTTACGTCCGCCAGCAAATACCGCGCACAGGGCTGGCTGCGGCGCGGGTCGCGCAACCTTTGGACCCTTGTGAGGTACTTTGCAGGCGTATCGCCCCAGCGCTTGGCACAGGCCTACCGTCGCTGATCAGCTACCGAAGAAGTGTTGCCCGATGCGTTGCAGCAGGTTCGGCTCGCGTTCGGAGTTTTGCGGATCGCGCCGGCCCAATGCGCCTTTGCGGCGGTCCGAGACGGTTTTACCATCCTTGAATTGTAGGCGATAGAGATCGGCATAGATGCCGCCACGGGCCAACAGCTCCTCGTGGGTGCCCTGATCCACGGCGCGACCACGGTCCATAACGATGATTTTGTCAGCATTGCGGATGGTGCTGAGACGGTGGGCGATGACCAGCGTGGTGCGCCCTTTGGACAGACGGTCCAGCGCGTCCTGCACCACCTTTTCCGATTGCGCATCGAGCGCGCTTGTCGCCTCGTCCAGCAGCAGCACAGGTGTGTCGCGCAGCAGGGCGCGCGCGATAACCACACGCTGGCGCTGACCGCCCGAAAGGGCCGAACCGCGCGGGCCTACATGGGTGTCGAGGCCATGCTCGAGCTGGGGCAGGAAGTCGGAAACAAAGGCAGCATCAAGTGCGGCTTGCAGCGCTTCCTCGCTCACATCTGTGCGTCCCAGCACGATATTCTCGCGCAGGGTTTCGTCGAACAGGAGCGCCTCTTGGCTGACGACCGAGAAGAGCGTGCGCAGATCGGGGATTTTCATTTCGGTGGTGGCCACGCCGCCGATACGCACGGTGCCTGCGGTCGGGTCCAGCAGACGGGTGAGCAGGTTGAAGATGGTAGACTTTCCCGCCCCTGATGCACCAACAAGGGCTGTTGTCTGGCCTGCTTCAGCCTTAAGCGAGAGCCCTTGCAGCACATCCGTCTCCCCGAACGACAGGGTCACATTCTCGATGCTGATGGTGGTGTCACCGGTGGGGGCAGGGACTGGCGCGGCGGGCGAAGTCTGGCTAAGCGGCGCATCCATCAGCTCTTTGATCCGCTCAAGGGCTGCGGCGGCGACCTGCCACTGGCCACTGATCGCACCAAGGCGGCGCAGCGGGTTGAAGGTGAACCCCATGGCGGTGAAGAAGGTCATGAATTGGCCAATGGTCTTGTCGCCAGAGATAATCTCGGACCCGCCATAAAGGATCACGGCCATGAACCCGATGCCCGATATAATATCGATCATCGCTGGGATTGCGGAGCTGCCAAAGGCGGTGCGGACTTCTGTCTTAACGAAGCGCTTTGTCGTGTCGCGGTACTGGCGCGCCTGATAGGCCTCCAGCGCGTTGAGTTTGATCTGCACGATGCCGTGGAAGACCTCGTCCAGACGGGTGGACAGGGTCGCACCCAGATCACGCGCCTCACGCGCGCGGGTGCGCACAAATTTCTGCGCAATCGCCGCTGGCAGGACCATCAAAGGTATGCCGATGCACGCGAGCAACGCCCAGATCGGATCGATGGAAATCGCGACGCCCAACAGTACCAGCAGACCAATGAAATCGCGGCCCGCCCCCGTAATGATCGCGCGCCAGACATCTCCGACGGCGTTCACGTCCGATTGTACGCGCTGCACCAGAAATCCGGGTGGGTGGGTCTGGTGGAACGCGCCGTCCTGCTGCATCATGCGGTCCAGCAGATCAATGCGCATGTCCGCGCCCGAGCGTTGGGAGATGCCTGTCAGCAGCACCTTCTGCGCCACGCCCGCCACGGCGCGCACAATGAAAATTCCCATCAGGATAAGCGCGACCCAGATCAGCGACGACTGCTCTCCAGCGACGAACACACGGTCGAACATCGGCTCCATCAGCTTGGCCATGGCCCCGAGACTGGCGCCCTCAAGGGTCATAAAGAGTACGGCAATGGCAAGCTTGCCCATATGCTTGCGCAGATAGTCGCGCCAAAGCCAGCGCAGCAATGCACCAGAGGTATAGATGGGATCAATGCTCATGGGGGTGGAGGCCTTTGGATATGGCGCGTTGCGCGTTGGCGGCAGCTTAAAGGGCTGGTCCTCAAGGGGCAAGCGTCGGGCGCGATTGACGCCGCGCCTGCGGGGGCTATGGTCTGCTCAGGCGCCGCGTGGCGTGATCGAGAGATAAAGAGGACATCCCCGATATGACCCAAAGGCCAAACCTGTCGCACGGGCGGGGATACCTCGCTATTCCCGGCCCTTCGATTATGCCAGAGGCCGTTTTGCAGGCCATGCACCGTCCTGCGCCCAATATCTACGCAGGCGAATTGGTCGATATGATGCCGGGCATCATGGCCGATCTCAAACGTGTGGCGCGGACCAAGCATTTTGCCGCCATCTATATCGGCAATGGTCACGCCGCATGGGAGGCGGCGTTGAGCAATGTGGTCGCTCCGGGTGAGAAGGTATTAGTGCCTGCAACGGGCCGCTTTGGCCATGGGTTTGGCGAGATGGCAAAGGGTATCGGCGCGGATGTGCAGCTGATCGATTTTGGCAAGTCGTCGCCGATGGACCTTGATGTGATTGCCGAGGCACTGGCAGCGGACCCCGATCATCAGATCAAGGCAGTCTTGGCCGTGCATGTGGATACCTCAAGCTCGGTTCTTAATGACATCAAGGGGCTGCGCGATGTTCTGGATGCGGCAGGGCATCCTGCGCTTCTGATGGCCGATTGCATCGCGTCGCTGGGCTGTGACCGTTTCGAGATGGACGAATGGGGCGTGGATGTCATGGTCACGGGCTGTCAGAAAGGTCTTATGGTGCCGCCCGGTTGTTCGTTCGTTTTCTTCAACGACCGTGCCCAAGCGGTGCGCGAAGCGATGCCGCGGGTCAGCGTCTATTGGGACTGGACCCCGCGCAGCACGGCAACGGAATTCTGGCAGTACTTTAACGGCACCGCTCCAACGCACCATCTTTATGGGCTGCGGGTTGCGCTGGACATGATCCACGATGAGGGCATCGAGCAGGTCTGGGCGCGTCACGGTGTGCTGGCCCGCGCGATCTGGGCCGCATGTGACGCGTGGGGCGCGGGAGGGGATTTGCGTATGAACATCGCGGACCCTGCCAACCGCAGCACGGCAGTGACCTCCCTCCGTTTGGGCGGCAATGACGGAACGCGGTTGCGCAACTGGGTCGAGGCAGAGCTGGGTCTGACGCTGGGCATTGGCCTTGGCATGGCCGAAGTCGGCGATCCCGCGCGCGATGCGTTTTTCCGGCTTGGCCATATGGGGCACGTGAATGGTCAGATGATCATGGGGCTGCTGGGCGGTATGCAGGCGGGAATGTCTGCGCTGGGCATTGCGCACGGGCGCGGTGCGCTGGATGCTGCAGCAGATGTGATCGCGGGAGAAGCCTAGTTGCGCCGCTTCTCGATGAAGGTAATGACGTGATTGATAGCCCAACCTGTTGCGGCGACAGCAAGTAGACCCCAAATCGCCCAAAGCACCACGAATATCCACGTGATGTTTACGCCGAACATGAAAACGGCGGCTTGGGTGAAATTGGGGGCGCTGCCCGGTGTGTTCCGCATGTCCTACCTCTCTGATCAGTGGTCAAGATAGCGCCAGATTTTTGAACGTCAGCCTATTTCTGCGTCTTTCAGTGCCGCCGGCAGGGCCGTTGCAAAGGCGTCCAGCATCTCGGGTGTGCCACAGCTGACACGGATACAACGGTTTTGCGGTGCTACAAAGGGCATGCGCACAAAGATGCCGCGCGTGATAAGCCCGTCCAGCACGGACTTTGCAAATGCGGCATCGCGCCCGCAATCGAGGGTGACGAAATTGGTCGCAGACGGCAGCGACGCCAAACCGTTGTCGCGCGCGATATGTGCGATGCGGTCGCGGGCCGTCGTAATCTGCTCCTGCACCTGCGCCAGATAGGATTGGTCATTGAGCGCGGCCAGAGCACCTGCTTGGGCAGCGCGGTTCATGCCGAAATGGTTGCGCACTTTGTGAAAGGCATTGATGAGATCGGGCGCGCCAATCGCGTAGCCAACGCGCGCGCCTGCCAGCCCGTAGACCTTTGAAAACGTGCGCATGCGGATCACGCGGGGATCATCTGCGGGCAGGGGGAGAGCGGTGCCTTCTGGCGCGCATTCGACATAGGCCTCATCTAGAACGAGCAGCGTGCCTGCTGGCAGCTCCTCCATCGCCTTCGCGATCGCCTCGCCGCTGTGGTGGCTGCCCATCGGGTTGTCGGGATTGGCGAGGTAGACCAGTTTGGCATCTACTTCCGCCGCTTTCGCGAAAAGGCTGGCAGGGTCCTCATGGTCATCAACATAGGGCACAGTGTGCAGCGTACCGCCAAATCCCGCGACGTGGTAATTGAACGTTGGATAGGCCCCCGCCGAGGTCACCACCGCATCGCCAGCGCCTACAAACAGGCGCACAAGATAGCTTAGCAGCCCGTCGATCCCTTCGCCGACCATGATATTCTGCGGGGTGCAGCCATGGTGCGCGGCAAGGGCTGCGCGCAGATCAAAGCTCTCTGGATCGCCGTACATCCATTGTGGTGTTTCTGCCATGGCGCGGGTGGCGTTTGGAGAGGGGCCAAAGACGCTTTCATTTGCACCAAGGCGCGCGTCAAAAGCCTGACCGCGTGCGCGTTCCTGCGTTTCGGGCCCGACAAACGGGACGGTGGCGGGGAGAGATTCGGCGAGTGGTGTAAGGCGTGTATGTGTCATGGGCGCAGTTAATGCGCGATACAAAGCCTTGTAAATAGGGGCTAGCATACCTAAATGAGAATGGATCGCACAAATGGGGAGCGCATCATGGCCAATCTCACACGGCGCGGGTTTATCGGAACAGTAGCCGCTGCAGGCGCGCTGCGCGGGGCGGGCGTGAGTGTTGCCAAACCGCAGATGCGGCGCATTCTGACGCTGGTCTACGATAAAAGCCTCGGAATGATGCGTGCGGTGGAGCGCGTAGTACCCAAATAAGCGTGCCGCTACGTTTTTCTGGATCGCTGCGCCGACTTCTGATGTGGTGGTGAAAAGCCATTGCGAGGAGTGAGCCATGTCACGCGTATCCGTCACCTATGAAAACCACATCGCGCACGTACGCCTAACGCGCGCGGACAAGATGAACGCGGTGGATCAGGAGATGATCACGGCGGTGATTGCAGCGGGCAATGAGGTTGCCGCCTCGGATGCCCGAGCGGTCATAGTGTCGGGCGAGGGCAAGGCGTTTTGTGCGGGCATCGACATCTCGGGCCTGTCGGGGATGATCGGCAAAGACCCTGCGGAATTGCTTATGCCCCGCACCCATGGCAACGAGACGACCAACCAATGGCAGGAGTTTGCGATGGTCTGGTCCCGGATGGATATTCCGGTGATCGCGGCTGTTCAGGGAGTGTGTTTTGGCGCGGGTATTCAGCTGGCCTTGGGGGCTGATATTCGGATCGCCTCTCCCGATGCCAAGTTTGCCGTGATGGAGATGAAATGGGGCATCGTGCCTGATATGGGAGGCATGGTGTTGCTGCCGCGCTTGGTGCGTTCGGATGTGCTGCGCCGCATGACCTACACGGCCGAACCTATAGATGCCGCGCAGGCCGAACGTTGGGGGCTGGTAACAGAACTGGCCGATGATCCGTTGGCGGCGGCGCAGGCGCTGGCGGAAGTGATTGCGGGCAAGAGCCCATCGGCGATCCGCGCAGCTAAGCGCCTGATCGGCGTGGCCGAGACTGCGGATGCAGCAGCGGTTCTGGATGCTGAATCGCGCGAGCAGGTTGCGCTGATCGGCAAGCCGCATCAGATGGAGGTCGTGGCGGCCGCATTTGGCAAGCGCGCCGCGGTGTTCGACTAGCGGCGTATCTGCCTGATTATTCGGGTGGGATTGAGTTTATTGGAAAAATGAAGAGGGGCGCAGGAAGTGAAACCTGCGCCCCTCTTCATATTATCCGATCTCGTTGAGACGGTTCATAGCAGCCTGAAGCTGGTCGACTTCCTCTTGCCGCGCGGCTAGGTTTTCCTGAGCCTCGGCAACGACTTCCGGCGGGGCGGAGGCGGCGAATTTCGGGTTGTTCAAACGCCCGTTCAGGCCGCCGATTTCCTTGCCCAGTTTGTCGAGGGATTTTTGTAGGCGGGCCTTTTCCTCACCGATGTCGATAATGCCTTCAAGCGGCAAGCCGAAGGTGGCACCCGCTGCGGCAATAGCGACGGTTCCCTTGGGGAAGTCCTGTTTTTTTTCAAGGGTTTCCACACGAGCGAGGCGCTTGATCATGGCCTCGTTATTGTCCCACGCTGCTTTGGCTGCCGCGTCCATATCGGTGACGATCATGGGCACTTTAAGACCTGCGGGGACGTGCATTTGGGCGCGGGCAGAGCGGATGTTCTCGATCAGGGTAATGACCCAATTGAGCTCGCGGTCGGCGGCCTCATCGAGCAGGTCTGCCGTCGTGTAGTCGGGCCAGTCGGCGTGCACCAGATGCTTGTCACGTTTGGCCGTCTCTCCCCACAGCTCTTCGGTGATGAAGGGCATGATGGGGTGCAGCAGGATCAGGCATTGATCGAGCACCCAAGCCATTGTTTCACGTGTCTCTTTTGCGATCTCACCCGTGCCGTCGTCGTCTTGCAGCAGGGGCTTGGACAGCTCTACGTACCAGTCGCAGACCTTGCCCCAGACGAAGGCATAGAGCGCACTGGCGGCGTCGTTAAAGCGGTAGGTCTCGAGCGCGGCGTCGACTTCCTCACGCACGCGGGCCGTCTCTCCGATGATCCATTTATTGAGCGTGGCATTGGGTGTCGGGACTCCCGCGGGTGTGCCAGTGAAAACATCATTCATCTCGGCGAATTTATGGGCGTTCCAGAGCTTCGTGCCGAAGTTGCGGTAGCCTGCGATGCGCGCGGCATCGAGCTTGAGCGCACCGCCGAGCGACGCCATGGCAGCGTTGGTAAAGCGCAGGGCATCCGCGCCGTACTCGTCGATGATTTCGAGCGGATCGATAACGTTGCCCACGGATTTCGACATCTTCTTACCCTTGGCATCGCGGACGAGGCCGTGGAGATAGACCGTGTCGAAGGGAATCTGCTTCACGGTGTCGAGCTGCATCATCATCATGCGCGCCACCCAGAAGAAGAGAATGTCCTGACCCGTGATCAGATCGGATGTAGGGAAGTAGCGGTTGTACTCCTCCGTCTCCTCGGGCCAGCCGAGCGTGCCGATGGGCCAGAGACCGGAAGAGAACCACGTATCCAGCACGTCGGGATCGCGCCAAACCGGATAGATGAGGTCGGCCGGATCCTGACTGAATGCATACTTTCCGAGACTTTCGGAGAGAGCGTGGATTGCTTCAGCACGTGTTGCAACTTCGGTGATGCGGGCATGATTGAGAGGGGTGGGCAGGGCTGCAAGGATATCGTTGAAATCATCCGATGCGGCATCAACACTGGGCGCACAGGTGATATGGTCGCTGCCTTCGGGCAGGGATTGATCCATGAGCAAACGCCCGATTTCGACAAGGTCCAGCGCGCCATCGCCTTCGTCATCTATGAAACCTTCTGCCTTCAGATCGAGACTATACCAAACCGGAATCTGGTGCCCCCACCACAGCTGCCGCGAGATGCACCACGGCTCGATGTTGTCGAGCCAGTTGTAGTACACTTTCTCGCCACTCTCGGGCATGATTTTGACGTCGCCATTGCGGACTGCGTCGAGGGCGGGGCCCACGATCTGGTCGGTGTCCACGAACCACTGATCCGTCAAAAGCGGCTCGATCACGACTTTGGAGCGGTCACCGAAGGGCTGCATGATGGGTTTGTTCTCGACCAGCGGCACGGTTTCGGTCACGTCCGATTTATTGCCGTCCTCGTCCTTCACGGTTCGCATGACCTCGTGCATGACGGCGAGGCCTTCTGCGGTGACATCTGCCACGATCTTGTCCCGCGCGGCATAGCGGTCGAGGCCGCGGTAGTCGTCGGGGACCAGATTGATCTCAGTCACATCAGGGACGGGCGTATCGGTGAGCGAATGGAAGCGCCCCTCGCTGTCGGTGAGAAGCTTGGCAGTGGCTTCGGCAAATGTGCGCGCTTTTTCGGCGCTCTCGGCATAGCTGAGGCCGTCGCTGCGCATGGCCGCTTTCGTGTCCATCAGGTTATAGAGGGGGATCTGGTTGCGCTTGGCGACTTGGTAGTCATTGAAGTCATGCGCGCCCGTGATTTTCACCGCGCCCGAGCCAAAATCCTTGTCGGGGTACTCATCGGTGATGATCGGGATCAAACGGCGGTGCTCTTTCGGACCAACGGGGATCTCGCAGAGCTTTCCGACGATTGGCGCATAACGTTCATCCGAGGGGTGAACTGCAACCGCGCCATCGCCCAGCATTGTCTCGGGGCGTGTCGTCGCGATCGAGATGTAGTCGCGGGTCTCGCGCAACGTCTCGTTCCCGTCCTCGTCCTTCTCGATATACTCATAGGTCGCGCCGCCCGCGAGCGGGTATTTGAAGTGCCACATATGACCCGGTACTTCGGTGTTCTCGACCTCAAGGTCCGAGATTGCCGTCTCGAACCGCGGGTCCCAGTTTACCAACCGCTTGCCGCGATAGATTTTGCCGTCATTGTACATCTGCACAAAGACCTTGATCACCGCGTCGTGGAAATTCGGGGAGTTCTCGTGGCCCACCCGCGTGTCATTTGGTGCGCCCGACATGGTGAACGCGTTGCGGTCCCAGTCGCACGAATTGCCCAAACGCTTCATCTGGCCGATGATGGTGCCTGCGGTTTCTTCCTTGTACGCCCATGCATGTTCGAGAAATTGCTCACGGGTAAGGTCGGTGCGTTTGATCTGGCTCTCGGCGAGTTTGTTTTCCACAGCGAGTTGCAGGGCGATGCCCGCATGGTCCTGACCCGGTTGCCAGAGCGTGTCAAATCCGCGCATGCGGTGCCAGCGGGTGCGGATGTCCTGCAAGATGTGGTTGAACGCATGGCCAACATGCAGCGAGCCGTTGACGTTAGGCGGCGGGAGCATCACGCAATAGGTCTCGTCGCGCGATTTGTTTGCGCCAGCTTTGAACGCGCCTGATTGCTCCCAAGCGGCGTAAATGCGGGCCTCGGCCTCGCCTGCGTCAAATTTTTTGTCCAGTGCCATGATGCGGCTCCCGTCGGTGATGGATTTGCGCCTGATGTAACGGAGGACGCATGCAAGGGGAAGGGTGCACGATTATGACGCAAGGTGGGTGCTGGACACAGGCGTATGAGCCGATAGTGTGCGGAGTTGAAAAATAGCGCAGCGCGGGAGCAGAGTGTCATGGAAAAATTCGGGAAAAGTCAGCCGATATCACGGGTTGAAGACGTACGTTTTCTGACGGGCGAGGGGCGTTATGTCGATGATATCTCGCCTGAGGGAGCGCTGCATGCTTTTGCTTTCCGCTCGCCCGTGGCGCACGGCATCATCACCGAATTGGACGTGTCTGACGCGGCTGAGGCCGATGGCGTGCACATGGTCATCACCTGCGCTGACCTCGAGGCCGCAGGCGTGAAGGTCGAAATCCCGGGTGCAACGGTGAAGAATCGCGATGGCTCCACGGGTGCGGCGCCTGTGCGCCCAATGCTGGCGAAGGACCGTGTGCGCTTCGTGGGGGAGCCTGTGGCGATGGTGATCGCTGATACCTATGAGCAGGCGCGCGATGCGGCTGAATTGATCAGGTTCGACGTGGACGAGCTTCCCGCCAAGATCGAGATGGGCCGCGGCGGCGAGACGGTGCATGCCGAAGCACCCGATAATTGTGCGCTTGATTGGGGCATGGGCGACGAGGCCGCCACCGAGGCTGCGTTCAAGGCAGCGGCGCGGACGGTTTCGCTGGACGTGGGCGACAACCGCATCATCGTAAACTCGCTTGAGCCGCGCGGCTGTTACGCCGAGTGGGACGGGCAGCGCCTGCATGTAGCCTATAATGGCCAAGGCGTCTGGGTGCATAAGAACAATCTGATCAATGCCTTCGGGCTGGACGAGGACGCGGTGCGGGTAACCAACCCCGATACGGGCGGTGCCTTCGGCATGAAGGGAATGGCGTACCACGAATATTTCGTGATCAGCCATGCGACCCGCGTTTTGGGCAAACCTGTGCGCTGGATGTCCGAGCGGACTGAGGCCATGCTCACGGATAACGGCGGGCGCGATTTGACCTCTGTGGCTGAGTTGGCGTTTGACGAGGATAACAAGATTACCGCCTATCGCGTCCGCTCCAAGTTCAACCTTGGCGCTTACAACAGCCAGTTCGGCCAGTTCATCCAGACCCAATTGTTCAGCCGCGTGCTGGCGGGGGTCTATGACATCCAGACCACGTGGTTGCAGGTGGAGGGGTATTACACCAACACGGTGCAAGTTGACGCCTACCGCGGCGCGGGCCGCCCCGAGGCGATTTATGTGCTGGAGCGGATGATGGATCGTGCGGCGCGCGAGCTGGGAATAGATCCGCTCGAGCTGCGGCGCATCAACTTTATCAAGCCCGACCAGTTTCCCTATGCCACCGCCACAGGCGAGACCTATGACGTCGGCGATTTCAATAAGGTGCTGACGCGCGGCGCGCTGGAGGCGGACGTTGCGGGCTTTGCGGCGCGCAAGGCGGCGGATGCAAAGCGAGGGCTGCTGCGCGGGCAGGGCCTGTGCTATTACATCGAGAGTATTCTGGGCGATCCGAGCGAGGGTGCCGAGGTGCAATTCCACGCAGACGGCACGGTTGAGATTCTCGTCGGCACACAGTCGGGCGGGCAGGGGCATGAGACAGTCTATGCCAAGTTCCTAAGCGACCAGACCGGCATCCCGCTGGAGGCGATCCGCGTGATTCAAGGCGACAGTGACCGCATCAAGACAGGGGGCGGCACGGGCGGCTCGCGCTCGGTCACGGTGCAGAACAATGCGACGCTGGCCACGGTGAGCGTGATGACGGATGCGTTCAAAGCGTTTCTGGCCGATGAAATGGGTGTGCCGGCCGCCGAGATCGCGTTTGATGACGAGCGTTTCCGCGCGGAAGGCTCCAACCTCACGCCAACGATGTTGGAGGTCGCCGATATGGCGCGCGCGCAGGGGCGTGATGATCTGCTTACCCATCAAGCGCGGGCCACGCTGGAGGCGCGCAGCTTCCCCAACGGTGTGCACATCTGCGAAGTTGTGATCGACCCCGAGACAGGCATCGTGACCACCGACCGCTATACGGTCGTCGACGATTTCGGCAATCTGATCAATCCTTTGCTGGCCGAAGGCCAAGTGCATGGCGGCGTTGTGCAAGGCATCGGGCAGGCGGTTCAGGAGCGGGTGGTTTATGATGAGGACGGCCAATTGCTCACGGCATCGTTCATGGACTATGCCCTGCCACGCGCACAGGATGTTCCCTTCATCTCGTTCACGAGCGAGCCTGTCCCTTCTACGGCCAATATCATGGGCATGAAGGGTTGCGGCGAGGCAGGTACGGTAGGTGCGCTTGCCGCCGTATCGAACGCGGTGCAGGATGCGCTGTGGGAACAGGGCGTGCGTCAGGCAGACATGCCTTTCACGCCACATAAGGTTTGGGAGTTGCTGCAAGGTGAGGCCATCGCCGCAGAATAACAAGACACCGTTCCTGAGGCGGCTGTTTGGCCGCCTCTGGCACCGTCCCGACAGTGATTTCGGCCCCGCACGCCCCAGCAGGGGGCCACAGACCCATTTGGTGATCCTTGACGGGACCATGTCCACGCTCAAGCCCGGGTGTGAAACAAACGCGGGCCTTGCCTACCGTCTCGCGCAGGAAATGGGACCGCAGATTTCCATTTATTACGAGCCGGGGTTGCAGTGGGAAAGCTGGCGCACCGTGCGCGATGTTGCCATCGGGCGCGGCATCAACCGACAGATCAAGCGCGCCTACGGCTATCTCGCGTCGCGCTACCGTGAGGGGGATCGCATCTATTTGATGGGCTACTCGCGGGGGGCGTATGCCGTGCGCTCGCTTGCGGGGATCATTGACCGCGTGGGGTTGCTGCGCCGCGAAAGTGCGACCGAGCGCAACATTCGCCAAGCGTATCGTCTGTATGAGGATCAAGCTGATGGGCAGGCGGCGCGGGCGTTTGCGGCGGCGCATTGCCGCGAAACTGTCCCGATCGAAATGATCGGCGTTTGGGATACGGTCAAATCCCTAGGCATCAACGCCCCAGTGCTATGGCGGCTGAGCGTGGCGCGTCATGCGTTTCACAACCATGCGCTGGGCAGTTCTGTAAAACATGGCTATCACGCGTTAGGGCGTGACGAGACGCGGGTTGTCTACCGCCCCGTGCTCTGGCAGAGCGATCCGTCGCACCCTGCGCAGATCGAGCAAGTCTGGTTCCGGGGCACGCACGGCGATGTGGGCGGTCAGCTCGGAGGGCGCCATTTTGCGCGGCCCTTGGCCAATATCTCGCTGGTGTGGATGCTGGAACGGGCGCAGGACGCGGGCCTGCCGCTGCCCGAGGGCTGGCAAACGCGTTTTGAGCAAGACGTGAACGCGCCCTCCATCGGGACTTGGGCGGGGTGGGGCGCGCTGTTTGTGACGCGGCGCAAGCGTGTGGTCGGGGCTGATCCGTCAGAGCGGCTGCACGAGAGTATTGCGCAAGCTGCGGATACAGCCGGAACTGCCGCAGAGGTGTCATAGTACTGCCGCACTGGGGTTTTATCTGCTGGGGTACTTCCAATTCAGGAGACTACCATGCGCCGGGCTCTTTTCGCGCTTTCTTTTACGCTGCTTTCGGCTCCCGCCGTCCAAGCCCAGCCGATCAGCTGGGGGATGGCACAATGTAGTGCGTTGATGGGGGTGATGGCCCAGTATGTATCCCAACAGCCGCAAAAAGGATATCTGACTGACGCATCCGAGACGCTGTTTCATGCAGCGGTGTCACAATCGCAGGCGGAGGGGCGCAACCCTGAGGAACTGACCGACGTAAAAGCGCAAAAGCGTGATGCTTGGCTTGAGATGGGGTTTTCAATGGCGTTCAAGCAGGAGTTTCGCGACTGGACCGACTACTGTAGATCGCTGTCGCGGTCCCATAACATTGCCTTACACAAGAGCATGCTTAACTGACGGCTCAGGTAATTTTCATCACGATGCAGGTGGTCGAGCCTGTGGCATAAAGTTTGCCATCCTCTACGCCGCGGATTTCGCCGTGGGCCACACCGGTCGAGCGCCCTGCGTGATCTGTGGTGCCGATGCAATCCACCGTGGTGCCCAGCGGGATCGAGCGCAGGATGTTGATCTTGTATTCCAGCGTTGTGTAGATGGAGCCGCGCGGGATGCAGGTCATCACCGCGCAGGCCATCGCGGAATCCAGCAGCGTCCCGTACCAGCCGCCGTGTACCGTGCCCATCGGATTGGTCACGTTGAATTCGGGCGTGCCCCGAAAGACGCATTTGCCTTCTTCTACGCTATGCAGCGTGTAGCCCATCGTCGCGCCGATGGGCGGGCCGGGATTGGTGCCGTCGAGGATGCTTTGCATATATTCCAGCCCCGAGAGTTTGAGCGCCTCGGTGGCGGGCAACAGATCATCGGGAGAGGTGGCAAGGCGGCGCATATGGTGGCTCCAATGGTTAAGTCAGACCAGCCTAGGGGCGTTTTGCGCCGCTGCGCAAGATGTTACGCCACGTTGGAGAGTGTGGATTGCGGCGTGATCCCCATAGCGCGGCACACCGTGCGGGTAAGGTCGGGGCGGTTGAGCGTGTAGAAATGCAGCGCATCGACGCCTTCGTCCACCAGCGTGCTACACATCTCGGTGCACAGCGTGGTGGAGAGCAGATCGGTCCGCCCGTCGCGTTCCGCAGCACGGTAAGCGTCATCCAGCCATGCAGGGATTTTAGTGCCGCAGGTCTGCGCGAATTTGCGCGCCGAGGTCCAGTTGGAGACAGGCAAAATACCCGGCACAATCGGTTTGTCGATGCCAGCGGCGGCACATTGATCGCGGAAGCGCAGAAAGCTGTCGGCCTCGAAAAAGAACTGGGTGATCGCCTCATCCGCGCCTGCGTCAAATTTGCGTTTAAGGTACTGGATATTGGCGTGCTGGCTCGCTGCATCGGGATGGCAATCCGGGTAGGCACCGACGCGGATCGTGAACTTGTCTTGCAGGGCAAGCGCTTCGATAAGCTCAATGGAATTTTTGAACCCTTCAGGATGTGGCGTGAACCGCGTCTCGCCCGCCTGCGGATCACCGCGCAAGGCGACGATGTCGGTCACGCCTGCGGCATGGAACTTCTCGGCCACTTCCAACGTCTCGGCCACGCTGGCTCCTACGCATGTCAGATGCGCTGATACCGGCAGGCCCGAGGTGCGGTGCAGCACGGCGGCGGCATCATGGGTCAGATCGCGGGTGCTGCCGCCTGCGCCGTAGGTGACGGAGAAGAAGCGCGGGGCGAGCGGGGCGAGCGCTTGGGCCGTGTCCCAGAGCTTGAACGCCGCGTCGACGGTCTTGGGCGGGAAGACTTCGAAGGAGATGTCAGGGCTTGTCATGGGGCAATTCCTTTTTGAGTTGCCCTGTTGTTTCATGGATGTCAGTATGAGTAAAATTCATAACTTTCATATTCAACATGAGGTCGACCGCGTATGCACATCGAGTTCAGACACCTTCGCACGATTCAGGCGATCCACCGTGCGGGGGGGCTCGCACGGGCGGCGGATATGCTGAACATCACGCAAAGCGCGCTGAGCCATCAGGTCAAGGGGCTGGAGGATCAGGCAGGGGTGGAGCTATTCGTGCGCCGCTCAAAGCCGTTGAAGCTGTCGCCTGCAGGTCAGCGGCTCTTGAAGCTGGCCGAGCAGGTGTTGCCGCAGGTGGCGGCGTTGCAAGATGAATTCAGCGGTCTGCGCGAGGGCAGTCACGGTCGTATGCACATCGCGATCGAGTGTCACGCCTGTTTCGAGTGGCTGTTTCCCGTGCTGGAGCAATTCCGCCGCGCGTTTGGCGACGTGGATGTGGATATTCGCCCTGGCCTCGCCTTTGACGCGCTGCCTGCATTGCTGCGCGAGGAAGTTGATTTGGTGATCTCGAGCGACCCCGAGGAGATCGCGGGCGTGGAGTTTATTGAACTCTTTGATTACAGAGCAGTTTTCGTGGCCTCCTCGACGCATCCCTTGGCACAAAAGGCGCATATCGAGGCCGCAGATTTCCGCGACCAGACGCTGATCACCTATCCTGTGGAGCGCACGCGGCTGGATGTATTCAGCCAACTGCTCATCCCCGCCAAGGTGGAGCCTGCAGCCATTCGTCAGGTGGAACTTACGGCAGTCATCCTGCTGCTTGTGGCGAGCAATCGGGGCGTTTCCGTGCTGCCTGACTGGGTGGTGCGGGAGGTGAAATATTCCTCCGATTACGTGACGCGGCCCCTGACGGCGCAGGGGATCACGCGCCGCTTGTATGCCGCGATCCGCACGGATGATCGCGAGAAGCCCTACATGCAGGAGTTACTGGGACTGGCAGGGGTAGAGGCGCGCAAGTTGCAGGCGGTGTGAGTAGGTCGACGTTGGTTCGCTATGCGGACTTAGTTACGCTTGATATTTCATTGCGCTTAGCTAATTTCAGCAAGAAGGGATGTCCGAGATGTTCAATAGCGCCTGCCCAATCCTACCCAGTTCTGATTTCTCGGAAACAAAGGCGTTCTATGATTTACTTGGGTTCCAAGTGGCGAACGAGTATCCTGAACAAGGCTATTTGATCCTTGTACGGGACAACATAGAGCTTCATTTCTTCAAGTTCCCTCAACACGTTGCAGAGGAGTCTGACCATGGTGCTTATCTCAGAGTCAAAAATGCAAACGCACTCTCATCTGCGTATGAGAAACTAAAGCTACCGAAAGAAGGGATTCCCAGATTTAGGAAAGCGGAAGAAAAGCCATGGGGCGTTTGTGAGTTGATAATTGTCGACACCGATGGAAACCTCCTTCGGATCGGACATTTTTTGGAGAACTAAGCTGGGCCCTTTGGCCTCAAAGCCGGCGTTTGCCGTGTTTACAAAGATATATCCGCGCCACCCTTGAGGGGGCAGCGCGGATATTTTGTGTTAGATCACTTTTACCATGGCCTTGCCGTTGTTGCCGCCTGTCAGCAGCTTGATGAAGGCGTCTGGTGCGTTCTCTAGCCCTTCGGTGATGTCTTCCTGCACCTTGACGGAGCCGTTTGCGATCATGGGGCCGACTTCCTTGTGGAAGTCTCCCATGCGGTTCCAGTGGTTGGAGATGATAAACCCGTGCACGCTGAGGAAGTTCACCAAAATGGTGCGCCAAAGTTTGGGGGCGCTGAGGCCTTTCTCGATTGCGTCAGCGCCGAGACCGCCTTCATTGTACCATGAGATCATGCCGCAGATCGGGATGCGGCCGAACTGGTTCATCAGGGGCATCACCGCTTCAAGGACTTTGCCGCCGACGTTTTCGAAATAGATGTCAACGCCTTTAGGCGCGGCTTCCTTGATCGCTGCGCGGAGCTCGGAAGCGGTGCCATATGCTTTGTGATCCAGACAGACGTCAAAGCCGAAATGCTCGACGGCCATTTTGCATTTGTCGGGTCCGCCCGCGATGCCGACGGTGCGCAGGCCGCGTGACTTGGCGATCTGGCCAACCATGGAGCCTACGGGGCCTGTGGCGGCTGCAACGACGAGGGTTTCGCCTTCTTTCGGCTTGCCAAGCTCGGTCAGGCCGTACCAGCCTGTGAGACCCGGCATGCCGAGGACACCAAGAGAATAGGTGATGGGTGCCGTGTCCGGATCGATCTTGGCCAATGTTTTGGCGTCCGCCACAGCGTGTGTGGCCCAGCCAAAGCCGCCCATGACGAACTCGCCGACTTCAAAACCGCTCGCGTTGGAGACGATGATCTCGCCTACCGAGCCGCCTTCCATCTTGCCATCCACCGGGATGTTGGCGGCATAGGATTTTGCATCGTCCATGCGCCCGCGCATATAGGGGTCGAGGGACATATAGTGGACGCGGACGAGGACTTCGCCTTCGGCTGGTGTCGGCACGGGATGCTCTTCGAGGCGGAAGTTCTCGGGGGTAGGCGCGCCATCGGGACGGCTGGCCAATACGATCTGTTTCATGGTGTCTGACATTGTGGTCTCCCTTTCATTTGGGGCGACGGTACCGCACATGCGGGACCGCACAAGCGGCACGCTGCGTCACGGCAGGTAGGGATGGCCCTTGGCAATTGCGGCACTTCGGCGTAGGAGGGCGGAAATCCCATTTGATAAAGGCCGTGCGACATGGTTGGCAGTGCAAATCTTAACATCATGATCAAGGCCGCGCGCAAAGCGGGACGTGCATTGGTCAAAGACTTTCGCGAAGTCGAGCAATTGCAGGTCTCGATGAAAGGCGCGGGCGATTTTGTGAGCCGCGCCGATACCAACGCTGAAAAAATCCTCAAGGACGAGCTGCGCACCGCACGCCCGACCTATGGCTGGATCGCCGAAGAAGGCGGTGCCGAGGATGGCGAAGACCCCACGCGCCGCTGGATCGTCGATCCGCTGGACGGGACGACGAATTTCCTGCACGGGCTGCCGCACTGGGCGATTTCCATCGCACTGGAGCATAAAGGGCAGGTTGTGGCGGGCGTTGTGTTTGACGCCGCCAAGGAAGAAATGTTTTTCGCCGAAAAAGGCGCAGGTGCTTGGATGAACGAGAGCCGTTTGCGCGTGTCGGGCCGTCACAAGATGATCGAGAGCATCTTTGCCACGGGTATTCCCTTTGGTGGCCGTTCGGACCTGCCAGCGACATTGCAGGATATGGCGCGGTTGGCGCCGGCCTGTGCTGGTATCCGCCGCTGGGGATCTGCGGCGCTTGATTTGGCTTATGTCGCCGCCGGTCGCTATGACGGCTATTGGGAGCGTCGCTTGAACGCTTGGGATCTGGCTGCAGGCGTGATCATCGTGAAGGAAGCAGGCGGTTTGGTTGAGCCGATAAGCCCGCGCGGTGACATCCTCGCTGACGGTGAAATCATCGCTGCCAACGAGGCGATCTTCACCACCTTCTCAAAAGTTGTTCGCGGCTAGTCCAGTGTTCCTTCGGGATCGCTTCTGCCGTTCCGCCATGTGATCGGCTCGTAGTCTGGCGGGTGCGTATCTGCGATGCAGCCTATGTTGACGCCACTCATCAGCGGATTCGAAAAGCGCTGGTGGTGGGTGTAGATGCCGCAAGTTTTACAGAAATAATGCTGCGCCTTATGGGTGCCAAAGCTGTAGCAGCCGAGATTATCAGCGCCTTTGATCACTCGGAGCGTGTCCGAGAGCACGTCGATATTTGCTGCCTGCCTGCGTTTGCAAAACGAGCAGTCGCAACGGGCTACAGTGTCAAAACCCTCTGGCGCAAATCCTGTGATCTCGACCGCTCCGCAGTGGCAGGTGGCGGTCATCTGGAGACTCATTTGCGTTTCACCTTCGGCATAGCGTAGCGCGCCGCTGGATGGGGCGGATGCCCGTCGGTGCGTTCCCAGAACGTCCGTCCGCCGCGGTTGACCCAGAGCGGCACGGCAAGCAGCAGCCCCGCGATAAAGCCGCCTGCATGCGCCCAATAAGCGACGCCGCCCGTTTGAGGCGTGGCACCGAGGCCGCCGACAAATTGCATACCGAACCAGACCATCAGCATGATCCATGCAGGGATCGGGAAGATGCGGATGACAAAAAAGATGTCAACGCGGGCTTTTGGAAATAGCAAAAGATAGGCGCCCATGACGCCTGCGATGGCACCCGATGCACCCACCATGGGGATGAAAGAGAAGGGATCAGCCACCGCATGGGCATATCCCGACAGCGCGCCTGCCAACAGGTAGAAGCCAAGGAAGGGGCCATGGCCCATCTCGTCCTCGATATTGTCCCCGAAGATCCACAGAAACAGCATGTTGCCCGCCAGATGCGCCAAACCTGCATGCAGAAATAGGGAGCTGACGAGTGCGTTATAGCCTTCGCCTTCGATCATCAGGCGGCGGGGCAAGAGAGCGTAGTCGTAGTATAGTTGCGCCAATGCACGCTCATCGCCCGCGATGGGAAGCATGCTGAGAAAGATGCCGATGTTGGCCGCCATCAGCGCGTAGGTCACATAAGGCACACGGCCCGACGGGTTATGATCGCGGATGGGGAGCATTGGCGCAACGTCTGTGATCGGGTGCGTTTGGTCAAGGGGCGTGGTCGGGTCATAGGGGAGTATTTGAGTTTAATCGCAAAAATGAAAGGGGCGGGTAGTTCGGCAGCCCCCTCCTAAGGGGCAGGTTGCAGGTTCGAATCCTGCCGGGGTCGCCAAAACTGCCTGAAAAATATGGCTTATTTACAGGGCTTTGTGCAGGAGCATGCAGAAACTCCCGTGAGCTTTCGTGCCGAATTCGGCTGAAACGACCGAAATCTCGTACAAAACCTGTACAAAATTCGCACGTACTTGCGCATCTTGGGGCCTTCCAATGAGCTGGCGGGTTGCGAACACATGCGCGGAACGCAAGTTCGGCAGTGCAACGCGCAAGCAGATCATCATGTTTCTGGCCGACAAGGCGAGCGATGACGGCTCAGGTATCTGGTGTTCTAAGGGCACAATTCAGCGGCACACCGAGCTTGGAGAGACCACCGTCAAGCGAACCGTGCGCGAATTCCTCAAAGAAGGCATCCTCGTCGAGACCGGCGCGCGGACCTGCAAGAACGGTTTTACAGTCGTCTATCGGATCGATCTGACCAAGGTCGAAGCGCTTGAACCCACGCTGGAGCCCGAGATTGAGACGGGGTCCACGGTGGCCCCCGTCCAGTCTGACCCCGGTACGGGGGCCACTGTGGCCGGGGTACCGGGGCCACCACGGCCCCCAAACCATCCTAAAACCATCCATAAACCACCTACGCGCAAGCGCGAGGCGATGGAGGATGAAGAAGCTGAGAAGATTCTGGCAGCCTATCCCCCCGACCGACTACGTGGCAAAGCGGCCTGCCTTGCCCAGATCGAAGAGGCCATGAAGGACGGAATTGAACCGGACGATTTGCTGCAGGCCGTACGTTCCTACGCGACCGACAGCGCAGGTTTCACCCGCTCCAAGGTCTGCTTTTCCGACAACTGGTTCCAGTCGCGGCGGTGGCAGGCCTATGTCGAGAAGCAAGCGGCAGACCGCGAAAAGACAGCAACTTTGCAGGCAGATCACCATGCACGGCTGGCCTGCTGGATCAGTGATCGAAGCCCTATGTGCAAGCACATCACCGGGACTCAAGTAACGGCTTTGCTTGCCTCAAAGCTGGTGACGCAGGCGCAAATCGAAGCCGCAGGCCTCAGATCATGACCGCCACCGATCCCACCGAAGAGCAAACAGCAAGGCGACCCATGTCATACGCTGGCGCTGCTGACACGGGACCTTGCGAGGGGCGGCAAGCCTCCCCTTCGAACCCCACCGGCGCGGGCAAACCCCGCACCAAAGAGCCACTGACCGAGACTTTCGTCTTCCGGTGCACAGCGGCAGAGAAGGCTCAGTTGCGCGCCAAGGCCGAGGTCGCTGGCTTGCCCGCCGCGACCTTGCTGCGCGAGGCGCTTGGCCTCACCGAAGCCCGTCGCCGCAAGCCCATTCCCCGCGTTGATCCAGCGCTGGTGCTGGCTGTTGGACGCATCGGAGGCAACCTCAACCAGGTGGCTCGCTGGCTGAACCGTGCGATGCTGGTGGGCCGTGTTGACCTTGACGCGCTGACCGTTGCGCGCCGCCTGCTGACCATCGAACGCCAGCTCGCCCAGATCGTCGAGGCGTCGCGTCGATGCTGATCAAGTTTTTTCGCAATGGCAAAGGCGCGGGCGCGGGTCCGGTCGACTACCTCGTCGCGGACAAGGTGGTGGCCTATGACGACAACCGCGACCTGATCCGCGATGCTGACGGTCAACCGATGACGGTCACACGGGAGCCTTTGCCGGAGGTCTTGCGCGGCAATCCCGACCGCACCGAAGCCCTCATTGACGCCAGCCGCCACCAGTGGACCTACCGCGCGGGTGTGATCAGCTTTGCGGCCACCGACACCCCGACCGAGGAGCAGCAAGCCGAGGCCATGGACCACTTCGAGCGTCTAGCCTTCGCGGGGCTGGACCCTGAGCAATATGAGGTGCTCTGGGTCCGCCATACCCACGAAGGCCGGGTCGAGCTTCACTTCTGCACGCCCCGCCTGGAGCTGACGACGGGCAAGAGCCTCAACATCGCGCCGCCCGGATATCAGGACGCCTACGACAGCCTGCGCGACGTGATGAACCAGCGCCACGGCTGGGCCGATCCGATGGAGTTGGAGCGCACCCAAGAGGTCCGCGATACCATCGAGACCCCAACCCGCGTGCAAGGCCGTGACGAGCTGCATGCATGGCTGCAAGACCAGATCAGCGTCGGTTACGTCACCGACCGTGCAACCATGCTCGACGCCCTCACCGATGCGGGCTTTGACATCCCGCGCGCAGGCAAAGCCTACCTAACCGCCAAAGATCCCGAAACCGGCGAGCGCTGGCGTTTGAAAGGAGAAATATTCCATGAAGACTGGCAAGCCGACCCGGCTGAGCGAGAAATTGAACGCGGAACTGGACACGATCCGGCAGGACTACGCCGCCTCGATGGCATCGCAGTTGGAGAGCTTCAGGACCGATTTGAGCAAAATTGCGACCAACGCGCATCGTACAATCGAGACCGATACCCGAACCTTTCTGCAACAGAACAAGAGCTGGCTGACGAACTCGCCCTGGCTGATCACGGGGACATTCTTGGTGGGGATCGTCTCGATGATGGCCGCGAGCTTGCTTTGGACGCTGATGCTGGCGAGCTCAGAGATGACGGACTTGGGCCTGACGCGGATCGACAGGGAGGACGGGACATGGCTGGTACTGGACCCGACCAAGACGCGCCTGCGGACCTGCACGCTGGGCGGCAGGTCAGTGACCTGCATCAAGATCGAGGAGAATTAGATGACGACACCCCTGACAGCCTTGGAACGCGACTTGCTCGCCTGCGTCGAGCGGTTGGTGACGGCCTGCGAGGTCTCAGCACAGGAATTGAGCGGGTTAGAGGAACGCTCGACGACGAGGATGCAGAGCCAGCTGGATGGATTGGCCGCCTGCGTGTCGGTGCTCATTCAATCGCAAACAGCGTCCGTGGCTGCGTTGAACGGCTTGTTGAGCGAGGGCTCGAACTACGGGAAGCTGCGCACGCAACTCGAGACCAGCTTGAAATTAGTGAAAGCCGCCGAAGAGAGGTTGAGACAGAGCTAGAAGAGCGGGAGGTCGAGATGGATCGGGGGATGACGCATTGAAGGTATGTACCTTTTGAACGCATCTCGTATTGAAAAGGGCGAGAACAGATGCCTTTTTTCGTAGCGCCTAGCCCAGTTGCGATTCGAGGCTATCGCGCATGAACTTGCAAACAGCCTTCTAAAGCCACCGAACGGTGGATTTACGTCGAATTATGCATATATCTGTAGCTCTGAGCGGCTGAAAACGGCGTAGTTCGGCAGAAAGTTGTGGCAAGTTGTCGAAATGTGTGGAACTCTGCTGATAGAGGTTGCTTTCAGATGAAAGCTGACGTACGAGCATCGTCCGATGAATATGACAACGAGAAAAACAATGCCGCAGTGCAACGGACAACTGAAAACTATGAGGCTCCAAGCGAAGCTGTCACAAAATGGCCTTGCTCGTAAGGCTGATCTTGATCGTACTACCGTCAGTAACGCTGAACGGGGCCTCGAGATCAGTGAACTCACTATGTCAAAGCTAGCGTCCGCACTGTCAAGCGAACTTGATCAACAGGTTCCGGCAGAGAGACTAATGAAGTAATTGGACGCCAAGGAGGGTGACCATGACTGAAACAAAAAGTAGAATGACTGCATCGCAAGCCTATGCTGCTGTCGCTCAGCAAGATGGGCTCCTGTACCATATTGCGCATGCACGTAAAGAAAACTCTGCAGATGATTATGATGGCAATGCCTTGAAGGCTACTTCGGCTGCGACATCGTCCTCAGATATCCAGCAGATGCGTGACGCATCGGCTCTCTTCAGAGAGCGCTCGATCCCTCGCGGATAATTCGTGTTATACGGAAACGTAAGGCGCCGTTTTAGGCGCCTTTTTTTATCCTAGGTGATGTATGGAAGAACTTCTTTTTGACGAGAAAACCATTCAAGAGCGATTTGAAGATTTTTTCGATGTAGCTGATCAATTTTGCTTGGACTACAATAAGGGTCAAGAAATTCAGGTAGAAATTGACCCCTCCCTTCTCTACCTAGCGGTCGTCGCCATCTATGATGATGTTGCGAGATATAAAGCGTATCATCTTAAGAACCCAGTGAAGCAGAAATCAAACCCCGTGAAACGGGCAGCTTACGCTGTAAAGTGGTTAATGCACTTTTCCCCCCTGACGTTCCCACAGATGGGCCATATCTCAGGGCAGAGCGGGCCTGAGAATGGTGACACGCTCGCAAATGCGATGTTTGCCCTGCACTTCGCAATGATTAACTTGCGTGTTCACACTGGCGTCAATTTTAGCCTTAAGCGAGAAACCCAGTTCGAGTTGATATACGATCTTCTTTACCGTGGTCTCACAACCGATGCGCTCATTCTTCTTTTTGACATCCTATGCGATCTTGCAAGCACAGGTAGCGTGGATGCTGTCATTGAACTCTAAAAGAGGGCTAGAAGGACTTTCCAGAGCGTTGTTGCTGTCGGAACGGCTATAAAACAAAATGAAACTAAGTACGCACCGTAGATTGCTCGCCTGGTTTTGATCTTCGAAAGGTTTTCGATAGCGTAGTGGGTTTGAAAAAGGTCAGCCACTGGCTGCGACTTAGCTCTTAACCAAAACTCTCGGTTTTCTGAGGTCGTGTTATCTTGAAAGCCCAATGCCCTGGCGGCTTTTTGATTGTCCGCGGTCAGGTCGAAGTTGAAGGCGAGATCCGCCCCAAAATCTACATTTAGATGATCCTGCAGCTTTTTTGCGCGATCCTTCGTGATGATTCGGGCCTCTGCCTCATAGTAGTCATACTCAGTCTTGAATTCCTTTACGACCATTGGACAAAGAGCATTATATGCCAAAGTACTAACAGAGAAGATAATTAAACCAAAGTAGAGGAAGAAAGAGTTGCGCCTGGATATTTGTGCCGCATCCTCCTGATCCATACCAAGAAAGTCTGCACTAAGATTTATAAAATCATTGGCAGCTGTGCTGAAAAGTATGAGCGATCCAAAGACAGGTATTAGAATTGTCATTCGCGAGATCGGAGATCTTCCCAAGCCACGCAAATCGTACCAAGTTGGGCAATCTGGGATATTGATAGTCATTTAGGAAATGTCCTATGAGGAACTCGTCTCAAAGTTAGACGATTTTTCATCGACGGTCTAAGCCCTTCTAACTTTTTGTTCATTTGCGGTGAACACGTGATAAATGCCATGTCACGGTTTGATGGGTTTCTATCCATTGGGCAAACAGGGAAGCAGAGAGGTTTCTCGTTCAGCCACTTCTGCGACCGTCAGTGATGGCAATGAACTCAAATCAACACGAAACCTGACTTGATCGATATGCGATGGCACAGTTCGGATCGCGGGTAAGTCCTTCATGTCATACCACCGCAGTTTGGTGGCAGCATATGCTTCGTCGAAGGTTGCCTCACCTCCATTTGGCAGCCCCATAATCGCGACCAGAGCGCTCTCGACTTTCATCACCAAGTTCGCATCGTGAGCGACCCTTTCTTTCACTCTGGCCGCAAGACTGCGCACGGACGTTCCACCGGCAGCTTCTAAGACATGGGTAGAAGCAACGAATGCATTCTTACCGCTATCCACAATGAATTGTTCCAATGAAAACAAATGACGCCGATCACGTGTACCAGAAGCCTTTACCTCAATGTAACCGTCACCACACACTAAGTCATGGCGATCTGAGGGGGTAACGCGCCAGGAGCGGACGGCTTGCGTCGCGTTTTGGGACAAATACAAGACTAGCAACTCAGCAAACAGGCCAATTGCACCCTCGCGGCTTGGTTCTCCTGGTCGTTCAAGAAGTTCAACTAGTTCTTCGAGAATGCTCACAACTTCAGACTCATTCGCAGCCGTAAGTCGTGACAACACAATTTCACTGATCGAAACAAACGCGCTCTGTAAGTTTGGATCATCGGACTCACAGGCTACGAGTGAAGCCGTTATTTCCCGAGTGGTACCATCAATCTCGACATTGCAAGATGCTCTATGCTGTAATCGCAAACCCCGGCGAACCACCTCGCGAGTTGCGGGGCTTGAGGTTTCTACTAAGAGAGCAGGCCTCCCCGCTGAGTCGATTGCGAAATAGGCCATTGGCGATCTAAGGGCGACTGCGATGCTGAAAGTCGCTGATGTCGGACGATCAAGATCGTTCAAAAGTTCCTGCAACCTTTGTGGCGTCATTAGCTTGCACCCGATTGAACTAGAGTTCCTACCGCATATTTGCCAGGAATCCAGAGAGCAAAGGCCGGTATTTGTCGGAATGCGCCATCCTTCGTCTGAAGAACGTGCACCTGGAGAGAAGGTTCATCTCTAACCATGATCTCGCGGTCACCCGGATAAATGGGCATGCCTGTTCGTGGGTTGCGACCTTGATACAATTGCGCGATTTTGCCGGAGGTAATTTTTCGATCCCGAGGATTACCTTTGCCCATCTGATAGATGCGCGCCTGTCGATCACCACCATGTTTCTCGGCATATGCGTCAAGCTGCAACATTGCACCGTAGAGTAGGTCGCGCTGATCGCTGTCCGAAACCCGTATATCAGCCAAGAACGCCATGAAATCTGAGAGCTTCAAGGGGTCAGAGATCAAGTGCCGTTGCTCGAGAGTGCGATCGGGATGCCCCTGGTCTTCTTGAAAAGAAAGCTTGGCGGAAATCGTTTCAAGAAGTCGTCTATTTTCGAGCAAATCATCCCCGGAAAGTGCCGGGCGGTCCAGCGTAAGCCACTCTTCGTTTAAGCGTCTTTGTTTTACAGCCCTAGAAAGCACGTTGCGCCGCGTAGCCCGTAGCTGCGGATCGAGAAGAAATTCCCGCCTCCAAACCCTAAGTGGTTGGCCGTTCTTAGCAATTGGTTCCAATCGACCTCGAAGGTCCAGTTCGTGGCGCGCATAGTTCTTGAAATCTTCTCGGGTAGCGTCATCAATCCAAATACGAATTCGACCCAAGTAACCGCGCTTATACCCGAAAAACCTCGCACGTTGCTGGATGGCGTCTGCAAGACCTTGTCCGCGACTTCTAGCCAAATGTGTTATCGTCAAACCTTCTACGGTAAAGCCCCGCTCGATAGCTTGGCCTCCAATCAAGATGAAGGAGAAATGCCGTGCCCACGGTACTGGCGGAGCACCTTTATTTAGCTCAAGGATTTCCGTTCGTCTTAGTGCCAGACGCATATGGGGAACTAGATCTTCTAAGGGCGGCAGCGTACTGTCCGTTTTGGTCAGATCATCATGGGCCTTCCTAAGAACGCTGTCTAATGCATCTCTTTCTTCAGAAGCTGAGACTTTGGCATCATCCTGCAGTAGTTCGAGCCAATCCGATTTCATCCGTTCAACCCATTCTCGAAGCCTGGCATGGTCGCCCGTCAATCGAGATGGATGGATTAACATTGAGCGGTTTGCACCCGGTTCTTTGGTGAAGCCGCTTTCATAGTCGGCTGAAATACCGACCAGAAAGCATGCCAAAGCATCTCTGAGGCTTAGCGGAGGTCCCGCATCAGCATCTAGCGCATCGTCGACTTCGTTCGCTGGTATCCGGCGAAGATTGTCTTTCTCACGCTCTAGGAACAACTCCCGCCCGCCGACATAAGCGCCGCCAGGTTCGAGTATCCTCACAAATGATGGGGAAAGTGCATCGCTAATATCAATCAACAGGTTTGCTTGGGGAGTTGCAGTGTATTGTAGAAAGGTATGACTGCATTTCGCTCCAACTGACGAACGTAGCGAGTCAATGGAAGCAAATGTGGCGGTCGGCTTCGTTGTCTTTTTTGACCCAGCGTTACCGTCAAGACTTGCCTGATCGGCTTCATCATCAATTATTAGAACCGGAGCATTTGGCATTCTGAGTTTGCCAATCAATTTTTCAAGTGAGGCCAAGTTTCCCGCGTGCTTCATTACTGTTACTACGACAGTTCGACGCTCATCTGGGTCGCATTCCTCATCATCCCACTCGTCTAAGGCGCTTTGGATTGTTTGCGCATCAGCAGAAATTCTTGCTTCCTTGGTTGCCGCACTTCCGCCACCCCGTGGCCCAAGCACGTGCAGCCACGTTCGCTTCTTATCAAGTTGCAGGTCCTTGATCAGTCGGCCCTCGGTCTGACTGAGCAGATAGAGCGAAGTACCTCCGATTAGGATGACCATTGCGTAGCCATTATCCTTGGCAAGCGCTGCGACCGTCGTGAACGAAAGCGTCTTTCCACTCTGGACATAGCCTATCGCAAGACCAGCATCCGCCCTTTTGGGACCCTGTGGGTCCGAGCATCGAGAGAGTATGCCTCGGGACGCCTCTGCAAGCATTCGTCTTGCTGAAGCATCGTCCGGAAAAGTTCGTAAAAGTAGTCCTCCTGTTTCTTCACCCTCAATTGGATTCCATGTGCCGCCGATTGGAAGAGTTGACCTAATCGTCGCAGTACCTGTTTCACTCTTCATTCACTCATTCCTCTCAACGCCTTGTTTAAGCCTCTTACCGTTGCGGATGCTCCTACTTTGGCATCGGCATTCCCAAGTTTTGCCAGAACCTGCCCGATCGCTACAGCTGCCGCAGTCCGAAGCATTGCCTGCCAGGCTCTTTCATCATCATCCACAAAGCGTACGTTGAACGGATGATGTGCTGAGACTCGGATCACGATCTTCCGAGTGCCATCCTCAAGTTGACTATCAAGAATTCGCAGCCAGTCTTTCTCCGCATCGTCAGTCGTCGGTTGGACGTGAACTTCCCATGCCTGCCCATCTATCCTTGCAGTGAAAACCTCATCCGCTAGTGCAAGAACAGCGGCATCTTCTTCCTCAGCTACAGTTTTCAATTGGATGTCATCTGGTTCGGCAGCCGCTGCCATTCCCCGCTCAGCGTCACGAGCCGTTTCCTGAGCCGCTTTCTGAACGACTCTTTCTAGATCAAGCTTCGACTTCCGTGCCCGGAAGTCATCAGCCTGTTTGAGGAGAGGGATAGGGCTTTCAGCGAGGCGATCCTTTAAGAGTTCCAAAAATGCATCTTGCTCCTCCTCTTCCCATTGAAATCCATCCTTCGTATGTGAGACGTCGAACCCTTCGAGTTCAAGCTCGCCAAACAAGCGTTGACGACGAAAGCTGTTAGGACTTCCGAAGATCAAAGAAGGCTTAAATCCCTCATCCCCACTTCCTTGTATTAGTCGACCGCGGCGGAAAAGCGCAAAGCCAGCTCGACGGGTCCGGGCCGTCGCAAAGAGAGCGGCAAACCCCTTAGCGCTTTTTCCTTCGCCAAAGTCAAAATCGATCTCTTTGCGCCAGTAGATAGGCTCCGCATCCTTGTCCCAGTCCGGAGGCTGTTGAAGGACGATGGGTTCGTCTATTTCAAGAGTTTCACCTTTTACGACAAGATTTAGCCAACCTTCTCGAAGAAATTGCCGGTAGATGTCGGTTAGGTGCTCCTTGATTTTTCCAAGCGTCTTTGTGCGAGGAATGCGAACAACATCTCTGAGCTCAACAACGGTATAGTGAGCGTCTTTTCCTGAGTTCCTCTCTTCAGCAATTAGCTCCTCTGTCGAGCTACTTACGATGCTTGCAACATCAAAGCTGACCGTTCTTTCGACAACTTCTCCAAGTGCTTTAGTGCGCACCGACCACCGGGGTGCGAACCAGCAAGCAGCCGATTTCATACCCATGCCAAACTCAGACAGACCTGATGCATCTTCAGGTGCTTGGGCGGGACGAAAAGCACGCGGAAACTCTACTAGCGGAATGCCAGCGGCGTTGTCAGAAATTCTCATGACCCTGTTGTCGTCTATGTCAATTTTGACCGTGAGGCTGTTTGAGCCGAGTGCCGCCAACGCTTCGCGGTTAGCTTGAAAACTCTGCACCGCGTTGTCTACAAATTCGGCAATCGCAAACCATTCTTTGTAGTTTAGATGTTTGAAAATGCCGAGGACGCTGACTCCCGGATTGATTGGAACCTTTGGACTACTCATTACTATGTCTCAATGTATCGTAGGGTTAGGGCTGTCGTGCCCTAGCAAGCGAGAGGCAACTGCTTGAATTACATCGACATTAACTGCATTTCCCAATGCCTTGTATGCTGCCTGACGGGTCTTAGGCATGTGTTCGAATGAGCCCATGCTTTGAAGCCGAGCACATTCCCGAACCGTCATATATCGTTCCTCCCAACCGATAACTGGAACCTGACTAGAGGTTAACGCTACGAGCGAAGGTGCGACTGTCGGTCGTTTCACCCGGATTCCGGAAGCTCTAAACTGAATTATGCCTTTGCGAATTTCTCGGGGCCCGTCTTTCCAGTTCCATTCCAGCTTCTGAAAGCTGGGGGCGAAGGGATGGATGGAAGGTAGCCAGGCATCGAAAGATGCTGGGTCAAAACCATAGAGTTCCCTGTTCTGCGCTATGAATCGCTCCTTCCAACCTGGGAATTTTGATTGGTTAGTCTTCGCGTAAGGTGGCAGGTTTTCCCAATCATCTTCGTAGTGACCATTTAGTAGTTCCCCAAAAGAACCCCGAAGCCCTTTCAAGGCATGGGGAGGCAGGGAACTCGGCGTATGGCCTACGTAGGGGTAGCTGGCCCCAAACTCTTTGGCCCAAATTGGGAAAGAAGGCATCGGCATGTCCTCGGGGTAGATGTCGAGAAAGCGCTGCCATGCATCGAGATAGGCGATGAAAGTGTCAGGCAGGTATTTTGCATCATTTGGGCGTTCTTCAAGGATTTCACGAATATCTAACTCATCACGCGAACGGCGTCGGCCTGGCCAAACAAATTCTGATAATGACTCTTTGCCTTGTTTGGCGACAATAATCGCACGCTCACGAACTTGCGGCACACCAAACATATGAGGCGAAAGAAGCGTCGATTTAACATCGTAACCGATTTTGGTAAGTTCCGCCTCCATTCCAGCCCAAGTTCTACCTCCTTCGTGACGTAGTAGGTTAGGGACGTTTTCTAGAATGACATGACCGGGGCGTCGAAACTTAAGAATGCGCAGAACATCGTCAAACAACGTTCCAGAGCCCGGATAATCCCGCCCAAGCTGGGCTCCCGCTTTCGAGAAAGGTTGACATGGAAAACCTGCACACAACATGTCATGCTTTGGAATTTCATCGACGGGTACTTTTGTGACATCGCCTCTCGGGCGTATGCCGTGGTTCAGCTCATATAAATCGATAAGTTCGGAATTTAGCTCAGAAGCCAAAACACAATCATGACCAAGATTTGCAAGCGCGCGATGGAAGCCTCCCAAACCCGCAAAAAGATCAATAAATTTCATCGGTACCTCGAGCTAATTTGCGCAAAGCGCTCTGAAATTTCCGTCCAATTACTCAAAAATGGATCGATTGCCGGCTGACAAAGGGGTTAGTCATTTGCAAGCCTCTGCAATCTACGGCTGAAAAAGTGGAGTGTGAAGACTGAACCCGTCAATATCGGAACAAGAATTCCCGCAAGAACCACCAGAGTAATTTGCACCGCGATCAACCAACCCGCATCAATGGTGTAATCGAAAAGCCGAAATCGCAGAAACCCCACTAGATAGAAGACGCAAACAGCAGCGTGAATTGTGTATAGAGGTGCGAGCGGTTCGATTGCTTCGCGGCATGCACGATCTAACGCGGCCTGCCTCACGCGCCGCCAGTGCTTGGTTGGTCCCTTCATGATTTACTCCCTTACTAGCTCGATCCAAGTGTGAACGTCATCATCCGTCACTTCCCGCCCTTCAACCTGGGACTGATACCAGCGGGCGACGATGGCCCCGCGTTTTTCGCTTTTGATCTTGATGGCTTCTTGATTGAGGTGCTGGTCGAGCGAGGTCTCGATCCTCTTGAGTGCGTCAAAGTCATGGGCTGCGCGGACCGCTTTGGTCCCTAACAGTATCCAGGCGGCGTCCACGTCGAACCGATCAGCCATGGCGACCAGTGCTTCAACCGGCAAGCCGCGCTGGCCCTTTTCATAGCTGTGATATGCGCGATGAGAGACCCCAATCGCCTCTGCCATGGCGGTTTGAGTCAGGCCGACTTCATTGCGCGCAATCGCAAGGCGCGCACCCATGGAAGTGAAGACAGACTTAGAATCCTGCGCCATGCAAGGTTTCCTATTGACGAAACCGTCACATCGCGCGAAACTGCACAAAATGACGTATAATTACATTCATTACCATCTGACCACGTCAGAAGGTGCGGAACAAGCGATTCCATGCGTACAGGAAATTCAACCCGAACGGACAAGGATGACTGAAATGGCAGAAATCGACAAAACCGACAGCTCGCAAATCTTGGGGCTAGGGAAGACGCCAGCTCAATGGGTTCAGATCATGGCTGAGCGAGAGATTGAGATTTCTGAGCGCACACTGCGAGAGCGGGCAAACGAGACGGGTGCGTTCTATCGGCTTGGTCGCACTATGCTGATCACGCCCGAGCAGATCGACACTATTTTTGAAGGAGGTCAGTCATGCCGCTCGAAATCTACAAGAGGGGCCGGGTTTACTGGGCGAAAGGTTGGGTCGAATACAACGGCAGGCGCATCGCAGGCCCATACCGGCGAAGCACTAAGGCATCTACAGAAGCAGGCGCACGGGACTGGGTAGCTCGCGAAACAGAGGCACAGATTCACCGATACGTTTTCGGGGATGAACCGCGCATGACCTTTTCTGACGCGATCTTGATCTACAAAGCATCCCCGAAAGCGGCAAAACAGCTCATGCCAATCGTCGAAGAAATTGGCGAACTGCCGTTGTCCGCGATCTCAGGCAGGATGCTCAAAGAACTAGGGCCAAAGTTGAAGCCAGATGCCTGCACGGACACATGGTGGCGGGAAATTGTCACGCCCGCTAGTGCAGTGATCAATAATGCCCATGATTTGAAGAACACGCCAATGATCCGCGTAAAGGCATACGACAACTTTGAGCGGATCGCTCAAGACAAGCGACGTAATAGACCGAGTCGTGTGGAGCGAAAACCAGCGGACAAAGAGTGGATCGATGCGTTTTGCAGGGCTGCTGATCCATACAATGCTGCATTGGTGCGCTTCATGTTTGAGACGGCGGCGCGGATTGATCAGGCTATTTCGATTGAACCAGACGATCTGCGGCCCGCCGAAAACAAGGTCAGGGTGAAGGCACAGAAAGGTCATCCCGAAAGTTGGATCACCGTTTCCCCACAGATGATGGACGAGTTGCTGGCCTTGCCAGCCAAGCGACCCAAGAACCGCAAGACTGGCAGGCTCATGAAACCGCGCGTGTTCGGCTATGGCAGCTCGACAGGCTATAACACGCGATGGAAGACCATCTGCAAACGGGCAGGCATCCCATACATATCCGCACATCCTGCAGGACGGCACGGGTTCTTCACCGAGTTGGTTGTCCGCCAAGGCGTCGATCCGGTCACCGCAGCCAAGGCGGGCCCGTGGTCCGACCCTAATTTGCCCATGCGTATCTATGCCCATGCGGAGACCGATGAGGCCGATGTCAGAGCCCGTTTTCGTACAAACTATGTACAGGAGGAGCCTGTACAAACACCCAAGCAACAGAAATCAAAGAAGGAATAGCGCTATGAACGGTTCCCTCCTAAGGGGCTGCTAAGGGAGTTAGGCCGAGGCGCCGAGGAGGGCGGCGTTGCCGCCTGAGGCGGTTGTGTCTACGCAGACGTGGCGCTCGGTGCGGACGCGGGCGGTGTCGGGCAGGCCGCGTAGCAGGGGGATGATCGGACCTGTGCGTTTGGCAAGTGCTTGCTCGTAGCTGCGCGCGGTGTCCACGTCGCCCCACCATAGGATGCCGCCGTATTCGGGGCCAGTCGTTAGGCTTTCGGGACTGATGTTGCCTGTTGCCATCACTGCGACGCCGCCCAAGGCATCCACGGCGCGTTTTTGTGCCTCGGCGGTCTGGCGTGTTGGGCCTGCGCACAAGAGGGCGGCGCGGGGCAGGGTGGAGAGGCGGTTGCTCTCGCCCGTGGGGCCGGGAAGTGACAGGGTGTCGATGGGCGTCCTGCTGTGGGGCGGAAGAGCTGGCAGGCTGCCTGCGGTCTCCCATGGGGGAGAGAGTTCGGCCAGATCAGGCGCTGCAAAACGCGGCAGATAGTTGGGGCCGCCCGCTTTGGGGCCTGTGCCCGAGAGGCCCTCACCGCCGAAGGGCTGCGAGCCTACAATGGCGCCGATCTGGTTGCGGTTGATATAGATGTTACCTGCCTCGATCCGCTCGGACACATATTGCACGCGGTCGTCAATGCGGGTGTGCAGGCCGAACGTCAGGCCATAGCCTGTGGCGTTGATGGCGTTGATAACCTTGTCCAACTCGTTTGATTTGAATGTTACCACATGCAGAACGGGGCCGAAGATTTCACGCTCCAGATCGCTGATTGCGTCGAGTTTGATAATCGTTGGCGCGATGTAGGTGCCATGATCAGGTGTGGAAAGCTCCGCGATAAGACGACCCTCGCGGCGCGCCGTCTCGATATGGGCGGCGATGCCTGTGCGGGCGGCCTCATCAATGACGGGGCCGACATCTGTGCTCAGGTGCCACGGGTCGCCGATGTGCAGGGCCTGCATCGCGCCGATGAGCATGCGCTGGAAATCTTCGGCGACGTCCTCTTGGACATAGAGACAACGCAGAGCGGAGCAGCGCTGGCCAGCTGACTGGAAGGCGCTTTCCACGATGGCTTGGACCGCCTGCTCGGGCAGGGCGGTGGAATCGACGATCATGGCGTTGAGGCCGCCCGTCTCCGCGATGAGCGGCGTACCGGGGGCGCAATGATCGGCCATCGTGGCGCGGATGCGCTGGGCCGTGGCGGTCGAACCTGTAAAGGCCACGCCGTTGATACGCGGGTCGGATGTCAGTGCTGCACCGATATCGCCTGCACCCGGCAGAAACTGGAGCGCTGTGAGCGGCACGCCTGCTTCATGTAGGACTTGGGTCGCCATAAAGGTGATGAGCGGCGTCTGTTCTGCGGGTTTGGCGAGAACGGCGTTGCCTGCGGCGAGGGCGGCGCTGATCTGGCCCAGATAGATCGCAAAGGGCAGGTTCCATGGCGAGATGCAGGTGAAGATACCTGCGGGCGGCATATTGGTTGCTTGGCCTGCGTAATAGCGCAGAAAGTCCACGCCTTCGCGCAGTTCGGCTACGCAGTCGGGCAGGAATTTACCCGCTTCCCGCGCCAGTAGGGCGAAAATCTCGCCGTAGCGTTTCTCATAAATGTCGGCGGCGCGCAGCAGGGCCGCGCGGCGTGTCGCAAGAGGGGCGTCCCACGGCCGGGCGGCGTCCAATGCGGCTGCCACATCTGCGGTGGTGGCGTTGTGGACCATGCCGGGGGAGGTGCCGCCCGTCGGGTTCTGCACCTCTTGCGCATCGCCGCCTTTAGTCCCGCCGACGATGATGGGTGTCGCCGTCCATGTGGCGGTGGCAAAGGGGGCGCGTGCGGCTTCCAACGCCTCTAGGGTGGGCGTGTGCGTAAGGTCGAAGCCCTTGGCATTCACGCGCTGGGGGCCGAAAATCTCGGGGCCGCGCGGGATGGTTGGAATGCTCTCTTCCAGTTTCGAGAAGGGATCGGCCGCGACAACCTCGGGGGCGACATCCTCGTCCACGATCTGGTTGACGAAGCTGGAGTTTGCGCCGTTCTCCAGCAAGCGGCGGACTAGATAGGCAAGCAGGTCTTTGTGCGCGCCCACAGGGGCGTAGATGCGGCAACGGCTGCCCTCTTGATCCAGCACGATGTTGTGCAGTGTCTCGCCCATGCCGTGCAGGCGCTGGAATTCATAGAGCTCTTTGTCCTGCCCCATGTGCAGTACAGCAGCGACAGTATGGGCGTTGTGGGTGGCGAATTGCGGATAAATACGATCGGTCATGCCGAGCAATCTGCGGGCATTGGCGATGTAGCTGACGTCTGTGGCGGCTTTGCGGGTGAAGACGGGAAAGCCATCGACACCTTCGACTTGGGCGCGCTTGATCTCGGTGTCCCAATAGGCGCCTTTGACGAGGCGGACCATGATGCGGCGGTCATGGTGCGTGGCCATGTCATAAAGGGCGTCGATGGTTGCGCCCGCACGCGGTCCGTAGGCCTGTACCACCACGCCGAAGCCGTCCCAGCCCGAGAGCGCAGGTTCACTCATCACGGCGTTGATCACGTCGAGCGAGAGGCCAAGGCGGTCGGCTTCTTCCGCATCTACATTCAGACCCATGCCAGCCGATTTGGCCAGCAGGCAGAGCGCGCGCAGGCGGGGCACGAGGTCTTTCATCACGCTGGCCTCTTGCGCCACCTCATAGCGCGGGTGCAGCGCGGAGAGTTTGACGGAGATGCCCGGATTTTTGCGGATGTCTTCGTGCGTGCAGCCCTTGGCGATTGAGGAGATCGCATCGGAATAGCTCAGATGGTAGCGACGCGCGTCACTTTCCGTGCGCGCAGCCTCGCCGAGCATATCGTATGAATAGGTATAGCCCTTGGCCTCCATCCCGGCGGCGCGTTTCATCGCCGCTTTGATATCTTCGCCCAGCACGAACTGGCGTCCCATTTCCTTCATGGCGCGGGCGACGGCGCTGCGGATCACAGGTTCGCCCATGCGTTTGATCGCTGCGCGCAGGTGGCGCACTGGGCCGGGCTGCTCATCATCGAGCACGCGGCCCGTGAGCATGAGCGCCCAAGTGGAGGCGTTGACCATCGTGGAGGTGGAGTGGCCCAAGTGGCGGCCCCAGTCCGAGGGCGCGATCTTATCCTCAATGAGGGCGTCCATTGTCTCTGCGTCAGGCACGCGCAGCAGCGCCTCGGCCAGACACATCAGCGCCACACCTTCATCGGTGGAGAGGCCGTATTCGGCGAGGAAGACTTCCATCAGACCAGGAGACGTGGTGCCGCGGATATCGCGCACAAGGCCAGCTGCCTTGGCAGTGATATCACGGCGGTCTTGCGCGCTCAGATTTGCGGTTTCAATCAGAGCGGCCAAAACGGTGTCGGGCTCGGCATATGTGCCTGTGTCGAGGTCAGCGCGCAGGGAAAGGGATGTGTCACGTGCCATTTGGATGCTCCATAATGCGATTTCGACTAGAATATCACGGTGTTTGCAGGCATGTTGACTGAAGAATGGCATAATGCAGGTCTAAAGGCGTTAATAAGGGGCGAAATCATGGTTCAAAACACTTCTGATCTGGATCGGTTCGATCAGGCGATTCTTGCGACGCTTGCCGAGGACGGGCGGATCAGCATCACTGACCTGTCCAAGCGGATCGGACTGTCCAAATCCCCCACCCAAGCGCGGCTGCGGAGGCTGGAAGAAAATGGCGTGATCCTTGGCTACCGTGCCATGCTTAATCCGATCAGACTAGGCCTTGATCACGTGGCCTTTGTCGAGGTGCGCCTGACGGACACACGCGAGGCGGCTTTGGCGGCCTTTAATGCGGCGGTGTCACGCGTGCCGCAGATCGAGCAAGCCCATATGATTGCAGGGAACTTTGACTATCTCCTGAAAGTGCGGACGCGTGACATGAATGATTACCGCGGGTTCTTGGGGGATACGATTTCCACGCTGCCTCATGTGGCGTCGACCTCGACCTATGTCGCGATGGAAGCTGTGAAGGAGGTCATGCTGTCGGAGGGGGCGTGACCCCGAGGGGTTGACCCCGCAGGCGGCTGCGCCACTTTTGGGTCATGCGTATTCGTTTTGCCCTAGCCGTGATGGTCGGCCCCGCTCTTGCTTCTGGCGCGTTTGCGCAGGAGTGCCCTGCATCTGCTGATGTGAGTGCCGAGATGGAGGAGCTTTTTGCGCGAGCGCAGGCTGCGAGCGATTTTCGGGAGGGGCAGGCGGTCTCGGATGCGATGTGGAAGGTCTGGCTCCGCGCGCCTGACGAGGTGGCCCAGCAAGCGTTGGATCGCGGCATGGCGGCGCGCAGCAGTTTCAATTTCCTCGAGGCCTTTGCACAATTTACCAAGTTGACAGAGTATTGCCCCGACTATGCCGAAGGCTGGAACCAGCGGGCCTACATCAGTTTTCTGCGCGAGGACTATGAGGCGGCGCTGGTCGATCTGGACCGCGCGCTTGCGCTGCAGCCGCGCCATGTGGCGGCGCAATCGGGCAGGGGGCTGACTTTGATGAACATGGGCCGCATTGCAGAGGCGCGCACCCAGATGCTGGAAGCCGTGGCAAATAACCCATGGCTGTCGGAGAAGGCGCTTTTGGCCGATGGCGCGCCGCTGGGGCGCAAAGGTAAAGACATTTGAGACATTTACACCGCCCGTAAGCACGGTATGTTGCAGGCGATGCGGGCGTGGTGGAATGGTAGACACACCAGACTTAAAATCTGTTGGGCGTAAGCCCGTGGGGGTTCAAGTCCCCCCGTCCGTACCAGTTTTCCTTCAGCAAGATACCGCGCTGCACGTTTGGGTTGGCGCAACCAAGATCGGCTGCGCCAGCGTTCGCGGATTAGACCTTCAGTGGGGTATCACTGCGAGTCCAGGCCAGCGGTTTCACCGGTTCGTCAAGGGGGGTCTCGGCTACGTGATTGATGTAGTTTGATATTACTTTTTGCGACAGACCAAGGATGATGTCGAGCACGGCGCGGTGGCTGTAGCCTGCGGCGAAGAACGTGTTCATCTGTGCTTCTGACACCGTACCACGAGAGCGTACCATCTGGATTGTGAATGTCCGCAATGCCTCGAGCTTGTCGGAGGGAAGGGGCGTTTCATTGCGCAGAGCTTCGGTGATTTCGTCGCTGACCTTCATGCGCATGGCGATGCCTGTGTGCGCGGGTACGCAATAGTGACATTCGTGCTCCACGTTGATGGCCTGCCAGACGACGGTCATCTCATCAGCGTCAAAGGCTGTTTCGGTGAACAGCTTGTGCAATACCTGATACCCTTCAAGCACCTGAGGGCTTTCGGCCATGACCTTATGCAGGCCAGGCAAGCGGCCAAAAGCCTTCTGGCTTTGCTCCAGCAGGGGTTTTGATCCGTCAGGAGCGGTGTCGAGGTCGTGTGAGGGAAAATCAGTCATGTCGTTTCCTTTTCTATAAGATATGTCCCGTTTGTTCTTTCTTGAGTGATTGTTCAAGTATATAATTGAGCGAACACTCAAAAAGGTGAAATCGTGCCGCGCAAGCCTGAATACGACCGAGACGAGCTGATCGACCGCGCCCGCGACTTGTTCTGGAAGCAGGGCTGGGCGGGCACATCGCTCAAGGATCTGGAACATACGCTTAAGATGAAGCCGGGCAGTTTTTACGCGGCCTTTGGCTCCAAGGCGAAGCTGTTTGAGCTGGCGTTGGACCGGTATGCGCAGGGCGGGGTGCGGCGTCTCAAGGCGCTGGCCGATACGCATGGCGCGCTTGGCGCGCTTCAGCGCTATCCCGCAATGCTGGTAGAAGGAGAAAGCGCACCGGCAAAGGCCTGCATGCTGGCCAAGGCGGTGCTGGAGACAGGTGGGAAGGAAGATGCTCTTGCCGCGCGGGCCAATGCGCATCTGTCAGAGATGGAAGCCACATTCGCGTGCCTTTTCAGAGCAGCGCAGGCGCAGGGAGACGTTTCAAAGGAGGCTGATCCTGACAAGCTGGCACGCCGCTACCAGTCTGATCTGCTTGGGCTGCGCGTGTCAGCAGAGCGCAGCGGCGTGGATGCAAAAGCTATTGCCCGCGAGATTGCGGAAGGTTTGACAGCGTAGCGGCACGTATCACGCGCCGCTACTACGCTAGTCGCGCTTGCCCGCGAACCGCTCCGCCCATTCCTCACGCTGCTCATCGGTGATCTTGGCAAACAGCACTTCGGGCACTTCGAATACGTGCCCAGCGGGGAGTTGTGACACGGCGGCGGGAACGTCGTCGGGCCAGCCTGCGTCCTCTATCTTCATGCCTGCCAGCATCTTCGCCGCCGCATCGGGGATGAAGGGTGCTGCGAGGGTCGCGTAAAGCGGGATAAGGTTCAGCGCGAGGCGGGTTTGCGCTGCCGCCTGATCGGGGTCGGTCTTGAAGGTGCTCCACGGCGCTTGGGCTTGGAGGTATTCGTTGCCAGCGGCCCAGATCGCGCGCAGCTCGGCTGCGGATTTGCGCACTTCCATGGCGTCCATCAGCTCGGCATAGCGGGCCACGCGGGTGGTGAGGTCTGCGATGAGGGCGTGCTCGGGCTCACCGTATTCGCCGCCCGTCGGCACGGCCTCCGTGAACTTCGAGCGGCAGAATTTAGTGATGCGGCTGACGAAGTTGCCCAGCACGTCGGCGAGGTCCTTGTTCACGTCCGTCTGGAAGGCTTCCCATGTGAACTCCGCATCCGATGTCTCTGGCGCGTGGGACAGCAGCCACCAGCGCCAGTAGTCGGCGGGCAGGATTTCCAGCGCTTGGTCCATGAAGACGCCGCGCCCGCGTGAGGTGCTGAACTGTCCGCCGTCATAGTTGAGGTAGTTGAAGCTTTTGATGTAATCGACCAGCTTCCACGGCTCAGCCGAGCCCATGATCGTGGCGGGGAAGCTGAGCGTGTGAAACGGCACGTTATCCTTGCCCATGAACTGGGTGTAGCGAACATCATCGGCACCTTTGTCGGTGCGCCACCAGCGTTCCCAGTCAGTCCCTTTGCCTGCATCGACCCATTCGGCGCCGCAGGCGATATATTCGATGGGGGCATCGAACCAGACATAGAAGACCTTGCCCTCCATCCCCGGCCAATCTGCGTCGCCGCGTTTGACGGGCACGCCCCAGCTGAGGTCACGGGTGATGCCGCGGTCTTGCAGACCGTCGCCGTCGTGCAGCCATTTCTTGGCGATAGAGGTGGTCAGAACGGGCCAGTCGGATTTTGAGCTGATCCAGTCGCTCAGGCGGTCCTTCATTGCGGATTGGCGCAGCATCAGGTGCTTGGTCGCGCGCATTTCCAGATCGGTCGCACCCGACACGGTAGAGCGCGGGTTGATCAGGTCTTCGGGATCAAGCTGTTTGGTGCAATTGTCGCATTGGTCGCCGCGCGCGTCCTCGAACCCGCAATTGGGGCAGGTGCCTTCGACATAGCGGTCGGGGAGGAAGCGGCCATCGGTTTCCGAGTAGATCTGGCTTTGCTCGACTTCCTCGATCAGCCCTTGGTCAGCCAGCGCGCCCGCGAAGTGCTGGGTCAGGCTCTTGTTCTGCTCGGATGAGGAGCGGCCGAAGTGGTCGAAGCTGAGGCCAAAGCGCTCTGCGATGTCGGCCTGCACGGCATACATTTCGGCACAGTATTCGGCGACGGGCTTGCCCGCTTTTGCGGCAGCCAATTCGGCGGGGGTGCCGTGTTCGTCGGTGGCGCAAAGAAACAGCACCTCATTGCCGCGCCCGCGCTGGTAGCGGGCATAAAGATCGGCGGGAAGCTGGCTGCCCACCAGATTGCCGAGATGCTTGATCCCGTTGATATAGGGGATGGCAGAGGTGATGAGGTGACGGGTTGCAGGTTTGGTCATGGCGCGCGCTTCCTTAGGATTGCTCCCTCCCTTAACCGTTGGCGCGTGTGGGATCAATCAGTGCAGCGCAGTGGTGATGGATTTGCGCAGATCGCTATAGGCAGCGGATTTGAGGCTGCCCTGCCAATTGGCGACAAACACAGCCCCTGTGTCAGATGCGACGAAGATGGCACCCGCGCGGCGGGCGGGCGTTTTGCTGCGCCACAGGCCTGTGTGGCTCATAGTGTGGCGGTCATCCTTGTAGCGGTGAAACACGCCAAGGCCCGCACCGCTTTTGCGGTCGTAAGCGAAAGCGGCGGGGTCGGAGCTCCAAGGACGGTCAGGGCTGTGCCAGTGCATCAGAAACCGCGCATAGTCGCTGGCGGAAACGGACCAGCCGCCGAATCCTGCCGTGGCCCACATGCGCCCGCCGACCTGTGCACCCAGCGCGCCCGCGGGGGCCATGGTGATGTCAAAGCAGGTGTCGCCATAACTTCTCCCCGACATGCCTTCGATGATCTGACCCAGAATGGCGTAGTTCACGTTTGAGTAGACGTGTTTGCGGCGTTGCTCGAGGTGCGCAGGATCGCGCAGCGCGCTGCGGGCAAAGTGGATCTGGGTATAAAGATTGCGCCCTTCGCCTGCTGTCTCGTCAGCGTCGATGTTCTTGGGCAGGCCACTGGTGTGGGTCACGAAAGAAGAGAGCGGTAGTTTTGCGATCTGGGGATGCGGGGTCGTGTTGAGATCGCGCCAGACGTGGGTGAGGTCTGAAATGGGGCTATTCCAGTCGTACGGGGATTGCGCCAGCAGCGTGTTGAGGCACATGGCGGTAACAGCTTTTGACAAGCTGGCGACGGGGTAAGCGGTGTCAGCATCACGGCTCATGCCTGCGGTGTGCAGGACGGTGCCCTCAGCGCCGAGCGCCATGGCGCTCTTGGTGATCTTGTGACGGGCCATCCAGTCGCGCCATGCTGTCTCGACCCGTGCGCGATCAAGCGGTTGGTTGATTTCCGGTTCGTCCGCTGGTGCGGGTAACGTGGTCTGCTGTTGCTGGGATGGCTCTGGAAGGGCAGTCTTGTTGAGGTGACCCAAGGGAGCGGGAAGTGCTTGTTGCGGTGCTGAAGCTGCCTCGACGCTGATGGTTTCGAAGCCTACGAGCTTGACAGGGCCGAAGATATACAGCCCAGCAATAAGCGTAAGGGCAATGAGGCCGCGCACCAATGACATAACCAACCCTTTCTATGGTGGATTGGTCAGGGGTAGCCCGTTATTCTGTCAACACTGCGGCGACTATTTGAACTTTTCGCGCTCTCGTCGGAACAGGCGACCCACCACAAAGCTGGTGCGCGGTGCGTTGACATAAGCTGTGCGGCGCAGCGCTGTGCGCCCTGCCAGCATGCGGCTGAGGCCGAAAATAATCAATGAGGCGTGGCCCGCAGCGAGCATGATGAACATGGCCTCGGGGCCGTAATTCTCGATCAGAACAGATGCGCCATAGGGGGCGGCGATGGCGCCCATGGCGAACCAGAACATGAGCGCTGCCGACAGCTCCACCCGCTCGTCGGAGCTTGCGAAATCATGGGCGTGGGCGGCCGCGACGGAGTAGATCGGAAAGGTCGTGAGGCCGAAAAGGGCGGACGAGAGCAGGATGCCGAAGACGCCCGTGCCCGCCAGAGACAGCGTGACGCCGCAGCTGAGGATGGCAGCAACCGAGAGCCAGATCAGCACTTTGCGGCGGTCGAATTTATCGGCGATCCAGCCCACGGGAAGCTGTGCAAAAGCGCCGCCGATCACGAAAGCCGCGAGGAACCACGCGATCTGGCCTGCTGTCAGGCCCATCTCCTGACCGTAGATCGGGCCGACCATGCGAAACGACGCGCTGCTGAGCGCCGCCACGATCACGCCAGCCACAGCCAGCGGCGAGCGGACGAAGGCCAGTTTGGGGCGCAGGCGCAGTGATTTTGGGGTCTCGGGCTGGGAGGCCGTCGTGAGCGTGATGGGCAGAAGGGCGGCGCAGCACAGAATGGCGAGGATGTTGTAGGAGATGTAATCGGCTGGTGCGAGGATGCCGATGATGCCTTGGGCCGCCAAGCTACCTGTCATGTCGACCATGCGGTAGGTGCCCATGGCGCGGCCCCGTGTCTCGTTTCTGACTTTGGCCTGCAACCATGCCTCTACCACCGTATAGCACCCTGCGACACAAAGGCCCGAGGCGACGCGCATCAGTGCCCATGCGTAGGGGTCGATCACCATCATATGCGCGATCAGCCCGATGCTGCCTGCAGCGGTAAAGGCGGCAAAACTGCGCGAGTGGCCGATGCTGCCCATCAGGCGCGGGGCAAACCAGCAGCCGATGAAGAAGCCCACAAAATGCGCCGAGCCGAGCATACCAAGCTCTTGCCGCGTAAAGCCCAGCTGCGTGCCAGACAGCACATCCAGCGGCCCCACGCCGCCAGAGGAGAGTTGGAGCAGAACAACCGAGAAAAACAGCGCCGCAAAGGAGATCATCATCCGCATGGCCTATGGATGCGCCACGTGCCGCCAGAAATATAGAGGAAATCGACACCGCTGTTCTGTTTGCGCCAGAAGCGCATGCAAATTTTGCAGACCCGCATAGAAAAGCGGTTGCGACTGTGCAGGTGCGGGGCGATGGTGCGCACAGCTACGCGCAAAGGAGAATGCTATGCAGATGACCAAATTGGGCCGCACCGATATCGAGGTGTCGAAATTCTGTTTAGGCTCCATGACGTGGGGCACTCAGAACACCTTTGCCGAGGGCCATGCCCAGATCGACCGTGCGCTGGAGGCGGGGATCAATTTTGTCGACACGGCCGAGATGTACCCCGTCAATCCGCTGAGTGAAGAGACGCAGGGCCGCACCGAAGAGGTCATTGGGGAGTGGTTCGCCAACGGGGGCGCGCGTGACCGCATGGTTTTGGCCACGAAACATTCGGGCAATGGCATCAAATACGTGCGGGACGGCGGCGATATCACGCCCGCATCCATTCCGCAGGCGGTTGAAGGCTCTCTGAAGCGGCTCAAGACCGATTTTATCGACCTCTATCAGTTTCACTGGCCCAATCGCGGCAGCTACATGTTCCGCAAGAATTGGACCTATGATCCCACGTCACAGGACCGCGCGGCCACGCTCCAGAATATCGAGGATTGTCTGGGCGCTTTGCAGATCGAGGTCGATAAGGGCCGCATCCGCGCCTTTGGTATGAGCAACGAAAGCGCGTGGGGGCTGACCCAATGGGCCAATGCGTCCGAGCGTGTGGGCGGGCCGCGGGTGGCCACCGTGCAGAATGAGTATTCGCTGATGTGCCGCCTCGCCGATACGGACGTGGCAGAGTGTTTGCACAATGAAGACATCGGTATGCTGTCTTTCTCGCCGCTGGCCACAGGGCTGTTGACGGGTAAGTATCAGAACGGAGCGGTGCCTGATGGCTCTCGCCTGTCGCTCTCGCCCGAATTGGGCGGACGCAAGACGCCGCGTGCGTTTCAAGCGGTAGATGCCTATCTTGCCGTTGCGGAAAAACACGGTCTGGACCCTGTGCATATGGCCATGGCCTTTGTCCGCGACCGCCCGTTTATGGCGAGTGCCATTTTCGGGGCGACCTCGATGGAGCAGTTGGAGCGGATCATCGCGGGGGCCGATGTGGTGCTAAGTGATGAAGTGATGGCTGACATTGATTTGGCGCACCGCGCGCATCCGATGCCCTATTGAGCCCAAAGCGACATAAAGACGACGCGTTTGGGGATGGCAGCGCACCCCTCCGTCACGCAAGATAACAGGACGTAACGAAGGAGATCATCATGCCGCTTGCTATGAATCGCGAGGTGTTTATCACCTGCGCCGTCACCGGATCGGGCGCGACCCAAGACCGCAGCCACCATGTGCCGCGCAGCCCCGAGCAGATCGCCGACAGCGCCATTGCGGCTGCTAAAGCGGGCGCTGCCGTGGTCCATTGCCACGTGCGCGACCCCGAGACAGGCGCGCCAAGCCGTGATGTAGGCATGTTCCGCGAAGTGACCGAGCGTATCCGCGACAGCGACACGGATGTGGTGCTCAACCTCACGGCGGGGATGGGCGGCGATATCGTCTTCGGCGATGTGGAGAACCCGATGGACCTCAATCAAGAGGCCACAGATATGGCGGGCGCAACCGAGCGGATGGCCCATATCACTGAATGCCTGCCAGAGATTTGCACGCTCGATTGCGGCACGATGAACTTCGCCGAAGCCGATTATGTGATGACCAATACGCCCGGCATGCTGGTGGCGATGGGACAGATGATGACCGATCTTGGCGTGAAGCCCGAGATCGAGGCGTTTGACACAGGCCATCTTTGGTACGCCAAGGAGTTGGTGGCGCAGGGCGTTCTCGATAGTCCTGCGCTGGTGCAGCTGTGCATGGGCGTCAAATGGGGCGCGCCAGATGATCTCAATACATTCATGGCGATGGCCAATAATGTGCCCGATGACTGGACGTTTTCGGCCTTTGGTTTGGGGCGCAACCAGATGGCTTATGTTGCGGCATCCGTGCTTGCAGGCGGTCATGTGCGCGTGGGGCTGGAGGATAACCTGTGGCTCGACAAGGGTGTGTTGGCCGAAAACCACGAGCTGGTGACCCGTGCGCGCGGGATCATTGAGGGCATGGGGGCCAGCCTGATCGGGCCCGAGGCTGTGCGCGAAAAGCTGGGTCTGCAAAAGCGCATGCCGCGATGAGGCTTTGGCTGGGGGCTGCGGTGTTGGCGCTGGGCGCCTGTGCCGCACAGGTGCCGTCTTCCACGCCGAGCGGTCCCAGCTTTCGCAACCAAAGCGCACCCATCGGAGTGACATCACGCTTCAATGCCAAGGAATTCGAAGGCTTGTGGTACGTGCGTGCAGGGTTTGACCCCGACATCAGGCGTATGGCGATAAGAATGATGGAGACGCCAGCGGGCCGCGTGATGCGCCTTGGCGTGTTTGTGTGCGATGCGGCGGGGGTTTGTGGTGATTTTGCCGAAGATCTACCTGTCAAAACCCTTGGTAAGGGGCGGTTTGTAGTGACCATGCCCAACGGTCAGGCCCGAGAGATGTGGGTGCTTTGGGTCGATGAGGGTTTTCGGACTGCGGTGCTGGGAAATAAGACAGGCGAGTTCGGCTGGATCATAGACCGCAGCACCACGGGCGGCGCAGACCGTATCAAGGCAGCGCGCGAGATATTGGATTTCAACGGCTATGCCGTGCAGATGCTGAGGACAGTGAAATGACGAAAATTGCGGCGATTATTGGTGGCGGTGTTATCGGCGGCGGTTGGGCCGCGCGGTTTGTTCTCAACGGCTGGGATGTGCAGGTTTTTGACCCTGATCCGCAGGCAGAGCGCAAGATTGGCGAAGTCATGGCAAATGCCCGCCGCTCGCTGCCAGGATTGACAGATGTCGCCCTGCCTGCCGAAGGGAAGATCACCTATCACGCAAGCATCTCGGAAGCGGTGCAGGGGGCGCAGTGGATACAGGAAAGCGTGCCAGAGCGGCTGGAGATCAAGCATGCGACCTTTGCCGAAGTGCAGGCGGCCTGTGATGTTGCTGCGGTAATCGGCTCGTCCACCTCTGGGTTTAAACCCAGCGAGTTGCAGCAGGGGGCCGCACGCCCCGAGCAGATCATGGTCGCGCATCCGTTCAACCCCGTCTATCTCTTGCCGCTGGTTGAGTTGGTGGCCGTAGGCGCGGACGCAGCACTGGTTGAGCAGGCCAAGGCCGTGTTGTCCTCATTGGGGATGCATCCGCTGCATCTGAAGAAGGAAATTGACGCCCATGTGGCTGACCGCTTTCTTGAGGCGGTCTGGCGGGAGGCGCTATGGCTGGTCAAGGACGGCATCGCCACCACCGAAGAGATCGACGATGCGATCCGCTATGGTTTTGGCATCCGCTGGGCGCAGATGGGCCTGTTCGAGACCTACCGCGTGGCGGGCGGCGAGGCAGGGATGAAGCATTTTATGGCGCAGTTCGGCCCGTGCCTGAGCTTCCCGTGGACCAAGCTGATGGATGTGCCCGAGTTCACCGAAGAACTGGTAGATCTCATTGCTGGCCAGTCGGACGCGCAATCGGGCCACCACTCTATCCGCGAGCTGGAGCGTATCCGCGACAACAATCTTGTGACCATGATGCGAGGGCTGAAGGCGCAGGACTGGGGGGCGGGGGCGCTGCTCAACGCGCAGGAAACTGCCATGCGCGCGGGTACTGTGCACGGCGCAGTGGCCGCAGATCTGGACGCAGGTAAGCTGGTGGAGACGGCGCACCGCACCGTACCGCTCGATTGGACGGATTATAACGGGCACATGACGGAGAGCCGCTATTTGCAGGCCTTCGCCGATGCCACGGACCGATTTATGGCGATCATTGGATGTGATGCGGAATATATCAAATCCGGTGGCAGTTATTTCACCGCCGAGACGCATATCCGCCATCTGGACGAAGTGCATGCGGGGGCCACGATTTCCATACGCACCCGTGTGGTGTTGGGCGAGGGCAAGAAGATGCACCTCTTCCACGAGATGATGGAGGGCGAACGCATGCTGGCCACGGGCGAGCATTTCTTGCTGCACGTGAGCCTTGAGACCCGCAAGCCCAAGCCGCCTGCGCCCCATATCGAAGCGGCTTTGGTCCGCTTCGCCGAAGGTCATGCAGACCTGCCCACGCCTGAGGGGCTGGGCCGCGCCATTGGTGCTGCAAGGTGAGCCGTGTCCTCATCACCGCAGGGGCCTCGGGCATCGGGCGTGCGATGGGGGAGGCGTTCGCGGTGGCAGGCCATGATATCTGGGTGACGGATGTGGACGCTGATGCGTTGGGTAGGTTGCCCAAGACATGGCAGACCTGTCAGGCGGATGCTGTGGATGAGGCGGCGATGGCGGCTGTGCTCGGCGAGATGGGGCAGATTGACGTGCTTTGTGCAAATGCGGGCATTGCGGGTCCAACAGCCCAAATCGAGGATGTAGAGCTGGAAGATTGGCGCGGGTGTGTGAGCGTCAATCTGGAGGGTGCGTTTCTAGCCGCAAAACACGCCGCACCGCTGATGAAAGCGGCAGGGCGCGGGTCGATAATTCTCACGTCCTCAACTGCAGGGATATATGGCTACCCGAACCGCGCCCCCTATGCCGCGGCAAAATGGGCCATCATCGGATTGATGAAGACGCTGGCAATGGAGCTGGGGCCGCATGGCATCCGTGCGAACGCGATCTGCCCCGGTGCAGTTGAAGGCCAACGCATGGAAGGTGTTTTGGCTCGCGAGGCGGCAGCCAAAGGAATGACCCGTGATCAAGTCTATGACGGTTATGCTGCGGGCACCTCGATGCGTCAGTTCGTCGAGGCACAGGACATTGCGAATATGGCGGTTTTCCTTGGCTCTGATGCGGCACGTCTGGTGTCAGGGCAGGTGATTGCCGTGGACGGGCATACGGAAAACCCCGACCCGAAGATCTGAAAGATCTTGTTCTGGTGTCGTTTTTGGAAGGTATTTTTGTAAGGCCATGTCCTAAGGCGGATGCAGATATGCTTTCTAAGGACCTCTATGACTGCTCCCACTGCTGACACTGCTCCTCGTGCAAGTACCACGCGCGTGGATTGGCCCACGCTTGGCCTATTGGCGGGATTTGTAGCTGTCTGGGGCTTGGCACTATTGCTGCCCGCATCATGGGGCATTGTGGGGTTTGTGATACTCGTGCTTGCGCTGACGCTGCACAGCTCGCTCAGCCATGAGTTGTTGCATGGTCATCCTTTCGGAGTAGAACGCGCAGAGACGATGATCGGCCTGTGGCAACCAGGCCTGTTTGTGCCGTATCTGCGGTTCAAGCGGACACATCTCGCGCATCATCTCGATGCTAATTTGACGGACCCGTATGATGATCCCGAGACCGCCTATTGCGATCCCGCTGTTTGGGCGCGCCTGTCGCAATGGCAGCGCAAGGTGCTGGACATCAACAACACGCTGGCGGGGCGGCTGGTGCTGGGTCCGTTGATCGGGATGCTGGCATTTGTGCGATCCGATATCCGTACCTTTCGGATGGGGGAGCGTGTGATCGTCTCCGACTGGGCGCTGCACATTCCGGGTGTAGTGCTGACGCTTTGGGCCGTCGCACTGTCCGAGATGAGTCTGGGCGCGTATCTTGCGGCATGCTACTGTGCTATGTCGATGCTCAAAATCCGCACTTTTCTCGAGCATCAGGCCCATGCGCGTGTCTCGGGGCGCACGGCCATTGTGGAGGATCGCAGCATTTTGGGGTTTCTTTTTCTCAACAACAACCTCCACGTGGTGCACCACATGCATCCGCGCTTGGCGTGGTACAAACTCTGGCCGCTGTATCTTGCTCAGAAGGAGCGTTTCGTGACGCGCAATCACGGCTATGTCTATAAGTCCTACGGGGATGTGTTCCGCCAGCATCTGTGGCGCCGCAAAGAGCCCGTGGCCCACCCGTTGATGCCCGCCCGCAAGGATTGATGTTGCATGCCTGAATTGTGGATTACCGTCACGCTGCTGGCGGCAGCGTTTCAAACTGTGCGCTTCATGCTGCAAAAAGTGTTGGCCACAGCCACGCTAAGCCCTGCGGGCGCGACATTCTCGCGGTTTGTCTATTCCGCGCCGTTCATCGCACTTCTGCTGCTCGGCTATATGAGCGCCACAGAGGCCAGCCTGCCTGCGCTGGATGCGCGGTTCTGGGCGTTTGGCCTGTTGGGGGGTACGACCCAGATTCTAGCGACGGTCTGCGTGGTGATGCTGTTTAAAGAGCGCAATTTCGCTGTGGGCATCACCTTCAAAAAGACCGAAGTGATCCAGACGGTGCTGGTCGGAGTTTTGCTGCTGGGCGATCTGGTGAGCCTTGGGGGGCTTGCTGCGATTGCGCTGGGGCTGGTGGGGCTTTTGCTTTTGTCGGGTGGCAAAGAGGCCACTGGTTTTCACCTGTCTGACCTGCGCAACCGTGCGGCGGGTCTGGGCATCGCAAGCGGTATCCTCTTTGCCTTCTCCGCAGTCAGTTATCGCGGTGCCTCGCTGACGCTTGCCACAGACGATCCGCTTTTGCGTGCGGGTGTCACGCTTATGGCCGTAGTGGTGATGCAAACCGCGATCATGGCCGTCTGGCTATGGCTGCGAGAGCGCGGTGAGATGACGGCGGTGTGGCGCGCGCGCCGTGTTGCCATCTGGATCGGGCTGACATCAATGGGCGGCTCGCTTTGTTGGTTCATCGCCTTCACGCTGCAAAATGCGGCTTATGTCAAAGCACTGGGGCAGGTGGAGCTGATCCTGAGCGTTGTCGCCTCAACACTGTTTTTCCGCGAGAAGATCACGCTGCGCGAGGCCGCTGGGATCGCGGTCCTTGTGGTCTCGATCCTGTTGCTGATCCTCGTGATCTAGTCGTCTTGCCCGTGGTAGGGCCGCGCGTTGCCCTTGAGGCGCAGGAACAGGCTCTCTTCATCGTTGTTCTTGAAGTATGGCACTGAGGAGGGCGCATTCAGATCGCGCGCCCGCGCTTCGACCTCGGCCAGCACGACTTCGGTGATGAAGGGCATGTCAAAACTGCGCGCGCGTGTCAGCGGCACCCATTGCAGATGCGAAAGCTCGTCACAGGCGGCGGCAAAATCATCGGGGTCAGAGGCTACCTCATCTACGTCCAGCAAGAAGAACCGCGCATCAAAACGCCGCGGGCGTCCAGGAGGGGTGAGGGCGCGGAACACGAATTGCAATGGTTCGGCATGGGGCACATGGCCTGTGGCGGCGAAACTTTCCCAGTCTGGCGGGACGTCGCCCTGCCACTCACCTTTTCTTCCCAGAATGAGGCCGGTCTCCTCCCACAGCTCGCGGATCGCAGCGACGGGAATGGCATGCGCAAGCGATGCATCCACGTCTTCACCGATGCGCGCGGCACATTGCGGGGTCAACGGTGTGGCCAGCGGAATATGTGCATCGCCCGCATCAACGGCGCCACCGGGAAATACGAATTTATTTGGCATGAACGCTGCCTTCGCGCCGCGCTGGCCCATCAGGATCGAAGGTTCACGCATCCTGTCGCGGATCACAATCACAGTAGAGGCATTGCGTATAGCCGTTTTGTCGACGCTCATAGTTCCCTCAATTCAATGCGGGCCTATTTTCTTGAGCGCGCGAACCCACCCATTTCCTTGGCCCATTGGAAGCCGATCAAGGCCCCCTTTATTCTGGGAAGAAGGTAGAGGGACAAAGCGACGGTGCCAACCGCAAAGATTGTGAACAGGACGATCGGCTCGGGACGGAATGTCACGAAAACAAAATGCAGCATGAAACCCATGATGTGACCGACAATCAGGATGGTCAGATAGGCAGGGCCGTCATCGGCACGGTGGTGGTGCAGCTCTTGCTCGCAGACGGTACAGTGGTCGTGCACTTTGAGATAGCCGTACAACAGCTTGCCCGCGCCACAGTTGGGGCATTTGCCGCGCCAGCCGCGTATCATCGCAGGCCTGCGCAGCCGCTCCTCGTGGTCATGGGTCATTTCGGGATGTGCGGCAGTCTCGGTCATGGCGTATCCTTGCGGTCTATGGTGGCGGTAATGCGGCAATTGGAAATGAAAAGAAAGGTGGCGATTTGTCCCAAGGCTGCCCGACGTGAAATTTTTTGCGACGGAACCTGCGGGCGCTTGCGTATGACATCCGACTGCAGCGCAAAACAGGCAACGTCCAAGCGGTGCGGCATGACAAAAAACGGAGAACACCATGTTTAAAGAATCAATCACAATCATCGCAATTGCGGCGGGTCTTTTTGCGACCACAGTACAGGCACGCGATGCGGGCGGCGACAAAGCGGCGCGTTTCGAGGCGCGGTTTGTACAGATCGATACGAACGCGGACGGCGAGATCACCGCAGAGGAGCTTGTGGCACAGGCCGCGGCGCGGTTTGCAGCAACAGACGCTGACGGCAACGGTGCGCTTACGCCAACCGAGCTTGCCACACGCGCCCAAGAGCAGCACGGCGAGCGCATCCTAAAACGCTTTGACGCAGACAAGGATGGCAGCCTGAGTGCCGCAGAGTTGGAAGAGTTCACCTCCAGCCGCCGGATCGCCAAACGGTTTGAGCGTATGGACGCAGACAACAGCGGCGACATCACACTGGCCGAGATGCAGGCGGGTCGCGACCCTGCGCGTCTGATCGAAAAGCTGGATGCGGATGACAATGGCTCCCTTAGCCGTGAGGAGTTTGCCAAAATGCGCGGCAAAGGTCATGGTCGTGGCCACGGTCACAAGAATAAAGCTGCGGACTAATCGGTAGCATTCTTGCGGCCCCGCCTTGGTAGTGCGAGGCGGGGCCGCAGGACGTGTAAGACGCCCGACAGGAATATGAGACGTTGAAAGACACAGGGGAATATGACGCTGAGCGTGACGCGGATGCGGCCTTGCTGGCCCGCTATGCGGCGGGTGATGCTGCTGCGGCACGGCTGCTGTCGGCGCGGTTGTCGCCGCGTGCTTTTGCTCATGCGTTCCGCGTGTTGGGCGACCGTGCAGAGGCGGAAGATGTGACCCAAGAGGCGATGCTGCGGCTTTGGAAGCAGGCGCCGAAGTGGGATGCGGGGCGCGCGCAGGCGTCTACATGGATTTACCGTGTGGTGGCCAATTTATGTCTGGACCGTCTGCGCCGCACGCGGCCTGACACACTCGACGAAATGGACGCGCCTGCAGATCCCGCGCCAAGGATCGAGACGCGCCTGCAAGATGCGGCGCGCCATGATGCGCTGCAATCGGCGCTGTTACGCCTGCCCGAGCGGCAGCGACAAGCGGTGGTGCTGCGCCACTTGGAGGGGTTGGCGAACCCGCAAATCGCCGAGATTTTAGATGTTGGGGTCGAGGCCGTAGAAAGCCTGACCGCACGGGGCAAACGCGCGCTGACGGCTGATCTGGCCGCCCAGCGCGATGCATTGGGGTATAGCGATGACACAACCTGACGAATTTGATCTTGAGGCGGCGTTTGAGGCTGCACGGGCGACCCCGCCGCAGATGTCGGATGCGCTTGCGACACGGATCGCCCGTGATGCCGAGGCGCATTTGCCCAAGCAATCGTGGTGGACGCGCTTTCTCTCCCAGACCGGCGGCCCCGTAGGGTTGGGTGGTTTGGTCACCGCAACAGTTGCGGGGTTCTGGTTTGGTGTCGCACCGCCGAGTGAGACGCTCGACCCGATGGTTATCTTTGGCACGATTGAGCTGGCTGCGGATGAAACTGCGATAGATGAAGATATGACGGATCTATTCGGGTTCGACTGGATCACTGAAGAGGGATGACGGCCATGACAGATAAAACAGGTAAGCGACGCTGGATGCCACTGGCGCTGGGGATCTCGTTGGCGATCAATCTGGCGGTTGTCGCTGCGGTTGCTGGGGCGGCATGGCGCCACAAGGGTGACGACCGCAGTGTCATGCGCGCTCCCAAAGGGGCTCCTGCCTTTATCCAAGCGCTCCCGCGGGAAGCGCGGCAGGCCGTGCGCGGGCAATTGCGTGCGAGCAAACCCCGCCGGCTGGACACGGCTGACATCGTTGCGGTGCTGCGGCAAGAACCGTTTGACCCTGACGCAGTAAAGCGCGTGATGGAGGTCGAGATAGACGCAGGTATGGTACGTTTGCGTGGCGTTCGGGAGGCATGGCTCGCACAGATTACAGCGATGGATGCGCAAGAGCGCAACACATATGCGCAGCGGCTCGAGGCACTGTCGGAGCGGCGTAAATCCCGTTCGGAAAAATCCCGCGCCAAAGACTGAGCGTGCTCGGCAAGATACCTACGCCGCAGGTCGGGTGCGCGGATGGCTGTATTTGACGCAGTTGCGCCCTTCGGTTTTGGCAGCGTAGAGCGCCTTGTCAGCACGATCCAACAGCGCGCCCGCTTCTTCGAGCGCGGATGCGCTCTTGCAGGCTGTAGGGTTGCTGGGCGCGACCCCTATACTGATGGTGACATGTACAGGGCGATGATCGCCTGGAATGGTGAAGGGCCAGCGGCCAATGGCATCGCATAAACGGACTGCCACGGCGCGGGCTGTCTCGATGTCCGTGGCAGGCATAACGATCAGGAATTCCTCGCCGCCCATGCGGGCCACCATGTCAGACCCGCGCACCGTTTCACGCAAGCGGCGCGCGGTCTCAATCAGGACAGCATCCCCCGAGGCGTGGCCATAAACATCATTAATGCGCTTGAAATGATCCATATCCGCTACAACCACAGCGAATTGTGAGTCTATGGTCGTGCTATGATCGATCAGGCGGCTCAGAAACGGCATGGCGTACCGACGGTTATAAAGGCTTGTGAGCGGGTCGATGGCAGCTTCGCGCAGACCGCTGCGCACACTTTTCAGCATTTGGACCATTTGGCGTTTACGCTTGAGCAGTTCTTTGAGGCGCAGGCACAGCTCGGCGGCATCAAACCCTTCAGTCATCACATCATCCGCCCCCATATCAAGCGCGGTCGTCGCACGGATCGGATCAGGCGTGTTCTGAAGCACCAGTAAAGCCACGTCACGGGTGAGCGCGCTGGCCCGCAGTGCCGAGATCAGACGAAGGCAATGATCGCTTTGTATTTGATCATCGGGAAGGGCAAGCACCAGCGCATCGGGCGGTGGTGCAGAATGCAGGGCCGCCATCGCATCGGGCAGCAATGAAACTACGTACATCGCACGCATATTGGCTTGCAACTGCCGCGCCCAGCCTTGCAGGGAGGCCGCTTTTGTCCCGATGAGCGAGACACGTGCGCTTTGTACGAATTCGGCAGGTGCCTCTGCCAGACCAAGGGCGCAGGCCGTTTCGTCGCGCATCTGCCATTCGACGATTTTGTGATAGCTGCGGATCATATTGCGCACACGCCCCAGCAACAGCATTTCGTTTACCGGTTTATCCATCACATCAAACGCGCCTGCCTGAAGAGTGGCAAGCCGCACGGCCTTATCGGGCATGGAGCCGATGGCCAGCACGGGCAGGTTGGCTGTTTTAGCTCTGGCGCGCAGATGATCGCATAATTGGGCTGCGGTTCCGTCGGGCAGATTAATTGCCGTGATGATCAGGTCTGGTTGTTCCGATTGGACAAGCCCTAGGGCATCGCGCAAGGTCCCTGCCTGCACAACCTGATAAAATGCGGTTGCGAGTTTCACTTTCAACACAATACGGTTCGTGGAAATGCCATCAATGATAAGAATTTTACCTTGCATTCACACTCCTTTCCCTACTGCGTGCGATTAGTCTGTAGTTTTCTGACCAATTGATTAACAAAGCGTTGAGATTTTAAGTTAACCGGAGCCGAACATGAGCCTTACGCGGAATGCTGCCGAAACTGTCGCCCTTGATGCGCTGACATGGCTGGTTGGAAACGAGGACCTTTTGCCGGTCTTTCTGGGTTCGACGGGCGCGTCGCAGGACGATTTGCGCGGTGCCGTGAATGATCCTGATTTCTTGGGATCGGTGCTGGATTTCATTATGATGGATGACGCGTGGGTTATTGCGTTTTGCGATGCGCACAACATGCCATACGAGCGATTGGCGCAGGCGCGGCAGGCGTTGCCTGGCGGTGAGCAAAGGCATTGGACATGAGCGGCAATTCAAGCGCTATTCGGGGACTGTGCTTTGACAAGGACGGAACGCTGTTCGACTTTGCCCGCACGTGGGAGGCTTGGGCGCAAGCTTTCCTGCGGCGTGCAGCTGATGGAGACGAGGCATTGGCCACCCGTTTGGGCGAGGCGATCGGCTTCGATCTTAACGCCGCCTGTTTTGCGCCAACCAGCATCGCGATTGCGGGCACAGCTGCCCAATGTGCACAGGCGCTTGCCTCCCATCTTCCCGCCCTGTCGCAGGCCGAAATTCTGACGATGATCAATGAAGAGGCGAGTGCCGCACCGCAGGTCGAAATCGTACCGCTTGCGGAATTTCTTGCGCAGCTTCGGGGTGCCGGGCTGGCCTTGGGCGTGGCGACCAATGACAGCGAAGCGCCTGCGCGCGCGCATCTTGATGCGGCAGGCGTGACAGAGCTGTTTGATTTCATTGCGGGCTATGACAGCGGCTTTGGCGGCAAACCCGCAGCGGGGCAGTTGTTGGCCTTCGCAGATGCAGTCAGCCTACCGCCTGCGCAGATTGCAATGGTGGGCGACAGCACCCATGACCTAAAGGCAGGGCGTGCGGCAGGGATGCGCACAATCGCGGTACTGACGGGTATGGCGAAGGCGGAGGTACTCGCGCCACTGGCGGATGTTGTGTTGCGCGATATTGGTGAAATTCCTGCATGGTTGAAAATGCAGAGCGCCTCCTGAGCCGCCAAAAGCGACAAAATCCGTCGCAGATGGATAGGCCGTATGGGCGGCGCTGGGGCTTTGTGTAGATCAAAGCCCAAAGGAGACTGCCATGACCGATGCCCGCAAACGCAGAACCCGTGGCGGTGGCCGCGCTGGTGCAAAGACGCGTCGTGGCACCGCTGTTATCGAGCAAATGCCGTGGAACCCGCCTGTAAACATTGATCGTCCCATAGAGCCGCTTGGCCCCGAGGGCGTCGAGGCGATCCACAATGGTGCGATGCGCATTCTCGAGGAAATCGGGATCGAGATTTACAATCTTGAAGCCTTGGAAGTTTTCCGCAAAGCGGGTTGTACCGTCGAGGGTGAGAACGTGCGCATGGGCCGCGAGATGGTGATGGAATACCTCAAACTTGCGCCCTCCGAATTTACGATCACACCGCGCAACCCTGATCGCAAGATTACGATTGGTGGAAAGAACCTTCTGTTTGGCAATGTCTCCTCGCCGCCAAGCTATTGGGACATGTCGACGGGCAGTAAAGTGGCAGGCACGCGGGAGAAATGTCAGGACTTGCTGAAGCTGACGCAGTATTTCAACTGCATCCATTTCGCAGGGGGCTACCCTGTTGAGCCCGTGGATATCCACGCCTCGGTGCGCCATCTCGACGTTCTTTATGACAAGCTGACGATCACGGATAAGGCAATGCATGCGTACTCCTTGGGCAAGGAGCGCGTTGAAGATGTGATGGAGATGGTGCGCATTTCGGGCGGTTGGACGGATGAGGAGTTCGAGGCCAGCCCCAAGATGTACACCAACATCAACTCCACCTCGCCTCTCAAGCACGACATCCCGATGCTGGATGGCTGGATGCGCATTGCGCGGCGCAATCAGGGGCTTGTGGTGACGCCGTTTACACTGGCTGGGGCGATGGCGCCTGTGACGATGGCCGGAGCCGTGGCGCAATCTATCGCCGAGGCGCTAATTGCGGTGGTGCTGGCCCAGATTGTGCGGCCAGGTGCCAGCGTGGCGATCGGTACCTTTACGTCGAATGTCGACATGAAAACGGGCGCACCCGCGTTCGGGACGCCTGAATACATGCGCGCCACCCAGATGACGGGGCAGATGTGCCGCTTTTACGGGCTGCCCATGCGGTCCTCTGGTGTCTGTGCGGCCAATGTGCCCGACGGGCAAGCCATGTGGGAGACGTCCAATTCGCTTTGGGCTGCGGTGCAGTCAGGCACCAACATGGTTTACCACGCCGCGGGCTGGCTTGAGGGTGGCCTGATAGCATCACCTGAGAAATTCGTCATGGATTGCGAGATTTTGCAGCAGATCCAGCGCTATATGGCGCCCGAGATTTGCGCGACGGGCCCGGACGAGATCGCCTTTGATGCGATCAAGGAGGTAGGCCACGGCAGCCACTTCTTCGGCATCCAGCACACGCAGGACCGTTATACGACGGCATTCTATCAGCCATTCCTGAGCGATTGGACAAATTTTGAAGGTTGGGAAGTGGCAGGCGGAATCTGGACCCAAGAACGCGCGCACCATATGTTCAAAGAGATCGTAGGCAGCTTCGAGGAGCCGCCGATGGATGTGGCCATCCGCGAGGAATTGGCAGCTTTCGTTGAACGGCGCAAATTCGAAGGCGGCGCGCCAACGGATTTTTAACCATATCCCTAAACTGTGAACTTGGCTTAGCAGGTTGTTAACGTCCTGACCCGATGATTGCTTTTACGGGCAATCACCAGAGGCGAACATGCACGGGCTTATCTACCGCAGTTTCCAGAACTACATCACCGACAGCTATGGCAGGGATACGTGGCTACAGGTTGCGGCGCGTGCCAATATATCGCCACCCGATTTCGAGGCGATGCTGTCCTATGATGACGAACTGGCCTCTGCGGTCCTGAATGCGATGGGGGATGTGCTGCGCCGTGAGCGCGGCGATCTGATGGAGGACGTGGGCGCATATCTCGTCTCGCACCCTAATACCGAAGCCGTGCGCCGCCTGTTGCGTTTTGGCGGCATGAATTTTGAGGATTTTCTGCATTCCCTCGACGATCTGCCTGACCGTGCGCGGATGGCTGTTTCAGATATGGCGATACCTGCGATTGAATTGCACGAACACGCCGCAGGGTGCTTTAGCCTGATCTGCGAAACGCCGCTGGAGGGGTTCGGTCATCTGATGATGGGTGTCCTGCGGGTCATGGCCGATGACTACGGCGCACTGGCCTTGCTGGATCTGGAGCGGGGCAGCGTAGGGCGGGATATTGTGCGCATTCAACTGATCGAGACGGATTACAGCCACGGCCGCACTTTTGATTTGGGCGCGCGTGCGTCGTGAATATGGGATTCAATCCTGACGTTCTGGATGTCCTTTGTCCGATGCACCTGATGCTGGATGCCCAAGGCATCATTACCCATGTGGGGCCGACCACACAAAAGCTGCGCCCTGATATGGTGTTGCAGGGGCTATCGTTTATGGAGGCCTTCAACGTAATGCGCCCGCGCGGTATAAAGACGCTGGCAGCGTTGCGGCAAGCAGGGCAGGTCAAATTGCATCTCGAGCTTGCCGGCACGCCGCCTGCGCGTCTCAAGGGTGTGCTGGTGCACGATGGGGGTGGTGCGATGATCGTGAACCTGTCGTTTGGCATCTCGATCCTCGATGGGGTACGGGACTACGCGCTGACTAATGCCGATTTCGCCGCTACCGATCTGGCCATCGAAATGCTCTATCTGGTGGAGGCTAAATCCGCCGCGATGGAGGCATCGCGCATGCTTAACCAGCGCCTACAAGGGGCGAAAGACGCGGCAGAGGAACAAGCATATACCGACACGCTGACAGGGCTTAGAAACCGTCGCGCATTGGATGAGACACTGGAACGATTGCTCAATGCAAGAGCAGCATTTGCTGTGATGCACATCGATCTCGACTACTTCAAGGCCGTGAATGACACGCTCGGCCACGCAGCGGGCGATCATGTGTTGCAGGTCGTGGCGCGCATCATGCTGGAGGAGACCCGTGCCTCCGACATGGTCGCACGGGTGGGCGGGGACGAGTTCACCGTTATCCTGCCAAAAGTCGGCGATATCGACGTATTGGAGCGTGTTGGCCGCCGGATCATCGACCGGATCGAAGCGCCCGTGCCGTTCAACGACGCCCTGTGCAAGATTTCGGCCAGTATCGGCACCGTTTGGATACAAAGCAGCAGGACCGCCACGCGCGAGACGGTGATGGAGGATGCTGATCTTGCGCTCTATGCCTCCAAAAACGAAGGCCGTGCGCGTCAGACGATGTACACGCCCGAATTGCGCAGCAGCGCCAGCAGCGCCAACAGCACTACGCCGCCAAAAGCGCGCGGCACTGCAAAATCGTGACACCTCTATACAAATCAGGCTGATCACCGCAGGTTGTTCCCGTCAGCAACCACAAGGGGCAAGGCCATGCGGGTAGGGTTTATCGGAACAGGCGAGATTGCCGCAGCAATGGTTGAGGGGCTTTCGGGTCGGGGCCATGATCTGATCGTATCCGAGCGTAATACGCTGATGGCGACCGAATTGGCGGGTAGGTTCAGCGACGTGCAAATTGCTGCAAACACGGAAGTGGTCGCGGGGTCCGATATCGTGTTCCTGTGCCTTATGGCGGATGTTGCGCGAGATGTGCTGGGCACGTTGCCGTGGCGGGGAGATCAGGCGGTTATCTCGGTCATGGTGGATGTACCGTTGGCCGAATTGGCTACGCTCTGCGCACCCGCCAGTGATATTGCGCTGACCATCCCGTTGAGCGCTGTTGCCACGGGGCGGTCCGTACTGCCGTGCCATCCTGACAGTGACGCGTTGCGCGCTTTGTTCGGTGAAAGCGATGCGATTATCGCCGTGCCGACCGAAGCAGGTCTGAACGCGCATTTTGCGGCCTCGGCCCTGTCTGCGCCCTTGTTGGATTTGATGCAAACGGGTGCACGATGGCTGGCCGCGCAAACAGGCGATGCCGAAGGGGCAGAGACCTATGTCGCCGGTGTTTTCGCGGGTTTCTTGCGGCAGATGTCGGTGCAGGGCGCTGATTTTGGCCAATTGCTAGACGGGCTTGCCACCGAGGGCGGTCTGAATGCGACTATGAAGCAGCAGATGGCAGATGCGGGTGCGCCCGACGCGTTGAGGGCAGGATTGGATGGTCTGAAACCACGTCTCAAATTGTAAGCCTTTGGGCAACGTTGCCGTGCTGGTTGTGATTGCCGCGCGCAGCGGAGTAGACCCGCGCGCGAGCCTGTCGTACAGGGAGGTATGATACAGCGACCCCCACTCATTGCGCGCATACGCAACCGTGTGCAGCAATTCTTGCGCCGCCGCCGTTTTGCACGCGCGGTCGAGCATGTGCATGGGGCGGACTTCCATGTGCCTGAGGGTGAGGTGCTGGCCATCGTGCTGGTGCGTGACGGGGCGTATTACCTCGACGCGTTCTTCGACTATTACCGTGCGCTTGGCATTCGCAATTTTGCATTTATCGACAACGGCTCGACCGATGGCACAATCGAGCGGATCCAGCAGCAGGAGGGCTGTGTGATTGACCGTGCGGTCCTGCCGCTGGCGCAGTACGAGGATTTGATGCGTGGCTATCCAGCGCAGCAATATGGCCGCGATCGTTGGTGTCTTTACGTGGATATGGACGAGCAGTTTGATTTCATCGGTCGCGAGACGCTGGGGCTCAAAGGGCTGACGGCTTATCTGGAGGAGCGGGGCGAGACGGCGCTCATGGCACAGATGCTGGAAATGTTCCCGCGTGCGCCGCTGGCTGCGGTCAAGGGAATGACCTTCCCCCAAGCGCTGAAGGCTTTTGTGCAATATGACATCAGCACGGTTCAGACCTATGACTATCACTCGGACGAGATTGAATTCAGCGCACTGCTGGCGGGCAACCGGCTGAGCAACGCAGCGCTGCGGTTCTACTTTGGCGGTGTGCGCGGCAAGGTGTTTGGCGAGGCGTGCTGCCTGACGAAACACCCGCTGATTTTCAATGCAGAAGGGGTCATTCCTGCACCGCACCCGCATTTGTCGCAAAATGTGGTGGTTTCGGATATGACCGCGTTGATCCGCCACTATAAGTTCGCGGGCAATGTGGCCGCGCGTGATGCGGCTACCACGCAGTCAGGCGATCTAGCGCATGGGGAGGATGCTGCGCGTCTGGAAGTGCTGGAGGCACGGGAGGACCTTTCCCTTCATTCCGAAGATGCGGAGGTTTGGACGGGCTTGCAGTCGCTCTATGAGCGCGGTTTCCTTGTGCATTCAGACGCTTATGCGGCCTTCCTCGCGGAGCGTGCGCCATGAGTATTGCTGCCGTTGTCATAGGCCGCAACGAGGGCGGGCGCCTGATTGCCTGCCTCGATGCCTTGGCGGGTGTCTCAGCGGTGATCTACGTCGACAGCGGCTCGACCGATGGCTCTGTCGCGGCGGCGCAGGCGCGGGGGGCGCAGGTGGTCAGTCTGGATATGTCGCAACCCTTCACAGCCGCGCGGGCGCGCAATGCGGGGCTGGCGCGTCTCCCCGACGGGACAGAACTGGTTCAGCTTCTGGACGGGGATTGCGTGGTTCAGGACGGCTGGATCGGGCAGGCTGCGGCCTTTTTGGAAGCGCACCCGCAGGTAGGTGTTGTCTGTGGCAGGCGGCGCGAGATGTATCCGCAGTCCTCTGTTTATAACGCTCTTATTGATGCGGAATGGGACACACCCATGGGTGAGGCGCGCGCCTGTGGCGGGGACGCGTTGATGCGGGTGGCGGCGCTGCGCGATGCCGGTGGCTACCGCGAGGATTTGATTGCGGGCGAAGAGCCCGAGCTTTGCGTGCGGCTGCGGCAGGCAGGCTGGAGAATCTGGCGCCTAGATGCCGAGATGACGGCCCATGATGCGCAAATCATGCGGTTCGGGCAGTGGTGGCAGCGGAGCAAACGGGCAGGTCATGCCTTTGCCGAAGGGGCCGCCTTGCACGGTGCCGCGCCTGAGCGCCACTGGGTTGCCGAGACGCGGCGCGCCTTGCTTTGGGGCGCGCTTGGGCCTGCTGCGATTGTGCTTTCGTTTGTGCTTCTCGGGCCTTGGGGTCTGCTCGTCGCACTGGTCTATCCGTTGCAAGTGCTCCGCTTGGCGCGGCGCGGAGGATTGTCTTGGGCGTTCTTTAGTGTGATTGGTAAATTCGCCGAAGCACGCGGTGCGCTGGGGTATTACTGGCGCAGGATCAGTGGCACGGAAAAGCGGCTGATCGAGTATAAATGAGCTAGCGTTGCCGCCACGCGTCCAGAGTCAGACCCGGCAGGATCGCAAAGCATTTGGCATAGCGCGGGATCATGCGCTTGGGGCTTTGCAAGGCGCGCCAGAGCCATTCGAGCGCGAGGGCGCGCATGATTTTGGGAGCGCGTACCTGATCCCCTGACAGAAAATCCAGACCCGCCCCGATGGAAGCAAACCCTGTCGCCGCACAGCGATCTTTCGCGAAGGCCGCAAACAGCTCTTGTTTGGGCGCGCCGAGGGCGATGAAACATAGACGCGCACCAGAGGCGTTGAGCATGTCGCAGATGTTTGCAGCGTCCGAGCCGTGCGGGTCGAACCCGTAGGCTGGCGAATGGGCCAGCACGATATCAAGATTGGGGATAAGCCCCTCCAGAGCCGCTTTGGCTCCTGCAAGGGCTGCATCCGAGCTTCCGACGAGGGCCACGGGCATCTTCATTCGTGCGGCCAGTCGGCTCAGCGGGATCACCAGGTCGGAGCCGGGCATCAGCTCCAGTTGTTGATTAGCCAGTCGCGACAGCCAGACAACGGGCCGCCCATCCGCCACCACCAGATCATGGGCACGGTAGGCCTGTGCAAAGTCGTCGTCGACGGGCAATTTCGTCAGGTGGTCGAGATTCAGTGTAGCCAGCGCGAATCCGTCACCCTGTGCAAACCGCGCCTCAACGGCTTGAAACAATGCGCTTTCGGTGGCGACATTAACCTCGACTTCTGAACGTCCTGTGCCGTATTTCATCATGCACCTGTGTAATTGCGCCACAATGCACATGCGTTGTGATCTGTAGATAAGGTCAATTAGTCGTCTCGTTTCAGCGTATTACAAATTACTCTGCGCGTTTATAACCAAGCACACCGCACCACAGGCGGGATGACAGGCTGGCCGTGCATGTGTATGTCACTACCCCGAGCCGTGCGTGCAGACTAGGAGAAAAATGCCCAACGGAATTGCATATCTGATGCTCTTGGCTTGGCCGTTTTTATGCCTTGTGCTGTTTCGCACCCAATCGGTGGAGCGGGCGATTGTCTGGTCAATACTCGGGGGCTATTTGCTGTTGCCGCCGCTGGCAGAGTTCAACCTGCCGCTGGTGCCTGCGATGGACAAAGTGTCGATACCCAATTTATCGGTCCTCGCTATTCTGGTCTTTGCGACCGCTCACAAAGTGCAGCTGTTGCCCGAGGGGCGTATTGCTCGGATCCTGGTCGCGATTTTTATTCTCTGTGCGATTCCAACCGTGCTCACCAATCCCGAACCGATCCTGTTCGAGGTTTTGCGCGATGCCGACCCGATCCTGTTTCTGATTGATGCGCTACCGGGACAGTCGGTGCGCGACATTGGCTCGGTGCTGATCGGACAGGTGCTTACCATTGTGCCTTTCCTGATCGCGCGACAGTTTCTGAGCAGCGAGTTGGGATTGCGCGAAATTTTGACGGCCTTGATGGCCGGCGCGTTGGTCTACTCGATCCCCTCGCTCATCGAGATACGGTTTTCACCGCAGACTAACGTCTGGATCTACGGCTTTTTCCAGCACAGTTTCGAACAGACGATGCGGGCAGGCGGCTTTCGTCCGATTGTGTTTTTGCCCCACGGACTATGGCTGGCCCTGTTTGTGTGTACCGCGACCATCGCGGCGGCGACGCTGGCGCGCAATACGCCGCCAATTAACCGTTGGAAGGCGCTTTTGTGGACGCTTTATCTGTTTGTTTTCCTGCTACTTTGTAAAAGTGCGGCGTCAATTGCCTATGGTCTGTTGCTGGTGCCGTTTGTCTATTTCGCGCCGCGCCGCTGGATGATTATGCTGGCCACGGTATTTGCGTTCGTCGCCGTGACCTATCCGATGTTGCGCAACTTTGATCTGGTGCCCACGGATGCGATTGTGGGCAAGGTGGCCGAGGTGAACCCGCTGCGCGCGCAGTCGTTGGGCTTTCGCTTTGACAACGAGGCGCAACTGCTTGACCGCGCCGCCGAGAAGCCCGCGTTTGGATGGAGCGGATGGGGTCGCAGCCTTGTGCGAGATCCTGAGGACGGCGAGATCCTGACCATTCCCGATGGCCGCTGGATTATCGTTTTCGGCAGCTTCGGCTGGCTAGGGTATATCGGTGAATTTGGGCTTTTGTCGCTTCCGTTGTTGCTGTTGGGCCGCCATGCGCTGCGCAACCGCGATGTGGAGCCTTCGCCCTATATCGGTGCGGTGGCATTGATCCTTGGTATTACGCTGATGGATATGCTGCTCAACGCGACGCTGACACCGTTTACGTGGCTCACGGCGGGGGCTGTGCTGGGATATGTCGAGCGCGTGGCACCGCGCCCTGCGTCGAAGCCGCGTCACGCATTTCGGCAAACGCCCGTGATCGGGCAGCCCCGCGAAAAACAGCGCCGCAGTATTCTTTAGAATTTTCCCCTTTAACGTATGAATTCGTTCTGGAAACAGTGCGCAGAGTTTTGTTTCTCAGTGGGAACCAATGGAGCTTTGTTGAAACGGCTGGTATATTACCAAAGGTCAGCCTGAGTGAAGAAATGCGCGTTTGCGTCATGAAATGAACATGATCCTGATGTAGCGCGGACAACGGATTTTTGATAAATCCATAGTGATGATATAATTTTCGATAAGTTGGCGATGCACCGTTTCGGGTGCAAGCACCGCCAAGAGGTAAAGCTTGATGGCACATGACAGGCGCGCAGGGCGTATCGCCGATGAAGATATCGCGATTGTGGGTATGGCCGTTAATGTTCCGGGCGCCGCATCTGTTGCGGCCTATTGGGACAATCTGCGCAACGGCGTGTCGTCCATCCGCAAACTCTCCGAAGAGGAGTTGTTGGCCGCAGGCGAGACTGCAGAGAACATCGCGCGCAAAAACTATGTGCGCGCCGCTGCGGACCTGAAAGATTTCGAGACTTTTGATGCCGATTTCTTTGGCTTTTCGCCCAAAGATGCCGCCATTCTGGACCCGCAACATCGCAAATTCCTTGAGGTGGCGTGGGAAGCGATGGAGCAGGCGGGCCATGTTCCCGAAAATGTCGACGGCCCGATTGGTGTGTACGCGGGCTGCGGCATGGGGAGTTATTTCTATTTCAACATTTGCTCGAACCCCGATCTGGTGGACGATGTGGGCATGTTCCTGCTGCGCCATACGGGCAATGATAAGGATTTCCTCTCGACCCGCGTCAGCCACGTGTTTGATCTGAAGGGGCCGTCGATCAATCTGCAGACCGCATGCTCTACGTCGCTGGTGGCAATCCACTACGCCGCCGCTGCCTTGCGCAGCGGTGAGGTTGAGATGGCGCTGGCAGGGGGAGTCACGATCGAGCTGCCGCAGGGGCGGGGATATGTGTTCAAGGAAAACGAAATCTTGTCGCCTGACGGTGAATGCCATGCCTTTGACCACCGCGCGCAGGGGACCGTCTTTGGTTCTGGTGCGGGATGTGTGGCGCTCAAACGGCTAAGCGATGCGCAGCGTGACGGGGATCATATTTGGGCGTTGATCAAGGGTTCGGCCATCAACAATGACGGCGCGGCCAAGGCGGGATACCTCGCGCCCTCTGTGGACGGGCAGGCGGCGGCGATTGAACTTGCGCTTGATGCCTCTGGCGTGAGCGCCGACCAGATCGAGTTGATCGAGTGTCACGGCACGGGCACCTATCTGGGCGATCCTATCGAGGTCGCCGCGCTGACCGAGGCCTACCGCACGCAGACCGACAAGGTTGATTTTGCCCGCATCGGATCAGTGAAAACCAACATCGGACATCTCGATACCGCGGCAGGGGTGGCAGGACTGGTGAAGGCTGCGCTGTCGCTGCACCATGGCGCGATGCCGCCCTCGCTTGGCTTTGAGGCCCCGAACCCGGCGATTGGATTTGAGGGTAGCCCGTTTTCGGTGAACGCAGTACTTACCCCTTGGCCGCGCCGCGACACACCGCGTCATGCTGCGATCAATGCCTTGGGCGTAGGCGGCACGAACGCCCATGCCATTCTGGCCGAGGCGCCGACGCGCGCGGCCTCCGAGGAAAGCGATTTCCCGTTCCACGTTCTGTGCGTATCGGCTCGTAGCAAGTCCGCCCTTGATGCAAATACCGCCGCGCTTGCAGCGCATCTGCGCGATCACTCCGAACAGGAGTTGGCGGACGTTGCCTATACGCTGAAAAACGGACGACGCGGGTTCGAGCATCGCCGCGTTGTGGTGGCCGAAAGCCACGCGGAGGCCGCAGAACTGCTGGAAAGCAATGACACGCGGCGTGTGTTTACCCACGCTCGTCTTGGCGATGCGCCCGAAGTCGTGTTCATGTTTCCGGGCGGGGGGGCGCAGTATCCCACGATGGCGCAGGATTTATACGAGACGGAACCCGCTTTTGCCGAAGCGATGGACCGAGGCCTCGACCATCTCGCACCGCAGCTTGACTATGACATCCGCGGGATTTGGCTGCCTGAGGGCGATACACAGGCGGCTACCGAGACGCTCAAGAAGCCCTCGGTCCAGCTTCCGCTGATTGCGATTGTCGAATACGCGCTGGCGCAATTGTGGATGAGTTGGGGCGTCAAACCCGCCGCGATGGTGGGCCACTCTATGGGTGAAAATGTCGCCGCCTGCCTTGCGGGGGTGATGACTTTTGAGGAATTGATCGATCTGGTGCTGCTGCGCGGGCGTTTGTTCGATACCGTCCCTGCGGGCGGTATGCTGAGCGTACCTCTGTCGCTGGACGCGGTGCAGCCCTATCTGGGCGACAATCTCGATATCGCCTCCGTCAATGGTCCAGAGCTGACAGCTATTTCAGGGCCAGATGCCGCGCTGGTGGACTTGGCCGCGCGGCTGGAGAAGGACGAAATCGAAAGCCAGCGCATCGCAATCGACATCGCTGCGCACAGCCGCATGCTCGAGCCGATCCTTGGCGAGTATCGCGCCTTCCTTGCCACGCTTGCTCTCAAAGCGCCAAGCACGCCGATCATCTCTAACCGCACAGGCGTAACGCTAACGGCGACACAGGCGACGGACCCTGATTATTGGGTCGAACAGCTGCGCAACACTGTGCATTTCGCCAATTGCATCGAGACGTTGAGCGCGCGCTCTGACCTTGTCTATCTTGAAGTAGGGCCGGGCAAGGCGCTGTCCTCGCTGGCGCAGATGTGCCCTGGTGTGAAGCCTGCCCAAGTGCTCAGCTCTCTGCGCCATCCCGATCAGGTATTGGCGGATGATTTGTATTTCATGGGCCAGATTGGTCGCCTGTGGGCCTGCGGGGTTGAAGCAGATTGGGACCAGATCTGGGGCGAAGCGCGGCGCAACCGTGTGCTGTTGCCCACCTATCAATTCCAGCGCAGCCCCTATTACATTGCCCCAGCCGAAGGCATTGCAGCGCAGGCAACCCCAGCAGTGACACGCGTTGATGATGTGGCTGAGTGGGGCGCTGTGCCGTCATGGCGCGCAAAATACGCGGACGTGGACGCCGATCTTGACGCGGCGCTCGGCACTGCGAAAGAGCATGACTGGTTGGTGTTCGCGGACCAAGGCGAGATCGCAGCGCCCGTGATCGCGCGCCTCTCTGCCGCCGGTGCGCGGGTTTCTGTCGTACAGGCCGGTGACAGTTTCGCGGCTTTGGGCGAGGGGCGCTATACGCTGGCCCCCGAGCAGGGGCGCGACGGCTATGACGCCTTGTTTGCCGCACTTGATGATGCGGGCCAGACGCCCACGCGGATCGCGCATTTTTGGGGCGTGACCGAGGATGAACATCACCGCCCCGGCAGCAGCTTTTATAACCGTATGCTGGAGCAGGGGTTCTATAGCCTTTTGTGGTTGGGTCAGGTTCTGGCAGAGCGCGAGGATGCACCCGCCACCCATGTGAGCGTCTTTACCAACGGCGCTGCCCGCGTTGCGAAAGAGGGGCTGCTGTATCCTGAAAAGGCGATGATCAGCGGCCCCGCGGGCGTGATGCCTCGTGAGATTGCGGGCCTGACTGTGTCTACAGTGGATATTGCTCTGCCTGCCCCCAGTTCACCGAAAAACCGCCGTAAGGCCGCGCAGGGTGAAGGTGCATACACCACCCACGCACTGCTTGAAGAGTTGTTGGCGACCTCTGCCTCTGGTGTCGTGGCGCTGCGCGATGCCAAACGTTTCGTGCGCGGTAACCGCACCCAACGCCTTGCGTCGGCAGCTACGTCTGCCTTCGTCCAAGGCGGCACTTATCTGATTACAGGCGGCTTTGGCGGCATCGGCCAGACCATCGCCGCCGATTTGCTGAAATCCTACAACGCGCATGTCGTTCTTTTGAGCCGCAGCAGGATGCCTGATCGCGCAGAGTGGAATCAGCTTTTGCTCACCACCCATGCCAGTGATCCCGTGGTCCAGCGTATCCGCACTGTGGAGCGGCTTGAAGCGTTGGGCGGCAGTGTCGAGGTCGCCCGCGCCGATGTGATCAACGTGGCGCAGATGCGCAAGGTCATTGATGCCTTACAGGCGCGGGGCCGCATCAGCGGCGTGATCCATGCCGCTGGCGTTCTGGATGATGCACCGATGCTCGGTAAAACACAGGCGCAGGTGGATGCTGTGCTAGCGCCCAAAGTGCAGGGCTTGCGCGTGCTGGATCAATTGCTGCCCGACGGCAGTGTCGATCTGATGGTGCTGTTTTCTTCAACCTCCACGGCCACGCGTGCCGCAGGACAGGTGGATTACGTGGCGGCCAATGACTATCTCAACGCCTTCGCCACGTCGCGGACGGGGGGAAAGACCCGGGTGATTGCTTTGAACTGGGGTGTTTGGGCCGATGTGGGCATGGCGGCGGATGCCGTAGGATCAGAACCCGCGGCGGATTTGACTCCCCGCGTACTTGACGTGCCGCTGTTGGGTAGCATCGAGGTTTTGCACGATGAGACGCGTTTCGAGACAAAGCTGGAGCCGTCGCGTGACTGGGTGCTTGATCAACACCGTATGGCTGATGGTGCCGCAGTCATGCCTGGCACCGGAATGGTCGAGGCGTTGTCCCAAGCTGCCACTGCTGCAGGCATGGCCGCACCATTTGCGCTGCGCGATCTTTACTTCCTGCGCGCTTTCGAGACACCCGACGGGGCGACACAGCAGATGCGCATTCGCCTGACCCGCGAAGAGGCTGGATTTGCCGCGACACTCAGCAGCGGCTGCACACTGGACGGGCGTGCAGGATGGCAGTCCCACGCCGAGGCAACGATCGCGCCTCTCATGGGTGCGCCGCAGCACGTTGATCTGGAAGAAATTTCTGACCGCCTCGGCGCGGTAGAAGAGCAGGGTGGCGCGCATATGCGGACCGCTCAGGAAGCACATCTGAGCTTTGGGGCGCAATGGCAGGTCGTGCGTGCACGCCAGATGGGCGAGGGCGAAGGACTGGCGCGGCTGATGCTTGATGCGCCGATGGACACAGCGCATATCCTGCATCCCGGTCTTTTGGATCAGGCGACGGGCTGGGCCGTTACTTTGGCCAAGGGGTATGACGGTGCGGACCTTTGGGTGCCCATGTCCTACGGCGAGATTGCCGTCTACGCCCCTCTGCCGTCGGAGGTTTATAGCTGGATGCGCTTGCGCGCGTCATCGGCGGATGATGCGAGCTTTGACGTTACCATTTGTGATGCACAGGGCCGTGTACTGGTCGAAGTCAGTGACTTTGCGATGACCCGTCTCAAAGGCGGATTTGCCGCGCAAAATACGCCACTGCGCGCCTCTGAGGTTCAATTCGACGAGGCCGCACCGTCCGAGCAGCGTCAGCAGACTGAAGCCGAGGAACGCTTGGCCTACCTTGTTTCACAAGGCATCACGGCCGCTGAGGGGCCGGACGCTCTGGCGCGTGCGTTGGCCGTAGATGTGCCGCAGATTTATGTCTCCTCCCTGCCGCTGGAGGCTTTGATCGCACAGGCGGAAGTACCGCCGCGCGACATGCCGTCAGGCCAAAGCTTCGAGCGGACCGATCTGGAAGGTTTTGTAGCACCTCAGGGTCGCGTAGAAGAAACACTGGCCGAGATGTGGTCGACCTTGCTTGGCGTCTCGCCCGTAGGGTCCGACGACAGCTTTTTTGACCTTGGGGGGCACTCGCTGATTGCGGTGCGCCTGTTTGCCTCTGTCAAACGCGAGTTCGGGGTAGATTTCCCGATCTCCATCCTGTTCGAGGCTCCGACGATCGCCGACATCGCGGCACGCATTACGGCCCAGACGGGTGGAGAGGATGACGCCGCCGATGAGACTTCAGGCGCTCCGACCACAGGTTTTGTGCATCTCGTGCCTTTAAACGGGGTGAAACCTGCTAAGGCAGCCCCCTTGTTTGTGGTAGCGGGGATGTTCGGCAATGTCCTCAACCTGCGCCATCTGGCTCTGCAATTCGAAGGCTCCCGCGCAGTCTATGGCCTGCAAGCGCGCGGCTTGATCGGGGACAGCGCGCCCCATGAGACGATTGAGGATGCCGCCGTCGATTACATCGCGGAGATCCGTCAGGTGCAGGCCAATGGCCCTTACCTCTTGTCGGGTTTTTCGGGCGGCGGAATTGCGGCCTACGAGATGGCACGACAGCTCAAAGCGGCGGGGGAAGAGGTCGCGGTGCTGGCACTGCTCGACACGCCGCTGCCTGTCCGACCCAGCCTGAATACGCGTGACAAGGCATTGATCAAGATCGAAGAGCTGCGCCGTAAGGGTCCTGCCTATCTGATCGAGTGGGCAAAAAACCGTCTGGCGTGGGAAAAGACCAAGCGTCAGGACAGCGTGGAGGTGCAAGGCGATGCACAGTTCAACAACACCAAGATCGAGGCCGCGTTCCTTCGCGCTGTAGCCCGCTACGAGACGCCCGATTGGAATGGTGAAATGCTATTAATGCGCCCGGCTCTGGACCGTCAATTTGCGGTGAGCGGTGGCAACTATGTCAGTGCGGAGCGCGAGTACGTCTTTGCCGATAATGACTGGACCCGCTATGCGCCGCGTATCCGCGTGATCGAAGTGCCCGGCGATCACGACAGTATGGTGCTGTCGCCCAACGTGGTCGTTATGGCCGCCGAGCTGCAAGAGGTCATTGACGAGGCCCTTGCCCAACCTGCGGCCCGCCGCGCCACTGCTGCGGAGTAATCGCCCAATGTCCGATCCATCCGTCTTGTGCATCCTGCTCAACTTCCGCACGCCCGATATGACGCTGCAAGCGGCCGAGGCCGCTCTTGCCGATCTGCATTCTGTGGGTGGCGAGTTGGTGATCGTCGACAACGCCTCGGGCGATGGCAGCTATGAGCAGATCACCCAAGCGGTCGCAGAGCGGGGCTGGGGCGAAAATGGTCTGGTCCGTGTGATCGCCTCGCCCGTAAACGGCGGCTTTGGCGCCGGCAATAACATCGGTTTGGCCCAATCTATGAGCAGCGGGCAGGCGCCTGATTACTTTTATATCCTCAACTCCGATGCCTTCCCCGATGCGGGCTGTGTGCGGGGTTTGATCGACCATCTTGAGACGCACTCGCGCGCGGGATTTGCCTGCAGCCATGTGCGCGGCGAGGACAACGTCACGCATGTCTCTGCCTTCCGTTTCCCGTCCGTCGCAGGGGAGTTCGTGGGGGCTGCGCGCCTGCGCCTGTTCGAGCGGTTGATCCCTGACGTCACTGTGGTGATGCCGCTGCCGCAACAGACGATGCAGGTGGATTGGGCCGCAGGCGCCAGCATGCTGGTGCGCCGCGCCATGCTCGACGAAATCGGCACCTTCGACGAGACATTCTTCTTGTATTTCGAGGAAACCGACCTGTGCCTGCGCGCCGCCCGCGCGGGATGGAGCTGTTGGTATGTAATGGAAAGCCGCGTTGTGCACATCGGCTCTGTCTCCACAGGGATCAAAACTAAGCGGCGCATGCCTAGCTATTGGTACGACTCGCGTCGCCATTATTTCATCAAAAACCATGGGCGCATCGCGGCGGCGGCTGCTTTGGCCGCGCATCTGGCAGGCGGCATACTGCACCGTTTGCGCACTGCTATCTCGGGGCGCAGGCCGCAGGACCCGAGCTGGTTCCTGTCCGACATGATCGCACATGCCACAAAACCCTACCGCCTGACCCGCGAGGACCGATTATGACCGCTCCCTTCTCCTGTGTGATCCTTGGGGATCAATCGCTGACCATCGCCTGTGCAGATATGATTGTAGCAGGCGGTCACCATGTCGCCGCTGTGGTGAGCACGAATGCAGATGTGCGCGGATGGGCCGAAGGGCGGGGGATTGCGATATACGACAAACCCGCCGATCTGGTGGACGCCAGGATTACACCCTTTGATTGGCTGCTCAGCATCGCGAACCTGCGCATCATTCCAGAGGCGGCTTTGGCGCTGGCCAGCAAAGGTGCGGTGAATTTTCACGACGGACCACTGCCGCGTTATGCGGGGCTGAACACCCCTGCATGGGCGATCATCAACGGTGAGTCGCAGCATGGCGTCAGCTGGCATATGATCGAGGGCGGCGTGGATGAAGGCGATCTGCTGGCGCAAGCGCTGGTCGAGATTTCCGAGGACGAGACGGCGTTCAGCCTCAACTCCAAATGCTATGCCGCGGGGATGGAGAGCTTTGCCGAGGTGCTCGGACAGTTGGAGCGCGGAACGCCAGAGCGCAGTCCCCAAGACCTCAGCCAACGCAGCTATTTCGCGCGCGACGACCGTCCTGCGGTGCTGGGGGTCATTGATTTTGCAAAGACTACGGCGCAGATCACCGCGATGGTGCGTGGCATGGATTTTGGCGGTTATTGGAACCCGCTGGGGCTGCCTAAGGTGCTGCAGGGTGGGGCGGTCTACATTGTCACCGCTGCGCAAGCGGCGCAGGGCGCTGGCGCTGCTGCCACCGTTCTGGAGGCTAACGGAGACCATCTGGTCGTGGCCACGGCAGATGGCGCCGTGGCGCTGTCGCTTGCCGCGCAAGGCACTTTGCCTGAAGTTGGGTCGATTTTGGACAGCACGAATGCTGCCCACGCCGAAGCCCAGACCCGTTTGCTCAAAGACGAGAGCTTTTGGCGCGCGCGCCTTGCCGCGATGGAGCCGCTGGAGGTGCCGCTTGCCAACGGTGAGGCGACAGGAGAATGGACCGCGCGCCGCATAGATGTTGCAAGCGGGGTAGCGCGTGATGCGGTGTTACAGGCCGCGCTGACGGCCATGGCGCAGGGTGCAGGGCAGGCGGGGGACGTAGGCTTTGCCATTTCGCCCGAAGTGCCCGAATTTGCAGCATCCTGGGTGCCGTTGCGCAGTGACGCGCCTGCCTTGGAGCGTGCCATGCAAACCGCTGGTTTCGCGGCTGACTTGCCGCAGCGTGATCCTGCCATTGGCGATGTCGTGCCTGCAATTATGATCGCGAAGGCGCCTTTTGCGGGCAGCACGCTCACGATTGAAGCGAGCGCGGATGCGGTCATGCTGCACGGCGATGCGGGGCTTTTGTCCGATGCGGCGATGGATATTATCGCTGGCCGTGTGGCTCATGCTCTGAGAGGCGAAGACGGGTTGGCAGCCAGTGAGCGCGAGATGCTGCTGGAGACATGGAACGCCACGCAGACGGACTACGATGCCAAGCCGATCCACACGGCCTTTGAGGCGCAAGTAGCCCGCACGCCAGATGCGACAGCCTTGGTGTTTGAGGGGCAAAGCCTGAGCTATAGCGCGCTGAACGCAGCGGCGAACAAGCTGGCTCATCGTTTGATTGCGCAGGGGGTGACAGTCGGCACGCCCGTGGGCCTTGCCACGACGCGCAGCACCGATCTTTTGATTGGCGCGCTGGGCATCCTCAAGGCGGGCGGTGCATACGTGCCGCTTGATCCGGCCTATCCCGCCGAGCGGATTGCCCATTACATCGCTGACAGCGGTGCAGCCGTGATCGTGACCCAGTCAGCGCTGGCAGATAGCCTTCCCCGCGGCGATGCGGCGCTGTTGGTGCTGGACACAGACGCCGAGCTTGCCGCCGCTCCGCAGACCAACCCTGATGCAGGCGCGGACGCGGATACGCTGGCCTATCTCATCTACACGTCAGGCTCCACGGGCACACCCAAGGGCGTGATGGTCAGCCACGGCAATGTCGCCAACTTCTTTGCCGGCATGGACCAGCGCATTGAAAATACTGGCGGTGACGCATGGCTGGCCGTGACCAGCCTTTCGTTCGATATCTCGGTGCTGGAGCTGTTCTGGACGCTCGCGCGGGGTCTCAAGCTGGTGCTGGCGGGTGATGACAGCCGCACGGAGCTGTCGAAGGGGCCGATTGCGGTATCGGATCGCAAGATCGACTTTAACCTGTTCTATTGGGGCAATGACGACGGCATCGGGCCTGAGAAGTACCGTCTTCTACTGGAGGGCGCGAAATTCGCCGATGCTCATGGCTTCAACGCAGTCTGGACGCCCGAGCGGCATTTCCACGCCTTTGGCGGCCCCTATCCCAACCCTTCGGTGACGGGTGCGGCGGTGGCGGCTGTCACCTCCAATCTTGCTGTTCGGGCAGGCTCTTGCGTGGCTCCGTTGCACCATCCTGCACGAATTGCAGAGGAATGGGCGGTCATTGATAACCTCACCAACGGGCGTGTTGGGCTGGCCATTGCCAGCGGCTGGCAGCCCGATGATTTCATTCTGCGCCCCGAAAACACACCCCCCAACAACAAGCCTGCAATGTACGCGGCCATTGATCAGTTGCGCAGCCTTTGGCGCGGGGAAGCAGTTGAGTTTCCCACCAAGGACGGCACCCCGTTTCCCGTCGTAACCCAGCCACGCCCTGTGTCCAGCGAATTGCCTGTCTGGGTGACCACGGCAGGCAACCCCGAGACGTGGAAAGAGGCAGGCCAGATCGGGGCCAACGTCCTGACCCACCTTCTGGGCCAGTCGGTCGAAGAAGTCGCGGGCAAGATCAAGATCTATCACGCTGCCCTGCGCGAGGCAGGCCATGATCCCGCGAATTTCAAAGTGACGCTGATGCTGCACAGCTATCTTGCCGGCACGCGGGAGCGTGCCGAAGAGGTCGCGCGGGGCCCGATGAAGGACTACCTGCGCGCGGCTGCTGGCCTTATAAAGCAATACGCATGGGCTTTTCCTGCATTCAAGCGGCCCGAGGGCGCGAGCAATGCCTTTGAGGTGGATCTTGGTGGCTTGGGCGAGGAGGAGATGGAGGCGATCCTCGAATTCGCGTTCCAGCGCTATTTCAACGACAGCGGCATGTTTGGCACCGTTGAGGATGCGCTTGCGCGGACCGAGCAGCTCAAACAGATCGGCGTGGACGAGATTGCCTGCCTGATCGACTACGGCATCGATGTTGACGACGTGCTGGAGGGTTTGAAGCCTTTGGCCGAGGTGCTTGAACGCGCCAACGCGGGCTCGTCACTGGCGGAGGATGATTTCTCGCTCGCGGCACAAATGATGCGCCACAAGGTCAGCCACATGCAGTGCACGCCCTCGATGGCGCAGATGCTGGTGATGAACGACGAGACGCGCGCCGCGCTGTCTGGGCTGAAGGCGCTGATGGTAGGTGGGGAGGCACTGCCTGGTCCGCTCAGTGCGGAGCTGATGAAGGCCTGCGGTGGCACAGTCCAGAATATGTACGGGCCCACCGAGACGACAATCTGGTCCACCACGCAGATGGTCAGCCGCGCCGAGGTGACGACCCCCATTGGCGCGCCTATCGCCAATACGCAGGTCTATGTGCTTGATGAGGCTTTGCAGCCATGCCCCGCAGGTGTTGCAGGCGAACTCTATATCGCAGGCGAGGGCGTGACACTGGGCTATCACGCACGCCCCGAGATGACTGCCGAGCGGTTTGTGGATAACCCGTTTGGCGAGGGCCGCATGTACCGTACAGGCGATCTGGTCGCGTGGCGCAGTGACGGTACGCTTGGATTTATGGGCCGTGCAGATGATCAGGTGAAAATTCGGGGCCACCGCATCGAGCTGGGCGAGATCGAGAGCGCGCTGGCCGCACAAACGGGCATCTCCCAAGCCGTCGTTGTGGCGCGTGAGGCTGCGGGTGGTGCGCAACTGGTGGGGTATGTCGTGGGCGCGGGGGAGTCGGAGGACACAATGCGTGCCGCGTTGGCCGAGCGGTTGCCCGACATTATGGTGCCAGCGCGGATTGTCACGCTGGAGCGTATGCCGCTGACCCCTAACAAGAAAATCGACCGTAAAGCCTTGCCAGAGCCGCAGGTGAAGGTAGCAGAAGTAACTCCCACCGACACTGCCCTGACCAGCGATACCCAAGCTGCGATCGCGGATGTCTGGTCTGCAATCCTTGGGGTGGCCCATATCAGGCCGGCGGATAACTTCTTTGCATTGGGTGGGCATTCGCTTCTCGCGATTCAAGCGCACCGCGACATCAAGGCTGCACTTGGGGCCGAGAGGCTTGGTATCACCGATATCTTCCGTTTCCCGACGCTTGAGGGGCTGGCGGCGCATCTGGACAAGGGGAATGGTACCGCTGCGCCTGCGCCCAAGCAGCCCCAGACAGAGGCGCCCGCCAGAACTGAGACAATGTCAAAGCGTCGTGCCATGCGGGCAGGTCGGGCCAAGGCCAATACGTGAATGTCGATACAGCCCTTGTCGCAGCACTAACGGAAACCGTGCTCCCGCAGGGGATCGGCATCGCAGCGCGTGATCCGGCGGTCTTGATAGAAACGGGCCATACCGCCGAACGCGGTGCAGTCAAAAACGCGGTTCCGCGCCGTGTGGCCGAGTTTCATGCGGGGCGCGCTGCTGCACGTGCCGCAATGGTGCGCCTGTCGCTGTCGCCGCGCCCTGTGCCGATGGGCCTTGACCGTGCGCCGGTTTGGCCCGACGGGATCACAGGCAGCATAAGCCATTGCAAAACGGCCTGTGTGGCCGCCGTAGGCCTGCGCCGCGATTGGGCGGGCATGGGCCTTGATCTGGAGGAGGCAACGCCGCTGGAGAGCAGCCTGCTGTCCGAGATTTGCACCGAGGCCGAGCAGCGCTGGCTCGGCACTCAACCCGAGGCCGAGCGCGGGATACTGGCGAAGCTGATCTTCTCCGCAAAAGAAGCCACGTATAAAGCGCAGTATCCGATTACCAAGCGCTTGTTCGGGTTTCATACGCTGGAGATCACGCTGGACCGCGATGCGACCCGCTTTGAAGCGCGATTTTCGCGCGATGAAGGCGTGTTTAGGGAGGGAAGCCTGCTGAGCGGTGCCTATGTCTATGCGGCGGGACTGCTTGTCACGGGCATGGCACTTGGGCATTCTGCACCTGATGGAGAAGGCTCGTGAGGGAGTAGGGCGCTTGGTGACACGACGGGGCATGATACGGCTTGGCACGGGTGCGCTGGTAGGGGCAGGTGTGGCGATTGCGGGCAATGCAGGCTGGCGCATGTGGCAGCAGGCCCGCGCGCGTGAGCTTTACAGCGTGCCGTTGTCTGCACCTGATGGGCCGCTCGACACCTATCACCTTGGTCATTCGCTTGTCGGGCGGGACATGCCTGCGATGCTGGCGCAGATCGCGCCAAACGGGAACGGTTATGCCAGCCAGCTAGGCTGGGGTGCGCCGTTGCGCGCCCATTGGGAGCCTGACGTTGAAATCAACGGCTTTGCACAAGAGAATGATCACCCGAATTTTGCGCCTGCACGCGACGCGATTGACAGTGGCAGTTTTGACGCCGTGGTGATGACCGAGATGGTCGAGCTGACCGATGCGATCCGCTATCACAGCAGTGCCGACTACCTCGCGAAATGGGCGCAAGCGGCGCGGGAAGCGCGGCCTGATGTGCGCCTTTATCTCTATGAGACATGGCACAACACGGATGATCCCGCAGGCTGGCTTGCGCGGATTGATGCGGATTATGAGGCGCTCTGGCTCGACCGTATTGTTCTGCCTGCCGCCGCTCGGATCGGCGCGCCAATCCATGTAGTGCCGGGCGGTCAGGTCATGGCCGCTTTTGTACGCGCGGTCGATGCGGCGGGCGGTGTGGGCAATGTGGCGAGCCGCGATGCCCTGATGGGCCGCACGCCCGAAGGGGCGGTTGATACGATCCATTTTGGGGATCTCGGCGCATATCTCATTGCGCTCACGCATTACGCAACGCTCTATCACCGCAACCCTGTGGGTCTGCCGCTGGCGCTCAAGCGTGCGGATGGCACGGCAGCGGAGGCGCCTGATGCTGACTCGGGCGCGCTCATGCAGCAGATTGTCTGGGACGTAGTGCGCGCCACACCCTATAGCGGGGTAGCGGCATGAGCGATTTGGCGAGTACGATATTTTCGGTTGTGATGGTCGGCCACAGCCTCTTTGGCACGGACGGCCCCGACATGCTCAATGCGGCGCTGCGCGAGGCAAGCGCGCAGGTTGAGGTGCAGGCACAGATCATCAACGGCTCCCCGCTCAAGTATAACTGGGAGAATTCGACCAGTGCGGAAGGGATTGATGCGCGCCGCGTGCTGCCCGAAGGTCAGACAACCGATCTGATCCTGACCGAGGCGATCCCGCTGGCCAATCACCTGAAATGGAGCGAGACGCATATCTACGCGCAGGCTTTTGCGGGGCTTGCACTTAGCGGTAATGCCGACGCGCGCGTGTTTGTGCAGGAGACGTGGCACAGCCTCAAGAGCGGCACGGGTGAAGCCGTTGAGTATGATGACGGAGCTGCAACCCCGTGGCGGGTGCGCTTGCAAAATGATCTGGCGCAATGGGAGAACATCGTCACCCTGTTGCAAGAGGGCCAGCCTGCTGCGGCCGATCGCATTGCCCTGATCCCCGCAGGTCAGGCGTTGGCACGGCTGGATGATGCCATTGCAGCGGGTGAGATCGCGGGGCTGCGCAGCATTGCCGATGTGTTCTCCGACGATATCCACCTCAATGACCGTGGGCATTATTTTGTCTCTCTGGTGCAATATACTGTGCTGACAGGAGCCAGCCCCGAAGGCTTGCCGCATGTGGTCAAGGACCGTTTCGGAGATACCTTCGAGGCTATTGATCTCAATATGGCCGTAGCGATGCAGCGCGTGGCACTCGAAGCCGTTACCGCCTATCAAAACAGGGATATCGCCCCCGCCGCCGCACGTGTGAGTGAGACGCAAGAGCCCCGCGCATCGCCTGCCCAGACTGTGCAAACAGAGCCTCCCTTGGTAGCCGAGGCCGAAAAGCCAGACGCGGAGCCGGTAGTGACAGCGCGTACATCGCCTGTGGACGGACTTGCTATCGGTTTGGCACCTGTGACGGATTGGGCAGCGCAACAGCCTTTCCTTGACGTTATGAAAACATCCCGCCCGTGGTTGGGGCATCTGCCTAATCAATATGGCGGCATCGAGTATGAAGAGCTGGTCGCGGGTGGCTATCTGGATGCAGACGGCTGGCTCTTGAGAATGCCAAGTAAGGCGGGTTCTGTCGGCACGCTGATCCTCACGGATTTGCCGCCCGAGGCCGCCCCCTCGCTGGAGGGGCGCTATGTGCTTCGCTTTCAGGGCGCAGGAGTGATCGAAGTGGCGGGGCGTGCGAGCAACGTGCGCTATGGGCGCGGCGAGGTGCGGTTTGACTTCACCCCTGGCGCGGGCAGCGTAGAGCTTCGCATACAGCGGACCAACGCGGCCAAGCCGCTGCGTAATATCACCGTGGTGCGCGAGGATCGCTTGGAGTTGTTCCAAAGTGGTGCAGTGTTCAACCCTGATTTCACCGCCCGCATGGCTGCGTTTGATACCCTGCGTTTCATGGACTGGATGGAGACCAACAACAGCACGCAGGCCCAATGGCAGGACCGCCCGCAGGTTTCCGATGCCTCATGGGCGCATGAGGGCGTGCCGCTGGAGGTGATGCTGGCGCTGGCCAATAGTCAGGGCAAGAACATGTGGCTCAACATCCCGCATCTGGCTGATGATGCTTACGTACGCAACTTTGCCCGCACCGTGCGAGGCGGGCTTGATCCTGCGCTATCGGTCTATGTGGAATATTCCAACGAGCTGTGGAATTTCCAGTTCGCCCAGACCCGCTGGGCCGATGCCCAAGCCACTGCGCGCTGGGAACAGGCGGATGTGGGCACGCAATTCTACGCCATGCGTGCGGCGGAAGTGGCTCGGATTTGGTCTCAGGAGTTTTACGGAACAGAAGGTCAGTTGGTCAATGTGATCTCGACCCAGACTGGATGGCTCGGGCTGGAGGAGAACATCCTGAACGCACCTTTGGTCGTGGCCGAGGGCGCTCAGCGGCCGTCCGACGCGTTCGATGCTTATGCGGTGACTGGATACTTCGGCGGAATTCTGGGGCTCGAAGGGCGTCGCGATCAGGTCATCGGCTGGCTGGACGAGAGCCTTACGCGCGCAACAAAGGCGGCGCAGGCAAAAGGGCTGTCTGGCGATGCCTTGCAGCAGGCGATTGAGGCCACGCAATATGACCACGCTACCTCTCTGGCAGCGCAAGAGCTGACCAATGGCGGGGTGAGTGGCAACAACGTGGATACTGTCGATGATCTGACCAACCGTGTCTGGCCCTATCACGCCCGCGTGGCAAAGGCGGCAGGGCTTGAGTTGATCATGTACGAAGGCGGCAGTCATATTGTGGGCATTGGCCCGCTGGTGGATGATGCGCGGCTCACCTCATTCTTCCAGCATCTTAACTACACCCCTGAAATGGGCGCGCTCTATGAGGGGCTTCTGGCGGGCTGGGCTGCCAATGGCGGGCGCTTGTTCAATGCCTATGCCGATATCTATGTCCCTACGAAGTGGGGCAGCTGGGGCGCGCTGCGCTATCTTAATGATAGCAACCCCCGCTGGGATGCATTGGTGGCAGGCCGATGAGTGCTGCTTGCTCTATCCTGATCCCCGCTCATAACGAGGTCGGCTATATCGAGCCGTGCCTCGAGGCGCTGCTGGCCAGCGATGCGACCGGAGCAGCGGCTGAAGTGATCGTGATGGCCAACGGTTGTTCCGATGCCACGGTTGCGGTGGCGCGGGGGTATACGGAGCAGTTCGCAGCCAAGGGCTGGCCCCTCACTGTGCTTGATCTGGCGCAGGGTGGAAAAACTGGAGCGCTTAATGCTGGCGATGCCGCGGCGGCTCATGGCGCGCGGATTTATGTGGATGCCGATGTGATCGTTTCTGCGCCGTTGATTGCGCAATTGGCAGAGGTGCTGGACACGGATGAGGTCCGCTATGCCAGTGGCAACCCCGTCGTCACGGCGGCGGGCAGTGCTTTCACCCGAACCTATGCGCGCTTCTGGGCTAGCCTGCCGTTCTGCACTCACGGTGTGCCTGGGTTCGGAGTGTTTGCGGTAAATGCGACAGCACGCGCGCGCTGGGGCGATTTTCCTGACATTATCTCTGATGACACGTTTGTGCGTCTCAACTTTACCCCGTCCGAGCGGGTGCGCGTGGCGGCCTCCTATAATTGGCCGATGATCGAAGGGGCGGGGCCGCTGATCAAAGTGCGTCGCCGTCAGGATATTGGGGTGGCCGAGGTGCAGACGCTTTATCCTGCGCTGTGGAACAACCACGATTCGGCACCTGCGGATGCGGCGTCTCTCCCGATGCGGGCTTTGCGTGATCCGCTCGGGTTCGCGGCCTATGCGCTGGTGGGGCTTGCCGTGCGCCTGCCGCATAAGGCGCAACCACGCTGGGCGCGGGGGCGCTAATCCGAAATAAGTGCAGCCAGCTTTGCGGCCTCGGTATGCACGTCATGTCGCTCCAGCACGCGCAGGCGGGCCGCGTCTGCCATTTCTTGTAGCGCTTGTCCGTCGCTTTGCGCCATCACTCGCATGGCCTGCGCCAAACCCTGCGCATCACCTGCCGGTACCATCCAACCCGTGCGCCCGTGCTGGACCAATTCCGGCGTTCCCGCAATATAGGTGGCGATGACCAGACGGCCTGCGGCCATGGCCTCCATGATCACCATGGGCAACCCTTCGGCAAAGCTCGGCATCAGCAACGCATGGGCATTTTGTAACTCGCTCAGGATGCGGGCTTCATCGACCCAGCCTGTGAGGGTAAGGTTGTGCTCCAGGCCTAACGCAGAAATGCGCGCTTCGATTTCGGGCCGCATTTCGCCGTCCCCGATCAGCGTGAGATGGGCGTTGGGGTGCGTCTTGAGCATGTCTGCCAGCGCATCCAGCGCCACAAGCTGGCCCTTTTGCTCGACAAACCTGCCAATCGCGACAAAGCGCGGCGGGCTATCGGGCAACGGCAGGGGCGCGGGAAAGCGCGCAGGCTCGATCCCGCAGTGTACGACCTTGATCTTGTCCCATTGATCAGGTCCCGCCCAGCGGGCAAGCTGGCTGCGACCATAGCTGGTGATGGCCACGGTAAATTTGGAGCGGGCGACTTTGGTCCCCAATGACAGCGCGCGCGGCGCGTCGTATTCCTCGGGGCCGTGCACGGTAAAGCTGTAGGCGGGACCGCCCAAGGCCTGCGATAGCATCGCGACGGTGGCAGCATTGGTGCCGAAATGCGCGTGGGCATGGCTGGCCTCCGCCGCATGGCAGACCCGCACGACATAGGCGGCCTCGGCCAGATAGATAAGGTGCTTGAGCACGCCCACTTCTGAGCGGCGGCCACAGTCCAGCGCCAGCTTGACCGCGCCGAAAAAGCGCTTGGGATCGGCGGTCAGGCTGTGCAGGCTTGCGCGCAGCAGGGCCACGGCACCCGCCCGCAGAACGTACTGTGTGGCCGCTGCCTCCTCCAAATCCTGAGCGTCCACCAGCGGCGCATCGCCTGCGCGCATTGCCAAGCGCGTGACCGTGTGGCCTTGGGCCTCAAGCGCGCGGATTTCTCGGCGGATGAAGCTGTGGCTTGGCTGTGGATAGCTGTTGAGGATATAGGCGATGTTCAACGGGTGCGTCCTTCGTGTCTCACTCGGGGCCGCCGTGCGCGCGTGGCTATGGCGCAAACGACGGGGGAGCGTTAGCAAGGTTTAACAGATATTAGGTAGGTGAATACGGCAAATGGGTGGTCTTTTCGAGCAATTGCGCGGCGGGCGGCTGATGGCGCGGGTGATGCGCAGCACGTCGTGGATTTTGCTGGGCTATGGCGGCTCTCAGGGGTTGCGCCTTGCCTCTAACCTGATCCTCACGCGGCTTTTGTTCCCCGAGGCCTTTGGCCTGATGGCGCTGGTCGGGCTGGTGACCGTCGGCTTGATGTTGTTCTCGGATGTGGGCATCTCGCCCTCTATCGCTTCCAGCAAGAGGGGGGATGACCCTGATTTCCTCAACACAGCATGGAGCATTCAAGTCATCCGCGGGTTTGTGCTGTTTTGCATTGCGGTGGCGCTGTCAGTGCCCTTCGCGGCGTTTTATGATGCGCCAGAGCTTGCGACCTATTTACCAATTGCTGCTGTTTCGCTGCTGATCGCGGGGTTTAACCCCACGCGGATCGAGACAGCACACCGCCATTTGCTGATGGGGCGGCTGACGGTCCTTGACCTGAGCGCGCAACTGATCGGGATCGTGGTGATGATCGTGCTGGCATGGTGGCAACAAAGCGCACTCGCGCTGGTGCTTGGGGCGGTGGTGACGTCGCTGGCCAAGCTGGTGTTGACGTGGATGTATCTGCCTGGGGCGGCCAACCGCTTTCGCTGGGAGACGGCTGCTGTGCGTGAACTACTCACCTTCGGCAAGTGGATATTCCTGAGCACGGCCTTCTGGTTCTTCGCCTCGCAAGGGGACCGCGCGGTGCTGGGTAAATTCCTCAGCCTCGAGAGCCTTGGCATCTATAATATCGCCTTTTTCCTTGCGGCCTTTGCGATGCAGTTGGGGACGGCGGTCACGGGGCGGGTGATGATCCCCGTCTACCGCGATGCGAAACATGAGAGTGCCAAGATCGCCAAACTGCGCTTTGGCATCAGCGCGGGCATCTTGACGCTGCTGCTGTTAATGGCCTTCGCGGGACCGTGGCTCGTGGGTGTGCTCTATGACCCACGCTACGCTTCAGGGGGCGCGATTGTGACGCTGCTGGCGGTGGCGCTGGTGCCGCAGGTGATCGGGATGAGTTATGATCAGGCGGCATTGGCGGCGGGGGACTCACGCCGCTTTTTCGTTGTCTCGGCCAGCCGAGCGGTGTTCCAGATTGCATTCCTTATCATCGGGGTGAGCAATTTTGGCCTCATTGGTGCAATTGTCGGCATCGGGCTGGCCCATGTGGCCACCCATCCTGTGATGGTCTGGCTGGCGCGCAGGCACGCGGCATGGGACGCCAAGCATGATGCGTTCTTTGTGGTGGTAGCAGGGGCAGTTGGCGCTCTGGCGATCTGGTTCCATATGGACGCCATCAGGGCACTTAGTGCGCTGAATTAGGAGTGTCGCGCCATGCGGGCAGCACGTCCTGCCTTGCCGGCCTGACGCCGTTTCTCGCGTGCTGTGCGCCATTTTGAGCTTTGGAATTTCGGCGCCAGTTCGGGGATGGAGACGACAGGGATGACACCTGTTTCACGCTCCATCTGACGGGCGGAGCGGATCACGGGGCGGCGGAGCTCAAGCAACCATGCAAGAATGAATGCAAGGATCGTAGAAGCACCTGCGCCCATGATTGCGCGCTTCTTCTTGCTCATGGTGATGGGGTAGTCGGGAACTTGAGCTTCTTCGATTGTGGTCAGCCGTTCGCCCTGTGCACCGACTTCGAGATTAAAGCCGACCTCGGCCTCGTTGCGCCGTGTAGCAATGACCTCAAGCTGGGCGCGCAATTGCTCCATGCGGCGGTCAAAGTCTGTCAGCGCGCGCTGGATTTCAGGTGAGCCTTGGATCGCTTCTTGCAAAGCATTGCGGCGCTGGTCGAGCAGGGTGCGCTGTTCGGTCAGGGTGCGCAGGCTAGCGTCCAGCTCGCGCTCGGCGCGCTCCACAGTGGCGGCGCGGCCTGTTCGGTCAATCTGGGTGCGCGCAAGCTGGGTTGCGATGATATCGCGGTCGATGCCCAGCATGGCCTCGTTCAGCTGTGCCAGCTCTGACAGACGGAATTCCATCCCGCCCTCAAGCGTAAGGTCATTCTCGCGGCGATAGGTCTCGAGCTCGGCTTCAAGCTGGGCGATGTTGTCGAGCACGACCTCTTCCTGATTCTGGAAAAAGGCCAGCGTGGTTTCTGTCTGTTCGCGGCGCTGGGCGGCCATGAGGCTGCGGGTCCGCTCGGCAAACTCATGGGCTACATCGCGGGCCAGTTGTGCCTGTTCCATCTGGGCGGTGATTGTGAGGACCGAAATAGTCCCGTCATCGGCAAATCCTTCGCGCGCAGCGGCCACACCGTTGATGGTGACAGAGCGTCGCAGCAGGTCGATCTTCTCGCTGGGTTTGAGGGCTGTGAGATTGTCATAGATATCGAATTTGTCGATCATCTCTTGCAGGTTGCCCCGCGCCATCAATTGCTGCTGGATCAGCTGAAGGCGGCGGGCAGAGGAGCCTTCGACGGTGGAGCGTGCCAGCTCGTCATTTATTTTGGGTTGCTCGACCTGAATAACCTCGGAGGATTGATAGACATGGACATGGCTCATTGCCCAATAGAGCGATGCGATGCAGCCTGCGATCACGACAAATGCGATGATCCCGATCCTGCGACGGGTCATGTCGAGGAAGTCCTGAATTGTGTAGATCGGACCCATATCAGCCTCGCTTGGGGGGTTCAGTCGTATCGTTCTCGTCAGAGTATGTGGCCCGCAAAGGTCACACGCTATATATAATTAGATGTAAATTCTGTCGAATATATGACGCATCGGCATGCGGAAACAGCGTCTAGAAGCGTTCGATACTCGAGGCGCGGGCACGGTTCAAGATGACACCAAGAAGCGGGACCTGACCGTCCAGAATCCGCTCACACTCGGCCAGATGCTTTGCCATCGTCTGGGTGCCGTCCGAGACAAGCAACACACCATCAAGCTGAGGCAAAAACGCCGATGTATCATCATAGGTCAGCAGAGGCGGCATGTCATAGAGGACGATGTCGGGGTTCAGAGCGGCACGCATCTCTGCAAGACTATTAGCGGTTGCGGGGTCTTGCAGGATCTCTGCTGCGTCCAACTGTTCGGTGGCACCAAGACCAACGGCAAGGGTGTCGCTGGCGCGCAGCATGTAATCGCTGATCGCCACATCACCTGCCAGAAAATCAGCCAGATCGCCTGTCTCGCTTGCGTTCATATCCAAGGCCTGGGCAAGACCAGGCGTGCGCATGTTGAAATCCATCAGCACTGTGCGCGATGAGGGCACCCGCGAGAGGCTTGCCGCGAGGTTGGCGGCAGAAAACGTATTGCCACATCCCGTGGTGGGGGAGACGACGGCGATATTCACCCAATTGTGCTGTTTGACAGTCTGGCGCAGTCGGGTGCGCAGAAGATCAAAGGCACGGCTGACATCTGTGGTGCGAAAATCTTCTTCGGCTTGTGATCCAGCCAGAATATGCTGGTCTTTGCCAGGTTCCTGAAGATGCAGAAGATCCCAAAGATCGCGGGGCGCTGCGTTGAGATCGCCAGCATCGGCGCGCGCGGGCACCATCATCTCGACAGATTGCTCGATCACCACAGGAGCGTCTGCTTGTGCTGTGCGGCCGAAACGGCGCGGACGGGTGAATGTGCCTTGCTCGGGGATCATACGATCCGTACGACCAGCCACGGGCACGTCGTCCAAGCTAACAAAGCTATCCTTCATCGTGTCAGGCTTTCGGGTTTTAGGCATGCCTTAAACATAGGGCATGACGGATTGGATTCAAAGACCGCAAGCTTCGATTAGCGGCCTGTGCGGCGCAGCATAACATCAACTGTCTTGAAGATGATCGATACATCACCCGCGAAGGACAGCTCGTTTCTATAGGTCGTGTCGAAATGATTGCGTGAAGAAAAGCTTTCTTCATTGCGCGAAGATATCTGCCACAGGCCCGTGATGCCGGGGCGTAGGGAAAAATAGTCGACAGGATTGCCATACATGGGCAATTGTTCGGGCATCATCGGGCGCGGGCCGATAAGGCTCATCTCGCCTGTCAGCACATTCCAAAGCTGCGGCAACTCATCGACGGAGGAGGAGCGAAGGAAGTGCCCGATGGGTGTGACGCGCGGATCGTTCATCAGCTTTTGCTTGTCGTCCCATTCGCGGCGGATTGCAGGATCACTGGCCAGATGGTCCTCCAGAACTTCATCCGCATTATACACCATGGTCCGCAGTTTGAGAATCGAGAAGCGCTTGCCGTTTTTGCCAAGGCGGTCCTGACGATAAAACGGATTGCGGCCATCCAAGCAAACGATGAGCGCACAAAGCGCGACAATAGGCAGAAAGAAAGGCAAGCTGAGCAGAATCAGGACTGTCTCGAAAATGCGCTTGCCCCCATTGCGATAGAACGAGCGGCGGGCGTCATAGCGTGCGGGTTTGAACGTTTGATCGCTGGCCTCTAGTGCGATGGCTTGTGCGCCGACCTCACCTGTTGGCAGCACGAAGTGCTCCAGGTCAAAGCCTGGCTGATCCGTGTTAAACTTCTTCATAGTCCTAAACCCCCCAGGGTCATTCGTTCGTTGGTAGCGTCTCACAAGAAACTCAGTTCTCGCTTTCCGTTCAGGTCGAAGTGGCAGCGACGGCCTGCGCGGATTTTGCCTATGGTTTAGGGCTTGATCCAAACCTTGACGTTTTCCTACCAGATTTTTGCCACAATTAACGGGGAATTTTGGAAACAATTTGTTTCATTTCAAATACTTCAACCCTAAGTTGAAGAATTGGCGCGCCTTCATCTCTAGCCTGTATAATGTCTGTCTCTTATACACATCTGACGCTGCCGACGATCTACTCTGTGTA
>OJDV01000027.1_pt1 | contig 129990 bp, 115 predicted proteins | sample 1592911 | NCBI WGS metagenome assembly OJDV01 (sample SAMN05416860, study PRJEB24817) | seawater metagenome | isolation source: Sea water | place: Canada:Atlantic | collected 2013-11
GATTTCTGCCTGTCTCGTGGGCTCGGAGATGTGTATAAGAGACAGATATATAATAATATGGCATTTCCAGATCGTCTTACGACACCTGCTAGAACTGTAACTGCAACGTGTACAAGAGTTTCAAGAGAAAGTATTGTTATAGGTGAAAATGATGAATTTCGTAGGCTGAGCGTACGTGAAAGAGCAAGTTTGCAGGGATTTCCAATAACGTATCAATTCTTTGGGAAATCTTTTGCGGCAAAAACTAAAATGATAGGTAATGCTATACCCCCGAATTTCACCTATCTAGTTGCATCTATAATGATGGGGGTAAGTACTAAGAACTTTATAGGGTTTCATAATGTAGCTGATAAACTGGATTTACCTTTAAAGACAAGCTTGGTCACTAAGCCAGATAAACCTGGTAGGAGTTACCCTAATAATAGGCGATTTAGAGCAGCAATTCCTATGCTTCGTTTTAAAAGTGGGATGCGCTTTGATCTAGCAAACACATTTTCTGATTGTGTGATAAGCTGGAATGTGAAATTTTATTCAGGAGATTCCAAGAGTATAGATATCCATGATCTAGGTGCAGAACACCTCAAATCAATCAAGAAAGAACCCTCTCTCTCTTCTCTTTGGGAGAGGATGCCAAGCTTCGTAGAGGTGCTTGAGAGGCAATTAAACAGCACTAGTATGCAAGAAGTCCAAGATGTATGGACACATAAAAAAATTGGATTTAGCCCGTTCGATTTTGTTGACGTGATTGGAGAAGTTGCCAACGAGGTTCACTTAAATTTAGTCGAAGTGCTAAAAAAAGATGAAATTGAGCTTTTAGTTATGAATTATATCGGCGTCTTAAATAAAGATTCCAAGATTAAAAACGAAACCAAACTTAAGTTGAATGCATCTCGTATATTGTCAGGTATTCTAACTGGAGTATGGCTGAATTCATATGAATGGGATGTAAAGACCAGACAAGCAGCCTAAAGCCCGACACCGATTAAAACAAGTGGCACAGCTGGTACTGCCCTGCCTTGTCGAACAATGTTATTCAAATCTTTTTCAAAGAATGTAGGCCCAGATGACATTTCCCTCTCTAAATTCTTCATTGGAAGTATTTCAATTCCAAGGTCAATTTTATCTGCTGTAAAAAAGGCCATGTGTTTAACGTATAGATCATGTGCTACAAAGGCATATTTACCAAATTGCACTTCAACGGCTACCCGATCTTTTACAAAATCTGTTTCATTGTTTGTTATTAAAGGTGCAAAACCCGCCGCAGTGATAATTTCTTTCTGCTCTTCTTTTGCCTTGCCTTGAATTTTTCTATTAATTTTCTCATCCTCACACACATAATAATAAAAATTCTCCTTTACCCAAGGCGGTGTGCAGTTCGCAAAAGCGTGTTTGAATTCATTATTTAAATCAACAGGGGAATATACTATTTTTCCTTTCATTGTTTTTTCTTTTGATATTTTTGTTTTGCAAATGGATAAATCAACATTCGCTATTACATTCTTAATTTCTCGCCAAAGTGCAGGTTTTCTAGCTATTAAGAATTCTTCCCCATTTAGATGGGAATATATTTTATGAATTTTCATAGATAGTATTTCTTCTGCAAAGATAGGAACATAATTATAAGTTTATGACTCGACTTTCAATGCTAATACGTGAAGATTGCTTATGTAATTATTTAAGATGATAATATAAGATGCTTGAAAAATTAATACAGCAGGGCTTTCAAGTAGAGTATCACTCGCATGCAAAAGCGATATTACAAGTGGACTTTCCTGAGGTCTCAAGTGAACTTTATGATGTATTAACAAATTTTCAGATACCAATTACCGAACTGATTGCAGGCGGTGGCGGTGAAGCTCGAGGAACTCAACGGCTTAGAAATGCTCTTGCAGAAAAAGCATGGCCAAAATTTCATTTTAAAGTTGAGCGCACAATCAACGGCGTGACACTTGAGAGCCAATCTCATGAAGTGGATCATGTCCGAGAGTTCGAAGATAATAATCGTGTAGCACTTGAAATTGAATGGAACAACAAAGACCCATTTTTTGACAGGGACCTCGAAAACTATAAAAGATTACATGCTGACGGTGCTATTTCCGTTGGGATTATCGTCACAAGAGGAACTTCACTGCATGAGAATATGAGAAGTATGGTGCATCGATTTTTGGTGGATAAAAATATACTTAATCTGAACGATTTAGCCAAATGGGGTTACTCTCCAACAGCTCGACAAAAGAAGGCCATTTCTGACTTGGTATTAAGAGGTAATAATCCTCTTGATTTCAGGGAAGCATTCACTCGTAAATTTGTGTCAGATAAATTTGGCGAAGCAACTACACATTGGCGCAAGCTAGAAGATCGTGTGCAAAGAGGTGTTGGTAATCCTTGCCCACTTTTATTAATAGGACTGCCTGATACGATTGTAACATTCTAAACTAATATAATCCTACGAATGGGGTATTAAGTAAGCCTATTCCAAAGGTGATCTAGGGTTGAAAAATATTGTTTCTCCAGCCTTCGATTCTACATAGGTTATTCGTTTTGTAATTTCGGCTTTTTGAGTAAAAACCGTAGGATCGTTGGGCGATGGTATTATTACCCTAACAGCATCGTCGTGAAAAAATATTGTGAAGTGTGGATTAGAACGAGGACCATTAAAATGGGTATCTTTTAGTTGTGCAATAACTTTATTAGCATATTCTAGATCGTCAATTTCTTCTTCAATTTCAGATTTTATTTTATCAAATTGAGGTCGTATTCCATCTGTACAAACATTGATTCTCTTGACAAAAGACTTCAAGTGCTTTGCTAGAATAAACCGTTTTTCAAAATTAGATTCTTGTTCGAAGTTGCTAATGGATGAGATTTGATCGGTGACATCTTCGTAATTAATTGGGACAATTTGCTTTGTTGTTTCCAGTCTCTCTTGTAAAGCTGAAACCTGCGCATCAATTTCATCTATCTCGGTTAAGCTATTCTTGTATTTAACTTTCAACCGATCATTGGGCATATCTGTATCAATCAGTAAGTTTTCAAGTCGATCAACTCTGCTTTCTAATGTCTCTTTCTGACTTTGCAATTCTGAAATCTTTTGACGGATTCTAGTTTTCTCTAACCGTTTATTGGAACCCTCAATTATTTCTCTTAAATTAATTTCACGAACGAAATGAAAAAACGAAGTTTCAAAATCAATATACTTCCATCCTTTTACTACGCAATCCATTCCTCTAATTGATGCACTACACTTTAAATACTTACCTCCTTTTGGCCCTTTACCTTTGTCAATAAATTGCATTGATGAACCACAGTAGCCGCACTTGGCAATATGTGTGAATAAGTTATTATGCTTCTTACCTATTCTTCCGCTTCCAGCCCCTTTGTCTCTAGATGCACGGCCAGCTTGAACTTTATAGAAAACATCTTTGGGTATAATTTTAGGAAAATAATTCTCTATTATCGGTCCTGCTGGAGTTCGCTTTCCATTAACCTTTTGGTGGGGTTGAAATTCCCCTAAAACGGCAGAGGTTTTTAATATTTTTACAACATACGAAGCTATCCAACCGTTTGAGCGTCCAAAGGGCGCCACACCTTTTTCATTCAAGCGGCGTGTAATCATACCTGAACCTTGACCATTAGCAGCATCATTATAAATTGCTTGAACGATCTTTACTCGCTCTGGAATAAGTATAAATTCTGTTCTGTCCTCTGATACATTTAACCAAGCAGGGCAGGTTTTAGTTAATATTTTAGTTTCAATATTATCCCGTTTATTTTTCCATGCAGCAGCTACACGGTCACTCTTCGTTTGTGACTCTTCATGAGCTCTAGACATAACAATTATTGAATAAATCATTTGCATTGGGTCAGTGCTGTAAGCTTCATAAAGCTTATTGTCCGCAAGGGTCACAACGTTGATGCCATTTTCTGTAATATCTTGCAGTAATCGCAAGGCTTTTGTTACATTCTGCCTTGATAGTCGATCTAAGGATTCAACTAAGAGATACGAACCTTTTTGAATTTCTTCATGCTCAATAGATTTCAGAAAAGCTCCTAGAGCCGAGTCTTCACTTAGATTTTCACCAGTAAAGCCCGATACGCCAATGTCATGCAGTTTGAAGTCTTTAACTAACTCTAATTCGTTTTCATGCGCATATTTTTCAGATAATTCTTCTTGACGCCTAAGGCTATCGCCTTTTAGCTGAATTTCTGTCGACATACGAATGTAAGAGTAAGCGAGCGGTTTGTTCATATAATCCTCCAATAAGTAAGCATTATATCAATATATTTTTAATAGTATATACGTTCTTGAAAGCGGGTAACCCCGGTGCTAATGAGCATTGTACTTCTACCAAGCGGGCCTCGACCCCCAAAAAAGCAACTGTATAGGCGCGTGCGACCATTCCCAAATCTCATTATTAAACTTGGTTAACGGTAGGGTTGGATTGGTTTATATTTGGTAAATTTCCATAAACCCATCCCATGCCGCTGCATCTGCCACAGTCTTATCCCTGCAAAATGGATTGCAGAAACCGAATATGCGGCCATCCAATTCTAGATAATCGGTGACGGGGTCGCCTGAATAGGGGCAAACGGTGTTTTCTGAGGGGCCTGTAGTTACGGCGGTAGCTGGTAAGGGTTTGGGCCCAGGCCAAACGGCTTCTGCCAAATCAAGGTCATATCCGGGTTGTATGTAGTTTTGTGCAATTCCCATGGCGCGCCAACGGCGAAGCGATGGGTCGTTCAGGTGGGCTTGGACATAGGCATCTGACACAGTGTTTCTGGGCAATTTGAAGGTGGCAAAGCGTGTGGCGACAGGGGCATAGAAAACATCTGCTATTGTGTACGTACCAAACAACCACGGGCCGTTTGCACCGAATTGTTCGCGGGCGATTCCCCATAGCTGTTCAATGCGAGCTACATCGCGCAACACGGCATCCGACGGTTTGAAATCAGGATAATGACGACGTAAATTCATTGTACATTCACCCCGCAAATTAGTGAAAGATGAATGCATTTCAGCAACCATATTGCGTGCCAGTGCGCGCGCAGCAGGATCGCTGGGCCACATGCCGGCATCGGGATGCCGTTCAGCTAAAGTTTCGGCCATAGCGATTGTATCTTGCACAATGATGCCGTCAAATTTCATCACGGGCACTAAGCGGGCAGGTGCGAAATCTTTCAGCATGTTTGTGAAGTCGTCACTATACATTCGCGCGGAATGCACTTTAACGGGCAGGTTGAATTTTTCAAATAAAAGCCAGCCGCGTAGCGACCAGCTAGAGTAGGTGCGATCACCAATTGCAAGTTCATATGTCATGTATGGCAGTATGCGGTGCTTCAGAAAAAACGCAAACCAAGTTTCGTGATATAGTCTATCAAGGTTTGTGATTAACACCCATAATGCGCCATGCATCACCCAGATGTTCCAACCGTGTAACCGATAGATTGTCGATCTGAAAACTGGTTGCGGCTTTTGCGCTCATATTTCCTGCGTGCTGTATTTGGGTCAAGATCACCCCGTAATGTGCGACGATGATTATATCGCGGTCTTTGTAATTATGGCATAAGTCATTCACTTCGGTGGTCACGCGCAGGCAAACTTCATTCCAGCTTTCCCCATTAGGGGCGGTAATGTCACCTGGTTCGTCCCAGAATGCACGAATATGTTCAGGATCTTTTGCTGAAATATCATCAAAGCTTTGATCTTCCCAATCACCAAAGTGTATTTCACGCAGGCCTTTGCGTGGGGGCAAATGTTTGTGCGCACCAATGATGGTATGGGCAGTTTGCGTGCACCGAAGCAAATCAGACGAAAGTACCACTGCATTTTGGGGTAGGTGCGCATTTAGGCGCTTAATCTGATCCGTATCGGTTAAATCAGCGGGTGCATTTGTCCAGCCGACCATGGTTTTTTTATGCGTTGGCCCGTGGCGCACCCACCAAAAGCGGGTCATTGCGGCAGATGCCCTTTTAGGGCTATAGGCAGACCAGCTGTAACAAGCACAACCAGATCGGCAAGGGCTGCAAGTTCTTGGTTCAATTCGCCTTGTTCTTGGCGAAAATTACGGGCCAATGTATTATCAGGTACAACACCCTGACCAACCTCATTTGTGACAATGACAACATGCCCATTAAACTTTTGTAAGCTGGCAAACAGGTTTTGCTTTGCTATATCTAAATTTTGTTCATCTAGCATAATATTTGACAGCCAGAGTGTTACACAATCCAATAATACTGCGCTGGGGGGGGCAATTTTTGCCAACGCATCCCATGGGGCATAAGGGGTTTCGTATGTCTGCCAATCTGACCCGCGCTGGGTTTTGTGTTTGGTAATTTTTGCTTTCATTTCAGTGTCATACACTTGCGCCGTGGCAATGTAGGACCGTGGCAGTTCTGACGCCATAACAATGCTTTCTGCGTATTTGGATTTGCCAGATGCGGCGCCACCGATCACGAGTGATATTTTTGGTAATGTAATTTTTATCACAACCCCGTGTCCCCTATTCACATTTGCCCAAGTATTAGGTCAGATGAAGAAAAATAACCATAGTGGTTAGTAGGAGGATGTTATGTCGTTAAATATACAGCCCAATAAAGCTTTTACGAAACGCGCCATGAAGGCGGAACTTCTTGACGCAGAAACTGAATACGCGCTTGCTGTTGCTTGGCGCGACAATCGTGATGAAGCGGCTTTGCACCGTTTAATCACCGCCTATATGCGCCTTGCTGTTTCTATGGCAATGAAATTCAAACGCTATTCTGTATCGCAACAAGATTTGATACAAGAAGCGGGTGTTGGCTTGATGAAGGCAGCAGAAAAGTTTGACCCTGATAGGGGGTTTCGCTTTTCGACTTATGCACAGTGGTGGATTAAGGCCTCTATGCAGGAATTTGTTATGCGCAACTGGTCTATGGTGCGCACAGGGTCAACCAGCTCGCAAAAGTCGTTGTTTTTCAATCTTAAGCGGGTCCAATCGAAAATAGAACGCGAAGCGCAACAAAACGGTGCAGATTTAAACCGTGCTGAACTGGATGCATTGATTGCACAGGAAATTGGCGTACCGTTGCGGGATGTTGAAATGATGCAGGGCCGTATGTCTGGGTCTGACTATTCGTTGAATGCACCGCAATCGACCGAAGAGGATACCCGCGAATGGATGGATACGTTAGAAGATACCAGCCCGCAATCGGCGGAAGTGGTTGAACGAAACCAAGATTTGCAAACAATGCGCGGCTGGATCAATGATGCCATGTTGGTTTTGAATGATCGTGAAAAATACGTGATTTCGCAACGCAAAATGGCGGATGACCCGCGTACATTGGAAAGCATAGGCGATGAACTGAAGCTTTCCAAAGAACGCATTCGTCAAATTGAAGCGGCTGCGCTGGAAAAACTGCGTAAGCGTTTGGAAAAAGATGTGGGTAAAGCTGCCCGCGTTTTGGTTGACGCTTAAACTTGCACCTATCCGTTAGCGGCTTTACACCTATGATAAGTGAAACCGCAACGGAACCTGTGCCTTATGTTATCTGGTCGGAAAATACTTCTTATTATAGGCGGCGGCATTGCTGCCTATAAAAGCCTTGATTTGATCCGCCGTTTGCGCGACCGCGGCGCATCCGTAGTTCCTGTGCTGACCAAAGGTGGGGCAGAGTTTGTAACCCCATTGTCAGTCGCAGCCCTTGCGGGCGAAAAGCTGTACCGAGATCTGTTTGATCTGGGCGATGAGGCCGAGATGGGGCATATCCAGTTATCGCGTGCTGCTGATCTAATTGTTGTAGCCCCTGCTACGGCTGATTTGATGGCTAAGATGGCGAACGGTCAGGCCAATGATTTGGCGACTACGCTTTTGCTGGCCACTGATAAACGCGTGCTGATCGCACCTGCAATGAATGTGCGCATGTGGGAACATGCCGCGACTGTGCGCAATGCGGAAAAGCTAAAGCAGGATGGCATTCTGTCTGTAGGCCCTGATGAGGGCGATATGGCCTGTGGTGAATATGGCCCCGGCCGTATGGCAGAGCCTTTGGCGATTGTAGCCGCTGTTGAAGATGCATTGCTGAACGGCCCCTTAAAGGGCAAGCATGTTTTGGTGACATCTGGCCCAACGCATGAACCGATTGATCCCGTGCGCTATATTGCAAACCGTTCATCGGGGGCACAAGGGGCGGCGATTGCCAATGCACTTGTTGCTTTGGGGGCGAAGGTTACGTTTGTAACGGGGCCTGCACACGCAGAAATGCCCGCTGGTTGTGTTATTGTGCCTGTGGAAACCGCCGATGAAATGTTGGCGGCGGTAACGAAATCTTTGCCTGTAGATGCTGCGGTATTCGCGGCTGCGGTGGCCGATTGGAAAGTTATAAGCGCGTCTGACAAGAAGATTAAGAAAACAAAAGGGGCGAAATTGCCCGTTTTGGAGTTTTCTGAAAATCCTGACATTTTGCAAACTATATCGAGTATGGGCAAAGATCGTCCGAAATTGGTTGTGGGGTTTGCTGCTGAAACTGACGATGTGCAGAAAAACGCCACTGATAAACGCCAACGCAAAGGGTGTGACTGGATACTTGCAAATGATGTATCCCCAGCAACTGGCATTATGGGCGGGTCTGAAAATGATGTGACTTTGATTTCGGATCAGGGTGCGGAAAATTGGCCGCGCATGAGTAAAATAGCGGTTGGGCAGCGGCTTGCAGATAAAATTTCGGATGAATTAGATGACTGATGTTAGCGTAAAGATCATGCGTGTGGCGGGGTCTGATCCTGATATTGCCTTGCCTTCCTATGAGACATCGGGTGCTGTTGGCATGGATTTGCGGGTGAATTTCAAGGATGATTTACGCGGCTTGGGTGTGACGCTGGCAGCAGGTGAGCGCGCATTAATACCGACAGGCTTGGCCATTGCTTTGCCAGTGGGCTTTGAAGCGCAAATCAGGCCGCGTTCTGGCCTAGCATGGAAAAAAGGCGTGTCGATTATTAATAGCCCTGGCACGATTGATTGGGATTATCGCGGCGAGATCAGTGTTGTTCTTATCAACCACGGTGCAGAGACATTTCAGATTAACCACAATGATCGTATTGCACAAATTGTGTTTACCCCTGTGACCCGGGCTGCATTTTCTGTTGTTGATACGCTAGATCAAACCACGCGTGGGGCGGGTGGTTATGGATCGACGGGCAAAGATTAGATGTATCTTTTCGGCGTTCATTTCAGTGCAGAGCGACTTCAGTTTATTGTCGTGCTGCTGTTGATACTGGGGGTGTTATTTTATATCCGTATATTGCGGAATTTGCGCAAACCTTTACCCAATCAGGAACCACAAACAATGCCCCAAGGCCCAATGTCTGATACGGAAATTGAACGCTATGCGCGCCACCTTATTTTACGTGAGGTCGGTGGGGTTGGGCAACAAAAGCTACGAAAATCACGTATTCTGGTGATCGGGGCAGGTGGTTTGGGCTCACCCGTGTTGCAATATCTGGCAGCGGCGGGTGTGGGGACGTTGGGCGTGATTGATGATGATATTGTCAGCTTATCGAACCTTCAACGGCAGGTGTTGTTTGATGAAGATCAGCTGGACATGCCAAAGGTATTCGCGGCAAAGGCCAAATTAACTGCCCTGAACCCGCATATAATCATCCGCTCTTATAATCGCCGCCTGTCACAGGAAAATGCGAAAGAGTTGTTTGGTGAGTATGATTTGGTATTGGATGGCACGGATAATTATCAAACGCGCAGTTTGGTGAATGCGGCTTGTGTGACCAGTAAAACGCCATTGATTTCTGGTGCGATCAGTCAGTGGGAAGGGCAAGTATCTTTGTTTGACCCTGCCAGTGGTACACCGTGTTATGCCTGCATCTTTCCTGACGAGCCTGCTGATGGGCTGGCACCAAGCTGTGCCGAAGTGGGCGTGATGGGGGCTTTGCCGGGCATCATCGGGTCAATTATGGCATCAGAGGCGATCAAATATATTACGGGCGCAGGACAGATGCTTGCGGGGGAGATGTTGATATTTGATGCGCTTTACGGGGAAAGCCGTAAAATAGCTTTGCATAAGACTGCTGGATGCGCGGTTTGTGGGGCAATTTTGGATATTGAAAAGATGTAAAAGATCAACAAAGATTACAATGTCCCAGTTGGGACATGGGGATAATCTATTGATATTGCTTTATTTATAAATTTTTTAGTAGGGTACTTTTAAACTTAATATGGCAGTAGACCAATGTTTTTTAAAAAGACAGTTTTACCTATGCTTACCGCCTTGGTAAAACCTGATCAGGTGGCCTATGACCCAATTCAAACGTCTTAATATTCAAGATCACTTTTTCACCCATATCGACACGGGCCTCTTTGGTGGCTGATGCCATATGAGGCAGCAACATCACATTATTGCGCCCACACAAACGAGGGTTTACTTGGCTGCCTTTTTCGAAAACATCCAAACCTGCCCCAGCCAGTGAACCTTGCTCTAGTGCGTCAATTAATGCGGTTTCATCAATCACTGAACCGCGTGCCGTGTTGATAACAAATGCGGTTGGTTTTAGCATTGCAAGCCGTTTGGTATTTAGCAGATGATGGGTTTCAGGGGTGTTGGGGCAATGCAATGACAAGACGTCGGCCATGGGCAGCATATCTTCAAGTTTGTCGATATAAGTAGCATTCAGATTTCGTTCGATTTCTGGATGCACAGGTTTACGGTTATTATAAATCACCTTCATTCCAAAGGCATTGGCGCGGCGTGCAACTGCCATACCAACACGGCCCATTCCGATAATGGCCAAGGTTTTTCCACCAATCGAGGTGCCTAAAAAGGCGGATGGCGACCAACCTGTCCAATCGCCAGATTGCAAGGCAGCTGAGCCTTCTTTAAAACGGCGCATGACTGTCAATATCAAAGCCAAGGTCATATCAGCACTATCTTCTGATAACAGCCCAGGGGTGTTTGTTACGATAATGCCGCGTTTATGGGCGGCTTCAATATCGATGTGGTCATACCCTGATCCATAATTTGTTATAAGTTTTAGCTGCTTACCTGCTTTGGCAAGGGTTTCGGTATCTAGCTTATCGCTAAGAGTGGGGATTAAAACATCTGCGGTTTGCAAGGCATCAACTAATTGTTCATGCGAAAATGGGGTGTCTGTTTTATTCAGAGTGGTATCGAAAAGTTCGACCAATCTGTTTTCCACGGCCTCTGGCAACCGTCGCGTCACGACAACACTTAGTTTTGAACTGGACATACTACACCTTATTGGCTGGATTTTTCTTTTCCATTCTGGCAAATTTTACCCCATAGGGGCAAGGCGAAAGAACCATCCCTGTCAAAAAACACTTTGGCCAGAGCAGGCAAATATAATGGCACTGAACATTTTTAGATTGCTGGTCATGGGCGTGACCGCAATATTTATGACCTTGGCACCACAATTATCTGTGGCCCAAGAACGTGGCGCGGTTACGAATTTGCCTTTACCACGGTTTGTTTCGATGAAGGCAAAACAAGGTAATGTGCGTCGCGGCCCTAGCCTTACACACCGCATTGATTGGGTGTTTCAGCATACAAGTACCCCCCTATTAATCACCGCCGAGTTTGGCCATTGGCGACGTGTGCAAGACAAAGACGGGCAGGGTGGCTGGATGCACTATGCGCTGTTATCGGGTGTGCGAACGGTCATTGTAAATCAGGTTAATCTGACATTGCGTCTTAAGCCCACCCAACAAGCAGCCCCCGCCGCATATGCAGAAGAAGGTGCCATTGCCCATCTAAAAGAGTGCATAGCAGATTGGTGTTTTATTTCGGCTAAGGGCTATGGTGGCTGGGCCTTAAAGGCCGATCTTTGGGGTGTTTGGGATGATGAATTGCGCGAATAGATATGGCGCGTTCTTAATGTCACCCCAGAACTTTACTGACAACCTGTTCTGCTTGTTCATTTGTGTGACCAAGCAAACGAAGTACGGCTTTATTTGTTTCGGGAATTGCAAATTCCATACCCTTGTTCTCTATATTCAATCGAATGGTCAAATTAGCGAGTGTCGCTATTTGAAGCATAACAAGAGGGTTTATCGGCGTTTTGAATATTCCGGATTTTTCACCATCCATAAGCGTGTTTCGGAAATCGTCTAGTGAAATATCTGCTATCCCATCCAGTGGCACTAATGCTGCTATCATCAGTTTGCCCCAAGCCGGAACTTGTGTAGCTATTGTCATAAATAAGAAGTTATCTCGTACGATTTTTTCATCAGCAGGTACGTTCTGTACTCTGCCATCTCGAATAATGTACCCGATTTCTGCTGAAACAGTTGAAGCTGTCGCATATATAGCTTCGTCTAGAGTATCATAATGGTTGAAAAAAGTGTCTTGTGTAATGCCCGCATTTTCAATGATATGTTTGACTGTTGTGTGTTCTAATCCTTCAGTTGAAATAGCTTCTATTACGCCATCAATTATGGCTGAGCGTGTATGTTGGGCTTTTGGTGCGTCGGGGTATTTATCTTGAAAATGCCGTTGAGTATTGGTTGGCATTAATTGTTTATTTAATTCAACTGTCATATTTACATTTCCATATTTGGATGGCTGTCAATTATATTTTTGGTTTAAACAACTGTACCTACAATCTAATTACCGAGCAATCGTAAATATATTACGGCCATTTCGTTGTCCTAAATTGCAAGGAAAGTCAAAACTAACCATGGTCTTTAGGTAGTTAAAACTGGTGTGGAGTGCATTTTATATGACGCCCTACCCAAGCCCGCGCCCTTTTAACAGTGCTTCCACTTTCGGTAGTGACCCGCGAAACCCGATGTATAGCTCTTCCGGGTCTTTTGATCCCCCTGTCGAGTAGATATTATCGTGCAGGCTTTTGGCCAAATCGGGATTAAACGCATTGCCTGTTTCACGAAATGCATCAAATGCATCTGCATCCATCACTTCTGACCACATGTAGCTGTAATAGGCACTGGAATAGCCGTCGCCCGAAAATACATGGGCAAAATGCGGTGTGGCGTGGCGCATGGTTATGGCTTTGGGCATGCCAAGACTGTCTAATACTTCCGCTTGTTTTTGCATAGGGTCTTTGGGGGCGGCCCCTGTATGAAATGCCAAATCCACCAAAGCACTGGCGGTATATTCTACCGTGGCAAAACCTTGGTCAAAGTTTTCTGCGGCAAGTAACCTTTTCAATAATTCTGCTGGAATAACTTCGCCAGTATCTGCGTGGCGGGCATATTGTTCGAGCACTTCGGGCACTGACAGCCAGTGTTCATAAAGCTGGCTGGGCAGTTCGACAAAATCGCGGGCAACAGAGGTGCCAGAAATGAAGCCGTATGTGACATCTGACAGCATGGAATGCAGTGCATGGCCGAATTCATGAAATAATGTACGGGCATCATCAAAGGTCAACAAACAAGGTTGCCCTGCGGGTGCTTTGGCAAAGTTGCACACGTTCACAGTGATAGGTCGTACATCACTATCAAGGGCAGATTGTGAGCGGAAACGAGAACACCATGCACCTGATCTTTTTGATGATCGTGCAAAGTAATCGCCGATGAACACCGCCATATGGCGGTCGCCTTTTTTAACTTCCCATGCACGGGCATCTGGATGGTAAAGGGGTGCATCTATTGGCGTGAAGCTTAATCCGAAAAGTTTATTTGCGCAGTCAAATGCGGCTTCAATCATTTGGTCTAATTGAAAGTACGGCTTTAGTTCAGCCTCATCCAGATCGTGTTCAGCTTTGCGCAGTTTTTCTGCATAATAGCGCCAATCCCACGGCGCGAGGTCTGCCTGAATGTTATCTGCATGCATCAGCTTTGTTAGTTTTTCAGCATCTTTGTTAGCGGCAGCCTTTGCCGGTTCCCAAACCGCCATCAGCAAATCGCGCACGGCGGCGGGTGTTTTGGCCATCTCTGTTGCCAGTTTAAAGTCGGAAAACGTGTCATAACCTAAAAGATTGGCGCGCTCTTGGCGTAATTCCAAGGTTTCAGCCACAATCGCACGATTGTCTGTCTTACCGCCGTTTTCGCCGCGTGCTGCCCATGCTTTAAATGCTAGCTCGCGCAAATCACGGCGTGGCGAGAATTGTAGAAATGGTACGATTAATGAACGTGAAAGAGTGATGATATGGCTCGCAAGGTCACGTTCTTTGGCAGCTTCATGTGCGGCCGAGATTAGGAAATCAGGGCAACCTGCCATGTCATCCACTGACAATTCCATGAACCATGTGCGTTCATCTGCAAGCAAGTTCTGGGTAAATGCGGTTCCCAGCTCTGCCAAGCGTTGTGAAATGGCCGCTAAGCGGTCACGTGCGTCGCCCACCAGCTTTGCGCCAGAACGGGTAAACATTTCATGATACAATTCCAGCACCCGTAATTGTTCGCCCGATAACCCCAAATCATCGCGGTCTGCATAAAGCGTATCAATGCGCCCGAATAGCTTGGCGTTCATCATGGTTTCAGAATTAAACGCGGCCCATTTGGGGGCAAGATCGCGCTGCAAAGCTTCCAATGCATCGTTCGAATTTGCCCCGGCAAGGTTCATGAAAACACCTGCAACACGATCCATTAACGCGTCGGCGCGTTCCAATGCCTCAATAGTATTGGCAAAGCTTGGATCATCATCTGCGTTTGCCACCACATCCACTGCGGCGCGGGATTGTTTGAAGGCTTCGTCAAATGCGGGCGCAAAATGTGCGTCTTTTATCAGGTCAAAAGGCGGAACTTCGAACGGGGTATTCCACTGGGACAAGAACGGATTAGTCATGGTCATTGGGCGCTCCAATTAAGGTTGGGGCGAACATAGTCGGCCCCTGTGACGGATGCCAGAGCCAAATCAAGATGCCTCATGTCGTTTTTTCCTCAAATCAGTCGGCATGCCCTAGCCTAACGCGCCTAAATTTTGCAATCTTGCAGCAGAATTCAGATTAAAGGAATCGATCCTATGAAAACTCATGTAAAAGCTCTGGTTGTTGGTGGTGGCGCTGTTGGTGCAGGCATTGCCTATCATTTGGCTAAATACGGCTGGAATGATGTGATGTTGCTGGAACGCGATGAACTGACATCGGGGTCAACATGGCATGCTGCAGGCCTGTTGCCTTTGTTCAACATGGGTTATGCGACCACGCATTTGCATGATTATTCTGTTGATTTTTATAAATCACTTGAGGCTGAAACCGGCCTGAACGCTGGCTTTTCGATTGTTGGCAACCTGCGCATGGCGCAAACCAAAGATCGTATGGACGAATATATGCTTTACGGCTCCATCGCTGAAACCGTGGGCATTGAATATGACTATATGACGCCTGCGCAGATCAAAGAACGCTGGCCGCTTATCCGCGCCGAAGATCTGGAAGGGGCGATTTATCACCCCGGTGACGGCTATATTAACCCCGCCGATGTGACCATGGCTATGGCTAAAGGTGCGCGCCAACGGGGTGTGACGATTGAACGTAGGTGGCAGGTTGATGGGTATGAGTGGACGGGTTCCGAATGGAAAGTCACTTGTACCAAGATGGTCGAAAAGGGTGGCAATCTGGTGCCAAGTGAAGAACAGGTTGTCATCACGGCGGAACATGTTGTGACTGCAACAGGCAACCACGCGCAACGCACGGCGCAACTGTTGGGCATCAAAATACCCGCCATTCCTGTTGAACACCAGTTTATTGTCACCGACAAAGACCCTGCCTTGGTGCAGTGGCGCGCAGACGGTAACCCTGAACACCCTGTTATCCGCGATGCCGATGCACAATCATATGTGCGCGAAGAACGCGGTGGCTGGATTTTGGGTGTCTATGAAAAAGACGCACCTGCACGCTTTAAGTACGGTGTGCCAGATAGCTTTCGTGCTGATTTGTTCCCATTGGAACTAGAGCGCATTGAAGAGCAGTATATGGCGATGATTCACCGCATGCCATCATCTGAAGAAAGTGGCTTGAAAGACGATTTCAACGGCCCGATTTGCTACACGCCTGACGGTAACCCATTGGTGGGGCCTGCCCCCGGTTTGCGTAACATGTGGCTGGCTGAAGGGTTTAGCTTTGGTATTACTGCGGCTGGTGGGGTTGGTAATTACATGGCGCAAATGATGGTTGAAGGTGAAGCCGAAATCGACATGGCATCCCTTGACCCCAAACGCTATGGCTCTTGGATGACCACGGAATACGCGTCTGTTAAAAACGAAGAATGTTATGAACACGTCTACATTTTACACCATCCTGATGAAGAACGCGAAGCGGCGCGCGCATTGCGCACATCCCCCGCTTACGATCGCCAAAAAGCGGCGGGTGCGCAGTTTGGTCAAGTAAACGGTTGGGATCGTCCCAACTACTATGCACCTAACGGTTTTGACGATAAAGCCGCAAGGTCTTTTCGCCGTGGTGGTTGGTGGCAATATGCGGTTGAAGAAGCCAAAGCCATCCGTGAAGGCGTTGGCCTGATTGATGCGACAGCTTTTACCAAGCATGTGGTCAAGGGGCCGGGGGCCACGCAATTCTTGGATTGGTTTACTTGTAATAAATTGCCAAAAATCGGCCGTATTAACCTGACATATGCGCTGACTTCTCACGGCACAACACGCACCGAATATACCATCGTGCGCAATGGGGAAGACAGCTATTATCTGGTCTCTTCGGGCGCGTTGACAACCTATGACGGGGATTATCTGCGCAAGGCGGCGGCTGATAAGACCGAAGAATTTGGCTATATCGAAATTCAGGATGTGACAAACCAATGGGGTGTGTTTGCGATAGCTGGGCCGAAAACCCGCGATGTTTTAAGCAAGATCATTAAAGATGCCGACCCTGCGACAGCACTTAGTAACAAACGCTTCCCGTGGTTGTCTGCACGTCAAATTGAACTGGGCATGTGCCCCGTCAATGCCATTCGCGTGGCTTACACGGGTGAATTGGGTTGGGAGTTACACCACCCGATTGAAATGCAGAACTATCTGTATGATCTGATCTTGGAAGCGGGTGAGGAACATGGCATCAAACTTGTTGGTGCGCGGGCGCAAAACTGGTTGCGGCAGGAAAAATCTTATCGCGCGTTCGGCACCGAGTTGGGCCGCGATGCAACCCCTGCTGAAGCTGATTTGCCGCGTTTCATTGATCTGTCAAAAGATTTTTATGGCAAAGAGGCAATGGAAAAAACCGGTATCCGTTCCAAATGTGTCACCTTACTGATCGACGGGCCAGCGGATGCTGACCCATGGGGCCGTGAAGCCCTTTATGATGACGGCAAAAAAGTTGGGCGTCTGACATCGGGTGGGTATTCGGTGGTTTTTGGAAAATCCATTGGTATGGGCTATCTGCCATCTGAACTGGCAGTTGTAGGTCAAAAGTTGAAAGTTAGAATGTTCCGAGAATTGTGGGATGCCGAGGTGGTGGAAGACAGCCCCTACAACCCGAACAATTCTACCATTCGCGTGGATGGGTAAACACTTCTTTTAGCAATCTATTGACTGAAGAACCGCTTCCAATAAGGTGGCGGTTCTTTGCTATGGGGTGAATGACATGACTAATGTGTTTTCGGTTGAAGGTTTGGTGCAATCGATCAGGTTAGCGGCAGATAAGGCTGACCCTGAAGCGGCCATTCGTGAAGTGCTAGTGGAAGTGGTTAAAAATCCTGATGCGATATTCGCTGCAACATCTGGTGAAGATGGCGATGAGACTATGTATTTTGAGGATGACAAAGTTTCTATCTGGCGGTGCAGGTTTCAACCAAAAATCGTGATGCCCCCACATGAACATTGTTTGAAAGTTTTGATCGGGGTGTATTCTGGTGGTGAGAAAAGCATTTTGTATAAACGCACCGAAGAGGGTTTGAGCGAAGCTGGTAGTGTTACTGCGCATGCGGGTGAGGTTATTACTTTGGGCAAAGCTGCAATTCATGCGGTGACAACAAAAGATGATAACCCCAGCGATGCAATTCACGTCTATTTGGGCCCGTTGATGAAGCTGGAACGTGATTTATATGATTGGGAAAGCGGTAAGGCAGTTGCGTTTACGCTTGAAAACTTTGAAGCGATGAAAAGATCTGTTGTGCAATAATTGTCAAAAAACATGACAAACGCTGGCAAATGGTAATTTACAAAATTTACAAGTTTACAACCCAAACTTTACACGACCCATACAAATCTACACGAAATACCCCTTATTTTTAAGTATTTAAGGGACTCGTGCTTCTTTGTTTTGTAAATCCAGCCACAGAAACACTGAGTCTTACCAGCATTCACAACAAGGATTACAACAATGCCTTATGATAACGATAGCAATGATATGCAAAATCTGATTTCCGAGCATGGAAGCGCATGGGCGGCAATTAGCCCTGAAAATGTAGCACGTATGCGCGCCCAGAACCGGTTTAAAACTGGTTTGGATATCGCGAAATACACTGCCGACATTATGCGCAAAGACATGGCAGAATATGACGCGGACAGTTCGCAATACACCCAGTCTTTGGGTTGCTGGCACGGCTTTATCGGCCAACAAAAAATGATTTCTATCAAGAAGCATTTCGGTACGACAAAAGGTAAATACCTATACCTGTCTGGTTGGATGATCGCTGCATTGCGCTCTGAATTCGGCCCATTGCCTGACCAATCCATGCACGAAAAAACATCTGTTCCTGCCTTGATCGAAGAGTTGTACACATTCTTGCGCCAAGCGGACGCACGTGAATTGGGTGGTTTATTTCGTGATTTGGATGCGGCAACGGACGCAACAGCGCGTGCAGAGGTTCAATCAAAAATCGACAATTTTGAAACTCATGTAGTACCTATTATCGCTGATATCGACGCAGGATTCGGCAACCCAGAAGCGACATACCTATTGGCTAAAAAGATGATCGAAGCGGGCGCTTGTGCGCTGCAAATCGAAAATCAGGTTTCTGACGAAAAACAATGTGGCCACCAAGATGGTAAAGTCACCGTACCACACGAAGATTTCTTGCAGAAAATCCGCGCATGTCGTTATGCGTTTCTGGAAATGGGCGTTGAAAACGGTATTATCGTGGCCCGTACAGACAGCCTAGGCGCTGGCCTGACCAAGCAAATCGCGGTAACAAATGAGCCGGGCGATTTAGGCGACCAATACAACAGCTTTCTTGATTGTGACGAAGTGACATTGGACGATATGGCCAATGGTGATTTGGTTATCAAGCAAGACGGCAAATTGATGCGCCCGAAACGCCTACCTTCTAACCTGTTCCAATTCAAAGCAGGCACAGGTGTTGCACGGTGTGTTCTGGACAGTATCACCAGCTTGCAAAACGGTGCGGATATGATCTGGATCGAAACTGAAAAACCACATATCGGCCAAATCGGTGAGATGATTAATGAAGTTCGCGCAAAAGTTCCAAATGCGAAATTGGTTTACAACAACTCACCATCTTTCAACTGGACGCTGAACTTCCGCCAGCAAATCTTTGATGCATGGACTGAGGCAGGCACAGACGTATCTGCATACGACCGCGCTAACTTGATGTCAGCGGAATACGATGAAACTGAATTGGCAACAGAAGCGGACAACAAAATCCGTACGTTCCAAGCTGACAGTGCACGTGACGCGGGTATCTTCCACCACCTAATCACATTGCCAACATACCACACGGCAGCCTTGTCTACAGACAATCTGGCTAAAGAGTACTTCGGCGACGAAGGCATGTTGGGTTATGTGGCTGGTGTTCAGCGCAAAGAAATTCGCCAAGGTATTGCCTGCGTGAAGCACCAAAACATGTCAGGGTCTGATATGGGTGACGATCACAAAGAATACTTTGCTGGTGAAGCAGCCCTAAAGGCTGGTGGTAAAGACAACACAATGAACCAGTTTGGTTAATCCAGTTCGGTAGTATAGAACCGAACCAATCCTAAAAGGCCTGCTAGGGAAACTTAGCAGGCCTTTTTAATTTTTACTGCCAAACTTATCTAAAGCCATTTTAAATACGGCGGCGTCAACATTTCCACCTGTTGTAACCGCAATAGTAGTTTCCGAATTTAGAGCATCACCATGAAAAAGTGCTGCTGCCAAACCAACGGCGCCACCTGGCTCTATAACAATCTTCAATCTGTCAAAAGCCAAAGCCATCGCATGTAAACATTCGTCGTCGGTCAAAGTTATACCACCGCCACAAAGACGTTTTAAAATGGGGAAAGTCATTTCACCCGGTGATGGGGTTATAATCGCGTCACATAATGATCCGGTAAGTTGCTTATTGCTTTCGATTTTCCCCGAAACAAGTGAGCGTGTAACATCATCAAAGCCAACAGGCTCGCAGGGGCGTACTGTAAAATCAGGTGCTGTTTGTTCTAATGCCAATGCGATACCAGAGGTCAGACCGCCGCCACCGCAGCATACCAGTACATCTGCATCAGTCACTCCCACATCTGCCGCTTGTTGTGCGATTTCCAAACCACAGGTGCCTTGGCCCGCAATGACATAGGCATTGTCAAAAGGTTTTACCAAAGTTAGGCCACGATCTTTATTTATACGTGCCGCAACACTGTCTCTGTCTTCCGTGGCACGGTCATATAAAACCACTTCGGCGCCTAGTGCTTTGGTGTTTTCAATTTTTACGATTGGGGCATCGGAAGGCATGATTATCACAGATGGCACACCGTGTTTTTGTGCGGCCAGCGCAACACCTTGGGCGTGGTTTCCGGAAGAAAAAGCAATGATACCACGGTTTCTATCAGCCGTTGATAATGCTGAAATGGCAGACCATGCACCCCGAAACTTAAAGGATCCAGTGTGTTGTAAACATTCAGCTTTTACAAAGACAGGCCGCCCTGCAATGTCATCAATAAAAGGCGAAGATAACAGGGGGGTTTTAACGGCTTTGCCATCTAACCGCTTGGCGGCAGCCTGTATCATTTCAAAGTTGCTCATCTTACTTTCCTTAAAAACTGTTCTAAAACCTGCAAACATTCAGGCTCGTCTAAATAGGGGATATGGGCGCGGTCTTTTACCTCTGCGTAAATCATATCTGGTTTTCGCTTTAGCATTTCGGCCACGGTTTTGCGCGATAAAAGATCAGAGTTTTCACCACGAACAAGGGCTAGCGGTAGATCTTCAAAAGCATCGAAATAGGCCCATAAATCTACATTGTCGCCATGGGATTGTGCCAAAAGTGCATCGCGCAGGTTTGGGTCATACCGTAAGTGCAACCCATCTGGTTTTTCTATCCACCTGTTGCGTATTTCTTGATGCCATCGTTCAGTTGGCACATTGGCAAACCCAACTGAATAAGTGGGTAGTTTTGCTTCCGCATCACGGTACGATTTAAAGATTGGGGGTTGGCCTAAAAAACCCATAATGACATCGGTACCAGCGGTTTCTAAAACTGGGCCTATGTCATTTATCATCGCCCCCAGCAGACGATCATGGTTATTTTTGGCCAAACCCATTGCGATAATGCCACCGCGTGAAGTGCCGATAATAGCTGCTTTTTTGATTTTTAAATAATCCAGCAATTCCAATGCATCACCGCCTTCGCGGATAACATTGTAATTGTTGTAGTTAGGATCAAAGTCAGATTGTCCGCGTCCACGCATATCCAATCGGATTAGGCGCACATCTTTGGCATAGGGCGCCATGTAATTAAAGTCTGTGTTATTACGTGTAAGCCCTGACAGACATAAAACAGGCACCCCTTCCCCTTCATCGCGATACGCCAAATTTAATCCATCGGATGTTGTGAATGATTGCATCATAACGATTTGGCTAAATCGGGTATATTGTGAAGTGTTGGCAGATTTGATTGTGGCACCCAAGGCAATTCATCTTGGGCTTCGTTTGAGCGGTTCACCCATACGGTTTGAAAGCCAAACTTGGTGGCAGCGGACGCATCCCACCCATTAGATGACACAAAAAGAACCTCATCGGGTTTACATGAAAACCGATCACAGACCATTTGATAAACACATGTGGCAGGCTTGAATATGCCTACATCTTCAACACTAAGAACGGCATCAAAATGCGCCTTTAACCCTGCGGATTTGACCGCACCACTTAACATATCGGGCGAGCCGTTGGAAAGAATAGCGGTTTGTAATCCTGCCGATTTTAGGTCTTTTAGCATTTGTGGAACCTCTTCATAGGCCTCAAGATTCCAGTAAAGCGCTAACAAACGTTCTCGCAGTTCGGCGTCGTCAGATAGGTTGTTGGCGGCTAATGCATAATCCAGGCCGTTTTGTGTGACGGTCCAAAAATCCGTATGCGCATCCATTACTGCACGTAACCAAGTGTATTGCAGTTGCTTTAGTCGCCAATCCGTTGCGACTTTTACCCAGACTTTTGAAAAAGCTTCGCGGCCCGGCTCGGATGCCGCTTGTCTTGCGGCAGCGGCGACATCAAATAATGTGCCGTATGCATCAAAAACGCATGTGGTAATCGTCATGTGTTAACCTCCATTTTAAGAGGATGTTACACATGACAATATTTTTTGGAAATAACAAAAAGGTCAGAGGTTTTCAGTCTGTGCCATACCCAGTACGTGGTAGCCGCCATCTACATAAATGATCTCACCTGTGGTGCATTCACCGTAGCTAGATGCAAGATAAACCGCAGTGCCGCCAACAGATGCTAAAGTTGCATTTGCCCGCAATGGTGAATTTGCTTCGGTTGCGCGAAATGTTTTTCGCGCCCCTCCAATCGCAGCACCTGCCAAAGTACGCATTGGGCCTGGGCTGATTGCGTTCACACGGATGCCATCTGGCCCCAGATCATTTGCCAAATAACGCACAGCACTTTCCAGCGCGGCCTTGGCAATACCCATAACATTATAAAACGGCGTTACACGGTTAGAACCTTGATAGGTAAGCGTTAAAATTGTGCCACCTTCTTTCATCAGCGGTTTTGCACGGCGTGCAACCTCAATCAAAGAATAACATGAAATATCCAACGAGTTTTTGAAATTTGCGCGACTAGTATCCACAATACGCCCTGACAGTTCATTTTTGTCAGAGTATGCTATTGCGTGAACCAGAAAATCAATGCTGCCCCATTCTTTTTCCAGCGTGGCAAACACATTATCAAGAGACGCGTCATTTTGCACATCCGCCTCCACCAATATGCTAGAGCCTAGGCTTTCTGCCAGCGGTTTAACGCGTTTACCAAAACCATCACCTTGATAGGTAAACGCCAGTTCAGCACCATGTGCTGCCATCTCGCGCGCAATACCCCAAGCAATAGACTTATCATTGGCAACACCCATGATAAGCCCGCGTTTACCTTTAAGCATATCACCCATGATATTTACTCATCGCTAATGTAGCATTGGTGCCGCCAAAGCCAAAGCTGTTTGAAAGTACAGTATCCAGTCCTGCGTTGTCACGACGTGTTGTGGCAATTTCTTCTGGTTTCAGGTTTTCATCCAGTTCGGTTACATTGGCCGATGCAGCGATAAAATCGTTTTCAAGCATCAGTAACGAATAAATCGCTTCTTGCACGCCCGTTGCCCCTAACGAGTGGCCAGTTAGTGATTTGGTAGAACTGATCGGGGGTGTTGATCCTTCACCAAAGACACGGCGCACGGCTTGAACTTCGGTTACATCGCCCGCAGGTGTTGATGTGCCATGCGCGTTTATGTAATCAACTTTACGTTCGCCAAGTGTGGACATTGCCAGCTTCATTGACCGCTCACCGCCTTCGCCTGATGGGGCTACCATATCGTAGCCATCAGAGGTGGCACCGTAACCTGTTACCTCGGCATAGATTTTAGCACCGCGTGCCAATGCGTGGCTTAGTTCCTCTAAAACAACAACACCACCACCGCCTGCAATAACAAAGCCATCGCGGGTTGCGTCAAATGCGCGTGACGCGGTTTCTGGTGTGTCATTATGCTTAGAAGACATTGCCCCCATTGCGTCAAACAAACAGGATAAAGTCCAATCCAACTCTTCGCCGCCGCCAGCAAAAACGATGTCTTGCTTGTCAAACTGAATTTGCTCAACACCGTTGCCGATGCAATGGGCGGAAGTAGAACAGGCTGAAGTAATTGAATAATTCACACCCTTAATTTTAAATGGTGTGGCCAGACAAGCTGAATTGGTTGATGACATGCCGCGCGTTACCATAAAGGGCCCCATGCGTTTTGGCGCACCTTTTTCAATTACAATCTTGTGGGCCTGAAACAGATTTACCGTAGACGGGCCGCCTGAACCCATCACCAAACCCGTGCGTTCATTTGATATATCGCTATCTTCCAACCCACTGTCTGCAATGGCTTGTTCCATCGCTAGAAAGTTATAGGCAGCACCCGCACCCATAAAACGCATCTGGCGTTTATCAATGTGATCCGCTGGGTTGATTTTTGGCATACCGTGAATACGGCTGCGAAACCCGTGTTCGGCATAGTCTTCAGCAAAGCTGATACCAGATGTGCTGTTTTGCAATGAAGTTAGAACTTCTTCTTTACTATTACCGATTGAGGAAATGATCCCCAGCCCTGTGATTACAACGCGGCGCATGTGCGGTCTCCTTTTTTGGGGATTATTCTGACAGGTTAACGGCGGCAAGGCCGACCTTCATATCTGTGACTTCGTAGATTAGTTCACCGTCGGCATAGACTTTGCCGTTTGCAACGCCAACCTTTATTCTGCGGTCAATGACGCGGGTGAAATCTATGTGGTAGGTCAGCATTTTACGTGCAGGTGTAACCATGCCTGTTAATTTCACTTCGCCTACGCCAAGCGCCATGCCTTGGCCCAGCATTCCACGCCACCCTAGGTTAAAGCCTGTAAGTTGCCATAAACCATCTAGGCCTAAACAGCCTGGCATTATGGGGTTTCCAGGGAAGTGGCATTCAAAAAACCAAAGGTCGGGTGTGATATCGAATTCTGCAACGATATGGCCTTTGCCATGTTCGCCACCGTCGGCGGAAACATCTGTAATGCGATCCATCATTAGCATTGGCGGTAATGGAAGCTGCGCATTTCCAGGCCCAAACATTTCACCACGGGCGCATGATAGCAGGCCTTCTTTATCGAAACTTGTTGGTCTATCAGACATATTGCGTGTGCCTCTTACTATTCATCATGGGTTAGTGGATATCACTACTTAAGTACGACTAGCAAGGCCTGTGCATCGTAGGATTGTCAGCCGTGTTTGTTTTGGTTGAACTTTGCATAAATAGAGGGCATAATATAGCCGTGATAGTTAAATACTGAGGCTAAAATGAAACCCGATCCGCAAATACTTGGCCGAAAATGGCTGGAAAGTAAAAATGTGCGAACAACCAAACAAAGGTTGGTTTTGGCGGCTATGCTTGTGGGGGACGGGAAAGATCGTCATGTCACGGCGGAAAGCCTGTTTGAGGCGGTTTCCAATGCAGAGGAATCTGTATCACTGGCAACAATCTACAATACATTGCGTTTGTTTTGTGAAGCTGAATTGCTGAATGAAATTACGATCGAAGGCAACACATCTTATTTTGATACACGCACAGATCAGCACCCACATTTTTATTGGGAAGATAAACGCGAATTGACAGATGCGCCTACGGAAACGCTACGGTTTGACAGTATTCCAAAGCCACCAAAAGGTACTGAAATATCGCGTATTGATGTCGTTCTTCGGCTGCGTAATACCTAAATTAGGTCTAAAACCACTGCCCCGGTTCCATGAAACCATGATCCATTAGCTGCTGTGAGTTCCAGCGGAATTTGATCGATTTCGACCATATAAAGCTGTCAATTTCATATGTGGATCCAGGATTGGTTTTTAAACTTTTGGCAGTTCTGAAAGAACAAATCGTTATTGTTGTGTTGTTATGCCACGGGCATGAATATGTATTATATTCTGGCATATTAAAATACCCTGTCGGTTCTAAAACCAACCCGGGTTGCGGCTTGAATAGGCCGATTCGGTTCAGGCGACGTTTTTCATAAGGAAGGTGTTCTTCAAACCGCCATTTCAAACCACCATAAACATCTAATTGCCGATCCTGCATTTCGCCGTCAATGTAGCGTTGTAAAGCATAATACCCAGCACCATCAAAATGCGCATCTTCAAGTGAAAACCCGTCTTTGGATTTTCCTAAATCGCCTGGGTATAAATCTATTGTATATGTAAAAACAGAATCACGTTTTTCTTCTGTTATAAAATCTGTCAAATCTGAAATTGAGCGTTTTTCGCAAAATGGAAAATGTAAATATTCGGCGTTGAAGCAGTAATAAACCCAGCGATCTGGGAACAGCTCAATTAAACGATTAATATAAGGGGACACATCAGAAAAGAACGCATCACCGATATTGATTGTTTCACAAAGTTCATCACAGCCATCCGGTAATTCTAAATCGGGGCGTTTTAAAACATAAAGATTATCAAACCCTAATCGTGCGTGATGGCGGATTGAAGAACTTAAACCGGTTATATCTTCGGCAAAAATAAACCCAATGGGGCCTTTGGTAAGCGTTTCCGCTGGTATATCAAAAAGTGGTTTTGCCATATTTGTTAAGGCCTGATTGCTGCTCTTTTTTATTAGATGTATTGTGTCTGAGTAAAAAAATCTACCTTAGAGTGTTTTAAAATTTGCAACAAATCCAGTGCAGAAACTTGTAATGGGAATAACAGGGGTTATGTGCAGGAATACCCAAACTATATTTTTCGGAAGTTTTATTATGCAAACACATGAAAATAATTCTATTCAACAAGAAGAAAATGATTTTGAGGGTGATAATTTTTTGTCATTAACAGCACAAATTGTTTCATCCCATCTGTATGCTGCGCAAATGCCGACGGATAAAGTGCCTGAATTTATTGAAACTGTTCATACAAAATTGGTAGAGATAGCTGCAAAAACCAGTTTGCCCCCCAAACAAAAACCTGCTTATCCGATTGACCAATCCATCACGCCAGATTGCATTTTTTGCCTTGAAGATGGTAAGAAGTTTCGCATGTTAAAAAAGCATCTGCGAGCATATTATGATATGTCGCCCGCACAGTATCGCGCAAAATGGGGGTTGGATGTGGATTATCCTATGGTCGCCCCTAATTATGCGGCAAAGCGACAAGAGCTGGCAAAGAAAAGTGGTTTAGGTAAGAAACGCGACTAATCTTGAAATTCTATGATATTGCAGACAGGTCAGTTGCGGTGTAAAGGCCAAGGCTGAAACAACCTGACCCGAGTTCATATATTATGACGACCGAAAAAAAGCTTTATATTAAAACCTATGGCTGCCAGATGAATGTCTATGATAGCGAACGCATATCTGACGCTTTGGCGCCAGAAGGATATTCTGTAACAACTGATGAAAATCAGGCAGATTTAGTGCTGTTGAATACCTGTCATATTCGTGAAAAAGCTGCCGAGAAAATCTATTCTGAACTTGGGCGGATGAAGCAACTAAAGCTTAAAAAACCTGAATTAAAGTTTGGCGTTGCAGGCTGTGTTGCACAAGCCGAAGGGCAAGAAATTATCAATCGCCAACCTATGGTGGATTTGGTGGTTGGGTCACAAGCGTACCACCGTTTGCCTGAGATGATGAAAAATGTTGATGATGGTGGAAAGCCCGTTGAAATTGATTTTCCGACGGAAGATAAATTTGACCATATCAAGCGTAGTAAAGCACGTAGGAAATTGCCCAGCGCGTTTCTAACTGTACAAGAGGGTTGTGATAAATTTTGTGCATTTTGCGTCGTACCTTATACGCGCGGTGCCGAAGTTTCCCGACCTGCTCAGAAGATCATTGATGAAGCAAAACACCTGGTTGATCTGGGTGTGGTTGAAATTAATTTGTTAGGTCAAAACGTGAATGCATATCACGGCCAAGGGGCGGATGGCGAATGGACGCTTGCGCGTTTGATCCGCGAATTGGCTAAAATTGATGACCTGAAACGCATTCGTTTTACCACATCACACCCCAACGATATGGATGATGATTTGATTGCGGCACATGGCGATACAGAAAAATTGATGCCGTATCTGCATTTGCCTGTGCAAGCGGGTTCCAACAAGATTTTAAAAGCAATGAACCGTCGCCATACGGCTGAAGGTTACCTGAAACTTATTGACCGCATTCGTGCCGCCCGTCAGGATATTACCCTGTCAGGCGATTTTATTGTGGGCTTTCCGGGGGAAACTGAAAAAGATTTCCAAGATACCTTAGATTTATGTGAACAGGTGCGCTACGGGCAAGCTTATTCGTTTAAATATTCAACACGCCCCGGCACACCTGCGGCCGAGTTGGATCAGGTGGAAGAAGCGGAAAAAGCCGATCGTTTACGCCGTTTACAAACCATGTTGACGGGGCATCAAATGGACTTTCAACTGTCAATGGTTGGTAAGGTTTTGCCCGTGTTATTAGAAAAACCTGCGCGCGATCCGGGCCAACTGGTTGGTAAGTCAGAATATCTGCACGCTGTGCATATGGACGCCAAACCAGAGTTGGTTGGCAAGATTGTACAGGCAAAAGTGACCCGAACTGAAAGAAACTCGTTAGGTGCTAAAATTGTAAATATATCCTAATGTGATGTTTTTTAAGCAGATTGGTTCTGTAGTAGATACAATAACCACACATACTAGGGTAATGTTTCCTAACTATACATAGTATATTAAAGTTTTCTCTTCACAAATTGTAGATTTTTGATACCTTTGCACAATAATAGTGGTTATGAATCGTTTTGTGCGATCTTGAATCACATAAAACACTAATAAAAGTAGAGGGGAGCAAAAAGTTGTTTAAAAATCTCTTAAAGGTTGCAGGGGTTGTGACGGTCGGGGCTTTTAGCGCTTCAGCTGCTTTAGCAGATACTGCTAATATAATTATTACAAAATCCAGCCAGCAACAGCGTTATGTGCCAACAATCTGGGTAGACCCAGACGGGTGCGAACACTGGGCGATGGATGATGGTGCAGAGGGCTATATGACCCCGCACGTAACACGTGACGGCATTCCTGTTTGCCGCCGTGGTAAAACTTGCGCGGTTATGAATTCGGATCAGTTGTTTGCGGTAGATAAGTGGCATATTAACGCTGCTAATCGTTCACGGTTGCAAAGTTTCTTTCGTAGCGCGGGTGCAACAGCCTATCTGATAGATGGCCACACGGACAGTGATGCAAGTGATGCGTATAACATGCGCCTGTCACAACGCCGCGCCCAGACAGTTGCACAGATTGCCCAAAGTGTTGGCGCAAAAGCGCAAGCGCGGTGGTATGGCGAAAGGGTTCCTTTGGCCTCAAACAGCACGCGGGCGGGTAAAACCAAAAACCGTCGTGTTGAAATCATTTGCATTCGCTAAGCGGGAAGGAGAGAAAATGACACTTATAAAAACAATATCAATTATGCTTCTTGCCATTCCACTTGCGGGGTGCGGGGATATTCCAAAGCAGAATAAAACTGTGGATAACGGGTATGACAAAAAACACCTAAGTCAGTTGAAGGCTGGTATTTGGGTAGATCCACGTGGATGTGACCATTGGATTATCGACGACGGGGTAGAAGGTTATCTGTCTGCGCGTCTGGATAAATACGGCAAACCTGTTTGTTCAGGTATCGCGCCGCCAAATACGGCAAACGGCCCGTACAAAAGCGGAAGCATATTCCCTGACGTAATCTAAGGGCTGCTAAATACAATTAATAAAAAAGCCGTGTTTATCGCGGCTTTTTTGCGATAATGACTTGCGAAACTCTGCTTATCTTGCCACTGTTTTAATAACGATAAACACGGAGGCTGCATTGGCGAACATCGCCCCATCAATACCGCAAGACGGCAAGGCAAATACAGAAACACTTCTTAATTTCCCTGACAATAAACATTTGATAGATTTATGCGGCGAATTTGACCGCAACCTTACCCAAATAGAGGCAGCTTTGGCTGTGCAGCTTTTACGCCGTGGCAATGAGATTGCTATTATCGGTGAAACTGCTGGCAGTGAAAAAACCCAAGATATCTTGAACGCTCTTTATCAACGTGCTGAGCAAGGCAAGGCGGTTGAGCCTGCTGATATTGATGCAGCAATTCGTTTTGGTGGTAAGCTTCAAAATGATACCCCTTTGACGGCCGATCAAAGTGAAATGTTCAAGGGCAATCATATAGAAATCAGAACCCGCAAGAAAACAGTGGAACCGCGTACTGTTACCCAGAAACATTATGTAGAAGATTTGTTTTCAAAAGAACTGGTTTTTGGGCTTGGGCCTGCGGGTACGGGTAAAACATACCTGGCTGTGGCCGCTGCGGTTTCGATGTTTATCAACGGGATGGTGGATAAAATAATTCTAGCGCGCCCTGCGGTTGAAGCGGGTGAGCGGCTTGGGTTTTTGCCAGGTGATATGAAAGAAAAAGTCGATCCTTATATGCAGCCATTGTATGATGCTTTGAATGATTTTTTCCCGGCCAAACAGGTTGAAAAACTAATCGAAGACAAACGTATCGAGATAGCACCGCTGGCCTTTATGCGCGGCCGTACTTTAAGCAATGCGTATGTGGTTTTGGATGAAGCGCAAAATGCGACAACCATGCAGATGAAAATGTTTCTGACGCGCATGGGTGAAGGATCTCATATGGCTATTACCGGTGATATGAGCCAAATTGACTTACCACGCGGTGTGCCATCGGGTTTAGTAGAAGCGGAAAAAATTCTGCGTGATGTCAAAGGTATCGGATTTACCTATTTTAAAACCGAAGACATTGTGCGTCATCCAATGGTAGCCAAAATCATAACAGCATATGATAAACACGCGAAATACAATGGATAACGCGATAGAGGTCGTTGTTGAAGATGATCTTTGGAAAAACTATGATTTAGAAATAATCGCGACCCGTGCTTTTAGCGCAATAGAGATGAGGCTTGGGCTGAAAACAGGGCCGTATGAGCTGGATATTTTGGCATGTGATGATGCGCGAATTGCGATTTTAAACGCCGAATTTCGCGCAAAACAAGTGCCAACAAATGTTTTGTCATGGCCCAGCTTTGATCTAAGCCCCGACATAGCAGGCCAACACCCATTGGCGCCGTCCGTTGAAAAACATGGCGACCCCTTTACGCATATAGGCGATATAGCGATTGCGTATCAAACCTGTATGAAAGAGGCAAAAGCGGGGGGTATTGCACCGCAACATCATATTACGCATTTATTAATACATGGCATATTACATCTTTTGGGGTACGATCATGAAACTGATGCAGATGCGGCACTAATGGAAAGTTTAGAAATTGACTTACTGGCAGGTATGGGTATTGGAAACCCTTATCAAAATGTGTAAATTGATCGGGATCATTGGAAAGAGGCTATGAACGACACTATTGAAGGATCTTCTAGCGCGGCGCAAAGCGCGCAGCCTGAAGAGAAAGAGGAACCGAAAGGTTTTTTCAAACGCTTATTTGCGCGTGAAAGCCATATGAGCGACCCTAAAGATGCAGAGCCAGAAGTGGTTACGCCTGCAAGTGGTCTTAATGTTTTGCATGATTTACGGGTAGATGATGTGGCCGTACCCCGCGCCGATATCATCGCCGTCCCTAACAATCTGAAACTGGATGAATTGCTGAAAGTTTTCAAAGATAGCGGGCATTCAAGATTGCCTGTTTATAATGACGGGTTGGATATGCCAGAAGGGTTGTTGCATCTGAAAGATTTAGCCCTGAAATATGGCTTTAACGGCAAAGTTACTCAGTTCTCTATTAAACGAATAGTGCGCCCCTTATTATATGTGCCGCCTTCTATGACCATCGGGGTGCTTTTGCAAAAAATGCAGGCCGAGCGCACTCATATGGCGTTGGTAATTGATGAATATGGTGGTGTTGACGGCTTGGTTACGATCGAAGATTTAATCGAACAGGTGGTCGGTGAAATCGAGGATGAACATGACGTAGATGAAGAAGATTTTTGGGTAGAAGAAAAGCCCGGGGTTTATTTATGTCAGGCACGTGCACCACTTGAGGAATTTGAAAAAGTCCTGAATGCGGATTTGGCAAGCAATACCGATGACGAAGATATTGAAACGCTTGGGGGTTTGGTCTTTATGATGATCGGCCGTGTGCCTGTGCGGGGTGAAGTTATTAAACATCCTGACGGCTTCGAATTTGAAGTTGTTGATGCAGACCCTAGACGCATAAAGAAAATACGTGTTTGCAGGTCTAAAAACCGTTGATAATCAAGCAACTAGACAAGTTAATTGTGTGGTTGGGCCGTCGCCCAAAACGAATGTGGATTTGCGCGGTATTTTTAGGATTTTTACTGGCTTTAGGGCAGGCACCAATATCAGTGCCTATCGGTGTTTTCACGTCCATTCCCATTTTAGGGTATTGTGCGTTTCGGGCAAGCAGCTGGAAACTTTCCTTTGCAATAGGATGGTGGGCAGGGGTTGGGTATTTCGCCCTTAGTATGATCTGGTTGATTGAGCCATTTTTTGTAGAACCTGAAAAGCACGCGATCTTGGCACCTTTTGCATTATTGGCAATGTCGGGTGGTTTAGCCCTGTTTTGGGGCGGTGCATTTGCTTTTGCAAAGCAATTTGGCGCGGGGTTGGGGCGGTTCATAATCGGTCTTGCCGTTGCATGGGCGGCAGTAGAATACTTAAGATCGGTTTTATTCACGGGTTTCCCGTGGGGCTTGTTGGGATACACATGGATTGAAACACCTATTGCCCAATGGGCTTCGGTTATTGGGCCTTTCGGCTTGGTGTTTATCACCGTCTTTGGTGGGCTTTTAATGCTTGGCTTTCCACGTAAACCATTTGTTGGGTTAAGTGTAACTGCCCTATTTTTTGGTATATTACTTGCAGGTGGTATGTGGCGTCTTTCTGGCACGGATCAATCTCTTGAAACCAATATTCGTGTGCGTTTGATACAACCCAATGCACCGCAACATCAAAAATGGGATCCAGAATGGATGGGTGTCTTTTTTAGGCGTGGGCTAGAATTAACTGCATCCGTAGCCAAACAACCCATTGATCTGGTGGTTTGGCCTGAAACCGCTATTCCTTTTGGCTTGCAGGAAAACACTGGGGATTTGCAAGTTTTGTCTGACGCGGCTGGCCCTAATGCGCATATTATTGCAGGTATCAGACGATTTACGGATGACAAGCTATATAACTCTATGGTCCACCTTGATAAACGCGGGGGGCTGGTTTCGGTTTATGATAAATCTCATTTAGTTCCATTTGGTGAATATTTTCCATTCGCAGAATACCTATCAGGTTTGGGTTTGCGCGGATTGGCAGCGAACTTACAAGGTTTTACACCTGGGGCAGGGCCAGAGGTTATCTCCACTCACGGTCTGCCATCTTATCTACCGTTGATTTGTTATGAGGCAATATTCCCTGCGTTTACAAATACTACAAACGCCCGCCCGGAATTTTTGCTACATATTACCAATGATGCATGGTTTGGCGATACCATTGGGCCATACCAGCATCTTGTACAGGTACAGTTTCGGACTATTGAACAGGGATTGCCGGCGGCGCGTTCTGCCAATACAGGCATTTCAGCAGTCATTGACCCATATGGGCGCATCATTGGCCGTTTGAAGTTGAATGAAAAAGGCGTTCTTGATGCTGATTTACCAAAACCATTAGAACCAACGATTTATACACGTTTTGGCGATCTGCCCTTTTTAATATTTGCGGTGTTTCTTGGATTGTTTGCTAAATATGTAACGTTTAGTGCACGGAAATCAAAGGTAGACCCAGAATAAGATTGACCCTGCGCTTACGGGCTACTAATCCCGTGTTATCTATTGCTATAACGGCTTCCTGACGTGGCAAATTCATTATACTGGAGCGAATAAATGTCTCGTAAGAACTACCTATTTACCTCGGAAAGTGTTTCCGAAGGTCACCCCGATAAAATCTGTGACCGCGTGTCTGATGCTATATTGGATGCATTCCTAGCGGAAGAAAAACTGGCCCGTGTAGCCTGTGAAACTTTTGCCACCACTGATCGGGTGATTGTTGGCGGTGAAGTTGGTCTGGCTTCCCCTGAAAAACTTGATAGCATGATGGGACGCATTGAAAGTATCGTGCGCGATTGTGTTAAAGATGTAGGTTATGAACAAGAAGGGTTTCACTGGAAAAACCTGAAAGTGCAAAACTATCTGCACGCACAATCTGCCCATATCGCACAAGGTGTGGACAACGCAGGTGCAGGCGATCAGGGTATTATGTTCGGTTATGCGGTGAATGAAACCGCAGAACTTATGCCAGCCCCGATACAATATTCCCACGCTATTTTGCGTACACTGGCCCAAGCCCGCAAATCGGGTGAAGCATCCGTGCTTGGCCCAGACAGTAAATCACAGCTTTCCGTGAATTATGTAGATGGTAAGCCTGTAAACGTTTCATCGATTGTATTGTCCACTCAACACCTTGACGCCTCTATGACATCCGAAGATGTGCGTGCGGTTGTTGAACCATATATCCGCAGTACATTGCCAGAGGGATGGATTACCAACAAAACAGAATGGCATGTAAACCCGACAGGCGCGTTTGTAATTGGCGGCCCTGATGGCGATGCTGGTCTGACAGGTCGTAAGATCATCGTAGATACATATGGTGGTGCTGCCCCTCATGGTGGTGGTGCATTTTCCGGTAAAGACCCAACCAAGGTTGACCGTTCTGCCGCATATGCCGCGCGTTATCTGGCGAAAAACGTTGTGGCATCCGGCATGGCTGAACGCTGCACAATTCAGCTTTCATATGCGATTGGCGTGGCCAAACCATTGTCGATTTACTGTGATACACATGGTACTGGCCAAGTAAGTGATGCAGCGATTGAAAAAGCTGTGGCAGAAATTATGGATCTGACGCCAACTGGCATCAAAGATCACCTGCAACTGACCCGACCGATTTACGAACGCACAGCAGCTTATGGTCACTTCGGCCGCGCACCAGAGGCAGATGGTGGTTTCTCATGGGAAAAAACCGATCTGGTTGAAGCACTTAAAAGGGCTGTTTGATCGGCACTTGATTGCACATGATTGAGACTATATTGAAGCCCCGAAACTTGGGGCTTCTTTTTTGGATAATGACATGAGAAAAAAACATGTAGCAGGCGCCCCTTGGCGTAATTTTTATGGCCGCATTAGCGGTAAAGGGCTGCATAGCAGTCATAAACGGTATTTGGCAGAAGATTTGTCAGATTTAGCACCATCTGGTGTTACTTGGGAAGAAAACCCTGACCGCCATCCGCTTGATTTGAAAGCTATTTTTGGTGATGACCGGCCGGTATGGCTGGAAGTTGGCTTTGGTGGCGGTGAACACCTGATACATCAGGCAGAACAAAACCCCAACGTTGGTATTATCGGATGTGAACCCTATATTAACGGCGTGGCGACATTGCTTGGTAAAATTCGTAAATCCGGTGTAACCAACCTTAGCGTTCACCCAGGCGATGCCCGCGATATGATGGATGTGCTGCCAGAAGGCTCGATCGAGCGGGCTTTTTTGTTATACCCCGACCCTTGGCCAAAATCCCGCCATCACCGCAGGCGTTTTGTAACCCCAGAACATCTTGATCCTTTAGTGCGTTGCTTAAAAGCAGGTGCTATATTTCGTGTGGCGACAGACATAGAGGATTATGTACGCCAAACAATGGAACAGATGACCCTGCGCAATGATTTTGAATGGTTAGCAGAAACTGCGGACGATTGGCGCACAGCGTGGCCAGATTGGTATTCAACGCGTTATGAACAAAAAGCCCTGCGCGAAGATCGCACACCACATTATATGACTTTCCGCAAACTCTGATCGCTTGGCAATAGACCCTAATCAAGGATTGCGCTATAGCGGGGCAAACAAGATTAGGACAACCCACATGTCAGGCCACGGCACCCCCATTCCAATGCAATCCCGCGCAGGCGGCCCCTTAAAGGGTACCGCCGAAATTCCGGGTGATAAATCCGTCTCACACCGCTCACTTATTTTAGGTGCATTGGCGGTAGGTGAAACCAAAATCAGTGGCCTTTTGGAAGGCGATGATATTCTGGACACGGCCAAAGCAATGTCAGCCATAGGGGCAGATGTACAGCGCGTGGGTGATGGCGAATGGCGAGTAAACGGTGTGGGCGTAGGCGGCTTTGCTGAGCCTGACAATGTAATAGATTGCGGAAACGCAGGTACAGGTGTGCGCCTGATTATGGGGGCAGTTGCGACCAGCCCGATCACGGTGACTTTCACTGGTGACGCATCCCTTCGGTCGCGCCCTATGGGGCGGATCACTGACCCATTGGCACTTTTCGGGGCATCATCTGTGGGTCGCGAAAACGGTCTATTACCTTTGACGCTTGTGGGCGCACGTGAACCGATGCCGGTACGCTATACTTCCCCGCATGCCTCTGCCCAGATCAAATCTGCGGTGCTGTTGGCGGGCTTAAATGCACCGGGCAAAACCGTGTTAATCGAAAAGGAAAAAACCCGCGACCATACCGAACGGATGTTGCGTGGGTTTGGGGCTGAAATTGAAACGGTTGAAACGGATGAAGGGTTTGAAATAACTCTGACAGGCCAACCAGAGTTGCAACCGCAAACCATTGCTGTGCCACGTGACCCAAGTTCGTCGGCGTTTCCTGTTTGTGCGGCTTTGATCGTTGAAGGCTCGGAAATTCTTGTGCCCAACATAGGGCTAAACCCAACACGCGCTGGGTTGTTTACGACGTTAAAAGAAATGGGTGCTGATATAACATTCGAAAATACCCGCGAAGAAGGTGGTGAACCTGTGGCCGATCTACGGGTAAAAGCTAGCAAACTGACTGGCATTGAAGTGCCACCAGAACGCGCGCCTAGCATGATCGACGAATACCCGATCTTGTCGGCCGTGGCATCCTTTGCCACAGGCAAAACCGTGATGCGCGGCATCAAAGAGTTGCGCGTTAAAGAATGTGACCGCATTGATGCAATGGCACGTGGGCTGGAAGCAATGGGGGTCACCATTGAAGAAGGCGACGATTACCTGATCGTGCATGGCCAGTCGGGTGACGTAAAAGGCGGCGGTACAGCCGCTACATTTTTAGATCACCGCATCGGCATGTCATTCTTATGTATGGGGCTGGCCACAAAGCAGCCTGTCAGCATTGATGACGGCGGGGCGATTGCAACCAGCTTTCCGATTTTTGAAAGCCTTATGAAGGGCTTAGGGGCCAGTATCGCACGGAGCAATCAGTAGCTCTAATGGCACGGTTCTGGAAATTTTACTGGGCCTTAACCGCTATAACACTTGGGCTTTATTTGACCATGGGCATCTGGTCATTGCCCAAAATCGGCAATATTGCTGACGGAATGATGGCATTTGATCTACGCCCTTTTGGTTATGATGCACAATATGCGCAGTCATTTCTAAATGCGCTGTTTAAAGACGGCCCCGATGGGCGCGATTTTTATCTGAATGTGCAGCACAGACTTGATTCCATTTTCCCAGCCGTATCCGGCCTGTTGTTCTCAGTAACAATCTACGTATTTTCAACGGGTTTTAACCCTCTACTGCGATCCTGCCTGCTGATATTACCTTTTTTCGGAACAGCATTTGACTATGCCGAAAATTTTTATGTCGGGGCAATGCTGCGCAAACTTCCCGACCTGCCCGATGCAGCTACGGCCCATACTGCCAGTACAATGACATTGCTTAAATCAGGTTTTGTTACTGTTTCTTCATTTGTTATGATTGTATTGATATCAAAGGCAATAATCACACGCAGGAAGGGTGCTAAATGAGTTTTACAGTTGCAATAGACGGACCTGCGGCCTCTGGCAAAGGCACGATTGCCCGCGCTATTGCCGAACATTTCGGTTTTGCGCATCTTGATACGGGGCTTTTATACCGTGCGGTTGGCAAGAAGGTAATGGGCCAAGAAGACCTGCTTGAAGCCGCAGTAAAAATTGCGGATGCATTAACAGCGGATGATTTGAACGCGAAAGGTTTACGTACAGCAGATGTAGCACAAGCGGCCAGTAAAGTGGCCGCAATCCCACAGGTTCGCACAGCCCTTGATAGGTTTCAGAAAACATTCTCAAAACAACCCAGTGGTGCCATATTAGATGGGCGTGATATCGGCACGGTTATTTGCCCAGATGCGGATGTGAAACTGTTTGTGACCGCCAGTGCGCAAGTGCGGGCAGAGCGGCGGTTTAAAGAGCTGTTGATTGCGGGTGAAAATGTAACGCTGGCTGGGGTTTTAAAAGATGTTGAAATCCGCGATGCGCGTGACGCATCACGCGATGTGGCACCAATGGTGGCCGCAGATGACGCGTTGGTTCTGGACACGTCCGAGATGTCTATTGAACATGCGGTTGCAGCGGCGATTGCGGCCGTAAATGATATACGTGCGCTGGGTAAGAAACATCATGACAAAAATCATATTATTTAACAAACCTTACGGTGTGCTGTCGCAATTCACCGATAAAGGCACAGTAGGGTCTGCGCGTCAGACTTTATCGGAATTTATTGACGTGCCAGATGTATATGCAGCGGGTCGGTTGGATAAAGACAGCGAAGGTTTGTTGGTGCTGACAGATAACGGACGTTTGCAAAGCAAGATCAGTGACCCGAAATTCAAAACCTCAAAAACCTACTGGGTGCAAGTTGAGGGTGAGCCGAATGACGCACAGTTACAAGATTTGCGTGACGGGGTGAAACTGAAGGACGGCATGACGCGACCTGCGCAGGTTTCGCGAATGGCGGAACCAAATGGTTTGTGGCCACGCACCCCACCTGTACGATTTCGCAAGACAGTGGCAGACTGTTGGCTAGAGATCACCATATCCGAGGGCCGCAACCGTCAGGTACGCCGCATGACAGCGGCCGTGGGCTGCCCTGCATTGCGGCTAATTCGGTATCGGGTAGGGGACTGGACGATTGACGGTATTGCGAATGGGGAATGGGAAGCGGGATAAATGTACCATATAGTTTTTCAGGTAAATACAGTTGTTTCAATAGGTTGACTATGCGTCCCAACTGGGACATTTAGAATAACACAAGTTTCCCTCTACAACATCTCTGCAAACTCTAGCGCAAATTTATGCACATCACCTGGCCAGCGGGCGGAAAGATAGTTGCCGTCTCGATGGGTGAAGCCACGTGATAGGCTTTTCAAATTATCGCGCAGAATTGGCAAGGGGCCTTCGATAAAATCACTGGGGGATTTTAAATTGGCTGTAACCTCATCTTGAACCGTGATCGGATAAGTCAGAAAATAGTCACCCATTTTGCGTTTTGTCACGTGATAGGCCAACATTTCTTGACGTTTCAGCAGGGCTGTTGTTTTACGGCCCCATAGGACAGATTTACCTGTTTCAGGATTTTTAGCGCGACAAGCGGCAACAACCCCATGACAAATGGCGGCGATGGGTTTGTCAGCGGAAAAGAACCCAGCGATAGCGTTTTGCAGTGTGGTGGATTCAAGGTAGGGGATAATGCCTTTGGCGTGCCCGCCCGGCAGCAAGATGGCCTCATAATCTTCAACTCGAATGTCATCGTAATGGATTGGCTTTTGAAATGCTTTATCTTGCAATAGGTTTTGGTAGGCTGTTTGTGCAGGTTTTTGGGCAATAAACAAAGATTTCAATGGGCCAAGACCTGCACCTGATAACATGATAGGGTCAGCAACCGCAGATTTACCTGTATCCGTTGCAAAACAGATGTAATAGCCACGTTCGCGCAGGATTTGCCAAGGCACGGCAACCTCGGTTGGATCAACGTCAAAAGTGCCAGTTGGGATTAGGATTGTCATACTTGGTTTCCAAAGTTTTCAGGGTAATTTTGACGCAAGCAATTACTTTAAGCAAGCGTGTGATGCGTGTCAGTTGGGCTTGCGCCCCAACGTAATCTGATTTATACGCGCGGCAGTCGTAAAGGCAGGGACACTAAACGTTCCCAACTATAGTAGAGCAGGGTCGGGTAATCTCGGCCCTTTGTGTGTTTGTTGCTTTGCTTGGCTTGCGCGATGTGAATGAAACCCAAAAGACCGGCGGAACCAACCGTTAGGCCCGATAAAATGTAAACAAAGGAACTATATATATGTGTGCTAAAGCCACTATGGAAGAATTCGAAGCTCTTCTAGAAGAAAGCTTCGACGTTGACACCCCTGATGAAGGAAGTGTTGTCAAAGGCCGTATCATTGCTATTGAAGCAGGACAGGCCATTATCGACGTAGGCTACAAAATGGAAGGCCGCGTTGACATTAAAGAATTTGCGAATCCTGGCCAAGCCCCTGAAGTTGAAGTGGGCGACAGCGTAGAGGTATTTCTTGAGCGTGTTGAAAACGCAAACGGTGAAGCAGTTATTTCACGTGAGAAAGCCCGCCGCGAAGAAGCTTGGGATCGTCTGGAAGCGGCTTACGAAAAAGAAGAGCGCGTTGAAGGTGCTATCTTTGGTCGTGTTAAAGGTGGCTTTACTGTTGATCTGGGTGGCGCGGTTGCGTTCTTGCCAGGTTCACAGGTTGATGTACGTCCAGTACGCGACGCTGGCCCATTGATGGGTCTTGCGCAACCGTTTATCGTTTTGAAAATGGACCGTCGTCGTGGCAACATCGTTGTCTCTCGTCGTGCCATTCTTGAAGAATCACGCGCAGAACAACGTGCAGAGATTGTTGGCAAACTGGCCGAAGGTGATGCAGTTGACGGGATCGTCAAAAATATCACTGAATACGGTGCGTTTGTTGATTTGGGCGGCGTTGACGGCTTGTTGCACGTCACAGACATGGCATGGCGCCGTGTTAACCACCCATCAGAGATTTTGGCCATTGGTGAAACCATCAAAGTTCAAGTTATCAAGATCAACAAAGAAACCCATCGTATTTCTTTGGGCATGAAACAGTTGCAAGAAGATCCTTGGTCTGCAGTTGAAAACCGCTTCCCACTAGAGTCTGTGCATACAGGCCGCGTAACAAACATCACTGATTACGGTGCTTTTGTTGAGCTAGAGTCAGGTGTTGAAGGTTTGGTTCACGTGTCAGAAATGTCATGGACTAAGAAAAACATCCACCCAGGTAAAATAGTTTCTACTTCTCAAGAAGTCGAAGTTATGGTTCTGGAAATCGATCAAGAGAAACGTCGCGTTTCCCTTGGCCTGAAACAAACTCAGGGCAATCCTTGGGAAGGTTTTGCGAAGAACTTCCCGATTGATACCAAAGTTGAAGGTGAAGTTAAGAACATCACTGAATTCGGTTTGTTTGTTGGCCTTGAAGGCGACATCGACGGCATGGTTCACTTGTCAGATCTTGACTGGAACCGTTCTGGTGATGACGCAATCCAAGATTACAAAAAAGGTGACATTGTTACCGCGATTGTAACGGATGTAGATGCTGACAAAGAACGTATTTCACTATCTATCAAAGCTTTGGATGGTGATCCGTTTGCAGATGCAACAGCAGGCGTCAAACGTGGTGCGATTGTTACTGTAGAAGTGACTTCTATTGAGGATGGTGGCATTGAAGTGGCCTATGACGGAATGAAAGCGTTCATTCGCCGTTCTGACTTGTCACGCGACCGTGCAGAGCAACGCCCAGAGCGTTTCAGTGTTGGCAACAAAGTTGATGCACGTGTAACAAGTATCGATGCAAAAACACGCCGCATGGGTCTGTCAATTAAAGCACGCGAAATTGCTGAAGAAAAAGAAGCAGTGGAGCAATATGGTTCAACCGATGCAGGTGCATCATTGGGTGATATTCTTGGTGCCGCTTTGAAGAACCAAGATAACGGTTAATTTACTAAAATTTGTTTAATTAAGCGGCGCCTGATTTGGCGCCGTTTTTTTTGCGAATCACTTATCAGGATTCTAAACTGCCGATCTTGATTTTAGGATTTATGCATAGTGAATTTGCATTTGCCGTGTTTTTTGCGTGATAAATTCCCCTAAAAACCCATAGAACCCAAAAAAATCAACCACTTCGCCATGAACTATATTCCCAGACGCGGCAATATCTGTAAGTATTGGTTAAAATTAAATAAATAAAATGATTACCTTTTGGGGAGGAATGCTGCCGATGATACGTTCTGAATTGGTTGAAAAAATTGCGGAAGAAAATCCACATCTATATCACAGGGACGTTGAACGTATTGTTGCAACAATATTCAGTGAGATAATTGATGCGATGGCAAACGGCAATCGTGTTGAGTTAAGGGGCTTTGGGGCCTTTTCTGTCAAAAAGCGAGATGCTAGGGTTGGGCGTAACCCAAGAACAGGGGATTCTGTTTCTGTTGAAGAAAAGCATGTGCCTTTCTTTAAAACAGGTAAACTTTTGCGAGATAGGCTGAACGGAGGCTGATACTCGCATGAACATGTGAGAAAAGCCGATGCGTTTTATCAAATATCTATTCCTAGGTGCAGTCGCACTTATTTTGATCGTGGTTGCTATTGCAAATCGCCAACCTGTTCAGCTGCAATTATTACCTGATGATCTAGCCGTATTTCTACCGTTTGAAGCAACTGCAACAGTGCCGCTGTTTTTGGTGACATTCGCTGGTATACTGGCAGGTTTGCTAATCGGGTTCGTATGGGAATATCTGCGTGAGTTTAAGGTGCGTAACAATCTGTCAAAAACCAACAGGCAGGTCAAAAGCTTAGAGCGTGAAGTAAATAGTTTGCGTGAAAAGACGGGTGAAGGGCAAGATGAAATCTTAGCTCTTTTGGACTGATTAAAATGTCTGTTAAAATTTGTGGATTAAGTGAGCCTGAAACTTTGCGTGGTGCCATTGATGCAGGTGCGCGTTATGTGGGTCTTAACTTTTTTGAAAAATCGCCGCGTTACGTTACTATTTTGCAGGCTCGTGAACTGGCTTTATTAGTGCCGGCTAACATTTGTAAAGTTGCCCTGTTCGTGGACGCTACAAATGAACAACTGGATGCCACTACGGCAAAAGTTCCTATTGATATGCTGCAACTACATGGCCACGAGACACCTGAACGCGTCATTGAGATTAAAAAACGTTACGGGCTACCTGTAATGAAAGTGGTCGGAGTGGCTGACGCCGGTGATTTAACTGCCATAGACACATACATGCGGGTCAGTGACCAGATTTTAGTTGACGCAAAACCACCCAAAGATGCGGTGCTGCCAGGTGGCAATGGCATTAGTTTTGACTGGCGTTTAATCGCAGGTCGCCGTTGGGCTTGCCCGTGGATGTTGGCGGGTGGTCTAACCGCGCAAAACGTGTCAGAAGCGATGCGATTGACGGGGGCTACACAAGTGGATGTATCGTCGGGTGTGGAAAGCGCACCGGGAATAAAAGATAATGCAAAGATCGCGGCGTTTATTACGGCCGCACAAGGAGAATAAGATGCCATTAGAGATGCCAAATTCTTATATGACTGGCCCAGATGAACAGGGTCGTTTCGGGGATTTCGGGGGGCGATTTGTATCGGAAACCCTGATGCCACTGATCCTTGATTTGGAAACGGAGTATGAGAAAGCCAAGATTGATCCTACGTTTTGGGCCGAGATGGATTATCTGTGGAAATATTACGTTGGTCGCCCATCCCCTTTGTATTTTGCCGAACGCCTGACGGATCATTTTGGCGGTGCCAAGATTTATCTTAAACGGGATGAGTTGAACCACACTGGGGCGCATAAAATCAACAATGTGCTTGGTCAGATTTTGTTGGCGCGGCGCATGGGTAAAAAACGGATTATTGCAGAAACGGGTGCGGGGCAACATGGTGTTGCCACGGCAACGGTTTGTGCGCGATTTGGCCTAGAATGCGTTGTTTTTATGGGTGCGACTGACGTTGAGCGTCAGGCCCCAAATGTGTTTCGGATGAAATTACTGGGCGCTAAAATCGTGTCTGTGACCTCTGGTCGTGGTACGCTGAAAGACGCAATGAACGACGCGATGCGCGATTGGGTAACTAATGTGGATGAGACTTTTTATTGCATCGGAACTGTTGCTGGCCCGCATCCATACCCTGCAATGGTACGTGATTTTCAATCGATTATAGGCAAAGAAACCAAAGCACAGATTATGGAACAAGAGGGCCGTTTGCCTGACAGTTTAGTGGCCTGTATTGGGGGCGGATCAAACGCGTTGGGGCTGTTTTACGAGTTTCTTGACGACAAAGATGTGCGCATCATTGGCGTCGAAGCAGGCGGTAAAGGTGTGAACGAAAAGATGGAACATTGTGCCAGTCTGACAGGTGGGCGCCCAGGTGTTTTGCACGGTAATCGCACCTATTTGTTGCAAGATGATGATGGTCAAATTTTGGAAGGGCATTCAATTTCTGCGGGTCTTGATTACCCAGGAATTGGCCCTGAACATTCATGGCTGCATGATATTGGGCGGGCAGAGTATGTATCTGTGACTGATGTGGAAGCATTGGATGCGTTCCAGTTGTCGTGTATCACCGAAGGGATTATTCCTGCACTTGAACCATCACACGCCTTGGCACATGTCACAAAAATAGCACCTGACCTACCCAAGGATCATCTTATGGTAATGAATATGTGTGGGCGTGGCGATAAGGATATTTTCACTGTTGCCAAGGCATTGGGTCTAGATATGAGCTCTGAGTAAGACATTGTTATAAATATCTTATCCATTTATCTAACATTTTATTGAAGCCGTATTTTGATATGGCTCAACATTTCAAATTACTAAGGAAACTGTGATGTCTGCCACCCTAGAAGACTTGAGTAATGCGGCGTATTTAATTGCACTGAAAGCCAGCGAGATACCAATGGCGCATTTTCGGGCGCCGTTGGAAATTATTGATAAAGCTGATGATAGTCCCGTAACTGTTGCAGACCGTAAAACTGAAAAATTCATCCGTGATGCACTGGCTGAGCAGTTTCCAGATCACAGTATTTTTGGTGAAGAATATGGTATTTCTGGCGATCTTAGCGGGGAAAGTTGGATTATCGACCCAATAGATGGAACGCGTTATTTTATTTCTGGATTTCCACTGTTCGGGATGCTTATGGCCTATATGAATCAAGGTGTGCCATTAATCGGCTTAGTCAGAATGCCTGCGCTTGATGAAACATTTGTTGGTGTGAAAGGTTTAGGGGCAACGTTGAATGGCAAGACAATTTCGTGTCGTGATACCCGAAATTTGGATCAGGCGATTGTTTTTATCAATGAGGCTGAAAGGTTACAGGTAGCTGATCCTGAACTGTTTGCACGCTTGTGCGGTGTAGGACACACAAGGCGTATGGGATACGATTGTTATCCTCATGCTTTGGTTGCATCTGGCCAAATTGATGTGGTGGTAGACCGTGGATTGGAACCATATGATTATCTACCGTTGGTGGCCTTGATTGAAGCCGCAGGGGGGGTAATTACAGATTGGGATGGTAAGGAGCTTACCTTGCAATCAGATGGGCGTGTTGTGACTTCTGCCACAAAAGAGTTACATACAGAGATGCTGGCATTTTTAAATCAGTAAGCTACTTGTAGGTGTTATAGCGTTACACCTGTTCGCATAAGCTTTGCATTTGCGCGCATCATGGATGTGACCTTTCCGCGATCAAAACGCATTTCTGCGATCATCCAGTCGCGTATGTTTTCAACAATAGGGCGCATAGGGGTCAGGTTTGACGCCAGAATATGGTAACGCCTTCCAGTTTTAACCACCTGAGGGCAAATAGGTATAAGCTGCCCCTCTATTACCAAACGTGATGTTTCTGGTACCCATCCCAATGCGATGCCCTGACCGCTAATTGCAGCCTGAATTATGTGGGAATAATCGGAAAACTTTAGAATCGTTGGATTTTGTGGCGACTTTTGGCCCGTTGCGTGAAAAAATTCACCCATTGAATATCGAGTGCCCTCTTTTTCAATCAACGTATGCGTGTATCCCTTGTTGGGCCTATCTAGTGTGCCATACTCTTGAATATAGCCAAATGAGCATAGTGCAATTATACGTTCGTCCGCAAAATCCCAACGGTGCAGGTTGGCATCTTTTGGGTAAGAAAGCCGAACACATAGATCAACACCTTGGATTAGGTCATCGCCTTTATCCGAATACCTTTGAAAATCCAGATTAACAGTTGGGAAACGTTGTTTGAATGCAGTTAGGCGGGGGATAAACCAGTAATTTAAAGCAGCAGAAGACATTGATATTGTTACGTTTTCACGGCTGTCTTCGATTTGATCTATGTCATTTAAAGCGTCGATTACAGTTTTGAATGCGGTCGAAGTAGCCCTGAATAAACGCATGCCATTGGGTGTGAGTTTTATCCAGCGACCATGGCGATCAAATAATTTATAACCCAAATGCGTCTCGAACCCACTGATAGCGCGACTAATGGCTGGTTGGGTCACATTCAATTCTTTTGCTGCCTTGGAAAAGCTACCTAACCGAGCGACAACCTCAAATGTAAACAGTGAATTTGTAGAGGGAATTTGCCGTCGAAGCATATTATAACCTTCAGTTATGAGTCATATGATTATTATTATAGTTTCATTTGGGTAATAACAAGGCAAACTACTTTGCAATATCAACTCACAGGGAGAAACATACGTGACAGATTCGAAAAAAATCATGCCGACCATAGATTGTGTGTCGTCAATGGATCGCGAAGCGATCAAAAATGGGCTTAGCCGTGGCGCTTCACGCCGCGAAGTTATGGGCTGGCTTATGGCCGGTGGTGCAACGATTGCCGCTGCGGGCTCTATCGTTAGTTCAGCTACATCTGCAATGGCTGCAACACCTAAAAAAGGCGGTAAAATTACTTTTGCCAGTGACCTTCACGGCCCGTCAGATACGCTTGACCCAGGTCTAGGTACATCAACAATCGACTATACTCGTGCCCGTACGCACTATAACGGTCTGACCCAATTTAACGATGACACGTCCACACGTCCAGAATTAGCGGAAGAGTATTCTGCGAACGCTAACAACACTGAATGGACATTCAAACTGCGCAAGGATGTAAAATTCCATGATGGCAGTGCATTTACAGCTGACGATGTGATTTATTCAATGGGTCGTCACTACGGTGATAAATCAACATCTGTTGCTAAAACACTGGTGGCTGATGTTACGGAATGGGTAAAAGTTGACAATCATACAGTAAAAGCTGTGATGGCTGGACCAAATGGCGATTTGCCTAAAATTCTTGCGACGTCAAACTTCAAAATGGTCAAAGATGGTACATCTGAATTCCAAAACCCAGTTGGTACTGGCCCGTTCAAGCTGAAATCATTCCAACAAGGTGTGCGTTCAGAACACGTACGTTTTGAGGATTACTGGCGCGAAGGTGCAAATGCGGATGAATTAGAAATCTTTGCGATCACAGATAAAGTTGCCCGCACAAGCGCGCTACTATCTGGTGATATTGATCTGATGCAAGCACTTGATCCAAAAGCTGTGCCACAAATTGAAGCGGCAGATGGCGTTGGTATCTGGTCAGTTGCATCGGGTGCTTATATCGGCATTGCAATGATGTCTAACTCTGCACCGGGCAACAATCCTGATTTCGTATTGGCGATGAAGTATCTTCAGCGCCGTGAGAAAATTGTGCGCTCGATCCTGAAGGGCCAAGGCACAGTCGGGAACGACCAGCCGATCAATGTGGCTTACGGCCCAGATTTCTGTGCTGATTTGCCAATTCGTGACCACGATCTGGACAAAGCCAAATTCCACCTGGAAAAATCAGGTGTGACAGAAGCAGAAATTCAGGTGGCAGAAGTTGCACCTGGAACAACAGATATTTGCTTGCTGATGCAACGTGAAGCACAGAAAATTGGTCTGACACTGAACATCAACAAAGTGCCAAATGATGGCTACTGGGGTGCTGTTTGGATGAAGACACCAATCAATGTGACAACATGGAACATGCGCCCAACTGCGAATGTTATGATGAACTTGGCATTTGCGCCAACTGCACCATGGAACGATAGCCTATGGTCGAATGATCGTATGGGTGAGTTGCTAATCGAGTCTCGTGCGGTAACGGATATGGGTCTGCGTCATGAGATGTATTGTGAAATGCAAAAACTTATCCACGATGAAAGCGGCATGATCATTCCGGCACACCGGAACTATCTGGATGCGAAATCTGATAAGATCGAAGGCATCACACGTATGCCACTGGGCTCACTTGGTGGTTATGAGTGGCCTGAATTCGCATATCGCACAGACGTATAGTCTACGCGTACAAAATATTGCTGGCCCAAACATGGGCCAGCAAACACTTTGTTAACCTGCCATATTCATAACGAGCAGGATCACACCAAGCTTAACACGCCAGGGGGAACACATCATGCAACGCATGGTCATTCAACGCATTTTTATCGGTTTAGTCACTTTATGGGTGGTATCCGTACTTGTTTTTGTAGGCACTTCAGTTTTACCGGGCGATGTGGCCCAAATCGTAATGGGGCAATCTGCAACACCAGAAACCTTAGCGGCATATCGTGCCGCGAATGGACTAGATCAACCATTGTATATGCAATACGCAACATGGCTTGGTGGAATGGTTACGGGTGATCTGGGCATATCCAAAGCGGGTGGCGCGTCTATTTCCAGCCTAATCGGCGGGCGTTTTGGGAACACGATGTTCCTTGCAGGCGTGGTCGCAATTATATCAGTTCCCCTATCCGTCATACTGGGGCTTATCGCTGCTATGTATCCGGCAACATGGATTGACAGGGTTCTGACATTTGGAACGCTAAGCCTGATCTCGGTACCTGATTTCTTTATCGCCACATTCATGGTGTTGATCTTCGCAGTTAACTTGGGCTGGCTTCCTGCCATCGCGCATATTTCACCCGAAGATACGATGATGGAAACCATACGGGCCTCGGCGATGCCCCTGATTACATTGATAATTGTTGTGTCAGCGCAAATGATCCGCATGACACGTGCGGGTATTTTGAACGTGATGAACTCACCTTATATTGAGATGAGCATTCTAAAAGGTGTAAGGCGTAACCGTATAATCGTGCGTCACGCGTTTCTTAACGCTATCGGCCCGATAGTGAACGTGGTCGCCCTAAACTTGGCCTATCTGGTTTCAGGTGTGGTGATCGTAGAAACCATCTTTGCTTATCCAGGATTGGCAAAACTGATGATCGACGGGGTGCAAACCCGTGACCTGCCATTGGTACAGGCCTGTGCGATGATCTTTTGTGGCACATATGTGATTTTGATAATTCTATCTGATGTGGCGGCAATTCTGTCGAACCCACGTCTGCGTAACCCGAAATAGGAGGGGCAAGAAAATGACTGATAAAACAGCATCTACAGAAGACATGTCGGTATATGACGAGCTTCCAGACGCCCCACCGAAAAAGAAGATTAAACTAACCTGGGTTGGTAAGCTTGGCGTTTCCGTTGTGTTATTCTGGGTCTTAATGGTTTTCATCGGCCCCTATATTGCTCCGTTCCACGAGGCTGATATTATTGCTTATGACAGCTTTATGCCGGTCTGGAGTGAAACCGAAGGTGAAGGCTTCCACCTGCTGGGAACCGACTATATCGAACGTGATATACTTTCACGTGTTCTTTGGGGTGCACGCACCACAATCGGGATTTCTTTCTTAGCAACGATGTTCGCTTACCTTGTAGGGGTAACGCTGGGTATTGGTGCAGCCGTAGCTGGTGGCTGGGTCGATATGATCTTTAGCCGGGTAAATGATGCAATCCTGTCATTGCCTTCTATCATGTTGGGCTTGTTAATCGTTGTTGCCCTTGGCACTTCGATCCCGATCCTAATTCTAACCGCGAGTGTCATTTATGCTGCCAGTGTTTACCGTATTGCACGTGCACTTGGGCAAGACATCATGGTGATGGACTTTGTTGAAGCAGCCCGTGTGCGCGGTGAAGGTATGTGGTATATTATTACCCGTGAAGTGCTGCCCAACGCCATTATGCCATTGGCTACAGATTTCGGTCTACGTCTGGTGTTTGTGGTGCTCTTTATCTCATCCCTAAGTTTCCTTGGTCTGGGTATCCAGCCACCAATGGCTGACTGGGGTTCAATGGTGCGTCAAAATCTTGACGGGCTTGGATATGGATCCTACGCTGCCGTTTGGCCCGCTTTGGCTATCGCAAGTTTTACAATCTCAATTAACCTGATCGTTGACGATATCTCAGCGTCTGAAGGTGGTACTCTAGCGAGGAAGATGATCTCATGAGTGAACTACTAGAAGTAAGGGGCCTTCGTATTGAGGCACCGAAGAAAGATGGACCTGCGATTCAAATTGTTAAAGGTGTCGATTTTGATGTGAAAGCCGGTGAAGTGGTTGCCCTGATTGGGGAATCTGGATCAGGTAAAACCACAATTTCACTGGGCTCATTGGCCTACACCAAACCGGGGTTAGAATTTTCAGGCGGCTCGATCAAGCTCAAGGGCGATGATGTGCTGACGATGGAACCTTCGGAAGTACGCAACTTGCGGGGTAATCGTGTAGCTTATCTGGCGCAATCTGCTGCGGCCACGTTCAACCCTGCCTTAACTATTAACGAGCAGGTGACAGAGTCTGCTGTTTTACACGGTATAATGACCCAAGATGAGGCAGATGCCCGTGCGGTTGAGTTGTATCACGCATTGGAATTACCCGACCCTGACCGCATTGGCTTTCGCTATCCACACCAAGTATCAGGTGGGCAGTTACAACGCTTGATGGCTGCGATGGCATTGGTTGGGCGTCCTGATCTATTGGTTTTGGATGAACCGACAACTGCACTTGATGTGACAACACAAATCGAAGTTCTGAAAGCTTTTAAAAAGGTGATTAGGGAAGAAGGTTCAGCTGCTATCTATGTGACCCACGATTTGGCCGTTGTGGCCCAAGTCGCAGATCATATCGTAGTGCTTTACTCAGGTGAGGTGCAAGAACAAGGATCGGTTGATCAAATTATCAACCATGCAAAACACCCTTACACCAAGCGCCTTATGGCCGCAGCACATGCAGGGCCAAAGCCTGGTATGGGTGACAAGCTAACCGATAAACACGATCAAGATACTGATAACATCCAAGTCAAAAATATGACTGCAGGGTACGGTGAAATTGTCGATGGCAAGCCTGCTATAACAGTGTTGCGAGACATCAATATGTCTGTGAAAAACGGCCATGTAGTTGGCGTGATTGGTGAGTCTGGTTGTGGTAAATCCACTTTGGCACGTGTGATCGCTGGTCTGTTACCTCCTGCGCAAGGGGATATTATTATGGACGGTCATACCTTGAAAGGTTTATATAAAAACCGATCCAAGAAAGACCTGCAAAAGATTCAATTTGTTTACCAAATGGCGGATACCGCCCTGAATCCAAAACAGTTGATAAGTGAGATCATTGGGCGTCCAGTTGAGATGTTCCAAAATTTGAGTGGCCAGAAAAATCGGGAAAAAGTTGCGGAAATCCTACGTCTGGTTGAATTGCCGGTAGAGTTTGCAGAACGCTATCCTTCCGAATTATCGGGCGGTCAAAAGCAACGGATCAATCTAGCCCGTTCACTGGCTGCAATGCCCGAAATTATGTTGTGTGACGAGGTGACCTCGGCACTGGATAGTATCGTGGCATCAAACGTGGTGAAACTGCTGAAACGATTGCGCGACCTAACTGGCGTTTCATTTATGTTCATCACCCACGATCTATCGACAGTTGCGGCTTTCGCAGATGAAATTGTTGTGCTTTATGCAGGGCGTATTGTGGAACAAGGTCCGGTTGACGAAGTGTTGTCGCCACCATTCCACCCATACACACGGCTGTTGATCAGTTCGGTGCCTGAAATGCGTATTGGCTGGCTTGAAGAGACCATGAAGAAACGTGAAATGGCGGTGGGCATTGCGCGCGGCGTTGAAATCACAGACGTGGGTTGCCCGTTTTATAACCGTTGCCCGATAGCGATCAGCGGTACATGTGAAAGGGTCACAGCCCCAACATACGAGTTGAAACCGGGTCACTTCATTTCTTGTCATCATGATGCAAAAACAATTCTGGATATTGAACGGAATCCTCAGCAAGTATTACATGGGTTTGAAAAAGCCATACCTGATGAAAAGATAGCTATTATTGCAGAATAATGACGTCTAAAACAAAGGACCGAAGATAATGATCAATAAAGTACTAATCGCCGTAGATGGCTCCAAGCACTCTTTGAAATGCGTTAGCTTAGGGGCCCAAATTGCAAAAAATGCCGGTGCCAAGGTTTTACTGCTACATGTGGTGAAACCCTACCGTCTGCCAGAAAGCTTGAAAAAGTTCGCACAAGCAGAACATATGGCAACGATTGACGCAGAGTTGCTACGAAAAGGTGCGCAGTATTTGTTGGCTTCGGCTTTGGATGAGGCGCGTAAAGCAGGGATGCAAGATGTAGATATGGAAACCGAAGAAGGCCCGATTGCACGCACGATTGTGGACCGCGCTAAATCTTATAAAGCGGATCTAATTGTTATTGGGTCACGCGGCATGGGTGACATTGAAGGGATGCTGCGCGGTGGTGTTTCACATCGTGTGGAAATCTTGGCAAAATGCCCTGTTTTGGTGGTTAAATAAACGACCCTTTTAGGCAAGTGCATTATCAGAATAATAAATGGGCTGCTTTCAGGCAGCCCTTTTTTTATTGAAGCATTGTTGTTTCTAAGCCGAAAGTCGCAAAACGCTTAACAGTGACGCCTACAGGCCATGAGCTTGTCTTATCTGATCATAATATCTGCCATGAAAGCACTGCCCGACGCGAGTCGGTGGCAGTGTTTTGCATTGTGATAAAACTACAAGGATTCAGATAAAATGCTGTCTATTGACCAAATGAAGTCTGCCCGTGAAGCCTCTATTGAGGCAACAAAATCTGGCCCACCTACGCGCACATCAAACCAATTTTTTGGTGTAGGGCCAATCACGGATATGACACTGGACGAGGCAGACAGCCGTTTGATGCGCCAGGAATTTGAAACATGGATGGAAAAGACCTATCGCAAACTTGATGATACGGGCAATGATATAGGTGCGTTCACAGCCTCTGAAATTGGCCGCTCTATGCATCGTGGTTACCCTGCCGACGCTATTTTGTTGGATATGATGGCGGAAATACACGGGTATTTCGAGTTTCCGAAAAGCAATAAATTGGCAGTAGGGCTGGGTGGTGGGCATTCTGGTTTTACCGTTGCGATTGCCCATATGATGGATGCAAACGACCCAACCCAGCATGTTTTTATCGACACACCTGCACCTGAAACAGATGCAGGCAAAGCGGGTGGCTTTTTTCGCCAATCGTGGGGGTCGCAAATCGTAGAGCTGCAACGGTTCGCCCAAAATGGTGATGAAAGCCGCCTACATTTTACCGATGCAGAAGGGACTATCCCATCAGCGGATGAACTGGTTGCTATGGGTATTAAACTATTTGTTGGTGTTGGCCATGAAACAACTGGGGCGACTACATATTCCGAAGAAGATGTATCTAACCTGATTGACTGGGTAAGCCGTGACCCTGCAAACCACCATGCAATTATTGACGCCACATCTATGTTGGGGGCAATGCCTTGGGGTAAAGATACAATTCAAGCGTTCACTCAAAAGCTGAACATGTTCATGCCGTTTCAAAAAGCAGTGGGCGGCATTTCAGGATATTTTGCAATTTCATTGACGCCAGAAACACTGGATCACATTGAAAGTGTTCAAAAAAATCCAGCGTGGGCAATACCAAGACAATTAAAAATGGTGGTGCCCGTTGATCCCAAAATGCCATTGTCAGGTAAGAAATCAGTTATGTTGGGGCCGATATATGACCCTGAAACGCACACAATGCTGGGCGGAATTATCAACACATATTCCACCTTGGCATTCGCCGAAACCACTTTTGGTTTGCAACGCGTAGCGAAGATGATTGGTGATGTGGATGCGATGAACGCGCGTTCCAGTGAAAACCGCGAGTTTATCAATGACTGGATTGCAAATCAGGATTTGTTGGAATTGGGTGTAGCTGATGAAGGGCGACGCGGCACAGCAGTAACATTGATCGCTATTAATGACGCGGATATTACAGATGCTGCAATGCATGCAGATATTCTGGCCGCGTCAAAACGGATGCTTGGTTATGATGGATTAACCCATCCAAACGGTGAGTATGAAGCGGGTTTGGATGTGGCGCGCTATGTTAACGCTTTTCCTGGTACACCTGGTGATTACCGCGCATGGATTGGCGGCATACGGCCTGTAGATGACATCAAAGCTTTGTTGGAAAATCTGACATATTGTTATCACCGTGCGAAGGTTTTGATTTTGGAAAAAGCCTTGGCGGCTGAAGGCGTAACATTCGTATCTACAGCGGTACCAGCGGGTGCGCGTGTACGAAAAGATGATCCTGCAAAAGCTTATAAAGTGCTGGTTGGCGATTTGGTTGGCTTGAAGTTTGACGCAAATGGCAACCCTGACCACTCTGCAGTAAAGGCACATGTGGAAACCAGTGGTGCAATATGGCATGATGGTTCTGCCAATGGTGCAGCTGACTTGGATGCAGGCGTTCACTTCTTTTATCTCCCTAGACTATCCACCCATAATGAGCTGATGAATGAGGCAGGTGGCGATCAGTATGACGCGACAATCGTAGCAGCCACATTTCTACCTTCTGATACAAACTTCCCATTGGGCGGTGTTCGCATCGGTGCAGGTACAGGCAACATGGGATCAGCATCTTGGGGTGGTGGTAACGGTGACGGTGGTACTGCCGCCTTGATGAACACACCATCTTTCAATTCACGTGCAACTGCCCAAATGGCCCTGAAGGCAATGTTAAAAATCGCACCTGACCTAGATGTGGCTGATATGCACGCGCGGGTTTGTGCTGGTGATTTTGATACGGGTAAGAACCTGTGCGAATATCCAACCGAAAAGCTGGAAGGCAAGACCATGGCTATTATTGGTTTTGGCAACATTGGCCGCGAAGTGGCAATCCTTGCGCAAAGCTTTGGCATGAAAGTACGTATTTATGCCCGACCTGCCCATAAAGACTGGATTGAAAGTGAAGGTTTTGCCTATGCTTCAACCCCAATAGAAGCCGCAACGGGCGCTGACTTTTTATCTCCGCATACGGGCCTTGGGGCCGCTAAGGGTGATAGTTTTGCCAATGCAGGGTTGGTTTGTTCGGATGTGCTGGGCGCAATGAACGACGGGGCAATAATTGTGAACTATGACCGTGGTGAAGTGATTGATGCGGGCGCTTTGGATGCCGCATTAACTTCTGGAAAAGTACGTTATGCCGCGATTGATGCAGACCTGTTCAAATGTTCTGAAACAGGTGATTTATCGGGGCCGATGGTGCCATATCTACCACTTGAGAAAAAGCATAGCGACAACATGGAACTGTTACCGCATGCCGCCGCCGATACCGAACATGTAAGCCGTGTTGAAGGGGCAAAACAGGCGGTGGATCAGATTTTGGATGTGATCCGCTACAAATCTGTGACCAACCTGAAGGGTGATTTGCCTGATGGTTATTCAAATGCTGGTGCGATAACCGTGAACGGTGTAGGCAAGGTGACAGGCAACACTTTAAGTGCTGCGGCTGCAATCGAAGGGTATTCATCTAAAATGCGCCAAGCGGCTGAAGAAATAGCCGCGATTTGGGGTGCTATTGATGCTACAAATGACCCATCACGTAAGTCTGAGCTGTTATCGCGATATGGTGCAAAATTGGTAAAAGCAGGCAATACATATGCGTCACTTGCAAGTGGTGCGGGCCTGAAAGGGCCTTATGGGTAACCCGATTTATAAAATCAATGCATCAAAGGCTTGATCTGATTTAGCCTTTGATGCAGAATTATCTGATACACGAACGATCGAAAGCAAATGCTATGTCTTTACGTTTTTTCACTGCACCAGGGCAGTTTTATCGTGGAAATCTACACACGCATTCTACCAAGTCTGATGGTGTTCTACCCCCAGAAGAAGTTTGCCGTCGTTATCAGGATGAGGGTTATGATTTCATTTCTTTGACCGATCATTTTGTGGGGCTTTACGATTACCCGATCACTGATACGACAACCTGTAGAAACGAAGCGTTTACAACCATTCTAGGCGCGGAACTGCATACGGGCGCAATGGAAAAAGGGAACATCTGGCATATTCTGGCCGTTGGTTTACCGTCTGATTTTGAACACGCCAACGCGCCACATTTTATGTCCGTTGAAGGATCTGAAACAGTGGCAGAATTGGCACTTCGGGCGCGCGATGCTGGTGCATTTGTCGCCATTGCACATCCGCACTGGTCGCATATGACAGCCGCAGATGCCCGCAGTATTAAAGCCGCCCACGCTGTTGAGGTATACAATCATGGCTGTGCTGTAGATTGCGACCGGGGTGAGGGATTTGTCGCATTAGAGCAGCTTTTGCATGAAGGGGTGCGACTTAACTTGATCGCAACCGATGACGCACATTTCAAAACAAATGATTATTTTGGCGGGTGGGTGATGGTTAAAGCTACGGAAAATACACCTGAAGCTTTGTTGGCTGCGCTAAAAGCAGGTGCGTTTTATTCAAGCCTTGGGCCTGAAATTCATGATATTCGTATCGTTAATAAATCTGTCGAAATTGAATGCTCACCTGTTTCAGCAATGATTGTTCAGGCAGAGGGAACGAATGCTGAAATGTTAGACGGGGATAAAATTACTAAAGGTAAGCTGCCTTTGAACCGTTTGGGTGCATCACCTTGGATACGCGTGAGTATAATTGACAGTTCTGGCAAACGGGCATGGTCAAACCCTATTTGGATTGATGGGTAGATATGCTATTTTGCCTAATTATATAGGCCGCAGATTAAGCCTCAATGATTTTGTTATTAATCAAAGACTTGATTTTCGCTTCATCCATTCCAAGCACCTGCTTTAAAAGCTCTTTACTGTGTTGGCCCAACACGGATTGGGTTGGTAACACTTGGTACAGCCCAATCTACAATCATTTCAATCACGAAGACATCTTGAGACCAGACAGACTACAAACAAAAATGCAGCGCTACTCAGGAAGAGATAATCTAATTAGGTTCAACCCAACTAATGGTTATTAAAATCATCTGGGTTTAAAATAGCTGTCTCATCTGTTTTTTGGTATACGTTTAATCTAATGATTTTTGAGGTGAGCGGCGCGATGGTAATCGAAAAAGTTGATACACTTGTTATTGGTGGCGGTCAGGCTGGTCTTGCTATGAGTGAACACTTGAGTGACATGGATGTCGTACATCTAATTCTGGAGAAAAGTCGAATTGCAGAACGGTGGCGAACTGCAAGATGGGATTCATTGGTTGCTAATGGCCCGGCATGGCATGACCGTTTTCCGACAAAGGAATTCTCTTGTTCAAAGCCTGATGAGTTTCCGACGAAGGATAGTGTGGTCAACTATTTTGAAGAATTTGCAGATCAGATAAAGGCACCCATTCGATGCGGCGTTCAGGTGAATGCAGTACATATGCTTACAGATAAAGTGGGTTTCAGAATTGAAACTTCTGAAGGTACGATTGAGGCCAAGAATGTAGTTGCCGCAACTGGGCCTTTCCAAGTACCTGTAATCCCCCCAGTTGTGCCCGACACACCCAGCATCACACAAATTCATTCAACCAGTTATGACAATCCTAATAGCCTGCCCGTAGGTGCAGTTTTGGTTGTTGGCGCAGGTTCTTCTGGAACACAGATCGCAGATGAATTGTTACGATCTGGTAGGAAGGTTTATCTTTCGGTAGGGCCACATGATCGGCCCCCAAGAAGGTATCGTGGCAAAGATTTTGTTTGGTGGCTTGGTGTTTTAGGGAAATGGCAAATGAAAACGCCTCCTGCTGGAAAAGAACATGTAACGATTGCTGTAAGCGGCGCACATGGCGGTAGCACAGTAGATTTCAGGGAATTAGCATCGCGTGGTATGAACCTAGTTGGTAGGACACAAAGCTATAAGGATGGAACGATCTTTTTTGCACCTGACTTAGCCGATAATATTTCAGAAGGTGATGCAAACTACCTATCTGTCCTTGAAGAGGCTGATGCGTATATTGAGAAAAATAACCTTGATATGCCAGAAGAAATTGAAGCGAAAATCATTGGTTCCGATCCTGAATGTATGACTAACCCTACGCTTAAGTTGAGCCTGCCAGCTGCAAATATAACAACTATCATTTGGGCAACTGGCTTTGCACAAGACTTTCGGTGGTTGAATGTTGATACATTTGATAAGAACGGTACACCGCAACATGACCGTGGTGTTTCAAACGTGTCTGGCATCTACTTCCTAGGATTGCCTTGGCTATCCATGCGAGGGTCTTCTTTTATATGGGGCGTTTGGGAAGACGCCAAATACCTTGCAAGTCACATTGCCAAAAGATCTGGTTCCTAAGGGTTGGAAACCTAATTAAAAAATATAAGATATACTTAAGTAGGCAGAATAACACCAGGTAATCCACTTGTGTCAACGTGATTTTGCACGTGTTCAAAAAATGCTTCAACAATACGGGAACGATGGTTGACTTGCTTCGTTACTAAGCCAAGTACAAGTGGGTATATATCATTCTTAAGCCTAAGAAACTCTAGTTTTTCCCCATCGGGTGCCCATTCCGATTTAGTACGCATGTTTACAAGACTATAACCGTACCCATTAGCAACAAGACTGCGTACAACTGACAAATCAGATGTACGCTCCATAACATTAGGTCGAACATTGCTGTATTGAAAAACTGACAGAAAGTATTCACGACTGATAGGCAGATCCAGTAGGATCATCGGCTCGTTTTCCAAATCTTTTAATGAAACGAAACTCTTTTCTGACAATGGGTGATTTTCGGGCAACATCACATAAGGTGGCAAAGAGATTATCTTTTCAAAGGCCACGTCTTTCGGAATTTCCATTTCATAGGTGATTGCAACATCAATCTCAGCCCGCCCTAACATGTTAAACAAATCCGCTTGGTGCCCCTCACGCAATGTTACAGAGGCGTCTGGATATTTGGCTTCAAAAGATCTGCGAATTGCGGCACTGATTAAAGGGGCTACTGTTGTTAACACCCCAATAGAGAGTGGCCCGCGAGGTTTATCAGAAATATCACCTGCAAGATCATTTAGAGCCGCTGCATCATCCAAAATGCGTTTTGCTTCGTTAAATATACGCCTGCCACCTGGGGTAAGGGAAAGACCTTGGGCATGGTGCCGTACGAATATCTGTGTGCCAAACTCTGCTTCTAATTGGCTGATAGCTGCGGATATTGAGGGTGACGATACATTGACCCGTTCAGAGGCAAGCGCAATCGTTCCTGCCTCACCGACAGCAACAAGATATTCTAATTGTCTGAACGTAAAGCGTAAAGGCATACTAACTTATTGCCTGAAAATTACAGCAAATCAAGTTCGTAAAACCGCATTTAGGTACAGGATATTACTTAGCAAGCCATAGAAGAAAATCATGTACTGTACCTTCATAATCAGGCCCAGCCAACGGGCCACCAGTTGCATGTACTGAACGAAATGCAGATTGCATGATCTCTAGCTTTTCACGATCTTCGGTATTTACATCTTCCCATAAAGCAATGCGTTGATTGATCGTATCTTGATCTAGCTCGTTGTTATAAAAAGACATTGTCCAGCGCACTTCGATTGAATCGACTGTTTTGGGGCGGATTGAAAGCGACACCAAAAGTGAAGGTGCAATACTTACTACTTGGCATGGGAATACCGCAAATAATGTCGAACGATGCTTTGCTTCTGGGGAAAGACCTGGCGCACCTTGGCCACGTGCAGGAATATCCTGCGGATAGTTTGCGTAATAGCTTGTAAAGCCATCACCAGAAGCCGCTTTTTGGCTTAAGCCAGTGGGCGTATACCCATGCAAAGTTTTTGGATGCACAACGGAAAGGTGATACCCTTCCATGAAATTCTCTACGAGGCATTTCCAGTTGGTATTCCAAATTTCAGTTGCTGAGTGGGCGATCTTATAAGTGTCAGGTTCATAAGGGCTAATCAGTGATACTAACTCTGCAAGTTCCTTGTCTAAGTCGGGTGGGTTTTCATGTAAGCATATATAGACAAACCCAAAACGTTCAACACAGGCAAACTCACCAAGTTTACACGTCTTGGGATCAAACCCTTCATTATTCATACGGGCTGCACGCAGTAAAGCCCCATCAGTGCCGTACGTCCATGCATGATAAGGGCATACGAAACGTTTGGTATTCCCCTGACCTTCAACCAACCGCATGCCACGATGACGACAAACATTTGATAACGCCTTGATACCTGATGCATCCTTGACGATTATCAATGGCTCACCCAACAAATGAAGCGTGATGTAATCACCATCATCCACAAGTTCATCGGCGCGCCCAACACAATGCCAGCCATTTTTTAATGTGGTGGCACACTCATGCTCAAAATAAGTTTGATCCGCATAAAACGTACCAGGAAGCCCGTTAGGGGCATTAGCAGGTGCTGAAGCAAGTGCTGTTAGTTGTTTATTCATCGCTTCAACACGTGGCGATATTTCAAAGAGATTATTTTCTTGTGTCTTCATCCCCTGGCACTCCATAAGATGGCGCTTCTCTTGGGTCTAGCGCACGTTGTATATAAGCATTTAATTGTGGTTTGTAGACGTCCCAAGCCGTGGCAATAGCCTCGATCGGGCATCCTTCGGTCCAGTCACAACGTAGGTCGGCAACTGGCCATGAAACTTTATCGCAAATCTGTATTCCAGCGGAATGGATAGGGCCTGCTTCACCGCCCGCAGCAAGACCTGAGCGCATTGCTGCAATCAATCGGTCGCCTATGTGCCCTGATGTAGATAAGAACCCATCAACAATCGCCTGAGGTACATTTTCATTTGCAAGTAGATTTCCCGCAGAAATAACATCCTTACCTGTCGCATCTGTCCAAATCCCCAGTGAATTTGGGCCAGAGTGAATGGCCGCTTGGCCTTTCGCATCTATCGCTAAGATTTGACGGTAATCAGTGTATTTGTTTTGCGCTTTTGCTTTGGCTATTGCCTCATCCGCACACATGCCAGCTTGCATGAAGTCCAGTGTAAGGGGGCCTAATGTCGGGTCCGTGATGTTTTGGCTTGCTACCGCACCAACACTGGCCCGTGTATACGAGCAACGCGCTGCGACTGCTGGCGAGGATGATGAAATGGCGACGCCAAACATACCAGTTTCAACACAACGGGCTACAAGAGAGAATGTCATTACGGAATAACCGCTGTGGCGTCGATTTCCACCAACCAATCAGGCCGCGCTAAAGCTTGTACAACAAGCCCCGTTGATACTGGATGTACGCCTTTGATATATTCACCCATAGTGCGGTAAACGGCTTCACGGTGTCTGGTGTCAGTGATGTAAACCACCACCTTCACAAGGTGTTTCATCTCACCACCAGCCTCTTCAATGAGTTGTTTGATGTTTTGCATAACCTTATGCGTTTGTTCAATAGGATCGTGACTTTCGATGTTCTTGGCGTCATCAAGATTTTGCGGACATTGCCCGCGCAACCAGACAGTTTTCCCACCTTGGGTAACAACGGCCTGACATAGATCATTATCAAGATTTTGTTCGGGATAAGTATCCTTAGTGTTGAACTTGCGTATACGTGTGTGAGTCAAGCTTGTTATCCTATTCTAGAGATTATTAAATGCATCCGAATTTCAGTCCGCTCGTTGCATACGTTCGTTTATGTAACATGCAAAATCATAGTTTGGCCGTTCTAAATGCGACAAGTGTCCTGGTTTAGCAACTTGTGAACATAACCCACGATAAACCTTTTCTGTGCAGCCTTTGTCTTCAACATTTACTTCATCAAGAAGCGTCTTGAGTTTCGTGAAATTTTCCTGTGCATTTTTATCATTCACGTAGTCCTCAGACATACCACCCCCAAAACCAATTCTAACATGATCAACACCATGCGGATGCAAAGTGAGGTACCAAAAATAGCCCGGTGTTAACGTAATCAGTAGGCTCGGATAAATCGCCAAAAGATAAGTCAACCGTCGGCGTTCACCCTCTAATCGCGTATTGTTTGGGTGTGCCATAGCGATTTTCAATGAATCATCTTTGAGAATAGTATGGTAATTGAACGCATCTTCACCTGGTGGGCAGATCATCTCATCCAGTTTTGAAAGACCACCGATCGTACCAGCGTGGCAGACTGGTAGATGATAGCTTTCCATGAAATTCTCTGCCAGCACTTTCCAGTTTGTATTCCAGATATGGGTTTCGTAGAAAGTCTCTGCGTAGGATGACATGTCATAATCCCCAACAAGCGCTTCTACTTTGGAAAGTTCTTCTGACACAGGCTTTGCTTGAGGGTTTAAAGTAACAAACACCCAACCCAGCCATTCTTCACATCGAATTTGCGGTAACTTATAATTCTTTTTATAAAAGCCATCGTTGTGCGTCATTGCAGGGGCACCACGCAATGACCCATCCAGATTATAAGTCCATGCGTGGTAAGGGCAGACGATCGACCGCGTATTGCCGCGTCCTTCTAATAGCGTAGACATACGGTGCAAACAGACATTGGACATCGCCTTTAGATGACCCGCTTTATCGCGCAAAACGACAATAGGTTGATCCGCAAGATCAAGCGTTACATAATCCCCAGCCGCTTTCAAAGAGGACGAACGCCCTACACAGAACCAATCTTTAGAGAAAATATCCTTAATCTCACGCTTAAGAAAATCCTGAGACGTATATACAGAAGGCGGCATCGCGCGCGCTTGTTCAAAAGGAACCAAAACACTTTTTTGAAGTTCTGCAACACAGTCTTCCATTTTATTCTCCAGCTGGCCAACCCAATATAAAGAGTTACCGCAATTCAGCCGTAGTTAAAGTATCTTGTCACATAGGGTTGCTTCGACACAGCCTAACTAACATAGCAGTTTTAGCGCATTCAGCAGATTATTGCATTCGCTACTCGCTGAATTTTTGCCAAGTTGAAGACATACTACATGATCGAAGGATTGATACCAGCTACAAGATCGTTCGATATTGGCTTGATCTGTTTGGTTCAAAATTTGCACAGAAAGTTCGCAAGAAAAGGGCAGGGCACCAGCCAAAACTATACAACGCACGGATATATGGGCTTTGATACGCGCAATCGCCGTAAAAAATATATCAACAAACTCTAAATCAGTAATCGGATTTCGAAGGTCAGGTTGGTTAAGCGTTAGCGTAATTACATAACCATCTTATTCGTAAAGTAGTTTATCTGCCATGATTTATATCCTCTATTATCTTGTTCTCTATCAAAGACTTGATCTTCGCATCATCCATTCCAAGTAGCTGTTCTAAAATCTCTTTACTGTGCTGTCCCAACACGGGTGGGCCTGTTTCACTCATGGCAGGTTGGCCGTCCATGCGGATGGGGTTGGTAACACTTGGCACAGTGCCTAAAGTCGCATGGGGTAGTTGGGTAACAAGTCCACGCGCTATTGCTTGTTTGTCGACGAATACCTCATCGACGTTATTGATCGGGCCACAAGGAACGCCGAGGGGTTCTAACAGGTCAAGCCAATGTGTACGTGTTTGTGTGCGTAATTTGTTTGATACAATATCGATCAACACATCTCGATTGGTCACACGCGCAGCATTTGTCTTATATTCGGGCATCTCTGGTAGTTCAGGTAATCCAGCCGCATCGCAAAATTTGATGAACTGGCTGTCATTACCAACGGCAAGGATCATATGGCCGTCAGATGCAGGGAATATTTGGTATGGTGATATGCTGGGATGCGCGTTGCCCATACGTTTTGGAATTTGACCACCCACAAGCCAGTTCATAGCTTGATTTGCAAGGCCAGCAGCACAAACATCGAACAACGAAATATCAAGATGGCGGCCTTTACCTGTTTGGCCGCGTTCTATGATAGAGGCAAGAATACCTATGGTGGCGTGCAGCCCTGTCATTACATCCACTACAGCAACGCCAACTTTTGTTGGCCCCGCACCCGGCGTGTCATCGGGATTGCCAGTGATGCTCATAAGCCCCGCCATACCTTGAATAAGCAAATCATACCCTGCCTGTGATGCGCGTGGCCCTGTGTGACCAAATCCGGTGATTGAAGCATAAATCAGGCCGGGGTTAACTTTGTGCATAGTGTCTGCATCCAGGCCGTAGCGCGCCAGATCACCAGTTTTGAAATTTTCCACCACCACATCGGCTTTAGCGGCAATATCGCGAACGATTTGCGCCCCCTCAGGTGATTTCAGGTCAATCGCCAAAGATCGTTTACCACGGTTCGCACCCAGAAAATATGCAGATTCTGACGACTCGCCTGATGATGTTTTGGCATAAGGCGGGCCCCATGTACGGGTATCATCCCCAGAACGTGGACGTTCTATTTTAATCACATCCGCGCCTAAATCAGCCAGCATTTGCGTGGTCCATGGCCCTGCAAGTATCCGCGACAGATCAAGGATTGTGATGCCGCTTAAGGGGCGGTTGGTATCAGAGTTTGTCATTGGTATACCTAGCAGTTAAATTATTACACGTAGAACATACCATCTTGTCGAATATTTTATCACAAGGTTCAACCCATCCTTCACAAAGGCATAATATCTTTTTAGGCAGCAATCTGCGGCTTTTCGACATTTATGATTTGGAAAACTCTGCAATAACAACGTTCGTATCGGCGCCAATAGTGGGGGCGTTTTTTGTTGTGGTTTCATCATATGTCCGCCGGATGGGTGGTGCGGGAATATCCAACGTTTTGCCTTTCGATGTAATCACTGATTTTCGACGTAATGCGGGATGGCTCGACAAATCTTGCAAACTGTTCAAGGCGCCAAAAGCTATGGATGCATCCAGTAAACGTTCACGGAATTCTTTAGTAGTCAGCGAAGCTACCACCGAATTTATTGCAGCATCCAAAGCATCGCGATTGGCCACGCGTGCATTATTGGATATAAAATTCTCATCTGCTTGCAATTCTGGCATTTTTAGAACCTCAACGCAAAATCGCCCCCATTCACGTTCGTTTTGAATGGAAACAATCGTTTGGGCTTTGTCATTTGTGGCATAAGCCCCGTAAGGCGCAATCGATGGGTGCTTTAGCCCCTGTCGCGTTGGGCCACCATTACCGTATTCATGGTGGATCAGGGGTACAGTCATCCATTCTGCGGTTACATCGAATAGCGAAACCTTAACGCCACTGCCTTGTTGCGTCCGTTCGCGTAACATCAGGGCTTCCATAATCCCGGCGTGGGCAGTCATGCCTGCTCCGATGTCGCTGATCGATACACCAACACGCCCCATTTCTGTTGGCCCACCGGATATGGCAACAAGGCCGCTTTCAGCTTGAACCAAGAAATCATACGCTTTCATTTTGCTCATTGCTTTGCTATCGCCATATCCTGATATGTCACAAGTAACCAAACGTGGGTAGCGCGCGCGTAGATCATCAGAGCCAAACCCAGCACGCTTGATTGCGTTAGGGGCAAGGTTTTGAACAAACACATCAGCCGAAGCAAGTAATCGTTCAAGCTGTGCTGCACCTTCTGTGGTTTTAAAGTCCAAAACCACAGATTCCTTACCTTGGTTAATCCACACAAAATATGAACTGTCCCCCTTAGCGGCTTCATCATAGCCACGTGCAAAATCACCTTCTGGTCGTTCTATTTTTATCACCCGTGCACCAGCATCAACCAGTCGTGCTGTACAAAGTGGTGCGGCTACAGCTTGTTCAACCGTCACAACGAGCATTCCATCAAGCGGCTTCATCAAAAACTCCTTGGCAAATCAAGCACATGTTCTGAGATGTAGCTTAGGATCAAATTTGTTGAAATTGGCGCAATTTGATAAAGTCGTGTTTCGCGGAATTTGCGTTCGATATGGTATTCTTTGGCAAATGCAAAACCACCGTGGGTCTGCATACAGGCATCCCCCGCACGCCAACTGGCCTCTGAGGCTAGCATTTTAGCCATATTGGCCTCGGCACCACAAGGTTGACCCGCATCAAACAAATTCGCTGCTTTTTCCACCATTAATGACGCGGCTTCAATTTCGGCAAAGGAACGCGCTAACGGAAATTGAACGCCCTGATTTTGGCCAATCGGGCGGCCAAAAACTTCACGTTCGCGGGCATAGGCACATGCTTTGTCTATGAAATACTTCCCGTCACCAACACATTCCGCAGCAATTAAAATACGTTCGGCGTTCATACCGTCAAGAACTACCCGAAACCCTTTACCTTCTTGACCCAATAGATTTTCAGCAGGTACTGACACGTTATCAAAGAACAATTCGCAGGCATGGTGGTTAATCATAGCGTCGATGGGCTGAACGGTAAGGCCGTTACCAATTACATCAGGCAGATCAACAATGAACGCAGACATTCCATCAGTTTTTTTCTTACATTTACCCCTAGATGTTGTGCGTGCTAAAATAACCATCAGATCAGAATGCTCTACGCGGCTGATCCAGACCTTTTGACCGTTAATTAGATAACGATCCCCATCCCGCGTAGCGGTTGTTTTAAGATTGGTTGTGTCCGTTCCTGTGCTTGGCTCTGTAATACCAAACGATTGAAGCCGTAACTCACCAGAAGCAATCTTGGGCAGGTACTGCTGTTTTTGTTCTTCGGTTCCGTGGCGTAGTACTGCACCCATTACATACATTTGCGCATGACACGCCCCTGGATGCCCGCCTGAATGTGATATTTCTTCTAAAATCGCAGCGGCTTCATAAATGCCCAAGCCTGCACCGCCATATTCTTCGGGAATTAATGCGCTTAGATACCCGCTTTGAGTTAGTTCTTGTACGAATTCTGTTGGATATTGACTATTACGATCCAGTTTTAACCAGTAATCTTCGTCAAACCCCTTGCACAGGGCACGTACCCCTTCGCGGATGGCGTTTGCCTGTTCGGTTTTTTCCACACTCTGGTGCATGGTATTCTCCTAAGCCAGTTGTTTTACACAGCTTACGGGGCGGTTTGTTTCTGAGTTTGTCAATAGGTGCCTATGTGAAATGTTTATATGTGACGGTGTAAATGTCGGTTTATATAATTTGCTATAATGTAATCATTCTTTTAGGATAACACTTGTCGGTTCCAAATCAAACGCAGGTAATTATTTTTGGTGGCGTTGTCGATCGCTAATTATGTGTTGATAAATCAAACAATCAGTGTGAAAATTCGCACCTGCCGTTTCGACGACAAGAGAGGGCAATGCAGCGATTTGAAAGCACTGCGGGGCAACAGAAATTCACCAGCAATCAGGCGTAGATATACAACCACCTTAATCATGAGAGACATTTAGAAACTAGGTAATTCTTCAAGCAATAATGTGCTATTGCCTCATGGAATGTTCCAATTTCTGTCCCGCATGATGTTGATTCTGGTATGCATTTAGATGGTGTGCTTCAGTTTGTCTGACAACACCTTATGTGTAGCGGTTTTATGCAGATTCCATTTGAAATTAAATATCCAATGTATTCTCTTTTTCCCAAGTGGTGAAATGGGTGCAGAACTCATTCCATTCCGCATATTTCAACTTCAGATAAGCCGCTGAAAATTCTTCACCCATGGCCGCTTTCAGTGATGTATCTTCGTCGTATAACCGCAATGCATCCAGCATATTAAGCGGCAGCCTTGGCGCGTCTTTGATCTTGTGCCCTTCAGCATACATATCAATATCGCGACGCGGGCCAGGGTCTGCATTGGTGCGGATGCCATCAAGACCAGCGGCGATGATGATCGCTTGTAGCAGGTACGGGTTAACTGCGCCATCTGGCAGTCGCAACTCAAACCTTCCTGGGCCTGGAACGCGCACCATATGGGTGCGGTTGTTGCCTGTCCATGTCACCGTATTGGGGGCCCATGTGGCCCCTGAAATTGTGCGCGGTGCATTGATCCGCTTGTAGCTGTTCACAGTTGGATTGGTGATGGCAGCCAAGGCAGATGCATGTTTCATGATGCCGCCCAGAAAGGCGCGGCCCTGATCCGATAGACCCAATTCACCTGTTTCGCTGGTGCCTTTATCGGCTGCAAAGGCGTTGATTTTACCGGTTTTAGTATCCCAAACCGAGATATGGGCGTGGCAACCGTTGCCTGTCAGACCTTCAATAGGTTTGGGCATGAATGTGGCACGAAATCCGTGCTTTTCAGCAACAGATTTGGTCATGAATTTAAAGAATGAATGACGGTCAGCAGTGATCACAGCATCGTCGAAATCCCAGTTCATTTCGAACTGCCCATTGGCGTCTTCGTGATCGTTTTGATAAGGATTCCAGCCCATTTCCAGCATGTAATCACAAATTTCGGCAATAACATCATAGCGGCGCATCACGGCCTGTTGGTCATAGCAGGGTTTGCCTGCCGTATCGTATTCGTCTGATATTTGGCTGCCGTCAGGGGTCAATAAAAAGAACTCGGCCTCAATACCCGTTTTCACGTTCAGGCCCATTTCAGCGGCCTCTGCCACAAGCTTATTCAACACATTGCGCGGTGCCTGATCTACGGTTTTGCCGCCCATCATGCAGTTGCCAGCCACCCATGCCACATCTTTTTTCCAAGGCAGTTGAATTACCGATGAAGGGTCAGGCACGGCCAGCATATCAGGGTGGGCAGGGGTTAGATCCAGATAGGTTGCAAATCCAGCAAACCCTGCACCATCTTCTTGCATGTCAGCAATCGCTTGTGCTGGCACCAGTTTGGCGCGTTGACCACCAAAAAGATCGGTGTATGAGATCATAAAATACTTAACGCCATTGTCTTTTGCGAAAGCTGCTAGGTCTGTTGTCATTGTCGTTCTCCCTGTTCGTCGTTGTCTCTCTTAGAAATTTGTTCCCGGTTTTCCCGGCCACCAGTCGGTGCCTGAAAGCGGAATGCGTGCCATTGCGGCGGCCTCTAATGTTAGGGCCACCAAGTCTTCTGGCTCTAAATTATGCACGTGGTTTTTACCGCAAGCCCGTGCAATAGTTTGGGCTTCTAATGTCATTACCTTAAGATAATTAGATAGGCGGCGTCCACCTTCTACGGGATCAAAACGTTTCATCAGCTCTGGTGTTTGGGTGGTAATGCCTGCAGGATCATTGCCTTCATGCCAGTCATCGTATGCACCCGCTGTGGTCCCAAGTTTTTGATACTCGTCTTCCCAGCGTGGGTCATTATCGCCCAAGGCTATTAAGGCGCCTGTGCCGATAGCCACTGCATCTGCCCCAAGGGCCAAAGCTTTGGCAACATCGGCCCCGCCACGGATACCACCCGATACAACAAGTTGCACTTTACGGTGCATATCAAGTTCTTGCAGGGCCTCAACCGCTTGACGGATGCAGGCCAGAATAGGTTGCCCTACATTCTCAATAAATACGTCTTGGGTGGCAGCTGTGCCGCCTTGCATGCCGTCCAGCACAACCACATCAGCCCCTGCTTTGATTGCAAGTGTGGTGTCAAAGTAGGGGCGTGCGCCGCCGATTTTGACATAGATTGGCTTTTCCCAGTTGGTAATTTCGCGCAGTTCCAGAATTTTAATTTCCAGATCATCAGGGCCAGTCCAGTCAGGATGCCGACAGGCGGAACGCTGGTCGATACCTTTGGGCAGGTTGCGCATTTCGGCTACGCGATCACTGATCTTCTGGCCTAGCAACATGCCGCCACCGCCAGGCTTTGCCCCTTGGCCAACAACAATCTCAATAGCATCACAGCGGCGCAGGTCATCTGGGTTCATACCATAACGCGATGGCAAGTATTGATAAATCAATTTGTTGGAATGGCCGCGTTCTTCTTCGGTCATGCCGCCGTCACCAGTTGTGGTTGATGTGCCAGCCATTGTGGCCCCGCGCCCCAAGGCTTCTTTAGCGCCGCCTGACAATGAGCCAAAAGACATGCCTGCAATGGTTATGGGTATGTCCAATTCAATCGGTTTGCTGGCAAAGCGTGTGCCAAGTGTCACTTTGGTTTCACATTTTTCACGATAGCCTTCTAATGGATAGCGCGAAATGGAAGCACCCAAGAACAGCAGATCATCAAAATGCGGAACTTTGCGTTTTGAGCCGCCACCACGAATGTCGTATATGCCTGTCGCTGCCGCACGGCGAATTTCAGCGTTTACCGGGTTGGAAAACGTCGCGGACTGGATCGGAACAGTGCGAGGAATTGTATTGTCTGGTTTATTTGTCATTATAATCCCCTAATACGCTGAAGCATTATCAACGTCGAAATTGTAAAGCTTGCGGGCAGAGCCGTAGCGGGTGAATTCTTCTGGCTTTGCATCTGCTTCGGCTTCAGCCAAAAGACATTTCAAAATTTCCAGATGCTCAGGCCGCATGTCTTTTTTGATGCAATCAGCCCCTAGACTTTTCACAGTGCCACGCACAAACAGATTGGCTTCATAAAGGCTGTCACCCAAAGCGTCACCTGCATCCCCCAATACAACCAGATTACCTGATTGCGCCATAAAGGCGGACATGTGACCGATGTTGCCATGCACGACAATATCAACGCCTTTCATCGAAATACCGCACCGCGATGAGGCATTGCCCTTAATCACCAGCAATCCACCGTGGGCTGTGGCACCTGCGTACTGACTGGCATCACCATCAATAACAACTTTGCCAGACATCATGTTTTCGGCAACACCGGGGCCAGCGGAACCTTTGACATGCACAGTGGCTTGCTTGTTCATACCGCCGCAATAATACCCTGTGGGGCCAAGAACGGTTACTTCAATGGGCGCATCCAAACCCACGGCAATCGCATGACTGCCTTTGGGGTTGGTGATCTCCCAAGCGGTTTGGTTGGTGTCATTGCTTTGTGCGTGCAGGCTAACGTTAAGTTTGCGCAGGCCCTCGGTTTCTAAATCAAAACTTTGCATTTAATGTTTCCAAAAATAAACGGTTGCGGGTTCTGGTTCCCAAACATGGGCGTCTTCTATGCCGGGTAGGTTTACCAATGCGCGGTATTCTGAGCCGAATGCCACATATTGATCGGTTTCTGCCATCACGGCTGGTTTGCACGCGATGGGATCACGCACCACACCAAAGCCGTCTTTGGTACCGACAACGAATGTAAAGAAACCGTCAAGATCATCTAGGCTGCTTTCCAGTGCTTCGCCTAAAGTACTGCCGTGTCGCATTTTCCATGTCAGGTATGCGGCACCCACTTCGGTATCGTTTTCGGTTTCAATCGTAACCCCGTCACGGCGCAATTTGCGGCGCAGACTGTTGTGGTTGGAAAGGGAACCATTGTGAACCAGACATTGATCGGCACCAGTTGAAAACGGGTGCGCACCCAAGGTTGTAACCGCAGACTCGGTAGCCATGCGGGTGTGCCCGATGCCGTGTGTGCCTGTCATGGAACGCAGATCAAAACGGTTGGCCACTTCTTCGGGCAAGCCAGTTTCTTTATAGATTTCCATTGTGTCGCCCGCACTCATCACCCGAACATCGGGGCGTATTGTTTTAAGGGCAGACCGTACTTTAGTCATGTCATCTGTCGGCATTTCCAAAATGGCGTGTGTATCTTTTTTAGTCACAGAGATTTTAACGCCTGTGGCCTTTCTAAGGGCTTTCTTCAGCCCTTTGAAATCCTGTGCAGGATTGTCTGATTGAACCGTCAGTTTGCTGTTACCATCTGCATCATTGCCGTAAATGGCGATGCCAGCACTATCAGGGCCGCGATTGGTCATGGTAATCAGCATATCTGTCAGCATATTACCCAATTCGGGCTCTAGTTTTTTATCTTTTAAGAACAGTCCTACGATGCCACACATTACTGCTACTCCTTCATTTTAATCCAGATTCTAGGCTAACATCGATTTGAAGGGCGTTCAACCTAAAAGAAAGAAATATTCATTAGGGGAATAAAAATGTCGGAATACACTGTACCTTTCGGATATTATTTAATATCGATCAAACATATTTCTCATTTTTCGAGTTTGATAATGGCAAGCCCACATCAGATGGCATTTGGGGCAATCACGGCCTTTGCGTATATGAAATGATCGACAGATATTTGGCTGGTAGGCTGATTAGGTTTTCGGGGCCGTGCGGGGCATCGGCATCGAAAAACAATGTGTCCCCAGGTTTTAAGGGGTAGACCGCGTTGCCATGCCTGTAATCAACCTCACCTTCCAGCATATATATTGTTTCAATGCCGCTGTGTTGGAAGGTCGGGAATACATCTGCCTCTGTTGTCAGGGTAATCAGGTAAGGTTCTACCGTAACTCCGCTGGCATTGGCCCCAATATGGCCCAGCAAATTATATTGGTGTCCTGCCCGGGTGCCCTCACGTTCCAGTTCCACCCCTTCATCGGCTTTGGTGTGAACCGCCAAGCGGCTTTCTTCAAAGCCACGAAAAAGCGAGGTGATTGGCAAGCTTAATGCTTGTGCAAGAGATTGCAGTGTTGTCAATGAGGCCGAGGTGTTACCATTTTCTATTTTTGACAACATGCCAATAGAAAGGCCCGTACGATTTGCCAAATCCGCAACCGTCATGGATTTTTGCAAACGGTGTAGACGCACCTCACGCCCTATTGCAATTTCAAGAACCTTTTCGCGTTCTTCGCTTATTCGGTGGGGGTTTTGGTTAAAGTTCACAATAACGGGCCTATCTTCAAGGTATGAGATGCCCCTAGTTTCCTAGACAGCTAGTGTTTCATTATTCAGTTGTCTTTGTTTGAAGTCAACCATTGCTGGCAAGTGATTGTAATCCATTGTTTGTATGCTTTTTAATTGGCTTGCAGAACACCTCAATGTAGGCGGCTTTTACGCGCAAGCACTCGTCCGTGTGGGACAGGGGGGTGGCCCAGTGACGGGTGTTATTCTTATGTGTACAGTAACGGTCGCCCATCAACGGCAACAAGTGGTAGGCTGGGCCGATTAATATGCTAAAATGCCAATTCCACAAAATACGATGGCTATTACAATCCATTGTACTTGGGTCAAGTTAATTTAGATGAAAGCCCCTATTTTAGAGGGAAATTAGTTTCCACTGGGTGACCTTTTCGTTATTAGTGGCTGTGAAAACGCGGCACCTATTAGGTTTTTCGGGGTTTATTATGAAGAAGAAAATGATCGACATCATCGGTGGTGAGGATATTTTATTCAAACTTGTGAATGACTTTTATGATCTTGTTGAAACTGTTCCCGAAGGCAAAAATATTAAGAAACTGCATTTACGCGGCCATGGCTTAAACCATGTACGAGCGGAGCAATTCAATTTCCTTTCTGGCTTTCTTGGCGGCAGGCGACATTTTGAAGAAAAGCATGGACACATGAACGTAAAATTGATGCATGCGCATGTGCCAATTTCCCTTAAAGACGCAGAAGATTGGATGGCTTGTATGGGTATGGCATTTGATAAAAACGGATTACAAGGGCCAGAAATTGACATGCTAAGGGAATCTCTACGCAGTGTTGCGTTACTGCTTGTGAATGACCTGAAGTCATGGGGTGAATAGCTTCTAGTTTGAATAGACGCTTCCAGTTCCGTGACCTGCTTGATTTCATCAACCTTGAATACTTCTGTGAAATTTGGTCATGCCATAGAGTTCTCCTTGCCTCATTTTAGGGGGCAAGGTTTCTATAAATCTTGGGGTAATTCAATAATCGCGAAGGAAGAAGTGTAGACATTCAAGAAAAATCACCTTCATGTTAAATAAAAACTATGTAATTTTGCCCATAGTTACCTAGTCAGCTTGCAATCACCATATTGTTGATTGAAGGGCAGATAGGTAGCTTGGTACGGCGCCACGATGCGAACTTATTGCACTGGTAGTTGCCAAAGCAGAAATGTAAGGTCGGGTATGATAGATTTAAATGCTGCATAGAAAACCCCACCCGGGCACGCTCGTCCTTATTTCTGCGTCCATTATGTCCGCTATTCTTGGCTCAATACACGCTTTTTCAGTGTTTCTTGATCCACTTGAAATCCAATTTACCACAACAAGGTCGGCAGTTTCACTGACCTATTCATTTGCATTGATGTCTTTGACAATAGCCGTGTTATTTGGCCCTCGGTTCTTTGGACGTTGGTCTGCCGCAACCATTGTTTTATTTGCTTGTGCCTTGGCCGCCTGCGGTGCGGTCATTGCGGGAATGGCCGGATCGCTTCAAACAGTGTGGCTAGGATACAGTCTGATATTTGGCCTTGCAAACGGGTTGGGTTATGGCTTTGGGTTGCAAATCTCTGCGCAAGTTAATCCAGGGCGTGAAGGTCTGGCGATGGGGATTGTCACTGCGTCATATGCTTTTGGGTCGATATTTTCGCCAGGATTATTTGGATTAGCAATAGAGGCTGGTGGGTTTTCAGCGGCAATGACGGCACTGGCTGTGACGTTGATTGGCACTGGTTCACTAAGCGCAGTACTAATGGGGCAAGCGGGTGCCAAATTCCAATCTGAAAAATCTCAAGCCTTTGCCATTTCTGTACCGGTTCAAAGCCAGATACTTCTGTGGCTGGGGTATTTCGGAGGTGTTATGGCTGGGCTCATGGTAATTGGCCACGCTGCCGAAATTGCCGCCTCACTGCGTCCTGGCATTTCTCCCTGGGTCGCACCAGCAATTATTGCAGCTTGCAATTTGCTGGGCAGTTTGGTTGGTGGCCGCCTTGCCGATAAATCCTCGCTTGGCATTTTACTTGCGGCATTGGCTCTTGTGACCAGCATTGCTCTTGCAGGTCTTGCGGTCTTTGGACAGGTTGGCGGCTTGCTGATCGGCTTCAGTGTTATCGGGTTTGCCTATGGCGGTACCATCGCTGCCTATCCCGCTGCCATCGCAAAGCTGTTTGGTATGAAGGAAAGTGCAAGGATTTATGGTCGCATATTTACCGCATGGGGGTGTGCAGGCTTACTTGGCCCATGGTTCGCGGGCTTTCTATTTGACCGAAATGCAGACTACCAGCTTGCGTTACTTACCGCATCGGCCGTTGGGTTGGTTTCGGTCTTGGCGATAGTTGTCCTTTTCAGAAAGAACCATGGTTCTGCACATTCTTGAAACAATGTGCTTGAACGGCATTTCGCAGCTTAATGAAGATTTTGTGAATAGAGGATGTGTCGATCATTGCCAAATGGATGATTTCGGGAAATGTTTTATCAATTCAAATGGGCTATTCAGACAATGCCGATATAACTACCAAGAACGCATCAATAATTGCCTTTGACGCGTTCTTTGGTTGGATCAAAATGCGGGAATGTTGTCACCTTGGCTTTCAGGCGTTTTTGCTCGCCATCCAGTTGCCCAATTTCGATGTCCGTTCCGGGTTCGCAATAGGCTACATCAACACGGGCCAGTGCAATGGTTTTGCCCAGATATGGCGACTTCATAGCCGAGGTCACGATGCCTACTTGCGCCTTACCAATACGCAGGCAATCACCATGCTGTGGAACAATGCCACCTTCAACATCCAGCCCGATTAATTTGCGATGCGGGTGTGCTTTGCGTTCTTCAATAGCTTTGCGACCGATAAAATTGTCTTCCTGCGTTTTTAGCGGCACAGTAAAACCGATACCTGCCTCAAAAGGATCGGTTTCGTCAGAAAACTCATACCCTGCAAAGACCAAGCCTGCCTCAATCCTAAGCATATCCAGTGCCGCCAGTCCAAGTGGCACCATGCCTTTGGGTTCGCCTGCGGCCCAGATGGTATTGAATACTTCTTCAGCATCTTTGGGGTGGCAGAACACTTCGTAGCCAAGTTCACCTGAATAGCCAGTACGGCTAAGTACGATCGGTGTGCCCTGTATGTCACGAAGGCGCGCGGTCGTGAACCGGAACCAAGCAAGATCTTTTACAGTGGAGTGCGTTGGTGGCGTCCATAGAACTTCAGCAAGGATTTCCCGACTAAGTGGCCCCTGAACTGCGATATTGTGATGCTGGTCGGTCGAGGATTTAACCCAAGCATTCAGGCCATGCTTTTCTGCCTGATCGCGCATCCATTTGCCGGAACTGTCGCAGCCACCGATCCAACGGAAATTGTTATCACCCAACCGAAATACTGTGCCGTCGTCGATCATACCGCCGTGATCGTAACACATGGCGGTGTAGACAATGCCGCCAACGCTGAGTTTTTTGATGTTACGGGTGACGCATAGCTGCATCAGTGCTTCGGCATCCGGGCCGGTCACTTCATATTTGCGCAGTGGGCTTAGGTCCATCACAACGGCTTTTTCACGTGCCGCCCAATATTCGGCAATCGCCCCGTGGTTGCTCATTTGATTGGCCAACCAATAGCCGTTATATTCTACAAATTCACGTGTGTGCTTAGCAAAGCACGAGTGAAAACCGGTTTCTTTTGTTGGTTCCACGTCCGCCTCCGGGGTCTTGCGCCAGCCAATCGAGCGCTTAAAGTCTTCGTTTTCCTTGTACACCCGCACCTGAATATCGGTGGGGTTCCAAGCGTTAGTCGGGTCGATGTCACACGGACATGCTGTTGAAACTGCAACAAGATCGGTCAATGCGCGCAGCAATACAAAATCACCAGGCCGCGACCATGGGTCGTCGAGGCTTAGAGTATGATGATCGTCGATCATCGTATTGAAGAAGTAGTTAATCGACGGCCAGCCAACGCGGGGTTTAATGCCCCACGCCGCCACTTCTGCGTTAATATTATCTGAGCAATTTATGTGACCAGGATAGCCTGCGTCATCATAATAGCGTGGGTAACACGACAGCCCGTAAGCATCGTGACGACCGCAAGTGTCTTGGACTATTTCGAACAGCGGTTCTTGATCTACGCTCCAGTATTTCGACATAATGCCAGGTATCGGATAGACACAGCCGGTCAATGACCGTGTGGTTGTCATGTTGATATCGCGTTCGATACCGCGATCCAGTTCAGCCATCGAAAAACACTGAAAATCTGTGCACTCGCGTCCCTGCACATCCATGATCTGAATATATTGACCGTTGCGCACTTCGTATGCTTTTGCATTGCCAGGTTGAATATTATAATCTTGTAATGCATCAGCCAATGGATCAGCTGGTTTCAGCCCACCTTTACCCTGAGAGGGGTTGGCCCTACGCATATAAAGAACGATCTCGGTTGGCGCGTTTTGACCCCACGCGCTCATCGGGCCACCTACGGCGCATACAATTAACAAACCATCGGTGGATGCATAAAATCCTGCTGTTTCGCCCGCCTTAGAGAATTCGGGAAACAAACAAACACCATCGGCGCGGCCAATGTCAAAGCTGGATTTTTCAAGTGCAGCCAAAATGCGTTTTCCTGAAAGGTCGCCGCTTGATAGTGCGGCTTGCAGACCGACAGGTGTATGCCCGCCAATCGCACCGATCATTGATGCATCAGAGGATCCATCTGGTGCAAAGAATACCAGTTCAACTGGCTGCAAGCCCTCACGATCTACAATCGAGATTTCATCACCAGCTTCGATTGGCAAAGCCCGCGAGCCGCCCCCAGCGATGACATAGCGTTCCACCCCATGCGGAAGTATAGGCAAGCCAGGGCTACTGATGCCATTACGCTCAAAGGGCGTTTCAAAAATTGGTCTTGTATTCATTAGCTTAGTCCCAAAGCATTTTTGCGCTGCGCAGCCCATGTATTAATCAAATGATCAACGGCAAGACCTATGAACGCGACACATAAGCCCAGCATCAGCCCATTCCCGATGCCTTGCTTGTCAGACAGCGCTTTTAAGATGTACTGCCCTAGGTCGTCAGTGCCGATCATTGCACCAATAATCACCATAAACAGTGCGAATATTACAGTTTGATTGACGCCTAACATGATGTGTGGAAATGCCAGTGGTAAATCAATTTTTACCCACCTTTGAAATGCTGTGGCACCTGACATCATTCCAGCTTCTTTAAGGGAAGGCGGCACATTGCGGATACCTTCAATCGTGTAGCGCACAGCAGGAATGGTTGCGTAAATAATGACTGCGATCAGTACCGACGTATCTGTGACGCCGAACAGCATGATTACTGGGATCAGATAGATGAACGATGGGAATGTTTGTAACGTATCACAAGCCAACAGTGCGGCCTTGGATGCAAATGTGTATTGTGCGCAAATAGAACCGACGATCAGGCCGAAAGTAACAGAAATGATGACCGAAAATGAAGCCATATACATGGTAATCAGTGCGCGGTCCCACCATTCTGTTAATGCAATGAACAGCAACAACCCACCAACAATCAAAGCCGATCTTATCCCGCCGATGATACATCCTGTGCCCATCACCAGCAGGAACGTAGCACTAACGGGCATTGCCAGATAAGCATTTTTCATGGGTTGCAACACGTTGACGATCAAGCCACGGTTAAAACCTTGCAGACCTGCATACCAGTTATCTACCATCCAATCGACGCCGCTTTGCCAAAATAATTCGGTTGTAATGCCCTTATTGTGCGGGATCAGATATAAATAATTAATCCCGTCTTGAAATATAAGCTGGCCTAACAATGCCACCGCGATACAACCCACGAAAAAAACTGCAAAGACCAGCGCATATTTGTGCCGCTGGGCAAAGCTTAAGTCGGCAAAATAGTCGGTTTGTTTGTTGGCATACGCTAGTGAAAGTTTGTCCAAGACCACAGCGATCAGCACAATGCAGATACCCAACTCTAACGCCTGACCGATGCGCAGCTGGTTCAAAGCAAGCAATAGGTTGAACCCAAGCCCCTTGGCACCGATAAATGACGCGATCACTGCCATGGCAAGACATTGCATGATTACTTGGTTCACCCCGATTAAAATATCGCGACGGGCGGTTGGCACAAGCACCTTAAACAAAATTTGTTTGTCGTTGCTACCGTTCATAAGTCCGGCCTCGACAACCTCTACTGGCACTTTCTTCAATCCCAAAAGCGTTAAACGGATCATGGGTGGAGTGGCAAAAATGATAGTCGCAATGGCACCCGCATGGTCACCAAGTCCGAAAAAAACCGTGACTGGAACTAGGTATGAAAAATGCGGCATGGTTTGAGCAATGTTCAAAAATGGAGCCAAGGCTACTTCAACTGCGTGGCTTTTGTAAGACAAAATGCCAAAAAGCAAACCTAACAAAACGGATACTGGGGCCGCGACCAAGACAAACGATAGTGTTTCCATTGCAGGATGCCACTGGCCGAATACAGAAATATAAACAGTTGCTGCCCCAGCCAAAAGGGCAAGGTTTCGACCATTTAATGCATAGCCCAGAATAACCGCACCACCCGAAACTACCGTCCAGGGTAACGCTGGCCAAGCTGCCCAAGGATTTTCCCGAACAAACTCCCAGCTAGTGAAAGCAACGATTGTTTTGACACCGCCAATTAAGACTTCTCTGATGAATTCGATCATGAATAATACACCTCGCGAGAAACCTCTTGTTACTTCGCGCAACAGTGCCACTTCTTCATATTCTTCGATATGAGGGTCGTAAACTTGGATTGGGAACCAGTTGAACATCAAGTTTTCGGCGAAATCATTGATAATTCCGGGAAGTGATGCCAGCAATGACGGGAAACGCCACAAAACGTTGGCCTCATTAGGCTTCACTAGAATAACCAATGCAAAAAACGCAATCAGCAGTATCACAAATTGGCTGAGCTTACGGTGTTTGGTGAAAAAGTTTGTACCCATATCAGGCACCCGCCTGTGCATTATCATCCTTGCCAAACAAGATGTGAATCATCTTATCGCTATGGAGCGACCCAATAATGTTGTTGTTCTCGTCTATAACACGAACCGGTTTAGTTTGGGCAAGCACTGCCTCGGCCACGGTTTCAATAATTGCGTCGCCTGAAATCGTCAGGTCGCTAAAATCAATTCCGTCAGTAATCGGATCCATGACAGATTTTATTTTCAGCACTTTTTCACGAGGCACTTCTTCTGTAAACTTGCTGACATACTCGGTAGCTGGGTTTAAAACAATATTAGCAGGTGTATCGATTTGCTCGATCACACCATCCTTCATGATGGCGATCCTATCTGCAAGGCGCAGCGCTTCTGCAAAGTCGTGTGTCACGAATAGGATGGTCTTATTCAACACACCCTGAAGGCGCATAAATTCATCTTGCATCTCTTTGCGGATCAACGGGTCAAGCGCTGAAAACGGTTCGTCAAGAAACCAGATGTCGGGCTCTACCGCCAATGATCGTGCAATGCCAACCCGTTGTTGTTGGCCACCAGATAGTTGTCTTGGAAAATAGTTTTGGCGGCCGTCTAGGCTAACCAATTCGACCATATCCATCGCGCGTTTCATCGCGTCACGTGTACTTATGCCCTTAATCTGTAAGGGAAAAGCAATATTTTCCAAAACTGTCTTATGTGGTAATAGCGCGAAACTTTGGAACACCATGCCCATCTTATTTCTGCGTAATTCGATTAGTTGTTTGTTGTTCATCGCCAACAAATCTTGGCCATCAATATGGATGTTGCCAGCAGTTGTTTCTGTTAGGCGGGAAATGCAACGCAATAAAGTTGATTTACCAGAACCTGATAACCCCATCACAACCAGCATTTCGCCCTTGTAAACTTCAAACGACGCGTTGTTTACACCGACAACGCAACCCGCTTCTTGAAACTTGGCCGCGTCAACATTGCCATTTGCTGCCCGCAGCATTTTATCTGCGTTTTCACCGAATATTTTGTATACAGATTCGCATTTGATAACCGGTTCTTTTGGCATTGTTTCACTTGAAGTTGACATATAATTATTCCGTTAGGTTTTGTTACGTGATCGCGGGTTCTTAATTTGCGCTCAGGTCTTTCCTAAAATCAAAGTACTCTATTTAGCTATACAGTTAGTGCAGTTTTAGGTCTCCCTGCACGCTATTGTATGCAGGGAGAGTTGTTTAGTACTTATTCTACGAACGGCTTCCACACATCTTCATGATCAGCCAACCACTTTGCAGCGGCGTCCTGATGGCTCATGCCGTCGATGTCCACTAAAGCAGCCATTTGACCAATGTCCGTTGACGAAAAGTCCAGCTTAGAAAAAGCTGAATACGCCGCAGGGTGTGTTTTTGGAAACTTGTAATTAGCTGCTTTTTTCAGCCAACCCTTTGGCGAACCACAGGCTCCATCACCACCGTCAGCAACACGGCATCCATCCGTATAAGCAGGGAATTCAATGAATGCAAAGCCTTCCGCGTCGGTAAAGTTTGGTGTCCAGTTAAAGGTAATGATGCCTCGGCCTTCTTTCTTGGCTGATGCCAATTCTGCCCAGATTGCATCGGCACCACCAGCAAATTTTACAGTGTATAGATCACCAAGACCAAGTGCTTCTAGGCGTATCGGCATAAGATCACCGTGCCAGCTTTGTGGGCCTTCCAACCAACGGCCTTTGCCCTCTGAATCTGCTGTAGCAAATACTTCAGGGCAATTTTTTAAGGCTTCCCAGTTAGGTAAGCCGGGGCATAGATTGTCGTCGATCACATATTGAGGAACGCCCATTTCTTCTAGTGTTGCAGCTGAATGTGTTCCTGCATCGATAATTCCGCCTTTAGCCATGGCATTGTAAAAAGATGCGCCAAAAGTTGACTGCCAAACTTCATGTGAAATTGTGACATCACCGATGCGGATGGCTTCGTAGACAGCTTGAGAGTCAGCTGGAACATATTCAACAGTGTCTCCTAAGCTTTCAAATATGCCGCCAATCACATAGGCCATAACGACCTGACTTGACCAGTTATGTGTTGGAATGACGATTGGCTCTGCCGAGTCCGCTGCCATTGCATGGCTCCCGATCGAGGCAAGCCCGATAGCGGCAGCCGAAAGTGTGTTTTTAAGTTTCATGGTATCTCCCGTTTCTTTTCTATAGGTTTTCGAAAGCTACATCCCAAAAGCCCATCGGAATCCGACAATCGAAGTGGTGACATATTGTCAGGAGTCGCTGATTCCTCTGCATATAATTTTGATGGGCAAAGCCCTTGTATTCTGATGGCAAATTTGATAAAATAACTTTTAATCAATGTGTTACTCATTGGCGCTATTTTGACCTGTTAAAAAATTGACACGAATATATATGTTATCGATGTTGCGCCACACCAGCATCTTTGGAAGGAAACATGGGTACAAATCACAAATCTCTTCCGCCACTGGATCACTTGCTTGCATTTGAAGCAGCGGCGCATTTTGAAAGTTTTGCCGCTGCATCCAGAATTTTGAACATCAGTGAAAGTGCAATCAGCCGAAAAACGCGCTTGGTAGAGTTGCATTTTGGTGTACCGCTCTTCTTGCGTGGTCACAAATCTATTTCACTTACACCACAAGGACGGCAGCTTTTGGATCGCATTTCACCTGCCATGCAAAGCCTTCGGGATGCGTCTAACGATCTTATGTCACGGCAAAATCGAAATGAAGTTTCGTTGGCGGCAACGAATTCCGTTGCTGCATTGTGGTTGATGCCCCGACTTCGTAAGTTCAACACGCGTAACAAACAATTAAAAATAATGCTATTTGCATCCGACAGCGATGCCGAATGCCTAGGCGACAGTAACGATCTTGCTATTCTTCGCGGTGAAGGTAACTGGCCTGGTTACAAGGCAAAGCTATTGTTCGGCGAAAGCATTTTTCCGATCTGTTCTCCTGCTTTTTTGAAACGCCAACCAAAGGTTGGCGACATGGCCGAGCTGCCACAACTTCCACTCATTGAAGTTTCCAGCGATCACACTGAATGGATGAACTGGGAAACTTGGTTTTCTGGACAAGATATTCAGGCTGATAAACTTGATGGTGTGGCAACATTCAATGCCTACCCCTTAGCAGTGCAAGCTGCGGTGGATGGGCTTGGAATTGCATTGGGGTGGGGTCATTTGGTCGATCATCTGTTGGAAACTGGGGCACTGATACGGCCCTTAAAATCGCACCAAACACGGACAACCAGCGGCTATTACTTGTTGAGCCCTGAAAAACAGCGCGCGTTCCCCGAACGTCGTGTGGTCGAGAACTGGTTATTAAATGAAAGTGCTGCACGTAAGCGATATGGCTGACCCAATCTAATTTTAAGGTAAGCGACCAAACTATCACCCAGCCAGTGTTGTCAAACAAACTTGAGAGACAACATAAATAAGGCGCCGAAAAACTCCGGCGCCTTATATGTTTCTATGTCGCTTTAGTAGCGTTCAAGCATTTTGGCAATCTTTTCGGGATCACCCATTTTCATGACCTCTTCCATGTGCTTTGTTTCGCGACGTGCCTGGGTAATGTGCCAGCCAAGCCAGAAAACCACACCTGCGATGACCATTGGTAATTCGAACCCTTGGAAGGGATAAATGGCCCCAACGTCAGCCAAATCAACGGCCCAGTTTTCATATCCGATAGTAGACATTTTATTCCTCCTTAAGATTTAGCGGTTAGATGTTTATGGTTTGCAGCGGTAATTTCAGCCACAGCATCTTCATAGGCGTGATGCTCTGCAAAATCCAAGCCCTGAAGCTCAATCTCTGGAGGGATACGCAAAGTACCATATGCAGCCTGAATACGCGCAACTACATATGCCGGGCAGAACCCAAGAACGAAGAACATGATGATTGCACCGATAAACTGACCTAGCGGGTTGATCGCTGCATAGCCTTCATATGGTGATGATGGTACACCCCATAGAACGAAGCCTGCAATGGCAACACCCAAGAAACCAGCATATCCGTGAACTGCAACAGCACCCACAGCATCGTCGATTTTGAATTTCTTCTCGACCCAGTAGTGTAGTTTGTATGCAATCACAGGGACAATGGCCCCGATCAACAATGCCTGCATCGGATGGTACAGATCGTTCCCGGCAGAAGCGCCGATGATGCCTGCAAGGCCACCAGAGAAGGTCCAGAATGCGTCACCCTTGGACACGATGTATGTGGCCATCAAGCCGCCCGATAAGGACAGTAGGAAGTTAAAAGTGATCGCCCCAAGTGAGGTAGGCCCAAGATAAATGTTTGTGGCTGTCCACGTTGTACCCGTGATTTGACCGTCAATGACCTCGGGTGAGATCAATGGAACGTTACAAGCGGCGTAAAACCCCCAGAACCCTGTATAGATCAGGAACAGGCCGATTGTGACCATCCATGGATTGTGTGGTGGAATATCGCGCGGTGTGCCGTCTTTGGCAAATTTTCCGATCCGTGGCCCTAGAACGAATAGGAGGCCTAAAGCATAGCCGCCGGCAATAGCATGGATAACACCGGATGCATAAGCATCGTGGTAGCCAAGTACTTTGACCATCCAACCATCCCAGTGCCAGCCCCATGCTGCGTCAATGATCCACCAAACGGAACCGATCAGGACGGCGTGAACCCAAAGTGCCGATGATCGAATGCGTTCGATTACGGAACCGGATACGATCGAAGCTGCTGTCCAGGAAAACAGTAGAAACGCTGCCCAAAACACACCAGTGATGCGATCTTCAAGGTTCGTGGCCATATTTGGCGATGTTGGCAGGTTCGCTTTACCAGCTGCCCAATCAATACCGCCCATACCAGGGAAGAAATTTGGGAACGCCCAATAAATCCACCAGCCAAAGAAAAAGAACGAGACGGTTACCAGCGGTATAATCATCACGTTCTTCATCAATGTATGCATATGATTTTTACGGCGACTTGCGCCCACTTCGTACATGCAGAATCCCACATGTATCAAAAACATGAACACCACCGTTACCCAGTAATAAAACTCGGTAAAGATGGTGGTTAAAGCGTTTAAATTCCCATCCATTTCTTGTCCCCTTAGTTGTTTTAGGCGTACTTGTTGCCTGTCAGTAATAAAATATTAATCGTAGTATTGCGTGAAAAAAGGTGCTGTTGTCAACAAAAAGTCTACTTTCGCCGATTTTTGCTTGAATTCCGGCTTTTGGAAAAGCCGCGTGTTTTGGAAATCTGTTATGAATGCTTTCGATATTTTGTAATGAATCGCGGGAAGTTCTAATAAAATGGCAGATAAAATATTTCCTACGAGGAATGTTTTTTTATTTTAAGTCTTGATTTTTCTTTCGCCATGAGTCTGAATGTCGGCAGCAAAAACGACATAGATAAAGAAACATACATAATTTGGGAGATTCTTAATGGCTATTATTTACAGACATTCTGTATTGGCAAACCGCCACGCAGAAATCGGCGCTAAACTGGAAGATTGGAACGGCATGGGAACAGCTTGGTTCTATGACGATACACCCGAGCGAGCAGAAGCAGACTACTTAGCCGTTCGCACAAAAGCGGGCCTGATGGATGTGTCAGGTTTGAAAAAGGTTCATGTGGTTGGCCCGCAGGCAGCAGCCGTGATTGATCGTGCGACAACCCGCAATGTCGATAAAATCATGCCAGGACGCTCCGTTTATGCGTGTATGCTGAATGACGAAGGTAAGTTTATCGACGACTGTGTCATATATCGTCTGAGTGTTAATCATTGGATGGTAGTCCATGGTACGGGCACCGGACATGAGCAACTAACAATGGCAGCTCTAGGAAGAAACGTATCCATAATTGCCGATGACGATTTGCACGACATGTCACTGCAAGGCCCTGTTGCTGTTGATTTCCTTGCCAAGCACATCGATGGCATTCGTGATCTTGCATATTTTGGTATCCTACAAACAAAATTGTTTGGCCGCGCAGTTATGATTTCACGCACTGGGTACACAGGTGAAAGGGGATATGAAATTTTTGTCGGCTCTAAAGATGCTGTTCATGTCTGGGACAATATTTTGGCTGAAGGTGCTAGTATGGGGATCGTTCCTGTACAGTTTTCCACACTTGATCTGTTGCGCACTGAAAGCTATCTGCTGTTCTTTCCTGGTGACAACTCTGAAACCTATCCATTTGCAGATGAACCATGTGGTGACACACTTTGGGAATTGGGGCTGGAATTCACTGTTTCCCCTGGCAAGATCGGTTTTCGAGGTGCGGAAAACCACTATGCCCTAGAAGGCAAGGAAAGGTTCAAAATCTACGGTGTTCGCCTAGAAGGGACCGAACCGGCAGATGAAGGCGCGGTTTTATTGCAAGACGGAAAAGAAGTGGGTCATGTGACCTTCGGTATGTATTCATCTTTAAATAAGCACAATGTTGGCATTGCACGTATGCCTGTTGAATGCGCTAAAGATGGATGTAAAATGACAGTGCGAAACGCAAATAATAATGAAATTCCCTGTGTCGCGGAAGAAATGCCTTTCTATGACAAAGATAAGAAAATTCGCGTAGCTAAAGGCTAGTCGATTACAAAGATAGGGTGTAGGCTTTTGACTTACACCCTTTAACTTTATCAAAGATAAGAGGACGCTGGGCAAATGTCCAAATTCAATTTTCCAGAAAGTATCATGAGCCGACCAGTCTATGGAACGCTTGAACCGCGTTCGGGTAAAGCACACTTGATGGTGGCTGATGCACAAGGTGCCGAGGCTATCATTGGCCTTTCAAAGGCAGACAGCGGTTTGCTGTCAAAAACGCACATTATATATATCCCCAAGGGTACGGGTGATACGTATACTGGCAAACTTGAAAAACTTGGGGCGGCACAGTTATATGTGGGGCCATCCTATGAGGCTGCAAAAACACGACTGCAACGCACCTTGGCTGGTGCCCATATGGGATTGCAGGTATATTTGTCAGGAACCGAAGGGTTGATGGGCCAAGCGATGCTGGAAGCCACCAACGCGGGCATCCCACACACCGCAATACAAACCGAACATCGCGGTTCGGTGGCTCGGCGCATGCAATGCGTGCATTGCAAAGGTATAACCGAGGATGTGATGACTGATCCGTTCGTCTGTTCGCATTGTGGTTTGAGCTTGTTTGTTAGAGATCACTATTCACGTCGACTGGCTGCCTTTCAGGGGGTGTGCATTGATGCAGAAGACCCTGGTAATGTACCTGCATCTGTGGAGTTGTATAAATGAGCGCTGGAACTGAAAAAATTGCTGTGACTGTTACAGATATTGTCAAAGTTAACGATCTTGTGACGCGCTTTAAGTTTGAACCAACCAAAGGTGGCTTGTTGCCAACATTTTCGGGCGGTGCACACACCGTGGTGGAAATGAAGGATGGCAACATTACGCGTCTGAACCCTTATTCATTGATGTCTGACCCTTGGGATCAATCGGCGTATACAATTTCGGTGCGCCGTGATGATGAAGGTCGCGGGGGATCGTTGTTTATGCACAATAGCGTGAAAGTTGGTGACCAAATGGTGGTCAGCAATCCAGTGAATTTGTTTTCGCTAGACTTACGCGCAAAGAAGCACCTGATGTTGGCCGGTGGCATTGGTATCACGCCATTCCTTGCGCAGATCAAACAGTTGGATCGTGCCCGCGGAAACTGGGAGTTGCATTATGCGTGCAGAAATGAAGCACTTGGGTCTTATGTTGATTACCTGACATCAACGCATCCGAATGATGTGAATGTTTACTATGATGATGAAAAACAGTCCATCGATCTGGAAAACCTTCTAGATGGTCAACCTTTGGGAACGCATATCTATGTGTGTGGCCCCAAAGGAATGATTGACTGGGTGCGAGGGAAAGCCGCTGAACTTGGATGGCCACGTGAAGCTGTCCATTATGAAGAGTTTTTGGCACCACAATCGGGCAAACCGTTTGAGGTTAAGTTGGCTGTATCGAACAAGGTCATTCAGGTCGGCGAACATGAAAGCTTGCTAGAAGCGATTGAACGGGCAGGGGTGGATGCACCTTACCTGTGCCGTGGCGGGGCATGCGGACAATGTGAAACAGATGTGATCAGCTATGATGGAAAATTCCTACACCGCGATCACTGGCTGGAAGATAATGAACACGCATCGGGCAAAAAGATCATGCCATGCGTTTCGCGGTTTGAGGGCAAGACCCTTGTCTTGGACCGATAGGGAGAAATCTGATGATAATGCAGTTCAACGAAGAGACATTCCGCGAGGACTATACGTTTCACAATTCTGACTGGGCGATAAACCGTTTCCCGTTTCCGTTCCACGAAGACAGCTACATGTATGCCGTCAATATGGAACAGCATCGTGGAGGGCCGGAAGGCTCGATTTACGAAAAGCGCTTTGATGTAGATGAACACTATGTTGCGGAAATGAAAGACAGGGCGATGGTGCTGTCAGATGATCCGTTGCGTTGCCAGTCATTGCCGCACATGACTTTGGCCGGCTGGGATCTGTTAGAACTGATAATGGTGTCAAAATCCGAAGATTACCCCGATCTGTTTGAGCTTCACCGTAATGGTGACAAATGGCACTGGATCAACAAGCCATTGGGCATTGAAGACCACTTCACCTTTTTGGATGAAACCACTTTGCCTTACGGGCCTATGGAATATATTACACGCCAAACACAGGGTGATTTTTGTGTTTTGGATCAACGTGATGACAATCTATGGATGGATGCGGGCATTGTCACAACTCAGGCCGACTGGTCGCTGGATTTTGACATTGGTATGAACTTTTTTGAATGGCATGCACCTGTACCTTTGGCGCATGAAAAAGGTATTTTCGTACGGGCGCTGAAATTTTTATTGAATATCCAACAAGGTGCCCCGGCACGGCGCCTGAATTGGACAATGACGGTTAATCCTTTGCTGGATACAAGCCCTGAAAATTACCACAAATGGGGTGTGCAGAAAACTGAAATTACACCCGAAAATATCGGCAGAAAACAATACTTGCGGGTAGAACTGCAAACGTTCTTCCGTCTTCCACGATCCAACGGGTTGGTTTTTCCGATCAGGTGCTATCTGATTGCTTTCGAAGACTTAGTGAAAATCCCGAAATGGGGCCGCCGTCTACACCGTGTCATCCGAGATTTACCGGTAGAGCTAGCAACATACAAAGGGTTTATCGATAATCGCCCGATGATGCTGGATTATCTGTCAGAGTTTGATGATGGCGAGCCCACGTCCGATGGAATTTGGCCCGATCGGCATTTGGAATAATCTGTATGTGGTGCTGTCAGACTGGTGTTGTCAGACAAACTTGACGGCTTCGGAACCAATCCGTAATTTTATCCAATGAAAATACAAAACCACTTCAAATACTTTAAAACCTCCCCGGAAATTATCCGCTTGGCCGTGATGTATTACGTTCGCTATCCGCTCAGCTTTCGCCAAGTTGAAGATATCTTGCATGAACGCGGAATTGATATTTGCCATGAAACGGTACGGTTTTGGGTGAATAGATTTGGGAAAGAATTTGCCAAGGAAATTCGGAAGAAGAGGGTGGGGTACCATTCAAACTGGCAGTGGCATTTAGACGAAGTTTTTGTGAAGGTTAATGGCGAACGCTTCTACCTATGGCGTGCGGTTGTTCACGAAGGTGAAGTTCTAGAATGCTCCGTTACAAAACGGCGCAACAAGGCGGCAGCGAAGGAGTTTCTCATAAAAATAATGAGAAAGCACGGATCGCCAGCGATTATTACAACGGATAAGTTACCATCCTACGGCACTGCTTTTCGTGAAGTTGGCGTTGCTGACAGACAGCTTTGCGGCGGCCGATCAAACAATCGATGCGAAAACTCACATCTCAATACGATTAAACCCAAAACGGATGGTGGAATTGGCCAGTGGAGACTTTTGGCATTCCGGGCCCATATCCGGGGCCTATAAAGCGCCTCCATTCGCAAGCCGTATCTCTAACACGCTGATAACACGCGGTTATACTGCGTTAAACTTACACTGTCAGATTATGGAAGACTGTTTGGCTGTGCGCGCAGTCTTGAGCTATCTAGTCTGGGCTCGAAATTCCTTGTTAACAGGGAATTTACAGGGAAAATATACAATTTTTACCTAATTTGATGAGTCTGGCCTGTAATATAGGCTTGATTACAGTGTGTTATTGATGATTTCCCTAAGAATAATAACAGGGAGTTTATTTTATATACTAAGGAGAATAAACGAGAAAGCAGGAAATGGATTAGACAATCTTGCAAGCAGAAACGTGCAACTTAACTCTCTGAGTGGTTCACTTCCTGTGCGGCATGATGTTGAAGTTGATGTACCTTTTGAGGTGTACTCAAGTTTGTCTGACAGCACCGTAACATCCATGGATGAATAGCCCCTAGAATTGTAGACGCTTTCTGTCCTAATTTTGAGGCAAGGAGGCCAAGATGGGTAAGCCAAAATTCAGTGAAGATTTCAAACAAGATGCAGTGCATCAGGTAGTGGTACGAGGGTATCCAGTTCGGGAAGTTTCTGGGCGATTGGGCGTCAGTACACATTCTTTGTACGCTTGGATGAAGAAGTTCCCTCCAGCAGTAAACAACAAAGCAGATGATGCACAGAGCGAAGAGATAAGGCGACTAAAGCGCGAACTGCTTAGGGTTACCGAGGAGCGCGATATATTAAAAAAGGCCACTGCGTACTTCGCCAAAGATGCAATATGAGGTACGCATTTGTTGCTGAGCATCGCCCAATATTTTCGGTTCGTGCGATGTGCCGTTGCTTGCGTATTCATCCGAGTGGATTTTATGCTTGGCTCAAGAAGCCATTAAGCAAAAGAGCTGCTGAAGATGTGCGCCAAACCGAGTTGATTAAAGATGCTTGGGAAGATAGCGGCAAAGTTTACGGTTGAAGAAAGCTGCATGATGACTTGTGCGATGCTGGCGAAGCCATCAGCCCTAACCGTGTGGCGCGCTTGGCAAGATTAGCGGGTATTCGGGCTCAAATTGGATATAAGCGTCGGCCTGGTAAATATGGCGGTAAGCCATCTGTTGTGGTTGATAACACATTGGATCGTTAATTCGACGTCTCTGAACCGGATATTGTCTGGGTCACGGATATCACGTACATTCGAACGCATCAGGGTTTTGTGTATTTAGCGGTTGTGATTGATTTATATTCCCGCCGTGTTGTGGGTTGGGCCATGCAATCAAGGCAACCCACGGATTTAGTACTGCAAGCGTTACTGACTGCTGTCTGGCGTAGAAAGCCCACGGAGCAAGTGTTAATACATTCCGATCAAGGGTGCCAGTTTACCAGCATAGAATGGGCATCATTTCTAAAGCACCACAGCCTTGAACACAGCATGAGCCGGCGAGGTAATTGCCATGATAACGCCGTTGCCGAAAGCTTCTTCAATCTTCTGAAACGCGAACGCATTCGCCGCAGAACATACAAAAATCGGGAGGAGGCTCGTCAGGACGTATTTGATTATATCGAAATGTTCTATAATCCAAAACGTAAACATGCGAGAAACGGGATGTTGTCACCTGTTGAATTTGAAAGACAGCAAAAAGTAAAACGCGAAGGTGTCTAGAAAACTAGGGGCTATTCAATGCCCCACGCGGATAGTTTTGTAGACAGTTGGGTTGTTGCTAAAGAGAGAGCTGGCGATAATGCGCTATCTTGGTGGCCTGACCCACCAGATCGAGCCCCAGGCTACCCAGTCCGCCTGGATTATTGCTTTCTAAGCCCAGAGTTTTCCTCGAAAGTAAAACAGGCATGGGTAGACAGAGAAGCTATTGGTTCTGATCATAAACCCTATTGGGTGGAGCTTATTAATTAACTCCCAATTCGACAGTAATTTCAAGGTTAAAGTCAGAGGCATTTTCTTAAGTTAACCAGTTGGGGCAACGGGTAATTGAGCAGCACTAAATAGTGACATATTCAATGACAATAAGGATCGTTTGAAACTAAGCCATTGGCAGTCTAGAAATCTTACCTGATCTGTTTTGTCCGTCAGGAGTGATAACAGTGACGTCTTGCCCGATATTCCAGAATTCCCGATCTATCATTGACTGGCCGATATTTGACATTAATCTCGGCGACCAGACACCCGAAGTGATCTGCCCTACTTGCCGTTTACCGATCATAACAGGCCATGGTAATGAACATGTAGGGCAGGGCTCACCATCAAAGATGATGCCGCGGATTTTGCGTGTAACACCATCGGCGGCAATTTTCTCCAGCGCTACCCGTCCAATGTAGTCTACCGAACCATCCAGCGAACAGAAATTGTCCAATCCAATTTCCAACGGATTGTTCTCACGGGTCATTTCATTACCGTAAGAGAACAAACCACCTTCGATACGTTCAATTAAGTTTGGACAGCCAGGGGTCATATTAAGGGGTTGGCCCGCCTCCCAGATATGATCCCATAGATCGGCACCGAGGTGGCCGCCTTCAAGATAAATTTCAAAGCCGCCTTGCCGAGAATAGCCCGAACGGGCAATTAATTGGCGCGTGCCTTGGAATTCGATCCAGTCGTATTTGAAAAACCCAATGTCCCGAATATGTTCGCCAAATAGGCTTGCCAACAATCCTTCGGCTTTTGGTCCTTGCACAGCAAGTGGTGAGACATCTGGTTCGCTGACCTGAACATCCATCTCACGCCCCAGAGCAAGACCCAGAGCATAAAGCAAAACATCGCTGTCGGCTATGGAGAGCCAAAATTTGTCTTCTGCCAATTTCAACATCACTGGATCATTTATCAGCCCTGCATTAGCGTCAATGATCGGTATATAGAAACAGTCACCGATTATGGCTTTGCCAATATGGCGAGGTGTCATCATTTGCACCAGTTTGGCAGCATCAGGGCCTTCGATCTGAACCTGCCGTTGACAAGAGACATCCCACAGTTGGACATGCTCGCGTAGGTGCCAATAATCATCTTCGATTGAGGGTTGGAATGCTTTTGGTAGGAGCATGTGGTTGACTACGGAAAAGCCACGTACGCCAACGTGCTCAATTTTGTCCGTATAGGGTGTGCGCCGAATGCGGCGAGACATGTTCAAGCCATCTGCCATTATGATGACTTCCAAATCGTGTAGGAATTTGGACTAAGAATGATGGGCATATGATATTTACCGTTAGGATTAGACATCGAGAAGCGCAGTACTATTTGCGAAATTCCGCCGGAGATACCTCGTTCATTCCAATATGGCCCAGTTTCAAACACCAGCTCATAGATTGCATCAGGATTGATTTGATCAGGTGCAATCTCTTGCTCAAGGCGGCCTCCATTATCCATGACAGTCTCAAAAACAATCTCGTTGTTTTTTCCTAGGCGACTTAATGTGACGTTGATGCCACCTGCATGGGTGCCATCAACGCCGTTCAGTGTGTGTGATGATATTATTGCCATTATTCTATCGAAGCCTTATCGCGTTTATCAGAGGTGGCAGCCACAATCGGGCTAATAACACCACGACATTTGACGTTGATGCAGGCGGTTTTCCCGCTTGCTATTGCGCGTTTCATAGCAGGGGCGAACTCTTCGCGATTAGTTACCAACTCACCATGTCCGCCTAACCCTTCGCACATAGCATGGAACGGGATGTCGCGAAAATCAGTCGCGTAATGTTGTCCATTGTTAAACAGGCGCTCCTGTTGCTGACTAATGCAATCCAGCCCACCGTTATTATCAACGACAATAATGATTGGTACGTTTTCCTGAAAGCAGGCTTCAACCGATAGACCTCCAGATAGGAACGCCCCGTCGCCTGTGATCAGAACCGCGTTCTTGTCTGGGTGTACATTTTTGGCTGAAAAGGCAAACGACACACCAACACCAAGTAAACTATAGTTGCCAGGATGCAGAATACCACCCAGTTTCAAGCCTCGTTTTGCGGCGATATTGACCCCGATTTCGTTCCAGAAATGAGTGTTACCACCATCAAAGATCAACCAGTCACCGTCATTCATCTCGGCCTGCACATCGATGCCCAATTGTAAGGGGTGCATCTTGCGTCCTTCAGCTAGGTCGGTAGCAGATTCCTCTGCAATATGATCGCTCCACTCTTGCACCCAGTCACTACGACGTTGGACTTGTAGATCGAACCAATTGTCCCATGTCTTACCGACGCCAGCTAGCGCATCAAGAAATGCCCCAGGGTCAGACAGAAGCTGCATATCAGCGGCGTGATTGTAATCTAATTCTTCGTGACTACCATTCACACAGATTAGCTTGGTGTCTTCTAGAATAAAAGGCGGGTTACCAAAATTCATTTGGTTGTCCAGACGACAACCGACCATCACCACGACATCGGCTTCATGAATAGCAGGTTTCGAAGGGTGGTATTGATGAAAATCAGCTAAACCCATGTAACATTCAGAAGCTTCACCAAGGTTCTTGATGTGGTAAGGTACGTTGTAAACTGGCATGCGTAGAGCTGTACCCGCAGCATCCAGTTTGCTTTCGGATTTTGACCACCATACGCCATGCCCTGCAATAATCAGCGGCCGCTCAGCATTGCGGATTGTGTCTAATATGGGCCCTAACGCGGATGGATCGGGCCACGCACGTGGAACGGGTGTATCTGTACGATCAAACGGGCGCTCATCCAACCCCGCGTCCTCAGGAAAGGACGAAAACATGATGTCCACTGGTAGCGCCAGATGCACTGGGCCAGGGTACCCGGTCGTTGCGGCCTTCCAAGCGCGGTCAACAAATTCGCTGATGCGATTACCATCTACAATCTGTGCGGAATATTTGGTTAACGGCGCAGCTATCGCCACATCATCGATTTCTTTGAAACCGCCTGAGCCCTGACGTTTCAATGTCGAAGACCCAGTCACAAAGATAACTGGCGAGCGTTCGCCCCATGCTTCCAGCATCGCGGGCACCGCATTGGCAAAACCTTCGGGACCAACAAGGCACAGAGTTGGTTTGCGGGTGATCCTAGCGTGGCCATCGGCCAAATGACCTGCAACTTGCTCATGAGGGCAGTTTATCACGGGCATCTGGCATTCCATGAACCCTTCTAGCGCGGGGTTGCAAAACCCACCCGCTAGAGTGAACGCATGCTTTACGCCTTTTTTCTTGAATGCTTGAGCTAGCAATGCTCCGCCACGAATTTGTTTCTTTTCAGTCATCTTCAATTATGCCTCCTCAGGCAATTAGGCTTGATGTGTTACGGTTTGGACCGCCGTTAGCGGCTCCAATATGAGATCGGATGGACAATTTTCAAGAATGGCGGGTGACACGTCGTGTACATCTTTCAATCCAGTTTGTGCAAGGGTAAGGCTCGCATCCTCGCCTAGAATACGGATGAGAGCATTCAGTCCACACGCACCCTCGGCACCTAAAGCAAACAGGTATGGGCGCCCTAGCATTACAAAATTTGCTCCCATAGCGAGGGCCTTAATTACGTCTTCGCCATTTCGCACACCGCTATCGAAAAGTAATGGATAATCTGAACCAACAGCGCGTCGAATACGCGGTAGCACATCAATCGACGCAGGTGCACTGTCGAGCTGTCGCCCCCCGTGATTAGAGACATAGATTGCGTCTGCACCAGCGCGTTGAATGCGTAAAGCATCTTGCGTAGAGGTGACACCTTTGATGATTAATGTGCCTTTCCAGAGATCGCGGAGACGCTTGAGAAATTCCCAATTAGCCCCCGCACGGCTAGCATTGCGATCAAATTGTGCATCACCTGACGTGGATTTGAAATTCACGGGTTCTGGCGCCCCGTGCCATAAGGTTGACAGCGACCAACGCGGGTGGGTGGCAAAATCCATGAACTGCTTTCCGTTCATGCGAAATGGCATCTGAAATCCGTTGCGTAAATCCCGTAATCGCCGCGATACTTGGGGTACATCGACCGTTAAAACCAAAGTTTCATACCCAGCATTACGAGCGCGATCAACCAATGCTAACGATTGGTCTGCTGAGCTGCCGACATAAAGTTGAAACCAACTGTTTTCGCCTGCCCAGCTACGCATGTCTTCGATGGAACATGAGGCAGCTGATGAAAGGCAAACTGGTAAATTGAACCCCTGAGCTGCTTTAGCCAATGCGTGATCAGCACTAGGCCAAGCTAGGTTGCACATTCCCATGGGTGCGATCCCAAAGGGAAGGTCATAGCTATGGCCCAAAAATTGAGTAGCCAAGCTGCGTGTGCCGACATCTTCCATAACACGCGGTTGCAATGTGATTTCGTCAAACCGCGTTAGATTTCGTTGTGATGCAATCTCGCGTCCTACAGACCCTTCGATGAAATCAAACACGAGCTGCGGCTGACGTCGCTTTGCAATCCTAATGGCATCTTCGGTCGAAAAGATTTGTCTACTTTTGATCGTTATATTTCTGTCCAATGCCGAAATGGGTTTATCCTCGCATTTTGGTGTGATGTGCTAATTCATTATAAGCCTAAATTTCTAACAATCACCAATCGAAATAGATTAGCTACTCATTCGGAAAATCTATGAATTGCTAGACTATTCGTGGAGTGTAACCTTTAACTGATCAACCCGTATAATCCACGACACGTGCAACACGTTCAGTCAGTTGCTCAGCTAAAGTTTCAGAAAACTCGATTGCGTGGCGTGATAACTTATCTCGCCCAGATGTAACCACCGAGACATAATATTTCAGATCTTGTGCAATCGGGCGAAACGCAACACCGCCCATGTTGACTGCTTGTTCGGCAGAAAATGGATCGGCAATGGCAAACACGCCTGTTTCGCGTACCAACGAGGTCGCAACAGGCATATTCGTCGCTGACAAACGCGATGAACGTTGCAGCTTGGCCGACAGTTCGCTGTTTATCGACATCATGTTGTCAGGAAAGGCCCCGCCGAATGTGACAAAGGTCTCAGTTTCCGATAATTCGTCAAGATCGACAGCCCCAGCTTGGCCTGCAAGTGGGTGATCTTCGGGCATTAAGCAAACATAAGGCGCAGTCGTCTGAAACAAGGTTTCAACACCGTGATAGGGTGGTTGTCGCCCAACAATTCCCAGATCAAACTGGTGCATCTGAACCGCATTAATGATCCCTGGAGTGTTGCGGGTATGGATCATGAAACGAATGTCATCGTAACGTTGGTACAATCGATTAACCGCTTTTGGCAGTTCATACGTTGCAATAGATTGGATCGTGCCAATAGAAATTACTCCACCGCTGGTGGTTCGGATGGCATCAGCCAACTCCTGCAATCTTTCAACCCCAACGAACATACCCTCAACGCCCTTATAGAATGTATTTGCATCCAGTGTTGGTGTTAGCCCGCGTCCACTGCGCAAAAACAAAGGGTAGCCAACCGCCCGCTCAAGATCCGCAATCAAGCGGCTTACGCTAGGTTGTGAGATGTGCATGATTTCTGCAGCTTCGGTAATAGATCCGCTGCGCATTGTTGCACGAAAGGCTTCAAGTTGGCGTAAGTTCAAATTGATATCCTTTCGTCCAGTGCGTGGCTCTAGAATATTCAGTGGCTACATGAAGGCAAGCAAATTCTGAATACATATGCTTAATTCATTTGTTTTTTGCATACCCTCTTTGCGTGCTCGGTGAGGCGTTGTCAGAGGAACTTGATTGAATTAACTGGTTGTGTCAGTTTTGCGAAATGACAATCAAAAACATATTTAGTATTTTTAAAACTTCACCCTAAATCATCCGCTTGGCGGTGATGTATTACGTGCGGTATCCACTAAGCTTTCACCAGGTTGAAGATATTTTGCATGAACGCGGGATTGATATTTGCCATGAAACAGTTCGGTATTGGCATGAGCGTTTTGGGCCAAAATTTGCACGAGAAATTCGTAAGAAAAGGGCAGGGCATCACTCAAACTGGCAGTGGTGTTTGGACGAAGTTTTCGTGAAAATTAATGGCGAAAGATTTTACCTTTGGCGCGCAGTTGATCGTGAAGGCGAAGTGTATGAAAGTTTTGTCACCAAACGGCGCGGCAAAGCCGCAGCCAAAAAATTTTTCATAAAAACATTGCGAAGACATGGTCTCCCAAGATTATAACGACAGATAAACTATCGTCTTATCAAGCAGTGTTTCGTGAACTTGGTGTTGCAGATCGCCAATTATGTGGCGGCAGAACAAACAATAGATGTGAAAATTTGCACCTACCATTTCGACGAGGAGAAAGGGCGATGCAAAAATTTAAAAGTTGTGCAATGCTCCAGAAATTCGCAAGCTATCAAGCCCAGATATACAATCATTTCAACCACGAAAGGCATTTAGAAACCAGACAACCCTACTAGCAAAAGCGTGCTAGTACGCTCACGGAGTGGCGCAATTCCTGTGCCGCTTGATGTTGATGTTTGTGCGCCTTTAGAGGTTTACTCAAGTTTGTTTGACAACACCCATAGAAGGTACTCTTAGTGTTAATCTAAGAAGCGGTGGTACAAGCAGAAGCGTTAAGATAGCGCTAAGCGACAATCCCCCAACCACAACAGATCCCAATCCGCGATATAGTTCAGAACCCGCGCCAGGAAACACCACCATTGGCAACATCCCGAAAATAGACGTGAGCGTTGACATGAATATAGGTCGTATCCTGTTTCGTGTCGCCTCTTTGATTGCATCAGGCACGTTCATGCCATCTTCGCGCAAATGATGTTGGGACTGATGTACAAGCAATATCGCATTATTCACCACAATACCGATCAAAATCACAAACCCCAAAAGGGTTAACATATCCAGTGGCTGCGGATAATAAAGATTAACCAAAAATAACCCCACCACGCCACCAGCCCCCGCTACAGGAACAGAAATCAAAATAACCAGAGGCAGAACAAAGCTTTCAAACAACACAGCCATAACAAGAAATACAATAACCAACGCAAGCAGTAAATTCACCTGCAAAGCATTCCACGTCTGTGTCAACTGATCCGCAGCCCCCGATATGGTCATGCGCGTATTACTAGGCATTCCGCCATCCAGAAGTGGCGCCATAACCTTATCCTGCATCAATTCCAAAGCAGTTTCCAAAGGGATATCAACAGAGGGTCGAACCTCTAACGTGATGGTTCTTAGACGCTCGCGATGGCGTATTTCAGTAGGGCCTGCAGTCAGAATTACATTACTCAACTCGGAAATAGGGATAATCTGGCCATTTGGCGCGATCACTGGGAAATCACCTATGTCTTGTGTGCGCTGGCCGTGTGCAAATGCGCTGTCCCCCTTCAGGGTTAAATCAATCCGTTCTGCCCCAACAGTGATCTCTTCGATACGTACGCCATCGTTGTATGCATCAAGCGTCAATGCAAGACTGCTGGCAGTAATCCCCGCATCCGCTAAACGTAACCTATCGGGGATCAGCCTGACTTCTGGCGAGCCAAGCTCAAGACCGGGCAAAGGCCTGAATTGATTGCCTTCGCCCCTTGGAAAATGAACCGCAATCAGGCCAGCAGCACGTTGGGCGACACTCAAGATATCTTCAAGCTTGTTGCCCGAAACATTCAACCTAATTGCCCGTGCGCCCCCTATACCGCGCCCGAAAAGCGATCTTTGATTTATAAAACCAAATGTACCAGGTTCTGCAAAAATTGGACCCGATAAAACGGGTATTAGATCTGTGACCCGTTCAGGATCTTTCGCTGATCCACCAAGAAATGTAGCTCCGTTGGTTGCTACAAAAAAGAAATGCTTAATTGCGGGCGGATCATCTAGATTGTCTGTACTCTCACGCAACCACAAAGGTTTCGCCACCGCTTCGATCCGTTCTGCGATTTTTGTAGTGGTATCCAGATTGTATCCTGGAGGTGGCAATATAATACCAAATACTAGATTACGATTGCCATCCGGTAGATATTCCAGTTTCGGCAGATAGGTCATTGTACCCCAGATTGCCAAAGCGGTAATCGCACTGACACTAATAATTCCCAGCAAGCGAAAACGTACTGTCAAAGACACATAGCTGGACATAATCCAAGAAAAAAGCCGCCCAAAGTGGTCAATGATTGGCAATGGCAGGACTTTCAAGTGGGTTTTACCACCCGCTAGTAAACGTGATGACATGGCAGGTATAACAGTCACAGCAACGACCAGCGACAGTACCACGCTTACAGAAATTGCAACCGCAATATCGCGAAACAACTGGCCGGCTTCCAGTTCCATTACAAGAATTGGAATGAACACCATCACGGTGGTCAGTGCTGAAACCAGAATTGCACCCCAAACCTGACGCGCGCCTTCATAAGCCGCCTCATGTGGTGCCATACCTTGCTGTCGCAACCGATAAATATTTTCGAGAACAACAATGGCTGCATCCACCACCATACCAACAGCAAAGGCAATGCCCGCAAGAGAAATCACATTCAGCGTGCGCCCCATACCTGCCATGGCTACAAAACTTGCAATGATCGATACTGGTATCGCGAGCGAAATCACCAGCGTCGCCCTAGGTGATCGCAAGAAAAGCAACAACACTGCAGCTGCCAATAGCCCCCCGATCCAAATGTTGGAGACTACCAGTTCTATGGCACCGTCAATATAAACAGTTTCGTCGTAAACCTGTTCAATGGTTAATCCAGCTTCAGGAAGCTCTTTCTTGCGAAGGTCATCAAGGGTTGAACGGATACCATCCATCGTTTCAATAACATTTGCGCCGTTTTCACGCACAACATTGATCGCAATAGAAGCCTCGCCCCTTTGCCTGATACGTGCTGTTGGTTCTTTATATCCAAAGGTTATATTCGCAACGTCCCGCGCAAATACCCGCCCTGATGTGCCTCCAGAGCTGGTAGCGTCAGAACGCAACACCACTTCTCCCACAGACTCAATGGTGTTCAATTCACCTACAGCACGCACGACATAACGTCGCTTTCCTTCCTCAACATCTCCCGCTGATATAGAGATACTTTCACTGCGAAGCCGTTGTACAACCTCGGGGATCGTCAAACGGAACTCGGCTAATTTTGCGGGATTTATAATAATCTGCAACTCACGGGCCACACCACCGAAAACATTCACCGAGGCCACACCCTCTACCCGTTCCAGCTGTTCTGCAATTACATCGCGCGCAAAATCCCCAAATTGTTCCATAGGCCGCGCTTGCCCTGCAACGCGTTGTAATATGATCCACGCAATCGGGTTATCATCTGCCCCCGATGTGTCCAATGTGGGTTCACTAGCCTCGTCGGGATAACCTGTGACGCGATCCAACCGATTAGCGACCAAAAGCAATGCACGGTCCATATTGGTACCGATTGCAAATTCAAGATTTATGCGTGCACGACCCGTTTGTGCGCGCGAAATCATAAGGTCCAACCCCTCAAGGCCGCGCAACTCATCTTCCTGTGGGTTAACAATTTCACGCTCGACCTCTGCGGGGGCGGCACCTGCCCAGCGCGTTTGAACCTCAATAACGGGTTTGCGTACATCTGGTGTTAACTGGATCGGAATGCGCGATAACGCAAGGATGCCAAACATCACTGCCATTAAGACAACCGCCAGAACCGCTACAGGCCGGTCTATCGAAAAGCGAATTAAATTCATAAGGCCAATTCCTGTAGCATATTCAAAGCACTATTTTCAACTAGACACGCTAACTGTATTACATGGGTATCCGTCATTACTCCGCACTCTTTGTCTTGGAAGCTATCACAAGCACGGGGTGGCCATCACTATCTAACGGGTTTATTGACTGATTGGGTCGCAAACGCTCGTTACCACGGATCACAACATAATCATCAGAGGTGATGCCAGACAGTATCTCTAGGCCACCAGCACTCGCCTGACCAATTTCAACTTCTTGTGCAATGGCCTTTCCGTCACGTGCTACAAACACCATCCACCCGCCATCAAGCCCCTGTACCAGTGCGTCTTTTGGAACAATCACGACATCCGTAATCGCGCTTATTGGCATCAGAATTGTAACCGTTTTGCCGTTTGCAATCAGGTATGGCTCGACACCCTGTAAACTGACCGTCAAACGTACAGGACGTGTTCTGGTTGAAACAGTTTCGACTGGCAGCAATGTACGGACTGTAGCCACCGCGCGCGTTCCATCATGCAGAACCGCTTCAAGTTCACGCCCGACTTTCAGACCTTTTAACAGGTTTACAGGAACATCGGCCTCTATCTCTAAACCATTTAGATCAAGCAACATGGCAACAGCACCGCCAAGCGAAATATACTGCCCCGGTTGTACATTGCGCGTGATAGCAACACCAGCAAACGGAGCAACAATAACAGAATGCTTGCGGTCATATTTTGCCCTTGCAAATGCGGCTTGCGCGATTGCTAACTGGGCAGAAGCGCGGGACAATTCACCGATTGCCTCAGCAGCTGATTGTTGCAGATCATCAAAGCGCCCCTTAGAAAACGCAACGCCTCCTAGCAATCCTGATTGACGTTCAAATGCATTTTTTGCCAGTGTCACACGCGCCTCTGCAACTATAATCCCGGCCCTTGCAGACAATAGCAACGCTTCAGCATTTTGCAGTTGAATATCAACCAACTCATCATCCAAACGCACAAGTGCTTGGTCTTTTTCGATCTTATCGCCAACCTGAAACAACACACTGTCAACAATTCCGTCACGACGCGCAGCCACATCAGAATCGACTGTCGCAATTAATCTTGCAAGCAATGGTGTTGTATCATCAATATTTGCAAGTTTGACCTTTTCAACGGTAACAGCCACAGCCTTACCTTGCGCCATCACAGAAGTGGCAATCAACATTCCCGAAAGACAAACTGCCGTGAATTTTAAAAAAAGTTTCATTGAACACCCTAAAGAAAACTGGTTTTCCATTAGATACATTAGCCTCTTCAATTATAAAGGCAACGGGTGTGGGAGACGAAGTGAATATCTGTGAACAGACATAGTGATATGAACCTATTTCCCCAAGTTATACTTACTTTCAGATGAAAATACGAATTTATCTTTGGTTGACCACATTCAAACGAATTAATACTTATGCCCATTTCTTATGCTGTGCGGCTTAAAAAAGGTGTTGTCATAGGAACTTTACGACTTCGGAACCGATCCTTAATTTTGTTCAATGACAACACAGGACATATTCAAGTATTTCAAAACGAGCCCAGAAATCATCCGCTTGGCAGTGATGTATTATGTTAGATATCCGCTGAGATTTCGCCAAGTTGAAGACATCTTGCATGAGCGCGGGATTGATATTTGTTATGAAACGGTTTGGTAATGGGTTGCGCGTTTTGGGTCAAAGTTCGCACGGGAAATCCGTAAGAAAAGGGCAGGGCAACATTCAAATTGGCAGTGGCATTTAGACGAAGTTTTTGTGAAGATTAATGGTGAACGCTTCTATCTATGGCGTGCGGTTGATCACGAAGGTGAAGTGCATGAAAATTTTATCACCAAACGGCTGGATAAAGCCGCGGCCAAGAAATTCTTCATATAACATTACGAAAACATGGCTCCCCCAAAATCATTACGACAGATAAATTGCCGCCTTACCGCGCTGCGTTTCGTGATATTGGCGTTTCAGGTCGCCAATTATGTGGTGGTCGATCAAACAATCGATGTGAAAGTTCACATCTTTCGTTTCGACGACAAGAGAGAGCGATGCAGCGTTTAAAAACAGTAGCAACCCTCCAAAAGTTTGTCAGTTATCACAGCCAAATTTACAATCATTTCAATCACGGAAGACATCTTGAAACCAGGCTGGCTTACAAACAGAAACGCATTGCCGCTCTGGTCGAGTAGTTCCAAACCTATGCTTCTTAGATGTTTGCAATTATGGTATTTTGAGATGAGATCGAATTAGTCTGACAATACCGACGATATCTTCGCATCCTATTATCTCGCGTCACCTTTTAGGTTTAGGCAGGTTATAAAGCCAACCAAAGCGGCGGCTAAAACAATTACAAAGCTCCAGCGATAGTCGGATTCGGCATAGGTTCTTGCGCCATCGACAAATGTTCCATCCCATCTGCGATCAAGAATAACACCGACCAAAGGTTGCAATAGAGCACCAGATGCGACGGTCATCGAATTTACAATCCCCACCACAGAGCCACTGATATCCGCTGGTGCAACTTCGCGGACCAAAGCAAAAGTCGTCACCATTGCCGAACCGGAAGCCCCCGCCAATACAAAAAGACTAACCGTTAACCAAAGGGGAGCATTAGGCAGGAACACTATGATCCCCAACGTTAAAGACAGAATGCCTGAGCCGCCGATTAGCAAAGCTTTCCGCTGTCCAATGTAGTCGGATAGCCACCCGGTAAACGGGGCACCAAAAGCCCAGCCAAATAGCATTAACGACATATAGAAGGCAGCTTCGGGCCGTGCCAGCCCATAAGCGCTCATCAAATATGGTGTGCCCCACAAACCACCCATTGTTAACATTGGCCCAGACATTGTCGCCGCCACAAGTGCAATCTTCCAGACTTCGCGTTTGCTTGCTGCACGCGCGAGGCCGCGCCACATATTTTTCCAAACACCTTTTTGTTTCTTTTTAATTGTGTGATTTTCGGGCCTGTTTCGCACAAATGCGTAGATCAATACTGCGAGAAAACCACCAAAGAAGCCCAATCCCCCCATACTAGAGCGCCATCCAAATTGTGAAATGAATATGGCCAAAGGCGCTTGCGCCAACATCCCGCTCATCATTCCGACAAACATGGTAAGTCCGGATAAAAGCGCAAATTGTCGAACGGGAAACCACTTACTTGCCAGCATAAGCGCCCCTAAAAACCCGACGCTGGAGCCAACCCCGATAAGGACACGTCCGATGTATGCAACTTCGATGGAAGTCGCTGAACCAAACAGGAGTGAACCGAGTGCGGCTATGGATAAGGCAACAGTCAATAAAACGCGCGCACCAACTACATCAAGAATTGCACCAAGTGGAATTTGTAATAAGACGTAAGGATAGAAGTAAAGCGCTGAAAGTGTTCCAAGCATGGCACCGCTAATGGCAAATTCTCTCATCAAATCGGAAACCATCACGCTGGGCGCTACGCGATGAAAGAAAGCGTATCCGAATGCGAGGGCGGCAAGTGACCAAATAATCCATGCTCTACGACCGCCAAGCTGCACTGTATTTTCAGTAGGTTCGGTATTTGACAATATCTTGTTCCTCAACAGCGGTTACGGTGGCGCTACATCTACTCTGGAAGCAAGAATACTTCACGAGCGATAAACAACGTGACGTTACTGCAAAATATCAGAGTATTATATCATTACCCAAGACCCCAAAACTAGGTCTGTTTTCAGATTTGACATAACCAAGATCAGGATGGACTTCTAGTAAAATCAGTTATTTACGGGTTTGAAGTTGTGAAGCAATTAAGTTGAGGTGTCGGAGGAATTTGCTTGGATTAATCGATTGGGGCAATTTTGCAAAATGATAGATAAAAACGGTATTGTCAGAGGAACTTGCTGATTTTGGAATCAGACACCGAAGCGGTCCATCATGGAATGCCAACGTATGATTGCAGGCAGGAACCACGGATTGCCTGTGTAAAACGGCCGTGTCGGAAATTCCAACCCGTCCAGTTCGGTTTTGCCATCTTTTGACCCCAGCATTTTCAGGGCGGCTTTGTGCCCGAAATAAGTGGATCGGCCGACGCCAGAGCCGCAATATCCCATGGCGTAATGCAGACCGTCGTGGGTTCCCAGATGCGGTGTATGATCGAATGTATATGCAACTGTTCCTGACCATGCGTGGGTGATTGCCGTGTCGTTTAGTTGCGGAAAGATACGGGTCATAAGACGTTTTAAATCTGGGGCGTAACGGTTTGGTCGGTCAGCCTGACCAAATGTGCGTCCGCCGAAAACCATGCGCTTTTTGTCCGGGGATGGGCGAAAATATAATACCACACGCGACATTTCGTTAAATGACCTGCCTTTGGGACTAAGCTCATTCATAATGGCTGCCGGTAACGGTTCGGTTGCGATCATTGCAGAGCGGATGGGTATTACCCGTTTTTGAAAGAATGGTAGTTCCGGACCCGAATATCCGTTGGTTGCAATCAAAACCTGATCTGCGCGCAGCGTCTGTCCGCCGACATCAACCTCAAAACCCTTGCCGTCCCTTTTTACGCCGGTCATACGCGCTGGTGCAAAAATACGAACGCCCTCTGCCAGAATGCGTTCAGCCAAGCCAGCCAGATAACGCCCTGGGTGAAGATGCCCGTCGTTAGGATAGACGATGCCGCCATGGTAGCGGTCTGACCCGATTTCGTTTCGCTGGTCGGCTTGCGATACCATTTCAAATTCCAACCCAACAGCTTTGTTCAACAGCTCTGCTTCACGTGCCGCCGTTTCATATTTCCTGGGGCTGGGTGCGCCGCTGAACTTTCCGTTTAGATGCAGCCCGCAGTCAATATTTTCAGTTGCGATCAGGTTTTTCAGATGTTGAAGGGTGTTCATGCTTTCGTGTAGTAATGCATGGGCTTTGGTAGTGCCAAAGGCATGAGTTAAGCCAGCCATTCCAAGCTTGTGAAATGATGGCCCAATATTGCCGCCATTACGTGCCGAACACCCAAATCCGATAGCTTGCGCATCAATGACAACCACTTCACGGCCAGCCCTTGCAAGTGTCAGTGCGGCAGATAGGCCGCTGTATCCGGCACCTACAACAAGCGTTCCAACTGTAGCGGGTAGTTGTTCGGCGGGTTTAGCACGCTGAGCAGCTTTATAGGCTACATCATCCCACCAATATGGGTGTCTTTGTATCTGTTGCATTTCCAATGTGGCCTTATTCCGGCGGTTTATTCGGCTAACTTAACAGTGTTTGAAGGGTATTGTCAGAGGAAACTTAATTTTGTGATCATTGCCGCGTAGATTTTGCAGGTGATGACTAAAGTATCTGCCGTTTCGACGACGAGAAAGGGCGATGCAGAAGTTTGAAAGCCCCGCGGCGCTTCAGAAATTTACAAGTTATCACGCTCAGATATACAATCATTTTACTCACGAAAGACATTTAGAAACCAGACAATCGTTCAAGCAAAAATGTGTAACTGCTCTAACGGAGTGGTTCAATTTCTGTGCCGCTTGATGTTGGTGTTGGTGCGCCTTTAGGGGTGTACGCAAGTTTGTCTGACAACACCTTTGAAATCTTGCCATGATCAAGCCGCAGCGGGTTTTTTTGTTATTTCACAGAGGTTTTTCAACATTTCAACGCCGACAGGTTCAACTGCTTGCATCGGAATAACGGCATACCGTTTAGACAGCTCATCGCGCACTTTGGCGATTTGTTGTTGCTCGGATAAAGCGCGTTTTTGCAAAAGTGGTTGCTCTGTCTGTGCCGCGGCTAGGCTGGAATTGATGATCCAGTCCCATGGTTTTATGCCCGCGCGTTGCAAGTCGTCCTGCAGATGCGCGGCTTCCAGCACCGGCGTGGTTTCGGGCAAGGTTACAAGTAAGATTTTTGTTTGCTTAGGGTCTTGAAGACGCATCATTGGGGTTACCAATTTAGCGGATGTTTCCCCTGAATGGCGCAGGATATCGCGGTGATAAGATCCGGTTGCATCTAATAGCAATAAGGTATGCCCGGTTGGCGCCGTATCCATCACCACGAAATGCTTTGTACTTTCGCGGATCACGCGTGAAAACGCCTGGAACACAGCAATTTCTTCGGTGCAGGGGGATCGCAAGTCTTCTTCCAGCATCGCGCGGGCCTGCGCATCCAGACCCTTACCCTTTGTTGCCATCACATGATCATGATATTTGGCCGTTTCGGCCACAGGATCGATACGGCTGACGGTCAAGCCTGCCAAATTGCCTGCCAGTGTTTCCGTGATATGTGCAGCTGGATCAGTTGTGGTCAGCAAAACTTCATGACCACGGGCGGCAAGTTCCGTAGCAACGGCTGCGGCCATAGTTGTTTTGCCAACCCCGCCTTTGCCCATGAACATGACCAAACCCTTACCAGGCCCTTCGATATCATCAACAAGTGCGCCAAGTGTCGGAAAATCCTGCTGGGCTGAAGCACCGGATTGCGCAGGGCTTACCGTATCGGGGCCGCCTGCCGCAAAGCGTTTCAACGCATCAAGCCCAACAAGGTTTTCTGAACGCAGGGCAAATATCTCGCGTGGAAGTGCGGCGACTTCGGGGGTCATGCCCGCCAAAGCATCCTGATCCCTTTGTAACAGTGCTGCTGCCAACGGATCACCACCCGTTTCCTGCGGCATCATTCCATTGATTGCAAGCTGCTGGTTTTTGATCCCGATCGCGGCCAGCTCTTTTGCGGTTCGTGCAACTTCGGACAATGCGGAATGCCGTGGTCGGGCAACCAGTATTAGGCGTGTGGATGCAGGATCTGACAAGCGGCCAACCGCAGCACCGTAACGCGTGCGCTGTTTTTCCAACCCGGCAAGTGGGCCAAGACAGGATGCATCTCCTTTGCCCGCTTCCAAAAAGCCGGACCATGCACCGGGAAGTTTCAACATCCGGATGGTATGACCGGTAGGAGCGGTGTCAAAAACAACGTGATCATAGCGTCCCAGCAGATCATTGTCGGTCAGCAGCGCGGTGAATTCATCGAAAGCCGCAATTTCAATGGTGCAGGCGCCTGAAAGCTGTTCTTCAATACTTTTAAGAGCTTCCTCTGGCAGCACACCGCGCATCGGGCCCACGATACGTTCACGATATTCGGCTGCAGCTTCTTCCGGGTTGATTTCTATCGCGTCAAGTCCAGCCACATTGTTGATAGGGGTGCTCCAACGAAATTCCCTATAAAAATTCCATCAATCAAGCTGGCAGACGAAAGGGCCAGCATGCCAAATACAGAAGGGAGTACAAAACGAGCAAACTCTTTGACTATATCGCCAGTGAGCATTCTTGTATTTTGATCTGTCACCGCCATTGTCTAAAGTCCCTTGCCTTGAGATTTACGGATACTTGATTGGTTTCCGCAATCTAGATTATTGAAGGTTAGAATGGTGGTTGTCGAGTCAACTTAAAACGCTAACCAGCCGTCAGTTAACATCGTGAACTGCACGCAGAAGTGCAACCGATAATAAATACTGATATTTCTTTATCTGTAGATGGTGAAAATTTTGGCGCGATACCTTACGACTATAATCCAACCAGAGAGTGAAGTCTTTTTACTGCAGCAAAATAAAACTAGTTAAATTAATCTAAGCGGTTGTTTTAGTGTGTTTAATCACTCTATCGCGTGTTGGGTGCTTCATTGTCTAATTTGCAGCATATACGATAAGCTTCAAGATCGGCACTGTTCATAAAGCCATTTTGAAATAACCACATAGCCGCGGCATAACGAGTGTACCCAGAACCCGGGATTCCTATGGGTGTATGGAGCAAGATTGTTTGCGCAAGCTTTGTTTTTTCAAGAGATTGTTTAGGCAATATAAAAAGACCCACCTTTCAGAAGCCAGGACCGATAGACAAATGTTCCTAATTTTAGGTAGCTAGTTTTGTCATCATCGCGTCGTTAGTCGAAGCCATCTTATCTTCTGCAGGAGCATCTTCGAGATTAACCACAGGTAAAATAGCGCGAATATGATCATGATGTGTTCTGACACCATACTCCAAATCAGATAGATAAAATCCTGCATAATCACGAGAGGCCATGGCTTCATTTGACCATATAGTCAGTTGTACGTCCTCATCAAAAGTTTCGGTGTCTATTCTTGCAGCCAAATAACGTGCCGCCTTTTGTTGCCGTGTTTCGCTCTGGTATTTGTAAACGGCACCACGAAGAAGGGATTTGCCCGTTGAAATTGGAAATTCTTGATAGAACTGAATGCCTTCGGGAGTTGCTGCAATAACAGTATTGGGGAATAAACCCCAATAAACCCAAGCTTCATGAAGATCTTCTGGAAGGTTTTCTTGCGGGGTTGATAGTTTTGAGTAATGTCGAACGCTCCAACGTCTTCCTTGTTCTCTGTTAAATTTACCAACAGAACGACTTAAACCATTTATATAAGGCTCATCATTATAAGACTTGCCATATAAATCTTGTAAGGCAGGATGTGCCATTGCGACATGATACCCTTCGTTATCTACATCTCTTATAGATTTCCAATTTACGGGTGAGGTATTGGTTTGCAAACCAGACGTCGGAATAAGTGTATCCATCTGATATTGGGATATTTCTTCTGCAAATGGGGACATCAGTTTGCTGACACTTGGTTGTGGCCCCTTGCTGAAGCGAATAAAGATAAAACCATTCCAAACTTCGCAGTCTATTGCCAGCAATCCAAATTCGTTCTTGTCGAGCTTAGGGAAACTTTTGGGTTGTGCCGCCCCTCTAAGGGTACCATCAAAATTATATACCCAACCATGGAATGGGCAGACCAGAGCGCCTTTGCAAACGCCATTATCATTGATGACCAATCGTGATCCTCTATGTCTGCAAATATTATGGAACGCTTGGATTACTCCATCTTCTCCATGCACAATCAATGCCCGTTCGCCGAATGCATCAAATGTTTGATAAGATCCTGGAAGTGGGATGTCACTTATGTGGCATGCAATTTGCCAATGACTTCTAAACAACTGTTCCCGTTCAAGATCAAGAAGTGCCTCGCTATGGTATGCCCAGCCAGGAAGGCCTCTGCGATCCCAATCTGTAGGTGGTGACATCTCTCTTTTGGTAACGTTCATTGCATAGTTTCCAGGTTATCTATCTCTTTAATAATGTTGCATTTTTGCCTTCACCATGCAAGCCTGCATGATCTTTTGAACGCTCAACAAGTCAGTAGAAACAAGAAGTTTGTATTCGGCGGAGCTATATTAATAAAGCCAATAGAAATGAGCAAACGTCGTGTGAAAGGTTTGGTCAAGGCTGTAGCGTATCCATCATGCGTTTCCATGTCAGCGCGATTGTAATTCCGCTTCCTCTAAATTGATTAAGAGGCACTTTCTTTATGGGAGTAATCGGCAAGAATTCGTTTTCTTCAATTTCGCCATTACAATGCTTCGCAAGGATTTTTCCAAATGTTGTCGCCATAGCAACTCCGCGTCCATTAAAGCCAAGCCCGCTGTAGAGCCCATCTGCTAGTTTGTGAATGTGCGGGACATGATCAAGGGTAAGGGCGACCCGGCCTGTCCATAAATGCTTAATCTCAATGTCTTTTACCTGAGGTAGAATCTCATGTAGGCGGCGAAGACCAAAAGTGAAATTGCTTTTATCAATAGATTCAAGTTGTGAATTTGTACGGCTGCCGAAGATAAGTCGGTTTTTCGCATCAATCCCAAACCAAGATAGTAATCTTTGCGTGTCTGCAATCCCTTGCCGATTTGGGAGGATTTTTTCATGAAGCTCTTTAGGCAAAGGATCTGTAGCAATAACCCCAGTTAAGACGGGGACAATGGATTGTGAGAGGTTCGGCAACATATTACCTGTGTATCCATTGGTGCAGACAACAACAGTCTTTGCCTTAACGCTTCCCTCGACGGTCTTGACCATCCAGTTATTATTCGTGTGTTCAACTGAAAGGGCAGGGCTGTTTTTGAAAATCCTGGCGCCATTAGACAGGCATGCTTTTGCTAATCCTCGTGCGTATTTAAGCGGGTGCAAATTGCCGCCTCGGTTATCGAGTAAACCTTTATAATAACCGTCAGTTCCTACCAGTGTACTGATCTTTTCGCGATCAAGTTCTTTCACATCAACATTTCTACCGCCCCATTGTGTTAGGTGGGAATTGATCGTTTCGGCCCCTTTCGGTCCTTTGGAAAGTTGGATCCAGCCAGTTTTGCGCAAGTCGCACTCAATTTTGTATTTATCAATAATATCATAAACAACAGAAGGCGCATCGCCTGCGGTCTTTATGATCTGCTCCCCTCGCTCAGAACCGTAGCGTGCGAGTATCTCATTCGGCATAATCTTCAGGCCCGGTATTATTTGCCCACCATTCCTGCCTGATGCGCCCCAACCTGGTTCGTGTGCATCAACAATCGCCACGTCAAAACCCCGTTCAGAAAGATGTAATGCGGTGGAAAGCCCGCAAAAACCCGCACCAATAACGGCAACGTCAGCCTTTATATCCTCTTTTAGAACCTCAAGATTATCTAATCTTTCTGAGGTTACTCCCCATAACGACGTATCAATATGGCAGGATGATTTGAACCATGCATCGGTGGAAGTCATAAGAGATTACCTTCCTTAAATTTGTGAATTTCAAAGTCATTTTCACGTTTGAGAAGTGCGTTGTGATCTACTGGAACTTCTAGGTTCCGCGCATACTCATGGCCTGAATAGACAGCCATTGCTATTGTTCCTGGGGCATAGCAATCGCCAATTCTGGTGACCGATTTAACATTATGGTCAAGCCATTGGTCAGACATTTCAAGCAGCTCATTATACAAACCATCGATACTGTGCCTTGAAGTAACGGGCACAATTGCATTTGCTTCGATACGGGTTTCTGTACCTATATAAACGCATTCGATTGTCACTGATCCTTCGTCAACAGATTTGGCAGCATGATGGGTGATAATCTTGACACCTAATTCACGAAGTCTGGTTTGGATATGAGAATTTTCAAGCGTGTTGTGTGTCCAACTGGCAATATCCGCATCAGGCGTTACCAAAACAACTTCATTACCGGCTTCAGCAAGGTGTTCCGCTATAGCACTACCAAGGTAATAGTGATCATCATCATACACGACTATTTTGCCGGATGGTTGGCGCCCATCAAAAACATCTTCAGGTGTGTAAATCATATTTGTCGTGCTGGTCGAAACTGGTTTGCGATGATGAGCACCAACAAAGTCAGTGCGCCATTTCGAGCCGGTGGCAATAGCCACATGATTACATCCAAGCTCCAGAATGTCTTCGGCGGAAAGCGGGCTATCAACAAATGTCTGAACATTGCCTCGGCTTGAAAGCATATATGTGCGATGATCAGAAACGCGTTTCCATTCACTGAGTGCTTTTAGCTTAGTTTCTTGAAGGACACGGCCACCCAATTCTGTTTTGGCTTCTGCCATGGTAACGTCATAGCCTCTGTTAGATAGTGCCAGTGTTGCTTCAAGGCCCGATGGCCCTGAGCCAACAACAAGCACCTTGTCATTAGATGTCGCCTTGGAAATTTTTTCGGGGTGCCAGCCCTTGCGCCATTCTTCGCCCATTGTCGGGTTTTGTGTGCACCGCATTGGGTAGGCTATAAAATCACCTGACGTACACATATTACATCCTATGCACTCCCTGATTTCATCAGATCGACCTTCAAGAATTTTTGTTGGTAAGTATGGGTCAGCAATCGATGGACGTGCGGCCCCAATAAGGTCTAGAACACCCCGTTTCACCTGAGATACCATTGTGTCTGGCGAGGTGAATCGCCCTACGCCCACAACAGGCTTAGTCGTCATTTGTTTGACGAATTTTATATACTCTTCTTGTGACCCCTCACTGCCAAAACGTGAAGGTAATGAATCATTGCCCCAATCAGCAACATTCACATCCCATAAATCTGGAACCTCTGCTAATGATCCAACAATATCTTGTGCTTCGGCTACATTCATGCCGTCTTCACCAAGTAGCTCGTCAACTGCAAATCTAAGTGCGACAGCGCAATCATGCCCCACTGCATCTTTTGTATCCTCAAGAACTTCCCTTAGAAGGCGCACACGGTTGGTTAAACTTCCGCCATATTCATCTGTACGTTGATTAAAACGTTTAAGAAGAAACTGGAAAAGAAGCGTCATAATGCCATGTGCAGCATATACATAAACGATATCATAACCCGCGCGTCGTGACCGTAGTGCGGCCTCTCTAAACCAGCGGCGCAATTCTTTAATGTCCGCTTTATCCATTCCTCTCGCTTGCGTAGAGTTCGATGCTTCAGTGGGCGCCGCAGACGGAGCTAGTGCGGGCATGCGGGTTAAGTAGTTGCTGACTGACTGACCGTTATGCACCAATTGAACGCCTGCCAGCGCACCATGCTCATGGACTTTATTGATCATTAATTCATGAACTGGGAGGTCGCTATCATCCCATAACCGCATGAGTGTTGCAGGTGTAAGATCACTTGTTGGATGAATTGAGCATTCTTCCGTGCAAACCACGCCCCAACCACCTTCGGCTTTAACGCTTCTCATTTCTGCCATTGAGCGCGGCCACCGATGCCCCATGCCGTTACAATGAGGCACCTGGTAAAAACGGTTTTTAGTAGTTTTTGGTCCGATCTTTACATGCTCAAAAAGAATTTTGTGATTTGTTTCAGTCTTCATAGTTTCTATCTCTGTATATGGGGCATTATTTAGGTGATAAGAAAATGCGTTTTAAAGTGTATCTTGCCAGCATGTGAAAACCGAATTGATTACAGCTTTGTGGATTTTTTGGTGCGCGATTTTATCATTACCGGGCACCGCAGGATTAAGTAGATACTCATATGCTGCATCGAGTTGCTTACGATCTTTGAAACTCATAATTGAATAAAACTCAGGCTCTTCATCCCCTGCAGTATCCATAGGAGTGTCTTTTATGCGTCGACCTATGGGATCGGCAGACTTGATGAAGTCTGAATTGCGAATGGTATCAACAAACCGCAAATAATCTTGTTCAAATTCATCGAAATCAATATCTGCCCTAAGGTCAAATTTGCTCAACATGTGTATCATGGCTTCCTCAAAATGTAGGTTTTACATTAACTAATTTTACAATTCCCCTGTCATCAATTCTATGTGCCTTCTTGATCATGTGTCAGCATGCAGTAGAATTTGCGAACAGGAGCTTTAGTTTTCCACGAACAAATCGTTCCAACAGGAATGAAAAACACATCACCCGGACCAAAAGAATGTGTCTGACCTGATTGTTCGGTGATAGATATCTCACCATCAAGAAGTTGGACAAATTCACTACATGGAAATGGCTTCATAGCACTTTCAAACGGCGCGCTTTCCCACATACCAACATGCACATTTTCAGTATCGTTAACAAAAACTGGAGCATCACTTTGGCTAGGCGCTTTACCACTAGTTTCAAAAGGGAATGGTGTATCAAGTTCTTGCAGGGCATTAGAAAGCGTATCCTGATTAAGAACAAATGCATCCTTCGCATCAGGATTTATTTTAGGTAAAATTCCATCCGTGCGATTATATGTTATGAAGAATTTTCTTAGAAAACCTTCCTGCTTCCAACTTACAGGCATCCCATTTTGTACACAAAATGTTTCGCCTTCTTTAATAAGTGTTTCCCGTCCATCTTTGCCAACTATTGTGACATTGCCTTCCAGAATGCACATGAATTCATCCCCCGGGTAGGGGCCAAACCTTTCTTGCATGCTTGTTGTTGTCCAAACGCCAACAGTTAATCCAAATGCCTCGTCTTCAAAATAAATATGCCAAGATTGTTCAGGCAGACCAGATTGAAAGTCTTCTTGTTCTAATTTTAGTTTAGACAAGCCAACACCTTCAGGGCCGTTTGTTTTTAAAGTAATAATTTTTGATTTTGGCATTCTTACAGGCGCTCTTTTTGGTTGGTTAGCAGGGGGCGCTTATATATTACTAGCGAAGATATCCCTTTTCAGGTTTCGATATGTAAAAAGCGATTGCCATTTAAGTTGACAGGTTTGTTTTTTCCAGCTTACCCTCTGACTGAACGTTCAGATAGTCAAGTAAGAAGTTCAGAGCGTTTTTATAGTGTGCACACGAAGGAGAAGGTCATATTTCTTAAGGCTAATGAGCTAAAATTAGGAAAGACTCTCCAAATATACGGTTTAACTGATCCAAGGGAGGAACAGAGTATGAATATGAAAAGTCATTTAAATATACTGGCTTACGCTACAAGTCTCGGCTTACTTATGACGGGGCAAGCAGTCTCGCAAGAGCGCGTTTTAAAAGTAACTAATTGGGGCGAGTACATTGGTGAAGAAACCATTGCGAACTTTGAAAAAGAATACGGTATCAAAGTTATCTACGATGCTTACGATTCGTCAGAATCGATTGATGCAAAATTACTAGCCGGCAGCAGTGGTTATGATGTTGTCAGTCACTCAGGGGGTGATACCGCACGTCTTATTAAAGCTGGGATTGTAGCACCACTAGATAAGTCCAAGCTTGATAATATAAAAAACATGTCACCAGAAATTATGTCCCAGCTTGGCAGCGACTGGGATCCAGGAAATCAGCATTTCATACCATATATGTGGGGCACTCACGGTGTTACCTATAACAAAGAGTTGGTTCTTGCGACAAATCCAGATGCACAAATTGGTTCAATGAGTATGGTATTTGATCCAGTGCAAATGAAAGAGCTAGCGAAATGCGGTGTCTCTTTGCTTGATTCACCAGGCGACATTATCCCAATGGCATTAGCCCATCTAGGACTTGACCCAAATTCCACCAACAAAGAGGACTACGCGAAAGTGGGCGAAATGCTTGCTAAAATTCGTCCCTATGTAAAAACATTTGATAATTATGCTTATCAACGCATGCCACAAAAAGAGTTCTGTGTTGCAGTTACTTGGGGGCCAGATGGCTTATTAGCAATGTCTGGTGCTGTTGAGGCGAATACGGGTGTTGTTCTTGATTTCTATCTGCCAGAAGGCGAAGGCAAGGCGCAATTATGGATTGATGGTTGGTTAATTCCTTCTGACGCCAAAAATATCGAAGACGCTCATTTATTTCTAAATTACATGATGCGTCCAGATGTTGCTGCGGCTGACAGTAACTTCACTTGGTATGCTACCGCAAACGTCCCTGGGAAGGCACAAGTGGATGCAGACGTTACTTCCAGCCCTGCAGCTTATCCGACTAGTAATCAGGTCGCGAAAATGTACACGACTGCTGTCTTGCCGCCAAAAATAGAGCGCCTTCAAACAAGAACGTGGACAAACTTCAAAGCTGGCGAATAACTCAACAATACTACCATTGGCGTAGCTCTTAACTGAGTTGTGCCAATGGTTCACATTGAAATATTTCTAAAATTAGTACGGGACACGTAATGGCAGGCGAACAAATAACTTCAGAACAGAAAGCCAGCGAGACACCTTGGCTGGATATGGATACTAAGCCGCTTATTCGATTAAGTGGAGTGACAAAAAAGTTCGGAGAATTCGTTGCCATAAATAATGTTGACCTAGATATTTATGAAGGGGAATTGTTTTGTTTGCTTGGTGGTTCAGGCTGTGGAAAATCAACTTTACTTCGAATGTTGGCTGGGTTTGAAACCCCTACATCAGGGAGTATAATTATTGATGGTAAGGACATGTCTGATGTCCCACCTTATGAACGCCCCACTAATATGATGTTCCAAAGCTATGCGCTATTCCCTCATATGAATGTCGCTAAAAATATTGCATTTGGATTAGAACAAGATAATTTACCAAAAGGTGAGATTGAAGATCGGATTGATGAAATTCTGAAGCTGGTTGAACTTCAGGATTACAAAAAACGAAAACCTCAACAGTTATCGGGCGGGCAAAGGCAACGAGTGGCACTCGCACGAGCATTGGTAAAAAAACCGAAGCTATTACTACTTGATGAACCCCTTGCTGCTTTGGATAAGAAATTACGTGAACAAACACAGTTTGAACTTGCAAACATCCAAGAACAAGTTGGCATAACATTTGTTGTCGTTACGCATGATCAAGAAGAAGCAATGACACTATCCAGCCGAATTGCCGTGATGGATAAGGGTGAGTTTGTGCAAACCGGCTCTCCAACTGATATATATGAATTTCCAGAGAGCAGGTTTGTCGCTGATTTTATTGGATCAGCAAACATACTTGAAGGGAAGGTAACTGAAGACAGTGCCGCCCATGTTCGTGTTGCAACTGATTTAGGTGAAATATACATTGATCATGGTCAATCTACAAAACAAGGTAGTCGCGTCTGGGTTGCTATCAGGCCTGAGAAAATACATTTGAGTAAAAAACCATCAAGCAAAAACGGATACAATCAGGCGGTAGGAATAGTCGATGATATTGGATATCTTGGTAATACATCAATTTATAAAATTAGACTGAAAAATGGGCATATCGTTGATGTGACTGCACCAAATCAGATTAGGCCCAAAAATCGTACTCACAGTATAACCTGGGAAGATACGGTTTATCTTCATTGGGATGCTTCCAGCGCAATGTTGCTTAAGAAATGACTGATAATACATTTCCAAATGATCTAACTAAAAATCCACGTGGCATGATACAACGTGCGCTCAATAAACTGCAATCAAGTTGGCGAACTATTGTCATTCTAATACCATTTATCTGGTTGTCGCTTTTCTTTCTTGCACCATTTTTTATAGTGGGGAAGATTAGCCTGGCAGAACTTGCCATATCTAGCCCACCTTTCACTAAAATGATTGAATGGAAAGACAGTGGTATAATTACGATCCGTCTAATCTTTGATAATTTCATATATATTTTTGAAGACCCTCTCTATTTGCGTACTTATATGAACTCTTTAAGAATTTCGATTACATCAACGATCATCTGTTTGTTCATTGGTTATCCTATTGCCTATGGGATTGTTCGCTCAGGCCCAGTTGTAAAAAAACTATTGTTGTTTGCAATCATATTGCCATTTTGGACGTCATTTCTATTGCGAGTATATGCATGGATGGGACTGCTTTCAGATCAAGGAACAATCAATAACCTACTAATTTCAATGGGATTTATTGATGACCCCATTAAAATGCTTTACACAGAATTCGCTGTATTTGTGGGTATAGTTTACACTTATCTACCATTCATGATCTTGCCTCTTTATGCCAATATGGAAAAGCTTGATAGCACGTTGAATGAAGCTGCTGCAGACCTTGGCGCTGGGCCTGTGGTTACGTTTTTTAGAATAACACTACCGTTGACAATCCCTGGCATAATAGCGGGGTCATTGTTGGTTTTCATTCCTGCAACAGGAGAATATGTAATTCCTGATTTGCTTGGTGGTGGGAATGTACAGATGATAGGCCGCCTACTTTACAATGAGTTTGCGAGAAATGTTGACTGGCCAGTTGCCTGCGCAGTTGCAATCGTTTTGCTGTTATTATTGGTTTTACCAATGGCGATATATCAACATTATCAAGGTAAGGCTGCAGAGGAATGATATATGTATCGTAAACGCTCTAAATTTTTGACATTCATGCTGATTACAGGCTTTTCATTCCTTTATATACCAATGATCCTTTTGATAGTTTACTCATTCAATTATTCAAAAATTGTGCCTATATGGGGGGGCTGGTCAACACGTTGGTATACGGAACTATTCAAATCTGAAGAGGTCTGGGAGGCAGTTTCGCTTAGCCTACAAATAGCATTCATCAACGCAATGTTTGCTACTATACTTGGAACTCTTGCAGGTCTTGCAATGGTACGATTTGGGAAATTTCGTGGGAGGACCCTGTTCGGCGGTATGTTAGTCGCCCCACTTGTGATGCCTGAAGTCATTACTGGGTTATCGCTATTGGTATTATTCATTTCACTTGAACAACTAATAGGTTGGCCTTCAGAGCGTGGTTTTACGACCATTACAATCGCACATATTACATTTTCCCTAGCATATGTAGCTGTGATAATTCAGGCCCGTTTGACAGGGATGGGGCAAGACTTAGAAGAGGCGGCGGCAGATCTTGGGGCTAAGCCTTTCAAGGTACTGACATCTATAACGTTCCCTCGTTTGGCACCAGGAATGCTTTCTGGTTGGTTGCTAGCATTTACATTATCACTTGATGATCTGGTCATTTCAAGTTTTGTAACAGGGCCTGGTGCAAATACACTTCCAATTCTAATTTTCTCAAGAATACGATTAGGATTACGTCCCGATATCAATGCGCTTGCAACAATCATCATATTGGTTGTGGCTATTTGCGTTGCAATCGCAGCATTCATCTTGTTCCGCCAACAAAAGCTTCAAGACCAAGATGAAATGATGGCAGCACGAGAAACTTAATGAAACAACAAAACCAAAATCAAACTGGAAAACCCAGAACAGCACCTCGAGATGTGCGCCGTAAGCAATTAATTATGGGCGCAATAGATTCAATCTCTAAGCGTGGGTTCTCAGGAACGACATTGAAGCATGTGACACAAGGTGCCAAACTTTCTCATGGCGTTGTAAATTTTCATTTTGAGAGCAAAGAGTCATTATACGTTGAAACACTTGGTTTCTTGGCAAACGAGCATTACAAAATTTGGTATGAGGCTATGAAAAATGCAGGACCTGATCCTGTAGATCAATTGGTAGCCGTGATTGAAGCAGATTTTAACAAAAAGGTTTGTTCACCAAAAAAACTTTCAGTTTGGTTCGCATTTTGGGGGCAAGCAAAATATCGCCCGAATTATCTTAAAATTCATAATAAACATGATGAAGCTCGCTTCGGTGAGCTAGCAAGATTGTGCGCAGAAATCATAAATGATGGAAACTATGAAGATTTGTATGCTCCACAAATGGCTCGTACTCTGGAAGCATTAATTGATGGCTTATGGCTTGATATGATGCTGTATCCGTCAACTCAGAAGCGGTTGGAATGCAGGAATGATTGCTTTGTTGCTCTAGCAAATTTCTTCCCAAAACATTTTAAATACCTCTTAGCGGATGAATCAAATAGTTGCCAAAAATAATATGATGAAACAAATTAATTCAAAACATCAAATTGCGAGATATGAACATGCGTGATCCGCGTTACGACATTTTATTCAAGCCCATGAAAATTGGACCTGTGACTGCTAAAAACCGATTTTATCAAGTACCACATTGCACTGGCAGCGGCGCGCAAAGGCCTCGTATATTAGCAGGGCTCCGAGAAGTAAAAGCAGAGGGTGGATGGGGAGTTGTTAATACAGAATTTTGTTCGGTTCACCCGTCCTCCGATGATCCGCCACATCCATGTGCGACCCTGTGGGATGATAGGGATATAAAAGCACATGCTTTGATGACGGAAAAAGTTCATGCACACGGCGCATTAGCAGGTGTAGAGTTATGTTTAGGTGGGGCCAGAATGGCAAACCTAGAAACACGTGAAGTTTCCATGAGCTCAGTCAGCATGCCAAATTTGGCAGGAAACCCTTTCCAGACACGTGCAATGGACAGGCAAGATATCAGGGATGTTCGACGTTGGCATAGGAATGCTGCGTTACGCGCCAAAGAAGCAGATTTTGATCTCGTATATGTATACGCGACACACGGATATTTGCTGTCACAATTTTTGTCATCAACTATGAACACAAGATCAGATGAATATGGAGGAGCACTTGAAAACCGTGTTCGTCTTGTACGTGAAATTATTGAAGATACGAAGGAAGCTATTGGAGATAAAATGGCTGTTGCCGTTCGATTTTCAGCTGAAACAAATGGCGGATATGATGGCGGTGACGGAAACCCAATGCCAGGTGAAACCGAAGACATGTTTGGCATATTGGGTGAATTACCCGATCTTTGGGATATTAACGTAAATGATTATTCGGTTGAAATGGGTTTGTCGCGGTTCGTTTCAGAAGGGTCATTAGAACCCTATATCAAGTCGATTAAATCTATGACGACCAAACCTGTTGTGAGCGTTGGTAGATTTACGTCGCCAGACACAATGGCGAGCCAAATCAAAAGAGGCATTGTTGACTTCATAGGGGCTGCCAGACCCTCAATCGCTGACCCGTTTTTGCCAAAGAAGATTGAAGAAGGTCGGTTGGAAGACATACGCGAATGTATTGGATGCAATATTTGCTACATGGGGGATGGCAAAGGTGTTCCCATAAGATGTACTCAGAACCCAACTATGAGCGAAGAATGGCGGCGTGGGTGGCATCCTGAAAAAATTCAACCTAAGAAATCCGACGATAGTGTTCTTATTATTGGTGCAGGTCCTGCGGGCCTAGAAGCGGCACATGCGTTGGGAAAACGTGGATATAGTGTAATGCTGGCAGAGGCCACGCGCGATTTAGGCGGGCGGGTATTAAAAGAAGCGCAACTTCCAGGTTTGAATGAATGGATTAGGGTGCGCGATTACCGCACCCAGCAGATTGATAAAATGGATCATGTGGAGATTTTTCGTGAAAGCAAAATGTCTGCAAAGCAAGTCCTGGAAATAGGAGCAGATCATATTGCAATTGCAACAGGTGCTGCGTGGCGCCGAGATGGTTATGGCGCGAATGCATTAGGGGCGCTTCCTGAAATTTCTCAAGGAGCAAAGGTTTATTCGCCAGACGATATTATGTCAGGGGTGATGCCTGAAGGACCAGTGGTCGTATATGATGATGACCATTATTATATGGGGACTGTAATCGCAGAAGCTATTCGTAAATCTGGTGTGCCTGTTACATTAGTGACGCCAGAAGATAAGATCTCTACGTGGGGGGCTTATACCATGGATCGTTCGCGTGCGCAGGCGAAGCTTATGGAAATGGGGGTAGAGCTGGTTGTGTCTCAGACACTGAGTGGCTTTGACGGTGCCGAGGTTGCACTGTCTTGCAATTATACTGGTGCTAATAAGCGATTGGAATGTTCGTCTCTTGTTTTGGTTACAGCCCGTCAGCCAAATGACACACTTTATGAAGAGTTATCCACTGTGCTTTCCAGTGGCTCATTTGCGCTGCCAAAAACCTTAAAGAGAATTGGCGATTGTGAAGCACCTGCAATCATTGCTGCAGCCGTCTATTCTGGCCATCGTTATGCGCGTAACTTAGAAGAGATCATTGATACCGATAATCCGCTAAAACATGACCGAGTATCTCTTGGAGACGTCTAAGTAAAATAGGAATTTAAACGATATGATCGACGACTGTGTTTAAATACAAAACAGACGAATATCAAGCGACGCTGCTCCGCTATTTCGAAGAAGAAATAATGGGTGAAGGATATTTTTATGGATTAGCGGAAAAGTTCCCGGAGCAGCACCAACGTCAAAAGATGATCTATTTAGCACGCGTAGAGAGATATGCTGCAGAATCCGTTAAGCCTTTGTTAAAAAAATATAATTTAGAAGCACGATCTGATTGCGACCTCCATGAAATTGGTAAAAAAGATATCGAGAAATCTGTTAGTATGGGTTGGAATGGCTTTGTCGGTTACATGGTTGAGCGCTTTCCCGAATACATGCCAGAATTCAAGGGCCTTGAAGCGATGGCACCTAACGAAGACTTAGTCGAACTGCAAATTCTTACAGAACATGAGGTTGCTGCAATTGAATTTGCAAAGCTTGAGAAGGTGGGCGATCCAAACAGTATACGGCCTTTGCTTGCATACCTTGAGCGTGCTTAAAATAGATATTAGGATGATGAATAAATGAGAGACCCCAGTTTAGATATCTTGTTCGAGCCTTTGAAAATAGGGCCAGTCACTGCAAAAAATAGGTTTTACCAAGTACCCCACTGCACCGGTATGGGGTGGAGAAGACCAAATACACTTGCCGCATTGCGAGAAACTAAGGCTGAAGGTGGTTGGGCTGTTGTCTGTACTGAAGGTTGCTCCATGCACCCCACTTCGGATGATGATTATTATCCTCATGCCAGCCTTTGGAATGATGAAGACATACGCGCGCAACGCCTGATGACTGAGAAGGTTCATCAGCATCAATCGCTTGCGGGCGTGGAGTTATGGATAGGCGGAGGATCAACGGCAAATTTAGGCACACGCATTCCTGGATTGGCACTGCAAGACAGGCCGTTTACCAACAATAGTATTGCGAGTTCGAGCCAGCCCAGAAAGATGGATCGTGAAGATATGCGTAATGTCAGAAAGTGGCATCGGGAAGCGGCGATAAGAGCAGTAAAAGCAGAGTTTGATATCGTTTATGTTTACGCCACACATGGATATTTATTGTCTCAATTCCTATCTAGCGAAACAAATGAGCGAACCGATGAATATGGTGGGTCATTGGAAAACCGGGTCAGGTTTATCCGCGAGCTGATCGAAGAAACAGGAGAGGTGCTTGCTGGTAAAGCGGCGGTAGCAACCAGATTTAGCGTCGATATAAATGATGCTGAAACTTATGATGCGTTCTCAATGTTGGCTGAATTACCTGATCTGTGGGATTTAACTGTACCAGATTATGGTATCGAGATGGGTGTTTCACGGTTTGTCAAAGAAGGTGCATTACTGGAAAGTATTGGAAAGGCCAAAACCCTTACAAGCAAACCAGTGGTGGCCGTTGGGAGATTCACATCACCAGACGTCATGGCACGAGCAATCAAGTCTGGCACGCAAGATATGATTGGGGCTGCCAGACCTTCAATTGCGGATCCGTTTTTACCCAAGAAGATCGAAGAGGGTCGCTTAGAAGATATTAGAGAATGTATCGGGTGTAATATCTGTTACGCCCATAATTCACTTGGCGTTCCCATAAGATGTACGCAAAATCCAACAATGGGTGAAGAATGGCGCCACGGCTGGCACCCTGAGAAGATCCAAAAGAGCAAAATACAAGAAACCTTCCTTGTCGTTGGTGCAGGGCCAGCTGGGCTAGAGGCGAGTAGGGTGCTTGGGGCGCAGGGCCATAAAGTTATGCTTGTGGATGCAGAGCGTCAGCTAGGGGGCAGAGTAAATCGAGAATCAAAACTTCACGGGCTTAGTGAATGGGCAAGGGTGCGTGACTGGCGTCTGGGGCAGATTGAAAAAACACCTTTGGTGGAAACTTATCCTGAAAGCAGGCTAGAAAAGGAAGACATTGCAGAATTAAAACTGGATCATGTTTTGATTGCAACGGGATGCAAATGGGCGAGTGACAGCGTGGGAGTACATAGTGATACAAGTTTTCTATGTACGGATGCGGCAATGGTCATTAACGCAGAGACTGTAATAAGCGGTGATGTGATTTACCCTCAGCATGTAATGATTTACGATGATGACCATTATTATATGGGTTCTGTGCTTTCTTTGGAACTTGTCAAAAAGGGTCATGACGTTACTTTGGTAACGCCGGCAGGTCGTGCTGGCGATTGGGGCTCACTGACAGAGGAAATTTACACCTCAAACGCAGCTTTAATTGAGGCGGGGGTTAAAATAGTAACAAATAAGAAGGTTACATCGGTTGAGACACAGAAGATTACCGTTGCTTGTGTTTTCTCTGAACAACAAACAGAGATAAACTGCGACGCAATAATTCCGCTTTGCAGGCGCATTCCAGTTCTGGGGCTTTATGATGCCTTAGTCAGCGATCCGGTGTTTGTGCAAGAGCGCGCGATTAAATCTATTCGCCGTATCGGTGATGCTGAAGCCCCATCGATTATTGCCGCTGCAGTGCATAGTGGTTACCGCCACGCAATGGAAATTGGACTCGACATATCTTTGGACTTTTCCAAACGAGAACACCCAGTGTTAATGGGGTGATTGGCCTAAAATCAAAGTGGAGACTACGTCTTTCGCAAAACGAGTGTATAACTCATAGGAAAGCCAATATTAGCACTTTCTACATTATACCAAGTGTTTGAGATATGGCCTGGGAACTCTTCAAAATACTCTACTGTCATTCCAGAATTTAGTCCTGCCATGATTATATCGGACATTGTGTGTGTAAATGAAGTGGCAGGCTTTGCGTCATATTTTTCACCACCGAAATAATCCAAACCCTCGGGCTCTACGTATGGGCTTTTGTCGAAATAGGATATTTCCCAAGTGATTGGCGCATCTTCACACCCAGGTTCAATCATATCAAGTAAAGGGTGTTGCTCGTAGATGAAGAGGGCACCATCAGGTTTTAGTAGCTTTGACGCAACTTTAAAGAACTCAACCACTTCAGGCATCCAGCAGATTACGCCTATAGTGATCGTGACGACATCAAATTTTGATTTGTAGGTATCGTCTATATCGTAAATATTCGTACAAACAAACTCGACATCAAGGTTGGCCGCGGCTGATAATTCACGCGCTTGATCAATAAAGTTTTGGGCGCCATCAAAACCAACACAACGGGCCGCATTCATTTTTTTAACACACAATAGTTCGCGCCCATTGTTGCAGCATATCTGGGCAATATCTTTCCCTTCAATCTCCAACACATTAAGGCGTTTTAGCTCAATTTTATCCAGAACCGAATACTCTGGATCGCTCGCAAAAGCCTTCAATAAATCAGCTTGATTATGCCTCTTATGAATGGGTGCCACTTCATTCCAAGCTTCCAAGTTTGCTGAAGTGAGTTTCTTTACTTCTTCAATGCTCTTCATTTAATCCACTAACTATTAGGCTATAGGCCCATTTAAGAACTAAGTTGTATCGTAACTTTTTCTAAAGCTTTTTCGATAATATCAAACATGTCATCTATCTGTTCTTTTGTGATGATTAAGGGCGGCGAGAATACTGCCATATTTATCAGTGGCCGAACTAATAAACCCAATTCCTCACATGCTTCATCGAGTAGAGCACCCAACTTGCGCTCATCGTCGATAGTATGGTTGTCTATATCAGGCTTACCTTCGATACATCCTACTAAACCAACACCTCTCACATCGCCGACAATTGAGAATTCTTTAAGTTTTTGTAATCTTTCTTGGAAGTATGGTGAAATCTCTCTGACATGCTCAAGTATTTGTTCTTGTTCCATGATTTCTATATTTTTCAAGGCAGCGACACAGGAAACCGGATGCCCTGAATAGGTATAACCATTCGAGAAGAGGACATCATCTGTGCCTGTCATGCGTTCCATTATTTTGTCTGAAATAATGCAGGCACCTAGTGGCAGGTATCCAGATGTCAGGCCCTTTGCGCATGTGATCATGTCTGGTTCAATATCAAAGACATCTTTTGATGCAAACCAATGACCAAGCCGTCCAAATCCCGTCACGACCTCATCAGAAATGTAGAGTATGTCATGCCGTCGGCAAATTTCTAATGTGCGTTTGTGGTAACCAGAGGGCGGTATAATAACACCGCCAGAACATAGGATTGGTTCGGCAATAAACGCGCCAACCTTATCTGCGCCAACTTCGTTGATCGCGTTTTCAAGATCGGCTACTTTTTCATCACACCAGTCTTCAACCCTCATACTATCTGGACGTGTGTATGGGTTAACATTTGGTAAGAAGTGTACAAGACGACTTTCAACATCGAACTGCGTTTTATCTCTTTCTTTCCCACTCACTGTTGAAGCAAGATAGGTGGAGCCATGGTACCCTTTTTCACGTGCAATCACTATTTTCTTCCCAGTACGACCTAGTCGGTTGTTAAGGAAATGCACTGCCCGCAAGGCAGTATCTACCGCAGTTGATCCACCTGTTGTAAAGAATACGTTGTTAAGATCACCAGGTGCCAAATCTGCAATCTTTTTTGCAAGAAGTGCCGAAGGTTCAGTTGTGTTGGTCCACGGCGAAGCATACGGTAGCTTCAGTACTTGCTTTGCAATTGCATTAGCCATTTCTTCTCGACCATATCCAATTTGGACGCACCACATTCCACCGGGGCCATCAATAAACTTGCGGCCCGAGCTGTCATAAAGATAGATACCGTTTGCTTCTTCTATTAACATGTTTTCGTAATCACGCCATGCATTCATTGCTGCCCATGGATGCACTTGATGAATTCTATCCCATTCTTGAATAGTTTCAGGCTTTGGTTCGTTAGCTAAAGCAGTGGGTTTTACATTTTTCTGAGTCATCAGTTTTCCCTAAAATCTGTCAATTAGCATCATACTGCACTGAAGTATCTCGAGTGGCAATCTTCGTAATGCTCCAGAAATTTACAATTTATCACGCCCAGATATATAATCATTTTAATCACGAAAGAAATTTATAAACTAGACAATCCTTCAGGCGAAAACGTGCAACTTCTCTACCGGAGTGCTTCAATTTATCTGCAGCTAATTTGCTGCTTCTGGACTTCTTATTCATCTTTAACTTCTTGCGGTTAAGATGAGCCAGAAATCCTCCGTTATTCAAATACTCAATTTTGCCCCACAAGTGCTGATGTTAGACATGAAGTAAACTATGGGCAAGATGAAGTAGGTAACATAATAAAATCAATATCTTATACCTTAACGCATAATTTACTATTATGTTAAGCAGCTGTTCTTGTCATGATTGATAATTTTGCACAATTACGGTTACATATCATGTCACCCTGCCTACATTGAACACTTAAATCCTAACCAACTCTTTCAATTAACCAACGAAATTGTTTCCACTCCATCAGCTTTTAATGCAAACTGCAGTTATGCAAAATCGATTAGATGAGGCTCATTTATTTCAGATCAGCCTCAAAAGGAACGTCTGGACGGCAGATCGCGCTAAACTCTCACAAGGCGCGAAGGAACAGATCAGCGAAATGCTAATTAGCAATACTGTTTTACGCGATTACGAAGATGAAATTTTTTCTGATCTGAACCATTGGACCTGTCGCGGAATTGTGCCGCTCCTTTAACCGCATATTATGCAATCCAATTTATGCAGGGTGCATTCGGCACAAGAGCGAAGTCTTTGACGGCCAACACAAGGCAATCATTTATCCCGATGTGTGGGAGAAGGTTCAAACATTACTGAAGCAAAAAGCGCCTTATATTAGGGGCCAACAAACACAGGCCAGTCAACCATCACTTCTTATAGGTAAGCTTTATGACGAAACGGGAGATCGTCTGACACCGAGCCACAGCAAGAAGAACGGTAAGCGTCTGCGCTATTATATCTCCCATCGCCTGTCTAAGCAATCAGGTGAGAAAGATATCTCAGGATGGCGCTTGCCAGCCAAACCCCTTGAAGATCAGATCTCCCATGCGGTGTTAAACCATATCAGGAAAAATGTGACGTCGGAACTGCTCATCAACCCGGATGCCACGATCATCAACAATGCCGTGACAGCAATAAATGAACTGCAATCAAGGCAGGTTAAGATTGTCGCTTTAATTAATCGTATCAACATCGCACCCGGTCGAGTTGAAATTAAACTGAACGCAGAACAGGTCAGTGCACTCTTTAATCTCAAAGAGTCATCAATTAACACTGAAGCACTCACATTCAAATTACCGTTCCAAACCAGAAAGCGCGGTGTGGAAACCAAGCTGATAATCGGTCATGTAGAACCAGAGAAAGATCACACTTTAATCCGCAACCTTGCAACGGCACACAAATGGTTGGGGATGATCAAGGCAGGCACAAGCCTTGATGTGATTGCGCAGCAAGACGCAACATCAAGAAGACGCATTCAGCAGATCATTGCATTTGCATTCCTTACCCCTGACATTGTGAAAATGATACTGGATGGTCGTCAACCTATCGGGCTGACCAGCGAATGGGTGCTGCGCCACAAACTGCCCAACGACTGGCAAGATCAAAGAGAGTTGTTAGCGACTCTTTAAACCAACGTATCAAATCAACTTAACCCAAAATGGATGGTGGAATTGGCCATTGGAGGCTTTTGGCTTATTGGGGCCTTATCTGCTGCCTATTTAGCGTCTCCATTCGCAGATCGTATCGATAACATTTTGATAACACGCAGTTAAACCGCACTAAACTAACACTGTCAGATTATGGAAGACTGTTTGGCTGGGACGGTAGGACTCGAACCTACAATCTGCGCTACCAAAAAGCGATGCCCTACCATTAGGCCACGTCCCAAACTGGGGGCTGTTTACGCGTAGAAACTTAAGATCGCAAGTTAAAAATGGTCTATTTGCATTGCTTGTATAAATCCTTCTTTCAGCTTAAGCGGAGTGCATGAAACACTATGATGTATTGATTATCGGGGCGGGTGCCGCAGGCATGATGTGCGCGATTGAGGCGGGCCGTCGTGGTCGGTCTGTTTTGTTAATTGATCATGCAAAATCCGTAGGCGATAAGATTCGCATCTCGGGCGGCGGGCGGTGTAATTTTACCAACCTGAACATCAGTCGCGAAAAGTTCCTGTCACAAAACCCACGTTTTGCCCTATCTTCCTTGGCGCGTTACACCCAGTGGGATTTCATTCAGATGGTGGCGGACGCGGGTATTACATATCATGAAAAAACGTTGGGGCAGTTGTTTTGTGATGGTAAGGCGACGCAGATAATTGAGATGCTGCAACGGCATATGATGGACGCGAATGTTGATGTAGCACTGGAAACTGAATTTCTTGATATTCAAAAAACCGACCATTTTGAGGTTCAGCTGACAAGCGGAAATGCAACGTGCACGTCGCTTGTTGTGGCTTGTGGCGGCAAATCCATCCCCAAAATGGGGGCGACGGGGTTGGGATATGAAATAGCCAAGTTCTTTGATCTGGATATTATTGAGCCGCGGCCCGCCTTGGTACCACTTACGTTTGCGCAGCAGGATCTGGCCCCTATAGCTGCGATGTCAGGCACTTCTGTTTTTGCCTCTGTCACGCACCAAAAGACCAGTTTTGATGAGGGCATGCTGTTCACCCACCGTGGCCTGTCAGGCCCTTCAATCTTGCAAATCTCATCTTACTGGCGCGAGGGGGATAGCTTGTCTGTTGATCTGGCGATTGGGCAGAAAATCATGCAGGCTTTGCAACAAAAACGCAGTGAATATGGGCGGATTGCGGTTCATACGGCGCTAGCTGAACACCTACCGAAAGCTTTGGCCAGTTTCATTGTGAATAATGCTGGATTGACGGGGAATTTGGCGGATCAGACTGACAAGGATTTGTTGAAGCTGGATCAGGCCATACATAGCTGGCAGATTAAACCTGTTGGGTCGGAAGGGTACCGCACGGCAGAGGTCACTTTGGGCGGGGTTGATACGGATGAATTGGATGCCAAGACGATGGGGGTGAAAGCTGTTCCGGGCTTGTATTTTATCGGTGAGGTTGTGGACGTAACAGGTTGGTTGGGTGGTTATAATTTCCAATGGGCCTGGTCATCGGGGTGGGCCTGTCTCTTATACACATCTCCGAGCCCACGAGACAGGCAGAAATCTCGT